>Ga0207420_1000017_pt1 | contig 484466 bp, 457 predicted proteins | sample ThiBio_inoc_biof_FD_183941 | JGI IMG/M metagenome (GOLD analysis project Ga0207420, IMG submission 183941) | Wastewater bioreactor microbial communities from Cape Town, South Africa - Thiocy_inoc_biof (SPAdes) | ecosystem: Engineered > Bioremediation > Thiocyanate > Unclassified | place: South... | reverse complement strand
GGAGCGCCTCCTGGGCTGTCGATACTCAGAACCACTGCTTTGACGTTCTTCGCCTCGAAGGCCTTCCGGAGCAAGGGAACCACTTTCTCCGCCGAGGCCGTGGCGCCGGCGGAAATCTCCCCATCGATGTGAATCACCGCCGTGATCTCGTTGTTGGGGATCATCTTCCATCCCATCTGCTTCGCGTAGCCGAAGAGATACAAGGCAAAGAACACCACGCCGGCCGCGACCATCATTCCGCGCTTGATCAGTCGCCAGCGCCGTTCTGAGCGGCGCTCACGAAGTACATCCCTCACCAACTCGTCGCTCACTGCGTGGCGGATTTCACTTTCTGTCATTTGCAATTCAGGCTCCATCGTTGCGTATTAATTGGGGTGAATCCTTCGTCGTGCGTCAGCACTCGAAAAATCTGGTAGTCGTCGCTCATGTGGGTCATTTCAAACAGCTCATGGAGATCGCCCCAGGTGCCGTCCGGCCATTCAGCAACCAGCCATACCGGCTCGGCGCAGGGAATTTCGACCCGTGTGGTGTGCATCACTCGCATCCGTTATTTCGCTGGCCATGCGAAGAATCTGCACGCCGGGAAGCGATTGCATCCCACGAATGCCTTACCGGTATCTTTCATGGTTTTGCTGACGAGCAGGCCAGTCTTGCAGTCCGGACAGGCTGCACCTGCCCTGGCGGTACGCATGGGTGCTCCTCGCGCCACGGCCGCCTCGGGTCGCTGAACCTTTCCTGCCACCTCGTCAGTTCGAACGCCTGGCCTCCCTTCGTCATCCGGCTGGGTGTGCTTGCACTCCGGGTAGCTCGTGCATCCCCAGAATGGTCCCTTGAGGCCTTTCACCAGGCGTAGAGGCTTCTGGCATCTGGGACATGGATAGGAAGGCCCTGCCTGCGATTGTGGAATCGATGCCTGTCTGGCGGCTCCGGGCTTACCGTCGACATCGGGAAGCGTCGACTTGCACCCTTCCCCATACGCCATACAACCCCAGAAGAAGCCATTCGGCCCATCAATTCTGCGCATTGGCTTGCCGCAAGCAGGGCACGCCACGACCGCACTACCCCTGTCCGGTGTGCGTATTCCAGACACGGAGATCTGCCGCGTGCCCTTCTGACGCTTGATGCCGTCAATCACCTGCACCAGCCACTCGCCAAGACTGAGTTCAAACTGCGACAACTCGATCTCCCCCTTCTCAATCTGGCTCAGTCGATCTTCCCACTGAGCAGTCAAGACAGGATCTGCAATTTCAGGCGAAACCTCCTCGATCAGTCCAATCAGCGCGACAGCTTTCTCGGTCGGCAGCAGCTCCTTCTTTTTGGCGACGATGTAGTCCCGCTTGAACAGCCCCTCGATAATGGCCGAACGCGTTGCATCCGTTCCGATGCCCGCTTTCTCCTTGTTCTTCATCACCGCCTTCCAGCGCGGATCCTCGATCTCCTTGTCGATCGACTCCATCGCAGCCAACAGCGTGCCCTCGGTATAACGCTTGGGCGGTGAGGTCTTTCTGTCCTGCACCTCGCAACGCAGGTTGCGGGCATCCTCGCCCACACCTACCTTCGGGAGCGTCACCGCAGCATCCTGGTCATCGTCCTTGTCCGTGGGTGCTTTCGTCGCCTCGGGCAGGGTCTGCCGCCAGCCGGGGACCAGCGGCGTCTTGCCGCTCACCCTGAATTTCTCTGCCTCGCAGATCACTTCGATCACCGTCTTGCTGTACTGGTAATCCCCCAGGAATTGCGCCAGATACCGTCGACAAACCATGTCAAAGACTGTCCGCTCGGTCGGCGTCATGGCCGACACATCGATGTTCGGGTTTCGCGTCGGAATGATCGCGTGGTGGGCCGTGATCTGTTTGTCGTTGAATGCCCTGCCCCGGAAACGCTCATCGGCACCCTTGAGCGCCGACTCGGCAACCGTGGCCTGTGTTGCCAGTTCGGGCTTCGCTCCGGCGATGGCCTGCAGCGTCTCGTTCGATTCGGCCAGCATCGAGCGCGGCAGGTATTCGCAATCCGTTCGTGGATACGATGTCGCCTTATGTTTCTCGTAAAGTGCCTGCGCAGCATCGAGTACGGCCTGCGCCTTCATCCCGAAGCGCGCCGAGGCCTCCCGCTGGAGTGATCCCAGGCTGAACAGCAACGGCGCGACTTCGCGTTCCTGTGTCGTCTCGACAAGGCTCACCTTCCCGGTCTGCCCTGCGACCCGCTTGACCACCGCTTCTGCACTTCCGCGGCCGAGGAGACGCCCCTCGTCGTCGAGAAGCGCCGCTCGTGCCATCCAGGCCATCGGCACGGATGCCCCGCCCATCAGGAAGGTCGCATTGACCCCGAAGTGCGCCTTTGGAACGAACGCGGCGATGGCCCGTTCGCGCCGCACCACCAAAGCCAACACAGGCGTCTGTACACGACCACAATGCAAGGTTCCGTCCTTGCCGCCGGCACCGAACGCCTTGGTCAAGGCCATGGTGAGATTCATCCCGGCCAGCCAGTCCGCCCGGCTTCGGCCCATCCCAGAGAAATACATCGGCAGCGTCTTCTCGCCCGGCAGAATATTAGCCAGAGCCTTCTTCACCGACGCATCGTCGAACGCTGAAAGCCAAAGGCGCGAAACCTTCCCGCAGTAACCGTTTAGCTGCATCAGCTCCCGTGCGATCACTTCGCCCTCACGGTCGGCATCGGTGGCAATGACAACCTCAGTTGCCTGCTTCAACAGCTTCGAGACGATCGTGTACTGATCACGGGTCTGGTGCTTCACCTCCATGTGCCACTCATCCGGCACCACAGGCAAGTGCGCGATGTCCCAGAATTTCAATGCCGGGTTGTAGTGCTCCGGTTTCGCCTGCTCAACCAGGTGGCCGATGCCCCAGGTTACCGTTACACCGTTGCCAGTAATGCATCCTTCGCCACGTGTCCGAGCACCGATGTGGCTGGCGATTTCTCTGCCTTGTGAGGGCTTTTCGCAGAGGTAGAGCTTCACTCAAGCCCCTCCTGACATCGCAGACATATCAATGAGAACTGCCAGCGCGGTCGATAACATCAGGCCCCAGATCGCAAGGGAATTCATTCCCCCCTCCCATTGATCCGCCATAGCATCATCGCCAGATTGGCAATGTCCACCTCCTGCCCACGTGCCAGCGGTACCGCAGCGCCTTGGGCAAGCATGGCATTCCAGATCTTGATGCCCGATTCAGGCTGGTCCCAGCCCGTCCAGCCCTCATGTGCTTTCTGCGCGAGCTTCGCCTTCATGGCGCTGGCAAATTCATCGACTGCCTCATTCAGGCGGGCCACTTCCTGCCGCACCCAATCAGGATCCGGGGCAATTTCCTGCCAGTTCTTGTCTATCACTGCATCGCCTCCCTGAACAAACCGTTGCGTCCCATCCAAGAATGACGGTCACGGGTTCACCGTCAAACGTCGTGTTGAAATAGTGCTGGCTCATATCCCGGACTCAACCCAGCCGCGGCCTATAGCGGATCATTCAGGACATCGAGTAATCGTGATTCGATCACCTCGCCATCCTGGCTGACCACAATCTTCAATCTTGCCATTGCACCTGGCCGACCACGCCGCCCAAGCCTCATGGCCTTGAACTCGAACCCATGAAAACATCCCGAGCCCATCCCATGCCGGCACGCATCTTCCGACACCGATAGCAGCACCGCTGCCATCATGTTTTCCTCGGGCTGGGTTGGATGTCTCATGAAGCCTCCTAATTCTGGGTAGGTAAAGCGGGGCCGGATGTCGTTGTCCGGTTCAGCAGAAAAATCACCGTCGCCTCCCCAGACGAGCTCGCCGGGTAGGCCGACATGGACTCAACCCTCCAGCCCTGGCCGTACAGGTCCGTCAGACTCGTCGTCCAGAATTTGCTGTAGCCGCGAGCATCCGGTTCGCCTTCGCACTTGAGGGTTCTGCCCTTGACGCTGACACCTCCGCCACCCGAATAGGTGTTGCACATCATCAGCTCGTGACTCTCAGCAGCAAATGCTGAGGAATTGAGCATGAGCACTGATGAAAGCAGCAGAGAGGGGACTGTTCGCATCAAGCACCCACTTCCTGCGCTTTCGGCCGGAATTTCACTTCCTCAAGACGAGACAGCGACAGATAGACATCGTCGGCATTGAGCTGCATCGTCTTCCGCATTTCGCCAGACTCTTTGTCTGTCCACTCCTGCTCGGCCAGGCGGCCGGCGATATGCACACGCGCCCCCTTCCGCAGGTGCTGTGCAACATCTTCGCCGCGCTTGTCCCACACCGACGCGTTCATCCAGAACCCACCCGACTGCTCGAAACCGCCCTGACCATCTGGCTTGTATTCGTCGAAGAAAACCCGGATCTCTGCGACCTTTCGATCTTCGCCCTTGACCAGTACGGTCTTCAGCGTGGGGTTGTCGCCCAAATTGCCCGTGCCACGAAATTCATTGCTCATTGACTCTTCTCCTTCAGTTGATTAAAAAACCCACGCCAGGGGGTGGCGTACCCACTTCATTGCTTTAATCCTCAATGTTCAGTTCCTGTGCCATGCGTATCGCCTTTCTGGTCACGACCTCCTTCGCATTCAGCAACCGCGCTGCCGCATTGACCTCCTCAAACCAGTCCTGCTGTGACCGTGTCATTCGGCCAAGCGTGGGCTGGATGCTGTCCCATGTCAGGTGGACATGCTTCACGCCAAAGCTGCGCCACATCAGGAAGCGTTGCCCCGTCGATTTCCGGTGATGCAGATACACATACCAAGCGTTGCCTGCGGCACACTTCGAGTGCTCGGACAATTTCTCCATCTCAAACACGACCTTCCGGTAGTCACGGTGGAGCCGCGCCAGCCACTCATCCGCCCCCTTACCCTTAAAAGGCCTTTTATCCATCTGGATTGATGACAAACCGCTCATAGGAGCGTGTTTTCCTGGTTCAGATCACTTCCGGCCGCATCCACTTTCCCCTGCGCCACATCCACCAGCAATCGCATCTCTGCCTCACTCACATCTGCCCGACGACGGCTATGACGCGGTCGCACTTCACCGGTGAAGATCGGCTGCGGCACCTCACCGAATATCCCACCCGCTGCTTCAACTCGCTTCCTTGCTTCATCGCTGGCGCCAGGGAGGAAATCGCTCCTGGATAGCTGGCGCAACTCCTCACGGAGGAGATACTTCTGGTAGGGCAAGGTGGACTCGAACAACGCTCGAATCCGCTTGGTCATCAGGTACAAGTCTTCCTTCCCTTCGATGTCGCCCAGCCGATTTTTCTGCACCATCGTCTTGACCACACGCGCATACCAGTCAAAATCCAGGATCAGGTCCACGATCATGTAACCGTAGGGACTGCGGAAACCCAGTTCCACTTCCACTGGCGCACGACTCTTCAATACGGACACGCGCAGGCCACGCGCCTGCAACTTGTCCAGGTCGTCCTGGAAATGCTTTCCGGCATGCTCAAGCTGTTGGCGCAGTTCGCCGACCCGATCCGTCACCTGCACCAGAATCCAGTCCGCATAGGGATTGTCATTGGCCGACAGGTTCCAGATTGACCGGAGCACTGCTGCAACCTTCTTCCCGCTGGTGATTCCGTAGCCGCGCGGGCTTTCATCACGCGTCCTGCCGATAAACAGCCGATAGGCCTCCTTGGTATGGATTGCCATCACATCCGTCTCATCAGCAACGAGGCTGCCGATTGCCTTCAGTGCACGTGCCTCATGATCTGGAACGATCGGGTCAGCGTATTGGCGTTGCTGGCGATTCGCCTGTTCCTGCCGCAGGCGCTCTTCCCTTTCGAGCAGGTCAATGAAACGCTCCCAGCGAGGATCTTTCTCGTCCGGTTCCTCCGCCTCGACCAAATCTTTCAGAGCATCTCGCTCCCCAGCAATGTCATACCCATCCTCGAACGGCGAATCCGCCGAGGTCGGGAACTTGATTTTCGATTTCGGTGTTGCCATCAAATGTCTCCGTCTATAGTCATCACTTCCTGCTGCGCCACCTTGCGGTTGCCTGTTGGTGATGGCACTACCATCACCCTCACTTCCGGCGGCGCCACCTTGCGGTTGCCTGTTGGTGATGGCACTACCATCACCCTCACTTCCGGCGGCGCCACCTTGCGGTTGCCTGTTGGTGATGGCACTACCATCACCCTCACTTCCTGCTGCGCCACCTTGCGGTTGCCTGTTGGTGATGGCACTACCATCACCCTCACTTCCGGCGGCGCCACCTTGCGGTTGCCTGCTTCGGTGATGGCACTACCATCACCCTCACTTCCGGCGGCGCCACCTTGCGGTTGCCTGCTTCGGTGATGGCACTACCATCACCCTCACTTCCTGCTGCGCCACCTTGCGGTTGCCTGTTGGTGATGGCACTACCATCACCCTCACTTCCTGTTGCATCACCTGAACAAATCCTCCTGCGCCACACTCCGGTGACTATCCCGCCAAGCGTTGAGAACGCCCTGGGCCGGGAAAGCCGACCCGATGTGGCCTGGATCGTGGATCTGGTCATTTCTTTCCCCAAATGCTCTGGCGCAGTTCGGTCAGCTTGATCCGAGCTGAGTCGCGGTTTGTCGCAACCGGTGTTTGTGGCTCAACGATCAGGCGCTTTCGCTGTTCCAGTATTTCCTGCCGGCGCTTTCGATCTGCTTCAACCCGATGGGCGTACTCAGCCTCAAATGTCTCTGCCTGTTGTCTGGTTTTCAGGGTTCGCAGATAGCCGATCGCGTTCTTGACGTGGCCGTCCTGCATCTGGCCTGCCAGCTCGTCGAGGATGAGTTGAGGATTGGGGCTGCCGTGCAGAATCTGCCGTGCGGTTTGTTTCTCGCCGGGAAGCAGCTTGTCCGGATAGAACAGGTTTTCCAGATCAGCAGGTGCTGGCGCAGTCCGGATGGTTTTGGGGAAATCGAATACACCCACCCCCTCCAGGCTGTTATGGAGGGGGTGGTATGGAGTATTTATTTCCTTATTAGAGTGAGTTGCCGTTTCCGCAGAACTTGTTTCGCGAAAACGTGAACTGTTGACTTGCGGTTCCGGCAACTCTTGTTTTACGGTTCCGGCAACTCTTGTTACGCGTTTTGAGCAACTCTTGTTTGTCGGATTCCGACAATCTAGTTTGTTGGATTCCGACAAACTGTGGAATTCATTGGCTTCCAGGCAGATTTTGGCCGGCAGCGTTTTTAACATAATCCGGGACAACAACTGGGATTGCATACGGCTTTCCCGCACCTCTTCCATCATGCCGGACTCGATCAGTTTGGCTCGGGCATTCATCAACATGCGACGGCCAAAATGGAGATGGATCAGTGATTGGCTGGTTGGGCTGCTGAACCAGCCTGCCTCGTCAACTTCGTTCCGGGATAATGTCTGCCGCAGCCGATTGAACAGGCTGGACATATAGAGACCCGCCAAAGCGCTGTCCGCCGCCCACGCGAACGGAGCGTAGAACATCACCGGTTTACCGAGCAGCGTTTTCAGTACCCGGTCTTCCCATGACCAGGGACGGTAGGTGGTATTGGCATACTGGCACAGCCTCAAAGCCAGACGGTCAAGATCGACCCTGAACCAGAGTTTTGCAGGCATGCCACGCCTTGATTCCAGCAAGATGCCGTCTTTTAAAAGCACTTTGCGAGACGTTTCTATCTCCCGGACGCTCAGTCCGGCGACCTGCTTCCATTCCTTCGAGGTCTTCCAGAACCACCCTCCGCGGTTGGGCTGCTTGTCCAGGACCACACGGGTCATAAACATTGCGTGTCCAAGCATCAGGGCGGCTTTGGGAGAACCCGTCAATTCGGCGAGGGATGGGTAATACGCCACGTAGCGGTTACCAAGCGCCGACAGGAGGTCTTTCACCCCTAGGGCCAGGTTTTCGTTTACCTGACTCGATTTGGCAGCTATGGCGTATGCGTGGGGCATCATCTGGTCCTAGATGACCTGCCCCCACTTGGCTTCTGCCTGATCCGACAGCAGCTCAAGAATGCGATCAATTCGAATCTTGAACCAAAGCTCGGCCGGCAAGCCCGCCCGCCGTTCAATCAGAATATCCAGCTCCCGCAGGATGCGGCGAGCCGTTTGCTGCTCGAAGCGGGTCAGTCCCGTTTCAGCCTTCCATTCATCCCCGGTCTTCCTGAACCAGCCTTCCGCCTCTTTCGGAAGTCGGTCTGTCGTGTAGATCGCATAAGACAGGAACAGTGCTGCCACAGCGCTGCCTGTCAGACCCACATAGGCACGCTGGAACACGATTGGCTCATCGAATATGTCCAGCAACATTGCTGGGCTGATCGTGTCGTAGACGGCCTGATCGTCTGTCGATGGATTCATTGGCAGACAGTCCGGAGGCGTGACACGGCTTTTATTTCTGGCCATGGTGCTTCCTTTGGGGTTCGTTGAACTCATTGACGGTGGCGTACAGCGCGTCGAGGGAATAGCTGCTGAAGAACCCATGCAGAAGCATGAGTTTTTCGCGCAGAGTGGTGATCTCAGGGTATTCCTCACTCATCCCGAACCAGCATTGATGGATCAGATCGCGGACGCTTTCATCTGGTAGCGCGATACGGCCGATTTTGCGATCATTCTTGAGGAGCTTGCGGTAGGTCTGGATGACACGCGGGTCGGTCGACGGGAACAATTGGTTCAACATCGACTGGCTGGCGCCGTTCTGGATGCAATACACCAGATGCTCGGTTTCCTGCTTGCGCCGAAACAGGGTTTCGATGCCGAGTTCGAAACCGCCCTCATCGATCGAGAAATGGATGTCGGGATGGCCTGATGAGGCCAGATGCAGAATTTCATTGATGGCGAGACCTCGCAACCGATCCATGGACCTCGGACAAGCGCCCTTTTCCAGCAGGACGGCAAGGTCGCCACGCTCAAGTTGCTCGATCAAGTGCATGAGCAGCGAGGCTCTCAGCGTATTGTCGGTGACGCGAACCATCATCATGATCCAGACCCTCCGCGAATGGCCGAGAGCAACTCAAGGCACACGCCCGCAATAGGGTTGTCCGGGTTCAGCAGCCATGGAATCGGCAGAAACTCACCTTGGCCACCAATGTTGTGCTGGATGGCGAGTTCCAAGCCCCCCAGCGTTTCCTGGCTACCTTCTTCCAGGATCAAGGTGCGCCACTCATTGGAGTCGTCAAGGCCAGACCGGCACACGCCCGGTTCGAACTGTCCGCTTGCCATCGCAAGCACCCACCAGGCAGCCTGGCGGCTTTGCGCGTTCTCTTTCAAATCAAGTGGGCCATCCTTGGGGAATCCCATGTAATACCCCATGGGCATGCCGGGTGAAGGCTCATAGCAGGAGCCGAGGCCGGCGGAGACAAGCACTTGCTGAATCAAGGTCATCAACCGGTCCGGCCCTCCACTCTCAGCTGGGATCGGGGGGAAACTGACTGTGGAATGGGAAGCCGTTGAACTCACACGTTGGCTGCGTTCACCATTCTCTGTTGCGGCCTGCTTAGTGAGAGTGGTACTCCCGGGCAATCGTGGCGCAAGAGCAATGGACTGTGACGATCTCCCCGGTTCCTGGCCGACAGACTCTGGTGTGGATTGAGTCTGGGGTTCGACCGGACGCTGGGGCTTGCATATCCGCTGCAAGCCTTCCAGTGTCATGTCAGGGAAGCGCTCCATGGCGGTGAGCAACTTGCCCATATCCCGCTCATTCAATTCCAGCCGGGCAGACAAGCTGGCTTCGCATCGACCAAGAAACAGGTCTGCGGTAAACGCATGGCTATCTTCCAGAACCATGCCGGCTATGGCCTTTGCGGTTGGCGTGACCACCTCGGCGTAGAAAGCGCTTTCCTCGATGTCGTGATGATTAGCCAGCTTCAACAACAGGTTCAGGCGGGGTTGGATGGTTCGCACGGATAAACCAGAAAGCCACGGGCCGACATCGGAAATTTTTTCGACTGCGAACCGGTACATGCTGAGTGTTCGCAGATCAGTCTGGAGGCCGAATTTCTTGATTTCGGCTTCAAACTCCCGGTGTGAAAGTGTTTTACCGCTCTCCTCTTCCATCTGCCGCTTGATTTCCAGCGTCCCGTTGGCACGATCCCAGAAGGTCATATCGTTGCGCTGGGTGTTTTCGGCCATGTGGGCAAGCAGAACGGATGCTTCACCGCGCCAGGCTTTGATGATGACGCGGGTTTCGCGGAGCTTCGGATCCCCGGTTTCTTCCCACAACTCTCGGATGGCCTGCAGGCGGGTATTGCCACCTGCGTACAGGATGTAATGGGTTTCTCCCGGCCGCTTGGTGACAGTCAAGGGTTGGAGGATTCCGTTGACCCGGATGCTCTCCTTCAGCTCAGCGTAGGCTTCGTTGTTCGCCTTGCGGGGATTTCGCTCATAGAAGTGAACGGCGGTTACTGGAAGACTCGCCCACGAGTCATCCACTTCAGTGTCGTGCTTGAGGTCGCTCCCGCTGTTTGGCGCCGGCACGTTCAGACTGTTGGACACTTCCAGCTTCAGGCGCTCCCGTACCGTCCGCTTTTCAGAATCTGACTTTGGGGTAAACCCATGCTTGGCAGCCAAGTCCACCATCTTGATCGAACTCGGGATATTCATGAGTGGAGGCTTTTTCTTGCCGCCCGCCATCATGCTTCCGCTCCGTTACGGCCTAGGTCCTGTGCTGCCTCCGATCCGGCGTAATGCCCTGCGAGGCTCGGCACCAACTCCCAGAGGAGAGCATGCATGGTTTCATAGGCAGACGGCATCGTGCCCTTGCGCGACGGCTCATGCCGGTGTGCGGGGATGCACAGGGTGGCTGATTCCTTGTAGGACTTGGCGTCTGGGACTATCGTATCGAGGACCGTGACCCGTCCGCCCAGCTTGATGAAGTCCTGTCTGATCGACTCCGCGATGATTCTCGCGTCGGCAGTCCGGTCCTGCATCGAAATGACTGCCTTGACCGGCCCTACCCTGTATTTCGAGTTTGGTGAGGGCTCAAGCCGCGCCAGCAATTCCATCGTTCCAGTTTTGAACTCTCGTGCTGACAGGATTTCCGGCTTGATTGGGGAAATGATCTGCGTGGCGGCGAGTGCGGCAGTGTCCTGCAGTGGGCCTACGGTTCCCTGCGTGTCGATTAAGACACAGTCGTAATAGTCTTCGGATACGGCGGGGGAATTCAGGGCATTGCCAAGTCGTTCGCCGCGATCAATCCGATGCAGGAGCCAGGTTTGGAGACTGCCATCTGGATCGTCCGACCGGATTACATCGAGCCCATCGATTACCGTCTGAGAGATGCAATCCTCAGTGACATACCCGGTGGTGATGACTTTTGTGAGGCCAAACGGGGCTTCGCGCTTAATACGGTAATATTTTGATAGCGCGGGCTGCACATCAGCGTCGACAAGCAGGACTCTCAGCCCCATGTCCGCCATGAGTGCGCCAAGATTTGCTGCCAAAGTCGTCTTGCCGACCCCGCCCTTCGTACTCAGTACAGTGAACTTGATCATATCCCTCCCCAGGTTTAACGAGGGACATGGAGACAACCAGTCTGAATGCTGCGGAACCCGCAGCAGGCTTGAGTTTCGCGTTACTCAATAGAGTGCTATATCAGGACTTGCTAATATACATTATGCGAAGTTAAAGATTCGGACCGGCAACATCTGCCGGTGGTGTGACTACCAGCCTACTGCAACTGACTACTTGGCAAACTCAACTGACTACCTCATGAACCAATGAGGCCGCTCATTCAATCCGCCCGGGTTTTGAATTCGCCTCGCGATGCAAGGACTCCCACCCAAGGGCGAATAACTTGTCCGGGTCTTGGGAGACTACGGAACGCTCGATTGCGTCCATGAGGTTTTCCTTGGTGATTATCAGCACACCCTGGCTTCGGGCGGCATCAACATCAAACTGTCCCACCGCATCTTTAGGCCTAGCAGTGACAATTACAGGCAGCACTCTCAGGTGTCCATAGGCGGAGTTATCGAGGTGAGACCGGATTACTTCCGCCCGGTCTACAAGTTTGCCCAACTTCCCATCCTTATTAATTTGGTTGATTGTGCATTCGACGAGAACCACGTCCCCGTTGTTGGTGGTTGCAACGATGTCTGGACCAGATTCGAGCTTTTTGCCGATCAATGGGTCGACCGAAAACCCCAACATAAACAATAAATTTGACACTCCGACTTCGAAATCTCGAGAGTTCTTTTCTTGGTGCTTCTCGTCAAACAGGTAAGTCTTAAGCCCCTCAAGGTTTGAATCAAACCCATGGTGAAGGACCCGACGCACGTTGGGGAACGTATCCGGGTCCGCTATCCATCCGTGATGCTGCAAATGCCCCGAATAGGATGCAAAACATTGCACTACAGACCCTTGGGGTACTGGAACGTCGGTCGTGCCATACCTGAGTGTCCCTCGGTCTGACCACTGAAAATCTTCCCCCGAAATTCGTTTCCTATCTATTACTTGTCCCTTGCTTACCACCTTGTAGCCGACGGAGCATTTTTGAGGGTCAAGCTTTGACGCAAGCATCACACCAATTCCTGCGGTATTGCCAACCACTTTCCTTGTCAAATCGACGGCGGCAACGTTATTGGCAGTGACGTCAATCACTGCAATATCTCGCCTGAAACCAGCAATGGCGAAATCGTTTGCGAATTCCTCGATGGAATCGTAAGGCGCCTCTGCTGCCCGCAAGGCGAGCGTCAATTCGTCAAACGATGGCAAATAATTTCCTTGGGCGCCGTAAAGAGAAAACTTGGTCACCCTGGATTGTGCATTAGCAAAACCAAAAGGATGTGGGTTGAAAACGGCAGAGATACGGCCATCTCGCCCCACTAGAACACCCGCATCTCCATAGGGGGTGACCATCACACCGGTGCTTAATTTTTCCAGAGCACTTTCATAGGACTCGCCGAAATCTGCGAGGCGATAAATACCACCGACGATGCAGCCGGCTTCAACATTCTTGGTGGGAAACTCACCGCCGCCGAGAATTAGGTGTCCATGCAAGATGCTGATGCGTTCGCCATTACGGATGCCAACAAACCCAAAAGTGGCATCTGCATAAGCCGAGCTCCAAGGGCGAATCACGTCAAGAAAGGCTCTTAGTTTTTGTGCCTCGAACTCTAGAAAGTCGGCCATTGAATTTTCTGCGAATGTGGGTATTGGGCTTCATCGTCTTCAATATATCAGGTTCACCACACCGCGTCGGCGACAGGTCTAAATCAGAAAAAGACTGACGTGCACTTTAGTAGTATCGGTTCAGGATGTTGTGTTCGATGCTAGTCATTGACTGGTTGTGGCCACAATGACGGGCAGGTCTGTTTGGATTGCTGGTAGTCAAGAATCACGAGCCCCGCGTAAAACCGCGGTCATTGTTGGCACAGGTTGGTAGTCACACCACCGGTGCCCAATTCCGCCCTGTCTTCCGGCCCGTTCGAGGGTTCACTCGAAACGACCCACCCCATGGGATCAAGCCTTTGATTGAACCATTCGCCAGTCCAACTGTTCATCCGGTCGGCATATCAGCCCACCCGCCCGAAGCGGACTCGTTCGGCGCAATCAATCGGAATACCCGATAGATAATAAGAAAAAATATCGTTTGTTAAATATTCGAAAAAAACTATCTTTGCTTGACGAGGCCGTGGCTGCGCCATCCCTGCAACAGGCACTTCCTCCAGATATTCCCTTCTGCCAACCAGGAATTGGCTCTCTACATAGCGGAATACGTAAGCATTTGACCCCCGGCAATTTACGACCCACGAAGGAGACCGACATGAGCAAGCCCCAGTTCGCCACCCCTAATCTTGACGAGCTCGAGAAAGGCCCATGGCCAAGTTTTGTCACCGGCCTCAAGCGCCTGGCAAAAGAGAGCGACATGATGCATGACCTGCTGTGCCAATTGGAAACGTCGTACAAGACCAAGACCGGCTACTGGAAAGGTGGGACCGTTGGCGTATTCGGCTACGGTGGGGGCGTGATTCCACGTTTCACCGAGCTGAAGGATGAGCACGGCAAGCCTGTATTCCCCGAGGCAGCCGAGTTCCACACGCTGCGTATCCAGCCACCAGCCGGCATGCACTACACCTCAGACCTCCTGCGCAAGATGTGCGACGTCTGGCAGGAAACGGGCGGGTCGGGTTTGATCGCCTTCCATGGCCAGTCTGGCGACATCATGTTCCAGGGCATCCGCACCGAGAACGTCCAGAAAGCCTTCGACGCCCTGAACGAGATGGGTTTCGACCTCGGAGGCGCGGGGCCCTCGCTGCGGACCTCGATGTCCTGCGTCGGTGCGGCGCGTTGCGAAATGTCCTGCTACGACGAGGCCAAGGCGCTGCGCACCGTCATCAACAACAACATAGACGACATGCATCGTCCTTCGCTGCCGTACAAATTCAAGTTCAAGTTTTCGGGGTGCCCGAACGACTGCGTCAATGCCATCATGCGCTCCGACCTGGCAACCATCGGGACCTGGCGCGACAACATCCGGGTCGATGAAGACCTGGTTCAGGCTTACTACAAGGTCCACGGCATGGAGGATCTCATCAACGACGTTGTCACCAAGTGCCCGACCAAGGCCATCACCCTGGTGTCTTCCGACAAGTTCAAGGCCAGCGAACATGTGTCTGCCGCCAACCTGGGCGACGGCAAAACCCTGTGTATCGACAACAAGAACTGCGTGCGCTGCATGCATTGCCTGAACGTCATGCCTGGCGGTCTCCTGCCAGGAAAGGACAAGGGCGTTACGATACTCATCGGTGGCAAGGGCGTGCTGAAGATCGGCGCGACCATGGGCACGGTCGTGATCCCGTTCATGAAACTGGAGACGGATGAAGACTTCGAGAAATTGAACGAACTGGGCCGTAATGTCATCGACTTCTTTGCGGAAAATGCGCTGGAGCACGAGCGCACGGGCGAGATGATCGAGCGCATCGGGCTGACCAACTTCCTCGAAGGCCTGGAGTTGCCGGTCGATCCCAACATGATCACCCAGCCACGCGCCAATCCCTTCTTCCGTTCAGACGACTGGGACGAGCAGGTCGAGAAATGGCTGGAGTACAAGGCCGGCAAAACGGCATGACTGTCGTTTTGAACGGGTTTGAGGGCCTTGGCTTGGCGGTGTCGGCCTGCCAGCCCTCCCCTTACCTGTCCCGCCAATCGTAGCCACTCATGGAAATGGCCAGAAAATCCGAGGGCTTGCGCGAGCTCATACGCAGGCCATTGTTTGCTCGGACACCCCTCGCATATTCACAATGGCATCGGAGACGGCAAGCATGGCCTCCGTATCCAGCGACTGGGTACGGGCATGACTGCGACACAAGGCACCACGAAACCCCAGGTAATCCGCACCAAGTGGCGCGAGGATGGGAATGTCCGTTGCCCGCAAGGATCCGGCAAGGCCACTGATCAGACCCCGCTGTCTGGCATGGTCGACAAAGCGGGCGAGACGCGCGACAGGCTGATGCTGAAGCAGGCCGCCCGCAGTCTTGTCCAGCGTGTCCAGCATGATGCCCGCAAATCCATATTCGGCAAGCCGATCGGCAAGCCCGATATCCGGATTGCGGTCGGCAAACAAGACGGCAACCAGACGGTGCTGGCTGCACAGGGGCGCCAGTGCCGCGAGACAATCTTGCAATGCCGGGGCCGGAAACAGCCCGATCTTCACGAAGTCGACGCCGGTAGCGCCCATCATGTCGACGGCCCGGGCGACGGCATGCGGCTCCATGTTGGGGAAATCCCCCACTGTCGCGCTGACTGGCGCCTGCCCACCCACGGCGTTGACGATGGCACGTACGGTATCCAGGGGCAAGGCGCCCAGTGCGCCGGCACGGGGATTCTTGGCATCGACGATGTCGGCGCCCGCGGCAAGCACCAGCAGCGCTTCATCGGCATCCGTCACGCTGGCGAGCCAGCCCGTCATGCCGCCTGCTCCTGCTGGCGATGCGCGTCGATTTTTTCCTTCAGCCAATTCCAGGCCTCCCATTCACGTGGCCCCGCCGTCTTGCCGATTGCGATGGCGAGATAGTCCATTTCCTGCTTTACCTTGTCGACTGGCAACATACCGAGCCGGCTGACCAGGATGCAGGCCTCGATGACGGCCGCCTGGGCACGGTTGTGACCGGGAAAGGCTTCATGGTTGGCGTGGATCAGTTCACGACAGATGAAACGAGGTCGGACCGCGTCTTCCTCGATCCGTTCCACGATCAACTCGCTGTGACTGAGCGCGTCCGCGAGCCGGCCGCAAGCGACCTGGCTACACGGAACGAGCGGCCAGTCGCGCCGCCCCGTGAGGCAGCCGGCGAATATGCGCACATCAGCGGGATGGCTGATCGCAGCCATCCCGGTGGCACGCAGGTTGTCGAGCGTACGCGAGGGGTGAAAGGGCGACAGGACGATGAATCCGTTTTCGCGCCGGAAACCCAAAGGGGCGATGTGCGTCCCGCCGTCCGGCGTGGCGGTGGTCAGGATGGCCTCCAGGATCATGCTCATGATGACTCCGTATGGGGGGATGTGCGCGTGCTGCCGGGTCCGCATTGAACCGTGAGGTCTTCTTCCTCTCGGCGCAGCCCCATGCAGCCCCAGGTCAATTCTTCGTCCTGACTGTAACGCTTACCGAGTTGCCAAGCGATCTGCGCCCGGGCCAGTTCGACACCCAGGTAAAACGCGTGGCCGCCATCCTGCTCCAGCTTGAGATGCGGCCACAGCGCAAACGGATCGGTCGCACTGTGCATGCCGTCGCGGTTGTAGATGTGCAGGCCCTCCTCGCTGATCTGGATACGGAAGCTGGGGTCCTTCACGGCGCTCGCCATCGCGGCGACTTCTTCCCGGTCGTACGGAAACGGCCTGCGGTGATGCAGGCCGAGCAGCGCATCGGACAAATCGCGCGGCAGGCTCTGCCCTTCACGCGCGGCGAACATCATGCGGCGTGCGGCATCGATCTCGCGTACCGCGCTGCGGCAATGCGGGCTGACTTCGGTGGTCAGCAGCGCCCGGATATTCAGTTCCGCCATGACTCCCAGCAACAGGGCATGGATACCGGCGGTGTCGGCATCCGTAAGCTCGGAGAGGTTACCGGTGCCCATCAGGATGTCGGCCTCCGGCATTCGCCGGCGCAGTTCATGGTAGCGTGCCAGCGACGCCGCGAATCCGAACGGCAGCGGATCCAGAATGGGATCGGCGAAATACGGGCGATTGTTCGCCTCCATCCGTTGCATGGCTTCGATCAGGTTGTCCAGGTCCCCATGTTGCGCAGGAATCAGGATGGGCGTAGATGCCACTTCGTCTGCCAGATACAGGGTGTCCGTGGTGAGCGACAGCAGATAATCCGCGCCCGCCCGGCCGCCGCGCAACAATTCGTCCGGATCGAGAGAGTCGACGCTGACCCGGTAACCGGCCGCCTTCAGCGCCTGCACCGTTTCTTCCAGATGTGGAAACGGTGTCTGCGGCAAGCCGCCGATATCGATCACGTCGGCGCCATCGCCAACATAGCGGGCAGCCTGAGCCAATATGGCCTCGATACGCATACGCGGTGCATCGACCAGTTCGGCGAACAGGAGGACATCATGGCGCGACAGATCGGGGGCACGGCGTTGCCGACCGAAAAACGCCGGCAAATCCATGAGTTCGTCGGGCCCCCGTTCGACCGGGATGCCGAAATGCTCGGACAAGGCCGCCAGGTCGCCGCGGCAACGGCCGGGCAGCAGAATGCGGTCCGCCCCCTGGGTATCCGTCAAGCGGCGACGGATCATGTCGCCCGTCAACAAGGCCGCAACCTGCACACCCGGCACCTGTATGTCCCAGGTAAAACCCGCGTCGCCCATATCCGTGAGCACACGCCTCAACTGCAGTTCGGCCAGGCGACCCGTCAGGAAGAGGATGTGCTCAGACATGTCATTCTTTGGTCAATGGCAGACTTCAATGCCTCGATGCTTTCCGCCACCTCGGTATAGGGGAAACGCTTCAGCCTTTCGGTGTTTTCAAGGTCGATGGGCCGGGGATACAGCGTGACTGTCTGGCCTGGCGCTTCGGTGATCACCGTTGGCTCGCAATCGCAAGCAAACACAATACTGGGAATGCGGCATTTACCTGCCTGGGCATAAAGATTGGTGACCAGCGTGTCGGAGATCCCGGCCACGCATTTGGCCACGGTGTTGGAAGTGGCCGGGCCGATGATCAGGGTATGGTAGTGACCGCTATACAGAAAACCTACTGGCACGCTGCTGGCCGTGTGGTCCTGAAAGACGCGCATTCTCTCGCGCAGGCTCTTGAGCGGAATGCCATACATTCCGAGCACCTCGGCTGCAGCCCGCGTGACGAAAAGGTCGACATCCGGAAGCGTCTCGATAATTTCCAGACTTTCGCGAAGGTAATGTCCCGAACCCGTCAGTCCCCAGGCGATGCGGGGCGTTTCTTGCACTAGCACGGCCTTGCCTCGGGGCTCATTTCGGAAAGACGTGTCGGGAGAACCCCCACTGGCGATCGGCCTCCTCCACCCCGACTTCCAGCAAATGGACGCCTCCCGCCAGGTTTTCCCGATGAAGCGCTTCGGTCAGACGTTTGCCGATATGCCGGGCGAGCAACTCCGCTGTGGCATTGGGTATCTGCAGAATGGCGCAGCTTTCCTTCTCGATCCAGAAACGCTTGCCGAAACTTTCCACCTTGACCAGGCCATCTTCCTCAGTCAGTCGGACGACAGGGCTGGTGGCAGGCAGGATCACGCGATCGGACAACTCCTGGCAGATTTCCCGCGCCAGGCGGGTCAGTGCGACAAAATCCAGAACATAGCCTTCGCCCGTATCTTCGCCATGCGCCGTCACGCGCGTGTGAAAGTTATGGCCATGCAGGTTTTCGCAGACATTGCCATAGGTGATGAAGTGAGCGGAATTGAAACCCAGATCGGCAGGCTCAACCCAGGTGACAAACGGGGATGGCATCAAATCATTCCTCCTTGTTGATGCGGATGTTCAGATTGTTCATCTTGCGATACAGCGTGTTGCGGCTGATTTTCAGATTCCGAGCCGCGAGCGTGACGTTCCAGCGGCTCTTCTCCAGGTTCAGCAAAATCGTTTCCCGTTCCGCCGTCTCCAGCGCCGACAACGGGGTCTCCTTGCTGCTGCCAGCGCTGTCATCGGTTTCCGACCGGGGTGCTTGGGCGCAGATTTCTTCAGGCAGATCGTAAATCGTGATTTCAGGGCCATCGCACAGAGCCAGAGCTGTTCTCAGGACATTGCGCAACTGGCGGATGTTGCCAGGCCAGGCATACGATTCAAGCTGCCGTAAGGCACCTTTGCTCAATCCTACCCGTTCCCTTTCCCCGCATTCCAGACCCAGGATATGGTTGATGAGCTCGCGCTTGTCTCCTCGTTCGCGCAAAGGCGGGAGGTTCAGCGTAATGCCCTGCAGGCGGTAGTACAGATCTTCCCGAAAGCGCCCTTCCGCCACCAGTTCCTTGAGGTCGCGGTGGGTGGCACTGATCAGCTTGATGTCGACTTTGACGGGCGTTTCGCCACCCAGCGGAATCACTTCGCGTTCTTCCAGTACCCGCAGTAAACGGGCCTGTAGCATCACGGGCATGTCGCCGATTTCATCCAGAAACAGCGTACCGCCGTTCGCCTGGAGAATTTTCCCGCGACGACCCTCACGATTGGCGCCGGTGAATGCCCCCGACTTGTAACCGAAAAGTTCGCTCTCGATCAGGGTTTCCGGAATGGATGCGCAGTTCACTGCCACGAAGGGACGCTTGCCGCCAGCCTGTTCCTGGTGGACCCCCTGGGCAAACACTTCCTTGCCTGTCCCGGTCTCGCCCAGCAGCAGGATCGGGATATCCCGGCCCAGCACGCGTTTGGCGCAGTGAACGTTATGTTCCATGGTCTGGTCGCCGAACTGGAGTTCACTCAGACGGATAATCTTGTCTTCGCCCACAGGCGGGCTTTCGGGAACACTCTGTCGCGACGCCCGGCCTGACAGAACGGAACCGCGGGCCTCGGGCGGCTGGACAAGGCCGAAGAAACGATTGCCCCGCTTGGCTTCATAGAGAGCGACCGGGTTGAGCCATCCCTGATTGTTCCGTCCGAGCAGGGCATCCATGCCCGTATTGAAGAGATCACGCAGTTGCAGTCCCGCCAAGTCAGCATGCTTCTTGTAGCCAAGCTGGAACAAGGCGCTCCGGTTGGCGGCCAGGATATGGCCTTCCTCATTCAAGGCCAGCGCGCCTTCCCAAAGTGTCCCGATGAATTCGGGCCGGCTGTGGAAGCGCAATGCGTAATGGTCGCGGAAATTGCACAGGAAGGCGCGGTTCTCGATCATCTGCGCCGACATGTTCACCAGGACCAGGGTGTGCTGTTGTGCCAGGTGGGAAAAACTGGAGGCATCCAGGACTGCCATCAGCCGACCTTCATGGTCGAAGATCGGAGCGGCCGAACAGGTCAGCCCGACGTTGCGCGACAGGAAATGCTCATGGTGATGGACCAGCAGGGGACGTTTCTCGATGGCACAGGTGCCCATGCCGTTGGTGCCCTGGTACTGCTCGCTCCACAGCGCGCCTTCGATCATCCCGCACTGCCTCGCGGCCTCGGAAAACGAAGGATCGCCCAGATAATCCAGCACCACGCCTTCCCGGTCGGTCAGCAACACCGAAAAACCGGATCCCGACAACTGCTGGTATAGCGTCGCCATCTCGCCTTGCGCGATCGCACGCAAGGACTCCAGGGGCTCCTGTCTATCCTTGAGTTCACGGCTGTCAAGAATGACCACCGGCTCATCGCGAACCGGATCCAGGCCAAAGTCTCGCACGCATCGATTCCATGACTGGGCAATCGCCGGCCCGACTTCCGTCGTATCCATGGCGCCGCGCGACTCGACGACAGCATTCACAATACGGGCGTGTTCCAAGATTTCGTGCCTTTCCATCGCTAAATCCTTACCGAGACTATGGAAGCAATATCTGAACCAACACTATAAAGGTGCCCAACGTGCACCGTATTTCGCTGTCCATCCCCAAAAAAACAGGGACAAAATGAAAACGTCGCCCATCGAAATATAGATCGCGTGAAATACATGGTACAGGTTGTACCGAAACTGGAACGTTCACAAGATCTTTATCACATGTCATTCCGAGTGTACTGATCATCTGTCACCTGATCCAGGAGACATCTGACCACATGGCACGGTTCATGCAGCAGCATTTGCCACTGGTATTGATTGGCAATGAAGAAATATGAAATCTGTGCGCTATTGCATCGTGTCCCTCATCCTGTTCTGCACGTCCATCGCATGGGGTGGGTCCCATACCTTGGGCGGGGATTTCACGCTGCGTACTCCGCAAAACCAGGAGGTCTCGCTTTCCTCGTTCAAGGGCAAGGCCGTGCTGCTTTATTTTGGCTTCACTTATTGCCCGGACATGTGCCCGACAGAACTGCTGCAGTTCAAGCAATTGCTGGCCATGCTGCCTGCCGACAAGCGTCCCCTGGTTCAACCGATTTTTATAAGTGTCGACCCGAAACGGGACACCGCCGATGTCCTGGAGCCCTATGTGGGCTTTTTTGACAAGCGCATTCTGGCGCTGACCGGCAGCGAGCAGGAGTTGCACAAGGTGGCAGGCCAGTATGGCGCACACTTCCGCTATGTGCCGACAGGCTCCAGCTATACCGTCGATCACACCGTGAACGTCTTCCTCATCGACACCCAGGGCAAGCTCGTGAGAATCATTCCCTACGGCACACCCACCCAGGATGTATTGAAACTCGTCACGGCCTTGCTGCCTTGATCGAACCAGACCAAGGAAGCCCATGACCTCCTGCGACAGCGTTTGCGAAACCGATCTGCCCTGCCCTTCAACCCTGCCGGACCGAAAGTCTGCCCGGTCGGTCGATACGGCCATCCCCGATGTCCAGAACACGCCGGATGTCCGCCGGATCGCCATCGACAAAGTCGGCATCAAGGCCATTCGCCATCCGGTCAAGGTGCGGGATAAAAGCAGCGGTACCCAGCACACCATCGCCACCTTCGGCATGTACGTGCATCTGCCCCACCATTTCAAGGGCACGCATATGTCCCGCTTCATCGAGATCCTGAACAGTCAGGAACGCGAGATCACGGTGGAATCGTTCGAAAGCATGCTTCGCCAGATGGTCGAGCGTCTGGAAGCCCGCTCCGGGTACATCGAGATGAGCTTCCCCTACTTCATCAACAAGCAGGCACCGGTCTCGGGCGTGAAGAGCCTGCTCGATTACGAAGTCACGTTCATCGGAGAAATCCGGGACGGCGCATATCACCAAACCGTCAGGATCCTGGTGCCGTGCACCAGCCTGTGTCCCTGTTCCAAGGGCATTTCGAAATACGGCGCCCACAACCAGCGCTCGCACATCACGATCACCGTCAAGACGAATGATTTCATCTGGATCGAAGACCTGATCCACATCGCCGAGGTGAATGCTTCCAGCCAGCTCTATGGTCTCTTGAAGCGGCCGGATGAGAAATACGTCACCGAGAAGGCCTACGAGAACCCAAAATTCGTGGAGGATCTGGTGCGCGATGTGGCCGCCGCGCTAAACGAGGATGCGCGTATCGAATCCTACGTGGTCGAATCGGAGAATTTCGAATCGATCCACAACCATTCCGCCTATGCGCTGATCGAGCGCACAGCACCGCTTTCCGCATAAAAATCAGCCCGCATTGGGACTGGCGTGGCCAACAGTCGGATAGGTCAGGCGTAGGCGTGGGGCATCAATCCCTGGCCGAGTCTGCGCAGAACCTGCAGACCGTCATCCAGACCGGGGAAATCGATGCGGCGGACCTCATCCCGGTCCGTCATTCTTTCGAGGAGTGAAGCCGCCTGGCCATGGCCGGGTAACACGCACTCGGGCTCGATTTCCACCAGCGGTGTCAAGACAAAAGACCGTAGGTGCAGACGAGGATGCGGCACAATCAGGGCCGGATCGCCGTCCAGGACCAGGCCGTCGTATAGGAGCAAATCGAGATCCAGCGTGCGCGGCCCGTTGCGCACGTGTCGCACTCGGCCATGACGCGTCTCCATCGCCAGCAATTCGCCCATCAGCGCATCCGGCGACAGTCCGGTTTCCAGCAGGACGACCGCATTGATGAAGTCGGGCTGGTCGGCATAGCCTACAGGCGCAGTCCGATAGAGCGACGACGCACGCAACAGGCGGGTATGCGGCAGAGAATCGAATTCGCCCATGACGGCAAGCAGGCGGGCTGCAGGTCCACCGACATTCCCGCCCAGGGCGACGAAGGCCCGACTCATTGGGGTTTTCCCAGGATCCGCTCGCGATGCCGGGTCAGGGCATCGCTGACCAATGGCGCCAAGGTGCTGTCCTGCGCCGAATCCAGGTAGGCGTAAAGACTCTGGCGCATGCGCTTCTCCCAGAAACGGGCCAGATGATCGGCAACGCCCGCGCTTGCGACCGCCCGATCGGGCTCGGCCTCGAAATAGGCGCCGATCTGATTGGCCATGTGGATCAGGTGTTCAATATTCATGTGCTGCTCAGGTTTCGATTCGTTCGGGGGTTGAGTAAACGGTGTAACGGCCCTGGCGCACGAAGCCTGCCAGGGCCAGCCCCACTTCCTGGGCCAGCCGGATCGCGTAGCCTGTCGGCGCGGAGACCGCCGCCAGAATGGGGATGCCCACGCTGGCCGCCTTCTGCACCATCTCGAAGCTGGCACGGCTGGTGACCAGTGCGAAGCCGGCGGCAGGATCGCGCCGGTCTTTCGCCAGTGCGCCGATCAGCTTGTCCAGCGCATTGTGGCGACCCACATCCTCGCGCACCATCAGCAGATCGCCTGCAGCGTCGGCCCAGGCGGCCGCGTGCACACCGCCGGTGCTGGCATGTAATGGCTGTTTCTGCTGCAACTGGGCCAGCGCCCGATGCAGTGCCGCGGCTGCGATGGCGGGGCCGGCCGGCAATGGCGCCAGGGTGCGGGCCACCTGATCCAGGCTTTCCACGCCGCACAAGCCGCAACCCGTACGACCGGCCAGCGCGCGGCGACGGTTCTTGAGTTCGACGAACCGCGCTTCGGCAATACGCATCTGCACGACTACGCCGCGGGTTTCGATCTCCAGATCCAGGTCATACAGCTCGCTGGGGTCCGCCAGGATGCCTTCGCTCAGGCTGAACCCGAGGGCAAAGTCCTCAAGATCGGTCGGACTGGCCAGCATCACGACATGCGAGATGCCGTTGTAGGACAAGGCGACCGGTACTTCTTCCGGCACCGAGTCCATTCGTATGCCACCCGGTCCGCGCGCGGCGGTTTCCACCAGGGGGGACGGCAACGTCATGGAGGGGTCGGGCAGATCACACAGACGCACCGGCTGGCTCCTGCTTCAGCAGCTTCATCTGTTCCTCGCTGAATTGCGCAAACTGTTTCTGCCAGGTCGAAGGCTGTTCCACGCGCGACAGCTGCACGGCGGTCACCTTGTACTCCGGACAGTTGGTGGCCCAGTCGGAGTTCTCCGTGGTGACCACGTTGGCGCCGGATCCGGGCCAGTGGAACGTGGTGTAGACGACGCCGGGCTGCATCCGCTCGCTGATTCGCGCGCGCAGCACGGTTTCGCCGGCGCGGCTCTGCACGCCGACCCAGTCGCCGTCGCGGATGCCGCGGTCCTCGGCATCCACCGGGTGCAGCTCAAGGATGTCTTCCGGATGCCACGCGTTATTCGCGGTACGCCGGGTCTGAGCGCCAACGTTGTATTGCGACAGGATGCGGCCGGTGGTGAGCAGCAACGGGAAGCGACGGTTGACGCGCTCGTCCGTGGCAACGTACTCGGTCAGCATGAAACGCCCCTTGCCCCGCACGAATTCCGTCACATGCATGGTCGGCGTGCCGTCCGGATGCGCCGCGTTGCAGGGCCACTGGACACTTCCCAGCCGGTCCAGCTTGGCATAGGACACGTCGTGGAAGGTGGGGGTCAGGCGCGCGATTTCGTCCATGATCTCGGACGGGTGGCTGTAATGCATCGGGTAACCGAGTGCGTTCGACAGCATCTGGGTCACTTCCCAGTCCGCATAGACGGCGAGCGGACGCATCACCTTGCGGATGCGCGAAATACGCCGTTCTGCGTTGGTGAAGGTGCCATCCTTTTCAAGGAAGCTGGCGCCCGGCAGAAAGACGTGCGCGAATTTCGCAGTTTCGTTGAGGAAAAGATCCTGCACCACCAGACACTCCAGGGACTCCAGTGCATGGGTGACATGTCCGGTGTTCGGGTCGGACTGGGCGATGTCCTCGCCCTGTACGTAGAGCCCCTTGAAGCTGCCGGCGATGGCCGCGTCGAACATGTTCGGGATACGCAGTCCGGGTTCGTCCGAAAGCGGAACGCCCCAGACCGACTCGAACAGCTCGCGGGTAGCGACGTCCGAAACGTGGCGATACCCGGGCAGTTCATGCGGGAAGGATCCCATGTCGCACGAGCCCTGCACGTTGTTCTGGCCGCGTAGCGGATTGACGCCGACGCCGGGGCGCCCGATGTTGCCGGTGGCCATGGCCAGGTTGGCGATCCCCATGACCATGGTGGATCCCTGGCTATGCTCGGTCACGCCCAAACCGTAGTAGATGGCCGCATTGCCGCCCGTCGCATACAGTCGCGCAGCCGCGCGTACCTCGTCCGCCGGCACGCCGGTGACGGATGCGGTCGCTTCCGGCGAATGACGCGGATCGGCAATGAAGGTGCGCCATTTGTTGAAGGCCTCCGCCTCGCAGCGATCCACGATGAAATCCTCGTCGACCAGCCCCTCGGTCACGACGACATGCGCCAGGGCATTGATCAGCGCGACATTGGTGCCGGGCAGCAGCTTCAGGTGATGGGTGGCGCGCACGTGCGGCGTGTCGACCAGGTCGATGGCGCGCGGGTCGGCGACGATCAGCTTGGCTCCCTGACGCAGGCGCTGCTTCATGCGCGAACCGAATACCGGGTGGCCGTCGGTCGGGTTGGCACCGATCACCATGATCACGTCCGCCTGCATCACGGAATCGAAGTCCTGGGTCCCCGCCGATTCGCCCAGTGTCTGCTTGAGACCATACCCGGTTGGCGAATGGCACACACGAGCGCAGGTGTCGACATTGTTGACGCCAAAGGCCGCACGGGTCAGCTTCTGGACCAGATAGGTCTCCTCGTTGGAGCAGCGCGAGGAGGTGATCGAGCCGATCGATTCAGCCCCGTATTTTTCCTGCAGGCGCCGCAGCTCGCTCGCCGTGTGGGCGATGGCCTCCTCCCAACTCACTTCGCGCCAGGGATCACGGATCGAACTGCGGATCATCGGCGTGGTAATACGGTCGGCGTGCGTGGCATAGCCCCACGCGAAGCGGCCCTTGACGCAGGCATGGCCATGGTTGGCGCCACCATTGAGGTCGGGCACCATGCGGATCACCTTCTCGCCTTGCAACTCGGCATTGAGCGAGCACCCCACGCCGCAATAGGCGCAGGTGGTTGTGACGCTGCGCTGAGGCTGCCCCATCTCGATGACGGATTTTTCCATCAGCGCCGCTGTGGGGCAGGCCGCGACACAGGCGCCGCAGGACACGCATTCGGACGACATGAAATCTTCACCGCCCGCTGCCGCGATGCGACTGTCGAATCCGCGCTCGGTGGTGGTCAAGGCGTAGGTGCCCTGGATGTCGGAACAGGCCCGCACGCAGCGCGAGCAGACGATGCACTTCGACGGATCGTAGGCGAAATAGGGATTCGAGGTATCCGTCGCTTCCTGCAGATGGTTTTGACCGTCGGCGTAACGGACCTCGCGAAGGCCGACGCGACCGGCCTGGTCCTGCAGTTCACAGTTGCCGTTGGCGGAACAGGTCAGGCAGTCGAGCGGGTGATCGGAGATATACAACTCCATGACGCCGCGACGCAGACGGAACAGGGCATCGTTCTCGGTGGTGACCTCCATGCCCTCCTCCACCAGCGTGGTGCATGAGGCGGGGTAACCACGCCGGTTCTTCACCTGGACCACACAGAGTCGGCAGGAGCCGAATGATTCCAGCTGTTCGGTCGCACACAGCTTGGGAATATCGATTCCCGCTTCGGCTGCGGCATGCATCACCGAGGTTCCGGCCGGAACGGTAACGGGAACGCCGTCGATGGACAGCGTGACGTGTTGGGTGGATGTGCGTGCCGGGGTACCCCGGTCGTGATGGCAATGCAGGCTCATGTGGAGGCCTCCTCTTGCTTCGGCGACAGGCCGAAATCTTCAGGATAGTGATCAAGCGCGGACAGAACCGGATACGGCGTCATCCCGCCCATGGCGCAAAGCGACCCTTCCAGCATAGTCTGGCAGAGATCGCGCAACAGGGTGTCGTCGTTGGAGCGTTGCGGACGCGCGGCCAGCATGCTGTCCAGCAACTCCACGCCGCGAACCGAACCGATGCGGCACGGTGTGCATTTTCCGCAGGACTCGATGGCGCAGAATTCCATGGCATAGCGGGCCATTTTCGCCATGTCGACGCTGTCGTCGAAGGCAACGATCCCGCCATGGCCCACCGTGGCGCCGACTGCCGCAAACGCCTCGTAATCGAGGGGCAGGTCGAAGCGCGACTCGGGCAGATAGGCGCCAAGTGGTCCGCCCACCTGCACGGCGCGGATCGGCCGTCCGCTGGCAGAGCCGCCGCCGAAATCGTAAAGCAGTTCGCGCAGGGTCATGCCGAAGGCGACCTCGACCAGGCCGGGTCGCTTCAGGTTGCCTGCGAGCTGGAACGGCAGCGTGCCGCGCGAACGACCGCTGCCGTGTGCTTTGTAGGCCTCGCCGCCATGCGCCAGGATCCAGGGTACGCTGGCCAGCGTGATGACGTTGTTGACCACCGTGGGCCGGCCGAACAGTCCCTCCAACGCAGGCAGCGGCGGCTTGGCGCGGACCAGACCGCGCTTGCCCTCGATGCTCTCCAGCAACGAGGTTTCCTCGCCACACACGTAGGCCCCGGCACCCTTGAAAAGATTCAGTTCGAAGCGTCGTCCGGAACCGAGCACATTGGCGCCCAGTATGCCTTCACGCGTGGCCGTGACGATGGCATCCTCCAGCACGTCCCAGGCATCCGGGTATTCCGAACGCAGGTAGATGTAACCGGTGTCCGCCCCAACTGCCAGGCCGGCAATGATCATGCCTTCGATCAGGCAAAAGGGATCGCCCTCCATCAGCATGCGGTCCGAGAAGGTACCGGAGTCCCCCTCGTCGGCATTGCAGACGATGTATTTCTGTCCGCCATCCGCATTCATCACGGTACGCCACTTGATTCCCGTGGGAAAACCTGCGCCGCCGCGGCCACGCAGGCCACCCGTATCGACGGCATCCACGATGTCTTCGGCCTTCATGTCGAGCGCACGCTCCAATCCCTTGAGTCCGCCATGCGCGCGGTAATCCTCCAGCGAAAGAGGATCGGTGACACCCATGCGGGCAAAGGTGAGCCGGGTTTGGCGCTTCAGATAGGGAATCTCCTCACTGGGACCGTGGAACAAGGCATGCGCGCCGCCCCGCAGCCATCCAGCCTCGAACAGGCCAGGCACGTCCTCTGGAGCAACCGGCCCATAGGCGATGCGTTGTCCGTCGATCTCGACCTCGATCAGCGGTTCCAGCCAATACAATCCACGCGAGCCGTTGCGCACGATTTCCACTTCCAGTCCGCGGTTCCGGGCCTCGTTCTCGATCGTTCGGCACACACGCTCCGCGCCCACCGATACGGCACTGGCATCGCGGGGCACAAAAATCCGTTGCGTCATACCCCCCGTCCTTCTGCAAGTATGGCGTCAAGGCGTTCGACGCTGACACGACCGTGCAAATCGTCGTCCAGCATCACCGCCGGCGAACAGGCACAGTTGCCGAGGCAATACGCTGCTTCCAGCGTCACCTCGCCATCGGCTGTAGTGGCGCCAAACTCGACGCCGAGCTGCGTGCTGGCGTGCATGGCCAGCGCATCCGCTCCCATGGCCTGGCACGACTCTGCACGACATATCCGAAGGCGCTGACGGCCGGGCGGCGTACGACGAAAATCATGATAGAAGCCGATGACGCCGACCACTTCGGCCTGTGCCATGTTGTGGGCTTTTGCCAAGTCGGCAATGGCATGGTCGGGGATATAGCCGAATTTTTCCTGTAGCCGGTGCAATGCGGGCAACAAGTCGGCTTGATTTGTATTGGACATAAATCCTCTGAGCAATCAAGAAAACCATTGAAGCAGGTGTTTGAAAGCTCTCTGCAATTCGCGTGCCAATCGATTTTTTCAAACTGGGGCGATTGCAAAATCATTCATAAACAACCGCCTAATCAATCGCAAAGCACGCGAACCCAGCCCAGCAATACCCAGCGCCGGGACAGAATGTCATGTCTGATCAAACAGAAAAGTGGTCTGGAGTCGACACAAATTGTCACACCGTCACGATTCACAGTGAACCATCGGGCATTTTGTAGTAGGTTCGAACCAGTTTATGAATTCAGCCTTCGGGCGGCTGCGGCTTCAGCTCGAATCTTGAGTACCTGGGTCAGGCATGACCCATATTTCCACTGGGGTGAACAACTCCAGGACACCACGCGCCCTGTAGGCAGGGTTCCCTGCATATCAACTCCGACAGGCCATCAAAACTCCAACGCCCGCATCATGAGCCCCGCACCCACAAGAATGCACAATACGCCTACGCAACTTCGCAAAACCTGCGCATTCATTGCATGCACGATCCGTACACCGAGTACGACACCTATGATTTCAAAAAGGGTACAAATAACCAGGAGTTTGTAATCAAACGACCCGTATTGCAGATTCCCGGCTGTCCCCGAGATGGCGGCCAGAATCTGAATCACCTGGCTTGCGCCAATTGTGCTCAGGGGAGGAAATCCCAGCAAAATCATCATGGGAACAGACAAAGCAGGCCCTCCGACTCCGGTAAGGCCTGAGCCAAAACCCACGACGGCGCCCACGCCAACCAACAATACCTGCTGTAATCCCGGGCGATTTTTGAATACGACCGCTTTCGTTTTGTTTTTCGTATAGAAAGTGTAAACACCCGCGAAAACAATAATCGAAGACAGGATCAACGCGAGCCCGTGCGCATTGATTTTTGCATTTGCCCAGGCGCCGAAAAATCCAAAGATTGCCGCTCCAATGCACAACGGTACAGTAATGCCCCAGTCGATACTTCCACGACGTTGAAATGAAAAGGTTCCAATAACGCCCGTAAAAATAAAAGTGGCCAATGCTGTCGCCATGGCCTCCTGGATTGTCAATCCCCCGAGAATATTGAGTGCAGGAATGAGTAGGATCCCGCCTATGCCTACCGCACCGATGAGCATGCCAACGACAAGAGAAATCGCAATCAGCCAGGGAATTGTCATGGATGCGGCAATATCACATCAAGAATAAAACATTGATCGCGGAAATCCCCATGTAACCGTGTAACCGATTGATGAAGCCTTTGACTTCAGCAATCATTTAATCAAGCGGCCCAGGCTATTTGAAAACTGAAACCATGTTTTTCGAAACCGAGCGACTCGTAGAATGTATGTGCCTCACCGCGCTGCAAATGGCTCGACAGCGCTAGCTTGTAACATCCTCGTTTCTGGCAGTGTTGCATGGCAAACAACATCATTTTTTTTCCGATCCCCTTCCCTTGCCAATCACTCGAAACAACGACATCTTCGACAATCCCGAAAGGTTTTCCGCCATGCGCTGCGCTTTCAATCACGATTATGCGCCACCTACAAAGGCAAGCAAGAGCAGACCAGGCAGGGATTTGACGGATACGCTCTTTACGGACATTCGCTATTCCCTAACGTTTGAGGTGAGGGGCCGCCGGAGCGCGAAGCGCGGAGGGAACCAAACAGCGCAGCTGTTTGGTTCCCTCTCGACCGAGGTGTTAGAGCGCGATTAGTTTGCATAGACCACCCCTACCCCCGAAACAGTGAGATTTTGTTTGATTGGGGTGGATGCACCCAACCCGAAGATTTGAATAGTTTTGTCGTTTTGCCACTGTACGACGATAGGCATGGCACCATTGGCAATAAATGTATTGGCGCCCTCATTAGGAAGAGCTTCTTCGGCGCGCAAGATTGAGACCTGGGTGTTTACTCCCGTTGTGGCGCCGCAGTTGCGAGAGAAGACAACGGCTTTTAGTTGCCCGGACGGTGAAGAAATGGTTTGGGAGACTTCATTTCCGCAAGCGCCACCACACCCACTGAGAGCCAAGGCGGAGGCAAGCGTGATTGCAAGAAATGGTCTCACGGGTTTAGCGCTCTAACGTTCAAATTGAGGGGCGCGCCGCTTTTGGCGCGTCCCTCTCGAATGCAGAGTTAGCCGCGTTTTCCGCAAGAGCGGCTGCGGATGCCAAACTGAACCGAAAAGTTGGGACACTGGTGCCATCGGGCGCATTCCAAACCGCTGCTTGAGAATTTTGAGCGCCAAGCGCCAAATAAAACTTCTGTGCGCGTAAGTTGGACTGGTTCACTAAAAGGTACAAGCCTTGGCCCGAGCATCTTTGCTCACAGATGGCGGCCACCTGCAAAAGCAAACTACTGCCAACGCCGCGACCCTGATGAGATGGCTTGACGTGTAAGTTATCAAGATATGAGCCCCAATCTGAATGCTCCCCAACGAATGCACAGGCAAACGCAACCACTGCCCCAGCCTCTAGGGCGACCAAAGCAAATTGATTTACTTTCGGATTTTCAAAACGTTCCTGCCAGATTGCCAGGCGCTCCGTCGGGACTACGCGCTCCAGATAATACGGGCTCAGGACATCGCTGTATGTTGCAGCCCAACTTGCCGCGTGTAACGCAGCGATTTGTTCAGCATGCTCCGATGTGGCGAAATCGATATTCATAGTGGCTAACGTTTAAGGTAAGGGGCGCCGCTTTAGCGGCGTCCCAGCGACCAAAGGGAGCGCCTTGACCGCAAGGTTACCTGCCTCGGCTCGGCCCGCCAGTAGCAGACGCTGAACCTGCCACACCACCAGTGGTACGATTACGCGACCAGCCGGTACCCACACCGTGGCAGCCTCATCGTTTTCGGCCAAACGCAGCACTTTCCATTCGTCGTCTTGAATGCGACCGTTCTTAATGACTTGAGGCATTGGGAGGCTTCCTTTCCTCGAGGCGCGCGCCACGCTCGACATACACGCGTGTCTTGAACGACTCGATGCCGACCCGGCGCACGGTGTCGATGAAGCGCTCATCTTCATGACGGTAGTCGATGTAGTTGTTGATCAGCGAACTGATCACGTCCGGTACCTCTGTAGCCGCAAAGGACGGGCCGATGACCTTGCCGAGCACGGCCTTATTGCCCTGGTTTCCCCCTATCGTCACCTGGTACCACTCCTCGCCGTTCTTGTCGACGCCGAGCACGCCGATATGGCCGACGTGGTGATGGCCGCAGGCATTCATGCAACCGGAGATGTTGAGTTCGAGTTCGCCGATGTCGTGCAGGTAGTCTAGATTGTCGAACCGGTTTTGGATGGCGCTGGCGATCGGGATCGATTTGGCATTGGCCAACACGCAGAAATCTGCGCCAGGGCAAACGATCATGTCGGTCAGCAGGCCGATATTGGCGGTTGCCAGGCCGAGGTTGCGTGCCTCCTGCCATACAGTGAACAGGTCTGCCAGGCGCACACTGGGGAGCACCAGGTTCTGTTCGTGCGTACTGCGGACCTCGCCGAAGGCGTATTGATCGGCCAGGTCGGCCACCGCGTCGAACTGGTCGGCAGTGATATCGCCCGGCGTGACGCCGGTCTTCTTCAGCGACAGGACCACACTGGCGTAACCCCGTACCTTGTGCGCGCGTATGTTGTGTCTTACCCAGTTGGCAAAAGCCTTGTTGCCTGCCAGTTGCGCAGCGTAGCCGGCATCCTCGGCTGGTAGCTCGGGCAACACCGGGTCGTTGAAGCGCCTCGTGACGCGGTCGATTTCTGCCTGTGTCAATGTAGAGATGCCCTCTCGGGTATACGCGAATTCGGCCTCCACCTGACGCGTGAACTCCGCGACACCGAGCGATTTCACCAGAATCTTGATGCGCGCCTTGTAGGCGTTGTCGCGACGGCCATGCAAGTTGTAGATCCGCAGGATGGCCTCGCAATAATTGAGCATCTGCTGCCAGGGCACGAAAGGGCACACTTCCTCGCCGAGGATCGGCGTGCGGCCGAGGCCTCCCCCAACCAGCACGCGGAAACCTATATTGCCATCGGCGTCACGGGTAAGATCGAGGCCAATGTCGTGGGCCCGGATGATGGCACGATCCTCCACGGCGCCATTGACGGCGAACTTGAACTTGCGTGGCAGAAAGGAGAACTCGGGGTGGGAGGTACTCCACTGGCGCACGATTTCGCACCACGGCCGTGGGTCGATATGTTCATCGGCAGCGACCCCGGCAAAGGGATCGGCGGTGACATTGCGGATGCAGTTGCCTGAGGTCTGGATGGCGTGCATCTGCACCGTGGCGAGTAGACCCAGAATTTCCGGCACATCCTCCAGTTTCGGCCAGTTGAACTGCACATTCTGGCGCGTGCTGAAGTGAGCATAGCCGTGATCGTAGGTACGCGCGATATGGCCGAGCATGCGCAACTGGGACGAGCGCAAGTTGCCGTAAGGAACGGCAATACGCAGCATCGGCGCGTGGCGCTGGATATACAGGCCGTTCTGCAGGCGTAGCGGGCGGTACTCGTCTTCACTCAACTCCCCGGCGAGATAACGGGCAGTCTGATGGGTGAACTGTGTGACACGCTCATCAACCGTGCACTGGTCGTATTCGTCATATTGGTACATCGAGTACCTCTGATTGAGTCGGGATATTCTTTATCGGGGGGGCCGGCGGTCAGACTCAGCAACCGGTTAACGGATTGCCGACCGTGGGTGAGGCTGAGTAAATATGCATCAGCACTCGCGCCGTTCGTAGGGCTACCGAGGGGCTCAGCTCAACGCCTTCATGTGGTCGAAGCGTGTCTGCGCGGCCCCTGGAAGACGTATAGCGGCCCTTAGGGAAGGTGCGTCAGTTCATGTAGGCAGAGGCCTCGCCTCCAGGATTGGGCAAACCGGCGACACGCCACAATATCTTGCAACTGCTGAATAGTTTGTGGGCCTTGTGACGATCCAGCCCGGTAGCACGGCAGACCAGGCGCATCACCGGCAAGCTTCCCAGTGCGAAATAGTGGCTGCGCACGTGATCAATCACCTCCCAGTGCTTGGGGGTAAGAACAGGAATGCCCTCCTCCAACGCAATGCGTACCGCCACTTGAGGTTCCCAGAGATGGGGTTCGGCAAAGAAGCCATCAGCGTCGAACCAGTCGGAAATATCGCCCGCAGCGGGCTGTGCGATCAGGGCAATATTCATGGCACATTCCTTGTCAGTGAATCGAGTTTGCAAGGTAACGGACCGCGCCGGCACTGTGAAATCACGCTTGGTCATGGTCTCATGGCTGAAAGCTATGGCTACCGAAGATTGGCGCCAATTGCGCTATCTTGTCACCGTTACCCGGAGGAGTGCCCCATGCAGTTACAGCAGCTACGCTATCTTCTAGCCCTGGCCCGCAGCGGGTTCAATGTCACCAGCGCTGCTGAACGGCTGTTCAAGTCGCAACCCAGTCTGAGCAAACAACTCCGTTTGCTTGAGGAAGAATTGGGCGTGCCGCTATTCGAACGTGCAGGACGCCAACTGACTGGATGCACCGCAGCCGGACGGGCAGTCATGGAGTTGGCTGAATGCACGCTTGCCAACATAGAAGCGATCCGTCGCGTCTCACTCGAGTTCAGTGACCCGGGGGGCGGTGAACTGTCTATTGCCACGACGCATACACAGGCCCGCTACGTGCTGCCCCCTGTCATCCGGACCTTCAGGCGTACCTATCCTGAACTGAGCCTACATCTCCATCAGGGCAGCCCGGCCCAGATCGCGGAAATGGCAGCCAGCGGCGGAATCGACTTTGCCATTGCCACGGAATCCCTGCATCTCTTCGATGAACTGATCATGCTGCCTTGCTATCGCTGGAATCGCGCCGTGGTGATACCCAGAGGACATGCTCTGGAGAGCGTTGAACCATTAACGCTGGAGGCCGTGGCGGAATATCCCATTCTGACTTATGTGTTCGGTTTCACCGATCGCTCCCACATCAACGATGCCTTCCAACGACGCGGACTCGCACCTCGTGTAGCGCTGACCGCCACCGATGCAGATGTGATCAAGACCTACATCCGACTGGGGCTGGGGGTGGGTATTCTGGCGGAGATGGCACAAGACGAAAGCCTTGATAACGATCTCAGTTTTCTGGATGCCAGCCATCTGTTCGAACCCAGTATTACCCGCATCGGTTTCCGCAAAGGTCTGTTCCTGCGCACCTGTCATTACGATTTCATCAGGACGTTTTCCAGTCACCTGTCGCGTGAAGTTGTCGATCGAGCCGTGAAAGTCAGCACGCCAGTCGAGCGGGACGAGCTGTTCGCCACTTTGGCCATCCGGAATTATTGATATCACGCGATGGATTTCGGCTTGATGAGCCTATCCGGACAAGCAATTTGTCTCCAATCGGCAGAAATCGAGAATTGAATTCTCGCGCTCGAACGCGTCAGGAATCTTGAAGGCATCGCATCCTGCCTGCGACTAAATCATTGGCATTTGCAGGGATTGATCTGTTGCCGGCTATGCGTTGACCACTATAGTGATCTGGAGGTGAGACAAATTGTCACATTGTCCCGAGTCGCTCCGTAACACCTCGACTGAGGGTAAACCCCTAACCACACACGGAAAGACAATTATTTATACGTAAAAGAACTAAGGGAAAACCCTTATAAATGCACGGAACTTTTTGATTTATATATAAAAGAATTCATGGCACGGGGGTTGCTTTACGTAAGACGCGAACTTCGCTCTAGCCTCCCAACGAATTATTGGATTTATCAGGAGCGTTGCGCTTGTACGTTTGTCCGTTCAAAGATAAGGAGACCGATATGCCCAAATGTAATAACCGCTTTTCACTGAAGGCCCTGGCGGCCGCCGTTTCTGCCACCGTGGCGTTGGGCGTCGTCGCCCTGCCGACCCTCTCGCATGCGGACGAAACTGCCTGTTCGCCTTTCACCCCCCTCATCAAGGGACAGGAAGACCTGGTCTATGTCTGGACACTGGGCGTCGAAGGCATCGGCGACGGTTCAGACAAACTCGTGACCGTGGACGTGCGTCCCGGTTCCAAAACCTTCGGCAAGGTCATCAATTCGCTCTCCGTTGGCGGACGCGGCGAAGCGCATCACATGGGTTTCAGCGACGATCGCCGTTACATGTGGGCAGGCGCACTGGATAGCAACAAGATGTTTGTGTTCGACATCGGTACCGACCCGAGCAAGCCGAAACTGGTCAGGACCATCACCGACCTGGTCGAGAAGACCGGCTATGTGGGTCCCCATACGTTCTATGCGCTGCCCGGCCGCATGATGATCCAGGCCCTGTCCAACGCGAAAGACCATGGCGGCGTGACCGGCATCGCGGTCTACAGCAATGACGGGAAATTCATTTCGAAGCATGATATGCCCACCACCAAGGTCGGCGGTGTGCAGGGGGACGGCTATGGCTATGACATCGGCATCAACCCCCAGAAGAATGTCCTGCTGACGTCCAGCTTCACAGGCTGGAACAACTACATGATGGACTTGGGGAAAATGGTCAAGGACCCTGACGCCATGAAGCACTTCGGCAATACCATGGCGATGTGGAATCTGAAAACCATGGAGCCCATGAAGGTCTTCGATGTGCCCGGCGCACCGCTGGAGATTCGTTGGTCCTTGAAGAAAGGCGACAACTGGGCCGTGACCGCCACCGCCCTGACCTCGCAACTCTATGTCATCAAGCAGGATAAAAATGGTGAATGGCAGTCACATGACGTCGCCACCATCGGCAACCCCGCCGATATCCCGTTGCCGGTGGATATTTCCATCACGGCCGACGGCAAGGGCCTGTGGGTCAACACCTTCATGGACGGCATGACCCGTTACTGGGATTTCCACGATCCGATGCATCCGAAGGAAGTCTTCAAGGAAAAAATCGGCTCCCAGGTCAACATGGTGTCGCAGTCCTTCGACGGCAAGCGGGTGTATTACACCACCTCCCTGCTGGGCAACTGGGACAAGAAAGGCAAGGACGACGAGCAGTTCCTGAAGATGTACAAATGGAACGGCAAGAAGCTTTCGCACGTCTTCACCATCGACTTCTACAAGGAAAAGCTCGGTCGCGCCCACCACATGAAGTTCCAGGCGCTCAACCTGAGCAAGTTGAAGCCGCTGGCCGCTGCCGAATCGCAGGACCTGGACAGCCTCAAGCTCGCACTGACCGAGCCGAAGGGTAAATGATTTGATGTCCAGACAGAGCGCTTACATTGTTGGGGCTCTCCGCCCCCCCTTGCGGGGGGGCGGTTTTTTTTCCATGCTCCTGACGTTCGCCCTGGCGGGTGCCTGTACCGCCAACGCCAACGCTGCCGACACCAATCCGTCCCAGCAAATCACCGAACAAGCTGGCGTGGTCATGGATTTCAAGCCCAGCCCGCCTGGCAGCTACAAGCTTTATGACATCAAAACCGCACCCGATGGCAAGGTACTGGATATCGACGGCAAGGCGCGCTCACTTTCCGATTTCACCGGGGGTAAGATCACGCTGTTGTCCTTCATCTACTCAAGCTGCGCCGATCCGAGTGGTTGTCCTTTCGCGTATCTGGTATTCCATAACCTGCAAAACCGATTGGAAAGGCATCCGGAATTCAAGGGGAGCATCCGTCTCGTCAGCCTGTCTTTCGATCCGAAACGCGATACGCCGGAAGTCCTCAAGCTTTATGCGGGAGACAGCGGAAACGCCGATCGTGGCGTGCCGTGGGACTTTCTCACCACGGCATCGCTCCGTGATCTCATCCCGATACTCGATGCATACGGCCAGGACGTCTATATCGATGTCGATCCTGTCACCAAGAAACCGCTCAGTACCTTGAGCCATGTGTTGAAAGTTTTCCTGATCGACCGCAATCATGTCATCCGGGAGATCTACACCACGGCTTATCTGTCACCCGATGTCATCTACAACGACATCCTCACTTTGTTAATGGAAGAAGGTATCAAACTGCCATGAAAGTAATTCGTGCCCTGCGCTGGCTCTCGATGGCCAGCGTGCTGTCCTCGCTATCACCCGTCGTACGTGCCGACACCCCCGTCAATCTGCCCATCCCGCTTGGTCTGCCGCCCCTCGTTATTCCAGCATCCAATCCCCTGACTCAAGAAAAGATCGATCTCGGACGTCGCCTGTTCATGGACCGACGCCTCTCCCACAACAACACTATGTCCTGCGGCATGTGCCATGTCCCCGAGCAAGGTTTCACCTCCCACGAACTGGGCGCAGCCATCGGCATGGAGGGCCGCAGCCATCGACGCAATTCCCCCACCATGTTCAACGTCGGCTACCAGCGCAGCCTGTTCCTTGAAGGACGCGAACCGCATCTGGAAGACCAGATCTGGGGGCCCCTGCTGACCAAGAATGAAATGGACATGCCGGCCATCGGCTATGTCGTCGAGAAGGTGCGCCAACTGCCCGAATACAAGGGCATGTTCGAAGCGGCCTTCAATGGTCCCGTCACGGCGGAGCGCATCGGCCAGGCCATCGCCAGCTACGAGCGCACGCTGGTTTCCGGCAACTCCCGTTTCGACCGCTGGTACTACGGCGGCGAGAAGAATGCTCTGAACGCAACGGAACAGCGCGGCTTCCAGGTGTTCATGGGCAAGGGGCGCTGCGTCGCCTGTCACTCGATAGGCGAGAAAAGCGCGCTGTTCACCGATCACAAGTTCCATAACACTGGGCTGGGCTGGGAGCGCACCATGTTCCCCGAGCGCACGACCTATCGCGTACAACTCGCGCCCAATGTATTTGTCGACGTGAATGCCCAGCATCTCAAGTCGTTCGAACCGCCTATGCCTGACGTAGGGCGCTACGAAGTCACGTTCAACCCGAAAGACAGTTGGGCCTACAAGACCCCTATCCTGCGTAACGTGGAACTGACCTCCCCCTATATGCATGACGGGTCATTGCGCACACTGGAGGAAGTCGTCGATTTCTACGACAAGGGCGGGATCGACAACCCGGAGAAATCTCCTCTGATCGTGCGCCTGAATCTGACGCCGGACGAAAAGTCGGCGCTCGTCGCATTCCTGAAAAGCCTGACCGGCGACAACGTTGCAGCGCTGGTACGCGATGCGCGTCTCGCTCCGGAAAACCTGCCGATCCCGGACCATGACCCCAGCGATACATTCATGAGTCAGGTCAACGCCAGGCGACCCTGAGTTGGACGTCATTCCGCATCATCACCCCTGAGAACCTAGAGGAGAAGCATTTGCTCGACCCGCAGAGGCCCCATCGCATCGTTGTAGTAGGCGGCGGTGCGGGGGGGCTTGAGTTGGCCACACGCCTGGGCGATCGCCTGGGTCGGCGTGGCCGGGCCGAAGTCACCCTGATCGACTGTGCCCGTACCCATATCTGGAAACCCCTTCTTTACGAAGTGGCTGCCGGGAGCCTGAATTCCCACGCGGACCAGCTCGAGTATCTCGCCCAGGCCCACTGGCATCATTTCCGCTACAGGCTCGGGCGCATGGATGGGCTCGATCGCACCCGGCAGCTGGTCCATGTCGCCCCTACGCTGGATGATGCTGGCATTGAGATCGTGCCAAGGCGCAGCTTCCCCTACGACACCCTGGTCATCGCCATCGGCAGCCAGGCCAACGATTTTGCCGTACCGGGTGTGGGCGAGCATTGCCTGATGCTGGACACGCCGGACGAGGCGCGCGAATTCCATGATCGTCTGATCAATGCCTGCCTGCGCACGCATACCCAACATGAGCCGGTAGCCGTCGGACAGCTGACGGTCGGCATCGTCGGCGCCGGCGCCACCGGGGTCGAACTGGCCGCAGAGCTGCACGGCACCACACGCGAGCTCTCGGCCTACGGCCTGGAAAAAATCGACCCGGACACCCACGTCAAGCTGGTCATCGTCGAAGCTGCCGATCGCATCCTGTCCGGCCTGCCGCCTCGCCTGTCCGCCGCAGTCGCCAGGCGGCTGGACGAACTCGGCGTGGACGTGCATCTCAACGAACGGGTCGTGGAAGTCCACCCGAAAGGGTTTTCCACAGCCAGCGGCAAGTTTATCCCGTCCAGCATGATGGTCTGGTCCGCCGGCATCAAGGCGCCCGATTTCCTGGCCAATCTGGACGGCCTGGAGACCAATCGCATCAACCAGTTGGTTGTGCGCCCTACCCTGCAATGCAGCCGCGACGACAATATCTTCGCGTTCGGCGACTGTGCCGCCTGCCCCATGCCAGGCAAGACGCAGAATGTGCCGCCGCGCGCGCAAGCCGCGCACCAGCAAGCCTCGATGCTGGTCAAGTCGCTCCGACGGCACCTCGCCGGCCGGCCCTTGCCTGAATACGTCTATCGGGACTACGGTTCGCTCGTTGCGCTCGGCCGCTACAGCACCGTCGGCAACCTGATGGGTGGCCTCACAGGGGGCAGCCTCATGATCGAAGGCGCGCTGGCACGCCTGGTCTACTGGTCCCTGCACAAGATGCATCAGGTGGCGCTCAACGGTCTCTTCAAAACCGTACTCGGCACCCTCGCCAACATCATCAACTCCCCCAACAAACCCACCATCAAACTGCACTGAACATCGAAAGGAAAAACATGGACCACAACACGATCATTTTCAAAACAGGCGAAGCCACCGTCCTCGCCCGGGAAGGCCAGTTCACCGACGCCATGCCGGAAATCCTGATCGGCACCGTCGACGGACCCGTCGGGCACGCCTTCGCCAACATGATGGGACAGACCGCAGGCCACACCCGCATGTTCGCCATCCGGGCCTGCAACCAGCAGGTGCGCCCCGCCACCTTGATGGTGCCCAAAGTCACCATGAAAAGCATGGCCTACGTCGACCTGTTCGGCGGCACGGTCCAGGCGGCCACAGCCGATGCCGTTCTGGACTGTGTGATCGAAGGCATCCTGCCGCGCGATCAAGTCAACGATCTGTGCATCGTCAGCCTGGTGTGGATCGACCCCCGTTGCGCGACCGATCCCAATCTCGACCACAAGGATCTCTATCGCACCAACTACGAAGCGACCAAGCTCGCCATCAAGCGCGCGCTCAACGACCAACCCGGCATCGACGAATTGATCGCCAACCGAAACAGCATTCGCCATGACATGTACGACCCCGAAGCCTGAAGCCATTTGCGGGTAATTTCCTGCCGGGAGTAGGTAGTTCTCCGGATAGTAATTTTTCTGCCAACGCGCAGAATAACGGCGTGGTCTGCAAAGACTGTCCATGAAGATTTTCGACTGGTTAATCAAGGAAAGGAAGACACGATGAAAGTTGTCTGGAATGAAAAAGCCTGCTGCCATAGTGGAAATTGCGTCAAGACGCTGCCGCAGGTATTCAAAGTGGAAGACGGCAAGTTCGTGATCCAACCCGAGAACGCCACCGAAGAACAGGTGCGCCAGGTCGTTGCGGCGTGTCCCGCGAAAGCCCTGCAAATGGAATGAACGATCGGTTTTGTTTTGACGGGCGGCCTCTCCTAACTCCTCCTGCCCGTTGATTTTGGCGGGCCCTTCCGGGCCCGCATTTTTTGGCTCTAGCTGCTTGCGTAGCTTGGTTCCGGTGCCCTGGCGCCAAGCATTTACTTGTCGTCATTTGGGAGGAAACAAGAATGGAAGAGAATAACAGTAGACGTCATTTCATGAAAACAGGCGGCGCCCTATTCGCTGCGGGTGCAGCAGGTCTTGCCGGCGCAGCGCGATCGACCATGGCCAACGCCGCACCTGCAGTTGCTACCCACACCATGGCGGCACTCCCGAAAGCCAAGGGCCCGCGCCTGGTCGTTGTGGGCGGGGGAACCTCCGGCCTGACCATCGCCAAATACGCCAAGAAGGAATATCCGAAATTTGACGTGGTCCTGGTGGAAAAGCGCGACATGTATTCGTCCTGTTTTTCCAGCAACTTGTGGTACGCCGGCCTCATCAACCTGGAGTTCCTGGCCGACCACAGCTTCCTGGACGCGGCCGTCAACAACAACTATATCTACTTCAACGCGACGGTGACCGGCCTGGATCGGACCAGCCGTACCCTGTCCACCAACGAGGGCGACATCCAGTACGATTTCCTAGTCCTGGCACCCGGTATCTCGTACGACTACGACAAGATCGGCGTAACGGACGTGGACGCGATGACCGCGCTGCGTCAGATCTATCCGGGCGGTTTCATCTCACCAACCGAACACGTCACCATTCATCGCAAGGTCAAGGAATTCGAAGGCGGCGTCTTCGTGCAAACCGTGCCGTCCGGCAATTACCGCTGCCTGCCCGGCCCCTACGAACGCGCCTGTCTGCTCGCCTCCACCTTCAAAAAGAACAAGATCAAGGGCAAGGTTCTGGTGCTGGATGCCAACCCGGAAATCACCATCAAGAAGGATGGCTTCCATGCGGCCTTCAATGAGTTGTACCGGGATTACATCGAATGGCTGCCATCCAAGGCAGTGACGGGCGTCGATGTGGACAGGAAAATCATCAAGACCGAATTCGATGAATACAAGTTCGACGACGCGGCCATCTATGCCAACGTACGCGGTTCCACGCTGATCGAACATCTCGGCTTGATGGCGCCATCGAGCAAGAGCAATCAGAAGGAAGCCCATATCGATACCCGCTTCTACAACATCATCGGCGACCCCCATGTCTACGTGACCGGCGACTCACGTCCGCACCCCTATTCCAAGAGCGCCAACACCTCCAACACCGAAGGCCATTTCATCGCCAAGGTACTGGCGGCGCGCGCCCAAGGCAAGGAAATCTCCTGGGTCAGTCCGCGCACCATCTGCTACTCGATGGTGAATGCCCATCCGATGGAAGCCATCAGCGTCGATGCCGGCTACGACTACAGCACCGAGAAGGACATCATCACAGGCTTCTCCAAGGACACCAAGACCTTCGAGAACCGCGATGCCGCCAAAGGCGAGGCAACGCTGGAATGGGCGCGCGGCATCTATCGCGACATGTTTAACGCCTGATCCGGAATACCGGGACTCATCGATAACCGATACCACCCAACCGCCCTTCGGGGCGGTTTTTCCTGCGGGAGAACAAAACAAGATGGACAGACGTAGATTCGTGAAAGTGTGCACGGGTAGCGCGGCGCTGGCTTCGGCCAACTGGGGCCGGATGGCTGTTGCCTCCGACTTCGAAGCATTTCCCGCCGCAAAACTGACTGATCGATCCGGCGCCCCGTTCAAAGGGACGACTATTCCCACCAGCGAGGCACTGGTGTTTTCCTACCCGCTCGCTGGCGTGCCCTGCTTCCTGATCAATCTGGGAGATCGGCCCACCAAGCCGAATATCGCCCTGAAAAATGAAGAGGGCGATTATCGTTGGCAGGGGGGAGTCGGCCCCAAGGGACAGTTCGTGGCCTTCGTGGCCATCTGCACCCACCAGATGAGCTATCCCCAGCCCAAGGTCTCCTATCTGCGCTATGCGGCCAGCGGTAGCGAGTTGGCCGGCGGCCCCGGCAGGATCGTGTGCTGCGCGCATGGCAGTGTGTACGATCCCGCCGATGGCGCCAAGGTCGTGATTGGGCCGGCTCCCATGCCCCTGATGCCAGTCCGTCTGGTCTATGACCCGGGCACCGACGAACTGTCCGCCGACGGAATCATGGGCATGGCCTACATCAAACGTTTTTTCACAACCTATAAGGCCGACCTCATTGCCCGCTTCGGGCCAGGGGGCTATCGCCAAGCGGTCGGCGAAAAAACCGTCTGCATACCGATCAGCCAGTACAGTGGGCTAGTTCCCACTTGCTGAGCAAATCCTTGACCGACCTGCCCGCTGTCCGCCTGGATCATTGAAAAGAAATTTCTCATGTTTCAAGCGTGACATTTCCCCTCGCGGCACGGAAGGGAAGCCATCAGGAGATCTGTGGCGCAGCGGCACTGAAGCCACTTTCCTTCCATGATTCGATGCCGCCGGCAAGCGAAATCACCTTGCCATACCCCAGCTGCTTGAGTGTATGTGCGGCCAGGGCACTGCGTCCGCCAGTCTTGCAGTACACGAGGATTTCCAGGTTGCGGTCCAACAGGGCCTTTTCGCAGGCCGGATAGCTGGGGTCGACCTTGAATTCGAGCACGCCGCGCGGGACATTGCAGGCATTGCCGATGCATCCCTCGCTGAATTCGGCCGGTTCGCGTACGTCCAGAAGCACGATGTCGCGGCGGGCAGCCAGTTCACGTGCTGCCGTGGTTGCATTCCACTCGACTATGTGGCTCTTGGCGTGAGCAATCAGATCCTGGGTCGTAAAATTCATTTCATATTCCTTGGTTCGGGTGTGAGATATTCAGTCGCTCAAACCCATGTGCGAGAGATAGGCCGCGGCGTCGTGCAGATGCCCGATATCGCCTGGCGAGGTCAGGCGGATGCGCAGTGTCCATCCCTCGCCATAGGGGTCGCTGTTGACCAGGGTGGGCTCATTGCGCAGCCGGGAGTTGATTTCCAGAACCGTGCCATCTACCGGGGCGATCATGTCCGACACGGCCTTGCGAGATTCGACGGTACCCAGGGGAGTGTCGCACCGGATCGTCGCGCCTACGCGCGGCAAATCGAGAAACACGACTTCGCCCAGGCTGTCCTGGGCATGGTGATTGATTCCAAGCAGGGCTTCGTCGCCCTCCAGCAGTTGCAGCCAGAGCGCGTCGCGATGGTAGAGACGGTCTTCAGGGTAAAGCGTCGGCATGATGCGTATTTTTTCGTTTCATGGGTTTATGTACAGCCTGTCCCAGCGCATCCTCTGCTGCCTCGTGTATGGCTTCGGAGAGCGTGGGATGGGCGTGGACGGTTTGTGTGATGGCATGGACGGTGGCGCCCTGGCGTAGTAGCACCGCGGCTTCGTGAACCATGTCCGATGCGTGGGCACCGATGATATGAACCCCGAGCAGGCGGCCGCTGACGCGGTCGGTCACTACCTTGGCCATCCCGGTCAATTCGCTCATGGCTTGCGCCTTGCCGAGACCACGCAGATCGAATCGACCTGCGCTGACGGCATGGCCTTTCTCGATGGCGTGCTGTTCGGTCATGCCGACGCATCCGATCTCAGGCATGGTGAACACGGCCCAGGGAATGACCGATTCGTCCAATGGCGCACATTCCACACCGAGGGCGTGATCCACCGCCAGCCGCGCCTGAGCTGATGCGGCATGCGCCAGGGCCAGCCTGCCGTTGACGTCGCCTACCGCATACAGGCCATCCAGGCCGGTCTGCATGAAGCCATTCGTCACGACTTCGCCTCGAGGGCCGAGTTTGACGCCCGCTTCCTCCAGACCCATGCCATGGGTGTTGGGACGCCGGCCGATCGCGACCAGCACGCGCTCGGCACTGGCTACAACCTTGTCGTTTGCAAGGGCGACCACGCCATCCGGAATGGCCATCAGGCTTTCCACTGCGCATTTGTTGATGAATTCGATTCCGCGCCGGCGCATTTCACGCTGGACGACGGCAGCGATATCACTGTCGATGAAGGGCAAGGGGCGCTCGCCCATGGCGACGAGCGTGACCTGTACGCCAAGCGCATTCATGATGAACGCATACTCGCACGCCACGACACCATCCCCGACGATCAGCAGAAATCTGGGTAGCGTATCCCAATGCAACAAATCGTCGCTGGTCACCACGCGGGCACGGTCAGCCATGAAATTTTCGGGCAGTATCGGGCTCGACCCTGTACAAATCAGTACGGCATCCGCCTCGATCACGCCATGGCCCGCCACCTCCACGCGATGTCCGTCCAGGATGCGTCCGCGCCCTTGTACGTGAACCACGCGGCGGTCCGCCATCAGGCTGTTGATGCCGGTATTGAGCAGGTCGATCACCTTGCCTGCCTTGGCACGCATTGCGGGCCAGTCCGGCTCCACCGTACCGGACAGATGCAAGCCATAGGACTCGGCGCGGCGCATCTTCTCGAGCAGGTTGCAGACTTCCACCAGGGTTTTGGTCGGGATGCAGCCGCGATGCAGGCATGTTCCTCCCAGCGGATGCGGATCGATCAGTGTCACTTGCGCGCCTTCTGCGGCGGCATGGGATGCCGCCACATAACCTGCAGGGCCGCCGCCGACAATCGCGATATGTTTGGTCATGCTACGACTCCTCTGCCATCACCCGATCATGCATAACCAGGTAGATGGCTTCTCCAAATCAGGCTGGCACAGCGCCGGCCTCCATCAGTTGTCCATTGAGGGTGACCTGGCCGCTGACCTCGATGGCACGTACCAGGGTATCCAGAACCGGGCAGTGTTTTTCCACCGTTTCAACCAGTTTCTTCAAGGTTTCCGTATCGGCCGGGCTGTCCACCGCAGTCTCGAAAATGACTTTCTGATAGCCCGGGGGAATGGCGGCATCCATGCCGAACAAACCGCGTAGATCGAGATAGCCGCGCAGGTTCACCTTGACGCTGTTGAGCTGGATGCCCATGACCGCTGCATAGGCGCTGTACATGATTTCCTGGCAGGCACCCAGTGCGACCAGTAGCAGTTCGACCGGATTGGCCGCCGCATCGGCCCCGCCCAGATCGGGCGGTTCATCGACGATGATCGGAGCGAAGTCACGCACTTTGGCGCTGCAACGCACATCCTCTTCCAGTTGGGTATCGGCACGGAACACCACCTTGGCGGCACCGGGGTTGCCTTGGATACCTGCGATGGCCTGCATCAGGGCGGCTTTGACGGTCTCTTGCGACATGGCTCTACTCCTAGGGTTGTATGAGGTCTGGGGACGAAACGCACTGGGTACGCCTCCAGTTCATTAGAAGCCAAAAGAAAACCGTTTATAAGTCGGACGATCAGGTACCTTTCATAGGGCTTTCCCTAGATCTCCCCAGCATCACAGGGAGTGTCCGAAGTCCCTTTGCCATACAAAAACACCAGCCTATGCAACCTGGCTGGGGAGTCGCGTCTCAACGTGCAAGCGCATCCACATCTGCACCAGTTCTGAGAGTGAGTGAGCCTGCATCTTGTACATGACGTTGGCGCGATGGACCTCGATGGTCTTGGGGCTCAGCCCCAGTTCAATAGCGATGACCTTGTTCGCTTTCCCTGCCACCACCAGTGCTGACACCTCCCGCTCACGCTGGGTCAAATGCTCGTAATTCGCGCGGATCAAGGCCAACTCGCTATGGCTCTGACGACGCTGGCTGCAAAGATCGAGCGCCTGTTGGATCCGATCCAGCAAGGTCTGGTCGTTATAAGGTTTCTGCAGGAAATCGACAGCACCCGCCTTCATCGCGCGTACCGCCATCGGTACATCGCCATGTCCCGTCACAATGATCGCCGGCAGACACCATCCGCGTTCGAGCAGATGATTCTGCAGTTCCAGTCCACTCATACCCGGCATGCGGACATCCAGAACCAGACATCCCGGTACGCTGCCATCGTAACTTTCCAGAAACTCAAGCGCTGAGGTGAAGCAGTCCACATGATAGCCAACTGACTCAAGCAGCCAGCGCAGAGACTCGCGTGCTGCCTGGTCATCGTCCACCACAAACACAGTTTGTCGATCATTCATGACGTGCCTCCTCCATAGCTGGATGCAAAGTAAAGCGGACGGTCAGCCCGCAACCCTCTTCGTTGGGATAGGCTGACAGCGTCCCGCCATGCGCTTCAACAATCGACCGGCAGATCGGCAGGCCCATTCCCATCCCGGTCGACTTGGTTGTAAAGAATGGATCAAAGATGCGCGCCAGCGTTTCGCGCGGCAAGCCAAGACCGGAATCACGTACCTCCACGACAGCCATGTCATCCTCAAGAAATGTGCGCAGTTCGAGGCGGCGTAACATGGGAGGCATATTGCTCATGGCTTCCACCGCATTGCGTATGAGATTCAGGATCACTTGTTCGACCTGGATGGCGTGTCCCAGCACCTTCGGCATGTCTGGCATTAGCTTCAGTCTGATATCGACCTGATGCATATTCGCCTCAGGTCCGGCAATCAACATGGCTTCGCGTACGATGCCCTGAAGATCCTGTGGCTGATGCGGGCTATCCTCTTTGTTCACGAAGCGCCGTAAGCTTCTGATGATGTCGGCGGCGCGATCGGCCTGATTGCAGACCTGCTCGATGGCACGAGTGAGGTCGTCCACCGTGCCGGCGCCCGAGCGAATGCGGCGCAGGCAGCCATGGGAATAATTGGCAATGGCTGCAAGAGGCTGGTTTAGCTCGTGCGCGAGGCTGGAGGCCATTTCCCCCATGGTATTCACCCGGGAGGCATGAGCCAGTTCGCGGTAATGCAGGCGAATTTCCTCCTCGGCATGTTTGTGTGCGGTGATGTCACGCGTAATACCGAGCAAGGCAATGACCTTGTTGCGTCCGTCGCGCAAAGGCACGGCATGGGTTTCCATCCAGCGTCGGCGACCCTTCAGGCTGATGATCTGAAATTCCATGACGCCCGACTCGCCTGCGAACACCCGTGTCGAAAGTGCACGGTAACCGTCGCGAAACTCTGGTGCGATGATGTTGTAGACGGAGGTCCCGATGATCTCATTGGGCTGGCCGGCCTCCACCAAACACAATCCGGCCGGATTCATTTCCAGCAGGATGCCGTCCAAGGTTTGGAGCTTCACACATTCGGGCTCGGAGGCAATGATCTGGCGCAAGCGATTTTCATTCTCGGCCAATTTCTCTTCGGCCCGCCGCCGCTCTCCGATTTCCACCTCCAGCACCCGCTTGGAATAGCGCAAACTCAGATTGAGGCGCATCACGTAGAGCACCAGTCCACCCATCAGGGCCAGAATGGCAATCAATAATGCCCAGGTAGGCGGATGGGCGAAATATTGCATGATTTGCTCCGATCGGAACGGGCAGGCTTGTATAGGTAGCGCGATCTACCCTGCGCTTGGGTTACACAAGCAAGTTCCGAACCATCCAGATTCCTATCGCCGACAAGCCTGTCACTATAGGGGATCTGGTACCCCACGCAGATTACGACAGGTGACGTATGTCATCTGTCGGGCACAGAAACATGACACTTTGTAACCCCTGTAGTGGCGCATGATGCGCTAGATCCGACCGCCCTGCATATGCGACGCGTCGATAAACTTGTCGTAAAAAATATGCTCAGACTTCACTCCGGCACGACTCAGGCACTCAATCGCGCTATCGATCATGGCGGGCGGTCCACACAGATAGGCATGACTGTTCGGCAAGTCAAATGCATCGGGTGACAAAATATCGGTGCAGTGCCCGCGTAGACCGCTCCAGTCGCTATCGCCCGGCTCGCGTGACAGCACAGGAATGAAGTTGAAGTGGCCGTTGCCACGTGCCTTGATCTGCTTCATCTCGTCCAGGCAATACAAATCGTCGCGCGTGCGTGCGCCGAACACATAGGTGACCTGTCGCTGAAAGCCCTGGCTCGACACCTGCTCCAGCAAAGCCTTGATCGGTGCCATGCCGCTGCCGCCAGCAATGCACAGCATGGGTGCCGCGGAGTCTCGCAGCCAGAAGGAGCCATAGGGGCCCGCGACGTTGACCCGTTGCCCTTCCTGATTGGCGGCATGCAGCCAGCCGGTCATTTCGCCGTCAGGCACATGCCGTATGAAAAAGCTGACATGGCCGAACGGTTCGTTCTCGGGGGCGCTGGCAAAGGAATAGGAACGCGGTTTCTCGATCAGGCCGGGGACCGACAATTCGGCGTATTGTCCCGCCAGGTAGGCAGGCATCGCCTCGTCGAGACGGATACGCACCTCCAGGATGTCATGGGTCAGCGGTCGCGCCTGGACAATCACGCCGCCCACGCTCTTCGGCTGCGACAATGCGGTCGCCGGCTTGTCCAGTGCGACCTCGATCTCGACGTCGCTACGTAGGCTGGTCTGGCAGGCCAGGATCATGCCGGCATCCATCTCTTCGCCGGTAAGGACGTAGCTGAAATCATTGAGCGGCTTGATCTTGCCGCTTACCAAACGGCATCGGCACTGCCCGCAGCTACCGACCCGGCAATTATGTGGCCAGGCCAGGCCCTGGTTCAACGCTGCCTTGAGCAGATTGTCGCCGGCACCGACTTCGATGGTGTCGCCGCTGGTGGTGATACGAGCCCGATGCGGGCCCTTGCGGGCAAAAAATCCAAACACGATGCAACTCCTTGTGCGAAGCGTAGGGGTGCCGCAGGCGGCACCCCATGCAATTACAGGTGGACGACCTCGTTCTTCAAGGAATACAGAATGCAGAGGACTTCATCCTTTTCGCGCTTGCCCACGTTGTTCTTGTCGAGCGCGGCCAGCACGTCGTCGCACACCGCAATGAATTCTTCTTCGTTGATGTTCATGCCCGTGTGTGCCGTGATCATGTCCTTGCCGGTATAGGTCTCCGGTCCGCCAAACCCGGCGCAGCACATCTCGGTCACCAGGCGGATCACGTTGGCCGGGTCGCTGTTTGCATAGCGCGTTTTGACCTTCGGGTTCTTGACGTGGTTGTTGAAAATGTCAGTGGCGATGGCTTCGATGCCAGGCCGCTTGCCAAGACGTTCGTAAAGTGTGGCTTCGGTGTTCATGTCGATCTCCTCTAAGCGGCAGACAGCCGCAATGTCGTGCTACAACGCCGGCCACCGATGCGGCCGGCACTCGGGATTACAGGGCGTAGCTGACTTCCAGCCGCTGGCCGCTGATGGATTCAGGATTGACCTCGTAGCCAACCTTGCGGTTGATCTCCTTGGCAATCTTGCGTTCTTCGGGCGACGCGAAGTCGCGGTCCCAGATCGCCAATTTCTTCTTGTAGACGGCGTGCCACAGCGGCGGGATCAGTGCCAGCACGAATTCGGTGTAGTAACCGATGCGCGCATTGGGTGCGCCCGCGGGCGACGAGGGTTGGCCCACGCTGGTGAGTTCCCAGAAATGGGTTTCGCCGCGGTCATGGTGATCGGCCTGGCGCCCGATCTCGATAAAGGCCCAGCTGGTGAAGGCGTTGTCGTTGTCCCAGGAGTGGCGATATTCGATCGGCTGATCCTTCACGCGAATCAGGCCGTAGTGCTCCATGTAGTTGAGCGCTTCCAGTTCAAAGGTGGAAATCGCCCAGATCAACAGCATGCAGCCCAAACTCAGCAGCGCGCCGTCCTGTCCCCCTGCCATGTAGCCAACCCCGGCAAACAGCGCTACGGTCGGGATACTCAGCAGATAGCCGCGGATCCAGCGATTGGAGAAGGAGAAGAAGGATTTGCCCATACGCTTCAGGCGGCGCTGCTCGGTCCGGTACCCGAAATAGGACTGTCCGATCGTCGAGATCACCCAGTGCTTGTAGAGGCTGCGTCCGCGCGGTGCGGTTGCCGGGTCCGTGTCTTCCATCATCTTGTTGCCTTCGGGGCCCAGCCAAGCGCGTCCCAATTCGAGGTGATGGTTGTAGACGTGGGCGTAGCAGAATGCGGCGGCGCCGGACAGGCTCATCATCATCCGGGAGATCAGGAAGCCGATCCCCTTGGTGTGGGAGAGCTCATGGCCAAACATGATGCCCAGTCCCTGATGCATGCCGGCCCCCACCACGACTGCCACCAGTTCGAGGCCGGTTATTCCGTTCTGGTAGGCATAGCCGTTCCACATCATGGTTTCGATGGGAACGCCGGCCACATACTGGTAAATGCGCCAGACCACCGCGAGTTGAAGCGCGATGAAGCTGAGCAGCTGGGCGTACATCATCAGGTTGAGGATGGTGGGCGAACCGACGGGCTGCCCTTTCTTGTTGACGGCCGCACCCTTGCTGTGAATGCCGAACGTGAGGGTGTCCATGGTGATATTGAAGGCGAAGATGCCGATCCCGACCCACACCCAGGGACCGCCCAGCAATATCCCGGCGATGGTGGCCAGAATGCCGAGCGGCGTATACATGTAGACAAGATGACCGAATATGAGACTGCGCATGATGTGGCTCCTTTTATATGCCTCGTTTTGTGGACGTAAGGTGACGATGAGTCTGCAAAGCGACCTGCGAGGGAGGGGAAGGCCGAATCGCAAACTCACCATCTGAGGCGATTTATACCGACAGGATGTGCCCGGGGTAACCCGAAAAAATACGGTGGAACACGTGGAAATACGCGGGTCTTGGCGCATCTGGCAATGCGCGGGAGGGATTTGAATGACGAGCCGTGCCAGGACATTGCAGTCGGCACGTGGCGTTCCGTTCGGGGCAGGACATGCCCCAGGAGAATTCAACTGGACACGTTGTCCGGGTCCGACTTGAGCAGCAGCTCGATCAGCTGGCCGAGGGATTTGACGCCCATCTTCTCCGTGATATTGGCACGATGTCCTTCCACCGTGCGCACGGACAAATCCAGCTCGGCGGCAATCACTTTGTTGGGCTTGCCGCGACGCAACAGTTCGAGGATCTCGCGCTCGCGCCGCGTCAGCGTCGCCAGACTCCGGTTGGCCTGGCTGCGTTTATCCTCCTGTTCCCAGACTGCGCTGTATTTGCCCAGCGCGGCCTGGATGGCATCGATCAGAACCTGGTCATTGAAGGGCTTCTGCAGGAACTCGAAGGCGCCGGTCTTCATGGCGCGCACCGTGACCGGCACGTCGCCATGGCCGGTCACGATGATGACCGGTAGATGCACCTGCTCGCGGGACAGCTTTTCCTGGAGTTCGATGCCGCTCATGCCGGGCATGCGGATGTCCAGCACCAGGCAACCGCGCATGCCGGGCTGGAAGGCGGCCAGAAAATCGCGCGCCGAAGCGAAGGTTTTTGCATTGAGACCGACCTGCTCGACGAGCCAACGGACCGCATCGCGTACCGCGGGATTGTCATCGACGATAAAAACGGTCGCCTTACCGGATTGGGTGCTTTTCATGTCGGGACTCTCCAGAACCGGGCAGAACGAAACAGAACGTGGCCCCCTGTACGGCACCTTCCTCCAGCCAGAGATGACCGCCGTGCGCATCGATGATGCTCTGGCTGATGCCCAGGCCAATGCCGAGCCCGGTTGCCTTGGTGGTGAAGAAAGGTTCGAACAGCCGATCTGCCACCTCCTGCGGACAGCCGCATCCGTTGTCGCTGATGCATACCTTGACCGAATGGCGCTCGTGGCGGACTGCCTTGATAGTAATCTGCCGCCGCCCTTCGTCCGTGTCGGATAAGGCGTCCATACTGTTGCGGACGAGGTTGAGTAGAACCTGCTCGATCTGGATCGGGTCTGCCATGACGGCAGGCAACTGGCGCGGAATATCCAGGTGCAGTTGCACCTGATTCTGTTGTACATCGGCACGCACGAAACTGGCGGCCTCCAGGATCACCTCACGCAGGTCAATGCGCTGCTGGCGCAAGTCACCCTTGCGCGCGAAGTTGCGCAGACGGCGAAAGATCGCACCACCGAGTTCGGCCTGCTTCACCACCTGCTCAAGTCCGTAGCGCACATCGTCCGGCTTGCAGTTGCCGGATTGAATGATGCGCAGGCAAGTCTGTGCATAGGTGGTGATGGCACACAGGGGCTGGTTCAGTTCATGCGCCAGGCCGGAGGTCATTTCCCCCAGGACGCTCAGGCGGCCGACGTGCGCCAGTTCCGCCTTGTGTTGGCGGTCGAGTTCCTCGGCTTTCACCCGATCGGAAATGTCGTGGCCGGTCGAGATGAAATGCGTGATCCGGCCTTGCACGTCCTTGAGTGGCGAGATCGTCTTCTGCTCATGGAAAATACTGCCATCCTTCTTGCGATTGACCAGGACACCGCGATAGACGCCACCATTCTCGACCACCTGCCAGAGATCCTGGTAAAACATTTCATCGTGTACGCCCGAACGCAAGAAATAGGTCTTGTGGCCAATCACGTCCGCCTTGGCATAGCCGGTCAGGCGCTCGAAAGCCGGGTTGACGTATTCGATGCGCCTGTCGCGATCCGTGATCATCACTGAATCAGCAGCCTGCTCCAGCGCGCCCGACAGCTTGCGCATGTGGGCCTCGGCGCGTTCGCGCTGCAATTCGTTACCCACCCATTGCGACATCAGCTTGAGGACTTCCAGGTCGGCCGCACTGAATGACGAGGGGCGTGGCATGGGACCGGTAAAACAGAGGGTTCCGTACAGGCCGCCGTCGACCACGATGCGTACGCCGATATACGCTTCCATATGATGCTTGAGATAGCTCGGATGCGTACGCCATTCGGTGATGCTGGCATGCTCGAAGGCCACTGGCTCATTGGTGAAGACGGTTGCGCTGCAATAAGTCTGGTCGAGATCCTTGCTCGTTCCCACCACGTACGCCGGATGATCGCTGACGGAATCCAGGATCTGGAAACACTGGCCGTCGATGCGCGACAGGATTGCGTTCGGCAGACTGAATTGTTCGCACCCCAGTTTCAGGAGCCGGTGCAGTTTCTCTTCCAGGCTGAGTTCCCGGTCGGAACTGATTTCATGGAACGAACGCAGTACCGTGGCGTGATAGCGCAAGTCGTCTTCCGCCCGTTGCCGCTCGCATTCCGCCGCCACACGGTCAGTCACGTCCTGCAGGATCAACATGGCGCCGCGCTGCCCGGTGCGATAGGCCAGCGGTGCCGGCGTGACTTCCAGAAAGCGGACGGGCCCGCCCGGGACGTCGACCTCGAAAATCTCCGGCTTATGTCGTTCCATGCCTTTCAGCCCCTGCTGCAGCAAGGCGGCCATGCGCCCCTGCTCACGCAACGGAAACTGTTCCTCCAGCGGCCGTCCCAGTGCGCTCCGCTCGCTCACACCCAGAATGGTCTGGGCCTGACGGTTGATGGTCAGGATGGCGCAGTTCAGGTCGACCGTCAGCACGCCGATGGGCGCATGATCGAGCAGTTGATCCAGATAGTAGGTCGCCTCCGGCTGGAGCAGAGGCAGTTTTTCCAGCCGGATCTGCGCACGCGAGATCGTGTTCAGATAACGCATGCGCTGCCGCCGCCGATTCACCGCATCACGGATGGCGGACGGCAGTTCGTCCACCTCGGCGGTGGACCACGGCACCACTTCGTTGCCCAGGAAGGGGCTGAACATCAGCGTGCGTTTCAACTGGTCGCAGCGCGAGGGCGCGGTCAGGATCAGGATGGGAACATGGTGGTCATACGTATGGATGCGCTGGGCGATGCGCACCGGTTCCTCGATGTCCATGCCCAGCAGCACGGTATCGGCAGGCTGGTGCCCTTCCTGGAAACGGTGATACAGCCGCTCCTGGCTGCCCAATGCTTCGACCGTCACCTCGGGTTCCAGTGCGCTTCGCAACAAGGTGTTGATCGCGGGCGCCACGCCGACCAGATGCAGAACCCCACCAAGCTCCGAATGGGCAGTGGCCATGTCGCTAGTCCGACAGCAAAGGCTGGCCAAGCAAGGCGCGGCCGATCCAGACGCGCAGGATATCGGTCGTGGGCGACATCAGATGGGCGGCCCGCGCGTCGCGCAGCAGACGGTGCAGGCGTGAGCCGTTTCGATATCCGATCCCGCCGCTCAGGGTCATGGCTTCGTTGACCACGGTGACCGCGCAATCGGCCACTTCGACCTTGGCCGCCATGACTGCGGTGAGCGCATCCGGCTCGCCTGCATCGAAGCTGGCGGCGGCGTGGTAAGTCAATTGGCGCGTGCGCTCCAGCGTCGCCCACAGGGTGCCCAGACGATGCTGCAATACCGAGGCCTGTGCCAGGTTCGAGCCCGTATGGGTGTGGTAGCGCCGGATCAGATGTTTCCGGGCCTCGTCCAGTGCCGTGGTGGCAACACCCAGGAAGGTGCCGGCCATGGCCATCAGAAAATAGGGCGTGACCACGTTGAAGATGTACCAGATCTGGTCGCCTTCCTTGCCCAGCAGATTGCTGCGCGGCACGCGCACGCCCTGCAATTCCATGGTGCGCGAGGAATTGCCGCGCATGCCCAGGCCGTCCCACTCGGCTCCCCAGCGGACTCCCTGTGAGTCGGCCGGGACGACCACGCAGGAAAATTGTCCGATGGGGGCTTCGGGCGAGGCGGCGACCGCCGACACCACGTAGGAATCGGCATGGCCACCATTGGTGACGAAAGTCTTGCTGCCCGTCAGGCTGAATTCATCCGAAGACACCGCCTCCAGAGTCGTTTGCGGCAGATAGAAATGGGCACCGGTGCCGGCTTCGCTCAAGGACAGCGTCGTGATGTGACGTCCCTCGCAGATCGGCGTCAGGAATCGCGCCTGTTGGTCCGGCGTGGCATTCGCCGCAATGACAGAAGCGCCGACGCAATGCATGCCGTAACAGATCGCGGTGGAGGCGCATTCCTGCCCCAGCGTCTCGCACACCCTTACCAACGCCATGAGCCCATGCCCCAGCCCGCCATAAGCGGTTGGGATGACCGCGCCTCCCAGTCCTTCGCGCTGCAGCGCACGGATCCCCGGCTCGGGCCAAAGCGCATCACGGTCCGTACGTTCCACGTTTGGCGCCACGACATCCTTGGCAATTTCCTGCACCTTGAGCAGCAGGGCGGACATTTCTTGACGGTGCATATCAGCGACTCTATTCGACGACCAACTGGGCAAACATACAGCGTGTACCACGCTCCGGCAATGTGCCCTGCGCTGACGTCCTTCCAGCCTCGTCGGCGCAGGACACGCAGGGCTGGATTCAGTGATGGTCGATCAGCGAAAACGAAAGCACCTTGTCCACACTTTCGATGCGATTGGCGTTGGTTCCCACCACGCACTCGCCATGCCTGTCGCACCCCCATAAATGGTAGGCCTTGAATTCGAGCAGGTCCTGATGCAGCTGGTCACGGTGAGGCATCGACCGGGAATCCAGCGATTCCGAAGATTTTTCCTGGATCAGCATCTGCTTGATCCGGGCAATTTCGGCCATCAAGTCGCGTGCGCGCTCGCCATTCCAGCTACCCACGACTCTGCCGCTACGGGTTTTGATATCGTCCATTTCTGTTCTCCTCAGAAGCGTTCGCGCACGATGTTCAGGACGGCCTTGGGAATCACCCAGTTGCTGCCCTGCTTTTGTTCCTGAACGACGATGCGCATGTCGTCTGGAGTGAAATGAATGCCTTTCTCCGAAGCCAGCTTGCAGTATGTCGCAATGAAGCTGTTCGCATCGCGCGTCTCTTCCAATTTGGCAAGCAATGCGGGTTCGGCCATGACAATCTCGCCGAATTGTTTGATGCTTTTCTCGAACGGGCGATTCTGGGTATCTCGCTCCAATGCCGCTTTCAACATGTTTAGCTCCTTAGATTCATCGACGTGTCGGGGCATGACGCCCCAGCCCTGATCCAAGCGCCGTAGGCCCCCCCTCGCATGAAGACATTCCGCCGGATACACCCGTGATTTATACGCAATGTCCGCCCGGCGGATAACCCGTATCGACACGGCACAACACACGTAAAACCACGTATTGAAAATTCCGGAACTCCCACGTCCAAAGGTTGGCCGGATGCCATGAGCATGGGTGCCTCCAGTGAGCACGCAGGAAAAACGCCGGTCATCCCGGCGTTTTTCCTGCGGTGCGTTTGTCGGGAGAATTCGCGTTCGCCCCCCCTCTTTCAAACCCATATACCCGCGGCCTCTCCTGTATTTCAGAATTGCTTGCCCACCGCCAGTCCGATCAACCAGGGATTGAGCGTGATCGTTTCGATTTTCGCGCTGCCTTGAGGGGTCACGTTCGTTTCAAGGTAGAACTTCTTGACATCGAAGTTGACGAAATAAGCCTTGTTCAGCGTATAGCTGAACCCCGCCTGTAGGACGGCACCGGTATCTGCCTTGAAATCCTCCAGGCCATTGAAAGCCGGTCCGCTCTGCTTGAAGAACACGGTATGGTGGATCCCCACCCCGACATACGGACGGAAATCCGCCTTCGGCATGAAGTGATACTGCGCCATCAAGTGGAACGGGGCCATGGATGCCTTGCCCAGGATGCCGCCCGCATTGCTGAATTCGTGGCGGGTAATGCCGGCAGCCGTGTTCAGGGCAAAGTGCTCGCTCAGGTAATACGTGAAGTTCGCAATGGGCACCACCTCGTTGGTGGCATCCGCTCCCACGACCGGGGATTTGATATCAGGCCGGATATTCACCAGCCCGACGCTCACGTCCAGACCGATCGGATCGGCATGAGCAGATACGGCACAGGCAGCCAGGAGAACGCCCAGGACAGACGGGAGAAAGTTATGTTTTTTCATGAAGGCCCCTAAATAGAATGAAAACTTGCGCTTCATCACAACTCGGATAAAGACGCCACTTCTATTACAGGGGCACGGCCTTAGCATGTAAATTGGTAGTACTACCGTACTATTCACGTATGAAACCTTGGCCAGACAAGGGAAATCCCTGAGTGCGAAATTTCCGGTTTTGTGCGCATGATTTATTCAGCTGGAAAGTCACCAACCGGCAATAAGATGCCATTGGTGGGTGCCCATGATTGAGTGGAAAACTAAAGAATTACGCGGATGCCCGTTGGAACGCTTGCGTAACGTCACCCGGATGGAGACATACCCTCCTCCACCCTGGGCCGATCGTCTTTTGGATGGTCAGAGCCGATCGGGCTCGGTCACAAACCCGATACGGGAGAGGCCGGCCTGCGCAGCCAGCGACATGACTTTCGCAACCGGTTCGTATTCGGCATGCCGGTCGGCGCGGATATGCAGCTCAGGTTGTGGCTGCTTTTTTGCGGCCTCGGCAAAACGCGGCGCGAACTGATCCATCGCAACCCGCTCGCCGTTCCAGTAGAGATCGCCGTTTTCCCGGATGCCGAGTTCGATATGATCCGGCTTGGTGACATTGGGTGCGCTGCTTGCCTTGGGCAGGTCGATCTTGACTGCGTTGGTGAGCAAGGGCGTGGTGATGATGAAAATCACCAGCAGTACCAGCATCACGTCCACCAGCGGTACCACGTTGATATCGGCCATCGGCCCCGGCCCCCGGCGCGGGTCAAAGCTTCCCATTGCCATGGCTCAGGCCTCCTTCACGATATGCAGGGGACGGGGTTCGCCGGCGGAACTGTTGGCCTTTTCGCCCACGGTGATGATGGCGTACAGATCATGCGCGAACGCATCCAGCCGGGCGAGCCACACCCGGTTCCGCCGGTTGAACGCATTGAAGGCAAGCACGGCCGGAATCGCCACGGCCAGCCCCATCGCCGTCATGATGAGCGCCTCGCCCACCGGGCCGGAGACCTTGTCGAGCGTCCCCTGCCCCGACAGGCCGATATTGACGAGTGCGTGATAGATCCCCCATACGGTGCCGAACAAGCCGATATAGGGGGCGGCCGATCCCGCCGAGGCCAGGATGGTCAGGCCATGCTCGACACGCGTCGCCTCCTGGTCGATGCCGTTTCTGAGCAGACGCGTGAGAAATTCACCCAGGCCACCTGCGGCTGCCAGCTTGTGCAGGCCATGCTTTTCGCTGTCGCTGGCAGCTTCCAGTGCATCATGCGCCAGTTCGGCAAAAGCATGATCGCGCGGCTGTCTGTGCAAGGCGGTGCGGATTTCCTGCAGCGAATCGGCTGCCCAGAATTGTTCGAGAAAGCTTTCGACGCGTCGCTTCGCCAGGTAGTTGGCGATCGTCTTGGTCACGATCAGGTACCAGCTCGCAACCGACAGTGCCAGCAGCAGAAACAATACCGTTTTCCCGAGCGTATCGGCCTGGGCCAGGAAATGGGCAAAGCCTATGTTCGTATCCATATCATCGTCCTTCGAGTACAAAATTAAACGGCTGGATGGCGACGGCGCGCACGGCTGCGCCATCGCGGCTGGCCGGGCTGCATCGCCAGCGTCTGACGGTGGCCAGCGCGGCCTCGTCGATGCGTGCGTAACCGGAACTGGTTTTGATCGTGGCGCGGTCAACCCGCCCCGTTTCGTCGAGCTCCACGCGCAGCACCACCTTGCCCTCTTCCCCGAGACGACGGGAAATGGCGGGATAGGACGGCGGCGCGCGGTCCGGACAGGTCAGCGCGAGTTCGCCGCTCAACACGGCCGGGCCCACAGGCTTTGGCGGCGGCGCGGGCGGCGCAGGTTCGATCGGTGCCTCGATCCTGGGAGGTTCAGGTGAGGAGGATGGCGCGACCAGATCGGACGGCAACACGACCGGCGTTTGTGCGGCCAGCTGCTGCTGGAGCGGCGGTTGAACGGGCTGTTCGCGTTTGACTGGTTTGGGCTTGGGCGGGTCCGGCCTCGGCGGCTCAAGCCTGGGAGGATCGGTCAACAGGTCGACAAACAACGTCGCCGCCTCGGCGGGCGGCGGCAGCACACGGTAGTGCCACAGGCTGTAGAGCAACGCCCCGTGAAGGGCGAGCACGGCGGAAAGGCCTGCCAGGCGCGCGCCAAATGCGTACTGCCGTGGACGCAGCATGCTCAGTAATCCACACGCAACTCGGCCTGATAGGTGCGTTTCGGGAAAGGATGCGGCCCGATGAAATAATCTTCATTGGTCAGGTTGTCGATCCCGAACGAAGCGCGAATCAGTTTCGAGAAACGGTAGCCGAGTTTCACGTCGACGGTGGTGTACTTGCTCAGGCTTCCGGTGTCGTTGTGATGGGTGTCCGAGTTATCCAGGTTGCCGAACTGAAGTCCGCTGTAAAGCAGGCCGAGGGAACCGGTCCAGTGTTCGTCGAAGCGATAGGAAGCGAAGACCGAGGCGCGCCAGTCAGGGATGCGTGGCACCTTCTTGCCAACGAGAGCGGGATTACCCGGATCGGACAGGATCTCCGAGTCGGTGTAGGTCAGGCTGCCATTGATATCCAGTCCAGGCACCAGGAAGTCCACCGCTTCATACGCCGCCTCGGCGCCCGTGACGCGGGTGCGGCCGATGTTCTGCACGCGGCTGACGAGGGTGATCAGATTCAGCTGGCTGGTCAGGAAATTGTCGGTGCGCTGGTCGAACAGCGACAGGCGCAGGTTGCCGTTCCTGAGTGCATGCTCCGCGGTGAGGTCGGTCGCCAGGATTTTTTCCGGGTTCAGATTGGGATCGCTGATATAGGTGGTTCCGCTTTTTTTCTCGGTCTGAAACAGTTCCGTGACGGTCGGCATGCGGTAAGCGCGGGCAACCGAACCCCGGATCAGCCAGTCGCCTGCCGCCCGCCAGGCGAGCGACGCCTTGGGCGAGTGGTAGGTGTCGTCGCGGCTGGCAATCGGCGCATAGCCGCTGATGAAGCCGTTGAAGGCCTGCCAGCGCTCGGTTCGCCAGCCGAGCGTGAGCGTCAGGCGCGGATCGAACTTCCACGCATCCTGCGCAAAAAAGGCATCGGTGCGGGTGTCGCCCATGGTGGTGCTGACGGGGGATGCGCCAATGCTGCTGTCGTCGGTCCAGCTGGATGCAGCGTATTTGGCACTGCTGTAGGTGTAGTGGTCGTAATGGTAGCCGAAGGTGACGGTGTGGTTTTTCCTGTCCTGGCCGGGTTTCCAGATTGCCCGGGCGTCCAGGGTCTTCCAGCCGCTCTCGTCGCCGAACGTGATCGTGCCTGCCCCGCCTGCCGAGCCCGGCTGGCCGAGCCCGCCTGCAATCGCAGTGGTCGGCGTCCGCGTGATGTCGCGAGGGGTGGAATAATCCGAGGCGCTCAGTTCGATCGACCAGTCCGACGACAGGCGGCTGTCCAGACTCAGGCCCAGCAACTGGTTCTGCGTGTTGCTGTCCGACGGGGCGAGCGCACTCGTGCTGACGGTGTAGTTCTTGTTGTCGATATTGACGCTGCCGCTCCATATCGATTGCCCCGACGCATTACGCAGGTAGGTCCGGGTATCGCTGAAGCTGTCGTTCTGCCAATACGCATAAGTGAGGGCCGCGCGCGTGTCGGGCGTGAAGTCGTACGCCAGACGGATTTTCATCGTGTCCTGCACCGAATGGTCCAGGCTGGTCGCGCCGAACATCATGCTGGGGACGTTCGTCGGGTTGGTGTAGGGCACGCCGCCTGTGACCGGCGTCCCTGCGCCGTTGTTGGCTGCGGGGACGGCTGCCGTGGCGAAGTTGATCGGCTGCGAATGCGTATCGAGATGGTTGAACAGGAACGACCAGCTCAGGCTGCCGTTCACCCGCGCACCCAGCGCAAGCTGTTCCTGATGGCCCCGGTAAGTGTCGTCCGTGGCGTAATGTTTGTAGTCCTGGGTCCATCCCTGGACCCGTGCATGGGCTTCGAACTGCTGCGGCCTGCGCGTATTGATCAGGATGGTGGCGCCAGCCGAGTTGCCGGGCAGCAGCGCCGAGAATGGACCATACAGCACTTCGATGTTCTCGATTTCCTCGCTGCCGACGATGTTCCAGCGCGGCGGGAAATTGTAGGAATTGCCCAACAGGTTGGACAGCAGCAGACCGTCCGCATAAACCAGAGACCACGCACTCTGGAGACTGCCCGCCGTGCGGCTGGCAACGATGCCGTTGCGGTCGCCGACATAGCGCTTGCGTATGAAGAGGCTCGGTGTGTACTTGAGCGAATCCTCGACGTTGATGACGTTCATTTCGCGCATCTGGTCCTGGCTCACTTCGGCCGAGGGCGAAGGATTGTTCGTCACCACGGCCGGGCGCGGCAGACTGACGACCATTTCCGGCAAGGCCTGCTCTTCAGCCCAGGCGGCAGGATGACCCAGCGTACTGGCGAGAGCCAGCACCAAAGTTTTACGTTTCATGGTTCTCCCTTGTTGGTTTTCTATTTGGCGGTGCCGGATCGCTGTCCCTGTTGTTCCAGCCAGGACTTCAGCCTGGCCTCATCGAGCGTGCCCACTGCTGCCTGGCGCCGATGCGCCTTGTCGTACAGATACGAGCGCGGCAGTTCCCCCTGCCAAGTAGGGTCGATGGCGGCGCGCAGGCGTTCGGGGATGGGATCGTCGAAAACCCAGGACTCTGCATGGCTCAACCCGAGCTTGCGCAGGGTTTTCCGGATCGCGTCGCTATCCTCCGGGCTGTCGACCGCGACCAATACCAGAGGCAGGGTCTTTTCGTTTTTCGACAGTTTTCCCAGCATGGTCAGTTCGTCGATGCAGTGTCCGCACCAGTTGACCGACCACAGGCTCAGAATGAACGGCTTGCCCGCATACCGCGCTTCGATCTTTGCCAGGCTGCCCGAATCGAAGCGGGCAGGCTCGGTTGCCGATGCAGGCCATGCGGCCAGACACACGAGAAAAAGACACAGACGACGCAGCATGATCACTCGACCTCCAGGATTCGGACGCCTTCGCGGAGCGTGTTCCACACGACCTGCATCCGGCCGTCATGGATGAGGGGCATCGGATAGTCCGCGGCATCGGCAGTCGTCGCGATACGGTGCGGCGCGCTCCAGCTGGCCCCCCCATCCTTCGACAGCAATGCCATCGCGCCGTAAGCCTGGCCGTCGAACTCGCGCCAGGTGATCAGCACGATCTGCCCGTCAGCCGCCACGGTGGCGTGGCCGGCCTGGGCCTGCGGATTGCCGAACGCCATGGGCGCCGACATCCGGTCACCTTTCACCTGCCGGTAAAACAGCCCCTGTCGGTTCTTGCCGTGGGTATACCAGACCGCGTGCAGCGTGCCGTTGTCGCCGGTTGCAATCCCGCCGCCATGGTGCGGGCAGGCATCGATATTCCATTCGTCATCGGCCAGCCGCTGCACCTTGCCCGTATCGAGATAGGAAAATGCGAAGTCGCGCGTATTGGATCCGTACAGGTTGCGCCATAGGGCGACGGGACCATCCGCTGTCCAGGCCAGCGCCGTCCGGCAGCACTCGCAGGTATGCTCGGCCAACTTGCGGTTGGCATGGAAGCTGGCACCGTCATCGTCGGAGCGCGCCACATACACCGATGTGCCAGCGTATGCCACGCCCTGCTCCTTCGCGGCATCCCGGTCGCGGCCATCCAGCCAGACGATGGCCAGTCGGTCGCCGCTATCTGAAACCAGCGAATCGAAACGGTGGCTGGTCAGGCGCTTGTCGTCGTTGATCGTGATGGGGGCCGAGTAGGTCTTGCCGCCATCGGTCGAGCGCGCGTAGCGAATCTCGCCGGTGTAGGGTTGCGGCAGCAGCAGCGTCCAGGTGAGATGTACCGTGCCATTGCGGGTGACGGCGATCTTGGGCCGGTTTTCACCTTCCGCCCCGATGTTTTCCGGCTCGGCGTTGACGGTGACCGGAGCAGAAAAATGTTGGCCGTCGTCGGCCGAATGCGAAACCAGGAGCGTCCGGTTTTCGACCCGGGCGAGCCAGATCCGGCCCTGCGCGTCGACGGTGGCCCCGATCGCCAGCGTGGGTTTTGCCGGTCGGGACGCGACGGCCTGTCCCGGATTTTCCGGCGACATGTGCGTATGCGGCAAGGCCGCGCCCGCGTACCCCGACAGCAATAGCGCGGCGGTGGTCCGCGCCAGGCCCCAGCGGCCGGGAGCCGTTTTCATAATGCTCATCATGATGTCTCTCGTCCCCCTGGCCGGATGCGGGCGAATATGCGGCAACCGCTACCGCGTATTCGCCCGGCAATCCGTACCGGCCTGAAAACATTCAGGAAATTTATTGGTTTCTATTCGGGACGAGTGTAGGGTGCGCGACGTGTCACGACAATGTGGCAAATTGCCGCAGCGTCGCCGCGGTCAATGGCGGGGCGAGGCGGTATCCAGCGTGATGCCGACGTTTTCCTGTTTGCCCTGGCTGTCCCTGAACGTCAGGGTCATGGGCACTTTCTCGCCCGCCACGACCTGCGATGTGAGGCCGATGAGCATGGCATGCAATCCGCCCGGTTTCAGGCTGACCGTTTCGCCTTTCGGCAGCTTGATCGATTCAAGCTCGCGCATTTCCATCACGCCATCGTCCATGCGCATGAAATGCAGTTCGACATGATCTGCGCGGGGGGTCGTTCCCGCGACGAGTTCCATGTCCCGGTCGGCTGTGATTTCCATGAACGCACCCGCTACCTTCTGGCCAGGTGCCGTGGCACGCACCCAGGCATGGTCGATCTTCACATCGCCGGCCCAGGACCAGACGGGGGAAGCGAGGGCGGCCAGCAATAGAAAAGCATGGGGATGGCGACGTGAGCGCATGAGAGAAAACTCCTGAAGTTGAAAAGGATTACCGGGATTCCATACCCAATGCATGCAGGACCTTCAGGGCATCGACCGTGGCCGCGACATCGTGAACGCGCACGATCGCCGCGCCTTTCAGTGCGGCCAGCGTGGCCGCCGTGATACTGGCGACCAGCCGTTCCGGCGCCGGCCGGCCGGTGAGCGTGCCGAACAATGATTTGCGCGAGATGCCCACCAGGGTCGGCGACGCCAATGTAAAACGGTCCAGTGCCTGAAACAGGGCGATGTTGTGCGCGGGCGTCTTGCCGAAGCCGAAGCCGGGGTCCCACAGCAGGCGTTCCCGGGCGATGCCCGCCCGCGCCGCCGCCTCCGTACGCAGGTGCAGATATTCCAACACCTCCGCGACGACGTCGCCGTATCGCGGCTGCTGTTGCATGGTCTGCGGCGTGCCCTGCATGTGCATCAGGCAGACACCGCAGTGCGAAGCCGCCACGACCTCAAGCGCACCGGGCGCGCGCAAGGCATTGACGTCGTTGATCATGTCGGCCCCTGCGTGCAGGGCGGCCGCCATCACCGGCGTCTTCATGGTGTCGATCGACAGTGCGGCGCCGCAGTCGCGCAGACCTTCGAGCACCGGCAGCACCCGCCTCAATTCCTCCTCGGCTTCCACCGGGGTGGCGCCGGGCCGGGTGGATTCGCCGCCGATATCGAGGATGTCGGCCCCCTCTTCGCGCAGTCGCAACCCATGCTCGATAGCACGCTCGCGGGCGGCATAAAGCCCGCCGTCTGAAAACGAATCGGGCGTCGCATTGACGATGCCCATGACCAGGGGACGCGCCAGCGTAAAGTGGAAACGTCCACAAGTGAATGCCGTCATGCCGGGTCGAATTCCAGTACTTCGCAGTGATCCACCCAGACATTCCACATCTCGGGCAGGCTCAGCTTCCGAAAATGTCCCGTCACGGCCTGCAGGACCTCGTGATGCGCCACCACCAGCACCGTGGACGCGTCTTCATGTTCGATCTCTTCCAGGAAGCCGTGCACGCGTCTGACCATCTCTGCATAGGACTCGCCTGCAGGCGCCTTCCATGAAAATGGATCGGCTGCACCGCGCATGGCCGACAGATACTGCGCAACCGGCTGACCTTCGTAGCCGGTGTTGCGATCGTCGAGCCGGCCATCCACATGGATGTCGGCGCAATGGGACGCGTTGACGATGGCCGCGGTTTCGTGAGCGCGCTTCAGGCGCGACACATACACGCGCCGGATCGGCACATCCCGCAAGCGTTGTGCGGCCGCCGCCGCCTGCAACCGCCCCTTCGGCGTCAGCGACACCGGAACGGCCGGATCGGCATTGCACAGGCCGCGCAGGTTGTACTCGGATTCGCCGTGGCGCAGACACACCATTTTCATGCCAGCACCAGGATCTCCCCTTTGCCGCCGAAGGCCAGATCGCCCATGTAGCGGTGTGCTTGCGTGGAAGCCGGCAGCAGCCCGGGCAGGAAGCTTTCCGCATGCCGATGCAGCAATCCCAGGTAACTCAGGTCGACCCGACCCGAATCATTGAAGCTCAGTGGGATGGCTTCGGGACTGCGGCCCAGGATCAGGCTTCCGCGTCGCAGGCCGGATCCCGGCAGGGTACCGCAGCCACCCGCCACCACGAGCGTGCCGGCGAGAAGCCGCGCGCCGCAGGCGTCGCCCGCCTGGCCGCGTACGAGAATCAACCCGCGCCGCATGCGATCGCCGAGACGATCGCCAGCATTGCCCTCGACCGCCACCACGCCGCCCGCCATGCCGGTACGGTCGCCAATCAATGCGGCACCGAGCCAGTCGCCGGCATTGCCCCGAATGCGCAACAGGCCGCCCATCATGCCGTTGGCGGCGCCATCTCCGGCATCGCCGTGGATATCGAGTTCGCCGCCGCGCATCCCCTGCGCGGCGTAATGCCCTGCCGGTCCTTCGATCCGCACGCTGCCCGTGCTCATGCCCTTGCCCAGGCAATCGAGTCGATCGCTGTCCGTACGGATCACCAGCATGTCGGTTTCGTCCACGTCCACCTCGAACAGGTCGCCCAGCATCATGGGGTTGCCTGCCAGATGGATGATCTGCTTCGCGATGTCATCCGCACGCCGCCCGGCGAGCGTTTCCGGCAGTACGCCGGTCATGTCGACACGTCCGTTCGGCACGGCGCGCAAGCTCAGTGTCGTCATGCCAGAATCTCCCGCAACCGATAGTGGAACTGGCCCAGCTTTCCGCCGTAGTTGCCCGCCGACAAACGTACGATGCCACCTGCCGCACCGATCCCGCAGACCGCATCCATGCCGGCCTTCATCGCCACGCGCATGTCGGCGTCGGTGACGGCATCGATCACGATCTCGAGCACGGCGTCCACGCCCGGACTGAGCTCGGTTTTCGCCACGCCGCGCAGGGTCGGACAGAAGGCATCGTTGGTGGAGGCAGGCAGCGCCTTGTATTTGGAGCCCACCTTGGAGCCCGAGCGGACCACCCCACCCGGGAAGGGCGCGATGGCGCCAGGAACGCGCAGGATGGCATCCACTGCCGCTTCGCAGGCGGCCAGCGCCCGGCTGCGCGAACGCGCCAGGACCAGGAAATTGCCGCCGCCGACCGAACGCATCAGGCCGGTCGTTTCCTCGGCCAAAAACTCGCCGTCCATCACCGGGATGCGCCAATAGCGCCGTCCGGCAATGAGTTTGGACATCTGCCAGCCGTCGCCGAAATAGCGCAGGTTCTTGCCCAGCGGCAGCGACTCTTCGCCTTCGCAGCCGGCGAACACGGCCGTGGTGGGACAGGTCAGCACGCACTGGCCGACACGCCGCTCCAGCTGTTTGGCCAACTCCTTGGTGGAGACCGCAAACAGCAGGCCGGCCACGCCAGGGCGCCCGTCGGGTGTTTCCTCCGGAGACAACTCGCGTTCGATGCCCGCCTCGCAGCCGCAGGCGATGACCGAGGTGGCAAAGCCGAAGGCGGCGTTGGCCGCATGCTTTGCCCAGGTCAGGTTGTCCGCGGTGATGACAATGCGGGTTGCCTTCATACCGAAGGCTTCCGCATAGGTGTCGTCGATGTATACGCCATTGATGATCACGCCGCCCTCCCCTTGCACACATGGGGAATCAGTTTGCTGGCGCCGCACGTGCAGATCTCGTCGTCGCTTATGCGGACGTTTTCCATCCTGACTGTCATGTAACGGTCGAAATAATCCTTCAGGGGTTTCTCGATGCCCTTGTCGTACTCGGGCTTCACCACGTGCAGTGCACCATTGACCACGTTCACCACCTTGCCGTCGCGCACGATGAGCTGGCCGTCCTTGAACACATACTCGGGCTGCGCAAACATGGCCTCGCGGTCGGCATCGTCGCGATAGACCACGATATCGGCCGCCGCCCCTTCACCCAGATGGCCGCGATCGGTCAGGCCGAGGGAGCGGGCCGGTGCAGCGCGCGTCATGATGGCGATCTCGTAGAGGCTGTATTCCCGATCCAGACTGCGCAGCTGGCTGTGCGCGGCGGCCTCGGCGTTGATCTCGTCCAGCTTCGAATCGCGGAAGCGCTTGTCCATCAGCAGGCGAATCAGGTGCGGATAGCTGGTGAAGGGCGCACCGTTGGGATGGTCGGTGGTCAGGAAGATGCGCCAGGGATCGTTGACACGCAGGAACAGTTCCAGACCGATCGCCCATTGCAGGGCGTTGACGAAATTCTTGTCGCGGTACTTGAACGGAACCACGCCGCAGCCCGCGTCGCATTCGATGTCCATGACCACCCATTTGTCCGGGCTGGCATGGCGATGGTTGCCGTACTGCTTCATGCTGTCGCCCGAGACGGTCACCGTCTGGCCGAACAGGACTTGTCCGACATCGGCCGACACATTGCGCATGCGGTTGATGGCATCGGCGATACGCTCGGCTTCGGAGGAAAACTTGCGCTCGCCTTCGGTGCCATAACTGTGGAACTGGATGTGGGTCAGATGGATGGGCAATCCCTCCGCCGCGGCCATGGTTGCCAGGGTGGTGTCGGCATTGCCGGGAACGCCCAGGTTGCTCGCGTGCACGTGCAGCGGGTGCGCCACACCCAGGTCGTGCACAGCCCGCGCGAGTGCCTGCACCACCTGTCGGGGTGTCACGCGGTAATAGGGATGGGCCTCGTCCAGATCCAGGCTGCGGGCATTGAACTTGAAGGCAGAGATGCCGCCCGGATTCACCACCTTGATGGCCATGGCCTGGCTCGCATCCAGCGTCCAGCCCACGTAGTCGTTGATCAGGCGCTGGTCCGCCCCGCTGGCCAGCATGCGCAGGAAAAAGTCGTCACTGCCGAGCATGGCGTAGGCGCCCTTGTCCACCATGGGCGTATCGCCCATCTCAAGATGGGTATGACGCGCGTTGGTGGGCTGCATGGCCGGCTCGAAGCAGGCGGTATAGCCCATCTCGGCATAGCGGTAACCGGTGGTCCAGGTCGAGGGCGCGGCGTGACCACAGCCGGCATGCATGCCGCCGCTGGTCGGGAGCGGATCCTGGCGGTGGTCCTCCGGCAACAGCGCCCGCGCAATGTTCAGTTTGCCGCCGCCGATGTGCGTATGCAGGTCGATGGCGCCGCCCATCACCACGCGGCCGGCGAGATCGATGTCGCGATCGATTCTCGCATCCGGCCCTGGTGCGGCCACGATGCGGCCATCCTCGATATAGAGATCGCGGACCTCGCCATCGACGCCGTGCGCAGGGTCGTAGATCCGGCCATTCTTAAGCCGCAGCATGATTCGTCTCTCCCTGGATGATGGCAAGGACCTGGGCCACGCTCGGCAGGCTGGACGATGCGGGCGCCGACAAGGGCAAGGCCACCACCGCATCCATCCGATGCAGGAAACCCGCATGCTGTACACCCGGAACGGCCACCGGAATGAACACATCCGGCGCCCGGGCAAACCGCATGTCGGCCCGACCCAGCACCACGGTCGGACAATCCACGGCAGGGGGCGTGCGTTCGGGATCGAACGCCGATATCCAGACCAGCGCATCCACCTCCCCTGTTTTCAGCAGACGGTCGCTGTCGAACAGCAGCGGTTCATAGCGCGGACCGGCGATTTCGTATGCGGTGCGCAAGGGGTAGCCGGTCTGCCAGGTGCAGGTTTGCGCGGCCGAGGTGCCACCATCGTCGCCCCCCAGAGGCAACCCGGACCATCGCGTCGCCTGGTTGAGATCCTTGACCAGATTCACGGCCGACTGGATGGTCAGATCGGCCTGCGGAAAATCCAGTTCCGCCGCGTTCCAGACCAGCACACCATAGCGGGCCGCACGCATATCGGCCAGCAGGGCCTCGATCTGCCCGATCGACACGCCCGCCACGTCTGCGGCACGCGTAGGCATCCCTGCCAAGCTGGCGCGCATGACGGCAAATAATTCGCCCAGGCGGCCCGCATCGATCGGGATGGACGAAACGGATACGCCGTCCATGACGGGAATGGACGGCACGGGATCGCCCAGAACCACGACCTTGCGCGTCAACTCGCCAAACTGGGACGCCGGGGCAAGACAGCGTTCGAAGAAACGCGGATAGCGCGAGGCATCCGTGCCCGCCAGCACGATCAGGTCGGCACGGTTGCGCACCTCGGACAGGGTGGTCGTCACCCAGCCGCCATCCTGGAAAGCCTGCACATTGCGGAACTGTGCGCGGCCATGCATGTGATCGACCACCCCCCCCAGCTTTTCCGCCAGCGACAGGGCAGCGCGATGGCCCGTGACATCGCATCCCAGTCCGCCGATCAGCGGGCGGTGCGAACCTGACAGGATGATCGCCGCCGACCGGCAAGCTTCATCCAGGCTGATGGGCAAGCCGGCAATCATGGCCTGGCCAGGGTCCGGGATGGAAAACAACCGCGATGCGCGGGGACACGCCGGGCGTTCGAGCCGCACGCCGTCCCCCTCGCGCACGACTTCCAGATCGTCACACAGCAAACCGCAAAAAGGACAACAAACCGAAGGACTGGACACTGAGATAGAAGACTCAAAAAGACTGAAGTGCCAAAGCATTTAGCAGGATCCATGCCATGCATGTCGCGGCTGCGCCTATGTGTCTGGCCAGGCAGGCAGTTTCCCGTCGACGCATGCCGCCTTCCTCCATAAAAGATGTCACGCGGCCGATGCGAGCGGCGTGACAGTCTGTCACATCGTCGCTCTGAGCATGTAAAGCTAGACGATTGATTATTTATGTATTTTCCCATTGGCATAGCAATTGCTTCCAGAGGCTTACACGCTTTGCACCACTCCATATACACATGCCACATACCGCCACGATCAGCGTTACCGTACGAGCCTCCGCACGGCTACACATGGGGTTTCTCGACCTCAATGGCGGACTGGGGCGGCGCTTCGGCAGCCTGGGTCTGTCACTGGATGAACTGGCCACGACGCTGACCGCCTATCCGGCCGAACAGGTTTCGGCAGAAGGTCCGCAATCCGAGCGGGTGGAATCGTTCGCACGCCAATCGCTCGCGGCCATGGGCATTACGGACGGCACCTATATCCAGGTCCATCAGGCCATCCCCGATCACGCCGGCCTCGGCTCGGGTACCCAACTCGCCCTGGCCGTCGGCACGGCGCTTGCCCGGCTGTATGACGTGGATTGGCCGGTCCACGACATGGCCAGGAAATTGAATCGGGGCGCGCGTTCAGGCATCGGCCTGGGCCTGTTTACGCAGGGCGGATTCGTGGTGGATGGCGGACGCAAGGACGAAGGCGACCCGCCCCTGGTGATTTCGCGCATCGAGTTTCCCGCGCAGTGGCGCGTGATCCTGGTGATGGACAAGACCTACAAGGGCTTGCACGGCGAGCAGGAAAAGCGGGCCTTCGCCGCCCTGCCAAAATTTCCCGAGGCGCGAGCCGCGCACCTGTGCCGGCTCGCGCTGATGCAGGCCATGCCGTCCCTGGTCGAGCAGGATCTTCCGGGATTCGGCGCCGCCATCCACGCCATCCAGCAGACGGTGGGCGATCATTTCGCGCCGGCCCAAGGCGGACGGTTCGCCAGCCATCACGTGGCCAGCGCACTGGCCTGGCTGGCACGGAACGGCGCCGAAGGCATCGGGCAAAGCTCGTGGGGACCCACCGGTTTTGCATTGATCGACTCGGAAATTCAGGCACGTTCCCTGGCACGTGCCGCGTACAACGAGTTCGGTACCGAAGGGCTGGAATTCATGGTGTGCTCCGGCCGCAATCGCGGCGCGGAAATCCGTACCGAAGCATACCGAGCCCAGGCGCATTCCTGAATAACAACAGCTGGAGAAAACAATGGAAAAACCCTATTTGCTGCACTTCGCCACGCCCGGCACACGGGTCAGCCCGTTTGACGTGAACATGGCCTACGATGCCGGCTGGAACGCCGTGATCCCGTATTCGGGCGTAGGGCTGGAAGACATCGCAGGCTTTACCCAGGACGCCATCTTTTCCCGGGGTCCGAAAGGCGTGAAGCACACCGGCATCTTCATCGGCGGACGCGATCCCATGCTCGCCGCCGGCATGCTGGACGCCGCACGCAAGGCAATGGTGCCGCCCTTCGAAGTGTCGGTCTTCGCCGATCCGAGCGGCGCCTTCACTACCGCCGCGGCCATGATTGCCGCCGTGGAAAAAGCCCTGACCAGCACCCATGGCAGCACGCTTGCCGGCCGCCGCGTCACCGTTTTCGGCGGCACCGGCCCGGTTGGCATGATTGCTGCCGTGCTCGCCGCCCAGGCGGGCGCCGAGGTCACGATTCCCGGCCACGATGGCCTGTTCCGGGCACAGTCCGCCGCCGAGGCCATCCAGGCCCGCTTCGGCGTGACGATACGCCCCATCGATGCCAGTTCCGACGATGCCAAGGCGGCGCTCATCGCGGACACCGAAGTCGCGCTCGCCACGGCGAAGGCCGGCGTCCAAGTGATGGGGCCCGCGCATCTCGCGCACGCGGCACGCTTGCTGGTGGCGGCCGACATCAATGCAGTCCCGCCGGCCGGGATCGAAGGGATCGGCGTCATGGACGATGGCAAGCCGCTTGTGGCAGCCTCCGGGCATGCCGTGGGAATCGGTCCGCTCGCCATCGGCAACATCAAATACAAGGTTCAGCAAGGCCTGCTGCAGGCCATGCTGCGCACGGACAGCCCGCTTTATCTGGGCTTTGCCGACTGTTTGCGCGAGGCCCGGTTGCATGCCGCCTAAGGCCTTTCTGCTCACCTCGTTGTCCGGGCGCATACTGGCCAAGGCGGCAGCGCGCGCACAGCGTTCGGTCGTCGGGATCGATGCCTTCGCCGACCAGGATACCTGCGGGATGGCCTTGAAATGGACACGCTCGCCGCTGGACCGCAACGGCGAATTCGACGCGACCGCCATGCTGGATGCGGCCGACTCGGTCTGTCCGCCTGCCGCCTGTCTCGGTCTGGTCTATGGATCGGGACTCGAAGCCCAGCCGGCTCTGCTGCGCGGACTGTCCGAGGGGCGGATCGTACTGGGCAATTCGCCGGAGGTCCTGGAAACCGTCGCGGATCCGGAACGCTTCAGCAACCTGCTCGCGGCGCTCGGCATTCCCCATCCGGCAACCCGCATGTCACGCCCTGCAGAGGTCGCCGGTTGGCTGTCCAAACAGGCCGGCGCATGCGGCGGCACGCATGTACGCCTCGCATCCGCCTTGCCCGAAAGCGATGCGGGACGCTATTTCCAGCAACAGGTTGCCGGCGAGGAATGGTCCTTCCTGTTTCTGGCCAATGGGCGCGACATCTGCTCGATCGGTTTCAACCAGCCCCTGACAACCCCGCCCCAGGCATCCGGACGTTGGAGCTATGCCGGTGCGACACGCATGGATGCCGGCCCGGCCGGGGTCGACGAAGCCGTCACGCATGCGGCACGCGCGCTCACCGCTCGGCTCGGCCTGGTCGGCCTCAACGGCCTCGATTTCATTGTCACCCCCTCCGGCTGGGTATTGCTGGAACTGAATCCGCGTCCGCCCGCCACACTGGAATTATGGGATGTGCCGCTGCTGCCCTGCCTGTTCGATCTGCACGTCGAAGCCTGCAAGGGCCGACTGCCGGCCCGCCTGCCCCAGCCGGGCGGCAGCATGGCCGTGGCAGTGGTCTACGCCGAAACCCGCCTGTTGATCCCGGCCGATTTCGCTTGGCCTTCCTGGTGTGCTGATCTGCCTTGGGCCGACAGCGTGATCGAGGCCGGCGACCCTGTCTGCACGGTCCGTGCGGACGGCCCGGATGCGGCCACCGCCCGGTACCAGGCGCTCGGCCGGCGTCAGGAGATCCTTCAGTGGCTGGATCGTTTCGCCTCCCCCACAGCCGGCTGGAATGACCATGCCGTCGCGCACTCCACTCAGATGTTCCCTGCCTGATGACACACCCGATGAATCACATTCCCAGCGTCAACCAGCTCGCATCCCCCTTGGTCGAATACCTGGTGGACCACGCCGCGGAACTGCGCCTGGCGGTTTCGCGGCAGGACAATGGCGTACGCATCGTCGATGCCGGCATCCGGGTGGCGGGCGGCATCGAGGCAGGCCGGCGCATCGCCGAAATCTGCCTCGGCGGCCTCGGACGCGTCACGCTCGTTCCGGCCGCTGCCCAGGCCGCCTGGCCCTGGGAGTTGTCCGTTTCCACCGCACAGCCGGTGCTGGCCTGTCTGGGCAGCCAGTACGCCGGATGGAGCCTGTCGCACGGCGAAGGCAAGGGCAGTTTCTTCGCATTGGGATCGGGTCCCGGCCGTGCCCTGGCCGGCAAGGAAGAACTCTTCGGTGAACTCGCTTATCGCGATCGCGCGGACTCGGCCTGCCTCGTCCTGGAAACCGACAAGATCCCGCCGCTGCCCTTGCTGGACAAGATCGCTGGCCAGTGCGACGTCTCCCCCGACCGGCTGACCTTGATCCTGACGCCCACCACCAGTCTGGCCGGCGGCGTGCAGGTAGTGGCCCGCGTACTCGAAGTGGCCCTGCACAAGGCGCACTTCCTGGGTTTCCCGCTCGATCACATCGTCGACGGCATGGGTACGGCTCCGGTCTGTCCGCCGTCACCGGATTTCCTGACCGCCATGGGCCGCACCAACGATGCGATTCTTTTCGGCGGCCGCGTCCAGTTGTTTGTCGCCGGCGAGGAAGCGGCGGCCGAGGCGCTTGCGCAGCGTATGCCGAGCGAGGCTTCCAAGGACTATGGCCAGCCTTTCGCACAGGTTTTCAAGAATGCCGGACACGACTTCTACAAGATCGACCCGCTGCTGTTCGCACCGGCACAGATCATCGTGACCAGCCTCAAGACAGGCCGCAGTTTCCGTGCCGGACAACTCAACGCAGACCTGCTGGAGCGTTCGTTCTCATGACACGCCGCATCGCGATCTTTACCGACGATCCGGGCTGGCACGGCAAGCAGCTCAAGCGTGCGTTCGCGCGCAGAGGATACGCGGCCAACTATCTGTCGCTGACGGATTGCCGGGTGGATCTGGGGCAGAGCGGCGGCGTGGCGATACCCGGTTTCGAGCATGAACTGCCCGACGGCGTGTTCGTTCGCGGCGTACCGGGCGGAACCCTGGAACAGGTCATCCTGCGTCTCGATTTTCTGCACGTGTTGCCGTTGCTGGGCGTGCCCGTCTACAACTCGGTCCGCGCCATCGAGAAAAGCGTGGACAAGGCCATGACCAGCCTGCTGCTGCATCGGGCAGGTATTCCGACGCCGCCCACGTGGGTGACGGAGTCCGAATCTCAGGCGCGCGCGCTGATCATGCGCGAAATTGCGCTGGGGCACGAGCTGGTATTGAAGCCGCTGTTCGGTTCCCAGGGAGCGGGGCTCAAGCGCCTGGCTTCGCCCGCCGATCTCCCGCCGGGTGAGGCATACCAGGGGGTGTATTACCTGCAGCGCTACATCGGCAGCGTGACGGATTCATGGGAGGACTACCGGGTGCTCGTGGTCGGTGGCCGCAGCCGTGCCGCCATGACGCGTCAAGGCACCAGTTGGATCAACAACGTGGCCCAGGGCGCCGCCTGCCGGCCTGCCCCCATCGACCCGGAGTTGTCCAGACTGGCCGAGGACGCCGCCCGTGCGCTCGACATGGATTATGCGGGAGTCGACCTGATACGCGATCCCGAGGGCCGCCTCTACGTATTGGAAGTGAACAGCATTCCGGCCTGGCGGGGTCTGCAAAGCGTCGTCAAGGACAACATCGCCGCCATGCTGGTGGATGATTTTCTCGACCGCCACGTGGTCAGGGAAACCCGGGAGCAGTGCGCATGAACGCCCTGCTGCAAATGCCCGTCGCCCAGCCGATGTCCGACCTGTTTCTTGCCGCCTGCGAGATGGATGTGGTCGCCTTCAAGCCTGGCAACGTGAGCTGGGAATCCCCTGGGCACGGCATGACTGCCGAAGATTTCCTGATCAGCGCCAAGGCAGCCGCGCCGCATGTCGCCAATCCCGACCTTGAAATCGGCGAACGGATCTACCGCGCGGTCGAGGCCACCCGGGAAGCGGTCGGCTGCAATACCAACCTCGGCATCGTGCTGCTGGCTGTGCCGCTCATTCATGCCGCCCAGCACTGCATGCCGGGAGATATCCTGGCGCACCGGCTCCAGCGCAGCCTGGCTGCACTCACCCGCGATGACGCGGAATGGGTCTACCGGGCCATCCGGCTGGCCGCACCTGGCGGACTCGGCGAAAGTCCCCGCCACGATGTTCGGGAAACGCCGGTCGTCACGCTGCTGGAAGCCATGCGGGAAGCGGCTGCCCGGGATCGCATCGCCTATCAGTACACCCATTGCTATGCAGACATCCTCGGTCCCGGACTGGTTTCACTGCATCAGGGACGCATGCACTGGGGCAGCGAGACAGCGGCGGTCACGACCGCCTATCTCGGATTCATGGCCAGTTTTTCCGATAGCCACATCTGGCGCAAACACGGCAGCAGTGCAGCGGGTGCCGTGAGAACAATGGCCTTCGACTGCATTGCCCGCTTGGGCCAATGCGCCGACTGGACTTGCGCCAAAACCCATTTGACGGGTCTGGACACGACCCTCAAATCCACAGGTTTCAACCCCGGCACGAGTGCCGATCTGACCGTGGCGGCATGGCTGGCAGATCAGCTTCTGCACGGGGAGGCAACCTGTATTCCAAACCATACCCAGGGGGATTCTCAGTTTGTTTGATCTACTGAAACACCTGGTTGGTCATGCAACAAGTGGTCAGCCGACGGACGACTCGGCGCTGGCGAGCCGCTATAACCCAACCGAGTCTGTTCAACTTAAGGAGTAAATGATGGCGAAAATCAATAGCGTAATGGTCGGTGAATCCCTGGTTGGCGAAGGCAACGAAGTAGCCCATATCGATCTGATCATGGGCCCGCGCGGCAGCGCCGTTGAAGCGGCGTTCTGCAATGGCCTCGTCAACAACAAAGACGGCTTCACGTCCCTGCTGGCTGTCGTGGCGCCCAATCTGCCATGCAAACCCAACACCATGATGTTCAACAAAGTGACCATCAAGGGCGCCAAGCAGGCCGTTCAGATGTTCGGCCCGGCCCAGCGCGGCGTGGCGATGGCCGTCGCGGATTGCGTGGAAGACGGCACCATCCCGGCCAATGAAGCGGACGATCTGTTCATCTGCGTGGGCGTGTTCATCCACTGGGAAGCCGAGGACGACGCCAAGATCCAGGACTACAACTACGAAGCCACCAAGCAATCCATCAAGCGTGCCATTACTGGCACACCCAAGGCGGCTGAGGTGGTTGCCCAGAAAGCGAAGGCAGGTCATCCCTTCGCGGCGCATAACTAATCGGGAGAACGGGCGTGATTTGCAAGGAATGCGGGGCCATGGTGAGCGAACTCGACAACGAGCACCTGCTCGCCTGTAGCGGCCTTACCTTGCAGGAGTATGCATTACGTCACGCCTTGCCGCTCGACCTGCTGGTATCGCCGGACAGGATCGAGGCAGGCGCCGCGCACGCGGAGCTCCCGCTCATGCCTGTCGCCGTGCCTGATGAGACGGCACGGGCCGTGCTGGCCGGCTTACGCCTGGCTGGCAAGGTCCATGATGTCGGATCGGTCTGTTTCGTCGAGGGCGAGGTTTCCTGGCTGGATCTGTTGTTCTGCGATCTGGCGCAACTCGCTCCCTACGGCTTCCGGTTTCACCAGGAATATCACTACGCACCCGGCACCCATCGGGTCGTGGCAAAGAACCGCCTGGTGACGCAAAAGCGCAATCTGGTCGGCCCCTGGCTACCCGCCAGGGTGCCTCCACCGGAACAACGCCTGAAATATGCAACCTATCTGGCCCATGCAGCCGAACTGCATGCCGGATTTTTATTCCTGCCTTTCGCTTCGAACGACGAAGCCGAAGCGGCAACCGAATTCCTGTCGCGCGAATTGAACGTGCGCACCCGCCATCTGGCTGCCGGCACGCCGCTGCTGCGTACGCTGACCAAGGCCGATACGACGCGCCTGCTGGACAGCCTGCGCGGCGAGCTCGAAGCCATGCCCGGCGTCTGGTCGCGCTTCCATCCGGATACCCCGGAGGTCACGGTGAGCAAGGAGGTCGTGTTCGATTCCGCCCACTTCCTCACCGACCATCCCGCCAAATGCAGCAATCTGCATGGCGGACGCTACGTCCTGCACGTCAAGGTACGCGGGCAGATCGACCCGATCACCGGCTGCGTGCTGGATTACGGCTACCTCAAGCGCGTGGTCAACACCCGCGTGGTGGAACGCTTCGACCACCACACCCTCAACTACGCCGGGCCGGAACTGGCCTGGCGCTCCACCACGGAATTGCTGAGCGTGTACATCTGGGAACAGCTCATCGATTTCCTGCCCGAACTGATCGAGCTGACCCTGTACGAAACGCCGCAGTCATGGTGCCAGTACAGCGGCCCCGATCTGGAAACCTGGCAACGCCAGGGCAGCCAGCCGCTGCTGGGTCGGTTTACCGATCCGGCGCTGGGACACTCGCCTTGGCGTCACTGGCTGCGGACGTGGGATGGGCAGCATGAAAAGCGTCAAGCTCAGGGCGACTGAGCCTGCCGTCGTGCAGGGCCGATGCCAGCAGGACACCGGCCGCCCCGGCCCGGGCCAATGCGGCCAAATCGTCAACGTGGCGTACGCCGCCCGCCGCATATATGCGGCAGGCGGTGTTCAGGCGCTGTATGTGCGCCAGCCGGGCCAGATCGGGACCGGCATTCAGGCCAACCCGTGCCAGGGTCATGACGATCACCTCGGCCGGCCAGCGTTCGGGATGGCTCAACAGGGTAGCTGGGCCGAGAAAATCGTCTCCCCGGAAATCCAGCGACAGCACGCCCTGCGCCGGCCATGCGTCGCGTTCCGGCAGAACCGCCAGACTCTCGCTGCCCAGCACCGGCCGTCCCCGACCCGCCGCCTGCCAGGCTTGGGCCGCCGCTGTACCGGAAAAGCCGCCGTCCACCCAGAATTCGAGATCCGGATGCAATCGCTGCAGCCTCTCCACTACACTTCCGTGATTGCCCCGTCCCAGGATGGCATCCAGATCGGCGATATAAATCCGTCGGAACGGATACAGCGCAAGCAGTCCTTCCACCACGGCCTCGGGACGGCTGGAATCGCACAAGGCCGATTCCAGCGGCCGGTATTCGTCGCGCCGGCCGCCAAAAGCGCGCACAACCTGTCCGTCCATCAGGTCGAGTACGGGAATGAGCGCTAAGGAGGCGGGCATGAAAGTATTTGTTTTCGAGTATGTGACAGGAGGGGGGTTCGCCAGTATGGCGCTGCCTGAGTTTTTACACGATGGCGAAGTCATGTGGCAAGCGCTGGTCGACGACCTGCGCGCGCTCGATGGCGTGGACGTTCTGACGCTACGGGACTGTCGCCTGCCCCGGCCTGCCATGGACAAGGTGGAGATCATCGAGACGGAGGCCCATCGCTTCAGTGAGGATTACCGGCATTGCCTCGCCCGGTCGGATGCGGTGTGGCCGGTCGCGCCGGAAGAGGCCGGGATACTCGAATCCCTGAACCAGGAAATCCTGACTGCAGGCAAGCGCCTCCTGGGCTGCCAGCCCGACGCCGTGCGCATTGCGGCCAGCAAACATGCCACCGCGCAACGACTGGGCCGCACGGGGATACCCGTGGTTCCCACGTACACCTCGCCCTTTCTGATGACGACGAAAGGCCCGGTGGTAGCCAAGCCTGACGAGGGTGCCGGCTGCCAGGACACCCTGTATTTCTACAACCAGGCGTCAGCCGAGGCATGGGCGCTGGACGAAGGCGGCGCAGGATTTGTTTTTCAGCCGTTTCTTTCGGGCGACCCGTTATCCCTGTCCGTGCTATGTCAGCCGGGCGGCTGCCAACTGCTGTCGGTCAACAGGCAACACATCCGGCTGGAAGATGGCCAGCTGCATTTCCATGGCGTGACACCCCACGCCCTGCCCGATCCGGACGAACGCTATGCCGGCCTGGCTCAGCGTGTGGCCTCCGCCATCCCCGGCCTGTGGGGGTATGTGGGGATCGACCTGATCGATACGGAAAGCGGACCGGTGGTTCTGGAAGTGAATCCCCGACTCACCGTCTCCTATGCCGGTCTTCACTCGATGCTGGGATTCAATCCTGCCGGGAAAGTCCTGGCCCTGCCGGACCATCCGCCCATGAGCGCGTTGCCGCCGGCCAACCTGACGAACGATACGCGCGTAGCGCGCTCCCTATGAACGCGCCGACACGCATACCACCCATGAATGAGACCGTGATCGGATGGGATGTCGGCGGCGCGCATCTGAAGGCCGCACGGATCGAGCACGACGGCAAGGTCTCCGGCATCTCGCTCGTGCCCTGCGCGCTATGGCGCGGTCTCGATCATCTGCACCGGGCCATCGACCGGATCGAGGCCACGATGCAGGCAGGCGATGCCTGCGTGCATGCCGTCACCATGACCGGAGAAATGGTCGACCTGTTCGAAACGCGGCAAGCCGGTGTGCAGGCCCTGGCCACCCTGATGAGCCAGCGCCTGGGTGCCGACCGGGTCCGCTTTTATGCCGGCGGTCAGGGTTGGTACGATGCCGGCCAGGCCAGCCAGTATGCCGGGCGCGTTGCCTCCGCCAACTGGCATGCCACGGCCCACCTGGTTTCGACCTGCATCAGCGAGGCCCTGCTGGTCGATATCGGTAGCACCACCACGGACCTGATTCCCATCCGGGACGGATTGGTAGCCACACCCAGCAGCAGCGACCGCGACCGCCTGTCCGCCGGTGAACTGGTCTACACCGGCGTTGCCCGCACGTCGCTCATGGCCTTGGCAAGCGAAGCCCCGGTGGCCGGACAGTTCACGCCGCTGATGGCAGAGCATTTCGCGACCAGTGCGGATGTCTACCGGATCCTCGGCCTGCTCCCCGAACAAGCCGATCTGCATGACGCCGCGGATGGCGGTGCCAAGACCCCGTCAGCCAGCCGGGTGCGCCTCGCCCGCATGGTGGGACGCGATGCCTGGGAGTTGCCCGACAAGGCCTGGGCCGAACTGGCGGCCTGGTTTGCGGATGCCCAGATGACCCGGATCGGGCGCGCGGTGCGGCAGGTATTGTCGCGCGAGATGCTGGCCGCAGATGCCCCGCTGGTCATCGCAGGCGTCGGCGGATTCCTCGGCCCGCGGCTCGCCGCCCGGATCGAGCGACCGGTGATCAATTTCTCGCAGATTCTGGCCGCCCGCACCCATCAGGATATGATTGACGGATGTGCCCCTGCCGTCGCGGTGGGACGGCTGCTCGCAACCCACCGCCACCCTCCAGGTCTTACGCCTGCGGACTTACCATGCGGATAAGCGCTCTTCCTTATTGCCCCGACAGTGCCGAACGCTTCGAGGCCATCGCCGACGAACCCTGGTCGGTATTCCTCGACAGCGGACGGCCGCGTTCCACCATGGGACGCTTCGACATCCTGGCGGCGCGTCCCTATGTCACGCTGGTGACCCGGGGCGGCATGACCGAAATTCGTGAACGCGACCGGCCGACACTCTCTCCGGCGGACCCGTTCGAACTGCTGCGCCGTTATCTCGCGGCGGACGGACACCCGACGGCACTCCCATTCGCGGGCGGCGCGATCGGTTATTTCGGCTACGACCTCGCGCGCCGCATCGAGCAACTGCCCAGCCACGCGCGTGACGCCGAAGCCATCCCCGACATGGCAGTCGGCATCTACGACTGGGCCGTCATCGTCGATCATGCGCAACGCGCCAGCTGGCTCGTCGGCTCCGGGCGCGACGCCCGGACCGACGCCAGCTGGAACGAACTGATCGCCCTGTTCAGCGACACGCCGCACATCACGGCGCGGCGTCCTTTCCAGGTCGGGCCCGTCAGCTGCAACTTCACGCCCGACAGCTACCGCCAGGCATTCTCACGCATCCAGCATTACATCCGCGCCGGCGACTGCTACCAGGTCAACCTGGCCCAGCGCTTTGCTGCCGAGGTCAACGGCGACCACTGGCTGGGATACCAGACGCTGCGTCGCCTCAACCCGGCGCCCTATTCGGCCTATCTCAATTTCCCGGGTGCACGCATCCTCTCCTCCTCGCCGGAACGCTTTCTGGAAGTGAAGCAGGGACGGGTGGAAACCAAACCGATCAAGGGCACGCGTCCCCGTGCTGCCGCGCCCGAAGCCGATTCGGCACTGGCCCGCGAACTGCGCGACAGCACCAAGGACCGCGCAGAGAACCTGATGATCGTCGACCTGCTGCGCAATGACCTGGGCAAGGTATGCCAAGCGGGTTCGGTGGCCGTGCCCAGGTTGTTCGAAGTCGAGAGTTTCGCCACCGTGCATCATCTGGTCAGCACTGTCACCGGCCGTCTCGGCAGGGACATCGACGCCGTGGGCCTGCTGCGCGCGGCCTTCCCGGGCGGCTCCATTACCGGCGCGCCAAAAATCCGTGCCATGGAAATCATCGAGGAGCTTGAGCCGAACCGTCGCGGCGTCTACTGCGGTGCCGTCGGCTGGCTGGGATTCAATGGCGACATGGACACCAATATCGCCATCCGCACGATGGTCAGCTCGGATCATTCGCTGCGTTTCTGGGCAGGTGGTGGCCTGGTCGCCGATTCCCGCGCAGACGACGAATATCAGGAATGCCTCGACAAGGCATCGGCCATGTTGAAACTGATGCGGGAATGCGGAGGCCATCTGGAAGACGGACAATGCTCCGGGTTGTGAAACTGGGCGGCAGCCTGTATCGCGTGCCCGAGCTCGCACAGTGCCTCGACGCGCTGGCCGCCGCAGGCGGCGAAACCGTGCTGGTACCCGGCGGCGGCCCTTTTGCCGACGTCGTGCGCACAGTCCAGACGCATTCCGGGATCAGCGATGCCGCCGCACACCACATGGCCATTCTGGCCATGGAGCAGTATGGCCTGATGCTGTGCGACCTGAACCCCAGCCTGGTTCCTGCCGACAGTCTGGGAAACATCGGCCATGCGTTGGGACAGGGGTTCACGCCCGTCTGGATGCCGGCCGAGATGTGCCGGCATGCGGCCGAGCTCCCGCAAAACTGGTCCGTCACATCCGATAGCCTGGCTGCGTGGCTGGCGATCCAGCTGTCCGCCGACAATCTCACGCTGGTCAAGTATGGACAGCCCACCGATACCGATCCCCTTGCGATGGCCGCGTCGGGCTGGGTGGACCAGGGCTTTCCCGCCTTTGCAAACGCATTCGACGGAAGCCTCAGGGTACTGGATTTCCATGGGGCCAGCACGATCTCGGCCTGGTTGCTCGAGCCGACCTGATCAGGGAGACACCGATGCTCAAGACACGCAACGGACTGGAACAGTGCAGTGTCAGGAACCTGCTGGTTTTCCTCTGCGCTTTGCCTGTCTGGGCGATTACCGCTGGGGCGACCGAGACGAGCCGCGATCCTGAAACCGGCCTGGAAAGCTGGCAGGTCGAGGCACACGGCATCCAGGTTCGTCTGACGCAGATCAGCCCCGATCAGGCGCGGGCCTTCTATCAGGCGCGCGGCTTCACCCCGGAACAGGCGGAAGACTATGCGTCCAGCTGCGTCTTCATGACGGTCGTCCGCAATATCGGCACCCTCCCGATCGAACACCGCCTGGCCGACTGGCGTTACGTCGCCGGCGACGGCAAGGCTCGCGCCCTCCGCAGCAAGGCTGAATGGGATGCGGCCTGGGTCGACCGCGGGGTCTCCGAGCCTGCCCGAATCGCATTTGCCTGGGCACAGTTCCCCGCGACCCAGACTTTTCACGCGGGGGACTGGAATCAGGGCATGACCACCTACCAGCTTCCGCGCGGCAGCCGCTTCAACTTGATCGTCAACTGGCGCGCAGGTGACGCAGGGCGCAAAACAACACTCGAAAATGTGAGGTGTACGGATGAAATTCGGTAGCATGATGGGCGCCCTGCTCATGACAATGGGCATGACGACCTTCGCGGCGGATCTGCCGGCCTTGTCCCACAGCCTGACCGAGCAGGCCGCGAAAGCGCCGGCTCCGGTGCTGGCCCTGAAGGATCTCGATGGACAGTTGCACGACCTGGCCAGCCTCAAGGGCAAGGTCGTCCTGGTCAATTTCTGGGCGACCTGGTGCCCGCCCTGCCGCCGCGAAATGCCGTCCATGGACCGCCTTGCGCGCAAGCTGGCCGGCACACCGTTCGTCGCGCTGGCGGTGGACATCGGCGAAGATGCCGATACCATTCACACCTTCATCAGCCAGCTGGACGCGACGCCTTCGTTTCCCATCCTGCTCGATCCGCATGCCCGGATCATGCAAACCTGGAAAATCTCCGGTCTGCCCACGACCTACCTGATCGACTCGCAGGGCCGTATCGCCTACAGTGCGGTAGGCGGCCGCGAATTCGACCATCCGGAAATCGAACGTCAGGTGCGTGCCCTGCTCAAACCCTAGGAGCCCCATGCCATTCGACCGGGAAAGCCTGGCCCTGCTGGACGAAGCCCTGGCCGTACTGGCGGACGGCTTCCGGCATCTGCCCGACGCCCTGCAGACCGTCGACCTCGCCCAACTGCGCGAACCGCTGCTCGCCGCGGCCCGCCGGCTGCAGGACAACGCGCCCTACCATCATCCGCTCTACGTCGGGCACATGCAGAAGCCGCCGCATCCCGTCGCGCGGCTGGCCTACACGCTGACCCTCTGGCTCAACCCGAACAACCACGCCTACGACGGCGGGCGCGCCAGTTCGATCATGGAGCAGGAAGCCATCGGCGAAATCGCGCGCATGGTCGGCTGGCCGGACAGCCAGGGGCATCTATGCGGCGGTGGCACACTGGCCAATTTCGAAGCGCTCTGGGTCGCGCGCGAGCAGCACCCCGGCATGGCCATTGCCGCTTCCAGCCAGGCGCACTACACCCACGAACGCCTGTCCGGCGTGCTCGGCGTTCCGTTCCGTTCCATCGCGGCCGACGCGCGCGGACGCATGGATGCAGCCGCCCTGGAAGACGCCTTGCAGGACGGCACGATCGGCACGGTGGTCGTCACCCTGGGCACGACGGCAACCGGCGCCGTCGATCCACTCGAGCGGGTCCTCGCCCTGCGCGCGCGCCACACGTTCCGGATTCATGTCGACGCCGCCTACGGCGGCTACTTCACACTGGCCGACAACCTGGACGCCGAAACCCGGCAGGCGTTCGACTGCGTTGCGCAGGCCGACTCCCTGGCCATCGACCCGCACAAGCATGGGCTCCAGCCTTACGGCTGCGGTTGCGTGCTGTTCCGCGATCCCGCCGTCAGGCATCACTACCGTCACGACTCGCCCTACACCTACCTGAGCTCGGACGACCCGCATCTGGGCGAAATTTCCCTGGAATGCTCCCGCCCAGGTGCCGTGGCCGTCGCGCTGTGGGCCACCCAGCGCCTGCTGCCGCTGGTGTCCGGCGGAACCTTCGCGCAAGATCTGGCGGCCGGCCGCATGGCCGCCCTGACCCTGCATGGTGCCCTGGCTGGCGACGCGCGTTTCGCCCCGCTCTTTCCGCCCCAGCTCGACATCGTCGTCTGGGCCGTCCGGGCCGACACCGCCAGCCAGGCATCCCTGCGCGCGCGCGCCTTGCATGCCGCCGCCAGGGAACACGACCTGCATCTGGCGCTCGTCACCCTGCCCAAGGCCATGCTGGAAGCCTGTACACCGGTACGGACCTGGGATGCCGACACGCTGACCTGTCTGCGCGCCTGTGTCATGAAACCCGAGCACCGTGAATGGATGGACGAGATATTGGCACGCCTGGATACGGCTGCTGCGCTTGCCGGGTAAACGCGTTATCGGCTTCGGCTCTCCGATCGCCGCTTTCGAACCGCCAATGAGTCCGTCACATTCGGACATGCGAAGGTCCACAACTAACGAGACGAGTCATTTCCAGCGCGTGAATCGACTTGGGTCGCCCGTCTGAACCCTGCTTTTTCAAATCACCTGTTTCGCTTGGGTGATTGGGATCCCCTGCAGATTTCATTCAGGCATGCGCACTTTCAAGAATCCGCATGGTCAGGCTTAATATGTCGCTCATTTAAGGATCGGGTATGACCCTCGTCAAGACAGCCCTGTTTCTGCTAATACTCGCCATCCTTGGCGCCGGCGTATTCATATGGTCAGGCACCTACAATCCTGGCGCCGACAGTCCCCACTGGAAAATCACCTACGCGCTGATGCAAACCGCGCGCGAGCGTTCTGTCGAACGCCATGCCTCCGCCATCGCGCTGCCCACCAACCTCGATGATCCGGACGTGATCCTGAAAGGCGCGGGCCAATACGCCGCAATGTGCACCAGTTGCCATCTGGCACCAGGCATGAGGGATACCGAACTGCGTCCCGGCTTGTATCCCAAACCGCCCAATCTGAGCAAAGGCAGCGTAGAACCCCGGGAGGCCTTCTGGGTCATCAAGCACGGCCTCAAGATGAGCGCGATGCCGGCCTGGGGAATGAGTCATGACGATCCGACGATCTGGAGCATGGTCGCCTTCCTGAGGAAACTACCCGCCATGACTCCGGCGCAATACAAGGAGATGGTCGCCAAGGCCCCGCCAGACGATGATATGGAGTCGGACGGGGACGGCTCCGATGGTCACGCCCATGGCGACCACTCGCATGTCCACGAGTGAGCGATCCGGCTCACGTGCCTGCCAACGCCTGGTCGAGTTGTGGTTTCTGTTGGGCGAATGTTCCATAAAAAAACGACGCGCCAATGACCGTGATGGGGGCGACCCGAACCCCATAGCGTGACTTGGCTTCATCGGCCACGCCCGGGGCGGTAATGTCCCGCTCTTCAAACGGGACGCCGCGATCCGCAAGATAGCGCTTGACCGCGGCACAATCGGGACATCCCGGGCTGGTGTAGACGATGACTTGCCCGTTGCCGGAACGAGTGTCGGTCATGGCCTGGATGTCACGGACAGGCTCAGGATCAGCCGGGCAAGCTGTGTTGCCTGGGCATCGTTGGCAAACCCCGGCGGCATGCGGCCAAAACCGTGTGCAATGTGCATGGCGAGCAGGTTTTCCGCATTCGCCCGACTTGAATAGTTGGCCGCGATCGACTCGAAGGATGGACCGAAGCCCGCCCCCGAAATGGAATGGCATTGCAGGCAGGCCGGATTGTGTTCATGAATGTAGCTCAGCAGCGCCTTGGCGTGGGTCGGGTTCACCTGGCCGGACGAAGCCTCCTCGGGACTGCCTGGAGATCCCATCATGCCTGGCCCCATCATGCCTACGCCCATGCCCCCTGCTTCGGCCAGCCTCGGACCGGCAAAGCATGCCAAGCCGGTGAACGCCACAGCCACGCCAAAAACCATCGCTTCACGTAAATAGCGCATGAAACCTCCTCATCGAAAATCGTATTGCAATAACGGCCCAACGACCTGCCAAAGGCAATGCCTCCAGCCAGGATCAGGTATGGGCTCCTTGAGATGCAAGGGTACGCTCAAACCGACTGGCGTGACCGCAGCACCTTGATCTGGAACAGCGTGTTGCGTTCGTCCTCTTCGAGTGCGGCACGGATGTGTTGTACGGTCGCCTGATAGCGCGGGATGATGTTGTATTTCAAGGCATTGACCCGCTTCTGCGTCTTGCGGCTGGCGGCGAGCAGCCGCCACAGCGCGTTTTCCGCCTCGCCCAGCCGCGCCAGTGTCACCGTCAGTTCGCGCAGGCGGATACGCGCTTCGTCGAAGCTGACGTCGGTCCACATCAAGCCGACCGGCTGCAAGGGCAACGGCTCGGCCGACACGCTGGGATATTCCACGCCGACGCTGGAACGCGCCACCACCTTGATCGCCACCGCCGGCTTCAATCCGACCGACGCCTGGCGCAGCATCTGCTCGCCCATGCGCATCTGCACGATACCGAGCCAGCGGTAGGCTTCGGCAAGTTCGCGCTGGGTCTGCGCGCGCAACTCGCGATATTGCGCCAGCCGTTCATACACCAGCCGAGTCAGCAGATCGCGTTTCTTTTCCAGCATCTGCCGGCCTTGCTCCAGGAAACGTGCCTGCCTGCCGACCTGCAGCAACGCGCTTTTCGTGGGCGGGACGGGAAGGCGTTTCTTCATGCGCAATCCTTCCGGACGGCAGGTACAACGGCAGGCACAAGATTCAAGTTGCAAGTTGCAAGAAGGATGCAACCCATTGCTTTACCTTGTAACTTGCATCTTGCATCTTGCATCTGTTTCACGTCGTCCCCTTGTGATACTTCGCCAGTTCCTCTTCCGACACCCGGATCAGTGATTCCGGCGGCAGCATGGAAAGCAGATCCCAGGCGAGGTTGAGCGTTTCATGGATACTGCGGTCTTCGTCCTCGCCCTGGTTGATGAAGCGCCGCTCGAAGGCGTCGGCGAACGCCAGGGTGCGGCGATCGGCGTCGGAGAGTTCTTCGGCACCGATGATGGCGGCCAGCCCCCGCACTTCCAGCGCCTTGGCGTAGCTGGCGAACAACTGGCTGGCGACGTGGGGGTGATCCTCGCGGGTGAAATTCTTGCCGATGCCGTCCTTCATCAATCGCGACAACGACGGCAGCACGGTCACCGGCGGGTAGACGCCCTGGTTGGACAGCTCGCGCCCGAGCACGATCTGGCCCTCGGTGATGTAACCGGTGAGGTCGGGAATCGGATGAGTGATGTCGTCCGACGGCATCGACAGCACCGGAATCATGGTGATCGAGCCGCGCCGGTTCTTGATGCGTCCCGCGCGTTCGTAGATTTCCGCGAGGTCGGAGTACAGATAGCCGGGATAGCCCTTGCGCGCCGGCACGTCGCCGCGCAGCACCGCGACTTCCCGCAACGCTTCTGCATAGGCGGTCATGTCGGTCATCACCACCAGTACGTGATAGTCGAGGTCGAAGGCGAGGTATTCGGCGGCGGTGAGCGCCGCGCGCGGCGTCAGCAGGCGTTCGATCACCGGCTCGTCGGCGAGGTTGAGGAACATCACCACCTTGTTGAGCACTCCGCTTTCTTCGAAGCTTTCCTGGAAGAAGCGGGCGTCGGCATGCGAGGCGCCAAAGGCGGCGAACACCACCACGAACTCGGCGGCTTCCTCGCCCAGCAGTTTGGCCTGGCGTACGATCTGCGCCGCCACCCGGTTGTGCGGCAGGCCGCCGCCGGAGAAGATCGGCAGCTTCTGGCCGCGCGTCAGCGAATTCATGCCGTCGATGGCGGAGATGCCGGTCTGGATGAATTCGCGCGGGTAGGCACGCGCCGCCGGATTGAGCGGCTCGCCGTTGATGTCGCGACGGTCGGCGGAAATGACGGGCGGGCGCCCGTCGCATGGCCGGCCGGAGCCGTTGAACACGCGGCCGAGCATGTCGCGCGACACGGGCAACTTGTAGGGCTCCTCCAGGAAACGTACCCAGGTTCGTTCCAGATCGAGTGCATCGGTCCCCTCGAACACCTCCACCAGCACGGCATCGTTGGCGCTGCGGATGACCAGGCCGGAACGTACACGGCCGGCGTGGTCACGCAGTTGCACGCGCGAGCCGGCCGCCACGCCGGGCACGCCGGCCATGACGACGAGCCCTCCCTGGGCGGACGCGGCGGTGCGGAATTCGATGTTCTTCATGGCTGGATCGCTTCCACCGCCGAAGACGGGGCAGCGGGCGTATATTCCAGCAACAGTGGCTCGAAGGCCGCCGGGATCGCAGCGATTTTCACCTTCAATGCTTCGAGGTCGTCCGAGTTGTGCTGACTCTTCCAGCGTCGCGCCTGGGCCAGCAGCGGCATCTGGATCAGGCGCCGGGCCGGCGCGCCGAGCTTCACCAGTTTCATGCCCTGACGATAGATGTCGAGCAATGCCGTCAGCAGCGCGAACTGCTTTTCAGGCGAGGCGAAGCTGTCGATCTCGTCGGTGGCGGCCTGCTGCAGCAAGCCTTCCTTGATCAAACTGGCGGCTTCCAGCGTCCAGCGCTGCTCGGACGACAGCGCCTCGACACCGACCAGGTTGACGATGCGTTGCAGCTCCTCGGATGCGGCGAGCAGATCCAGTGCGGCGGCACGCGAGGCTTCCCAACCCGGATCGATGTTGTCCGCCCACCACTTCGCGGCGGAACTCACATAGCCCGAAAAGCTTTCCAGCCAGTCCACGGCCGGGTAATGACGGGCATCGGCCAGCTCCTTCGACAGTGCCCAGAAGGTCTGGATGATTTCCTTGGTATGGCTGGTCACCGGTTCCGAGAAGTCACCGCCCGGCGGCGACACCGCGCCGATCAGCGTAACCGAGCCGTGGTCGCCGGCGAGGGTTTCCACGCGTCCGGCCCGCTCGTAAAAAGCCGCCAGGCGCGAACCAAGGTAGGCCGGGTAGCCCTCTTCGACCGGCATCTGGCCCAGCCGGCCGGCAACCTCGCGCAACGCCTCGGCCCAGCGGCTGGTGGAATCGGCCACCATCACCACGTCGTAGCCCTGGTCGCGGAAATATTCCGCCAGCGTGATGCCGACATAGATCGAGGCCTCGCGCGCCACCACCGGCATGTTGGAGGTGTTGGCCACCAGCAGGGTGCGCTCCATCAACGGGCGGCCGGTGTGCGGGTCCGTCAGCGTGGGCATGGATTCGAGCACGTCGGTCAGTTCGTTGCCGCGTTCGCCGCAGCCGACATAGATGACGATCTGGGCGTTGCACCAGCGTGCGACCTGGTGCTGCAGCATGGTCTTGCCGGCACCGAACGGACCCGGAATCGCCGCCTTGCCGCCCTTCAGCAAGGGATAGAAGGTGTCGAGGATGCGCTGTCCCGTGATCAGCGGCGCGACGGCATGGTCGCGTTGCCTGAACGGGCGCGGCGTGCGAACCGGCCAGCGATGGAACAGGTGCAGTTTCTCGATGCGACCGTCGGCGAGTCTCACCCGGCCGATCACGTCCTCCACGGTGTGCTCGCCTTCCGGCGCCAGTTCCAGCAATTCGCCCTGGACCCGCGGCGGGACCAGGATGCGGTGCTGGATCGACTCGGTCTCCTGCACCGTGCCCAGCACCTCGCCACCGACCAATGGCATGCCGGCATGACACCGGGGATCCGGCGCAAAATGCCAGCGCCGGCCGCGCGGCAGTGACGCCACCGCGACGCCGCGGGCGATGCGATCGCCACTCTGTTCCCACATCGCCTGCAAGGGGCGCTGCACGCCGTCGAAAATGCCGCCCAGCAAGCCTGGCCCGAGTTCCACCGACAGCGGCCAACCCAGGCCTTCCGCTTCTTCGCCCGGACACAGCCCTGCGGTGTCTTCGTACAACTGTGCCAGCGCCGTATTGCCGTCGCGGCTGATGACTTCGCCTACCAGGCCCAGGCGGCCAACCCGCACCTGCTCGCCGAGCACCGTCTGCGGCAGGTCGAGTTTGACCAGGGGGCCGTTGATCTCGAGAATTTTGCCCATATTCGCTATCCGTGAATCAGCGTGCCAAGGTCAGGCGCGCTGGCGAACAGGCGTTCCATCGTCACGCGTGCCAGTTCGTCGGCCAGGCGCGCGTGGCGGGCTTCGACCGTCTGGTCGTATTGGGCGCGATTGTCGGCCAGCCTTACCCGGATGCCGCCTTCGCTGGGTTGTCCGTGCGTGGCGAGCGTCACGCTACGCCCCGGCGCAGCACGCGCGCGCATTTCAGTCCACCGCGGCGCCAAGCGCTTTTCGTCTTCGGGCCGGACTTCCGCCACCAGATCGCCCGGTGGCAGGGCTTGCGCCGCCGCCGCCAGCCAGGCTTCGAGCACATCCAGATAACGCGTTTCGTCCTGCACCAGATGCCGGAAAGCGATCCTGACCTCCGCCAACGCGGACTCCGTAAGCGCCCAGCGCAACCGGTCGAGTTCGGCTGCCAGTCGCGTTTCCGCCGCCTGGCCTTGCCGCCGCACCAGCCGCTCAGCCTCGACCTTGGCGCCCAGCACTTCGTGCTCGCCAGCCAGTTTCAGCTTCTCGGCCGACTCGGCAAGCATGCGCGCGCGCGCCGATTCGGCATTCTGCAAAAGTTCGCGCGCCAGCGTCCCGGCCTGCTGCTGCAGCGCCTGCTCGAGTTGGGAGACCTGTGTATCTGATTCCATTTATTTAAAAAAACCAGTATCTTGCATTTAACAATTAAAGCTATTTATTTCATGAAAAGTCTCGGCATCGATGCATATGTCGTCTCTTGCATCCACATGTTTCATCTATTTCAGCGCGTCCGGCCCGAGGACAGCCCGCACCACGTCGTCGACCGCCGGCGCGTAATCCTGGGGCGAGGGCAAGGGCGGCAGTTCGGTAATGACGATGCGCCCGCCTTCGTTGCGCAGGCGATTGAGCCAAGGGCCGCCGGCATGGGCCAGCGGCGTCTCCAGCAGTACCAATGCCGCCTCGCCGCTCCGCACCAGCTGCTCCAGAACCGTTTCCACGGTGGCCGGTTCGGCATCGGCGTACACGTCGGCGCCGATCAGGCTGAAGCCGTCGGCGAGGCCGGCGCTGCCCAATACAACCAGACGCGCGCTATCGGGCGGGCTGCCGGTTCTTGGCGGCATCGGCTCAGAGCTTGCCGAGCAGCAGGATCGACATGACCAGGCCGTAAATCGCGATCCCTTCGGCCAGTCCCATGTAAACCAGGGTGCGGCCGAACATTTCCGGCTTTTCGGCGATCACTGCCAGCGATGCGGAACCGATCGGCCCCAGTGCCATCGCCGCGGCAATGGCAGCCAGCCCCGTCGGCAGGCCGATGCCGAGCAGGGCCAGCCCCTGCCCCAAGGTGATCTCGCGCGCGGCCGTCGCAGCCGTTTCAGCCGCCATGACCTCCTGCACGCCCATCAGCAGGACGCCTGCAACGCCCAGGCCGAACAGCGCCAGGTTGGCCAGCAGCCCACCCTTGAGCCAGCCCGCGGATACGCGGCGCGGCTTCAGCATCAACCAGATTCCCACGCCCAGCGTGGCCGCCACCGGCACCCCCATCAATGCAATCAACCAAGTCATGTTTTCTCCTTTTTCGATGGTGAACGGTGAGAGGTAAGTCGTGAGTCGGAAACTGCAGTGCCCACTCACCACTCACGGACTCACGCCTTCTCGATTCGCAACGGCACGAACGCCCTTCCATCTCCGCTGAAGAAGCGCGAGAACCCCTCGTAATACATCAGGCGCAGCGCCTGGATCGCAACAATGCCGCCTTCCAGCACGATGATGACGACATTGCCCAGTACAAGCGTGATCCCGTGACCGACCATGCCGAGGCCGTGCGCCAGGGTGAAGACCGCCAGCGCCAGCGCCACATGGTTGAGGCTGAAGGCCGCCACGCGCATGAACGACAGCGTATTCGAAAATAGGTTGATCGCGGTTTCCAGCGTTTCGATGAACGTGACCAGCATCCGCTCGCCCAGCCCCGCCCGGGTTTCATGCCACTTGAACGCCGCCACCCCGGCGATTCCCAGCCCGGCCAGTATCCAGGCTGTCTGCGCGACATCCACCACGCCGGCCAGGCTCGCCAGGATGCCGACGGCACCGAGATAGAACGCCAGGCCGGCGAGGCCGCTGGAATCGAACAAGGCCTCGCCGCCCCGACCGGCCGCCCATTTGTTGCGTACGTTGACCAGCAGCGTGAACACGATGAACCCGACGCCGAACGTCACCGCTATCGTCAGCACGCGGATCGGATCGTGCAGCGGCGACAACCAGCGCGGCGAGACGATGTCCTCGTAGCCGAAGACGCTGCCGTAGAAAAAACCGAACAGCATCGACACGGCGCCAGCGGCCACGCCTATCCAGGCCATCTGGCCGAGGCGCCGCGCGAATGCCAGCGCCAGCAGCAGGATCGCCGCACCGTGGCCAATGTCGCCGAACATGGCACCGAACAGCAGCAGGTAAGTGACGGCGAACGGCAACGCCGGGTCGAACTCGCCATAGCGCGGGACCCCGTAGCTTTTCACCAGCGGCACGAAGGGCTTGAGCCAGCCCGGATAGCGCACCAGCGACGGCACCTCGGCCGCGTCGCCGGCAGCGAGCTCGCGTGGGTCGAGCCAGTAGCGGCCATGCAGGCGCGCGTCCAGCGTTTCTCGCAATTCATCCAGCTGTCGGCGCGGGATCCAGCCCGACAAGGCAGCCAACCCACCGCGGCCGAGTATGCCTGCCTGTGCGGCCTCGGCCAATGGACGCGCCAGTGCCAGGCGCAAGCGTGCTTCATGCAGGCGCGGACCGAATTGTTCGCGCAGTCCGTCCCGGACCTGGCAGGCTGCGCCGGTTTGCGCGTTCAAGCGGATACGTTCGGCCTCCAGCCAGGCGCGTGCCGCCTGCGGATGGGTACGCAGTTCGTCCGGTACCGGCAGTTCGCGCCAGCCTGCCTGAGCCAGCAGGCCGCGCACTTCGTTCCGGCGCGTGCGCGGTCCGGCAATCACCGCGAACACCTGTTCGCCTGCCTGATCGAAACGCGACACCAGGTACCCGGTCATGGACAAGGCTTCGGTCACCCGTTTGAGTTCCGCCGCCGGCAAACTGCCGATGCTCGCCGACAGCAGACTGTCGGGACGCAGCAGGTATGCCAGGTTCACATTCAGCCCTTCCAGCTTGGCCAGCGTGTCCTCCAGCGCACCAAGATGACTGCGCGCATCCTCGATCCTCGCCTCGTTCTCATGGCAATCGAGGCAGTCTTTCCACACATCTTTCAGCCAATGGTTCAGTTCCTGCAGATCGGCGAGCGACGGCGCTTCGGCATCCGCCGGTGGATTCAAGGGGCCGGTGTCGCCGCATTCCTCCTGCAGCTTGGACAGGCGGGCCTCCGCCTCGAGCCAGGCTTCGCGGTACGCGGCCGCAGGCGATTCCGCAAACGCGGTCTCCCTGCACGGCGCCGGATTGAACACGCCGAAGCGGGCCAGCGCCAGGGCGGCATCCTGCGCTTCGGACGCCAACATCAGCAATTGAATCCTGAGCAGGGGTTCGGCGCGCAGCATCAGTTGAACTCGACAGGTGCGCGTCGCAGTGCCAGACGGATATCGTCGTCGGGCAGGCCAAGGTGACGCCCGCGCAGCACCGCACGAACGGCGCGCAGGTCGCGTTCGCGCAGGATCAGGTAGGCGAACGCGCGGGCGATGCCGGGGGCGCGGGAACGAAGCACCCGCAAGGCCTGTTCGGCGGCGACGCGCTCCATGCGCGCGAAGACATCGGGCACATCCGACACGCCCGCCAGCCGGGCCTGCCATGCCGCTGGCAGCGCAGCCAGCACGGCCTCCAGGCTGTCTTGCGCAGCGAGATCCCGTAGCCGCGCGCCGGACAGGGCGTAATGCGACGCCACCAACAGGTAATACACCTCGGCAGGCGGCAATCCGTAATTGAAGCGGTAGCGCAACAGCCAGACCAGGTTGATGCGGTCGATGAGATTGGCCATGAGGCTGCGGAACGGCGCACCCACCGCCGCTTCAATCGGCTGGGCGCGCTGGACCAGACCTTCGTAGTAGCCGCGATCGAGCGCGGCATCGAGGCTGAACGGATCGTGACTCTGTTCGAACGCACGCCGCGCGCGGCGCACGATGCCGGCATAGGGGCCGGCTTCCAGGCGACGCAACAGTTCGCCGATATCCTCGGCGTGCGCCAGATCCTGATTGTCCAGACGGCCGAACGTCCCCATCGGGATCAGCCGGGTGAGGACGGCCGCGGGACGCTCGTTGGTCATCTTGCTGCGCAGCAGCGTCTTTACATTGGACATCTCGAAACGCGCCGTCCAGAAGGTCAGGAACGCGCGCGCCTCCCCGGACTGGGGCCGGATCAGCACGCGCGTCTCGTCCAGGATCTGGGCGATGATGCGTTGTTCCAGCGAGCGGGAACCCTGGGCTCCCCCGGTCCGGTCGTAACCCGTTGCCAGTTGCGGCAATCCATGTCCGATCAGCCTTTCCGCCACTGCGCCAGCCGGCGTGTCGATCAGCGCCGCCAGGACATCGTCCGGCCACAGGCGGCCGGCATACAGGCTGACACGGGTATCGAGGTAGGCGGACATGGCAGCGGGTCGGGGTGATTCAGGCAGCCCTGTCCGACCAGGGCCAGGAAGCCTTCATAAGGTCGGGTCGAGCAGCAGGGCCAGCGCCGCATCCACGGCTTCGGACTCGTGGCGGGCGGCCAGTTCACGCAGCATGCGCTGACGCTCACCGTATTTGCGCGTCAGCTCGGCCACCATCTGGTCGGCGCGCCCCTGCGCTTCGTGCAGGTAAGGTGCCCTCAACTCGGCTCGCCCGGCGTCGAAACGCGCCTCGGCACCACGCACGGCAGCCAGCGCCTCATCCATCATGCGCTGGCGTTCCCGGCTGGCGTCATCGATGACCGCTTGCGCACGGGCCTCGGCGTCGAGCAGTCTTTGCAGCGAATCATCCACCCGATTGGCTTCCTTCAGTCCGGTTCAGAAATGGCCCGGCGCATACCATCCAATCACGCCAGAACCAGCAAGGCTGCACCGGTAGCCGCGATGCCGATGCCGGCCATCCGCATCGCGCGTCGGCCCAGCAGGCCGCCAGCGATGCCCACGCCATGCAGGCAAGCCGTGGCCAGCACGAAACCCAGGGCATACCGCACGGGCGACGTGGCCTGTGGCATTTCCATGCCGTGCGCATAGCCATGGAAGAGTGCGAACGTGCCGGCGATCCCCATGCCGACGATGACGGAGGCGCGCCGCTGCGTGGCGACCAGCAACCCCAGCAACAGCACCGACAGCGCGATGGCTGTCTCGACATGCGGCAGCGCCCCCCCTGTCCAGGCCAGCACGCCACCCAAGCCCATCGCACCGACAAACGCGGCGGGCACCGCCCACAGCGCCCGCCCGCCTTGCTGCGCGGCCCATAGGCCGACCGCGATCATGGCGAACAGGTGATCCACGCCCAGAAACGGATGCGCGAAGCCGCCGGCGAAACCGGTCGGAGGATGGCCGGGGTGCGCGTATGCCGTGCCCGCAAACAGGCAGAGGACAGTCAGGACGATTGGGCGCGAGTAGTTCATCGGTTTCATTGCATGCTCTCCACGTTCAAAATCTCTTCGGCAACTCATTTGATTTTCACCTGCACCAGCTCCTCGCCATCCGGGTCGGTCACATGGACGGCACAGGCAATGCAGGGGTCGAAGGAATGGATGGTGCGCAGGATCTCGATCGGCTGCTTCGGGTCCTGCATGACATGGTTGTCCTGCAGCGCCGCCTCGTAGGCGCCCGGTTGGCCTTGCGTGTCGCGCGGGCCGGCGTTCCAGGTGCTCGGCACCACCGCCTGGTAATTGCTGATCTTGCCGTCGTCGACGACGATCCAGTGCGAAAGGCCGCCGCGCGGCGCTTCCATCAGGCCGACGCCCTGCATGTGTTTGGGCCAGGTCGACGGTTCCCAGTACTGCTCGTTGAACGTTCGGATATCGCCGGCCTTGATGTTGGCAATCAGCTGGTCATACCATCCTTGCATGGCGTCGGCGAGGATCTTCGATTCCAGCGTGCGTGCGGCAGTACGGCCCAGCGTCGAGAACAGCGCATCGACCGGCACGTCGAGTGTCTTCAGCGTGGTACCCACCAGTTCCTTGGCCTGGGCGTTGCCGCTGGCGTACAGCATCAGCACGCGGGCAAGCGGGCCGACTTCCATGGATTTGCCCTGCCAGCGCGGCGACTTCAGCCAGGAATATTTCTTGTCGACGTCGAGTTGTTCGTAAGGCGGTTTCGGCCCGGTGTAGTGGAGTTCGGTCTCACCCTTGAACGGATGCAGACCCTGCGCATCGCCCTGGCTGTACTTGTACCAGGAGTGGCTGACGAATTCCTGGATCTCGTTGTCCGCATCCAGGTCGATGGGGTGGATCTTGGAGAGGTCGCGATTGAGGATGACGCCGCGCGGAATGAGGTAGGAGTCGGTATCCCAGAAGCCTTTCGACGGCAGGTCGCCGAACGACAGGAAGTTGCCGAGGCCTTCTCCACGCCCGGCCCAGTCCTTGTAGAAACCGGCGATGGCGAGCGTGTCCGGCACATAGACCTGATCGACGAACTCGCGCATCTGCCGGATGACGTTCTGTATCGTCTGCAGGCCCACCTCGTTAAGTGCGGTGCCACCCTGGCCGCCGTGAAAATGCGGCCCCTTGCCCTGGCCCGCGCCAATCTGCACGGAAATGGCCGAGGGCACGCCGCCCACCACGAAGTTGGGATGCGGATTCTTGCCGCCGAAGATGGTGTGCAGCTTGACCACGTCGCGCTGCCAGGCGAGCGCGTCGAGATAATGCGCCACCGCCATCAGGTTGGCTTCCGGCGGCAGCTTGTAGGCCGGATGGCCCCAGTAGGCGTTGGCGAAGATGCCGAGCTGCCCTTGCTCGACGAAGGTCTTCACCCGCTTCTGCACGTCGGCAAAATAACCCGGCGACGATTTCGAATAGCTGGAGATCGATTGTGCCAGCGTAGAGGTGGCCTTGGGATCGGCCTTCAGCGCCGACACCACGTCGACCCAGTCGAGCGCATGCAAATGGTAGAAGTGCATGACGTGGTCGTGCACGTATTGCGCCGCGATCATCAGGTTGCGGATCAGCTCGGCATTGTGCGGAATGCTGTAGCTGGGGATGGCGCGGTGCAGCGCATCCTCGACCGAGCGCACCGAGGCGATGCCGTGCACCAGGGTGCAGACGCCGCAAATCCTTTGTGCAAACGCCCAGGCGTCGCGCGGGTCGCGCCCACGCAGGATGATCTCGATGCCGCGCACCATGGTGCCGGCGGAATACGCCTGGGTGATCTTGCCGCTTGCGTCGGTTTCGGCCTCGATGCGCAGATGCCCCTCGATGCGGGTGATGGGGTCGACGACGACGCGTTGTGCTGTGGTCATGTGTTCAGGCCTCCAGGTGTTCCGCCAGCAGCTCGGTCAGGCCGAGCAGTTTGGTATTCATTTCGTAATGGTCGAAGCCTTCCTCGATCGTGATGCGGCAGTTGGCACAGAAGGTCACCATGGTGTCGACGCCCGCCTCCTCGATCTGGCGCTTCTTGATGCGGAAGGCCTTGGCGCGCAGCGCTTCCGCTTCCTCGGTGTGGATCGCGGACGCGCCGCCGCCACCGCCGCAGCACCAGTTCAACTTCTGCTTGTCGGCGATCGGGATGTAGTTCTCCGCGACCTGCTGGATCAGCGGCTCGGGCGCCTGCAGCACGCCGCCCCGGCGTACGATCTGGCAGGGGTCGTGCAGGATGAGCGGATCCTTCAGCTTGTCCTTCATCTTCAGCACGCCCTTCTGGCGCAGTTCGTCGAGCAGTTCCAGCACGTGCACGACCTTGAAGCCGAAGGGACGGCCGACCAGGTTGGGCCCTTCCCAACGGATCGCCATGTAGGCATGGCCGCATTCGGGCGACAGCACGTTCTTCACCTTCAGCTTCTCGGCGGCGTCGACGATGCGCGAGACGATCACCTTGGCCAGGTCGGAACTGCCGATCTGGATGCCGGCGTTGGTCGCCTCGTAGGCGTCGGACGCGAGGGTGAAACTGATGCCCGCCTTGTGGAAGATCTTGGCGATCGCCTCAATGTATTCCGGGTAGTTGACGATTTCCATCGACGACAGCAGCACCAGGTACTCGGCGCCTTCCTGGTCGACTGGAACGGTGAGACCGGTGTTTTCCTGGACGTGCTTGAGCACATTGGCGACCGCCGGCCACTTCAGGCCCATCGGCCCGCCGAGCTCGACCGTACGCTTGGTCGCGCTCCGGATGCCGTCAGGGACGTGACCGGACACCGCCATGCCTTCGCGGAACTTGCGCACCATGTAGACGATGTCGTTGCCGACCGGACAGACCAGTGAACAGCGTCCGCACATCGTGCAGCTGTCGTACACCAGTTCCTGCCACTGGTCGAGTTCGGCGTCAGTCACCAGCTTGGACAGGCCGACCACTTTCTTCAGCCGCCCGAGCAGCGTGTATTCCTGCTCGTAGACGCGGCGCAGCGGCTCCAGCTTGTGGATCGGCGTGTATTTCGGATCGCCGGTCTCGGTATAGAAGAGGCAGGCTTCAGCGCACAGGCCGCAATGCACGCAGCTTTCGAAATAGCTGGCGATGGGGGCATCGATGACTTCCTTCAGGGCATGGATGCCTTTTTCGAGTGAGGCGCTCATACGGCTTCCTCCTTGACGATGACGGGGCTCATACCGGCACGCCTTTATGGCCATTCACCCGGCCGTTGTACCAGCGCGATCCGAACAGCGTGAAGCCATGGAACAGCTTGGAGAACGGCAGCACCACGAGCAGGATTTCCGCGGAGAGGATGTGCAGCGCCAGCATCTGGGTGTAGGGCAGCAGCAGGTGCTGCGTCGCCATCCAGCCCGTCAGCACCGGCAGGAAGGTCACCGCCCAGGTGAACCAGTCCTCGAAGGTGCTGAGAAAGCGCTTGACCGGCTTGTTGATGCGGTCAGCCAGCATCACCACCATCGCCGCCATCGTCACCACGGCCGCCAGACCGATGAACTGCGAGGGCAGCGCGGGCCACGACAGTCCGACAAGGTTCTTGATCAGCAGGATGTGCGGGGCGCCCAGGAACACGATGATCGCCAGCCCGATATGGAAGATATAGCCGCCGATATAACTGACCGGCGAACGCTTCAGCATGCCGGGCGGCGGCAGCGAACGCCGGAACACCGTATGGAGGCCGGACGCCCCGGCAGTGTGGCGCGGCGCGGCGAGGTCCTTCTTGCGGCCGAGCGTGTAGATTTCGATCAGGCGCCACAGCACACCGAGGAGGAAGATGCCGACGGCGATATCGAGACCTGGCCCCCGGGTCCAGGTCAGAAACTGCAGTTCATTCATGCTCATTTCTCCAGGTCGGCCAGCGTAGTGGTCTCATGCGTCGCCTTGGCGGCACTTTTCTTGACCCGGTTGGCGACGCTGACCGCCACCCCGGCACCGGCGCCCACGACCGCGGCGACAGCGGCGAACTTGAGCGGGTCGGCCGGCGCCGACAACGCCTTGTAGAAGCTGCCGCCGTCCCAGAAGTCGGGTTCGGAACAGCCGAGGCAGCCATGACCCGATTCCACCGGCCACGAGGTGCCGCCATTCCATTTCACCGTGGCGCAGGCGTTGTGCGTCACCGGCCCTTTGCAGCCGAGCTCGAACAGGCACCAGCCCTGGCGCGCGCCTTCGTCGTCGAAGGTCTTGGCGAACTTGCCCTGGTCGTAGAACGGGCGGCGGTAGCAGCGGTCGTGGATGGTGTCGCCATAGAAGGACTTGGGCCGTCCCTTGTCGTCGAGCTCGGGCAGGCTGCCGAAAGTGAGGTAATGCGCCAGCACGCCGGTCATCACCACCGGGATGGGCGGGCAGCCGGGAATATTGACGATGGGTTTGTCCTTGACGAGGTCGGACACCGAGACCGCACCGGTCGGGTTCGGATTGGCCTTCGGGATGCCGCCGAAGGAGGCGCAGGAGCCGACGGCGATGACGGCTGCAGCCCCTTGCGCCGCCTCCTTCAGGATGTCCACGTTGGAGCGTCCGCCGATGCAGGAGTAGGCGCCGTCCTGCCCCAGCGGGATCGAGCCGTCGACGATCAGCAAATACTTGCCTGCGTTGTCCTTCATCGCGGTATGCAGCGCTTCCTCGGCCTGGTGGCCGGCGGCAGCCATCAGCGTTTCCTGGTAGTCCAGCGAGATCATGTCGAAGATCATGCCTTCGATGGTCGGGGAGTGCGAACGCGTGATCGATTCAGTGCAGCCGGTGCATTCCTGGAACGGCAGCCAGATCACCGACGGTCGTCGCGCCGCCGACATCGCCTCGGCCATGGCGCGGCCCGCCGTCGGCGGCAGCGCCATCATCGAGGCCAGCGTCGCGCAATACTTGAGAAAGGTACGGCGGGTTACCCCCCGTCGCGCAAGCGTATCGATCAACGGACCCTGCATGATGCATGCCTCCTGACAAGAAACATTCCCGCGCTCCCTACACCTTAGAGGTCGGATACCAGCAGTTCAAGATATCCCGATCCAATTTCCACATCCTGGGGATGGGCCTTGACCAGATCGGGAACGAATGCCACTTCGATGAATTGCGACGTCACCGCGCCCTGTTCGTTGTGATGCATGACCCACCACACGCCGGGGCATGCTGTTTCGTTCAGAGTGGATTCGCCATTGGCCTGCAGGGTGACGCTGATTTCACCGGCGCCAAGCTTGTCGCGCAGCCAGTCCAGGTCGGCAGGCGTCAGCGGCAATGCAGACAGATCGATGGCGGACGCTTCGCCGGTGGCGAGCAGGCGTCGCACCATCTCGAGCAATTCGCGCAGGAGGGGCGGCGCATTGCCGGTCAGGCCCGGTTCACCCGGCGGGACGACGTGTATGGGAATGGCATCAAGCGACATGGTGCCATGCCCGGATCAGGTCACGGATCGCTATACAGGCAGGGGAAATGGCAGCGGCGACGGCAGCGGTGGGATGCTCGCCCCAGTCGATGGTCTGCGGCTGGATCGCCAACATGGCGCGCTTCTCGGGCCAGTGCCCCGCCAGGATGGCGATGGCGCGCAGATCGGTCAGCCCCACCTCGTGCACCGAGGCCTTGCGATTGCTCATCAGGAATGCGTCCATCTCCTCCCCCTCCAGCAATGTCCAGTCGCCTGGTTTCGATTTGATATTCGCGGCATCGACGACGATCAGCGCATCGGTCTCCTCGATCGGTCCTGCCAGGGTGAACGAAAGCGTGCCGCCATCGAGCAGGGTCACATCGGGCCAGTTTGCCAGTTCGGGTTCGAGTGCCTGCAAAATATGAATGCCAATGCCTTCGTCGGTAAGCAGGGTGTTGCCGATGCCGAGCACGAGCGTTTTCATTGATTCAATCTACCAGCCCGAAATTAGAATAACAACCAAGTAATTCACTCAAGCTTCTGATTCTCCATCATTATTTTGTAATATTCACGATCCGGCAGAGGGCCGGCAAATCACATATACTGGTTCGAGTGTAGATTTTGATTGCCGCTCATGTGTCTTGCCATTCCGATGCAGATCGAATCGATCGACGGCTTCACCGCCCGCTGCCAGGCCAAGGGAGTATGGCGCGACGTCAGCCTGTTCATGATGCAGGACGCGCCGCCCGCAGTCGGTGATTTCGTCATGGTGCACGTCGGCTATGCGATCCAGAAAATCGCCGAGGCCGACGCCCGCACCACGTGGGAATTGCTCGACCAGATTCTGGAGGAAAGCGGTGCATGAACTGGCCGTCGCCCAGGCGCTCGTCGAACAGGTGGATGCCGTGATCGATCAGCATCAGGCGAGCCGTGCCACCCTGATCCGCGTGCGCATCGGCCCCCTGGCCGGCGTCGTGCCTGATCTGCTGGCCACGGCTTTTCCGCTCGCGGCGGCCGGCCGCCGCATGGAACATGCCGACCTCGAATTCACCCATGCGCCGATCCGGGTGCATTGCCAGACCTGCGGCGCCGAGACCGAGGCCCCGATGAACCGTCTGCTCTGCGGCGCCTGTGGCGACTGGCATACCCGGATCCAGTCCGGCGACGAACTGCTGCTGGAAAGCGTCGAGCTCGAAACGGCGCCCGCCCTGCCCCTTGAAACCTGACTCCTGGCCTCTGAAAAATGTGTGATACCTGCGGCTGCAACCTCACCCCCGGCAACCAACACCTCGCGTTCAAGCCCGTCGCCAAGGGCGCGACTGCGGTCTCGGTGCTCAAGGGCCTCCTCGCGAAGAACGACGATCAGGCTGCACACAACCGCGAACATTTCGACCGCCGCGCCATCCTTGCGATCAACCTGATGTCCTCACCCGGATCCGGTAAGACCGCGCTGCTGGAAGCGACGCTGACCGCGCTGAAGGACGAATTCACCTGCGCAGTGATCGAGGGCGATCTCGAAACCGAGAACGACGCCGAGCGCATCCGCGCGAAAGGTGTGCAGGCGCACCAGATCGTCACCGGCACCGCGTGCCACCTCGACGCGCATCTGGTGCACGACGCACTGCACCACATGACGCTCGACGGCATCGACCTCCTGTTCATCGAGAACGTCGGCAACCTGGTCTGCCCCGCCAGCTTCGACCTCGGCCAGCACCTCAACGTCACCCTGCTCTCGGTCACCGAAGGCGACGACAAGCCGGCCAAGTACCCGGTGATGTTCCGCGCCGCCGATGCCATGCTGCTGACCAAGACCGACCTGCTGGCCGTGCTCGACGATTTCGACCCAGACAAGGCCGAAGCGCACCTGCGCAACCTCGCCAATCCTGCGCCGGTGATGCGACTGTCGGCGCGCAAAGGCATGGGCATGGACGCCTGGCTGGCCTGGCTGCGCGAACAACTCGCCGCACAGCGCGCGCGTGTCGCCAAAGGCCAGTCGCGCCGGCCGGCAATCCAGGCCGACGGCATGAAATATCACAAGGCCACGGCCTGATGAGCGAGTCCCGCGTCTGGCTGGACAAGATCCACGCCTTCGAATTCAACCGCCCGATCAAGATCATGAATGTGTGCGGCGGTCACGAACGTTCGATCACCCACGCGGGCATGCGCGGCGCCCTGCCGCAATGGCTGGAACTGGTACCGGGCCCCGGCTGCCCGGTGTGCGTGTGCCCGGAGGAAGACGTCTACCAGGCAATCCAGCTGGCGCTGCAGGACAAGGTCATCCTGGTTGCGTTCGGCGACATGCTGCGGGTGCCGGTCAACGTGAAGAAGGGCGAGGTGCGCTCGCTGGCCGAGGCGCAGGCCGCCGGCGCCGATATCCGTCCGATCGCCAGCCCGCTCGATGCGCGAAAAATTGCACAAGAGAATCCCGACCGACCGGTAGTGTTCTTCGCCGCCGGCTTCGAGACCACCACCGCACCGACCGCGGCCATGCTGGCCGAAGGGATTCCCGACAACCTCAGCATCCTGCTGTCCGGACGGCTCACCTGGCCGGCGGTCGCGATGCTGCTCGACTCCGGCAGCCCCGGCTTCGACGCGCTGGTCGCGCCCGGCCATGTCTCCACGGTCATGGGGCCGGAAGAATGGTCTTTCGTCATCGACCGGCACGAGATTCCCGCCGCAGTGGCCGGCTTCGGCACGGAGTCGCTGCTCGCCTCGTTCTATTCCGTACTGCGCCAGCTGAAGACCGGCGAGCGCTTTCTCGACAACTGCTATCGCGAGGTCGCCCACCCGGGCGGCAACCCGACCGGTCGCCGCTTGCTCGACCACACACTCGACATCGTCGACGCCAACTGGCGCGGCATCGGCATCATTCCAAGCTCCGGCTACGCGCTGAAGCCGGCTTTTGCAAAACACGACGCGCACTTGCTGTTTCCCGACCACACCGATCCCGGCCGCCGCCGCGCCGGTGAAATGCCGCCCGGCTGCGATTGCGCGCAGGTGGTACTCGGCAAGATCTACCCCAACCAGTGCCGCATCTACGGCAAGGCCTGCACCCCACGCAATCCGGTCGGCCCCTGCATGGTGTCGGACGAAGGCGCCTGCCGCATCTGGTGGGCAGGCGGCGTGCGCGTAGCCGCCGATGCCTGAACGCGTCGCCCGCTTCATCACGATCAGCGGCAGGGTTCAGGGCGTAGGCTTCCGGCCCTTCGTCTATCGGCTCGCCCATCGGCATGGCATCACCGGCTGGGTGCGCAACGCCAACGGCGCAGTGGAAATCCATGCGGAGGGACAACCCGACCAACTCCAGCGATTCAGCGAAGCCTTGCTGAACGATGCACCGCCCTTGTCGGCGCCCGCCAAACTGTCCAGTGAAAACTGCCCACCCGAAGCGGCACCCGCATTCTCCATCCTCGACAGTCAGTCCCGGAACACGGCCGATATCCATGTACCGGCCGATGGTTTTGTCTGTGCGGACTGCCTGGCCGAACTGCACGACCCGGCCAACCGCCGCCATCGCTACCCCTTCATCAACTGCACCCAGTGCGGGCCACGCTACACGCTGATCACCGCCCTGCCCTACGACCGCCCCAACACGGCGATGCGCGACTTCGCGCTGTGCCCGGATTGCCGGCAGGAATACGAAAACCCGCTCGATCGCCGCTTCCATGCCGAACCCATCGCCTGCCCGGCGTGCGGCCCCCACCTGCAGTTCGTCTCGGGGAACAAGGCAGCCGACGGCGACGAGGCTGCACTGGCCGCAGCCGTCGCCGCGCTGCAGTCCGGAAAAACCGTCGCGGTGAAAGGCGTCGGCGGTTACCACTTGATGTGCGATGCCGCGAACGATGACGCCGTCGCTTCACTGCGTGCACGCAAGTCGCGCCCGACCAAACCGCTGGCGGTGATGTTCCGCAACCCCGACGCCATGCGCCGTGCCGTGCACATGACACCGGAACGGGCGGATTTCGTGGCGTCGGCCCAACGCCCCATCGTGCTGCTACCGAAACGGGCTGAATCCGGACTGAGCAATCTCATCGCACCCGGCCTCGCGGAAATCGGCTGCCTTCTGCCCTACTCGCCGCTGCACGACCTGCTGCTGGCCGATTTCGGCGGGCCGCTGGTGGCGACGTCCGGCAACCTCTCCGGCGAACCGGTGCTGACCGACAACCACGAAGCGCAAACCCGGCTTGCCCACCTTGCCGACGCGTTCCTGCACCACGATCGCCCCATCGTACGGCCGGCCGACGATCCCGTGTACCGTCCCATCGCCGGCGCGCCGCGGCCGCTGCGCCTGGGACGCGGCAATGCGCCGCTGGAACTCGGACTGCCTGCTCCCTTGCCCGAACCCGTGCTGGCGCTCGGCAGCCACATGAAGAACACACTCTGCCTCGCCTGGGGATCGCGCGCCATCATCTCGCCGCATATCGGCGAACTCGGCACCGCACGCAGCCAGGACACGCTGGCGCAGGTGGCGTCCGATTTGCAAGGCCTGTATCAGGTGCGGGCAACACGCCTGATCGTCGACCGCCATCCTGGCTACGGCACGCGCCGTTACGCCCGCGCCGGCGGCTTGCCGGTGTTCGAGGTCTGGCATCACCACGCCCATGCATCCGCGCTGGCCTGGGAATTCCCGGATGTCGCCGACTGGATCGTGTTTGCGTGGGATGGCGTCGGCCTCGGCGAGGACGGCACGCTGTGGGGTGGCGAGGCCTTCACCGGCGCACCCGGACGCTGGCAGCGTGCCGCTTCGATGCGAACATTTCGCCTGCCTGGCGGCGACAAGGCCGGGCGCGAACCGTGGCGCGCCGCGGCAGCACTGCTGTGGGAAACGGGCCAGCCGGCACCCTTTGCGCCCGAACCCCTGCATCAGGCATGGTCGGCCCGGCTCAACAGCCCGGCCAGTTCCGCCGTCGGGCGCCTGTTCGATGCCGCTGCGGTCTTGTGCGGCGTCTGCACCCACGCCAGCTTCGAAGGCGAGGCGCCGATGCGGCTGGAAGCGGCCGCGGCCACCTCCACCGGCGATGCCGTCGAACTGCCGCTCGCGCGCGACCCGCTCGGCCTATGGCGTACCGACTGGGCGCCGCTGCTGCCCATGCTCGGCGACACGACCCGGCCGCCCGCCGAGCGCACAGCCCGCTTTCATCTGAGTCTGGCGCAGGCGCTGGTCGAACAGGCGCAACAGTTGCGCACGCAAACCGGCATCCGGTCGGTCGGCCTCACCGGTGGCGTGTTCCAGAACCGCGTGCTTGCGGAAGCCGCGATCGGCCTGCTTGAGCGCGCAGGCTTCAGCGCTCATCTGCCCCAGCATGTCCCCGTCAACGATGCCGGGTTAAGCTTCGGCCAGGTCATCGAACTCCTCCACCAATAAAGACACGCCATGGACGACACCCGCATCCTTCTCGCACACGGCAACGGCGGCCGCCTGATGCGCGAACTCATCACCGACGTTTTTGCACGCCATCTCGGCAACCCGCTGCTCGACACCGACGCCGATGCCGTCACGCTGCCGCACGTGAACGGCGAGCTCATGGTCACCACCGACGGCTTCACCGTCGAGCCGCTTGAATTTCCCGGCGGCGACATCGGCTCACTCGCCGTGCATGGCGTGGTCAACGACCTGGCGGTGGCCGGGGCCGATCCGCTTTATTTCACCGTGTCCGCGCTCATCGAGGAAGGACTGGAAATCGGCGCGCTCGATCGCTACATCTCCAGCTTCGCGCGGGCTGCGCGACAGAACCATGTCGTCGTCGTGGCCGGCGACACCAAGGTGGTGCGCCGGGGCGAAGGCAGCGGCCTGTATCTCTCCGTTGCCGGCATCGGTGTGCGGCGCGCGTCCACCCGGCTGGCGATGGACCGCATCGCGCCGGACGACGTGGTGCTGGTGTCCGGCCCGGTCGGCGATCACGGCATCGCGGTGATGCTGGCACGCGAGCAGTTCGGCCTGTCCGGCGAGCTACGCTCCGATTCGGCCTCGGTGTTGCCGCTGACGCGCGCGGTGCGCGATTTTCCCGATCTCAAGTTCATGCGCGACCCGACGCGCGGCGGACTCGCCACGGTGGCCCACGAAATCGCACGCGCCAGCGGCCACAGCGTGACGCTCGACCAGAACGCGGTACCGCTGCGCCCGGAAGTCGTATCGGTCTGTGAAATGCTGGGCTATGACCCGTATTTCCTGGCCTGCGAAGGCCGGGTCGTCGCCGTCGTCGACCCCTTCGCAGCCGACGACGTACTCGCCCGTTGGCACGCCCTGCCGGAAGGGCGGGACGCCTGCATCATCGGTCGTGTCGAAACAGGCGGCGGACGCGTGATCCTGGAAACCGGTCTTGGCGGCCGGCGCGTGCTGGACGAACTGGAAGACGATCCGCTACCACGGATCTGCTGAACGGTGGCGTCGACACGTCACGCCAAATACAGTTTCAGCGCCCGTGCCGATTGCATTGACGGATAATGCCCGGCTTCGCTCACCCTCTGGAAACCAGGCCGCATGCAAAAAGAAGTCCAAGAAGCCCCTCAGTACGCCGTCGTGGCGTCGGTTCAGCTCCCAGGGGTGAGCGACATGGAGTTTGAAGCCTCGCTGGCCGAGCTGCGCGAACTGGCCAAGACACTGGGCTTCACGGTTACCCGTACGTTCACGCAAAAACGGTCCGGCTTCGACTCGACGGCCTATCTGGGCGTGGGCAAGCGGCGGGAGATCCACCATTTTGTCCAGGGCAAACCGGATAGCGAAACCGAGCCCGACGCTCGTTCGCTGAACCCCTTGTATCGCCTCGACACGGTTGTCGAGGGAATGGACGACGAAGCGCCGGTCTCGCCCGACCCGATCGACGTCATCTTCGTCGACCACGAGATTTCCCCGTCGCAGGCGCGCCATCTCGAAAACGAAGTCGGCTGCCAGGTGATGGATCGCACCATGGTCATTCTCGAGATCTTTCACCGCAACGCACGTTCCCCCGCTGCGCGCGCGCAGGTGGAAATCGCGCGTCTGGGCTACCTGGCGCCGCGCCTGCGCGAGGCGGCGAAGCTCGCCGGGCCGCAAGGGCGGCAACGCAGCGGCGTCGGCGGACGCGGGGCCGGCGAGTCGCACACCGAACTGGACAAGCGCAAGATCCGCGACCGCATCGCCGAGCTGCAGAAGGAGATCGCGGCGATGGACGCCGACCGCAAGACGCAGCGTGCGCGGCGACAGGCGCACCAGGGACTCGCCAGCGTGGCGCTGGTCGGCTACACCAACGCAGGCAAGTCCACCTTGATGCGCGCACTCACGGGCAGCGAAGTGCTGGTCGCCAACAAGCTCTTCGCCACGCTCGACACCACCGTGCGCACCCTGTTCCCCGAGAGCGTCCCGCGCGTGCTTGTCAGCGATACGGTCGGTTTCATCAAGAACCTGCCACACGGACTGGTCGCGTCATTCAGGTCCACGTTGGAAGAGGCACTGGATGCCTCGCTGCTGCTTCACGTCATCGACGCCAGCGACCCGGGATTCGAACGGCAGATCGAGACCACCGAGCACGTGCTGGACGAGATCGAGGCGCAGGACGTGCCACGCATCCGGATTTTCAACAAGATCGACCACGTCGGCGATGTGGCGGCACAGGCCGAACGCGAAGCCGCGCTGCGCGCCGCGTATCCAGGCTGCATCGTGATGAGTGCGCGCCGTCCCGACGACGTCGCGAAACTACATCAGGCGATCGTTGCCTTTTTCCAGCGTGACCTGGTCGAGGCCGAGCTGTTCCTGCCCTGGTCGGCCCAGCAACTGCGCGGAAGCATATTCGCGCGTTGCGAGGTCCTGGCCGAGCGTGCCGACGCTGAAGGTGCGTTCTTCAGCGTGCGGGGCGAGCAGGCAGCCCTGGATAGTCTGCGCGAGCAGCTTGGTCAGACGCATTGAGAGATCGCCTTATCGAACCGCTCACCGTTTGCACACCCACACCGATCACTCTCAAACCCACTTCCTTCGGCTGAGGAAACCGACAGCTGTCAGGATTTGACCTGCCTGCGACAGCGATCCGCCCACACGGCCGCTTCCACCCGCGAACGCAGGTTGAGCTTCTTCAGCAGGTGCTTGACGTGGACCTTCACCGTGCCTTCGGCGATATTCATGTCGCGGGCGATCAGCTTGTTGCTCTTGCCGCCGGCCAGATGGTCGAGGATGCGGCTTTCCTGCTCGGTCAGGCCGGCTTCGGCAAGGCTGGTGGGGCGGCTTTTCTCGCGCAGCGAAGCGACCAGCAACTGGGTCAGGCGCTCGCTGATGGTGATCTTGCCGTGCGCAGCCTCGACCAGCTTCTGCATCAGATCCTCCGGTTCCATGTCCTTCAGCAGATAACCGTCGGCGCCGGCCTGCAGCGCCGCCATCAGATCCTCCGCCTGGTCCGACACGGTGAGCATGATGACGCGGGAATCGGAGCCTTCCTCCTTGATCGCCTTCAGGACGTCGACGCCGTTCATGTCCTTCATGTTGAGGTCGAGCAGGATCATGTCGGGATGCAGGCGCTGTGCGAGCTGGATGCCTTCCTTGCCGCTGGGGGCTTCACCGACAAAGCGGAATTCGGGGGTGGCCTGGATCAGTTGGATCACGCCCTTGCGGAACAGGGGGTGATCGTCGACGACCAGGATGGTGTGGGTATCGGACGGATTCATAGGGAAGGGGGAAATTGTTCAGTAGGCAAAGAAAGGATGTCGCGCCGCGCGGTTGGCATGAAGTGCAGGGTGACACGGGTGCCGGCGGCAGGAAGGTTCTCGACGCTCAACTGGCCGCCCAGGTTTCTGGCCCGCTCTTCCATGATCGTCATCCCGTAATGATGCGCTCCCGCTGCCTGGTGGACGCCGATGCCGTCATCGGTCACGATCGCCGACACCGACCCGTCGCTGTTGCAGTGCACGCTGATTTCCGCCTGGTGCGCCCGGGCATGGTGAAGCACATTGGAAAGCGCCTCGCGCACGATCTGCAGGGCGTGGATTTCTTCGTTGGGCGTGAGTGTACAGCCAGCCAGATGGACGTCCAGCGTGATCGGAATGCCGCCGCGCGCAGTGAATTCATTCACGGTGTCCTGCAGGGCGGCACCCAGGCCCTCTCCTTCGATACGTAGGCGGAAGGTGGTGAGGAGTTCGCGCAGCTGGCGGTAGGCGCTGTTGAGACCTTCTCGCAGCTCGGCCAGCACTTCGTTGGCTTCACTGCTCGCACCGGGCTGCGACGCCGGGCCCGCAGCAGGCAACAATGGCTTCAGCCGGCTGACCTGGATTTTCATGTAGGCGAGCGATTGCGCCAGCGAATCGTGCAGTTCGCGCGCCAGCGCGGCACGCTCTTCCAGCAGCGACAGCCGGCGGCTCTGCTCGGTACGACGCGCGGTGCCGATGGCGATGCCGATATGGCGCGACAAGGCCTCAAGCAGCTGGGTCTGCCATTGCGCCAGTTCCTTGCCCGGGGGCATCTCCAGTTGCAGCACACCATAATGATGCTCGGTATCCTTGAGCGGCAACGTCAGCATGCGGCGGCCATCCGGCAGCGCATGGACGGCCAGCGTCCGGTGGGCGAGGCATTCCGCGCAACTCGTCAGACCGCACTGACCGGGATCGCCATCGTCCGGGTGCAGCGTGCTGGCGATCACGCGCGCACGTGTCTCGCCGGCCTCCACCAGACAGGCGAGCCCGTGTCCGACACCCAGGACATTCTCCAGGTCGTTCAGCAGGATGGCATAGGTGTTCGCCGCCACCGGCCCGTTGTAGAGCCGGGCGATGGAGTGATAGAGCAATTCCAGCGAACGGTTGGCGATGGTGAGCTCGGCAGTCTTTTCTTCCACTCGCGCTTCCAGGTTCTGATACATCCTGGAAAGATCCTCGGCCATGTGGTTGAAGGCCTGCCCCAGCCGTCCGAGCTCGTCGCTGCCGGTGTGCTCGGTACGCACCGCGAGGTTGCCCCGGCCGACATTGGCCGCAAACGACAGCAGGTCACGCAGGGGCAGGATCAGGTCGTTGCGTGCCAGATACAGCGTGAGCGAGCCGACCAGCAGCGTCATCAGCAAGGCGGCGCCGAGCACCATGCGCAGGACCAGGATTTTCGCCTCGGTATCGCGTTCGATCTGCTTGACCAGGTGATCGATCTGGTCGACGAAGCCATTGACCTCCGCGATCAGCGGGACCGGGTTTGTCATGGCAGACGCGCTACCCTCCACTTCCGCCTTGAACCGCGGTTTCATTTTCTGCCAGGCCTGTAGCACGGTCGCATAGCTGCGCGAGAGCTCGGTTTCGGCCTGTCGCGGCATCAATTCCGTGATGCGGGGGTCGGCCAGGGTGGATTCGAACGTGTCGATCGCATCGCCGAGCTGGATGGCGGCATTCCCGCCGCCCGACTGTCTGGCCGAGAGTGCGAGGCTGCTCATCCTGTAGGTCTGCATGCGCAGGCTGCCTGCGAGGTTGATCGCTTCGCCGCTGCCCTGCACCGATTCTGCGATGATCCCCGAGCTGGCCATGCCGAGGATGGCGAAACAGGCGATCAGCGCCAGGGCGCCGCCCAGTTTCAGCAGCAGCGAATGCTGCAGGAAGCCACGTTTTTCGCTCATATCCGCCTTGGGGCCGATCGGGCACCCGAAAATAAAGAGGTACCTCGAAAGTACCATTTATCCATGATCATGCTAGCAACGATTTCCCGATTTGTTGTGAAAACATGGACTTAACAATCTTTCGCCATACATCTTTTAGCCGGCGCCATCGGCTGGCAACACCGTGATTGAAATCAATATTTACGGACCTAGAGATCGTATTTTCTTTATATGCTAGATTCCAAATGCGACATTTTGTCGCAGCGGCAAGCAGCCGGAATGGCCGCCTGCCGGATTCGAGCGATTCGGATTGCCTTGCGCCAATCCGAGTGAACGTGCCGATTATTTTCAGGACGGGGAGCACCACGACATGACACAGGACCATACGCAGGACGATAGCAAACTATCCGACACCCAGCCCGATCTGGGTCGCCGAAAATTCATGAATACCGCCGCCCTGGTCGGACTTTCCGGCGCAGGGCTTTCGCTGGGCCTGTCTGCATGCAACAAGAAATCGGCGCCGGCGACGGGTGAAGGCGCTGGCGCGGGCGCCCCCGCGGCCCAGGCCGGGAGCGGTGTCGATTACAGCAAATACGAAGTCCCGCCGGGACAGCTCGATGAATACTATGCGTTTTCCAGCGGCGGGCATTCGGGCGAGTGCCGCATCTACGGCATCCCGTCCGGGCGCGAGTTGAAGCGCATCCCGGTCTACAACATGGACGCCCTGGTCGGTTGGGGCGTGACCAACGAATCGAAGGCGATCCTCGGCACCAAGCCCAACGGCACGCCCAAGTACACCACCGGCGACACGCACCATGTCCACCCGTCCTATACCGACGGCACCTACGACGGCAAGTACCTGTTCGTGAACGACAAAATCCACGGCCGTCTCGCGCGCATCCGCATGGACACCATGGAGACCGACAAGATCACCGAGCTGCCCAATGTCCAGGGCTTTCACGGCACCTTCCCCGACAAGCGCGACCCGGTCGACTCCAACGTCAACCACACCACCCGCGTGTTCTGCGGCGGCGAGTTCTCGATTCCGCTGCCCAACGACGGGCGCGACCTGGAGGACGGCAGCAAGTACAAATCGATATTTACCTGCGTCGACTCCAATTCCATGGAGGTGCGCTGGCAGGTGCTGATCGACGGCAACTGCGACCTGGTGGCCAGCTCCTATGACGGCAAGCTTGCCGCGACCAACCAGTACAACACCGAGATGGGGCTCCATTACGAGGACATGATGGCGGCGGAAATGGACGACTGCCTGTTCTTCAACATTGCCCGCATCGAAGAGGCCGTGAAGGCAGGCAAGGTGCGGTACATCGCCGGATCCAAGGTGCCCGTCGTCGACGGCACCAAGGCGGCCAACCAGGACCCCAAGACCGCGCTGACGTGCTATGTGCCGATCCCGAAGAATCCCCACGGCGTGAACATCAGCCCAGACGGCAAGTATTACGCCTGTTCAGGCAAGCTTTCGCCGACGGCCTCGGTCATCGAGCATGCCCTGGTACTGAAGTGGTTCGATGGCGGCCTGGCCAACCCCCGCGACGCCGTGGTCGCCGAACCCGAAATCGGCCTCGGGCCGCTGCACACCGGTTTCGACAACAAGGGTAACGCCTACACGACCCTCTTCCTCGACAGCCAGATCGTGAAGTGGAACGTGGAGGCCGCGATCAAGGCATACAAGGGTGACAAGAATGCCAAGGTGGTACTTGACCGCATCGACGTGCATTACCAGCCGGGCCACGGCTTCACGTCAATGGGTGAAACCAAGGAATCGGATGGCCGCTTCTTCATTTCCGACAACAAGTTTTCCAAGGATCGCTTCCTGCCCGTGGGGCCGCTGCACGCCGAGACTGCCCAGCTGATCGATATCAGCGGCGACAAAATGAAGCTGGTAGCCGACCACTCGGTGTATTCGGAGCCGCACGATTCCATCATCATCCGCCGCGACATCATCAAGACGCGCCAGATCTACAACATGGACGACTTCCCGCTGGCGGTGAAGGATCCCAAGGATTCGGGCGTCTTCCGCAACGGCAGGAAGGTGACCATCAAGCTCACCAGCCAGGCGCCGACCTTCAGTCTGCGGGAGTTCAAGGTCAAGAAGGGCGACGAGGTGACCATCATCCTGACCAACCACGACAAGGTCGAGGATCTGACGCACGGTTTCGCCATTCCCAAGTACGACATCCAGTTCATCGTCAACCCGCAGGAGACCAAGTCGGTCACCTTCGTTGCCGACAAGCCGGGCGTTTACTGGTGCTACTGCACCAATTTCTGTCATGCACTGCACCTGGAGATGCGCAGCCGCATGCTGGTCGAGGCTTGACCGATTGCTCCGTTCCGCTCCCCTGGGCGGAACGGACGACCAGATCGCAAGGCCGCCGGCTGGCCGGCGGACAAAATGCGTGTTCCAGGTGATGTTCAGACATTTGCGGTGTTTTTCATGGATTATCTAGCCCGCCCTATCGCCTGTTTCCTGGCGATACTCTGTTTTTACTGCGCCCCGGGGCTGGCTGTCGCCGGCAGCTACGAGGCGCCGTTGCCGGTGCAACTGTCCACCGATCCCGATCTGTGCGCGTACGTACCCTGCAAGGACGTGATGCCTGGCGCCGACGGCTTTTCCAAGCGCATGGGTAAACCGGCCTATGTCGAGGCCTACCAGAGCCGCAAAGACAAGCATGACGGGAAGGACGATCATGGCGACGAGAAAGACAAGCATGACGGGAAAGACGACCGCAAACTGATCGGCTACGTATTCCTGTCCACCGACGTCGTCGACATCCCGGCCTACTCGGGCAAGCCGGTGGTGACGCTGATCGGCATGGATACCAAGGGCATCATCACCGGTGTCCGGGTTCTGAAGCACTCCGAACCGATCCTGCTGGTGGGCATTCCGGAGTCGCAGCTCACCAAGTTCGTCAAGCAGTACCTCGGTAAGTTCGTCGGCGACAAGATCGAAGTGGGCACCTCCCGGCCGGGCGAAGGCATGATCGGCGTCGACGCGATCTCCGGCGCCACGGTGACGGTGATCGCTGAAAACCAGGTCATCCTGCGCAGCGGCCTCGAAGTCGCCCGCCAGGTGGGTATCGTCAAGCCCACGATCCGGCCCCAGGCGAAATTCAAGGACATCCCGGGCACGCTGGACTGGCAGGCGCTGCTCGACGAAGGCAGCGTCCAGGAACTCAAGGTCAAGGCGGACGAAATCGGCCAGGGCCCCGGAGGGCAGCCCTACATCGACATCTATTTCGGCTATCTCAACGAGCCGACGATCGGGCGCAGCGTGCTGGGCGAGCATGGCTACGCCTCTCTCATGTCCAAGCTCAAGCCGGGTGAGCATGCGATTTTCCTGATTGCCAACGGCACGGGATCCTTCAAGGGTTCGGGCTTCGTGCGCGGCGGCATCTATGACCGCGTGCTGGTATCCCAGGATATCGATTCCTTCACCTTCCGCGATCTGGATTATCTCAACCTGTATGGCATCGAGGCCGCCGGTGCGCCGCGCTACAAGGAGTCGGCCATCTTCATCATCCGTTCGCCGACCTTCAGTGCAGCCTATCCCTGGAGCCTGGTGTACCTGGCCAACAAGATAGACCGGCAGACCGGCACCAAGACCTTTACCAGCTTCGACCGAGAGTACTGGCTGCCCGCCCGCTACCTCGAAGGCGGGCGCCCGGAAATCGTCAAGCCGGAGGCGACCTGGGTCAAAGTCTGGAAATCGCGCAAGATCGAGGTCGTGCTGTTTCTGCTGTGGCTGATCGCTGCGGGCACCGTCTACGCGTTGCGCGACAAGCTGGTCCGGCGCTCCACCATGAAGGACACGCGCTGGAAGGAAATCCCGCGCTACCTGCTGTGGGTCTCATCGATCGGCTTCGTCGGCTTCTACCTACTGGCCGTGCCGTCGATCACCCAGGTGCTGACCTGGTTCCATGCCATCCTGTTCGAGTGGCGCTGGGAACTGTTCCTGTCCGATCCGTTCGTCTTCCTGTTCTGGATTTTCATCATCGTCACCACGTTCTTCTGGGGACGCGGAATGTTCTGCGGCTGGATGTGCCCCTACGGCTCGCTCGCCGAACTGGTCTACCATGTGGCCGGCAAGCTGGGGCTGAAGCGCTACCAGCGCCACCTGCTGCCGCAGAACTGGCATGATCGGCTGAAATGGATCAAATACGGTATCTTCACCATCCTGCTCGCTGTGTCCTTCTACTCCATGGGATGGGCGGAAAAGCTCGCCGAAGTCGAGCCATTCAAAACCACTTTCCTGGTCGGCGTGTGGAACCGCTCCTGGCCTTTCGTGACGTTCTGGACCGTCCTGATCGTCGCGTCGGCTTTCTTCGAACGCCCATTCTGCAAATACCTATGCCCGCTGGGCGCGGCGCTCGCGGTGCCTTCGACGTTCCGCTGGTGGGGACTCAAGCGCAAGGCGGAGTGTGGGCCGTGCGCGGCGTGCCAGGTGGGCTGCGGCTCGCAGGCGATCGACGACAGCGGCCGCATCGACCAGCGCGAATGCCTGTTGTGTCTCGACTGCCAGGTCCTCTATTACGATACCCATGCCTGCCCGCCGCTGGCCAAGGAACGCAAGCGCCGCACCAAGGCCGGCGAACCGCTGACCGCGATCGGCGCGGACGGCTACTACATTCCCATCGTGCCGTTTTCCGCCCGTCCCACGCCGGCGGCCGCGGAACGGCCGAGCCTGCCCGCCTTCATCGGCCAGGAATTCTTCGACCACCTGTTCCCCTGGAGCCGCAAGGTATTCCAGCAGCCGGTCCTGCTGCAGGCGACCACGTTCGCGCTGACCGTTCTGGTGACCTGGGTGTGGGTGCTCGGCGCCGCTGGCCGGATCGGCCCCGGCATCGTGCTCGGCTGGTGGCTGGGCTGGAGCGCCTACGAACTGGTGGTGCGCATGCGCTGCAAGCCCTACGTCAAGGACGGCCCGTGGTGGGGACGCAACCTGCGTCCGGCCTCCTGGGCCGACATGGCCGCCTACGTGGGGTTCAAGAACCTGCTCATCGCTGCCACCCTGTTCCTGATCATGAAGGGCACAGGGATACTGGATGTCCTGCAAGGCCTGCCGGCGCTGCAATGGCTTTACTAGCCGCCAGGCCGATCGTATGGCTCGTTCTGGGTGGCCTGCTGGCCTGCCTGGCGGGCCTGGCGCGCGCCGACATCCTGACGGTGCACGCGGGCGAGTCCATCGGCGCGGCCATTGCCCAGGCCCGCCCCGGCGACGAAGTGCGCGTGGAGCGTGGCCTGTACCGGGAAAACCTGCGGATCGACAAGCCGCTGACGCTGAAAGGCATCGACCGGCCCACGCTGAGCGGCGGCCTCACGGGCGACACCATCCGCATCACTGCCAAGGACATCACCATTGACGGACTGATCGTGCGCGATTCCGGCGACAGCCTGCTCGACCAGAATGCGGGCATCTACATCCAGCCGGGTGCGCATCGCGCGATCGTGCGCAACTGCGACCTGACCTACAATCTCTTCGGCCTCTGGATCGAATCGGTGCAGAACGTGCAGATCCTCAACAACGTGATCACCGGCAAGCGCGATTACCAGTCCGCCCGCCGCGGCAATGGCATCGAGCTCTACCACACCGAGGGCGCGCAGATCGTCGGCAACCAGATCAGCTTCGTCCGCGACGGCATCTACGTGGATGTGTCGAATCATGCGGTGTTCCGCAACAACCGCATCCACAACGCGCGCTACGGCACCCACTACATGAACTCCAACGACAACGTGTGGGAAGGCAACGACTCGTACCACAACCGCGGCGGTCTCGCGCTGATGATGGCGCGCAACCAGGTGGTGCGGAACAATCGCGCCTGGGGCAATTCCGACCATGGCATCATGCTGCGCACCCTCCAGGATTCGGTGATCGAAGGCAACGTCGTCGCCGGCAATGCCCGTGGCTTTTTCATTTACGATGCCGAGTACAACACCATCCGCAACAACCTGGTGATGGACAACACGGTCGGCATCCACCTGTGGGCGGGCTCTTACCACAACAAGGCGACGGGCAACGATTTCATCCAGAACCGCACCCAGATCAAGTACGTGGCCAGCCGGGACGAGATCTGGCCCGGCAACTACTGGAGCAACTATGTGGGGTGGGACCGCAACGGCGACGGCATCGGGGACGTGCCCTACGAGGCGAACGACATGGTCGACTACCTGTCCTGGCGCCACCCGATGATGAAGCTGCTGCTGGCCAGCCCGGCCGTGCAGACGCTGCGCATGGTCAGCCAGCAGTTCCCGCTGCTGCGCGCCACCAGCATCGTCGATCCCCAACCGCGGATGCAGCCGCACAACCCCGACTGGAGAAAATGGCGTGGCCTCTTCCCTTCCCCCCAATGACGCCGGCGCACCCCTGATCGTCGCACAGGGGGTGCGCAAGCACTACGGAAACATCCGCGCGGTCGACGGCGTCGACCTCGACATCCGGTCCGGCGAACTGTTCGGCCTCATCGGGCACAACGGCGCCGGCAAGAGCACGCTGTTCAAGATGATGCTGGGCCTCACCCCCACCACCGCGGGCGACATCCGCATCGACGGCGCGCTCGTCACCGGCCGCGACTTTCGTGCCGTACGGCGCACGGTCGGTTATCTGCCGGAGAACGTGGTGCTCTATGACAATCTCACCGGACTCGAGACGCTCTGGTTCTTCGCCAGGCTGAAGGGCGTCTCGCCGGCAGAGGCGGGCCCGACGCTCGAACGCGTAGGCCTTGCTCACGCGGCCAAACGGCGCGTACGCGAATACTCCAAGGGCATGCGCCAGCGTCTCGGCTTTGCCCAGGCCCTGCTCGGTAAGCCGCGCATCCTGTTTCTCGACGAGCCCACCACGGGCCTCGATCCGGAGGCGATCCGCAGTTTCTACGCGACGCTGCGCCAGCTCAGAAGCGAAGGCGTGACGACGGTCATCACCTCCCACATCCTCGCCGAGATCCAGGAACGGGTGGATCGCATTGCGATCATGGCCGCCGGCAAGGTGCAGGCCCGCGGGACGGTCCAGGACCTGCGTGAACAGGTGGACCTGCCGTTGTGGTTCAGCGTGCGCGTCTCGAAGGAGGATTTCGAGGCGGTGCGCGCCGCGCTTTCCCATCTGCAGGTGGAGGCGATCGAGGCGCACGATGATCACGTGAAGGTGCGCTGCCGGCGCGAAGCGAAGATGGCGGTGATCGAGGCGCTCGCCCGGCTGGACGGCCGCGTCCGCGACCTGACGGTACGCGAGCCTTCGCTCGAAGATGTGTTCTTCGGCTTTTCGGACTGAGAGGGCGACATGGAAATCGCACAGATCGCCACCATCGCGAGCAAGGAATTCTGGGACCGCATCCGCAATCGCTGGGTGCTGGCCGTGGCGCTGGTCTTCACCGCCTTCGCGCTGGTCATCGCCTATTTCGGCGCCGCGCAGCAGGGCGCCGTCGGCTTTCGCTCGATCGACCTCACCATCGCCAGCCTGGTCAGCCTGGTCATCTACCTGATTCCCCTGATCGCGCTGGTCCTGGGTTTCGACGCCATCGTCGGCGAGCGCGAACGGGGATCGCTCGATCTCCTGCTCTCGATGCCGATCACGCGCCTGGAACTGCTGCTGGGCAAATATTTCGGGCTGGCCGCCGCGCTGGCATTCTCGACCATCGCCGGCTTCGGCCTGGTGGCGATCGTGCTGTCGGCCAAGCTCGACCTCAATGCCCTGTACCACTACTTCGGCTTCATGCTCAGTTCGGTGCTGCTGGGCTGCGCCTTCCTGAGCCTGGCGGTGATGCTGTCGGTATTCGCCGCCGACCGTACCCGGGCTTCGGGCCTCGCGATCGCCACCTGGTTTTTCTTCGTGCTGGTGTTCGACCTGCTGCTGCTCGGCGCACTGGTCGTCACCGGCGGCCAGTGGGGCGGCGAGATCTTTCCCTACCTGCTCCTGGCGAACCCTGCCGACGTGTTCCGCATCCTCAACATCTTTTCCCTGGACGACGTCCGTACCCTGTACGGGCTGGCGACCGTTTTTCCCCGTGCACTGGCCGATCCCTGGCTGCTCGGCCTGGTGATGCTTGCCTGGATCGTGGTGCCCTTGGGTATTGCAAGCTGGAGATTCCGTAAATGACCTCAATCAGATCGACATTCATCCTCGCCGCGCTGACCGCAGCCCTGCTCGCGGCCTGCGGTCAGTCTGCAGGCCCGACCGCCGTCGCCCCGCTGGAGATCAGCCGCAGCACCTCCTGCTCCCTCGACGGCATGCTGCTTGCCGATTACCCCGGCCCCAAGGCACAGATCTTCTACGCCGGGCAGGCGGAGCCGGATTTCTTCTGCGATACGATCGAGATGTTCCACGTCTATCTCACCCCGGAACAGGTGAGGGAGGTGCGCGGCATTTTCGTGCAGGACATGGGCAAGGCGGACTGGGACGAACCGCACGACCACTGGATCGACGCGAAATCCGCCTACTACGTCTACGGCAGCAAACGTGAAGGATCGATGGGACCGACCATTGCCAGCTTTGCGCTGGAACAGGATGCGACGAAATTCGCTGCCGAATACGGCGGCAAGGTCACCCGCTTTGCCGATATCAAGCCCGACATGGTCGTGCTGGATGGCGGCGTACTCAACGACCGCCACATGTAAGAACGCCATGCCCGAATTCTTTGAAAGCGTCCCGTTCGAGACGGCAACTGAAATCGAACAACTGGCCCGGCTGACCTACGAACTGCGCGAGAACTGCAACACCGTCCTGCAGTTCCATGGCGTGGCCGACGAAGCGGCACTCCTGCAGAAAATCCAGCGCGGCGAGGTGGCCGAGCATCCGGCCTATGAACACTATCTGGCAGCCCGGATTCTCGCCGATACGCGCGAAACGGCTCGTGCCGCACTCGCCGAGCGTCTGAAGGAGGCCAACAGCAAATGAGGCTGCACCTCGAACTCGGCACGGCGATCGAACATGCCTTCCTGGACGATCTCGACGGGCCTGTCGAACACAGACAGGACGCGCTCATCGTTCGGCTGAGGAATGGCGTGACGCTGGATGTGCGCTATGCCGCGGCGGATGCCTATTCGCTGCGCTGGGTCTATGGCGAGGTCGAATCCGGTATCGACACGGCGCCCTTGCACCGGGACCTGGCAACCTTCCCCAACCATTTCCACGACGCGGCCGGGCGCATCGTGGCCGACTCGATCACACGTCCCGATGCCGCTCCGGAAGACAATCTACGCAATCTGATTCGCGCCCTGCTCGACGACCCCCGGCTCGGAATCAAGGATATCGGCTGATGCATTGGCCACCCAGACTGCTGTCGTCGGGAGGCCTCACGATCGCATTCGCCACCTCCCTGCTGCTGCTCGCCGACGGGCAGCCGGGACGCGACATCGACCTGTTCAACAACGAGCTTTGCATCGTCGCCCCTGCAACGCCCTACGACCCTGCTGCGGGACAGTCCATGTACGCGCCCCGCCCGGTGCCCGCCGCTGCACGCTGCCCGGTATGCGGCATGTATCCGGCCCGTTATCCGCGTTGGGCGGCGCAAACCATTTTCAAGGACGGCGCCGCCCATTACTTCGACTCGCCGGTCAACCTGTTCGACTTCCTCCACAAGGTCAGTCACTACGATCGGCGCTACACGCTCGATGATGTCGCCGTCAGCTATGTACGCGACCTCGAGAGCGGGCGATGGATCGAGGCCGGACAGGCCCATTTCGTCCACGGCTCCACAGTCACCGGCCCGATGCGCACTGCCGACCTGCCCGCGTTCGCCAGCCCCACGGCTGCCGACGCCTTTGCCCGCCAGCACCGCGGTACCGTGCTGACCGCTGCGGACATGACGCCCCGCCTGTTGGTATCCCTGAGCCGAAACAGCCAGCATCGCCACTGACGCAGGGAATCGACCCAGCCAAACGGGCTCAAAAAAACGGGGGAGCGCGATGCTCCCCCGTTCCTGAATTGCACAAGTCCGACCATCCGGACTTGGTATTTATTTGACTTTATCCACCATGTAGTTCACCGCTGCCTTCACTTCGTCATCCGTGAGCTTGGGGTTGCCGCCACGTGCGGGCATTGCCCCTTTTGCACCGTTGAAGCCTTCGAGCGCGTGCTTGTATAGGACGTCCATGCCTTGGGCGATGCGCGGCTCCCAGTCGGCCTTGTTGCCAAACACGGGGGCGCCCGCCGCACCCGACGCATGGCACAGCGCGCAGACCGCGCCGAACACCTTCTTGCCCACGTCATTTGCGGGTTCCTCATGTTTTTCCATGGCGGCCGGTGCCGGTGCGGCCGCCTCGGGCGCGGCAGGCGCAGCCGCCTCAGGCGCACTTTCCTGTTTCCCGCAGGCGCCCAATAGCGTTGCAAGTGAAATGGCGAGGATGAGCGATGCTTTTTTCATTTGAGTTTCCTGTTGTGCTGGTAAAGGGGGGTGATTCATTAAAGCGGCCGGCCCAGGCGGCCCGCGCATCACATCGGACTGGCCACCTCGTTACGGTTCAAAATATAGCATCTCACTTCCGGACAGTCTTCACTGCTGAAGAGCTACTCCCAATATATCTATTGCCCTGCTCCACGCCAAACAATATCCAAAATACTTACGATAAAACATTGAATTAGCAGAATACCCCCACTACCTCTTTGGAGGTAGAAAGCGTCTCAAAACATACAAATCCCGCCCTTTTCATCTACACCCATAGGCATACACTGCGGTCAACATTTCAGATAAACCAGTCTTGAAATCTCGGTAAAGGATGTGTCATGGCGACCCAGACCCAAAAGCAGATTTCCGTGCTCACGCTGAGCACGCTGGCATTCACCGCCTGCTTCGCCGTGTGGATGATGTTCGCGATCATCGGCATCCCCATCAAGAAAATGCTGGGCCTGAACGAGACCGAGTTCGGCATCCTGGTGGCCACGCCGGTGCTGACGGGCTCGCTCATCCGGCTGCCACTCGGCATGTGGACCGACAAGCTGGGCGGCCGCATCGTCTTTTTCGTATTGATGCTGGCGACGGTCGTGCCAATCTGGCTGATCGGCTACGCCACTGCATACTGGCACTTCCTGCTGCTGGCGCTGTTCGTCGGCGTGGCCGGGGGCTCCTTCTCGGTCGGCATCGCCTATGTGGCCCGCTGGTTCCCGAAAAAGCGGCAGGGATTTGCCATGGGCATCTTCGGCGCTGGCAATTCTGGCGCGGCGCTGACCAAGTTCGTCGCGCCCTCCCTGGTGGTCGCCTACGGCTGGCAGTCCGTGCCGCACGTGTACGCGGTGGCCATCCTGATCGTGGCCATGCTCTTCTGGATCTTCACCTATACCGACACGGCGCATCACGTACCCGGCCACATCACCTTCAGGCAGCAGCTCGCCGCGCTGAAGGACCCCAACGTCTGGAAGCTCTCGCAGTATTACTCGATCGTGTTCGGCGGCTATGTGGCGCTGTCGCTCTGGCTGACCAAGTATTTCATCACCGAGTACGGCTTCTCCATCAAGACCGCTGCACTGATGGCAGCCTGCTTCTCGCTGCCGGGCGGCGTGATGCGCGCAGTGGGTGGCTGGATCTCCGACAAGGTCGGCGCGCACCGGCTCACCTGGTGGGTGATGTGGGTGTCGTGGATCTGCCTGTTCCTGCTGTCGTATCCGCAGACCGACATGGTGATCCAGACCACCAAGGGCGAATTCGCGCTGCACATCGGCCTCAACGTCTGGGTGTTCACCGTGCTGCTGTTCGTGCTGGGCCTGTGCTGGGCATTCGGCAAGGCATCGGTATTCAAGTACATCTCCGACGAATACCCCGACAACATCGGCGTCATCTCCGGCATCGTCGGCCTGATGGGCGGCCTCGGCGGCTTCGTGCTGCCCATCCTGTTCGGCGCCATCGTCGATCTCACCGGCATCAACAGCGGCATCTTCATGCTGATGTACGGCATCACCTGGGTATCGCTGATCTGGATGTACCTGACCGAGGTCCGCAAGCTGCCGATGATCAGGACCGCAGGCGCCGACCCGCTCGAGTAATTCCCTCTTTAACGCCAGGAGCGATCTATGCCCACCAATATCAAGGAATGGAACCCGGAAGACGCCACCTTCTGGGAAACGACCGGCAGGAAGATTGCCTACCGCAACCTGTGGATCTCGGTTCCAGCCCTCCTATGCGGATTCGCCGTGTGGCTGATGTGGGGCATCATCACCGTGCAGATGTCCAACCTGGGCTTCCCATTCAGCCAGGACGAGCTGTTCACGCTCACCGCGATCTCGGGCCTGGCGGGTGCGACCATGCGCATTCCCTCCTCCTTCTTCATCCGATTGGCGGGCGGGCGCAACGTCATCTTCCTGACCACCTCGATGCTTCTGGCCCCCGCGATCGGCACCGGAATCGTCCTGCAGCATCCGGACTGGCCGCTGTGGTCGTTCCAGTTGATGGCGCTGTGGTCGGGCGTCGGCGGCGGCAACTTCGCCAGTTCGATGTCCAACATCAGCACCTTCTTTCCCAAGCGCCTGCAGGGCACCGCGCTCGGGATCAACGCGGGGCTGGGCAACTTCGGCGTGACGACGATGCAGATCCTGATCCCGCTGGTGATGACGGTCAGCGTGTTCGGCGCGCTCGGCGGCGAGCCGATGACGCTGGTGAAGGACAGCGGCTGGATCTTCGGCAAGATCCTCGCTGGCACGCCGACCTACATCCAGAACGCCGGCCTCACCTGGGTGCTCTCGCTGGTGCCGCTCGGCATCCTCGCCTGGTTCGGCATGAACAACCTGCTGCAAGTTTCACCTGACGCCGGCAACGCCATCACCGCCTTCATCAAGGTCACCTGGCTCTACACCCTGGTCTTCATCCCTGCCATCGGCGGCCTCTACCTCTACCTGCCGGCGCCGACGGGCCTCGGTGTGCTCAATATGTGGGTGGCGATGCCGCTCATCATCGTCGTCACGCTGGTGATCCTGAAGCTCGCCGCCTTCGGGCCGATGAAGGAGAACATCGCCAAACAGTTCGCGATCTTCAGGAACCGTCACACCTGGTCGATGACGGCGCTCTACCTGGTCACCTTCGGTTCGTTCATCGGCTTCTCGATGGCGCTGCCGCTGTCGATCACGGTCATCTTCGGCGACACCCACACCCTGAATGCCGCCACCGGCGCCTGGGTGCATGCCAAGAACCCGCACGCCCCCTCGGCGCTGCAATACGCCTGGATCGGCCCCTTCGTCGGCGCGCTGATCCGTCCAGTGGGCGGCTGGATCTCCGACAAGGTCGGCGGCTCCATCGTCACCCAGATCATCTCGGCCGTCATGGTCGCCGCTTCGGTCTATGCTGGATACGTGCTGATGCAGGCCTACCACTCGGCCACGCCAGAGATCTACTTCACCCAGTTCCTGCTGGTGTTCGTGATCCTGTTCGCCGCCAGCGGCATCGGCAACGGCTCGACCTTCCGCACCGTCGGCGTGATCTTCGACCGTGCCCAGGCGGGACCGGTGCTCGGCTGGACCTCGGCGGTCGCGGCCTACGGCTCCTTCATCGCGCCCGAGGTCATCAAGGGCCAGCTCAAGGCCGGCACGCCGGAGAACGCGATGTACGGCTTCGCCGTGTTCTATGCGGTGTGCCTGGTGTTGAACTGGTGGTTCTATCTGCGCAAGGGTTCGGAGATTCGGAATCCGTAAGGCGTGAGGCGAAACATGCCGACGCCCGCACTCCGCGTCACCCGCGCCTAACGCCTCACACCTAACGCCTCACCTGCGACTGTAAGGAGCAAAACAATGAGTCACTTCCTCGACCGACTGACGTTCTTCAAGAAGACCGTTGCCGAGTATTCCAACGGCCATGGCGTCGTCAGCAACGAAGACCGCAGCTGGGAGAACGCCTACCGCAGCCGCTGGCAGCAGGACAAGGTGGTGCGTTCCACCCACGGGGTGAACTGCACCGGATCGTGCAGCTGGAAAATCTTCGTGAAGAACGGCCTCATCACCTGGGAAATCCAGCAGACCGACTATCCACGTACCCGCCCCGACCTGCCCAATCACGAGCCGCGCGGCTGTCCGCGCGGTGCCAGCTATTCCTGGTATGTGTATTCGGCGCAGCGCGTGAAATACCCGCTGATCCGCGGCCGCCTGATGGAAATGTGGCGCGAGGCGAGGAAGACCCTGGACCCGGTGGCGGCCTGGAAATCGATCAGCCAGGACCCCGAGAAGGCCAAGCGCTACAAGTCGGTGCGCGGCCAGGGCGGCTTCGTGCGCGCCAAGTGGGACGAGGTGACGGAAATGATCGCCGCGTCCAACGTCTTCACCATCAAGGAATTCGGCCCCGACCGCATCTACGGCTTCTCGCCGATTCCCGCGATGTCGATGGTGAGCTATGCGGCCGGATCGCGCTACATGTCGCTGATCGGCGGCGTGTGCGGCTCGTTCTATGACTGGTACTGCGACCTGCCGCCGTCGAGCCCGCAGGTGTGGGGCGAGCAGACCGACGTGCCGGAATCGGCCGACTGGTACAACTCGACCTATCTGATGGTGTGGGGCTCCAATGTGCCGCAGACGCGCACGCCCGACGCCCATTTCTACACCGAGGTGCGCTACAAGGGCACCAAGACCGTGGCGGTATCAAGCGACTTCGGCGAAATGGTGAAATTTGGCGACATCTGGCTGGCGCCGCGCCAGGGCACCGACGCCGCGCTGGCGCTGGCGATGGGCCACGTCATCCTCAGCGAATTCCACAACAAGAACAAGAGCCAATATTTCGATACCTACTGCCGCCAGTACAACGACATGCCGATGCTGGTCATGTTGAAGATGCACGAAGGCCAGCTGATCGCCGACCGCTATCTACGCGCCTCCGACCTCACCGGCCACATGGGGCAGGACAACAATCCCGAATGGAAGACCGTGGTGTACGACGAGAACACTGGCTACCTGGTCGCACCCAACGGGTCGATCGGTTTCCGCTGGGGTCAATCGGGCGCATGGAACCTGGAAATGCGCGACGGCTATTCCAATAAAGAGGTGAAGCCGCAGCTGAGCCTGCTGAGCAACTACGACGACATTGTCGAGGTCGCCATGCCCTACTTCGGCGGCGACGATCACAACGAACTGCTCGTCCGCAACCTGCCGGTCAAGCTCATCAGCGTCGGCGGCAAGGATGTATATGTGGCCACCGTCTACGACCTGACGCTGGCCAACTACGGCGTCGACCGCGGCCTCGGCGGACCGAACCTGCCCAAGAGCTACGATGACGACGTGCCCTACACGCCGGCCTGGGCCGAGAAGCATTGTGGGGTGCCGCGCGCCGACATCATCACGGTGGCGCGCGAATTCGCCGACAACGCCGACAAGACCCTGGGCAAATCCATGGTCATCCTCGGCGCGGCGCTCAACCACTGGTACCACAACGACATGATCTACCGCGGCATCATGAATCTCCTGATGATGTGCGGCTGCATCGGCCAGTCGGGCGGCGGCTGGGCGCACTATGTCGGCCAGGAAAAACTGCGGCCGCAGACCGGCTGGGCGCCGCTGGCCTTCGGCCTCGACTGGCATCGTCCGCCGCGGCAGATGAATTCCACCTCCTTCTTCTACGCCCACACCAGCCAATGGCGCCACGAGAAGCTGGCGGCATCGGAGATCCTGTCTCCGACGGCAGACAAGAAAAACGGCGACTACCGGCTGATCGATTTCAACGTGCGTGCCGAACGCATGGGCTGGCTGCCTTCCGCGCCCCAGCTGGAGACCAACCCGCTCGACATCACCCGGGCGGCGGATGCTGCCGGCATCGATCCGATCAAGTATGCCGTCGAGCAGATCAAGAGCGGCGCGCTCAGGTTCTCCTGCGAGGATCCGGACAACCCGAAGAACTTCCCGCGCAATCTGTTCGTGTGGCGCTCCAATCTGCTGGGTTCCTCGGGCAAGGGACACGAGTATTTCCTCAAGTACCTGCTCGGCACCCAGAACGCGGTGCTGGGACCGGACCTCGGTGAACTCGGCGAAGCCAAGCCGAAGGAGGTGGTGTGGCACGACAAGGGCGCCGAAGGCAAGCTTGATCTGCTGGTCACGCTGGACTTCCGCATGTCGACCACCTGCCTCTATTCCGACATCGTGCTGCCCTCGGCCACCTGGTACGAGAAGGACGACCTCAACACCTCGGACATGCATCCCTTCATCCACCCGCTGTCCGAGGCGGTACAGCCGCTGTGGGAATCGAAGTCGGACTGGGAAATCTACAAGACCATCGCGAAGAAGTTCTCCGAGCTCGCCGCCACCCATCTTGGCACGCAGAAGGACCTGGTACTGACGCCGCTGATGCACGACACGCCGTCCGAACTGGGGCAGAGCCTGGGCGTGCGCGACTGGAAGAAGGGCGAAGTCGATCCGATTCCCGGCAAGACCCTGCCGACGATGAAGGTCGTAACGCGCAACTACGGCGACACCTACAAGAAATTCACCGCACTGGGCCCGCTGATGACCAAGGTCGGCAACGGCGGCAAGGGCATCAGCTGGAATACCGAAGTCGAAGTTCAGCAGCTCGCCGAACTGAACTACACCGTCACAGAGGACGGGATCAGTAAAGGGCTGCCGAAGATCGAATCGGCCATCGATGCCTGCGAAGTGGTCTTGATGCTGGCGCCGGAAACGAATGGCCATGTGGCAGTGAAGGCATGGGAGGCCCTGTCGAAGATCACCGGCCGCGACCACACGCATCTGGCCAGTTCGCGCGAGGACGACAAGATCCGCTTCCGCGACATCCAGGTGCAGCCACGCAAGATCATCTCTTCGCCGACCTGGTCGGGTCTGGAATCGGAGCACGTGTCGTACAACGCCTGTTTCACCAACGTGCACGAACTGATTCCCTGGCGCACCCTCACCGGACGCCAGCAGTTCTACCAGGACCATCCGTGGATGCTGGATTTCGGCGAGGGCCTGTGCGTGTACAAGCCGCCGGTCGACACCAAGACGATCGCGCCGCTGCTAGGCAAGAAGCCGAACGGCCACCACGAGCTGGTGCTCAACTGGATCACGCCGCACCAGAAATGGGGTATCCACAGCACCTACACCGACAACCTGCGCATGCTCACGCTGTCGCGCGGCGGCCCGCACGTCTGGGTGTCCGAGATCGAAGCCAAGCAGGCGGGCCTGGTCGACAACGACTGGGTCGAGGTGTTCAACGTCAACGGCACGCTGACCGCGCGCGTCGTGGTCAGCCAGCGGGTACCCAAGGGCATGTGCCTGATGTACCACGCACAGGAAAAAATCGTCAACGTACCGGGCGCCGAAGTCAGCGGATTCCGCGGTGGCATCCACAACTCGGTGACGCGCACCATCACCAAGCCCACGCACATGATCGGCGGCTACGCGCAGCTGGCCTACGGCTTCAACTACTACGGCACGGTGGGTTCCAACCGCGACGAGTACGTGATCGTGCGCAAGATGCAGAAGGTGGACTGGATGGAAGGTCCGCTGGTCGAACGATGAGCCGGACACCGGAATGAGGGTTTAGAGGGCGGTGTCTCCCGCCGCCCTCGCCCGCGTCCACTCTCTCCGGCGCGGGATTTTTATACAAGCACAGGGGCTGCCCCTGTCAGGCAAGGAGTAACAACATGAAAGTGCGTGCGCAAATTGCCATGGTGCTGAACCTCGACAAGTGCATCGGCTGTCATACCTGCTCGGTCACCTGCAAGAATGTGTGGACCTCGCGCGAAGGCATGGAATACGCGTGGTTCAACAACGTCGAGTCGAAGCCCGGCATCGGCTATCCCAAGCAGTGGGAAAACCAGGACGTGTGGAACGGTGGCTGGAAACTCAAGGGTGACGGCAAGCTCGAACCGCGCCAAGGCAGCCGGCTGAAGATTCTTGCCAACCTCTTCGGCAACCCCAATCTGCCGGAGATCGACGATTACTACGAGCCCTTCACCTACGACTACCAACACCTGCAGAAGGCGCCGCTGTCGGAGACGCCGCCCACCGCGCGTCCGGTCTCGGCCATCACCGGCAAGAAGATGGACAAGATCCACTGGGGGCCGAACTGGGAAGACGATCTCGGCGGCGAGTTCGCCTCGCGCAGCCGCGACAAGAACTTCGACAACGTGCAGAAGGAGATGCATTCGACCTTCGAGAATACCTTCCTGATGTATCTGCCGCGCCTGTGCGAGCACTGCCTCAACCCGACCTGCGTCGCGTCGTGCCCTTCCGGATCGATCTACAAGCGCGAGGAGGACGGCATCGTGCTGGTCGACCAGGACAAGTGCCGTGGCTGGCGCATGTGCATCTCGGGCTGCCCGTACAAGAAGATCTACTACAACTGGAAGTCCGGCAAGGCGGAAAAATGCATCTTCTGCTATCCGCGCATCGAGGCGGGCCAGCCGACCGTGTGCTCGGAGTCCTGCGTCGGACGCATCCGCTACCTCGGCGTGATCCTGTACGACGCCGACCGCATCGAGGAAGCCGCCAGCGTCACCGACGAGAAGGAACTCTACGAAGCGCAGCTGAAGATCTTCCTCGACCCCTCCGATCCCGAAGTCATCGCCGCCGCGCGTGCCGAAGGCATCCCGGAAGCCTGGCTCGACGCCGCGGTGAAGTCGCCGGTGTACAAGATGGCGATCGACTGGAAGATCGCCTTCCCGCTGCACCCCGAATACCGCACGCTGCCGATGGTGTGGTACGTGCCGCCACTCTCCCCGATCCAGGCTGCGGCCGAATCGGGCCAGATGGGAATGAACGGCATCATTCCCGACACCCAATCGCTGCGCATCCCGATCACCTACCTCGCCAACCTGCTCACAGGCGGCAAGGAGAAACCGGTGATCACCGCGCTCGATCGCCTGCTGGCGATGCGCGCCTACATGCGCGGCAAGTCGGTGGAAGGCAAGCCCAATACCGCCGCGCTCGACCAGGTGGGACTCAGTTCCGCGCAGGCCGACGAGATGTACCGCTACCTCGCGATCGCCAACTACGAGGACCGCTTCGTCATCCCCACCACGCACCGCGAGGAGACGATCAACACCTTCGAGGAGAAATCGAGCTGCGGCTTCACGTTCGGCAACGGCTGTTCGGACGGCGTATCCCCCAAGACCAGCCTGTTCGGCAACCGCAGGAATGCGGTGCCGGTCGACCTGTCGCAACTGCACGCCAAGAAGAAAACCGGTTAAGGAGCCCGCACGATGAAAACCTTCAAAGTCCTGTCCCTGCTGCTGTGCTACCCGGAATCCGAATGGCTGGCGGCGCTGCCCGAGATGCACGCCGCGCTGGAGGACGAAACCGACTTCAATGGCGGCGCACCGACGCGACTCGCGCCGCTGTTCGATCTGCTGCACGAGTCGAAGCTGATCGCGCTGCAGGAAAACTACGTCGCCACCTTCGACCGCAATCCATCGCACTCGCTGCACCTGTTCGAGCACATCCACGGCGAGTCACGCGACCGCGGTTCGGCCATGATCGACCTGCTGCAGGAATACTGGAAGCACAACTTCGATGCCTCTGCCGCCGAACTGCCAGATTACGTGCCGCTGTTCCTCGAGTTCCTGTCGCTGCTGTCGGCCGACGAAGCCCTTGAACTACTGGGCGACGCGGTCCACGTGCTCGCCACTATCGGCCGCAAGCTCGACGCCAACGGCAGCCCCTATGCCACCGCCTTCCAGGTGCTGGAAACACTGTCTCCGGTGGCCGCGCAGGAGCTGGCCGAACCGCCAGTGCGCGACATGGACGAGGCCATGGAGCTGTTCGGCCCATCGATGGACGGTGTCGAACCGCTGCTCAAGCCCGGTCCGCAGGTAACGGTGGTGCAGATGCCGGCCTCGCGCCGGCAGGCGGCCGCTTCAACGCATTGATCAGGAGGATCGAAACATGTCCTATTCGCAAACGTTCCTGTTCGGGATCTATCCCTATATCGCCCTGACGATCTTCCTGCTCGGCAGCCTGATCCGCTTCGACCGCGAGCAGTACACCTGGAAGAGCGATTCGTCGCAATTGTTGAAACGCGGCCAGCTCAGGCTGGGCAGCAACCTGTTCCACGTCGGCGTGCTGTTCCTGTTCTTCGGCCATTTTTTCGGCATGCTGACGCCGCACTTTGTCTACGAACCCTTCATCAGTGCTGGGGCCAAACAGGTGCTGGCCATGGTGTCGGGTGGCACGGCGGGTGTGCTGGCCTTCTTCGGCATCTCGCTGCTGCTGCATCGCCGCCTGACCGAGCCGCGCATCCGTGCCACGTCGAAAGCCGGCGACATCCTGATCCTGCTGCTGCTCTGGCTACAGCTGCTGCTCGGCCTCGCGACCATTCCGTTGTCGGCCCAGCATCTGGACGGCAGCATGATGATCCGGCTGGCCGAATGGGCCCAGCGCATCGTCACCTTCCGCGGCAATGCGGTCGAACTACTGGTCGGCGCCGGCTGGGTATTCAAGGCGCACCTGTTCCTCGGCATGACGATCTTCCTCGTCTTCCCGTTCACGCGGCTGGTGCATGTGTGGAGCGGATTTGCCGCGACGACCTACGCCGTGCGCGCCTGGCAACTGGTGCGCCCGCGCGGCTGAGCAGCGTGACCCCAACGAATCAAGGAGACTGAAATGACGCATGTTGTCATCCTGGGAGCCGGCATCGCGGGCGTGACCGCGGCCTACGCCCTGAAAGCCCAGCTGGGCCCGCACGACGAAGTGACGGTGGTGTCGGACAAGCCTTATTTCCACTTCGTGCCGTCCAATCCCTGGGTCGCCATGGGTTGGCGCGAGCGTGCCGACATTGCCTTTCCCATCGCGCCCTATCTGGAATCTCGCGGCATCAAATTCGTCCACAGCGCCGTCGAACGCATCCATCCCGACGTCATCCAGGTCGACCTGGAGAACGGAGATGTGCTGTATTACGATGCGCTGCTGATCGCCACGGGCGCCAGCGGCATGACCGACGCAATTCCCGGCCTTGCCGACTACACGCATTCGGTGATCCACATCGACCAGGCCGAACGCGCACTGGCTGCCTATCGCGAGTTCGTGCGGCACCCCGGACCGATCGTGATCGGGGCGGCGCCCGGCGCCAGCGTGTTGGGACCGCTCTACGAATATGCCTTCCTGATCGATGCAGACCTCAAGCGCCGCAACATCCGCGAGCGGGTGCCGATCACCCTCGTCACGCCCGAACCCTGGCCCGGCCATCTAGGCCTTGGTGGCGAAGGTGCCAGCCGGGGCGCGGTAACCGCCGCGCTGGTCGATACCAAGATCAGTGTGATCTGCAACGCCATCACGACGCGCATCGACGCGGACGTCCTCCACATCGCCGAACTCAATGCCGCCGGCGGCGTCAAACAGACCCATGCGCTGCCATACGCCTATTCGGTCTACTGGCCAGCTTTCGGCGGGGTGCCCGGCATACGCAGTGCCACCGGCCTGGTCGACCAGCATGGACTGGTGATCGTGGACGAATACCTGCGCAATCCGGACTATCCCAATGTATTCGCCCTTGGCGCCTGCGTAGCGCAACCGGCAGTGACTCACACCCCGGTGCCGGTGGGTGCTCCCGACTCGGTATACGCGATCCAGAAAGCCGGCGAGATTGCGGTGCACAACATCCTGGCCCAGCTCGGCGATGCGCCGCTGACGAGTTATGTCCCGCAACGCGCCAAATGGCTGAGCGACATGGGCAACACCGGCGCCGCCTACCTGTCGGAACCCCAGGTGCCCTTGCGCGACATCAACTGGATGCGCCAGGGGCGCTGGGTGCATCAGGCCAAGGTTGATTTCGAGAAGTACTTCGTCAACCGGATCCGCCTGCAGCCTGCTGGCCACACCCCTTCCGTCGCTTCGCACATCGCCGGCGTGATGAGTCGAGTGCTGGCCGGGAAAAGCGGCGAACAACACCCGCCGCTGATGGCGACCAGTGGCGGCAAACCTCTCGAAATCCGTCTGCCGCCGGACCCGTGCATCGAGCTCAAGGCGCTGGCCAAATCGGTCGGTCGCGATCCTGACGCACTGGCGGCCGATCTGCTGGTTGCCGCGGTGTCCGACGCCAAATCGTATCTGAACGAACCGGGCGTCGAGGCCATGGCACTGGCGCGGCGTGAACTCCTGGTGGAGGCCCTGCCGGAGCGCCAACCGGGAGTCGAGTTCCACGGCGGCGGGACGTGACGAGGTGTATCTGCCGATCCTGGCTTGATCGCATCGGCAGAACATGCAAACATATATAAGAAATGAATTATTAAGCAATGTAATCGGAACAGGAGAAAATCATGGCCATCGATTTGCCCGAACGCGATGCGGAAGGTTATCTGATCGAACCGGGAGACTGGAACGAGGAAATAGCCAAGGTCCTGGCCGAAGGCGAGAACATCCAGCTCACCGACGACCATTGGGATGCCATCCGTTTCATGCGCGAATACTATGACGAACACCAGATCGCAGCCGATGCCCGCTTCGTCATCAAGCACCTGGCCGAGCGCATGGGCCGGGATGCGCAGAAGAAACTGTTCGAACTGTTCCCGTATGGCTATGTGAAGCAGGCCTGCAAGATCGCCGGCATGAAACGTCCGCGTGCCTGGAGCACGGGCTGATCGACGACCTCCGAACGGCGCAGCGTGGCACCACGCCCCAACTGATTGCTCCCACCCGCACCACATGGCCATGCTGCCCACCGACGATTTAGCAAAGCGCCTGCCGCCCGCCGGCTGGGCGCCTTTCGCGCTCGGCTTCCGGCCGTTCTTCCTGGCGGCCGGCCTCTATGCCGTGCTGATGATGGCACTGTGGCTGCTTGTCCTGAACGGTGCCGTCATTCCCGGCGAACTGCTTCCCCTGGTCTGGCATGGCCATGAAATGGTGTTCGGCTTCGCCGTATCGGTGATTGCCGGCTTTCTGCTGACCGCGGCACAGAACTGGACCGGCCTACGTACGCCCTCGGGCCGTCCGCTGGCCGCGCTGTTCCTGTTGTGGCTGGCGGGGCGGCTGGGCTTCCTGATTCCGGGCCTTCCTACCAGTCTGGTTGCGCTGATCGACCTGGCGTTCCTGCCGGTACTCGCGGTCACGCTGGCAGTGCCGATCCTGCGGACGAAGCAACTGCACAACTATCCCTTCCCCATCCTGTTGCTGGCGCTGGCTGCGGCCAATGCGCTGGTGCACGCCGATGCCCTGCACTGGATGTCCGGAACGGCACGACCAGGGCTGCATCTGGGTGTCTATGTGGTGATCATGATGATCACGGCAATGGGCGGACGGGTGATCCCCAGCTTCACCGACAACAAGCTGCGTACCCGCGCGCGCCGCTGGACAATCATCGAATGGCTGGTGCCGGCCGCCACCCTGCTGGCATTGATCGCCGCACTGCTCGCACCGGCCTCGCCTGTCACGGCCCTGCTTGCCGCTGTAGCGGCGGCGGCCCACGCGATCCGCCTGGCGGGCTGGTATACCCCCAAGTTCTGGTCGGTGCCGCTGCTGTGGATCCTCCATCTGGGCTATGCGTGGATCCCGCTCGGCTTCGCGCTGCTGGCGCTGTCGGCGGCCGGATGGAACGCCGCCGCCGGCAGCGCGCTGCATGCCTTCACCGCCGGCGCCATCGGCGCCCTGACCCTGGGCATGATGGCACGCGTCTCGCTCGGCCACACCGGCCGTCCGCTGGAACCACCGCCGATCATGACGCTGGCCTTCATCGCGATCAACCTCGCCGCGCTGGCCCGCGTCGCGCTGCCGCTGCTTTTTCCTGCCGCGTATACGCAAGTCATGACCGTGGCCGGGCTGGTGTGGGTCGCCGCATTCGGCCTGTTCGTGGCGATGTATGCCCCGATGCTGCTGCGCCCGCGCGTCGACGGCAAACCCGGCTGAATACCCGGTCCGCGCATTGACGCGCGTGGCCCAACCGGTGCAGGCTCTGTCCTGCTCTCTTTTCTGCCGACCCCGGCCGTGGCCCATGATCCGTATTGCGCGCTGGTTCATCTTCTGTCTGCTGTCTTCCTCCGTGCTGGCTGCCTCGCCCGAGGGGGTGGTGGCAGTCTCGCAACCGGCCGCTGCCGCGGCCGGTGCGCGCATCCTGGCACAGGGCGGCAACGCCATCGATGCCGCCGCCGCCGTGCAATTCGCGTTGAATGTCGTCGAGCCGCAATCGTCCGGCATCGGGGGCGGCGGCTTCATGCTGGTCCACCTGGCCAAGACCGGCGAGACCTTCTTCGTCGATTCGCGCGAACGCGCCCCTGCACGCGCCCGTGCCGACATGTTCGCGCCTGACGGCCTGCCGATGAGCTTTCCGCTTGCCTCGACCAGCGGCCTCGCGGTGGGCGTACCAGGAACCCTGCTCGGGGTCGACACCGCCCTGCACCGCTGGGGCACGATGAAGCTGGCCGCTACGCTGGCGCCTGCGATCAAACTCGCCGAGCACGGCTTCCGTGTCAACCGTTTCCTGGCGGACGACATCGCGAACGATGACGGTCGCACGCAGATCCAGCCGGAAACCGCTGCGACCTTCCGTCCCGGCGGTGTGCCGCTCGCCGAGGGCGATTGGCTGGTGCAGCCAGATCTGGCGAAGACCCTGAAACTGATTGCGGCCAAGGGCCCCGATGCCTTCTACCGCGGCCCGATCGCGCGCGCCATCGTCAAGGCGCAGCAGCGCGGGCGCAGCGAGCTCGGCGATGCGGGCAAGGGCCGCATGACGCTCGCCGATCTGGCACAGTACCGGGTGGCGATCCGCCGGCCGCTGATCGGCCACTATCGCGGCTGGACGCTCGCCGGCATGCCACCCCCCTCCTCCGGCGGTCTCACCCTCTTCGAAATCCTGAAGCTGCTCGAGCGCTTTCCACTCGGCGACGTCGCACAAGGCTACGGCTTCGGCAGCCCCAAGACCCTGCATGTGATGGCCGAGGCCATGCGCCTGGCCTTTGCCGACCGCGCGGTGTGGATCGGCGACGACGATGCCGCGCAGGTGCCGCAACATGCCCTGCTGAATCCCGAGTATCTGGCGGCGCGCACGGCATTGATCAAAACGGATCGCCGCATGGACACGCCACAGGCAGGCGCCCTCACACCCTGGGGCACCCCCGCCGCCATGCGGCTGAAGCCGGCCCGCACACGGAAAGAAAGCCTCCACACCACCCACTTCGCCATCGTCGACCGCTGGGGCAACATGGTGAGCTACACCACCACCATCGAATACACCTGGGGCTCGGGCATCACCGTGCCGGGCTATGGATTCCTGCTCAACAACGAGTTGACCGATTTCAATTTCCTGCCCAGCGCCGACCCCGCCGAGGGCAATCCCGGCGCCAACGACGTCGCGCCATTCAAGCGCCCGCGCTCCAGCATGGCACCGCTGCTGCTGCTGAAGGACGGCAAGCCCGTCGCCGCCTATGGCTCGCCCGGCGGCGCCACCATCATCAACTCGGTGCTCAACGTCACGCTCAACCTCATCGACCACGGCATGACGATGCAGCAGGCCATCGATGCACCGCGCCTGTCGGTTACGAACGCAACAGGCAAGATGAATTGCGAAGGCGGCCAGACCTTCATGCAGCCAGCCTTCAGCCTCGTCGCGCAGGACGCGTTGCGCACACTCGGGCATACCGGTCTGGGCGAAGCGGGAACGGACGGCTGCCGCGAAACCATCGGCTCGGTGCAGGCCGTCGTCGTCGATCCCGCGACCGGCACGCATGGCGGGGCCGCCGATCCACGGCGCGAGGGGACGGTGATTCGGGTAAGGCATTGAATCTGGATTGCAGAGTTAAAACTTGATGGAGTCGGCCACATTGAGCGTGTCTGCTGCGCACCGGTGAGCGATTTCGTACTGGTAAAGTCTGTCACCGAACCGGGTGGTGCGTGTTACGAAGTGATCAGACGATGGTCCCTGGATCGATGATCCCCGGCAAACGGCATAAAACAGGTCCGCCATGAAATTTCACTTGACACACTCAAAAACCACCCTGTAAGTTTCGCCCCATCCATACAGGCCGATGCCAAGCACGTCGGCCACCTCTGCGGAAAACTGAAAAACAATTAACCAGTGCAGCTTTTGGGAGAGCCGCATGTCCTTCAGTTTTGCCGTCTATCGTCCCTCGCTAGGACGAGTCTTCGAACGCATCATCGCCCTGTTCGGGTTGATCGTTTTAATACCGGCGTCGTTTGCGCCGTCCGCATACGCTACCGCAGTCGGCGCCACCCCTGGCAGCCACCAGGTCAGCCCCAGCGGCGCCTTCACCTACACCATCCCCATCGCCGTTCCGCCTGGCACCGCCGGCATCGAGCCCAAACTCAGCCTGAGTTACAACAGCCAGGGCGGCAATGGCCTGCTTGGCATGGGTTGGAGCCTTGCCGGGCTTTCCGTCATCCATCGCTGCCCCAAGACCATGGTCCAGGATGGCGTCATCGGCGGCGTCAACTACAACGCCAACGACCGCTACTGCCTCGACGGCCAGCGTCTTATTGCCATTAGCGGCACCTATGGCGCCGACGCCACCGAATACCGCACTGAGTCCGAAAGCTACAGCCGCATCGTCAGCTACGGCAGCCAGGGCAGCGGTCCTGCCTGGTGGAAAGTCTGGACCAAGAGCGGCCAGATCCTCGAATACGGCAACACCGCCGATTCCCGGATCGAAGCCCAGGGCAAGACCGAAGTCATGCTGTGGAGCCTGAACAAGCTCCAGGACACTGTCGGCAATTACTTGACCATCAGCTACATCGAAGACACCCCCAACGGCCAGTACTACCCGGATCGGATCGACTACACCGGTAACGGCAATGCGGGCAAGACACCAGGCAACTCGGTGCGCTTCGTCTATGAGACCCGGCCGGATATCACACCGCTGTATCAGGCAGGATCGGTCAACAAGACCACGGTCAGGCTTACGAATGTGCAGACGTTTGCAGGTGCGACTTTAGTCAAGGACTATCGGCTGGCGTATGAGCAGAGTGCGGCAACACAGCGGTTCCAGATGACCGGCCTCACGGAGTGTGGGGGGGATGGGGTGTGCCTGGCACCTACAGTATTCGATTGGCCGCCAGTTGTTAGTGGTTTTCTCACGCAGACCTGGGTGGTTCCCAACACGTGGGCCGATGCTGGCTACACGTGGGTAGGCGACTTCAATGGTGATGGCAAAACTGATATCGCCACAGCGTTAAGTGGAAATATCTATGTTCGCCTATCCACTGGCAGCGGATTTGACAACCAGACCTGGGTGGTTCCCAACACGTGGGGAGGGTCGGGTTATACCTGGGTAGGGGATTTCAATGGCGACGGTAAGACAGACATCGCTTCGGCGAATGGCGGAAATATTTATGTTCACCTATCCACTGGCAGCGGATTTGACAACCAGATTTGGGTGGTTCCCAACACGTGGGCCGATGCTGGCTACACGTGGGTAGGCGACTTCAATGGTGATGGTAAGACAGACATCGCTTCGGCGAATGGCGGCGACATCTATATGAAAAATAGCCAAGGGGTGAAGTTAATGTACCAAGTAACCACTGGCCTCAATGCCACCACCACTATTATTTACAAGCCGTTGACCGACGGCTCCGTCTACACCAAGGACACTGGTGCCGTTTACCCGTACGTTGACGTCCAGTCCCCGCTCTACGTTGTCTCGAGCGTCACCACCGGCGACGGCCTTGGCGGCAGTTTCGTCACCGACTACACCTACGCCGGCGCCAAATCCCACCTTCTCGGCGGCGGCTTCCTCGGCTTCCGCCAGGTCAGCGTCCATGACCCCCAGGCACACATCCGTTCCACCACCACCTACCGCCAGGATTACCCCTACCAGGGCCAGCCCGTGAGCACCCAGAAGCTCACCGACGGTGGCGTATTGCTCGGCCAGAGCTTCCTCACCTACACCGACCAGCTTCTCAACACCGGTCTGAGCCCCACCTGGCACCAGTCGCTGCCGACGCATACCGTCGAATCCAGCTACGAGCTCAACGGCGGCGCGCTCGTCTCCAGCGTCACCACCGACACCCAGTACGACAGCTACGGCAACCCCACTTCGATCGCCATCAACTCCGGCGGCGGCTATAGCAAGACCACCACCAACACCTACGACAACATCACTGACGCCACCCGCTGGTTCTTGGGCCGCCTGCGCCGCAGCAGCGTCACCAGCGTCACACCTTAAGGGAGAAGACCATGCGCAGCCTCCTCGTCAGCCTTCTCCTGGCGCTGTCCCTCCCTGCCTGGGGCGCGAGCGCCACCCGCGTCTCGTCGTTCGACTACGACCCTAACACCGGACTCCTCGTCAAGGAAACCATCGAGCCTGACCAGCCGCAGATGCGGCTCGATACAGCCTACACCTACGATGCCTTCGGCAACCGTACCAGCGTCACCGTCAGCTCCCCGGCCACCGGCACCGCCGCCATCGCGACCCGTGCCACGACCACCACCTGGGATGCCGACGGCCAGTTCCCCCTCACTGTCGCCAATGCGCTTGGCCACACCGAAACCAAGACCTTCGATCCCCGCTTTGGCGTCGTCACCAGCCTCACCGGCCCCAACAACCTCACCACCACCTGGCAGTACGACGGCTTCGGCCGCAAGACCCAGGAGAATCGGGCCGACGGCACGCAGACCGTCTGGACCTACGACATGTGCGACGCCGCCTGTCCCACCAACGGCGTCTATCGCATCGTCACCCAGATATTTGGCGCCGGAACCCAGATCGCCCCGGTTTCCGTCGACTACTTCGACAGCCTCAACCGCAAATTGCACACCGCCACCCAGGGCTTCGACGGCAGCTGGATCTACAAGGACACCGTCTACGACAACCAGGGCCGCGTACAGAAAGTATCGCGTCCCTATTTCGCCGGCCAGGCCGTGTACTGGGTCACCAGCGAATACGACGACCTCGGCCGCGTCGTCCGGGTCTACGAACCTGACGATCCGGCCACCCCCGCGCTCCGCGTCGTCTACAACGGCCTGACGATTGCCCGCACCAACCGCAAGGGCCAGGTCACTACCGAGATCAAAAACAGCCAGGGCCAGAAGGTCAGCGTCACCGACGCCATGGGCAACCTCACCACCTACGCCTACGACCCCTTCGGCAACCTCGCCCGCACCACCGATCCGGCAGGGAACAGCATCGTCAACCTCTATGACGTGCGGGGCCGCAAGATCCAGACGACCGACCCCGACCTGGGCACCTGGACCTACGAATACAACGTCCTCGGCGAACTGGTCAGACAGACCGACGCCAAGAACCAGGTCGCCACCATGAGCTACGACGTGCTCGGCCGGATGACCCGGCGCGTCGAGAACGGGCTGACCAGCGACTGGATCTACGACACGGCCGCCATGGGGAAAGGCAAGCTCCAGCAGGCCAAGACCAGTGCGGGCTATATCCGGACCCATTACTACGACAACTATGGCCGTCCCCAGATCACGCTTTCCAATCTGGGTGCGGGCAATCCCCTGTTCTTTAGCAGCGTCACCTACGATGCCTTCGGCCGGGCATCCCAGCAGAACTACCCCAATGGCCTGAGCACCCGGACTATCTACAATGCCTACGGCTACGTCGCCGAAGTGCGCAACGCCGCCACCAACGCGCTCTACTGGCAACTCAACGCCATGGATGCCGAGGGCCACGCCATCCGCGAAACCACCGGCAACGGCATCGTCACCGAGCGAAGCTATGCGGCCGACACCGGCCGCATCCAGAACATCGTCGCGAATACCGCGAGTGGCCAGCAGATCCAGGGGCAGGCCTATGTCTACGACACCATCGGCAATGTCGCGATCTACGCCGACGGCCCCGGCAACCAGCTCGAAATCCGCGGCGGCTACGATGCGATCAACCGTCTGACGCAGATCGATTCCACGATCGACGGCGTCGCCTCCAGCCAGACGCTGGTCTACGACGCCCTGGGCAACATCACAAGCAAGACCGGCGTCGGCAATTACTACTACGGTGGCAACGCCAACTGCATCAACAGCAACGTCGGCCGCCACGCCGTCTGTAGGGCCGGGAACAACGCCTATTCGTACGATGCCAACGGCAACCTCACCGGCGGTGCCGGGCGTTCCGTCACCTGGACCGCCTGGAACATGCCCGCCAGCCTGACCCAATCCGGACAGACCCAGAGCTGGCTCTATACGCCCGAGCACGACCGCTACAAGATGGTCGCATCCGGCCGCACGACCTGGTACCTGAACCCCAGCGTGCATCAGGGTGGGCACTACGAACGGACCCTGTACACCAGCGGCACTGTCGAGCACCGCGTCACCCTGTACGGCGGCGGCCGTGCCATCGGCGAAGTGCTCACCTTCGAGGTCACGAGCGGCACCGCGCCGGCCGCCCAGACAAGATACTTCCACAGCGACACCCAGGGGTCGATCACCGCGGTCACCGACAGCGCAGGCGTCGTGCTGACCCGTTTCCGCTATGACGCCTGGGGCAAGCAGACCCTGACCTACGGCAACAACACGGGGATCAACGCCACTCGCCAGGGGCATACGGCGCATGAAATGCTGGACGGCGGGCTGACGCATATGAACGGGCGGCTGTACGACCCGGTGCTCTCCCGCTTCGTCAGCGCGGATCCGACGGTCGACAATCCGTTCGATCTGCAGAGCCTGAACCGATACAGCTACGTGAACAACAATCCGATGGGGTTCACGGATCCAACAGGGTATTTCAAGATCTTCGGAATGAAGTGGTCGAGCTTCAGGGATAAAGTGGTGAAGCCAATTGCCCAAATTGCGATTTGTACCGTCACGGGTCCGGGAGGGTGTGCGGCATCGGCATCGGCTTTTGCTCTTGCCAATGGCGCGACTCCCGGTCAAGCATTACGGGCGGGAATGATTAATTTCCTAACTTCACAAGCTTTCCAACTTGCGGGCGACACGTTTCCCAGTGGTTGGAAAAACGTAGCGGCGCATGCGGCGGTTGGGTGTGTTTCTGCGTCAGCGGGCGGTGGCCAGTGTGATCAAGGCGCGGTTTCTGGTGCAGCAGGGTCATTGTGGACAAACTATGGTCCAAATCTCGGCAGCCTGACAGCTAATGTGGTGGCGCATGCTGTAGTTGGCGGAACAGCCAGTGTGCTGGGTGGCGGGAAGTTTGAGAATGGGGCAATGACGGGGGCGTTTGGATATCTATTTAACTGTCTTGCGCATGAAGCATGTGCTCAGAACATGACTCGTGACACACGTGGTGGTTATTTAGAGCAACGGTGTGTGAACGGGCAATGCTACACGGTTCGCTTAAGTACCCTGTGCGGCACAATGTCGTGTCAGCAAGAGAATATTAATGTGGATTGGGTCGATTCCGGCTCCGCAGCTTATGCCAAGGCACTGAATATCAAGATGACCCAGGATGTTGGCACGGCGGCAACAGCAGTGGGGATGGTCAGTCCGGTCGGCCCCATTGGAACGGTAGCAGGTTATGTAGGCTTGGCATCCACGGGGGCTGAATTTGCGATGACGAGAAATATGGATGTTCTGGTTCCCCCGTTTGTTGGTGCACGGGTTACGAACTGGCTATCACGTGCCGGCTTGGGGGAGGCATGGGCTAGGCGTGTAGGCGATGGCATTAGCTGGATATTGGGGGAGAGTAAATGAGAGGCTCCCTAATAATACCTACAGCATTAATTGCATTTGTAGGACTGTTATTGATATACATCTTATGGACGGGACAGTTCCGAGATGCATGGATTCTGGGTAGCTTCTTTATGGTGGCTTGGGGAACGCACCTCATTATTGCTTACGTTCGTGGCACAACGATGTGGACAGGTCCATTGCCTGCGCATAACACCGACGATGTCCGCTACATTCGGCTAGGCATCATGCTGCTTGGAATTGTGTTCTGCCTTTATTTCAGCATTCAAATAATTTCACTATCACTTTGAATCATTGTTCCCGTTGTATTCATGTTTCGGCTACAGGATTCCGCATAGACGGGCGTTCCTATTAAATCATACCCAACTATATAGTCTGTTCCACCTGAAGCAAACGTCGATGCCAATAGGCGAGAAGCAGCGGCGGCCAGCTTCCATATGAATGGTTCGGGATAGTTCTACGACAAGGTTCGAAATGACGCGGACTGGGAGCAAATAGTTTGGATCAGAGTATGAGAGCTTCGGAAACCTCAACCACCGGGCAACGGGCGCAGCGTTCGGCTATTCGGAAGATACTTTCTGCCCCCCATTTCTTCTGTTGCCGTCACCAATCAAAGAGGCTCGCATGCAACACGTACTCATCTTCCGAATGATCTTCGCTGGAGGCCGCATGGCGATTCTTCGAGTCAGCGGAACTGGTTGAAATCAGAAGGCAAGCCGGCGTCAAGGCGCCCGGGTTCCTGTCTCTGCATGAGATCGAACCGGGTGTACTGTAGCCATCGTCATGCGGCGAATGCCTTGCCGAGCGCGAAGCAAGCTCGCTAACATGAGGGCCTGTGGGGGCTGGTGCAGCCCCGGAAGCGCTCCATTCCAAATCCTGGCCACGCAACACGTACGTGACCGCAACCGATACGGACAAGGAACATGCCGCAACGTCACAGGGAACATCACCGCACTGACCGTATCGGCTGGCTGCGCGCAGCGGTGCTGGGGGCGAATGACGGCATTGTTTCCACGGCCAGCCTGATCCTCGGCGTCGCGTCGGCACAGGGCGGCCACAGCAGCGTGCTCGTCGCCGGCCTTGCCGGCCTGGTCGCGGGTGCCATGTCGATGGCGGCCGGCGAATATGTTTCCGTGCATTCCCAGGCGGATACCGAGCAGGCCGACCTCGAACGCGAGCGACAGGAACTGAAGACGAACGATCCGGGCGAACACCGGGAACTGGCGGCAATCTATGTCAAGCGGGGACTCGATCCGGCGTTGGCGAAGCAGGTCGCCGATCAGCTCATGGCGCACGACGCGCTCGGCGCCCATGCGCGCGACGAACTCGGCATCTCCGAGGCGCTGACGGCCCGGCCGATCCAGGCGGCATTTTCTTCGGCTGCCAGCTTTTCCTTCGGCGCAGCCATGCCGCTGCTGGTCACGGTATTTGCGCCGGAAGCGAGCCTGATCCCGCTCGTCTCGGCAAGCTCGCTCATCTTCCTGGCGCTTCTGGGCGGCGTGGCGGCCCGCGCCGGCGGTTCACGGGTGGCGCTGGGCGCCCTGCGCGTCACGTTCTGGGGCGCGTTGGCCATGGGCGTGACGGCCGGCGTCGGGGCCTTGTTTGGCACGCTGGCTTGATCGGCCGCATAGCGGGTCCTGGATAACGCCTCGTGCTTTCTGGAGAAAATGCCCATGCAACCGCGTGTCACCCTGATCACCCTTGGCGTGGACGACCTCGACCGCGCGGTGAAATTCTATGCCGAAGGCATGGGCCTCAAGACCGAAGGCATCGTGGGGCGGGAATTTGCTTTCGGTGCCGTCGCATTCTTCGAACTCCAGGGCGGCCTGAAGCTGGCGCTGTGGCCCCGGGCAAGCCTCGCCCATGACACCGGCCTGCCCCCAGGCGCGCCCAATGCCACCGACATCTCGCTTGCCCATAACGTCGCGTCCAGGGCCGACGTCGATGCGGTGATGGCCGAAGCCGCCGCCGCAGGCGCCCGCATCGTCAAGCCTGCCCACGATACCTTCTGGGGCGGATACGCAGGCTACTTCCTGGATCCGGACCAGCATCTCTGGGAAGTGGCCTGGAATCCCCAGTGGGCCCTGGATGCGTGACGCCTGCCCATATCGCTCCCAGAACAACCGAGGTTTCCATAAAACAACCCTCCAGCGAAGGGCTTGGAGGCAACGCTGAAGGCGGATACTCTGTCGCCCAACGTCGCCCGGTCTCCTGATGGCGATCGAAAGAAGCCAACCATGTCCCATACCCGTACCATCACCCTGACGTCGCTCGCCATGCTGGCCTTTGCGGGCAATTCCCTGTTCTGCCGGATTGCCCTCAAGCACACCAGCATCGACCCGGCCAGCTTCACGACCCTCCGGCTGGCCTCCGGCGCGCTGACACTCTGGCTGCTGGTGAAGGCCAGACAAGGCACCACGGCCGGGCGCGGCAACTGGCTATCCGCGCTGGCGCTGTTTGCCTATGCGGCGGGCTTTTCCTTTGCCTATGTGAGCCTGCCAGCGGCAACGGGTGCGCTGCTGCTGTTTGGCGTCGTCCAGGCGACGATGATCGGCCATGGCATGTGGACGGGCGAACGTCTGGGACGCATGCAGCTTGCCGGCTTCGTCCTCGCTTTCGGGGGACTGGTCGGCCTCCTGCTCCCGGGCCTCTCGGCACCGCCGCTGCTGGGCTCGGTATTCATGCTGGGTGCAGGGATTGCCTGGGGCATCTATTCCCTGCGCGGGAAAGGCGCAGGAAACCCCATCCGGGTCACGGCGGGCAATTTCCTGCGCGCAACACCCATTGCAGCCGCATTGAGCCTGGTCATGATGCGCGGCACGCCGCTGGATTACGCCGGAATCGGGTATGCGATCCTGTCGGGTGCGCTGGCGTCGGGGATGGGCTATGCCATCTGGTACATGGTCCTGCCGGCACTGAAGGCCACCCAGGCTTCGATCGTGCAACTCAGCGTCCCCGTGATTACCGCGCTGGGCGGCATCCTGTTTCTGGGCGAGTCACTCACCCTGCGGCTGACCCTGGCGTCCGCCGCCATTCTCGGCGGGATTGCGCTGGTCATTCTCGAAAAGCCGGCCGTACGCCCGCATGCGATCACGGCAAGCCGGCCGTAGACGACAGCGCCAGCCTCGCCCCCTCAATGCACCTGATCCGCCCGCTTCTTCTCTTTCTTGGGCTCGCTGTCATCTCGATCGGCGGATGTGCATCGCTATCCCATTCTGTCGTCCCGCTCGACGTCCCCATGACCGACGACACGACCCAGGTGGCCGTGCTGAGCGACCATTCTCGGCACCCCGTGCTGTTGCGAGGCGTCGACCTGAAACCCGTGTCCGCGGCCCGCATCCCGCATGCTTTCCGGGACACGATTTACCTGTTGTCGCCAGGCCCGCATGTCCTGTGGGTAAGCAGCGTGCCCTACGGACATCCCCTCCTGCCCCAGACTGTCCGCTGCTATGTCCTGAGCGCACATTTCGAACGAGGCGCGCGTTATGTCCTCGAAGAGGATCCCGACAACGCACGCGTTCGGATGCTGCGGGAGGGATCGGCGTTGCCGGCAGCATCCGGCCAACGGGTGGACAAGACGCCCGTATTCCTGAGGGATTGCAGATGGCAGTAAGACCCGGTACAGGACGCGGGAATGGCCGGATCCAGGCCGCGACAATGCGCACTTGCCAAGGATGGAACATGGCCTACGCTTCCAGATGATCCGCGGTGGGCATCCCGCTCGTCGGCCGCGGGCGTTCACCCTACATTCCCCCAGAAGGAGTCCGACATGAAAGCCCGGTTATTGGTATGTGCCCTCGTTTCCAGCCTTGCATCCTGGAGCGCCATCGCCGACATGGTGGTCCCGATGCACAGCGTGAACGAACACGGGACCGGCCCGTCGGTCGGTCAAGTCACCGTCTCGCAATCTCGCTATGGCCTGGTGTTCACCCCTGATCTCAAAGGCCTGGCGCCCGGCCTGCATGGGTTCCATGTGCACCAGAATCCCGATTGCGGTCCGAAGGAAAAGGACGGAAAGATGGTCGCCGCACTTGCCGCAGGCGGGCATTACGACCCTGAAAAGACCAATCGCCATGGCACGCCCTGGGGCGATGGGCATCTGGGCGACCTGCCGCCGCTCTATGTCGACCCGAACGGCAGCGCCACCCAGCCGGTGCTCGCTCCGCGCCTGAACATGGCGGACCTGAAAGGACGTTCGCTGATGATCCATGCTGGCGGCGACAACCACGCCGACCACCCGGCCCCGCTGGGTGGCGGCGGCGCGCGCGTGGTGTGCGGTGTCACGCCATAGGGGCCGCGGATGGACATCCGCGTCAAGCGCGTCTACGCAGCGCCCGCCCCGGACGATGGCATGCGGGTGCTGGTCGACCGGCTGTGGCCGCGCGGGCTTGCCCGGGACAAAGCCCGCATCGACCTGTGGCTCAAGGAACTGGCCCCCAGCACGGAACTGCGCAAATGGTTCAATCACGAGCCCGCGAAGTGGGAGGAATTCCAGCGTCGCTACCGGCAGGAATTGCAACAGCAGCCCGCCGCGCTGACGCATGCGATCGAGACCCTCGGAACCGGGCCGGTGACGCTGTTGTTCGCGGCACGGGAAGAACGATACAACGATGCCGTCGCACTGAGGGCATTCCTGCTTTCCCGTCGCTGACCGGCAACCGACCCGCGGGCCCCACACATGCTTCCCGGGCCGAGGCCGGCCATAGCATAATTCCGGGGCGATCCCGCACGATGCCAGAGGGCTGGCTGTGCCGATTCGCGCCGCCCCAGGAATCCATCGTGTCGCCAAACGAACTCGAACACTATCTGCACCAGAACATCCCCCTATCGCAGGCCATGCACGTCTCGGTCGTGTCGGTACGGCCCGAGGACGTCGTGCTGAGCGCGCCTCTGCCGCCGAACATCAACCACCGCGGCACCGTGTTCGGCGGCAGCGCCTCCGCCATCGCCATCCTGGCAGCCTGGTCGCTGCTTCATGCGCGCTTGCACGACGAAGGCACCCACAGCCGGCTGGTGATCCAGCGCAACACCATGCACTACGAACGCCCGATCGACGGCGGCTTCACGGCGCGCTCCTTTCTTTCGGATCCGCTGGCCTGGAGCGTTTTCACGCGCACGCTTCGGCGACGGGGCCGTGCCCGAATCGCGGTTTCATGCGTGCTCGAATACGCCGGCCGGCCCGCCGGCCAGCTTGACGGGCTGTTTGTCGCACTGGGCATGGAGAGCGATTAAGTCTCCACAAAAAGCCAGTACATCGCGCGGGGATTCCTGCAGTCGGCCACGTGGCCGATTTTTTCGCAACGATGATCCTTTGTCATGGCGATGTCATCTACGCACCCAACAATCCGGGCAGCAATTTCGATTGCCGACCCGGCGTCTTCCACATCCTGTCGTTGCGGTGAATGGGACGTCGCCCTCCCCATGACCACCGGAGAATCAAACCGTGCGAAAACTCATTCTTCCCCTGATGCTGAGCACCAGCGTGTTTGCCGCCACCCCAGTCCAGGCCCATTCGTTTAACGACAAGACATCCCATGATGCGCGTGACGCGCTCGCCATCGCTGTATTCGGCGACTCGCCCTACGGCACCAAGGACGCCGACACGGCGCAGTTCGATGCGACCCCGGCGTTCATCAAGACGATCAACGACGATCGCGATGTGTCGCTGGTTCTCAACGTCGGCGACATCCACTCCGGCAAGCAGACCTGCTCCCAGGCCTACGATCAGTCGATCTACGACCTCTGGACCGCCTTCCAGTCCCCTATGGTGTACACCCCCGGCGACAACGAGTGGACCGACTGCCACAAGAGCAAGGAAGGCGGTCTCGACCCGCTCGCGAATCTCGGATATGTCCGCGACATCTTCTTTGCCACGCCCGGCAATGCCATCGCCGTCGACAAGCCGCTGATCTCGCAGGCCCAGGCCTACGATGCGAACTATCCGACCGACGCCGAATACGTCGAGAACGTGATGTGGGGGCAGGCTGGCGCCGTGTTCGTGACCCTGAACGTTCCGGGCGGCTCGAACAACGACGAAGACAACTGGTTCGGCCTCGACCGCACGCAAGCGCAGACCGACGAGATCCTCAAGCGCACCAGCGCCAACCTGCGCTGGCTCGACAAGGCATTCGCCCTCGCCAGGACAAATCACGCCCGGGCCGTGGTGATCCAGATCCAGGCCGACATGTGGGATCTCGACGGGCATGACCCGAAGGACCTGCACATCGCCAACTACCGGCAGTTCATCGACAGCATCGCGCTGCACACGACCGCATTCGGCAAGCCGGTTCTGCTTTTGAACGGCGACTCCCACGGCTATCGTTCGGACAACCCGCTGGCCAAGGGTGCGCCCTGTGCCGCCGAGAACGGCGCCACGGAAGCGGCGTGCAGCGACGACGCCTATGACAGCCATCCCAACGGTTACGACGTAAAGAACTTCCACCGCATCGTGGTGCATGGCAGCGTCGCCCCGATGGAATGGGTCAAGCTCATGGTCAAGCCGGGCGACAGCGATGGCCGCGCCAGTGCGAGCAGCTTCGGACCGTTCAGCTGGAAGCGCATGGTCCAGGCGTTGCCGCCGGCGCCGTAAATCGGCCGGGCCTGTCCGCGCGCACCTGTTCGTGCGTGCGGACAAGGCGCGTGGCGTCCCGAAACCGGCGCAAGCCGGTTTTTTCTCGCCAACCGGCAGCCTGCCCGGCGCTTCAGGCATGCGCCAAACCAGCGCGCGTGTCCGGATCGAATATCCGGTAGGCGGCGAGCTTGGCAAGATCATTGATGAAAAACCACGCCAGGGCATATCCCCACACCATGAGCGCCCAGCCCCAGCCCAGCGGCGTCATGAATATGCCGTAGACCGCGATCAACGTCGCCACCAGCTGCGTGCCGACCACCGCCAGCAACAGGATCGGTGCGGGGCGTATCGACCAGAACGGGCCGCGCGTGCGGGTCAGGAAAATCGTCAGGTGCCCCGCGACGGACAGCTTCAGGTACATCAGCGTCTGGATGTGCGCACGGTCGAGATGGAAGACGCGCTCGCCGAGATAGAACAGGCCAAAGGCGGAAACGACCCCGGTCACCCCCAGCACCGTGGCGACGCCCAGTACGCTGGGCATGTTCCAGGCTTCGGGCGCATTCTTGTAGTGCACGTTGTCGTAGGCGATGGACAGGATGGCTCCGTCGTTGAGCAGAGCCAGCATCACGATCATCACCGCGGTCACCGGATAAAAATTGAACACCAGGATGGACAGGGTCATGAACAGCAATACGCGCAGCGTTTCCGTGATGCGATAGATTGCATAGCTGTTCATCCGCTGGAAAATTTTCCGGCTTTCCTTGATCGCGTCGACGATCACCGACAGGCCGGGCGTCATCAGCACGATGGACGCCGCCGCGCGTGCCGCATCCGTCGCGCCAGAAACGGCAATGCCGCAGTCGGCCTTCTTCAATGCGGGGGCATCGTTCACCCCATCGCCCGTCATGCCGACGATATGCCCGCGTTGCTGCAGGACATCGACGATGTGGTATTTGTGTTCGGGAAAGACCTGGGCAAAGCCGTCGGCATTCTCGATGGACGCCGCCAGTTGTCCCGTTTCCTGATGCCGGGTGTCGCCAAAGCCGCTGGCATCGAGGAGGTTCGCTCCCAGTCCCAGCTTGCTCGCGGTCTCGCGCGCGATGGCCAGTGCATCGCCCGTCACCATCTTGACGCTCACGCCCATTTCGCGCGCGGTAGCGATGGTCGCCCTGGCCTGCTCGCGCGGCGGATCGAACAAGGGCAGTACGCCGACGAACTGCCATTGACCGTCGCCATCGGCTCGCGCCACGCCCAGGGAACGAAAACCGCGCGCCGCAAATTCATTGACGGCCTGATCGACAGCCGTGACGACCTCATCGGCATTGGCAGACAATTCCAGGATCACCTGCGGTGCGCCCTTGGTTACCTTGAATGCGCTGCCATCCGGTCCCTTGACGGCCGCCTCGGTACGCTTGTGCACCGGATCGAATGGCTGGAAGTGAAGCACCTCATAAGCCTTCAACGCATCCTTGTCTTTCAGTCCGCCCAGAACAGCCAGGTCGATGGTGTCCTGGTTGTCCGCGCGCGAAGCCAGTGCGGCGTCGAGGATGACCCGATCGGTCGGGATGCCATCGACGCTGAAGGGATCGCCCAGGGTCAATTTGTTCTGGGTCAGGGTGCCGGTCTTGTCCGAACACAACACGTCCACCCCCGCCAATTCCTCGATGGCCGCCAGACGGGTGACGATCGCCTCTTTCCTGGCCAGCAGTCGCGCGCCGACCGCCATGGTCACCGACAGCACGGTAGGCATTGCAACCGGGATTGCGGCCACGGTCAGCACCAGGGCAAACTGCAGGGTGGTGAGAATGGGGTCGTCGCGGAACAGCGCGACGGTAATGATGATCGCCACCAACACCACCGCGAGGACGATCAGGTAATTGCCGATTCTCAGCACCGCGCGCTGGAAATGGCTGGTGGTCTGTGCCCCCTGTACCAGTTGCGCCGTCTTGCCGAAATAGGTGTTCGTTCCCGTGGCATAGACCAGCGCGTCGATTTCGCCGGTGCGGACGATCGAGCCGGAAAATACCGCCTCGCCGGATGTGTGCGTGACAGGCAAGGATTCGCCGGTCAGCGCGGACTGGTCCACCTCGATCGGATCGCCTTCCAGCAAGCGTGCGTCCGCCGGCACGATATCGCCCAGACGCAGATGAATGACGTCGCCCGGCACCAGTTCACGCGCCGCCGGGGTGGTCCACTGCCTGTCGCGCTTCACCTGGGCCTTGATTGCCAGTTTGGCCTTCAGCGCAGCAATGGCGTTGCCCGCCTGGTGTTCTTCCCAGAATCCGACCACGGCGTTGGCTAGAAGCAGCACGAGGATGATGACAAAGTCCGGCCAATGTTGGGCTACCGCCGAGAGGATGACGGCGGCTTCGATCATCCACGGGATGGGGCCCCAGAAATAGCTGAGGAATTTCAGGAAAGCATTGGCCTTTTTCTCTTCCAGTTCGTTCGGCCCGTATTGCGTCAACCGCTTCTGCGCTTCGGCCTGGCTGAGACCGTCCGGCGACGACCCCAGTTTTTTCTCCACTTCCGGCAGCGGCAGGGATTTCAGATCGTCATGTGCGCCGGGCTTCAATCCGGATAGCTCGGCCTGGTCACGATTGGCTTCCATATGGCTTACTCCTGTCCTTGCACTGACACAGGGTTCCTGAGCCATCGGAGTGGCTCCTGTTCGTACCCTTGGCATTCGCTGCATTGAATGAAACCGAAGCCGTTGCGCTTCTCTCAACCACGCCCCTACCGCGTCGACGTGATCAAACTATTGACCGTCGCTTTCATGAATGGTTTGCAGAGCGTCGCCATATCGTGCTGCCCATGCTTTTTTCAGCCTCCGTTCATGCATCTCCACTACCCGATTCCCTGAGTCTCTGGCCGAACGTTGCCGAGAAGTTGAATACGATGCATGAAGGGAAACGGCATCACGGCTTCCTGTCCATGCCTGTTCAATTTTTGTGCAACAACAGGATCATGCCGCCCAATGCCGCCAATACCGCCAGCCACAACGTAATGGCGATGCGCGTGGCTTTTGAAGCGCGATCTTTCTCCCACCATGTCGCCGGACGAATGCCCTGTACCAGAAACGTCGTTACTCCAGCCAGATTCACGCAGATCAGATTCATCAGAAACAGCGACAACGCACCCATCGCCAGTGCCGCATGCCCACTGCCAAGCAGCAACCCGAAGGCCACCAGTGGCGGCAATAGCGCCACGGCCACCATCACCCCGATCAAGATCGCCGACACGCCTGTCGTGAACGCCAGTGCCCCTGCCGCACCCGATGCCAAAGCCACGACGAGGTCGCCCAGCCCCACTCCGTCGCGCGATGCAATTTCCGGTATTGCCGGGTCCACCTGCAGCAGCACGCCGATGATCGTCGACAACACCATCGCCACCGAAATCCCGGCCAGGGCTGTCAGGAACGCACGCCGAAGCAGGGTCAGGTCGCCAAGGGTCGTGGCGAGTGCCAACGCCATGTTCGGCCCGAGCAGGGGTGCGATCACCATCGCCCCGATGATGATCGCCACACTGTTGTAGTACAGGCCAACGGCCGCCACGATGGTGGACAACACCACCATCGTCAGATAGACCCGCGAGCACTGCGCGGCATCCTTGATGTCCTCGTACAACTCCTCGCGGCTGATCCGTTCCGGCGGTTTCTCCTGTGGAGCGGGCTGCTCGGGTTCTGGTTCTGGCTCAGGCTCTGGTTCAGCACGTGGCAACGTCGCCTCGACAGCCAGAATCACCACCCGGTTGCCCTCTTTTCCGGCGTAACGTTCCCCCAACAGATCGAGCACGGCTTCGCTCTGTTCCGCATCCAACAAGATCCTCACCAGCACATCCCCATCGGGCAAGCGAATCTGTCGGTAGTCGAGCGTCTTGTGCTCCTTGAGAAGCGCACGGATTTCCATGCCGTCCTGCTCCGGCAACACCATTTCGATCAGTCGCAGCGCCATCGCGGCGTCATCCTTTCCATTTCCACTCCCGAATTTCCGGCATGTCCTGGCCGTACTTGTTGATGTACTGCTTGTGCTCGATGAGCTTGTCCTTCAGCTGCTGTTTCAGGTAGACGCCCTTGTCGCCGGTCTGCGGCAGGCGGTCGATGGTATCCATCACGAGGTGGAAGCGATCGAGGTCGTTCAGCACCGTCATGTCGAAAGGCGTGGTGATGGTGCCCTCCTCCTTGTAGCCGCGGACATGGAAGTTGTCGTGATTGGTGCGGCGGTAGGTGAGCCGGTGGATCAGCCACGGATAGCCGTGGAAGGCAAAGATCACCGGCTTGTCGCGGGTGAAGATCTCGTCGAAATCCCTGTCGCTCAGGCCGTGCGGATGCTCCGTCTGCGGCTGCAGCTTCATGAGGTCGACAACGTTGACCACACGGATTTTCACGTCAGGCAGATGCTCACGCAGAATGGAGACGGCAGCCAGTGTTTCCAGCGTAGGCACGTCGCCACAGCAGGCCATCACCACGTCGGGCGCGACGGCCTGATCGTTGCTGGCCCATTGCCAGATACCGACACCCTGGGTGCAATGCTTGATGGCCGCATCCATGGTGAGCCACTGCGGCGCCTGGTACTTTCCGGCGATCACGACGTTGACGTAATGCCGGCTGCGCAGGCAATGGTCCCAGACCGAGAGCAGGCAGTTGGCGTCCGGCGGCAGGTAAACGCGTACGATGGCGGCTTTCTTGTTGACGACGTGATCGATGAAGCCCGGATCCTGGTGGGTGAAACCGTTGTGCATCTGCTGCCAGACATGCGACGCGAGCAGATAATTCAGCGACGCGATTTTCCGCCGCCACGGCAGGTCAGCCGTGACCTTCAGCCATTTGGCGTGCTGGTTGAACATCGAGTCGACGATGTGGATGAACGACTCGTAGCTGTTGAACAGGCCGTGTCGCCCGGTGAGTAGGTATCCCTCGAGCCACCCCTGGCACTGATGCTCGCTCAGCATCTCCATGACCCGGCCGTCCAGGGCGAGGAATTCGTCGTTGTCCTGCGTGCGTGCATCCCACTGCCGATTGGTGACCTCAAACACGGCATTCAGGCGATTGGAAAGCGTCTCGTCAGGGCCGAAGATCCTGAAATTGCGTTGCGCCCGATTGAGCTTGGCCACGTCGCGCAGGAACACGCCGAGTTCGTGCGTGTCGGCCGCCGTCACGGCCCCGGGCGACGGCACTGTCACCGCGTAGTCCTGAAAATCCGGCATGATCAGATCACGCAGCAGCAGACCGCCGTTGGCGTGGGGATTGGCGCCCATGCGTCGCTCACCTTCTGGCGCGAGTTCGGCCAGCTCCGGTTTGAGGCGGCCCGACTCGTCGAACAGTTCCTCCGGCCGGTAGCTCTTCAGCCACGCTTCCAGCAGCCTGAGGTGTTCGGGGTGCTCGGCATCCACGGCAATCGGCACCTGGTGCGCACGGAAGGTGTCTTCGATTTGCAGGCCATCGACCATCTTCGGCCCGGTCCAGCCCTTGGGCGATTTGAGCACGATCACCGGCCAGCGCGGGCGCATGGTGTTGCCGTTGACGCGTGCTTCGTATTGGATGCGCTTGATCTCCTCCATCGCGATGTCGAGCGTCGCCGCCATGGCCTCGTGCATCAGCGCCGGTTCATCCCCCTCGACGTAATAGGGCATCCAGCCGCAGCCGCGGAAGAACTGATCCAGCTCTTCCGGCTCGATGCGGGCGAAAATAGTGGGGTTGGCGATCTTGTAGCCATTGAGGTGCAGAATCGGCAACACCGCGCCATCGGTGACCGGATCGAGAAACTTGTTGGAATGCCACGCCGTGGCCAGCGGTCCGGTTTCCGCCTCGCCGTCCCCGACGACGCAGGCGACGACGAGATCGGGATTGTCGAACACCGCCCCGAAGGAGTGGCTGAGCGAATAGCCCAGTTCGCCGCCTTCGTGTATCGAGCCCGGGCATTCAGGCGACGCGTGGCTGGGAATGCCGCCGGGAAAGGAAAACTGGAGAAAGAGCTTCTGCAACCCCGCCTCGTCCTGGCTGATGTTGGGATAGATCTCGCTATACGTGCCTTCGAGATAGGTATGGCTCACGACGGCCGGACCGCCGTGTCCGGGGCCGGACACGTAGATCATGTTGAGGTCGTACTTCTTGATGAGCCGGTTCAAGTGCGTGTAGATGAAGTTTTGGCCCGGCGTCGTGCCCCAGTGCCCCAGCAGCATGCGCTTGACGTCGCCCATCGCCAGCGGCCGCTTCAGCAGCGGATTGTCGTAGAGATAGATTTGCCCGACCGAGAGATAGTTTGCCGCGCGCCAATAGGCGTCCATCCTGTTCAGCAGGTCCGGTGAAAGGGTCTTTGGCGTGGCATTCATGTGGGCTCCTTACTTATTCATCGAGGTCGAGAATGCGGCAGACCGATCGGGCAATCATCTGCTCTTCGTCCGTGCGGATGACGCGAACCCGCACCCTGCTGGCGTCCGTGGAAATCACATCCGCGTGCACCGCGTTGCGTGCCGCATCCAGCTCGATACCGAGGAAGTCGAGTCCCTCGCCTATGCGCGCACGAACGGCCGGCGCGTTTTCGCCGATGCCGCCGGCGAAGACCAGCGTATCGATCCCGCCCAGCGCGGCGGCATGGGCGCCGATCTGTTTCTTCGCCTGATAGCAGAACAGCGCCACCGCCTCCGCCGCGCGGACATCGTCCGCTTCGCGCGCGAGCAGGTCCTGCATGTCGGCGCTGGTCTCCGATATGCCGAGCAATCCCGATTCATGGTTGACCATATGTTGGAATTGTTTCGCCGTCATGTTCTCGGTACGCGCCAGATACCAGGCCAGTCCCGGGTCCAGATCGCCGCTGCGGGTGCTCATCGGCAGACCCGCCGTCGGCGTCAAGCTCATGCTGGTGTCGATGCTTTTCCCTTCACGCACGGCCGTCACGCTCGCACCATTGCCGAGATGGGCCAGGATCACCCGTCCCTGCGCAAGTTGAGCGCCCTCCAGCCGCGCAAGTTCTTCCATGAGGTAGGCGCAGGAGAGGCCGTGAAAACCATAGCGCCGGACACCCTGCGCATCGTAGCGCCGCGGAATCGGCAGCAGGCGGGCCACGCGCGGCATGTCATGATGGAAAGCGGTATCGAAGCAGGCGATCTGCGGAACGTCCGGAAAACGGCGATGGAACGCCTCGGTCAGAAGAATTTCTTCCGGCAGATGCTCGGGGTCGAACGGGCTCAGCTGATGCAAGGTCTCGATCATCGCCGGCGTGATCCGCTGCGCTTCCCAGTACGCAGGCCCGCCATGCACCACACGGTGGCCGATGGCGGCCAGCGCCCCGCTTGCGATCTGGCCCTCGACCCAATCCATCAGCACGCCGACCGCCGCCGTGTGATCCGGCGCGGACACGGAACGCGAAAAGGCATCGGCACGATTCGTTCCCTGCACCGTGAACGTGGCGGCCGGCATGCCGATCCGCTCGATCCTGCCTCGCAGAACCCGATGCAGCGACGTTCCCGTGTCGAACAAGGCGAACTTGATGCTGGACGAACCACCATTGACGGACAGGATGAAGGCTTTTTCAGGTGTCAGCATAGGTCGAATTCCCCGGGTGGGAGGGTGTCATCTTCGCGTCGCGAGGATGACACCGGCGCGCGGCTCGATCCGATAGATCACGGGTGCATCCAGCCGCAGCGCCGTGCCCGGCGAGGCGATATCCTCGGGCGCCGGACGATGCGTATCCACCACCCGATGCCAGTGCCGATCATCCGGCGCCTCGGGCACGCGAAAATCGACATGCTCGCTGCCGGCATTGAATATGAGGAACAGGCTGTCATGCGCGTCTTCCCGTATGCGGCAAGCCAGCTGCCTGGCCGACGGATCGAACCAGTCTGGCACGTTGCCGTCCGGGCCGAACCACTGGATCTCCGCTTCCGTATAGAACCGTTCCCGGCTCAAGACCGGATGCGCCCGACGAAAGGCGAGCATTTCGCGCACGAATCGATGGAGTTCCCGGTGCTGTTCGAGCAGGTTCCAGTCAACCCAGCTCGTCTCGTTGTCCTGGCACCAGGCATTGTTATTGCCGCCCTGGGTACGACGAAACTCGTCCCCGCCCAACAGCATCGGCACGCCGCGCGAGATCAGTAGCGTCAGCAGGAAGTTCCTGATCTGGCGACTGCGCATCGCCTCGATCGCAGGATCCGTCGACGCCCCTTCGATGCCGCAAGCGTCGCTGAAGTTGGCATCGCTCCCGTCCCGGTTGTCCTCGCCGTTCGCCTCGTTGTGCTTGGCGCGATAGCTCACCAGGTCGTTCAAGGTGAATCCGTCGTGGCAGGTGACGAAATTGATGCTGGCCTCGGGACCTTTTCCCGACTGGGCGTAGATGTCGGCGCTGCCACAGAGGCGGCTGGCAAAGAGGCCGAGCATTCCCGCATCGCCGCGCCAGAAACGCCGCACGTCGTCACGGTAGCGGCCATTCCATTCCGCCCAGCGCCGTTCGGAGAAACTTCCCACTTCGTAAGCACCGGCGGCGTCCCACGCCTCGGCGATGAGCTTCACGTCCCGCAGGATCGGATCCTCGGCGATCCGCTCGAGCAGCGGCGCGCTGGCCAGCAGCCTGCCGGTGCCGTCACGGCCGAGAATCGACGCCAGGTCGAAGCGGAACCCGTCCACGTGCATCTCCACCACCCAGTGGCGCAGCGCGCCCAAAATGTGATCCCGCACCACGGGATGATTGGCGTTGACGGTGTTGCCGGTGCCCGTGTAGTTCCTGTAATGGCGCAGGTCCGGCGTCAGCATGTAGAAGATCGCGTTGTCGATCCCGCGAAAACCCAAGGTCGGCCCCAGTTCGTTGCCTTCCGCCGTATGGTTGAAGACGACATCCAGGATCACTTCGATCCCGGCCTGGTGGAGCGCACGCACCATCTCCTTGAATTCCAGCGTCTGCTGGCCCTGGCCACCCGCGCTGCTGTAGGCGGCCTTCGGTGCCAGAAAGGCCACGGGATCGTAGCCCCAGTAGTTTCTGAGCGGCTCGCCCGTCTGCGGATTGCTGACCGGAAGCTGCCATTCGTTGAATTCGTGCACTGGCATCAACTCCACCGCCGTCACGCCCAGCGCCTTCAGATAAGGGATCTTGTCCATCAGGCCGCGGTAGGTGCCGGGATGGTCGACGCCGGCGCTGGGATGGACGGTGAATCCCCGGATATGCATTTCGTAAATCACGGTCTCCGACCAGGGGCGCCTGGGCGGCAGGTCGTCCTGCCAGTGGAACGGCTCGTGGATGAACACGCATTTCGGCATGGCGCCGGCGTCGTCCACCGGGGAAGGCATCCGATCCGGATCTGGCGCCGCTGGATCGTATCCGCGCGCCGGCCCGAAATCCCAAGGCGAGCGTTGCGAGATTGCCGTCGCGAAGGGGTCCAGGAGCAGCTTGCGGAAATTGAAGCGATGGCCGTCCTGGGGCCGGTACGGGCCGTCGACACGATAGGCATACAGCTGGCCCGTTTGTATCCCCTGCACCCAGACGTGCCAGACGTCGCCGGTGCGGTTGCGGACCGGATCCAGATCGATGGCCCGGACCGGCACGGCATCATGTGCCCGATCGAACAGTTCCAGCCGAACGCGGCTGGCATGACGGCTGAACAGGGCGAAGTTCACGCCGCCTTCGGATTCGTGGGCTCCCAGAGGCAAAGGCACGCCTCGCCGTAGGTCGGTGCACTCGGACACCTCGGCGGCGTAGTCGTGCAGCGGGCGTTCCGGGGCGCTCACGATCGACCGGCCTCAACGTTGCCAGAGGATATGCGCATCTTCCAGCGGGACCGCCAGGCTGTCGTGGAACGGAATGAGGCGCGCCGTGTAGTCCGTCGCCGGACGGCTTGCCGGGACCGCGGCATGATACGCATAGCCGTTGGCCGCCCCCACCAGTTGCCGCACCCGCTGCATCGCCACCCGCACGGAGGGTGCGCCGTCCACTCCATTGGCATACAGTTCGACCCGCACCGTATCGGGATCGACGTCGTCGAGGTACAGCTGGATCTCGAATACGTGCTGTCCGTCCGCGCTGTCCAGTTTGACTTCCCCAAACCGCAGGGCCGTCCAATCCTGTTCCAGCGTGTGCCGCATTTTCACCAGTTGCGCACCGAGCGCCCCCTGCTCGGCGGCGCGCGCGAGATAGACCGAGGCGGCCGGGAGATAATGCTGCTCGGTGTATTCGCGCACCGCGCGGTTGGTGGAGTAGCGCGGCGTCAATTGCGCCATGCTTTCCCGCATCCGCGCCACCCAGGCGCCGGGAATGCCCTGCTCGTCGCGCGTATAGAATTCCGGGATCACTTCGCGCTCGAGCAGGCCGTAGAGCGCGTCGGCTTCGGCCGCATCCCAGGCCGGATCGTCATCATGCTCCTGGCCGTCCCCCAGCGCCCATCCCACTTCCGGCGTGTAGGCTTCCGCCCACCAGCCGTCCAGTTCCGACAGGTTGATGCCGCCATTGACCAGCACCTTCATGCCACTCGTTCCGCACGCCTCCCAGGGGCGTCGCGGCGTGTTGAGCCAGACGTCCACGCCCTGCACCAGGTGTTCAGTCAGGTGCATGTCGTAGTCGCTGAGGAAGATCACGTGTGGGCGCGCCTCGGGACGGCGGATGAAATGGATCCATTGCTGGATCAGGGCCTGTCCGGCCAGGTCGGCGGGATGGGCCTTGCCGGCGATGATGAGTTGTACCGGGCGTTGCGGATTGGACAGCAGGCGCAGCAGGCGTTCCGGATCGTGAAGCAGCAGGTTCGGTCGTTTGTACGTGGCGAAACGGCGGGCAAAACCCAGCGTCAGGGTGTTGCAATCGAACAGGTGCTTCGCCTCGGCGATGGCTTCGGGCGGCGCGCCGGACGCCGTAAGCTGCCGGGACAGGCGTTCGCGCGCGTAGTCGACCAGGGATGCGCTGGCGGCCGTGCGGAACTCCCAGAGCCTGGCGTCGGAGATGCGGCGCATGTCCTGCTCCAGCGTACCCGATCCATCCAGCCAGCGGTCCTTGCCGCAGGCTTCCGTCCACAGCACGTCGGCCGCGGCCGAGTCCCAGGTCGGCATATGGACGCCGTTGGTCACGTGGCCGACGGGTACTTCGTTCACCGGCCAGCGCGGAAAGAGCGGCGCGAACAGATGCCGGCTCACCCGCCCGTGCAGGCTGCTGACGCCATTCACCGCCCCGCTTCCGCGAATCGCCAGATACGCCATGTTGAAGGGCTCAGACGCGTCGTTCGGGTTCTGCCGACCGAGGGCCAGCAAGTCATGGCGCGTGATGCCGAGCCTCTGCTCGGCGTATCCGCCGAGATATTGCTCGATCAGGGCCGGTGCGAAACGATCGAATCCGGCGGCGACCGCTGTGTGCGTGGTGAAGAGATTCCCCGCGCGGGTGACGGCGAGTGCGACTTCGAATGGCTGCCCGCTCGACTGCATGAAGCTGCAGGCGCGTTCCAGCACGGCAAAGGCCGCATGTCCTTCGTTCAGGTGGCAGACTTCCGGTTGGATGCCGAGCGCCTGGAGCAACCGCCAGCCTCCGATCCCCAGCAGCATTTCCTGTTTGAGCCGCAATTCGGGACCGCCACCGTATAGCTCGCTGGTGATGCCGCGATGCGCGGGATAGTTCGCGGCGTCGTTGCTGTCCAGCAGGTAGAGCTTCACGCGGCCGACCTGGACCTGCCAGGCGCGCAGCCAGACCGAATATCCGGGCAACGCGATTTCCAGCCGCAGCCACTCTCCATCCGGTTTGCGCAGGGGCGTGATGGGCAGCTGTCCGGGGTCGTTGTAGGGAAAGCGCGCCTGCTGCATGCCGTCCTTGTCGATTTCCTGCCGAAAATAGCCTTGCTGGTAGAGCAGCCCCACCCCGATGACCGGAATGCCCAGATCGCTGGCCGCCTTGAGCTGATCGCCCGCCACGTTGCCGAGCCCGCCCGAATAAATAGGCAAGGCCTCGCTCAACATGTATTCCATGCTGAAGTAGGCCACACAGTTGAGCTGCGTGTGCGGGTGAGTCTGCTGAAACCATGCCGGGGCCTCGCCGGCATTCCGTCGCGTCTGCACGAGCGCGTCAAGATTCTTGCGGAAAGTGGGATCGGCCAGCACGCCCTGCAATTTCTCGCGCGACACCGTCTGCAACACGACCCAGGGATTCCGCGTCAGCGCCCAGAGTTCGGGATCCAGCTTTCGCCAGACAGGATCGGTGGCGTGGTTCCACGACGAACGCATATCCAGGGCCAGTTCGGCCAGGGAGTCGAACCCCTCGATATCCGTGGGAAGCAGAAATTCCTTCGGATGGCCGGATGGGGTGGGGTCATTCATGCTCGCTCCTTGTCAAATCGATGTCGCATCGCCCTGCATGGCGGGAGACGCCGGATCTTCAGGTCTTTTCGACGTGCCGCCATGATCGGCGCCCAGCATCACGTACATGGCTGGCACCACGAACAGGGTGAACAGTGTGCCGATCGACAACCCGGTCGCAATGACCAGGCCCATGTTGAAGCGGCTCACCGCGCCCGCGCCACTGGCGGTAATCAAGGGCATCACGCCGAACACCATGGCCGCAGTGGTCATCAGGATCGGCCGCAGGCGCAGGCCCGCGGCATGCTTGATGGCGTCGAGCTTGCTCTGCCCTTCGCGCTGCAGGTTGTTGGCGAACTCCACGATCAGGATGCCGTGCTTGGAGATCAACCCGATCAGGGTGACCAGACCCACTTCAGTGTAGATGTTCAGCGTGGCATGGCCGATGCCGAGGTTGATGAACAGGAGCGCGCCCGAGATGGCCATGGGGACCGACACCAGGATGATGATGGGATCGCGGAAGCTCTCGAACTGTGCAGCCAGGGCCAGGAAGATGATCACCAGGGCGAAGAAGAAGGTCAGCACCAGTCCACCCGATTCCTGGACGAACTGGCGGGAAGGACCGGCGTAGTCGAAAGTATAGCCGGCGGGCAGCGTGCGCTGGGCCAGCTGTTTCAGGCTCTCCAACGCCTGTCCCTGGGCCACGAAGGGCAAGGCCACGCCCTGGATGGTGGCCGCGTTGGCCTGCTGGAAATGACTGATCGTTTCGGGCTGCACCACGGTGCTGAAATGCACTACGGTGGACAACGGCACCATGTTGCCGCTCGCGGTGCGCAGGTAGTAATGCATGAGCTGATCCGGATTCAGGCGGTAGCGCTGGTCGACCTGGGGGATGACCTTGTAGGCGCGTCCGCCCAGTTCGAAGAAATTCACGTAGCCGCCACCCAGCATGGCCGACAGCGCCGAGCCGATGTCCTGCATGTTGAGACCCAGCTGTGCGGCCATGTTGCGGTCGATCTCGATGCGGGTCTGCGGCAGGTCGAGGCGCAGGTCGGACTGCAGGAAGATGAACTGCCCGGTCTTCTGCGCCGCCTGCAGGAACTGCTGCGATACCGCGTAGAGCTTGTCGAACGACTCGGAGGTGGTGATGACGAACTGGATCGGCACGCCGCGGGCACCCGGCAGGGGCGGCGGCTGGAACACCGCAATCTGCGAACCGGCGATCTGGCTCAATTTCTTCTGCAGTGCAGGCTGCAAATCCGTGGCGGTCTGGGTACGTGCATCCCAGGGTTTGAGGACCATGCCGCCAATGACCTGGGCGGGCGAATTGACCTGGAAGACATGGTCGGTTTCCGGAAAGCCCTTGAACACGTCGTAGATCTGGCTGGCGTAAAGCTGCCGCTGATCGATGGTGGCCGTGGGATTGTTGAAGGCGATGCTGATCAGCACGCCCTGGTCTTCCTGCGGCGCCAGCTCCGACATCGAGGTCGAATACAGGTAATAGATGGAGCCGAGAATGATGGCCGACATCACCGCCGTGACCGGCAGGTGATTGAGCGAGCCTTGAAGCAGGCGCTCGTAGCGTGCGTGCAGGCGCTCGAAGCTGCGGTCGAGGAACAGCACCAGCCGGTCCTGCCAGTTGCGGCTCTGCGGATTGGGCGCTTTCAGCAGGCGCGAGCACATCATCGGCGACAGGGTCAGCGCGATCACCGCCGACATGACGACCGTCCCCACCAGCGTAAAGGCGAACTCGGTGAACAGCGCGCCCGTCAGCCCGCCCATGAAGCCGATGGGGACGTACACCGCCACCAGCACGATGGTCATCGCGATGATGGGATTCGCCAGTTCGCGCGCGGCGCGCACCGCCGCGTCCATCCGCGACATGCCGTTCTCGAGATGGCGGCTGACGTTTTCCACGACGATGATGGCGTCGTCGACCACCAGGCCGATGGCCAGCACGATCGCCAGCAACGTGAGCAGGTTGATGGAATAGCCCAGCGCCAGCATCACGGTGAACGTGCCGACGATGGACAGCGGGATGGCGACCAGTGGAATGATCACCGAGCGCAGCGAACCGAGGAAGATGAACACGACCGCGGTGACGATGAGAACGGCCTCCACCAGCGTCTTGATCACTTCGTTGATCGAGGAATTCACGAACTTGGTCGAGTCGTAGATGATGCCGCCCTGCAAGCCGGTCGGCAGTTGCGACTGGATGTCGGGCATGACCTTGCGCACGCGGGCGATGACGTCGAGCAGATTGGCGCCCGGTGCGACCTGGATGCCGACGAACACCGACGACTTGCCATCGAAGGCGACCGCTGTGTCGTAATCGTCGGCGCCCAGGGAAACGTTGGCCACGTCCGTCAACCTGACGACCTGTCCGCCGACCGTTTTCACGATCAGGTTCTTGAACCCATCGAGCGACTTCAGGTTGGTATTGGCGGCCAGGTTGACCTGCACCATCTGGCCCTTGGCATTGCCGGTGGAGGAGAGATAGTTGTTGGCGGCCAGGGCCGAATACACGTCGGATGCGGTCAGGCCGTGGGCGGCGAGCTTCTGTGGGTCGAGCCAGGCGCGCAGGGCGAAGTTCTTCGCGCCCAGGATCTCGGCGGTCTGCACGCCGTCCACCGCCTGCAGCCGGGGCTGCACCGCACGGTTGATGTAGTCGGTGATCTGGTTGGGCTTGAGTACGTCGCTGTTGAATCCGATGTACATCGCGTCGATGGTCTGGCCGATGCTCACCGACAGGACGGGTGTCTGGGATTGCGGCGGCAACTGGTTGAGCACCGAGTTGACCTTGGCGGTAATCTCGGTGAGCGCCTTGTCGGGCGCGTAGTTCAACCGCAGGTTGACGGTGATGGTGCTCATGCCCTGCACGCTGCTCGACGTCATGTAGTCGATGCCGTTGGCCTGGGCGATGGCGTTTTCCAGCGGCGTGGCGATGAAGCTCGCCACCAGGTTGGCGTCGGCCCCCGGATAGACCGTGGTGACCGTGACCACGGCGTTTTGCGTGTAGGGATACTGCAGCACCGGCAGCAACCCGATCGAACGCAGCCCGAGCACCAGGATGACCAGGCTGACCACGGTGGCCAGCACCGGGCGCCTGATGAAGATATCCGTGAATTTCGTGTTCATCGCGGCGGCCTTCAGGGGGTGGGCACGTTCGGATTCGGACTGTTCGAAGGCTGGACGCTGTTGTTCACCGTGACAGGAGAGCCGTTGCGAAGCTTGAGCTGGCCGGCGGTCACCACGGTTTCACCCGCCTTCAGGCCCTTGAGGATGGCGACCTGGTCGCCGCGCGTCGGACCGGTCGTGATGAAACGCTGCTCCACCGTCAGTCCGGGCTTGCCGTTCGCGCCCTTGCCATGATCCGTCACGATGAACACGGTGGCGCCATAGGGGTTGTAGGTGATGGCGGCGTTGGGCAGGGTGACGTATTGCACAGGCTCGCCCTGGCCGATGCGCACCGTGGCAAACGCGCCCGGCAGCAAGGTATTGCGGGGATTGGGCACGCGGGCGCGCACCTTGAGATTGCGCGTGGCGGTGTCGATCTGCGGCTCGATCGCGGTCACGATGCCATGGAAGCTCTGGCCTGGCACCGCGCTGGTCTCGATCTGGGCCTTCATGCCCACGCGGACCAGATCGATCTGGCTTTGCGGCACGCTGAAATCGACTTCCATCGGGTCGAGTTTCTGCAGCGTGACCACGGCCGTACCCGGCGCCAGATACTGGCCCAGGTTCACCTGGCGGATACCGAGCTGGCCGGGAAACGGCGCGCTGATCGTCTTCTGTGCGATCAACGCTTTTTGTGCCGCCACCTGGGCTTGTGCACTCTTGAGTGTGGCCTTGTCGGTATCCACCACCGACTGGCTGATGGCCTGCACCGCAAGCTGGGCCTCGTCGCGCTTGAGCGTGGTCGCGGCCAGCGCCGCCGCCGCTTCGAACTGGGCCAGCTGCGCTTTCAACGGGGCGGGATTGAGCTCAACCAGCGTCTGGCCGACGCGTACCTTCTGGCCCGAATCGAAATGGATGGCCGTGACCTGTCCGCTGACCTCGGCACTCAGGGCCGCCTGCTGACTCGCGCTGAAACTGCCCAATGCCTCGACGGTCGGCTGCCAGGTGCTCGTCTGCGCGACCGTCGTCGAAACCGTCTGCGGCGGGTTGGCCTGGCCCTTGATCGCCTTGCCGATCATGGTGTTCTTGAAACCCTGGAACGCCACCACGCCGCCCACGATCACACCGGCGAGAATGAGCATGATGATCATGCGCTTGGTTGTACCTGGGGTCATCGCGTGCTCCGTTGTGCGGTTTGCCTGAGAGGAATCGAGTTGCAGGTGGCCGGCCGTCAAGGGACCGTGGCAGAGGTCACGGCAGGCGTCGCCGCTCCCGCCGCCTTGGGCGTGTCGAGCACCCCGCCCCCCATGGCCTGGTACAAGGCCGCGCTGTCGGCCAGGCGGGCGGCCTGCGCCGCGATCAGGCCGATGCGGGTCTGCTGCGCCTGCTGCTGGGCCGTGAGGAGCTGCAGGTAGCTCGCCGCACCCAGGTGATATTGCTGCCGTACCAGATCGAGCGACGCCTGCGCCGAGGTGTCGGCCGCAGCCTGTGCCTGCAGGGCCTGGGCATCGTTGTCCAGCTGGCGCAAGGTGTCGGCCACATTGCGCAACGCCTCCAGCACGGTCTGCTGATAGTTGGCACCCGCCGCCTGCAAACTGGCTTCGGCGGCGTTCGCACCGGCTTTCAGGCCGGCGTTGAACAGCGGCTGGGCGAGTTGCCCGGCCAGGGTCCAGATCATCGACCCGGGACCGAACAGTGCGCCCGTGGTCAGGGCTTGCGTGCCCAGGCTGGCGCTGAGATCGATCTGCGGATAGAGGTTGGCCACGGCCACGCCGTACTGGGCCGTGGCCGCATGCAGCAAGGCGGTGGACGCCTGGATGTCGGGCCGCTGGCGCACCAGATCCGACGGCACCACCACCGGCAAGCGTTCGGGCAGGGTGAAATCGGTCAGGGTGAAACGCGGCATGTCGGCCGCGCCCGGCGCCCGGGCCGTCAGCACGGCCAGCAGATGGTCGGCCTGCTCCAATTTGTTGTGCAGGGGTGGCAGGCTGGCGCGGGTCTGCTCCACCTGGGTTTGCAGGGCCAGTACATCCGTCCTGGCGGTCGCACCGAGTGCGAAGCGCTTGCGGGCAATGTCGAGCTGGTCTTGTTGGGCCTGCAGGATGGCTTCGGTCGCCGCGATCTGCTCGCCCAGCTGGGCCTGTGCAAAGGCCGTGGTCACGATGTTGCCCGCCAGGGCCAGGCGCGCGCCCGCCAGCTGGTAGGCCTGGTAGTCGGCCTGCGCCGCCAGCGCTTCGAGCGCACGGCGGTTGCCGCCGAACAAGTCGAGGTTGTAGTTGACGGCGACCCCGGCGTTATACAGGTTGTAGAGCGTCTGCTGGTTGCCGCTCTCGCCGCGGCCTGCTGCGTTGGCCTGGTTACGACTGGCGCCGAGCTTGGCATTGACGGTCGGATACAAGGTGGAACCGGCCTGTGCCGCATGAAGTTGCTGAGCCTGGCGCAGCGTGGCCTCGGCTGCAGCCAGGGTGAAATTGTCATGCAGCGCCTGCTTCACCAGATCGTCGAGTCGGGGCGAGCCGAAAGCCGTCCACCACTCGGGCGCCACGGCATCGTTCATCACGACGTTCGGCGGCGGCGCCTCCCGCGTGTAGCGGGTAACCGTGGGGGCATCCGGCGTCCTGAAATCGGGACCAACCGTCGTACAGCCCGCCACCATCGCGGTAGCGGCCAGCCACCCGACATAGCGCTGCGGCAACAGGTTGAAAGTCGGCATCGATCGTACCCGGTAGATTGACTTGGCCGGCCTGGACCGCGAATCCTTCATCATCGCTCGATGAAAGACGCCACCAGGAATGGCTGATGGAGCGATACGTGCAGGATTTGGTTCAATGTATCTAATGTATCTACAGTCGCCGCGAATTCCCTCATTGTTGCGAAGCGGCTGCCAATGCGTCGCTGACGATGGCCTGGGCCTCGACCTGGATGCGATGCAGATGATCCGCGCCAAGGAAGCTTTCGGCATAGATCTTGTAGATGTCTTCAGTGCCGGAAGGACGCGCCGCGAACCACCCGTTCTCGGCAATCACCTTGAGGCCACCGATCGACGCGCCGTTGCCCGGCGCCTGGGTGAGGATGGTCTGGATGGTCTCGCCGGCCAGTTCGGCAGATTGCACCTGCCGCGGCGAGAGTTGGGCAAGCTTCTGCTTCTGCGCCGGCGTCGCCGGCGCCTCGATCCGATCGTAGACCGGCTCGCCGAACTCGCGCGTCAGTTCACGGTAGAGTTCGCCGGGGTCGCGCCCCATGCGGGCGGTGATCTCCGCCGACAGCAGGGCCGGCACCATGCCGTCCTTGTCCGTTGTCCAGACGCTGCCGTCCCGCCGGACGAACGAGGCGCCTGCGCTCTCCTCACCGCCGAAACCCAGCGAGCCGTCATACAGACCTTCCACAAACCATTTGAAACCGACCGGCACTTCGACCAGCGTGCGGCCGAGCCTCGCGGCGACGCGATCGATCATCTGGCTGCTGACGACGGTCTTGCCGACTGCCGCCTCCCTGCGCCACTGCGGCCGGTGCTGGAACAGGTAGTCAATGGCTACCGCCAGATAATGATTGGGCGGCAGCAGACCCGCGTGACGGGTGACGATTCCGTGCCGGTCATGATCGGTGTCGCAGGCAAAGGCAATGTCGAAGCGATCCTTCAGGCCGATCAGGCTCTGCATGGCATAGGACGAGGATGGATCCATGCGTATGCGGCCGTCCCAGTCGACGGTCATGAAGCGGAAGGTCGGGTCGACGGCGTCGTTCACGATCGCGAGGTTCAATCCATAGCGCTCGGCGATCGGACCCCAGTAATGCACGCCGGCTCCACCCAGCGGATCCACGCCCAGGCTGATGCCCGCGCCACGGATCGCCTCCATGTCGAGCACGCTGCCAAGATCGCCGACATAGGCCGTGACAAAATCATGTCGATGCGTGGTCGCCGCGCGCCGGGCCTGCTCGAGCGGGATTCGTTTCACACCCTTCAGGCCGCTTTCCAGCAGCGCATTGGCACGGGCTTCCATCCATCCCGTGACATCCTTGTCTGCCGGCCCGCCGTTGGGCGGGTTGTACTTGAAGCCGCCGCTGTCGGGCGGGTTATGTGAAGGCGTGATGACGATCCCGTCCGCCAGCCCTTTGACGCGGCCGCGGTTGTAGGTGAGGATCGCGTGGGAAATCACCGGGGTGGGCGTGTAGTCGTCCTTGTCCGCGAGCATGACCTCCACGCCATTGGCCGCCAGCACTTCGAGCGCACTGGCAAACGCCGGCTCCGACAACGCGTGCGTATCGATGCCCAGGAACAGCGGTCCGTCGATATGCTGCTGCATGCGGTAATCGCAAATGGCCTGGCTGATGGCCAGCACATGCCATTCGTTGAAACTGTTCTCGAATGCGGAGCCCCGATGCCCCGAGGTGCCGAATGCGACCCGTTGCGCGGGTACCGAAGGGTCGGGCCGGTTGCCGTAATAGGCCGTGACGAGTCTGGGTACGTTGACCAGCATGGCGGGCTGGGCGGGCTTCCCTGCAAGTGGGCTTGTTTCCATTGCTTACCTCTTGTACGACGCACGAAATCGTCCAGGCTTTCCTGGGCACGCTCGAGCCGCGCGGCCATCCCGTTCAGGAATCGGCCAGCCGGCCCGCTTTGTCGCAGCGTCCTCGTGGACATGCCGAAAACCCGGTCGCCCCATTGTGCCACGCATCGCATCCTTCACGTCCGGATCGGCCGAAGCGCCCGTGTCTCGCTGCCATTGCAGACAGTCCCCCGTCGTCCAAAGTTCAAGGCGCCTGGATTTTTCGGCGCATCGAAGCGAAACGATTCGTCGCATGTACGAGATGGGGCAAACCATCTGCTATATATCGATATAGCCAGCGCGATCATGCATTCATGATCCGTCTGCATCCGACAGGAAACGCCATGACACACAATCCCCTCGATATCGCCAGCCGCGTCAGTCCCGCTTTGTCGGCGTTGCTCAACAGCCGGGTCAATAACCCGGAATGCGAACAGCCGGTGACGCTCAAGGCCGTACGCCGTTTTCTGGCCGACCTGCTGCCCGCCGACTTCAAGGAAGCCGAACGGCTGCATCGCATCGACGTGAACGAATCGCTGCTCGACGAACTGGATACCCTGATCGAAGAATTCGGGGCGACCGCGCTTGCCGTGGATTTCATCCAGACCAGCGCCAGCGAACCGCTCTCACGCGCGATCGAGACGGTCGTGAACGACGAGAACCGGGAAAACCCACCTACGCTGGCGGCTGTCCGCAATGCCATCCTGTCCGGTCTGGGCGCCCGGCTCGTGGGAGACGGCGTGCTGGAAGACGACGAGGGCGAAACATTGTTATCGGAGATCGAAGCGCTGATCGAGCAATTTGGCACCGATACGCTTGCCGAGGACTTCCTTCGCTATGAGTAGCGGCGCATCCGGAATCCGGGAGACACCCGCATGCTGAAAAACCGGCGCGCCCGGCGTGGCGTGGCGATATCCCTGGTGATAGTTGGCGGCCTGCTGATGGCCTTGGCGCCTGAAATATGGCAGGGGTTGTTCGTCCTTGCACTGGGCGTCGGCATCGAACTGGCGGGAATTGCCTTGGAGCGCAAAGCCTAGCCGGCCGGAAACGATCCCGCCCTTGTATGGCGAATGGAATGACGGTATCCCAGCCGTCTCGATCGGCTTTCGTTTCATTGCAGCACGACGCGCACACGGCCTCGCGCCGGGAGCGTGAACCGGCCGGCCTTGCCGATCGTGCGGCAGACCGGTCGCGTGCGCGTGCTGCCGCCCCCTGCCGAAAAATCAATATCTTGTCCGTTGAATGGAGGGGCCTTCATGCCCCGTCAAGGCGGAACAAGCTCGCCGCCTGGAATCCATCTGCTTGAATCGGAACCCGGCCCTCGCGCCATCCGACCTTGATCGCCGTCCAATTCACGGGGGTCACCCACTCATGTGTTGACGGCATATTTATCCGGCTACAATTCGGCCATGAGCCCCCATCGTGGATACCGGGTTGTTGTCCCCTTCACCCTGCGTACGGCGCTGGGGCATTCTCTGACCGCCAGACCATGAAGGCGCTTTCCATTTCGAGGCGCCTGCTGCTGAGCTACCTGCTGGTCGCCGTGCTGCCGCTGACAGGACTGGCTGCGTTCTATCTGGCCTCGTTCGAAGCGTCGCTCCATGAGAGCGTGCTGGCGAACATGGTCACCATCTCGGACAAAAAAGCCGATCAGATCGATCGCTACATGCTGGAGCGGCGAGCGGACGCCCGCTTGCTCAGCCAGAGAAACCTGATCCGTCATGGACTGGCCCAGCTGGAGCGGGCTTACCATACGGGTGGGCTGAACGCCCCTCTCTACCTGGCTGCTTCACGCCCGCTGCAAAACGACCTGAGCATTTCCTACGAGGCCGGCAATTTCCACGATTTCCTGCTGATGGACACGGCCGGCAACGTGATTTTTTCCCTGCTGCACGAGCCTGACCTCGGCACCAATCTCCTGTCCGGCACATACCGCAACACGCCGCTGGCAAGAAGTTTCAACCTGACCCTGCAAAGCCTGCAAACCCGCCTCTCGGAATTCGCACCGTATGCGCCTTCCGGGAATCGGCCGACTGCCTTCTTGACCACGCCCGTGCTGGACAGGGACAAACTCATCGGCGTGCTGGCCCTGCGGCTGGATGTAAACAAGCTGGGATCGGTCACGGCCGATCGCACCGGCCTCGGTCGCACGGGCGAAACGGTTCTGGCACAACGCGATGGCAACGAGGCTTTTTACACCGGACCGCTCCGTCATATCCCGGACGCGGCCTATCGCTACCGGGTGCCGCTCGAGGCCGCCGCGCTGCCGATGCAGAAGGCGCTGGCCGGCGACCATGGCAATGGGTTCGTACGCGACTACGCCGGGGTCGACAGCGTGGCGGCATGGCGCTACCTCCCCGAGTTGAGGTGGGGGATGGTGGTGAAAATGGACAGCGCGGAAGCGCTGGCGCCCGCCGCGCATCTGCGCCATGTCACCTATGTCGCGCTGGTCCTGTTCCTGCTCCTCTCAGGCGGCGCGGCCTATCTGCTGGGACGTGGTCTGTCGCGTCCCATCCGGAACCTCACCCGGGTGGCCGACAGCATCGCAGCCGGCGATCTGTCGCAGCGCGCCCCGCAGGATGGTCCCGACGAACTGGGCCGTCTGGCCCAGGCCTTCAATCATATGACGGATGCGCTGGAAAACATCCACCATACGCTGGAAGCCCAGGTGGAAGCGCGCTCGCACGAGCTGCGCAAGCTCTCTCTACTGCAGGGTGCCATTCTCGATAAGGCCGGAGCACTGGTGGTGGTGCTCGACCGCGAAGGCCGCATCCGCCGCTTCAATCGCGCCTGCGAAGAACTGTCCGGCTACGCGTTCGCAGAAGTCGAGGGACGGTTCGTCTGGGATTTTCTGCTACCGCCAGATGAGCGCGAGCGTGTGCACCAGGAGGCGTTCGACGCGCTCGTTCGCAATCCCGAATCCTTGAGAGGCTCGCACACCAACCACTGGATCACCCGGGACGGGACGCGGCGCCTGATCGAATGGTCGAATTCCGTATTGTCGGACGAACAAGGCGAGATGGAGTTTATGGTGAGCATCGGCACCGACGTGACGGAGAAACAGCTGGCCCAGGCCGCCCTCAAGGAAAGCGAGATGCGCCTGAACGAAGCACAGCGCATTGCCCAGGTCGGCAGCTGGGAGTTCGATGTGGCCAGCAATACGCTGGCCTGGTCGGACGAGACCTTCCGCCTTTTCGAAGTTGACCGGGACGCCTTCGGCGCATCGTACGAGGCATTCATGGACGCGGTGCATCCCGAGGACCGCGAGCGGGTCGGCCAGGCCTACCTCGACTCCTTGACGAACCGCAAGCCGTACGAGATCAGTCATCGGATCTGCATGCCGGACGGCCGCATCAAATGGGTGAACGAATGCTGCGAAATGCATTTCGACGCCGAAGGCAACGCCGTCCGTTCCACGGGCACCGTACAGGACATCACCCGGCGCAAGCAGGCGGAAGAAGCGTTACGGCTCTACGCCAACGTGTTCGAGCACAGCGGCGAAGCCATCCTCATCAGCGACAGCCACAACCGCATCCTGGCGGTGAATCCGGCCTTCACCCGCCTGACGGGCTACGCCATCGACGACATCCGGGGCGAGCACCCGCAGATCCTGACGGCCGGGCAGACACTCGACGACACCCATCAGGCGATGGCAGCCGCCCTCGAACAAGTGGGCTACTGGCAGGGCGAGGTGCTGGACCGGCGGAAAGACGGCTCGCTCTATCCGAAGTGGATGTCGGTCTCGGTCGTGCGCGACCTCGACGGCCACCTTTCCCATTACATCACCAGTTTCACGGACATCACCGCACGCAAACTGGCCGAGGCACAAATCAGCCAGCTGGCCTACCACGACGCCCTTACTGGCCTGGTCAACCGCTTCAGCCTGCAGGGCCAACTCGAACAGGCACTCGCCATGGCCCACCGGGAACAGCGTGCGCTGGCGGTGATCTTCCTGGATCTGGATCGCTTCAAGACCATCAACGACACGCTCGGGCATGCAGTAGGCGATGCGTTGCTCAAGGACGTGGCGCAACGCCTGCGCGACAGCGTGCGCGAGAGCGACATCGTGGCCCGACTCGGCGGCGATGAATTCGTGGTGGTGCTGACCGAAGTGGAAGGCGCCGCGACTGCAGCCCGCGTCGCCGACAAGATCCTGCACACGCTGTCCCAGCCCTATCGTATCGGGAAAGATGCGCTGCATTCCACGCCAAGCATCGGGCTCGCGTTCTACCCGGACGATGGCGAGGATAGCGAAACGCTGATGAAGAACGCCGACACCGCCATGTATCACGCCAAATCGCTGGGGCGCAACAACGTCCAGTTCTTCACTGCCGAGATGAACCAGGCCGCCATGAAGCGGCTGACCATGGACCATGACTTGCGGGTGGCCGTGGAAAACAAGGAGTTCGAACTGCATTACCAGCCCCAGTTCGACAGCTGGAGCGGCCGCATCGTCGGATTCGAGGCACTGGTACGCTGGCGCCACCCGCGCATGGGCCTGGTGCCGCCTGCCGAATTCATTCCCATTGCCGAGGAAACCGGCCTGATCCTGCCGCTGGGCGAATGGGTACTGGACGAAGCCTGCCGCCAGCTCCGCGCATGGCGCGATATCGGCATCGCCGACTTCGGCATGGCCGTGAACCTGTCCGCCCATCAACTGCACTCCGCCATCCTGCTGGCCCATGTCGCAGGGGCCTTGAAAAAACATGGCCTGAAAGGCACCGACCTGGAGCTCGAAATCACCGAATCGGTTGCCATGCACGACCCGGCCGCCAGCATCAGCCAGCTCAAGGCGCTGCGCAACCTGGGCGTGCGCCTGTCGATCGACGATTTCGGCACGGGCTACTCTTCGCTCAGCTATCTCAAGCTGCTGCCGATCCACACCCTGAAACTCGACCAGTCCTTCGTACGCGACATCGAAAGCGACAACAATGACGTCGCCATCTGCACCGCCACCATCGCACTGGCGCACAGCCTCGGCCTGGCCGTGACCGCCGAGGGCGTGGAGACCGAAGCGCAGCGCCATTTGCTGACCTCGCATTTCTGCGATTTCATGCAGGGCTATCTGTTCAGCAAACCGTTGTCCGCCACGGAGGCCCTCGCCTTCATCCAGAAGCGGCAGGCGACCTGAAAGATCCAAGCTTTGCCATCCGCAGGTCGCCAACTAAATGGGATATTGCTATCCTTTAAATAAGCGCTACGTTGATTCAATCCACATATGCAGGAGGTCAGATGTCCGTACTCAGCCCAACCCAACTCGATCAGCTCGCCCGGAAACTGAAAGAGGACTACCAGGCACTCGTGCGCGAAGTACGCGAGGAATTGGAGAATTCGGGCAACCAGCATCGCATCGACCTGCTCAACCGCGAGCCGGGCGACAGCGGCGACGAATCGCTGGCCAATGCGCTGGCGGATTTCAACCTGGCCCTACTCGATCGCCATATCGACGGGATGCGGGATATCGAGGCCGCCCTGCAGCGCATCCGGAATGGCGAATACGGCGTCTGCATCGACTGCGGGGATGCGGTCACGTTTCCCCGGCTGATGGCCTATCCGACCGCGAAGCGTTGCATCGTCTGCCAGGAACAACGCGAAAAACTCTACGCCCAGGAAGGCCGCCCGAAAATGTAAACGAAGACAGGACAAGCCTGTCTCCATCCCCCCCCCAACGGAGTCATCATGAAAACCCCGCTTCAAATCACCTTCCGCGACATGCCCCCCTCCGACGCACTCGAGACGCACATCCGCGAGAAGGCCCAGAAACTCGAACAGCTTTTCGCCGACATCGTCAGTTGCCGCGTCGTGGTCGAACAGCCTGCAAAACATCAGCAACAGAGCAAGCCGTTCAACATCCACATCGACCTGGGCGTGCCCGGGAAGGAAATCGTGGTGGACAGGCAGGAGAACGAGGATGCCTACATTGCCCTGCGCGACGCTTTCGACGCCGCCAAGCGGCAACTGGAAGACTACGCGCGGCAGTTGTGAGTCGCGCCGTCCGGACGCGCAGACATGAATGATTCCTCTGGATCGATGCAGGAATTGGCCGAACTGATCCGGAGCCTGCGCGACCCGGCCTGCTACGACCACCCCGCCGGCCCGGTGCAGGTGATCGAAACGCATATCTCCTACGTTCTGCTCACGGGCGCGTTCGCCTACAAGATCAAGAAGCCGCTGGATCTCGGCTTCCTCGATTTCAGCAGCCTCGCTAAGCGCCTGCACGCCTGCTGCGACGAAGTTCAGCTCAACCGGCGGCTCGCGCCTGATATCTATCTCGACGTCGTCCCCATCACCGGCACACCGGCCGCCCCGCGCCTCAACGGCAGCGGCGAGACGTTCGAATATGCGGTGAAGATGCGCCAGTTCCCGCCCGATGCCACGCTCGACCGGCTCGATGCGGCGGGCGGAATGACCGCGCAACACATCGAAGCGATCGCCGCCGCCCTCGCCCGCTTCCATGTGGAAGGCTGCGCGCGTGCCGGACAAGACACCCCATGGGGCAGTCCAGACGCCATCTGGGACCCGGTGGCCCAGAACTTCGTCCGGATTGCGACGCATCTCGACGACCCGGCCGACCGCGCGCAACTCGACGCCCTGAGGCACTGGAGCGAAACCGAGCATACCCGGCTCACCCCGTTGATGGCGGCCCGCAAGACCGACGGCTTCGTGCGCGAATGCCACGGCGATCTCCATCTGGGCAACCTCGCCTGGGTCGACGGCCGGCTGCTCGTGTTCGACTGCATCGAATTCAACCCCGAACTGCGCTGGATCGACATCCAGTCGGAAGTCGCGTTCTGCTACATGGACCTGCTGCAGCGCGGCCATGCCGAATGGGCCTGGCTGTTCCTCAATACCTGGCTGGAACGGACCGGCGACTATGCCGGTCTCGCCCTGTTGCGCTATTACGCCGTCTATCGTGCACTCGTGCGCGCCAAGATTGCCGCCATCCGCACCGCCCAGACCGCCGGCCCCGAACGCGATGCTGCGTTCGCCAAGATGCGCACGCTATTGCATCTGGCCACGACGCTGACGCGCTCCCTGCCCGTCCGGCTCGATATCACGCACGGCCTGTCGGGATCGGGCAAGACCACCGTCACCCGCAAACTGATGCAGGCCCCGGGCGCGATCCGCCTGCGCTCCGACGTCGAACGCAAACGCCTCGCCGGGCTCGACGCCCTGGCCCGCAGCGGCTCGGGCATCGGGCAGCAGCTTTATGGCACCGATGCCACCCAACGCACCTACGCATATCTCGCCCGCCTTTCCGGCGCCCTCCTGGATGCCGGCTGGCCCGTCATCGTCGACGCCACCTTCATTGCCCGCTGGCAGCGCGACCTGCTGCGCGAGACGGCGCAATCACGCGGCGTCGAATTCCATATTCTCGATTTTCCGGTGCCCGTCGCCACCCTGCGCGAGCGCATCGTCCAGCGTGCCCGCACGGGCGGCGATGCGTCGGAGGCGGATCTGTCCGTGCTGCAACATCAGCTCGACACCCAGGAGCCGCTGGGGTCGGACGAGCAGGCGCAGACCCTCGATCACACATTGCAATAGTGTCGCGCTTGACAGCGCCCGAAACGCTCGAATAAAGTCCGGCCCATATCACGGCCCGCGCAATGCACGCGAGCCGGCCCTGCGGAAGAACAAACACAACAATTCAAAGCGAGACCCGAAGGGGAGGGGGAACCATGTCGAATGGGATGCGTTCGTGCGTGCAAGGCGCACGTGAGGTCGATCAATCGGTAAATCATTCGGCTGAGAAAAGATGGTGTCTGACCCCATTTTGGACTTTTCTTGTTCTTGTTTTCTTTTCTGGAACCACTTATGCGATTTGCGAAAATCCAGGTGACGGTTACAAAAGTTGCACTTTTGACAACCATACTGGTTCCCCTGCCTTAATCCGTTCGATGGTGGAGTCCGGCTCTCATGAGCAGTACCCAAATGACACTTTTTGCTGGGACAACGTACCGCCCGGTAACGAATTCAGGTATGGCTCTACGGCGTCTCCAAATTGCAGTGGATGGGGTCGGATGTACTGTTACGACTATGATGCATCGTTATGTAAGCCGTCGAAAAACTTGGGCGATGATTCATGCACCAAATCTATGTCTGGAAACCCTATTAACAATGCAAACGGCAATAAGTTACAACGAGAATTTGACTACCAGATTGAGGGTGCGAGCCTTAAGCTATTCAGGCTATACAACAGTCAAAGTTTAGATTCCCTTATATCTGTTGGAAATCTATGGACTCATTCTTATCTAAAAAACATACATCAAATACCAGGACCATATGTTGCAACAACAACTCATTTCAAGGTCAATAGAAACGACGGTAGAGTTTTAATTTTTAGCTTATCAAATGGTGTTTGGGACTATGATCCTGACATCCCCGACCGCCTGACCGAACTCAAAGATATATCTGGAAACCGCATCGGCTGGCGCTACACTGTCGCCGCTGACGACTCCGTCGAGACTTACTCTGCTGCTGGTAAACTCCTCACTATCGCCGACCGCGCCGGCCGCACCCAGACGCTCACCTACGACCTTCCTGCTGCCAGTGGAGGCGACGGCGACCCCGACACCCTCGACACCGTCACCGACGACACCGGCCGTTCCCTGCACTTCAGCTACGATGCCCAGAAGCGTATCGCCACCGTCACCGACCCCGCCGGCGGCGTCATCACCTACGCCTACGACGCCCAGAGCAACCTCGCCTCCGTCCAGTATCCCGATGGCCGCAGCAAGACATACCACTACAACGAACCCGAGAACACTGCTGGCGCCAATCTCCCCCACGCCCTGACCGGCATCACCGACGAGAACGGCGAGCGCTACGCCACGTATCAATACAGCGCCGACGGCAGAGCCATTTCCACCGGCCACGCCAACGGCGCCGATCTCAACACCTTGACTTACAACACCGACGGCAGCACCACCGTCACCGACCCTCTTGGCACCCAGCGCACCCACAACTTCACCACCATCCTCGGCGTCGTCAAGAGCACCGGCGTCTCCCAGCCCGGCGGCTCCGGCTGCGGCGCTGCGTCCTCCGCCATCACCTACGACGCCAACGGCAACATCGCTTCCCGCGCCGACTTCAACGGTCATAAGACCTGCTACGCCTACGACCTCACCCACAACCTCGAAACCGCCCGCGTCGAAGGCCTGGCCTCCGGCGCCAGCTGCCCGAGCGACCCTGCCACCTACACCCCCGCGCCCAACAGCGCCGAACGCAAGATCCTCACCCAGTGGGATACCCGCTTCCGCCTGCCGACCAAGGTGACCGAAGCCGGCCGCGAAACCACCACCGTCTACGACAGCCACGGCAACGTCACCAGCCGCAGCATCAAGGACCTCGCCAGCGGCCAGACCCGTACCTGGAGTACGGTTTACGCCTACCATCCCACCGTCCCCGGCGTGCTGATGCAGAAGATCGACAACGGCCCCAGACTGGATGTGGCCGACATCACCACCACCGACTACTACGCCCCCGACGAGAACTGCGTCGGCGACCCCCTGGGCTGCCGTGGCCAGGTCAAACAGATCACCAACGCCCTCGGCCACGTCACGACGTATAACGAATACGACGCCAACGGCCGTGTCCTCCGGACCACCGATCCCAACGGCATTCTTGTGACTACCTTCAGCTATAGCCTGCGCGGCTGGCTCCTCTCCCGTACCGTCGGCACCGAGACCACGAGTTTCGACTACGACGGTGTCGGCCAGCTCACCAAGCTCACCCGCCCCGACGGCAGCTTCGTCAGCTTCGAATACGATCCCGCCCACCGCCTCGTTGCCATCGTCGACCAGGACGGCAACCGCCTCGCCTACACCCTCGACGCAGCAGGCAACCGCATTCATGAGGAAATCACCCGTCCCGGCGACAGCAACGTCTACTACGCCCACAGCCGCACCTTCGATGCTTTAGGCCGCCTGTGGCAGGACATCGGCGCCTACAACCAGACCATCACCTACCAGTACGACGCCCAGGGCAACATGAAGCAAGTCGACGGCGCCCGCAGCGACGTCGCCGACGTCACCACCCACAGCTACGACGCCCTCGACCGCCTGACCCAGACGCTCAACGCCGATGGCGGCGTCATCCAGGTCAAGACCAACGCCCTCGACCAGACCACCCAGGTCGTCGACCCCGTCAACCAAGCCACCACCCAGACCGTCGACGCCTTCGGCGACGTCACCCAGACCGTCAGTGCTGATACCGGCACCACCAACCGCACTTATGACGAAGCCGGCAACCTCAAGACCGAGACCGACGCCCGGGGTGTCACCGTTACCTATACTTACGACGCGCTGAACCGCTTGACCTTCAAGACAAGCTCTCAGCCAGGTAGTGTCAATCTGGGTTATAAGTACGACTCTTGCCGTAAAGGTAGCCTGTGCTCCACGGCTAAAAACGGCGTCCTTGATCTTTACTTCAGTCTCGATATCCAGGGACGTCCTCAATACCGCTTGCAAAACATACCCACCGCTACCGGCAATGCCAACTTCTTCTATAGCCTTATTGTTTACGATGCTGCAGGCCGGCCCAGCCAGTTGACCTATCCTAACGGTCGTAGCATTAGCTACAGCTACGACACTCAGGGCCGCGTCAGCCAGGTGTCCACCCAGCCATACAACAGCACACCGGTCACGGTTTTGGCCAGCAACTTCGTCTACGGCTATCCGTTTGCTGGCCCGCAAAGCTTCAGCTACGGCGACGGCACCGGGTCCTACCAGAGCCGCGACCAGGACTATCGTCCCTGGGCCAGGGCTGATGGTCCTTACATAAAACTCTTCAGCTACGACCCAAGTAGCAATATCGCAAATCTATTCGACTTCAATAGCAATACCTCGCTCACCTATGCTTACGACGCCACAGGCCGTCTCGTCTCCGCCCTCGACAGCGCCAGCAACGGCTTCGGCAGCCTCGCCTGGGCTTACGACCTGAACGGCAACCGCCAGAGCGAGACCCGCAACGCCGGCACCATGCCCTACGCCTACAGCCCGCCCAACTGGCTGGTCCAGAAAGGCAGCGAAACCCGCCCACGTACGGCCAACGGCAACACCCTGAGCACGAGCACTGCTAGCTTCACCTACGACGGCTTCAACCGGCTTGCCACCAGCCAGACCGCCGCGGAGACCACCACCTACACCTACAACGCCCTCGGTCAGCGCATCAAGAAGATCAACCAGAACGGTCTGGCCACCAGCTTCCACTACGGACCCGATGGCGAACTGTTGTACGAGCAGGACCAGGCCGGCAATACCAAAGTGTATGTCTGGCTAGACGGTCGGCCGCTGGCCCGGATCGACAACGATGCGCAGATCTACTACTACCATGTCGATCATCTGGGGACGCCGCAGGCGATGACGAACAGCGCGGGAACGGTCGTGTGGAAGGCGAACTATGAGCCGTTCGGCAAGGCGATGGTGACGGTCAGTACCGTGGAGAACAACCTGCGGTTGCCGGGGCAGTACTATGACCGCGAGACGGGGCTGCATTACAACTACTTCAGGGATTACGATCCGACCACAGGGCGTTACCCACAGGCTGATCCTATCGGCCTCGCCGGCGGCCTCAACGTTTACGAATATGCCCGCTCAAATCCGCTGACCTATACCGATCCGCTGGGGTTGAAGTCATGGGACTGGGACGGATGGGGTGATACATCGGTTTGCAGTTACTACGACAAGATGTATGCGAAAACCCAATGCGATTACTACCAAACTGCTGGAGATATTTGTCGTGGGACAAGGGGGGACGTAAACCTTCTTACGCGGCTTGGAATTAGCCAAGCATGGTCAAGCGGCACCACCACGAAATCACAATCGCAAATTGCCAATGGGATACGGAATAGCCTGATTGGCTATGACCGGGCAATGCATTCGCTCAACGATTCTGGCAGTGCGTGCGGTTGCCCGAGAGGCGACTTCATTGACCTCTACCACGACATGGCATTCCGGGAAAACGGGATTTCGCCGCTCTTTTACGGTGGGAATCTCTGGCCGCAAGGCGTCGCGCCCAACCCCGTGCCTTACGATCCTAGGTGAGGCAATCATGGTTAGACTGATTTCAACTGTACTTGCCTTATTGTTCGTTGCGCTTTTTATTGCAGTTGCTTACCTTGCATTCCATAGCGCTCCACCAGGTGAAACATGGCAATCGCTCGGCGTAGTGGCCTTTGTTCGGCACGTGATTCTTGTCTCTGGATTGCTGCCATTGCTAGTGGTTTGCACATACCTGGTGGTGGGCAACACCCCCAAACACATTGCATATGCCGTGGCGCTATCACCGCTGCTTCTGATTGTGCACGCTGTGGTTTTTGCATTCTCTGCGCATACCGATGGCTTTAGCTATTGGGCTGTTCAGGCTATCGAGGCGTTTATTGCCATTGCCTTGATTTACGTTGGGGTCTTCAAAGAGAAAACCTCTCCCCACCCGCCTACCGGCGGGTAGCTGCTGATGTGAAAAGGGCCGCTGATCGCGGCCCTTCGTTGTTTGCCTGTTTACCCGATGGCCTGCGCGAGTGCCTCTCGCAGCGTGCGCAGGTCAGTGGTCGAGAGCGCCCCCATCGAGCGCAGCACCAGCCCCTGCTCGATGGTCGTGAACACCGGTTTGAACACCGATGGCTTGAGGAGTCCTGCGGCCTGCCAGTCGGCGACTGCCGCCTCGCCGAACCCCGGCGGTATGCGCGCCTGGCTCGTGATCGCCATGATGATGAGATCGCGGCGGTTGGCGTTGTAGCCGCTGCTGGACACCACGACCGCCGGGCGTTTCTTTGTGCCCGACTGGTCGGTGAATGGAAACGGAACCAGCACCACCTCGCCGAAGGAATGCGCCATCGTCACAGCCGGTCGTAAGCCGCGTCTTCGTCGTTGTTCCATACTGCCGTGAAGCTTGCCTCGGCGGCTTTGGCGGCGGCTTGCGTCAGGCGCTGTTCATCCTCGCGCGTGCGCAGAAAGTCGATGAAATCCTCGACTTCCGCCAGCCGCTGCGGCGGCAGTTGTTTGATCTTCTCGATCAGAATCTGTTCGGTTGCGGCCATCGTCGTCTCCTTGGGTCTATTGGCGCCCCTGTTGGGCGAGGGCCAATTCCAGCATTTCCATCACCATGCGCTGCCGTGGCTTGGGCAACTGGCTGATGCGTTCCATGTGCTGCTGCGGCTTCGGCGCCGGTCCGCGCTTCTTCGCCGCGCCGACCGGCTCCCCGATGAGTTCATCCAGGCTAGCGCCGAGCGCCTTGGCGAGCGTGGGCGGCACGGCCACCGGCACACACCGCTGGCCCAGTTCATGAATCAAACGGGCCAGGCTCATAATAAACCATGAACACAAATCCCACCCGTCCCTGACCACGTGCACGCCGCGCCCAACCATCGTCGGTCGACCAGGATGGCAGCCGCCTCGCCCATACAGGCGGTCGATCCGCTCGTGATTGACCTGGGAAACAATGGCCGGACGAGGCCATGGAAAATGCCTCGGCCCGGGAGCCTCCGCCACCGCTGAAAAAAAGGAACTTCTTCAGACCCAATCCCTCTTAAACTGCCGGCAAATTGTCGTCCATTCCGGCCTCCCGCAGCGGGAGGCCCAGTGTTAGCAATACGGGGGAAAACCATGGCCTGTAGCGTTGTCGTCCTTAAAGAAGTCCCGCTGTTTTCCTTGCTCGACGATGAAGAGCTCGCCGTCCTCGCCGGCCAGGTCGAGTTGCGCAGGTTCACGCCGCGCCAGCGGATTTTCAGGATCGGCGATCCGAGCGAACGCGCGTTCATCATGGTCTCGGGTTCCGTCCAGGTCACGACCATCGACGAGGACAACCAGGTCGTGCTTCTCGACATGCCCAGCCATGGTGACGTATTCGGCTTCGCCTCGATGCTGGCGCAGACGCCGCACCAGACCGAGGCCACGGCCGTCGAGGAGACGGAATGCATCGAAGTGGATCTCCATGACATCACCGTTCTCCTGAGAAAGAAGCCGGACGCCGGTCTGGACCTGATGACGGTCATGGGCAAGCAGTTCCATGCCGCGGAACGGCTCGTCCGCCTCCGGGCCGCGCGCAACCCGAACGACGTGATCGAAGAGGCCGAGACGCTGGGCGAACGGGTCGCCGATATCGTGGCATCCTTCGGCGGCTCGTGGACGTTCATCATGGCGTTTGCCGTGGTGCTCGCCGTGTACTCCGCCATCAACGTCGAACTGGGCAGCAAGGCATGGGACCCCTACCCTTTCATCCTGCTCAATCTTTTTCTTTCGATGCTTGCCGCCATACAGGCCCCCATCATCATGATGAGCCAGAACCGCCAGGACAAGAAAGATCGCCTGCGGAGCGAACTCGATTTCGACGTCAACCGCAGGGCGCATGCCGAAATCCAGGGACTCGCCCACAGGATCAACATGCTGCATGACAAGATCGACGATGTCGGGGAACTGGTCCGCACGCCCAAGGCGCCATGACACCGCGGAGGGCTGAATGGGCCCGGACCCCGGGTCCAATCCGTCCCGTTCGGATCAAAGCCTGATGGGGGCTATTTGCAGCCTATTTCCTTGAGGACTATCGGCAACGTCGACGTCCAGAATAATGGCGGAAGGAAGTGGGAGTCGAACCCACCCGGGAGCGACTGACACCCCCAACCGAATTTGAAGTCCGGCCGCACCACCAGGCACGCTTCCCTTCCAATTGAAACCCGTTTCTCCTGTCGATCACTTCAGGCTGCATGATTCATCCTGCCGAACAGATCGACATTGCGCAATCGGTGCGCTTCGCGCACGCGGCGCGTGTAGCCCACCCTGTCGAAGAATTCCAGTACCTGCACCGCACGCTTGCGGCTCAAGCCGCTGCGGTCGCGGAATTCGGCGGCACGCGTCTCGCCGTTCATGTGTTCCAGTTCCTGCACCAGGGTCGCCAATTGCGCCACGCTGTCGGGCAGATAGAACAAATCGCGCACCACTTGGTACAGCTTCCCCTGGCGCGCCTGCTTTTGCAGCAGACGCCGCATCGACGCCTCGTTGCACCCCGCGCGTCGGGCCAGATCGCGCACCCAGGGCGGGTCAAAGGCCCCTTCCTCCAGCCAGGGGAGGATGCGCTGATAGAGCGCATCCTCCTCGCGGCTGAGCGCAACGCTGTGCGTCGGCAGGTGCAGCCAGGGGCCGCTGCGCCGCAAAACGCCCGTCGCCAGCAATGTATCCGTCAGCGCGGCGAACGCGGCGGCCGGTAGCGCCGGCAGGAACATGCGCCTGGCGCGCGTGGCATCGGGACCCAGCTCGTCGGGGAAACGTTCGTGAAACGCCGCGAGATCGGTGTGCAGCTTGTCTTGCAGGCTCGTCCAGTGCGCGGCGGAAAACGCCCAGGTGACGTGACCGGCACGCACCAGCGTGCTGTCGATCGGCAGGTGCGCAGCCGGGTCCTTGTCGTTCCAGTGGATGGCAAGCCGGTCAAGGTCGAGTCCACGGAGCGTGAGCAACTGATGCAGCCGCTGCGAGGTGTCGGCGAGATCCAGCGCGGCGAGTTCCGCCAGCCGCTGCGGCGTCTTGCGCTTGCGCGCGGGCGCATCGGGATCGAGCACCTTGCCGCCGCCGATCGTATGGCGGGCATCGGCGTCGCGCAGGATGAATCGGTCGCCGTGGAGCGCGCCGATCGGGCGGTCCGTGACCAGCTGTGCCAGCATGCTGCCGCCCGGAGACAGGCGCTCGCCTTCCAGCAGCGCCACGCGCGCCATGACATGCGCCGCGCCCAGGTGCAGATGGACCGGCGCCCAGTGCGCGAGGGCTGCAGGCGCTTGTGGTGACAGCGTCAACTGCACGTCGAACCGTGCGGTCGGCGCGTGCAGGCGCGGTGCCACGATCCAGTCGCCACGCGCGATCTCGTCCTTGCCCGCGCCGTGAAGGTTCAGGGCACAGCGCTGTCCCGCCTGCCCCCATTGCGCCGGGCGGTTCATCACATGCAGGCTGCGCAGGCGAACCGGCCGACCGGATGGCGTCACCATCAAATCGTCGCCCACCTGGACGCTGCCGGCGAATACGGTACCGGTGACAATGGTGCCCGCGCCTTTCAAGGTGAAGCTGCGGTCGACCGCCAGCCGGAACCCGCCGTCGGTTGTCGTCGAAGGCATGGCCTGCGCGGCTTCGTGCAGATGCGTGCGCAGGGCATCGATACCCTGCCCGTCCGGTGCGGAAACCGGAAATATAGGGATGCCCGCGAGCGCCGTTTCGGCCAGCAGTTGCTGCAGGTCGCGCTCGACTTCGGCCAGGCGCCCGGGCTCGGCCCGGTCGATCTTGGTCAGCGCCACGACGCCGCGTTCGATGCCGAGCAGGTGGAGGATGTTGAGATGCTCGCGCGTTTGCGGCATCACGCCGTCGTCCGCTGCCACGACCAGCAGGGCAAAATCGATCCCAGCTGCGCCGGCGAGCATGGTGTGGATGAAACGCTCATGGCCGGGTACGTCGACGAAACCCAGCACCCCGCCGCCGGGCAAGGGCTGGTAGGCGTAACCCAGTTCGATGGAAATCCCGCGCAGCTTCTCGGCGGCGAGCCGATCGGTGTCGACGCCGGTGAGCGCATGCACCAGCGTCGTCTTGCCATGGTCGATGTGCCCGGCGGTGCCGACGATCATGATGGATTCGTGATTTCCTTTGACGTGATGCGGTAGCTGAAGCTCGACGCGTCCAGGCTGTCCAGCATGCCGTCCGCGGTTTCGGCCTGCGGATACATGAGGAAAGGCAGCGTGACGTCGCGCGAGCCAGGCAGTGGCAGGTCGTGCGCGGTGTTGTAGGCCAGCCAGTTCATCTCCCAGGAACCGAACAGGCGCTTCCTCGCATCGACCACCATGTCGTCGGTGAGGCTGCGGCCGCCGGGCGGTTCCTCCAGCATCACCTTGCGCACGTCGGCGGGGTCGACCGGCACCCAGCCATGTCCGGAGAGCCAGACTTCGGCGCGGCAGTGCTGGGCCTTGCTGATGTCGCCGCTCTTGCCCAGGCTCTTGTAGCCGAAGCGCGAGTCCGCCACGCGGATGCCGTAGACATCGCGCGCCGGCAGGCCGGCGGCCCGTGCGAGTCCGACGTAGAGGGAATTGAGGTCGGCGCATTTTCCCGTCAGGTCGCCGGTTTCCAGCATGAAGCGGATGTCGCCGAGGCCGCAGCCGCGGGTTTTGGGGTTGCGCGCCGTATTGTCCACCACCCATTCGTAGATGGCCCGCGCCTTGTCCTGGTCGGTTTTCGCGCCGCGGGTGATGTCGCGTGCGGTCTTCCTGACGATGCCGTCGGTGGGAAGCAGCTTCGTGGCCCGGGTATAACGGCGGTGCATCGAAGCAGGCAGCGGGGCCGCCTGCCCGACGCGGCTCAGATCGATGGCGCGGTCGAGCGTGGCGAATCGGCTGGTCACTTCCAGTACCGGCTTCTTCTCCGGTGCCCATTCGCCATAAAGCATATCAACGCCACGCTCCCGGTCGTGCAGCAATTGCGCGCGGTCGGCATCGCCTTGCCACAGATTGCCCATGGGCCGGATCCAGTCCTGTTCCTGCAGGGAGGGAAGCGGCAACCAGACACGGGTGGCTCCGTGCGGCTTGAGCACTTCCACCCGGTGTGTCACCTCGAACGTTCGCCAGCCATCCTCTGGCGACGGATCGAATGCCGCCATGGCCTGGCTGGCTGGCCACACTGTCCCCGCAGCCAATACAGCGGAAGTCATCAGGAAATCACGTCGTTGCATGCACCGCTCCTTCTTTCTCAAGTGATCAGGCGGCCAGCTTCGCGAGCTGGCCGATGAAATCCGCTTCATCTGCTGCTGACAAGCAACGCACATCCAGCCGCAATGCGCCGTCGGCGATACGGCCGATCACCGGTACGGGCAGGCCGCGCAGTGCCGCTTCGATCTCATGCAGTACGCCGCTTTTCCGGCCGCGGGGCCGCACGACCAGCGCATGGCTCGGCAGGCGGTCGACCGGCAACGAGCCGCTGCCGATCTGCGACAGGGCCGGTTCGGCAGACACGCTCGCCGGCCAGTGGGCAAGTGCCAGCTGCATGTTCGGCAGCAGCCGTTCAGCCTGCATCCGGATGTCGTCCGGCGGCCGGGTGAGCACATGCAAGGTCGTGAGCCGGTCGCCCAGACGGTCGGGGTCGCGATACAGGCGCAGGACCGCCTCGAGCGCCGCCAGCGTCAGCTTGCCGACGCGCAGCGCGCGCTTGAGCGGGTTCTTCTTGATGCGCTGGATCAGCGCGCGGCGGCCCACCAGGATGCCGGCCTGCGGTCCGCCCAGCAATTTGTCGCCGCTGAAACTGACCAGATCGGCCCCGGCTGCAATCGACTCCTGCGGCGTCGGTTCGTGCGGCAGGCCGAAGCGTGCCAGATCGACGAGCATGCCGCTGCCAAGGTCGATCACGAACGGCAGATCGTGGGCATGCGCAAGCTGCGCAAGCTCTGTCTCCGGCACGCTGGCGGTAAAGCCGTGGATGGCATAGTTACTGGCGTGCACCTTCATCAGCATGGCGCTGCGCGGGCCGATGGCGGCCTCGAAGTCGCGCAGGTGCGTACGATTGGTGGTACCCACCTCGACCAGCTTGGCGCCGGCGCGGCTCATGATGTCCGGCACGCGAAAGGCCCCGCCGATTTCCACCAGTTCGCCGCGCGAGACGATCACCTGCTTGCGCATGGCAAGCGTGTTGAGCAGCAGAAACACGGCAGCCGCGTTGTTGTTGACCACAGTGGCCGCCTCGGCCCCGGTGAGCTCGCACAGCACGGACTCGACGACGTCGTCGCGGTCGCCGCGCCCACCGGTCTCGAGATCGTATTCCAGCGCACAGGGATGGCGTGCCGCCATCACCAGTGCCTCCACCGCCTCTTCCGGCAGCGGCGCGCGCCCCAGGTTGGTGTGCAGTACCGTGCCGGTGAGATTGAATACCCGTTTCAGGCGGGGCGCATTGTGCTGCGACAGATGCACGGCAAGCTGGGCCGTCACCGCAGGCTCGGTGTAATCGACCCGGTCGCCGCTGCGCGCTGCCTGGCGCGCGCGATCGAGTACGCTGCGCACGCCGGCAAGTACCGGCTCGCGGCCGTATTCGGCAATCAGAGGGGAAACAGCCGTCCAGTTGAGGACACGATCGATCGAGGGCGGGCGGGGGGCGCTATGCACGATAGACAATCCCTTGTTAGTGAGTGAACAGTCAGGTCAGGCCGTGTATCAGGTACCAGTTGATTCCGCTGCGGGCGAAGCCCGCCTCGTCCATGAGCAGGTCCAGCGTCAGGGTGGCGAGGTCATCGGCCACCGGATCGGCCAGCGGATCCTTTTCCTGCTGGATGACCTTCAGATAGGTCTGGCATTCCGGGCAGCTCTCGGCCTGCACGACCTGCTTGCCCCCCTCCAGATGGTAGTGGGCGATGCCGCGGGTATTGTCGCAGTTGCTGCATTTGGCGCGCACCACGTGCCATTCGGAACTGCATAGCGTGCAATGCAGATAGCGCAGGCCGTTTTCGGCACTGCCGATGCGCACCACCGAACTGACCGGATGCGAGCCGCATACCGGGCACAGGTTGGGATGCTCGGGCCGCGCCACCTGTGCGGGTTCGAGCTGGCGCGCGAGCCGGGTCCAGTGCGTCTGCAACGCGGCACCTATAATCGGCGCCACGGCGGCATCGAGCCCCTGGACGTTCCCATCAAGCAGTTGCAGAGCCTGCGCGTCCAGCCAGGCATCCTGTTTTTCCAGAACCGATTCCAGCGCCGCCTGCCCTGTTGCAGGCAGGCTGGGCAGCACCGTCCGTGCCAGGTGCCGCGCCGTGTCGCGCCAGCCATCCGGCAAACCGAGGCCGGCGGGCGCCAGCGGCGGCATCTGATGTTCGCGGCATTGCGCCAGCCGTTCGGGCGCGGGCAGTTCCGCCGCAGGGCCTGCAGCCAGGTATTCCTGCTGCGCCCGTGCAAGGCGGGCCACGAAGCGCAGGTAGTCGCCCAGGGTGTGGCCTTCAGCCAGTTGTTCGAGCCGCCGCGCGCGGCTGAGGAACACATCGGCGGGCGGCAGCCGCAGTTCGGGGATGTCGCCGGCCGCCGCTTCGATCTCGCCGGGCTGCAGGAGGGTTGTCGTCATGCGCTAGTCGCTGTCCTTGTCGGTTCTTCAGTCTAGACGATCGAGCCGGAATGCAAGGCCGGCTACTTGCCGGTCATCTCGCGATACCAGGCGCGGTGATGGTGCTTGGCCCAGGCGGCGGACACCGTGCCGCGCGTCATGGCACGAACCGAACCCTTGACCCAGATGGCCGCATAGACGTGCACGATAATGCCGAGGATCATGATCCAGGCTGTCAGTGCATGGACGACCACGGCGACGCGCAATAGCCAGACGGGAAAATACGGCGCGAACCAGGGTTGCCAGATCACGATGCCGGAAATCAGTAGCGTGGGAACTGTCACGACCACCGTCCAGAACAGGTATTTCTGACCGGCATTGTATTTGCCGACTTCAGGCAATCGCTCGTCACGATTGCACAGTTCATCGCCGATGTGCTTCATCCACTGGCGGTCGGCAGGCGTGAAATGGTTGAAACGCCAGAACCGCGCCGCCAGGGCGATGAAGAACAGACTCAGGAACACCCCTATAAAAGGATGGAGAATGCGATCCCAAGTGCCTCCGCCGAATAAATAGGCGAAAAAGAAAAAGGCCGGATGGAACAGTGCCAGGCCCGACAACGCGGCAAGGACGAACGAGATGGCCACCAGCCAGTGGTTGCTTCGCTCTCTGGCAGAGTAGCGCCGTATCCAGGTAGTCATGATCGCTCCTTGCTGGGGTCGGAAGGCCGGGCCGGATCCACATCCTCTTCATCCACGACCTTCGGACCCACTGTGACGAAATGGAAAAATCCTGCAAAGACAGCCAGGCCGATGCCCAGGCTCATGAGCGGCTTGGTCACCCCCTTCCACAGGCTGACCAGCGGGCTGATGTGCGGATCCTTGGGCAGGTTCGCATAGAGCTCGGGCTGGTCGCCGTGCTGCAGGACGTACATCACGTGCGTGCCGCCGACGCCCTGCGGGTTGTACAGCGCCGCATTGGCGTAACCGCGCTCCTTGAGGTCGGCTACGCGCCCTTCGGCATGATGGATCATGTCCTGCTTGGAGCCGAAGACCAGCGCGCCGGTGGGACAGGTCTTGATGCAGGCAGGCTCCAGGCCCACCGCCACCCGGTCCGAGCACAGCGTGCACTTGTAGGCCTTGCTGTCCTTCTTCGAGATGCGCGGGATGTTGAACGGACAGCCGGTGATGCAATAGCCGCAGCCGATGCAATGCTCCTCGTGGAAATCCACGATGCCGTTCGCATACTGGACGATGGCACCCGGCGACGGGCAGGCCTTGAGGCAGCCAGGGTCATCGCAGTGCATGCAGCCGTCCTTGCGGATCAGCCATTCCAGACGTCCCTGCTCCACCTCCACTTCGGAGAAGCGCATCACGGTCCAGGACTGGTCGGTGAGGTCGCGCGGGTTGTCGTAGAGGCCGACGTTGGTGCCGATCTCGTCGCGCAGGTCGTTCCATTCCATGCACGCCGCCTGGCAGGCCTTGCAGCCGATGCACTTGGAGATGTCGATCAGCTTGGCGACGTGAACGGGGTTGCGCACACGCGGAGGCGGCGTGGTGGTGGCGGAGCGTGCCTTGATGTCGAGTGATTGCAGTGCCATGGTCGCCTCCTAGACTTTCTCGATGTTCACGAGGAACGACTTGAATTCCGGCGTCTGCGTGTTCGCATCACCGACGAAAGGCGTCAGGGTGTTGGTGATGTAGCCATTCTTCGCCAGGCCCATGAATCCCCAGTGGATCGGCATGCCCACGGTGTGCACCTTCTTGCCGTCGACATCGAGCGTGCGCAGGCGCTTGGTGACCACGGCCACCGCGACGATGAAGCCGCGGTTGGATTTCACCCGCACGTGGTCGCCGGCCTTGATGCCCTTCTCCTTCGCCAGATCCTCGCCGATTTCCACGAACTGCTCCGGCTGCAGGATGGCGTTGAGGCGCACATGCTTGGTCCAGAAGTGGAAATGTTCGGTGAGGCGATAGGTGGTGCCGACATACGGGAACTGGTCTGGCTTGCCGAACGTCGCCCAGTCCTCCTTGAACACCCGCGCAGCCGGGTTGGACCGCGCCAGGGCGTTCTTCGGATGCATCGGGTTGTTGGCGAGCGGCGACTCCATCGGCTCGTAATGCTCGGGGAAGGGCCCCTCCGCCATCTTGTCGACGGCGAAGAAGCGCGCCACGCCTTCGGGATTCATGATGAAGGGATTCATGCCGTCTCCCGGCGGCGAATCGGGCTTGAAGTCCGGAATGTCGGAGCCGCCCCACTTGCCGGTCGCGGCGTCCCAGGCGATCAGCTTGCGCGTGGGATCGTAGGGTTTGCCGCCCGGGTCGCAGGACGCGCGGTTGTACAGCACGCGCCGGTTGGCCGGCCAGGCGAAGGCCCAGTTCAGCGTCTGGCCCATGCCGAACGGATCGCTGTTGTCGCGCCGCGCCATCAGGTTGCCCTTCTCGCTCCAGGCGCCGGAGAATATCCAGCAGCCGCAGATCGTGCTGCCGTCGTCGCGCAGTTCGGCGAAGCCGTTCAATTGCTCGCCGGCCTTCACCAGGACCTTGGCTGGGTCCTTCGGATCGGTGACGTCCTTCAGCGCACGGCCGGAGTATTCCTTCGCCAGCTCTTCCGGCGACGGGGCATGGGGCTGGCGATGTTTCCAGGTCAGGTTGAGGATGGGGTCGGGGAAGGCGCCGCCGTCCTTCTTGTACAGCTCGCGCAGCCTGAGGAAAATGCCGGCCATGATTTCCTGGTCGCCCTTGGCGTCGCCCGGCGGCTCGGCGGCCTTCCAGTGCCACTGCAGCACCCGGCTGGAACTGACCAGCGAACCGTCTTCCTCCGCGAAGCAGGTGGAAGGCAGACGGAACACCTCGGTCTGGATCTTGGCCGGATCGACGTCGTTGTATTCGCCGTGGTTCTGCCAGAACTCCGAGGTTTCGGTGGCCAGCGGGTCGATGATCACCAGATATTTGAGCTTGGCGAGCGAGCCCGACACCTTGACCTTGCACGGTGCGGAGGCGAGCGGGTTGAAACCCTGGCAGAGGTAGCCGTTGACCTTGCCCTGGTTCATGTTCTCGAACACCTGCAGCAGGTCGTAGCCCTTGTCGAGCTTGGGCAGCCAGTCATACGCCCAGTTGTTCTCCGCAGTTGCAGCGTCGCCATACCAGGCCTTCATGGTGCTGACGAAGAACTTGTTGTAGTTCTGCCAGTAGCTCAGCTGACCGGGCCGCAACGGCTTGAAGGCACGCTTCTCGATATAGGCCTTGTAGTCCTGCTCCGCATCGCTGGGCAGCGTCATGTAGCCCGGCAGCAGGTTGGACAACAGTCCCAGATCGGTCAGGCCCTGGATATTGGAGTGGCCGCGCAGCGCGTTCATGCCGCCGCCTGCCGCGCCGATGTTGCCCAGCAGCAGCTGCACCATGGCGCCGGTGCGGATCATCTGCGAGCCGTAGGAGTGCTGCGTCCAGCCCAAGGCGTACATGATGGTCATGGTCTTGTTGGGTGCCGAGGTCTCGGCGAGCATCTCGCACACCTTGAGGAAGGCATCCTTGGGCGTGCCGCAGATGTTGGTCACGGCCTCCGGCGTGTAGCGGCTGTAATGCGCCTTCATCATCTGGTACACGCAGCGCGGGTTCTGCAGCGTCGGGTCGGTGACGACATAGCCGTCCGCGCCGATCTGGTAGCCCCAACTGGACTTGTCGTAGCTGCGCTTCTCCGGGTTGTAGCCGGAGTAGATGCCGTCGTTGAACGCGAACTCGTCCTTCACCAGGAAGCTGAAGTCCGTATAGGTCTTCACGTACTCGTGATGGATTTTGTCATTGCTGAGCAGGTAGTTGATGACGCCGCCGAGGAAGGCGATGTCCGTGCCGGAACGGATCGGTGCATAGAAATCCGATACCGCGGCCGAGCGCGTGAAGCGCGGATCGACGACGATCAGCTTTGCCTTGCGGTGCGCCTTCGCCTCGGTCACCCACTTGAATCCGCAGGGGTGCGCTTCGGCGGCGTTGCCGCCCATGATCAGAACCAGGTCGGTGTTCTTGATGTCAACCCAATGGTTGGTCATCGCACCGCGGCCGAACGTCGGGGCAAGACTTGCCACCGTCGGACCGTGTCAAACACGCGCCTGGTTATCGAATGCGAGCATCCCCAGGCTACGCGCGATCTTCTGCGTCAGATAGCCGGTTTCGTTGCTGGAAGCGGAGGCGGCGAGCATGCCGGTGGAAACCCAGCGGTTGACCGTTTCGCCCTTGTCGTTCTTCGCGATGAAGTTCTTGTCGCGGTCGTCCTTCATCAGCCTGGCGATGCGAGTGAAGGCGTCGTCCCAGGAAATGGGCGTCCACTCCTTGCTGCCGGGCGCCCGATATTCGGGCCGCTTGAGCCGGTTCGGGCTGTGCACGAAATCGAGCAGGCCGGCGCCTTTCGGGCAGAGCGTGCCGCGGTTCACCGGGTGGTCCGGATCGCCTTCGATGTGCATGATCTCGCTGTGAGCATTCTTGGCCTTGTCGCCCAGGCTGGAGATCAGGATGCCGCAGCCGACCGAGCAATAGGGACAGGTGTTGCGGGTTTCGGTGGTGCGCGCGAGCTTGAATTCCCGCACTTCCGCCAGCGCCTCGCCGGGCGCGAATCCCAGCGCAACGAGGCTGGAACTGCCGACCCCCGCTGCGCATATCTTGAAGAACTGCCTCCGGGTCACTTGCATCTCGGTCCTCCATTCTCGTGAATTCAGGCACGCATGGAAAAACTATAGAAACAAAACATTCCCTTACAAATATTATTTATCGATCACCGCCATAAAAAACGTTCCAGCGATGGGCAGGAACCCGCCTGTCATGCGTCTGACAACAGCATGAGCCCCTGATTTCTGGATATTCGGCCCCGTTTCGCGGCGAAATAGCAGCCCGATCCGATTGCAGGGCGGCGGCAGAGCGTTAGCGTCCATCCTCGCCGCTGTCGCTGAAATCGCCCAGCGGCCGTTTGAACGTGTAGTCCGCCGGCCGGAGGATCAGTTGCCGTGCCGACGTTTCCACGCTGCCACTCGGGATGGTGAAAGGCAGCGCCACCACGGTCAGCACCGTCCCCACCACCGTGGCTGCCAGTCCCAGCGGCCGCATGACCACCGCGTCCACCACCATGTCGGTAGTCTTGTCGCCGCTGACGGTGTCGTCCTGCTGGGCAGGCGCGGAAATGGGCATCAAGCCGAGGGTTGCAGCCAGCAGTACGGAGGCCAGTCCGCTACGCAGGGCGGCGCTCATGCCTTGCCCTGCGGCAAGCCCACGCCTGCCGATACCAGATAATCGCGCACATGCCGCAACTCCTGTTTGCTGCAGGTATTGCTGTTGTGCGGGCGATGCAGGAAACCCTCCACGCCGTTCAGCACGACCCGGAAGCTTGCGCCATGATGCGGCTCCACGTTGGCGCCCAGATGCGCCAGCATCGCTTCCACCTCGCGCCAATGGACGTTGCCGCTGACCGGTCCTTCGAAAATCGCCCGAAGCAAATTTTCGTGCTTGTGACTCATGAACAAAGACTCGGGACATTCAACACTCCTCCAGCATAGAACCGCCAACGCCTGACGTGAAGGGGAAATGGCGCCGGGCGCACGTCAAGGCATGCGCAGGAACGCATCCATCGCCGCCGGCGCCAGCGGCCGGCTGAACAGGTAGCCTTGCACTTCGCTGCAGCCGGCCTCGCGCAGGAACGCCAGTTGCTCCGCCGTTTCCACGCCTTCGGCGATGATGCCCAGCCGCAGACTGCGCGCCAGCTGGATGATGGCGCTGACGATGGCGGCATCGTCCGGATCGGTGTGGATGTCGCGCACGAAGGACTGGTCGATCTTGAGCCGGTCGACAGCAAAACGCTTGAGATAGCTGAGCGAGGAATAGCCTGTGCCGAAGTCGTCGATCGCCAGCCGAATGCCCAGGGCTTTCAGCTGCCGAACCGTGTCCAGGGTGTTCTCCACATCCTGCAGCAGGATGGATTCAGTCAGCTCCAGTTCCAGCAGGTGCGGCGGCAGCCCGCTGCGCGCCAGCGCGCCCGCCACGGTCTCGATCAGGCCGGCACGACGAAACTGCAGGGCAGACAGGTTGACCGACATGATGATATCGGGCAATCCCGCTTGCCGCCACGTCTGTGCCTGGCGGCAGGATTGTTCGATCACCCAGGCGCCGATGGGCACGATCAGGCCACTGTCTTCCGCCACCGGGATGAAACGGGCCGGCGATATGTCGCCCAGTTCCGGGTTGTTCCAGCGCAGCAGCGCCTCCACGCCGGTCACCTTGCCGCTGTCGGCATCCAACTGCGGCTGGTAATGCAACTGCAGTTCAGCCCGGTAGAGCGCCTGATGCAGACGGTTCTGCAGCATCAGATGCTCGCGGGCCTGCCGGTTCATGCGGTCGTCGAAGAAGCGGTAGGTGTTGCGGCCCGCGTCCTTGGCGTTGTACATGGCCGTATCGGCCTTCTGCAGCAGGCTGTCGAAATCGCTGCCGTCCTGCGGATACATGGCGATGCCGATACTGCAGGATGCGTTCATCGCGTGGCCGTTGATCTCCACCGGCTCGGCCAGCAGCCTGAGGATGTCTGCCGCGACGCGCTCCACCGTTTCCATGTCCGGAATCTCGTTGAGCAGCAGGATGAATTCGTCGCCGCCCTGGCGGCTGATGGTGTCGCTGTCACGCGTGCTGTGCGTCAGCCGCTTGACGGCTTCCAGCAGGAGCTGGTCGCCTGCAACATGCCCCAGGGTGTCGTTCACGCGTTTGAAGTTGTCGAGGTCGAGGAACAGCATCGCCACCAGTTTCTGCGACCGTTGCGCCCTGGCCAGCGCCTGCTCGAAACGGTCGCGCAGCAGCACGCGGTTGGGCAGGCCGGTAAGGACATCATGATGGGCGAGAAATTCGATGCGCGCCTCCGCCTGCCTGCGCTCGGTGATGTCCTGGCAGGCGCCATACAGGCGGTTTCCGGCCTGGTCATCTGCCGCCTCCATGGCCAGCGTATACGCCCGGATGTAGTGGACGGCGCCGTCCTTCGCGAGGATGCGCAACTCGCATTCGCTACGCTGGCCCGGCGCGAGATAGGCAATATTGCGATCGAATTCGGCGAAATCATCCGGGTGAACGAGATGGCGCCAGCAGCCTTTCGCCATGATCTCATCCAGCGAATAGCCGAAGACCTGATCTGCCGAAGTCGTCGCCCAGTCGATGATCAGGTCCCCGTCCGCCGTCTGCATGCAGGAGTACAGCAGGTCGGTCGACACGCTGGAAATCAGGCGGTAGCGCTCTTCGCTCTCGCGCAGCGCCTGCTCCATCCGCTTGCGTTCGCTGATGTCGATGAAGTTGACCACTGCCCCTACCAGCTGGCCGTTGTGGTACATGGGATGGGACCAGTATTCGACCGGGAAGCTGGTGCCATCCTTGCGCCAGTGCACTTCGCTGTCCACATGGGTGGGCTTGCCCTCCAGGGTGGAACTGCGGATGTGGCACTGCTCCTTCGGATAGGGGCGGCCGTCCGGATAGCTGTGGTGGATCAGGGCATGGATACTCTTGCCGAGGACCTCCGCCTGCGTGTAGCCCAGCATGTCGAGACACGCCGGATTCACGAACGTGCAGATGCCCTGGCTGTCGACCCCGAAAATCGCCTCGGGGGATGCGTCCAGCAGCAGGCGAAAACGCTCTTCGCTCTCGCGCAGCGCGGCCAGGGCTGCACGATGGCCCATGACCACGCCGAGGTCGGCAGCCAGCTTCTCCAGCAGGATCACCTTTTCCGGACCGAACGCATGGGGCTCTTCGCTATACACCGTCAGGGCGCCGATGATCCGTCCATACGCCCGCAACGGCGTCGCGGCCGACGATCGATAACCATGGAGGAGCGCACGTTCCCGCCACGGCGCAAACTGTTGATTGGTCTCGGTGTCGTCGTTGATCGCCGTGATGCCCAGGCGTATGGCGGTCCCGGTGGGTCCCTGGCCCTGGGGGGAGTCGTCGCAGCGGATTTCCACCTTGGACAGATACGTATTCTCGAAACCCGCCTCTGCCACCGAATCGACCGTGACGCCGTCCTCGTTCACCAGGCCGACCCAGGCCATGCGGAACAGATCGTCCCGCACCAGTTCCTGACAGATGCGTGCCATCAGTTCGTGCTCGGGCCGCTCCGCCACCAGCATTTCGTTCACTGCCGCGATGATCTGCAGCAACAGGTTGCGCTGCCGCATGGCCAGCGCCTCGCGCCGCAGCTCGGTCACCTCGCGCAGGCTGCCCACCATGCGCAGCGGGTTGCCCTCGGCGTCGCGTTCCACGACCTCGCCACGGTTATGCAGCCAGATCGAGGTGCCGTCGGCGTGCCGGATGCGATGTTCGCGATCGAATACCGCATTGCCATCGAGACAGGCCCGTATCGCCGACATCACGCCGGCCCGATCCTGCTCCTGCAGGCATGCAATGGCCTCCTGCCAGGTATGCTCGGTCTGCTGCACGTCCAGGCCCATCAGGCGCGCCCACTGCGGATTGTGTCGTACCCGTCCGCTCCGCAAATTCCAGTCCCACACGCCTTCGCCGAGGAGCGCCAAGGCATAGGCCTGTTCGCTGCCATCGGGAAGCGGTTTGCCGGCCTTGCCCGCCTTCCTCTCGGCAGCGGGATCACGCCCCTCCGCCAGCAATGCCCGGGCGGCACAGCGGCGGCGTCTTGCCTCGCCCAGCGTCACCTCCGGGTATACCCCCAGGGCCAGGGTCTTGCGTTTGCCCCCAAAGCGATAATCCAGCCGCCAGTAGCGCGAGCCATCCGGATTCAGCAGCAGATACATGCCGCCGCCGTCTGCCAGCTTGAGCGGCTTGGCCGTCGGATGTGTCTGACGGATACGGCGGTCGGTAAGAGGCGTGGCAATACGGGCCATGACAAAAGCAAAATGATTTTCGTAATGTCATCATCATACCGACAGATGCCGTCAGGTATACCGTCAAAAATATTCATGATAAACAGTACGAATTACAGCATTTTCATACGGGCATGCCGCTTTGCCATATCGACTGATTCAATCGCGTCATCCACCCATTCGTTCGTTTTCCATATTGGATTTCTCGATTTTTTCCACTTGGCCTGACGACCTCACCAACGAAGGCAAGCCAATCGACGCGGCCGTCCGAATCCACAACGGCCCCGCAGATCCAGTCATCGCGGCGTGGATATCGAAGTAACGGCAGCAATCGCGGCGGGCCGCGACCGATAAAAGCAGGAACGACTCGGCCCCACCGGGTGTTCCCCAGTGCCGCAACATTTCATCTGCGCGTTGAAGGTCCGCCACCGGCTGCGTATCTGTTGCGCCCCGATCCGCGCAGAGATCTGCCACACCACCGAATACCGCGCGCTCCATACCGATCTGGCGCGCGATTCGACCCGACACACGTAAACATTCGCGCCTTTCAACTTAAAATCCCTCTGGACGCCTGCGCTTCGGCGCGCTCACCCACCGCATCGCACCCCCACATGAACGACCTCATACAGCGCCTCGACCTCTCCTTCCTCGCCGCTTCCTGGATTCACCAGGTGATGACGCTCATCGTCGCCATCACCCTGCTCAACGTCGGCGCCTATTACCTGCTGCGCCGCATCGAAAAGATCGCCGCGCGCACCGCAACCGTCTGGGACGATGCTCTGATCAAGGCCACGCGCAAACCTCTCACGCTCATCCTGTGGGTGATCGGCACGACTTATGCCATCCAGATCGTGCACCAGCATCTCGGCACGCCGGTCTTCGATTTCGTTCTGCCTGCCCGCAACACCCTCATCATCGTCGCGCTGGCCTGGTTCCTGATGCGACTGATCAGCCAGGCCTCGCGCAATCTCCTCGTCCGCAGCGTCGAAACGGGGCACGGCGTGGACGCCACCACGGTCGACGCGCTTTCCAAGCTGGGGCGGGTCTCGATCATCGTCGTGGCCACGCTGGTCATCCTGCAGAATCTCGGATTCAGCGTGTCCGGCGTGTTGGCGTTCGGCGGCATCGGCGGCATTGCCGTCGGCTTCGCTGCCAAGGACATGCTGGCCAACTTCTTCGGCGGCCTCACCATCTACCTGGACCGGCCGTTCACAGTGGGCGAATGGATCCGCTCGCCCGACCACCAGATCGAGGGCACAGTGGAATACATCGGCTGGCGCCACACCCGTGTGCGCGCCTTCAACAAGAACCCGATCTATGTGCCCAACGCGCTGTTCACCACCATCGTGGTGGAAAACCCGACCCGCATGACCAACCGGCGCATCAAGGAGACCATCGGCATCCGCTATGCCGACCTCGACAAGATGGCCCCCATCGTCGCCGACGTGAAGACCATGCTGCAGAATCACCCCGAGATCGACACCGGTGCCACGCTGATCGTCAACTTCAACCAGTTTGCCGCGTCGTCGCTGGATTTCTTCATCTACACCTTCACCAAAACCGTCGAGTGGGTGCACTACCACGAGGTCAAGCAGGACGTGCTGTTGAAAATCGCCGACATCATCCGGAAGCATGGTGCGGAGATCGCCTTCCCCACCCGCACCGTGCATCTCGAATCGGCCGCCGAAGAAGCCGCGGCCGACTAGCGGCACGCGTCGCTCGCGGCGGCTTTTCCGGGCGGCGAAAGCCATGTGATCGCCTGCAGCCCAGTCCAGCCGCGGAGGCAGTTCGTCCGCCTTGCCAAGACGTGCCCCGCTCCTCATACTGGCTTGACGAATTGGTCTTTTGGTCAGTCTCCTCCTGCCCCCAGCGGGCACTCTGTCGGCTTTCCTCATTGGCATCATTACCGCGCGCCCGGGCGCGGCTGCCGCAGTTCCACTGCGATCTTTCGCCTATCCACCCATGCCAGCGCACGGCTTCCTCGTGCCTTGGTCATCATGAGGAATCACGCCATGGCAAAAGAAGAACTTGTAGAAATGGAAGGCGTCGTCAACGAAGTCCTCCCGCAAACCCGCTTCCGCGTCACGCTGGACAACGGCTTTGAAATCACCGCCTACGCCTCCGGCAAAATGCGCAAGCACCGCATCCGCATCCTGGCCGGCGACAAGGTCACCATCGAAATGTCGCCCTACGACCTCACCAAGGGCCGCATCAATTTCCGCCACAAGGATAGCCACGTCCAGGCGCCACGGCCGACCGCGCCCAGAAAATTCAACTGATGCAAGGGCTGGCGGGCATGCACGAAACCGATTCGCCTACTGCTCCCGTGCGCGAAGCCGCCAAGCCGCATCCTCTCGGTGTCTGCAAGGCCTGCGGCGCCATCACCTACCGCAAGGAATCCGTCGGCCAGCGCTGCATCCGCATCCGGCGCGGGACGCGCTGCAGCGGCATCGTCGCCGTCGCCACGCGGGACGCCTGCTGGAAACAATGCGCGAGCTGCAGCGGCACCGGAAAACGCGACAACACACCCTGCACCTATTGCCGCGGCATCGGCTGGAACCTGGCCAAACCCTGGAGCCTGTAAGTCCCAGCGGCCTGACGCCGGGTGGCGCGACCGCATGACATAATGTTCCGGCCTTCCACGCCGTAAACCCACTTAACCATGCATGGAAGTCGGGCCATCACTGCGTCCGTCACGAACCCCTATCCGATGCGCTCCATCACCCGCCGTATTTTCCTCTGCCTGTTGGCAGGTCTCAGTGTTCCCGTCCTGGCCCAGGATCTGCCGCCCCTCTCCCATGCGGTAACGGGGAGCGACACCGACTACACCATCAAGCAAGGCGATTCCCTGACCGCCATCGGCGCCCGCTTCGGCCTGGCGCCCAAACTGCTGGCCCGGCAGAACGGCCTGCCCGTCAACGCCAGGCTCCACCCCGGCCAGCAGCTGCACGTCCATCATCCCCACATCGTCCCGGCGACGCTCGACGACGGCATCCTCGTCAACTTGCCGCAAAGCATGCTGTTCAACTTCAGCCAGGGCACGCTGGTTTCCGCCTATCCCGTCGGCCTGGGCAAGCCCAGCTGGCCCACCCCGCAGGGCGAATTCAGGATCGTCAATCGGCAGGCGAACAAGCCCTGGCTGGTGCCCAAATCGATCCAGGAGGAAATGCGCCGCGAAGGGAAAATCGTGCAGGAGGAAGTGCCCCCCGGCCCCGACAACCCCCTGGGCAAACACTGGCTCGGCTTGAATCTGTGGGGCTACGGCATCCACGGCACCATCGCGCCGGCGAGCGTCTACCATTTCCAGAGCCATGGCTGCATTCGTCTGCATCCCGATGATATTGCGGAACTTTTCGACCAGGTGCGGATCGGAACGCAGGGACGTCTCATTTACCAGCCGGTTTTGCTGGCGGTGATCGAAGACGGCCGCATCCTGCTCGAAGTCCATCGGGACATCTACAAGAAGGGAATCGATCCCGCGCGAACCGTGCGCGATCTGGCTGCAGCCAACGGCTTGAGCCAGGCCATCGATTGGCCTAAAGTGGACGCCGTAATCGCCGCTCAGGATGGATTGGCCGAGGAAGTAGGCCATCTGCCAAGCAACGGATTGAAAGGACAACCATGAAGCACGTCAGCCGACGCAAATTTCTCAAACTGGGCCTGCTGGCCGCCGCGATGCCGCTGCCGGCCTCCGCCAGCGCATGGCTGGCTGCGCCCGAGCGCCGACTGAGCTTCCACAACCTGCACACCGGCGAGAACCTCGACCTGCCCTACTGGGTGCAGGGCGACTACGTTCCGGACGCGCTCGCCGAAATCAATCACGTCCTGCGCGACTACCGCACCGACCAGGTCGCCGCCATCGACACCCGCTTGCTGGACCTGCTCGACCGCGTCAAGGCCCAACTCGGTACGTCCAAGCCCTTCCAGGTCATTTCCGGCTATCGTTCTCCCGCCACCAACCACATGCTGTCGGAACGTTCCTCCGGCGTCGCCAAACACAGCCTGCACATGGAAGGCAAAGCCATCGACATCCGCATTCCCGGCGTGGCGCTGGCCGACCTGCGCAAAACCGGGCTCGCGCTGCAAGGCGGCGGCGTCGGCTACTATCCGGCTTCCGACTTCGTGCATCTGGACGTCGGACGCGTACGGACCTGGGGCGGCTAGACCGCACAACGCCTTTCCGGCCGCAATCGTTCGACGTAGGGCCGGCGAATTGAAGACCGCTTCATGGGCACCGACGCGTGCCCGACGACATTTTCCTGCACCAGGGTGAAACCCCGTCCCGATCCGACCGGTCGAACCAGTCCCACTTGCATGCCAAGGAGGACTGTCATGACCCCCTCTCGGGACCCACGTCCGGCGGCCTATCTCATCATTCTGCTCGGACTCGGGCTGGCCGCCGCCGCCGCCCTCGTTCCCTTCTACAACGTCGCCTATCTGCTCGAACCCGGCATCCTGCTGGCCGTGCTGATGCCCTTCCTGCTCTATGGCCTGTTCATCGAAAGCCTGCGCGGTTCCTGGCTGCTCGCCACCGGTCTGCTGCTGCTCGCAGCCAATCTGGTGCTGGTCGCATTCGAACGCTACCTCCGTTACGACAGCTACGCAGACGATTTGATCTACTGGGTGCCGACACTGGCAGCGGTGGTCGTGCTGCCGATCGCCTATCGGCTGGGCCGACGCGCCGACGAAGCCGATCCATCCGGCACGCCCTCACCCGGCTAGGGGCCGCACCGTTTGTATTCGGGCCATGCGCGACTATATTGAGTTGGCAACCGGCTGAAGCCATCTACCCGGATCACCCGCTTTCCCTGCAACCCAAACGACTCAGGACGCCATGTACGGCCCATACAATCACAGTTGGATGTTCGATGGCGGATTCGGCCTGCTGTTCGGTGGCGTGTGGATGCTCCTGATGTGGGGAATTCCCCTTCTCCTCGTCATCGCCCTGCTGAAATACCTGTTTTTCAGGCCGCACGACAAGCGCAGCCCCGACATCCGGCCAGAGCAGAAAACGCCCCTCGACATTCTCAAGGAAAGCTACGCGCGCGGCGACCTCAGCCGCGACGAGTACCTGCAGAAACGCGACGACCTCCTGGAAAAATAGGCAGCACGCACGAATGTCCGCCCCCTTCCTCGCCCCCTCTCTTGAAAGGAGATTGCCATGAACATCACACGACCCAGCCAGCTTGCCGCCTTCGGACTTGCCGCCCTCTTGAGTGGAACCGCCCCGGCCCTTCTGGCGGCCGATCCGCCTCCTCCCCCGCAATATGGGCCCGGCATGATGAACGGTTATGGCGGCTATGGAATGGGCCCCGGCATGATGGGTGGCTATGGCGGCTATGGCATGGGTCCCGGCATGATGGGCGGTGGCTATGGCGGATATGGCATGGGCCCCGGGATGATGGGCGGTTATGGCGGCTACGGAATGGGTCCCGGCATGATGGGTGGGGGCATGATGGGACCGTATTGGGGTAGCGGGCTCGACCTGACCCCGGACCAGCAAGCCAAGATCAACAAGATCCAGGACGAGACCCGCAAGGCGCACTGGGCGCTGATGGGCGAGATGATGAACCAGCAGGCCAAGCTGCGCGACCTGAACCTGGCGCCGAAGCGGGACAATGCCGCAATCGACGCGGCCTACAAGGAATTCGGCAAGCTCCAGCAACAAATGTACGATTCCGCGGTGGCGGCGCACAAACGCATGGAGGCCGTCCTCACCAAGGAACAGCAGGAAAAGCTGCGCGATTATTGGCGCAAGGGCTGGACACCCAACCCCGAAAAATGAGCAGGCCGGCCGACTCCCGCCGCACCGATCACCAGGGAATCTCGGTGCCGTTGTAGCGGAAGAAACGCCCGTTCAGCGCCATCTGGAAATTGTCCACCAGGGCGCGCATGCCGCGCACGCTCTGTGCCGGGGTGAGCATCGCATCCGGGCCACCCATGCGGGTGCCCACCCAGCCCGGATGCAGCAGCAGGACGCCGATGCCCTGTTGCGCCAACGCATGCGACAGTCCCTTCATGGCGGCATTCAACGCCGCCTTGCTGGAACGGTAGGCATAGTTCCCCGGCGCGCCGATCTCGGTGATGGAGCCCATATGGCTGCTGATCGCCACCACCAGTTTCTTCTCGCTGCGGGCCAGATGGCCGGCGAAGGCCTCGCTCACCCGCACCGCCCCCAGGGTGTTGACGGCGAACGTGCGCAGCCAGACGTCATAGTCGATGCCGCCGAACGCATCCATGAACTTGTCCAGATACACGCCCGCATTGTTGAGCAGCACGTCGATGCGGGCGCCCTCCAGGTCGAGCTGCAGCGTGCGCAGCTGCTCGCCGTCGGTCACGTCGAGCCGATGCACGCTGAGGCGCGGATGCCGGCCGGCCAGGGCCTTGAGTTCGTCGGCCGCCTCGGGATGGCGGCACGTGGCGATCACCTGCCAGCCAGCCTCGGCGTACTGCCGCGCCCATTCCAGTCCGAGGCCGCGGTTGGCGCCGGTGATCAGTATGCCGGGGAGCGTGTTCATCGGAAGATTCTCCAGACCTGTCCTCTTTTGTATAGACGGCAACTGCCCCGTACGGGCGCTTTCCTTTGTCCCTTGCATCGGCTTTACTGGAACGATACGGTCCGGAAGAAAGCGACTCTGCCATGAAGGAAATCCTGCCCGGCGTATTTCACTGGAAGACCTTCCACGAAGGCATCCAGGCCTACGTCCATTCCTATTACACCAACGCCACCGACCCGCCCGTGCTGATCGATCCGCGCGTGCCGGCGCAAGGCATCGAATGGTTCGCGGCGCACGGCGCGCCGCAGCACGTCTACCTGACCAACCGCCATCACTATCGCCACAGCGACCGCTTCGCCGAACGCTACGGCGCGCAGATCTGGTGCCACAAGGACGGCCTGCACGAATTCACCCACGGCGAAAAAGTGCGCGGCTTCAGCCACGGCAAGACCCTGCCAGGCGGCGTGCTCGCTCTCAAGGTCGCGGCGCTGTGTCCCGAGGAAACCGCGCTCCATCTGCCCTTGCACGGCGGCATCCTGAGCCTCGGCGACGCCATCGTGCGCGAACGGGGCCGGCTCGGTTTCGTGCCGGACGCCTACATGGGCGACGACCCCGAAGGCGTCAAGCGTGGCCTGCGCAAGGCCTTCCTCAAGCACCTGCGCGAACGCGAGTTCGACCACCTGTTGTTCGCCCACGGTGCACCCTGGATCGGCGGCGCCCGAGCAGGCTTGCACGCATTCCTCGACAGGCTCGAGCGGTAGCGGACTCGCACAGATATCCAAAAAAACAGGGGCCAGGCATGACCTGGCCCCTGTTGCGATGCGCGACCCGCTTACATGCCGCCGAGGTCGTCGATGGCATCGACCACGATGCTGGTGCCGATCGCGATCATCAGGATATCGCCGGCCACCCGCACATACTTATGGCCGACAGGCGGCACGCCGAGGCTCACCACGACCCGCGGGGGCAGATCGTAGACCACCACGTCGCGCGGCAACGGCCGGCCGAGCTGCCATTTCCTGGCCTGGCCGGGCGGCATGCAGCCGTTGTGCTTCTTCGCGAGTCCCGGCGGGCAATGCCCGCGCTTGAAACTGTCCGCGTAATACTCGCGCACGACTTCACGCTGGCGGTCGCCGAAATGCACGCTCACCCGGACGTCGCCGCGCGATTCCCTGCGGTCGTCGTCATGACCGCCCTTCGCGGCCTTGTCCGGCTTGCCATGACCGGCCCAGTCCGGTTTGTCGGCCAGGCCCGGGCCGGCAGCGAAAAAGCAGGTCACGAACAGGGCAAGGGCAATGTGCTTTGATAAGGAAACGCGCATGGAAACTCCAGTCGTCAGGGAAAGGGACTGCGTGCCCAATCTCGTTCGGACACCCAGCGAGAAGATACCCGAATTCCCCCCATCATTCGACCCGCCTGCGGCGGACTCTGGCGCCCGCGCTTACGGCTTACGTCCGGGCTCGGCGCAGCGGATAATTGCCGCGTTGGTCTTCAGCTTCAGGCAGCGGCGCATGTCGCGTCCCTGCCGCCGCATCGGTTTGTTCGGCGCCATCTGCGCCGGCGCCTGGACCGTGGCCGGCGCTTCAGCCGTGTCGGCCGGTGCAGCCGCAGCAGCCGGCATGGCGTCCTGCGCCAGGGCAAGATTGGCCGCGCACAGCAGCGGCAGCGTCATCCATCCGATTGTCCTTTTCATAACGACCTCCTCTCATGATTCGTGAACCCGCAGGCACCCGCGCCTACGCCAAACCGGGAATCCCACCAGGATGATCGTCGGCCACTTCGCCCGTCACCGCATCGCCCACCCGAATCGTGCCGCCAACCAGGATACGGGCATTCACCCCGCCATGGCCGCGCATCGCGTTGTAGCCGCCCGGTCCCAGCACCGCCTCCATACGCGAACAGGGATCGCAATGCCCCGTCACTTCCAGCACCACCCCGGCGCCAATGCGCAGCACCAACGGCCGGTCGCGAAACAGCGCATGCGCCGCCAGCAGGTTCAGGCCCGACACCACCAGATTGCGTCGCAGCCACGCCGCCTCGATCTGCGTCCACCCGGTCAGTGCCGCGATCACCGGCAGATGCTCCGCCTGGATCAGCGTCACCTGCCTTTTGCCGCCCGCCACCCGGCTGCGCGACGGTTGCGCGTAGTGGTCGCCCTCGACCCCGCAGGCGGCGATCGCTTGTACGGCATCGACCGCAACCACTTCGCCCCGACGCTCGGGCCGAATATAAATCGCCTCGATCCGGCCCGGACGGGCAAAGCAGGTCGTCAGGTCGCGCAGGCCGGCGGCGTCCGGGACGACCGCCGGTCGATCCGGTCCCGGACTCATGCCAGCAGCCGCTGGAGCCACCACGCCAGCCCGCCCACCACGCTCAGGCAAATCAGGCAGGCCAGCAGGATCTTGACGAATCGAGGCATGGGCAAGGTCGCGTGATTCGCTATTTATCGCTGCCGGCCGGATACCCCACCGTTTGCGCAAGCGTGATGCGCTGATGCGGGCCCAGCCCCAGGGCAGCGCCCAGCGCCGCGCGATCGAGCTGGCCGCGCACCACTCCGGCGAGGCCGGCCGACGCGCAATAGAGATACACATTCTGGGCAATGAAACCGGCATCGGTTGCGCTATAGAACGCCGCTTCTTCCGCGCTGGCCTCGCCCGTCCGGTCGAGGTCCGCCACGTACACCAGGTTCAGCGGCGCAGTCGCCACGAAATCCTGCACACCCGCCAGCGGCCGGAGATCGCCGGCCACCATCCGGGACAAGACATGCGTCGGCGGATCGTAGCGATACGCGCCCTCTGAGGTGATCACGAGCACATCGGTCTCGCGCCAATCGCGTGCCGACGGCGCCGTGCGCTGCCCCGTGCCCGCCCGGTTCACGCCGTTCGCCGCCCACAGCAGGTTCGACAGCACCTGCAACGGCAACGCCCTGCCATCGAACTCCCGCGCCGACTGCCGCGCCTTCAATGCCTGCATCAAGGGTATGCCGCCCACCTTTTCGGGCGGGGGCAGCCTGATCGCGCCGGTTTCCGGTACCTGTCCCGCTTCCATCGTGCTCATCGTCCCCACCTCGTCGTGATTGCGTCCTTGCTGTATGGCGCTTATTCCACTCTAGACCGTTTATGCCGTTCGACCTGCCGAAACAGCAAGGCGTCCGGACGCCTCATGTCCGCATGACGGCGAGGCCTTCCCATTCATCGATTGGGATCGGCCTGCAAAACAGGAATCCCTGGTAGGCCCGGCACTCGTTCTGCAGCAGGAAATCCCGCTGGGCCTGGGTTTCCACTCCTTCCGCAATCACCTGCAAACCCAGCGACCGGCTCATGGCCATGATCGCCCGTACGATGGCCACATCGTTCTCGTCCTCAGGCACATCACGGACGAAGGATTGATCGATCTTCACCTGATCGAGCGGCAGGCGCTTGAGATAGGACAAGGACGAGTAGCCGGTACCGAAATCGTCCAGACAGAAACTCACGCCCAGCGCATTGAGCTGCCGCATCTGGCTGACCACGATGTCGACGTTGTCGAGCACCACGCTCTCCGTCAGCTCAAGCTTGAGCCGGGACGGATCGATGCCGCTCGCAGCCAGGCTGCGCTGCACCGTGGCGACGAAGTCGGACTGGTGGAACTGGCGCGCACTGACATTGACCGCCATCTGCAGGAACCGAGTACGCGGATCGCGTTCCCAATCCTTGATCTGGGCGCAGGCCGTGTCCAGGACCCACTGCCCGATGGACAGGATGAGCCCGGTCTCCTCGGCCAGCGGGATGAATTCGGCCGGCGAGACCATCCCGCGCTCGGACGGAAACCAGCGCAGCAGAGCCTCCGCACCGATCAGTTTGCCGTCCTGGTTGACCTGCGGCTGGTAGTAGAGCTGGAATTCGTCCCGCTCCAGCGCCTGGCGCAACGCCGCCTCCGTCTCCATGCGCGAGTCGATGGCCGCCTGCATGGCCGGATTGAAGAATCGCGCCGTATTGCGGCCCGCTCCCTTGGCCTGATAGAGCGCCACGTCGGCCTGCTTCAGCAGCATGTCGACCGACGCGCCCTGTCCCTGGAACAGGGTCAGGCCGATGCTCGTCGTGCCCAGATATCGTGCTTCGTTGATACCCAAGGTATAGGGCTGGTTAAGTTCGAAGCGCACCTTCTCGGCGATGATTTCCGCCTGGTTGGCCGCGTATAGCGCATCCTGGCCCAGGCCTTCCAGCACCACCACGAATTCGTCGCCGCCCAGGCGGCACACGATATCCTCCTGGCGCATGTGGATGATCAGCCGCTGGGCCACTTCGACCAGTAGGCGGTCGCCGACATCGTGGCCCCGCGTGTCGTTCAAGGTCTTGAACTGATCCAGGTCCAGGATCAGCAACGCGCCGAATTCGCCGCTGCGATGGCTGGCGCTCAGTGCCTGGGCCAGCCGGTCCATCAGCAGCCGCCGGTTGGGCAGCCGGGTGAGCGCGTCGAAATAGGCCAGGTTACGGATCTGCTCCTCCACCCCCTTGCGCTCGGTGATGTCGCGCACCAGCCCCAGGACATAGGCTTCCCCGGCGTATTCGAAATAGTTGGCATTGATTTCCACCGGAAACGAACGGCCGTCGGCAGCCGTGTGGCGGCTTTCGAAGGTCATCGTCCTGTGCGCCTTGAGCTGACCCCAGAAGGCCTGCCACTGTTCCGGTTGCGTCACGTCGCCATCGACATCGATCACCCGCAATGCCAGCAGAGCCTCGCGCGTCTTGCCGAGCGCCCTGCACGCTTCGTCGTTCACATAGTGGAAGCAACCCTGCTCGTCGGCGAGATAGGCCGCTTCCTTCACGTGGTTCAGGGCGAAATCCACTAGGGCCAGTTGCTGGCTCGCGCGCTCGCGCTCGGTGATGTCGCGGGCGATACCGAGCACACCGAGTACGTTTCCATGCCGATCGCGCAACGGTGTCTTCACCGTTTCGAGCAGGGCCCGGCATCCATCGGCGGCGAAAGTCACCCATTCCTCGTTGCGGACCGGTTGTCCAGCCGTCATCGCTTCGCGGTCCTTCTGCTGGAAAAAACGCGCCAGAGCGGGGTCCACGAAATCGAAATCGGTCTTGCCCACGATGTCCGACTCGCGCGCACCGTACAGGCGTTCGAATGCAGCGTTGCACATCCGGAAGCGGCCCTCCGCATCCTTGAGCCACACGAGATCGGGAACCGTCCCCAGAATCAGGTTTTTTTGCTGCTCGCTTTCTTCCAGGTTGCGGGTGACGGTTTTCAGCAGATCGTGCTCCCGCAGCAGCGTGCTTTGCCTGAACATCGCCAGCATGACGACGATGAACGCATTGACGTCGACGACATTACTGACGGTTCGGGGCACGCCCAGATGCGGGTCGGCCAGCTTGACCGCCACGCCGGACAGCACCACGGCCGCCAGCGGCAACAGGCGCAGGAAACCTTCATACCAACGCTCCAGCGTGGGGTTGTGGGAAGGCTCGACCTTCCAGTACAACATCGCCAACCCCATGCCCATTATTGAAAAGGAGAACAGGCTGTTGAACCAGGCGCCGTCGAGGGTCGCGCCATCCAGCGCCATCAGGTTCCAGACCATCCAGCAGATCCCCGTGGCGGCAAGGGAAACCAGGAACAGCCCGTAGCTCCAGGACAATTTCAAACGCAAGGTCGGGATCGCAATCAGGCCAATGCATGCGGCGCTAAACAGGCTGACCGGATAGGCCACCAGCACGCTCATGGCCAGCCACGTCGTATCCCCGCGCTTGGGCAGATACAGCACCAACACCAACGTCAGGGCCGCAATGGCCAGCATTGCGCCATCCAGCACCAGGGTCTTGCGCTGGACGCGGCTGGCCATGCGGAATGCCTCAAACAGCACCCCTACTCCCACACAGGGCCCCAGCCACAAATAGAACAAATCGGACGGCGACGGAAACCCCCAATAGCCGACAGCCGCCTGCAGGTCCCAGATCATCTGGCCGGCCGCGTATCCCGTCAGCCCAACCGCAATCCATCGCACGCCCCGGGCGCTTCCCGCACGAACCCTGTGCAACGCGATCCAGGCCAATATCGCTGCCGTGACCGTACCTGCCGTCCAGTGAAGATTGTCGAAGAAACGTACCCACTGCACATCCTGGGCAAAGCGGATGCCCAGAACGCCGGCCAGCAGGCCGCTCAAGCCGGCGAACAACACAAGGCGGACAGGCGGCTGCCCGCCCCGGTTACCCCAATTCATCGCTGGAACCTCCGCCCGAGGCGGTCGCTTCCTCACCACCCATGTTCATCCGCATCGTAATTCCCCGCAGTGTCTTTTTTCTTGTCCCTGTGGAGACGTCCTGCCTCTATCCGGCTATCGCGTCGCACAGCCGGACACAAGATTACCGGACAAACCATTCCATGAGCATGGTAATTGTGAATCTCCCCGGGCGGGCAGGGATGCGGGCCGGCAAGACCGGCAATCGGATGGGGGACCCCGGCGCCCCGCTGGAACCGGGAGATCAGAGCGGCCGCGAGCCCCGGCAATCCGGATAGCGGATACAGCCCCAGAACACCTGGCCCGCGCGGCTGCCCCGCTTGGCCTTGCGCTTCACCATCCGGCTCTGGCATTCGGGGCAGAACGGTGCGCCGTTCGTCGTGATGCTGAGCGGATCCCGGAAGAACCGGGGCGGCGCGGTCACGCCACTGATCAGCGCGTGCAGCGCCTTGCCGTCCATCAATTCGATGTTCTTGCCCTTGGCAAACGCCAGCGCCTCGTCCGTGAACACGCCGGAGGTCACCACGAAACCGCCGGCTGCGCCCCGGGCTGCCATCACCCCGTAGAGTTCGCGCACGATGCTCACGCCCACGCGGATCGCCCGCCACTGCTTGCATTGCACCAGGAAAAGCTCGCCGCCCTTCTTCAAGGCCAGGTCGACCCCGCCATCGGGGCCATCGCCGCCGGTCGCCGTCACCGAATAGCCCTTGCGCCGGAACGCCTCGCCCACCAGCGCCTCGAACTTCTTCCAGCTCATGTCATTCAGTGCGGCGTGATCCGGGCTCGTGGCCACCGTCTGATGCAAGGTGCGCCGCGTGTAGCGGCCATAGGCGGACAGGCCCGCCCCCGCCAGGAACACGGCGGGCAGCAGATACTGCCCCACGCCGGCCAGCGTCCTGAACATTGTCTGGTTGACGAAATCGCCCATCTTTCCGGGCGGGACGACTGCCGTCACTTCGCGGATCGCAAGGCTGTGCAGTCCGACATACGCCACCAGCGCGAGCGCCACGCCCCCCCACCAGGGGAGCTTGCCGGTGATCTCGATCAGGTCTTCAACGGGGCTTTGTTTGCGACGCGCCATGATTTTGATTAGGTGTGTAACGGACCCTGGATCCCTACAGCGCGAATCCGCCGACTGTATTCCTGGCCCGGAAACGCATCCGGACCGAGCGATTTTTATTGTGTCGTGCGAGAGATTACCAGCGCTTATTCAAGCCCGGTATACCGGGCGCGGCGGCTACGGCGTGAACGGCGACAGGCCGCCTTCCCCATTCGCGCCATGGATCGCGATCACAAGCCATGCCCGTTGCGGATCACGCCGACCGCGATGCCTTCGATGACCAGTTCCTGGCGGGTAAGGTCGACGACGATCGGCTCGAAATCGGGGTTTTCCGGCAGCAGCCGCACCGTGTTGCCGCGTTTCTGGAAGCGCTTTACCGTGACCTCGTCGCCGATCCGCGCCACCACGACCTGCCCCGCCCTGGGCTCGGTGTTGCGGTGCACCGCGAGCAGGTCGCCGTCCAGGATGCCGATGTCCTTCATGCTCATGCCGCGCACCTTGAGCAGGTAGTCCGCGCGCGGATTGAACATCGCGGCATCGAACTGGTAGTGCCGCTCGATGTTTTCCTGCGCCAGGATCGGGCTGCCCGCAGCCACCTGGCCCACGAGCGGCACCCCGCCATCACCCTTGAGCCGGATGCCGCGCGACGTCCCCGGCACCAGATCCAGCACGCCTTTCTTCGCCAGCACCTTGAGGTGCTGCTCGGCCGCATTCGGCGAACTGAAGCCGAAGTGCTGCGCAATCTCGGCGCGCGTCGGCGGCAGGCCGGTGGTCTCCATCCACTCACGAATCAGGTTCAGGATTTCTTCCTGGCGACGGGTCAGATCTCGCATGAGGCTTCCTCCGGATACTGTATACATGTACAGTATAGTTACTGTATGCTTGTACAGTATAAAGACTGAACTCGTAAAACGCCAATGCGCGGGCCGCACCCGCTCAGGCAAGCAGGAGAATCCTCATGATGAAACTCGGAAAGATCAGCGCCCTCGCCTTCAGCCACATGAAGCGGCGCGGGATTTCCATCGACGCCCTCAACGACCTGCTCGCCAACGGACAGGTCGAAAGGCAGTTCGACGGCGCGCAGGTCATCTACCTGGACAGCCCCACCCCCGGCCCGTCCTGGGCCGGCCGGCCGACGCCCCGGCTGTATGCGGTGGTCGATGCGGCGGGCGAGGTGCTGACGGTGGAGAAGCGAGTGCGAATACGGGCATGAGCCGATCGCCTAATGAAGCAGGAGATGGTCAATTCGCCGGCACCGTGCTATATTCTGGCCAGACTAGCCAGAATAAGCAGGAGTTCATCATGAACCGCGAATGGCAATTGCAGGAAGCGAAAAACAACCTGAGCCAGCTCATCAAGGATGCCGCAAGCGGCGTCGCCCAGGTCGTCACCGTGCACGGCAAGCCGACGGCTGTGGTGGTGTCGGCGGAAGCCTACGCAAAGCTCACCCGCCCGCGTCGAGGCAAGCTCTCCGCCGCGCTGTTGCAGCCCGACCTCGCAGGCAAGGACCTGGACTTCACTCGCAGCCCGGACACTGGTCGCAACGTCGAGCTATGAGCTGGCTGCTGGACACCTGCGTCCTCTCCGAATACATCAGGAAATCGCCCGCGCCGCAGGTCATCGCCTGGCTGGACGAGCAGGACGAAACCAGCCTCCATCTCAGCGTCATCACCCTGGGCGAAATCGAGAAGGGCATCCTCAAGTTGCGCACCACCGACCCTCGCCGCAGCCAGAAACTCACCGCATGGCTGGGCAAGGTGGAACAGCGCTTCGCCGACCGCATCCTGCCCCTCGACGCCGCTGCCTTGCACGGCTGGGCGCAACTCGCCGCCCAGTCCGAACTGGCTGGGCGCCCCCTGCCGGTGATGGATGGCCTGATCATGGCCACCGCCCAGTGCCACGGCCTCACCGTAGTCACGCGCAACGTACAGGATTTCGGCCTGCTTCCGCAGGTATTCAATCCCTGGGCCCTGTAAGCGGCGCATCGGTATTTACCCTCGCTTGTTATTCCGAGGGTTGGACCAGGACGCCCCCGCTTGTTGACTCCACCCTATCCACCCGGATTTGATGCGCAGGCAGGTACTATTACACTTCTGCCTCGCAGCGAGCCCGCGCTCGCAACGCCCCCGTGCCGATGAACCGACCGCTTCAGGAACGCCGATCCCGCTCCATGCCGTCTCCCGACTTCACGCCCGCCACGCCGGCCCTGCAGGGTTGCATCGCGTGTTATTCCGGCGCGATTCCCGCTCTGGCCGAACTCGGCAAGCGTCTTGCCGCCACCCGTGACGCCGATGCGCTGATCGACCTCTACGAACAGTGCTACCCCTTGCTGGAACAAGCCATGTGGGCCGACGGCGCGGACTTCCACCCGCTGCTGGCGAGCTACCAGGCCCTGTTCCGCGAACAGGAGGCGCTGATTGCCCAACGCTGCAAGCATGGTCAAGTCAGCGACGACCGCCACCGCTTCATCCTCAGCATCCCGGTGGCGGATCGCCCGTCGCACCTGCGCGCCTGCCTCGAAAGCATCGTCCAGGTGTGCACGCTGTTCGACTACGGCGGCCACACGTCCGGCCAGTGGGACAAGCTCCAGATCGTCGTCAGCGAAGACAGCCGCGACGAAGCCAACATCCGCCGCCATATCGAGCTGGTCGACGAATACCGGCGGAAAGGCCTGCAGGTCATCCACTTCGGCCTCGCCGAGCAATACGACCTGCTGCACGCGCTGCCGCCGCAGACGCGTGAACGGCTGGGCACGCTGCTCACCACCCAGCCGCGCGACCGGTTCTGGCTCAAGGGCCAGGCCGCCAACCGCAACCTCAGCTACCTCAAGTGCCTGCAGCTCACCGAAGACAGGCGCAACACGCTCTACTACCTGATCGACAGCGACCAATCGCTGTGCGTGAACCGGCAGACCGCCGCCGGTGAGGAGGCGGTCTACGCGCTGAACTACTTTCACGCCATCGACAAGATCTTCCGCAGCACCGACACCCTCATGCTCACCGGCAAGATGGTCGGCGACCCGCCCGTGTCGCCTGCGGTGATGGCCGCGAATTTCCTCGACGACGTGACCGCCTTCTTCACCCGCCTGGCCACCCTGTCCGCCGACGAAGCCTGCCAGTTTCACGACCTGCCCACGCAGCCGGTGGGCGACGCCGCCTATCACGACATGGCCAAGCTGTTCGGATTCGAGAACCAGCCGGCGACCTTCCCCTATGCCTGCCGCCTCGCCGGCGCGCACGATCACGTCGCCTGCCTCGCGGATTTTGCCCAGCGGCTCAACGCCTTCTTCTTCGGCGAGCACCTCACGCGCAAGACGGGGTTTGCCTACGGCAGCGGCTTCACGCAGCTTGCGCCTGCGCGCACGGTCTATCCCGGCAACTACATCGTCAACTACGCCGGGCTCAAATACGTCATCCCCTTCGGCCACCTGCGCCTGCGCATGTCCGGCCCCACCGCCGGACGGCTGATCGCCGCCGAAATCGGCCCCCGCTTCGCCTCCTTCAACATGCCCAACCTGCACCGCCGCACCACCAAGGCGGGCCTCGGCGACGACTTCCGTCCCGGCGTGGAACTGGGCGAGGCGAGCGTGGACGTCTCCAACGAATTCGAGCGCCAGTTCTTCGGCGACCTGATGCTGTTTTCCACCGAGGAACTGGTGAAGCGCGCCGACGTGACCCGCCCCTTTGCCCAGGACGCGATCGAAGCCGTCGTCGCGCAGAAGGAAGCCGAACTGCTCGCGCTATACCAGCAGAAGCACGACACCATCGCCGCGCGCAACCGACAGCTGGACGACCTCGTCTTCCGCGCCGGCCATTGGTGGCTGCAGGCCGCCGAACAGGCGCCCGCCCTCGCCCATGCGCTGCGGCAGGTGCGCGCCTTCATCGACAACATCGACCGCAACTTCGGCGAGCAGGCGCTGGCCTGGCGCCAGATCCAGTCCGCCGAGCATCGCGCCGAACGCAAGCGGCAGATCGTCGAGGCCTTGATGAACTACCGCGCCGAGCGGGATGCGTGGGACAGCCTGTTCTGACACCGGCTTGTCCTTCGACAGGCCCCCTTCGACAAGCTTGTCCTGAGCGAAGCCATAGGGCATATGCGGAATCCATCCCTTGCCGTTCGCCCTGAGCTCGTCGAAGGGCTGCCGTGAATCGTCGAATCGGGGCTGCTCCGCGATTGGCCCCTGACATGGCCAGAATGTGGTTCGACAGGCCTGTCCTGAGCTGCGTCGAAGGGCTCACCACGAATGGCACTACTGTCAGCACCCGGCACTCAGCACACCAACGAACTCACCAAGGCACCCCAACTAAGCCCGTTCACCCTGAGCCCTTCGGCTTCGCTCAGGACAGGCTTGTCTAAGGACATGAGCGGAATCAATCTCTTGCCGTTCGTCCTGATCTCAGCGATTCCTTTTCTTGCCGTTCGTCCTGAACCTTAGCGATTCCTTTTCTTGCCGTTCGTCCTGAGCCTGTCGAAGGACTTGTTCAGCAATTCCTTGTTGTTTCTTCAAGACAAACCGAATCCGCCGCCCCCGCAATCATCTGCGCCCGGCATTCCCGGTAAACCTCCCGTGCCCCTTCCAGCACGTCCTCCGGAATCGCCACCTCCGAGTAATCGCTGCGGGTCCGATCGATTCGCCCGCTGCGCAGCCGCGTCGACGAATCCCCCCGGCGCGCCTTCCCCGTCTGGCCGAATACCGCGTACCGCTCACTCAAGGTCGGCTCCAGCTGCAGCCACGCCGTCAGCCGGGGCAGCAGCCGCTCCGGCGCGCGCTGCCACAGCTCCGCATCGAAATAGAAATAAGGCCGATCGGCCGTGCGGCAGAAATCCGCAATCGCCCGCACCCGTTCCACGTAGTACCTGGCCGCCTCCACCGGCGAGGCGTACAGGTCCGGGTCGGGCTTTTGCCGGAACAGATGCACGATGCTGCGGATCGTGTGCGCCGGCTCCGCCAGGGCGACGAGGATCTTGAGCTCGGCCGCGCCCAGCCGCTCGGGCTTCAGCACATAGTCGTTGTGCAGCAGCTTGTCGAACAGGTAACGGCTCCCCGGCTTTAGCACCTCGTCCTGTCGAAACGCCTCCAGCTGCCTGTCCAGCGCGGCGGCATCCTCATAGCTGAGATGCATTTCGTAATAGCCGTTGATCTGCGGATGCGAGCCGAGGATATGCCCCGCCAGACTGGTGTAAGCGCGCATGTGGCTCAGCAGGAAGATGCGGGCGGAGAGGTCAAACGAAGCGCTCATTGTTTCAATTCGTTGTGGTCGGCCGGGAAGGTAGATGTCACTTTCCGGGACTGATACTTGGACACACTGCTGTTCCATCAGCGTTTTTGCCTGCGCCTTTGTCTTCTTGGATGCATCAAACCTGCAGTCTTCGATCCGCATCGAGGTTTCAACGGCCTTGATGACTTTCTTGTTGATAATGGCTGTGGTCTTCACGCTTCCCCCCAAGAATTGATCCGCCGCTTGAACTGCTCGACGATATAGCTCACCTCGTCCTAATCGATCCGCTCACCCCCGAACTTCCCGAGCCGGTCCAGGATATTTAGTCCAGCAAGGATTTCGCCTAATCCGAGCATATTGCCGTCACCAACGTCAATTCAGAAGTAACTGCGTTTGATGAGTCGTGCGAGGCAAGCGGCCACGGGGAATAAGACCATTCTGGCGCAGCCAGCCTAGCCATTTACGCAGAAGGGCCGGCGTAAATCGCCCCTTCTTCTCGTGCCAGTTCTCTCGCACTTCGCAAACGATTTCATCGTCACTGGGCTCATGGCCGTCGATCAAAAAGTCATTCCAGGCTGCAAACAGGGTGGCGATGATCTCCGCCTCTTCGGTCGTCCTGTCCGTGAACAAAGTGAGCAGCCGGTCGAATTCCTTGCGCTGGTCGGCGGTGAATGCACGTTCTGCTTGCGCGGACTGTTCCGCAAGCGCTCGACCGGGTCGGTATTCGATCTTTTTCTTGCCACCGGCAGTCGTGCTATCGACGACCTTGAACCATGCTTCCCGCTCGCCCTGTTCTTCAAAGCGATAAAGCCAGGAATCGAACGGGCCGGCAGCCTCGCGCATAGGCTTGAGTCCAAGCTCCAGGCCCACATGCGCCTGCGCCAGATAAAGCACTTTCATCGCGGCGGTTCGACCGAAGTAGCGCTTGCCTTGCATCTTGCTGATGGCGTAGCAGCCGACTGCAGCGCGGTAACTGGCAAGGTCAATGATCTCGGCAGTCGGGTTCAACAACTCATGAATGACGGCATCGAGCAGTGCTACGCTCTTGATCCTGGCTTCGGCAAGTTTGGTCTCCAACCGGTCCACCAAAGCCATGAGTTGATCGACCTTGGCGACGATGCGGCGTTGTTCGGCTAGGGGTGGAATGGGCACAGCAAGCCGACGGATTGGTTCGATAAATATGTTTGCTTGAGCGGATTGCTTTGAACTGCGTTGAATCTGCCGTTGAAGATCGGGGGAGCGGAGCGCCAGCGCAAGATACGACGAATCAACGTTCGCCTTTGAGTGCTTGATTAGTGCAGCACTGCGCACCATCGAATATTTATTATCTGCGTCTACTATGGCTACACGGCCAACGCTACCAGAACAAGATAGAAGAATGTCACCCGCATCTGGGTCGCAACGCTTACGAATTCGCTCGAACTCCTCATGCCCAACATAATCGACGTCTCCCACATCAATAAAGCCGTCGCGGACATTGCGTGCAGATAACAGGAAATAGCCGTGTTCTTCGCGTTTCGGTGTGGCGTGCTCGCCATCAGTGATTTTCTTGGCGATGTCATCCAAACGGCAGAACTCCCACTTCGGTGGCAATTCGATTACCTCATCTGGAATTCCATTTCCACTCAATGCCTTTGGCCGCTTTACAAGCCCCTGTTTTATCAGATCTTCCCTTTCCGCTTGCGCACGGGCGATGAGCGCCGCCGCAGGTTCATCGCTTGGGTCTTGCGGGACAAGTTTGCCTTGGACCGCGAGGGTGAGAATGGATTTGCGGAGGTCGGCGGGGGTGATGGGGTAGGACTGGTGAAAAAGAAAGTCGAGGTTGGCCGGGGTGGGGGCTTCGGCGAAGCGGGAAAGCGACGCGCGGGCGAGCGCGGCGTGGCGGGTATCGCGTTCCTGCTGCTGCGCCTCCAGCCGATCACACAAAGCCATCAACTCATCCACCTTTGCCACGATCCGCTTTTGCTCGGCGAGGCGTGGGAGTGGGATGGTCTGTTTCTTGAGTGTGTCGGTGTTGACTGCTGCTTGGTTAATCCAGCGCGTGCAAAGGCGTGCGAAGTAGCCGCTGTTTCGGAGCAGCGTGAAATAGAAGACAACAAATCCGGGATAGATGCCGTCTTTGAGTCGAAGCCGGGTGAGGTGATTGCTGAATCCGTAGTCATAGTCTTGATCGACCAAGCACGTCTTGCCGACAAGCTCCTGACTATTCGTGTTGTTGAAGAGGATGTCTCCGCGGCGAATCGATGATTTCTGCGGATCAACCTTGTTCGGGTCGATTTGCACCAGCAGATCGAAATTCAGCGTTCCGAGCGTCGAGATATTGTGTGTACGGAGGTGAACATGGCCACCCTCAACTTGATGGCTTCTCGAACACGCGAACCCCGGGGTAATCGACAAACATATTGATTCGATTGTCTGCGCCTCCCATCCAGAAGGCAGACCCTTGTCGTCGGGGCTTTTTCCAGAGAGACCACCGGAGAATGCGAGTCGGAGCACCAACTCGCGCATCTTAGCCACTGCATTCGGCGCACCCGCTAACAGCGCGAACTTCTCAAAAAACGTCTCCAGCCTCATGCGTCGGTTCCGGCTCGGCTGGTCAGGGCGTGGTGCAGTTCCTTTTTCAGCGCGGCGCGGGTGTCGGCAATCTGGGCCAGCAGCTTCTCGTACTCCGGCAGCAGGTGGTCGACGTCGCCGGGGCCTTCGTCGCTGCAGTGCGGGTTCTTCAGGTCCAGGTTGAAGTTGCCGGCCTTGATGGTGTCGATGGAGACGCGCCAGGCCTGTTCGTTTTCCACCCGGCCGGCGAAGCCCTTCGATTCATCGCCCCACCAGGCGCGTTCCGGCTCGAACTCCTCGATTCGGATCGGTTTGCCCTTGTTGTAACTCTTGGCGGCTGGCGGATAGGGGTGCTCGTAGTACCACACCTCGGTGGTAGGCTGGCCCTTGGTGAAGAACAGCAGGTTGGTGCGGATGCCGGTGTAGGGGTTGAACACGCCGTTGGGCAGCCGCACGATTGTGTGCAGGTTGCACTCGGTGAGCAGGGCTTCCTTGATGCGGGTTTTGACGCCTTCGCCGAACAGCGTGCCGTCGGGCAGCACCAGGCCGGCGCGGCCGCCCGGCTTGAGCAGCTTCATGATCAGCACCAGGAACAGGTCGGCGGTTTCCCGGGTGCGGAACTCAGACGGAAAGTTGGCCTCGATGCCGTCTTCCTCCATGCCGCCGAAGGGCGGGTTGGTAACGATGACATCCACCCGTTCCTTGGGCGACCAGTCGCGCAACGGCCGCGCCAGCGTGTTGTCGTGGCGCACGTTAGACGGCACGTCGATGCCGTGCAGCAGCAGGTTGGTCATGCACAGCACGTGCGGCAGGTGTTTTTTCTCGATGCCGTGAAAGCATTCCTGAATGAACTGCTCGTCAGCTTCGGTCTTGGCCTGCTTGCGCAGATGTTCGATGGCGCAGGTGAGAAAGCCGCCGGTGCCGCAGGCGGGGTCGAGGAGGCTTTCGCGTTTTTTCAGGCTGGGGTTGACCTGCTCGACGATAAACTGGGTGACGGCGCGCGGGGTGTAGAACTCGCCCGCATTGCCGGCAGACTGGAGGTCCTTGAGGATTTTCTCGTAGATGTCGCCGAACATGTGGAGGTCATCGGAGGCGTTGAAGTCGATGCCGTTGATCTTGTTGATCACCTGCCGCATCAGGGTGCCGTTCTTCATGTAGTTGTTGGCATCGTCGAACGCGGTGCGCACCAGCACGGCAATCTTGTCGGCGCCGCCGGGCAGCGTCTTCAGCTTGGGCAGCAGCGTGTTGTTGACGAAGGCGAGCAAGGGTTCGCCGGTGATGCCCTCCTCGTCCGTGGCCCAGTTGCACCAGCGGAGGTGCTGGGGCAGCGGCGATTTGTAGTGATCGCGCAGGAGTTCCAGCTCCTTTTCGCGGTCGTCGAAGATTTTCAGAAAGAACATCCAGCCGAGTTGCTCCAGGCGCTGGGCGTCGCCGTAGGTGCCGGCGTCCTTGCGCATGATGTCCTGGATGGATTTGACGATGTTTGAAACGTTGGGCATGGCTTATCTGGATTTTTTGCTAGGGGCTGGCAACAACGGTGCGGCGTTGCCAGCGGTGAGAACATGCATCTGCCGGATGGCGATGGCGTTGAGTTTGGTGAGGCGTTCGCCCTGGGGCAAAGCCATGTGAATGAATTCGGCGTTCATGGCTTCGATGTTGGCGAGGACGAGCAACTGCTCGATGCTGGCGTATTCGCGCATGTTGCCTTCGAGCTTGGGGTTGGCATCGCGCCACTGTTTGGCAGTCTGGCCGAACAACGCCACGTTGAGCAGATCGGCCTCAGTGGCGTAGGTCATGGCGGCCTGGGCCGGGGTCACGGCGGCGGGAATGAGGTTGGCCTTGATGGCATCGGTGTGGATGCGGTAGTTGAGCTTGGACAGGGTGCGGTTGAGGTTCCAGGACAGCGAAAGGCGGCGGTTTTCGTCGTCCTTCAGGCGCTGGAATTCCTTGATCAGGTAGATCTTGAATTCGGGGCTGATCCACATGCCGAATTCAAAGGCGATGTCCTTGTGGGCGTAGGTGCCGCCGTATCGTCCCGTGCTGGCCTTCAAGCCGATGGCCCCGGTTTTCTCCGTCCACTCCTTTACGCTGAGCTTGTAGCTGTTGAGGCCCGCCTGGCTTTTAATTATGGCGAATTCGCCGTAATTAAAAACGGGGTTGTGGACCGACTCCCAAATGCCGAGGAATTCGACGGTGTTGCGGTTTCTGAGCCAGTCGGAAATGAAAAAGTCCCCGTCCTTGGCTTTGAGCATGTCGGTCAGGGAAATGAAATCCCCATCCTGACCGCTGAGAACGGTCACGTCCGTTCCCCGGACGTCGATGGTCGTTTTCTTGGGCTTGGTCATGGTCAGGCCGCCTTCCAGTAAAGCTCGGTTTCCAGTTCCCGTATCGCGGCAAGGTAGCTCTGCTTGCCGCCGAAGAGCTTGACGATTTCGACCGGTGTGCCGAAGGCCGTCAGCGGGTCAACCTTGAGGATGTCGAGCGACTCGACGCTCTTGATGCCGCCGTCGGCGTATTTCTCCAACAGCGCATCGAGCACGGCGCGGGTCCGGTCGCCGTATTTGGCAAAGACATGGCGTTTTTTAACCTGTGCGGCCCGCTCGCGCCGGGTCAGGGGCGGCTGATCGAAGGCGACGTGGCAGACGAGGTCGAAGGCGTCGTAGTCGCGGCCGACCTGTTCGGCGAGTTCATCGAGAAAAACGCCGTGGGTGGCCAGCTCGTCGATGATGGCCTGCTTGCGGTCGGCATCGTTCCAGGCGTTGAGGAAGGCTTTGAGCGAGGCGTAGGCCTTGCGTACCGTGTTGCGGGTGTAATCCTTGAGCGATTCGGTAATGAGCTTGCCCTGCTCGTCCAGGTACTGGACGCGCTCGGTGGCGACGCGGACTTCGACGTCGTCGACGTAGTATTTTCTGGGGGGTTCGCCCGTGACGGGCGGTTCGATGGGATCGGCGGGCTCGTAGATCACCTCGCCCGTCTCGTCTTCGGTGCCCGGTACTTCGTCAGGCGGGACCGGCGGCTCGCCGGGGCCGGGTTCGTAAATCTGCACCGGCTCGCCATCGAAGGCCGGGTCCGCGAACAACGCGGTGGCCCGCTTGAAATCCATGATGGTGAAGAAGAACTTGTTGTAATCCTCGTTGATGCGCGTGCCGCGGCCGATGATCTGCTTGAACTCGGTCATGGAGTTGATGCGCTTGTCGAGCACGATGAGATGGCAGGTCTGGGCGTCGACACCGGTGGACATCAGTTGCGAGGTGGTGGCGATGACCGGAAAGGTGGATTCGGGGTCGATGAAGTTGTCGAGCTGGGCCTTGCCTTCATCGTTGTCGCCAGTGATGCGCATGACGTAGCGCTTGTTGGCGGCGGCGAGGTCGGCATTGGCGTTGACCAGGGCCTGACGCATGCGCTCGGCGTGATCGATGTTCTCGCAGAAGACGATGGTCTTGGCGAAGCGGTCGGTGGCCTTGAGAAATTCGGTGACCTTGGCGGCGACGACCTGGGTACGTTTTTCCAGGATCAGGTTACGGTCAAAGTCGGTTTCGTTGTATTCGCGGTCTTCGATTTCACGGCCGTACTTGTCGATTTTTCCCTTCTCCGGCCGCCAGCCGTCCAGGTCCTTGTCGAGGCCGATGCGCACCACTTTATAGGGCGCGAGAAAGCCGTCGGAGATGCCCTGCCGAAGGGAATAGGTGTAGATCGGGTCGCCGAAATAATGGATGTTGGAGACTTCCTTCGTCTCTTTTGGCGTGGCGGTGAGGCCAATCTGGGTGGCCGATGAGAAATACGTCAGCACATCGTGCCAGGCCGCGTCCTCTGCCGCGCTGCCCCGGTGACACTCGTCGACGATGATGAGGTCGAAGAAGTCGGGCGAGAACTGCTTGTAGATGTTGCGCTCTTCCTCGGTCCCGGTAACGGCCTGGTACAGAGACAGATAAATCTCGAAGGACTTGTCGACCGAGCGGTTGGTGATTTTGGTCATCGCCTGCCCAAAGGGTTTGAAGTCGTTGGTCTTGGTCTGGTCAGCCAGGATGTTGCGATCGACGAGGAAGAGGATGCGTTTTTTGGCGCCCGATTTCCAGAGTCGCCAGATGATCTGGAAAGCGGTGTAGGTCTTACCGGTTCCGGTCGCCATAACCAGCAGGAGCCGATCCTCGCCACGCGCAATGGCATCGACCGTGCGGTTGATGGCGTTGAGCTGGTAGTAGCGCGGCATCTTGCCGGAACCGTCGTCGTAGTAATCCTGGATGGCGATGGTTTCCTGTTCGAGGCTGTAGCCTTTGGCCTGACGGTAACGTGCCCAAAGTTCCTCAGGCGTGGGGAACTGATCGAGCGGGATTTCGCGTTCGACGACGCCGTTGGCACCTGTACGGTCGTGCTCCAGAAAGGCGTCGCCATTGCAGCTATAGGCAAACGGCACATCGAGAATCTCGGCGTATTCCAGTGCCTGCTGCATCCCGGCGCCAACGCTGTGATTGTTGTCCTTTGCCTCGACTACCGCGATGGGAATGTTCGGCTTGTAATACAGGAGGTAGTCGGCCTTTTTGGCTTCGCCGCGCTTCACTGTTTTGCCGCGAACGATAACGCGGCCCTTGGTGAAGTAGATTTCCTCACGAAGCTGAGTCATCACGTCCCATTTCTCACCGTTGTCGCCGACGATGGCGGGCGTGATGAATTTGGTGCGGATGTCTGTTTCGGTGAGGTCTTTTTTATTCATGTGGCCAACCTATCAGGCATGCGACGTGGCAGCGGCGGTCGCAGACGTGCCAGCCGGCCACCTCCAGCAGCCTGTCGATATTCCCCCTCGCTTGTTGTTCCGGCTGTGGAGCCAAGACACCCCCTGTGTTTGTTATGAGGGGGATTTTCGCATAGCTCGGTGGTTAATCGCGTTACCGATGGCTGGATCAACCCAACGGACCCGGCGGCTGCCATATCCCATCCCAAGCCGCCTGCGCCGACATCCTCACCCGCTCCGGCAGCGTCATCTTCCGCTGGTAGCTCACCTGCAGCACCCTGCCCCGCTGGCAGGCGCGGCGGATGACGTCGTCGCTGGTGGCGAGTTCGTCGACCAGGCCCAGCTCCAGCGCCTGGCTGCCAAGCCAGGCTTCGCCGGTGCCGACCTTGTCCATGTCGAGCTGGCGGCGCTCGTGCACGAAGTCGCGGAAGCGCGCGTGGATTGCCTCCAGTTCCTCGCGCAGTTTGGCGCGGCCAGCTTCGGTGTTTTCGCCGAACACGGTGACGGTGCGCTTGTATTGGCCGGCGGTGAACTGTTCCCAGTCGATGTCGCGCGCCTGCAGCCAGCGGTGGAAGTTGGGAATCTGCGCGACGACGCCGATGGAGCCGACCAGCGCAAATGGCGAGGCGACGATCTTGTCGGCAGCGGCGGCCATGAGGTAGCCGCCGCTGGCGGCGACGCTGTCGACCATGGCGGTGAGCGGCAGTTTGGCGTCGCGCAGCCGCAGCAGCTGGGCGGCGGCGAGGCCGTAGCGGTTGACCATGCCGCCGGGGCTTTCCAGCCGCAGCAGCACGGCGTCGCCGGGCTGGGCCACCTGCAGGATGGCGCTGATTTCCTCGCGCAGCGCCGCCACGGCCGAGGCGCGGATGTCGCCCTTGAAGTCGATGAGGTAGGTACAGGGCCCGGCTTCGGCCTGCTGCCGCCGCGCCTTGCGTTCGGCCTTGCGCTGCTTGAGCAGCGTCTTGTGCGCCTTCTTCGGCAGGCGCAGGGCGTCGAGGGCGTCGCCGGCGGCTTCGAGCTGGCGGTTGACGTCGCTCACCTCGACATGGCCGGCATGCCTGGCCTTGCGGCGCGACAGCAGGACCAGCCCGGCGGCGATGGCGAGGATCACCCCCACAACGGTGACGGCTTCGGCGAGAAACAGGGCGTAGTGCGAGGCGAAACTGTTCATCTTGAGAGGCCCCCCCGGCGGGAATGGGAGGCGGCCGGGATGAGGCTGGGCGGGATGTTCATGGGGGGCTGCTCGTTCGTGCGTTGTCGGGAAAAATCAGTGTAGCAATGGAATTGCACGAAAGCGCATCGATAGACTACGCGCTGGCTGGTCTGCTGAGAGGGCGGGACATTCTCTTGCATGGGATTGGCGGACGCTTCGCCTTTCCGGCGATTGTTCGACTGGAGCAGCGCAAGGTCGTTTTGGCTGCTCGCAATGACGGGACACCAGCAGCGTTCGCGACGCCAAACCCTTTCCGTTTCCCCCGGCTTCGCCAACCTGCTCTAATACCGAAAAATCAATAAAGGAACACCGGGAGCGGAGCCGGCTATCTGCACAAGGGGGAAGCATGGATACGAATACGGATACGCCCGGCGACGCGTTTTCCAGGGTGTTGCGCGACGAGATCGCGCAGTTGCGGCCGCAGGCGAACGATCCGCAGCAAAGCGCCGAGGCGTGCGCGGATCGGGCGCAGCTGGTGGGGCTGGCCTTTTCCGGCGGGGGAATCCGCAGCGCGACGTTTTGCCTGGGGGTGATCCAGGCGCTGGCGCGGCTGCGGCTGTTGCGCGCGTTCGACTATCTGTCGACGGTGTCGGGTGGCGGCTATATCGGGGCCTGGCTGTCGACGCTGATTTTTCGCAGCCGTAAGCCGGGGCAGTCGGTGGCGGATGCACTGGCGGCGGTGGAGCTCGAACTGGCCGGCGAATCGCGGCCCTGGTGCGCGGCGGGCACGATCGCGTCGGATTGCCCGCCGGAGCATCCGTCGCTGCGCTTTCTGCGCCGCTACAGCAATTACCTCACGCCCAGGCTGGGGCTGTTCTCGGGCGATTCGCTGGCGGCGATCTCGACCTATCTGCGCAATCTGCTGCTGAACCAATTGGTCCTGGTGGCCTTCTTCGGCGCGGTGTTGACACTGCCGTATGGATTGCTGAACGGGAGCCGCTGGCTGGCCAATCCGCTGGGGTTCGCGCTGGCCACGCCGCTGGCCGACACCGGGCTGCCCGTGCTGTTCGGGATGGCGATCGGGCCGCTGCTGGTGGCGATCGGCGCCTGCGCGATGAGCCTGATGCGCTTCAACAAGGGCGACCGGTTCAATTCGACCGGGCCGGGCTTCATCATCGGCCTGATCGTGGTGCCGTCGCTGGTCTCGGCGTGGCTGTTCGCGCTGGCGCTGCAGGCGCATGCCCCGGCCGCCGACTATTCGCTGCAGGACTGGGTGAAGTGGACGATGCTGGGGTATCTGGCGCCCTGGCTGGTGGTGTTCTGGGTCAAGAGCGGCGGCAGCAATATCGCGCTGACCGCGCTGAACAAGCTGATGGCGCTGTGGGCGGCGCGCAACGATTCCGCGCGTCTGCGCGAGGCACTGGAGGATCTGTTCGAGTGGGGCGCGGGGCTGGCCCGTTTCGCCTGGCAGTTGCCGTGGACGCTGCTGGCGGGCGCGCTGGGCGGGGTGCTGTTCTACAGCCTGCGCCGGGGCGCTGCGGATCTGCCCGAGGTGGGCGGCGTGGCCTATGCGACCACGTTCGGCACGCCGCTGGTGCTGCTGAGCTTTTCGACGGTGGTAACGCTGCACATCGGGATGATGAAGCGGCTGTACACGGACCAGAATCGCGAATGGTGGGCGCGCCTGGGCGGCTTCATCCTGCTGGCGGCGCTGGCCTGGCTGGGCCTGTTTGCAGTCACGCTGTATGCCGCGCCACTGGTGAAATGGCTGGCGGGGCTGGCGCTGGCGGGCGGCCTAGCCTGGGCGGCCACCAGCATCGGCGGGGTGTTGCTGGGCAAGAGTTCGCTCACCGGAAGCCGCAGCAAGTCCGGCAACGGCAAGGCCGTGTTGAACAAGATCGTAGTGGCCGCGCCGTATGTGTTCATTGTCGGTCTGGCGATCGGACTGTCGAGCGTGCTGAACGCGGTGCTGGCCAGCCCCGAGCGGCTGTGCGACGCCTGCGTGCCGATCGCGGCGGCAGGGCCGTTCGGACCCATCCTGCATGCGTCGCTGCTCAATCTCGGCCGGGTGGACATGGGCAATGTGCTGTGGGTGGGCGGCGTCTGCGCGGCGGTGTTCGGCCTGCTGGGCTGGCGGATCGACATCAACCTGTTCTCGCTCAACGGCTTCTACCGCAACCGCCTGACGCGCTGTTATCTGGGCGCCACACGCGTGGGGCAAACGCTGCCGACCAAGATCGTGCGCAAGCCCCATCCGTTCACCGGCTTCGATCCCGGCGACGACCTGCCGCTGTCAGTGCTGGGCAACCAGCGGCCCTTCCCCATCGTGAATGCGGCGATGAACCTGAACGGCGGCGAGGACCTGGCCTGGCAGACGCGCCGGGCCGCCGCCTTCGCCTTCACGCCCTTCCACACCGGGTTCGAGTTCTGGGATTCGGAAGGCGACCGCATCGGCGCCTATCGCCTCACCGAGGAATACGCGGCCAACCAGTTTTCCTTTTTCAATCCGCCCGGCGGCATCCTGCTGGGCAATGTGATCGCCACCTCGGGCGCGGCGGCCAATCCCAACATGGGTTACCACACGTCGGCGGCGCTGTCGGCGCTGCTGAGCGTGTTCAACGTCCGCCTGGGACGCTGGTGCGGCAATCCGCGCCATCCCAAGGCCTGGCGCAAGGCGAGTCCGCGTTTCGGTGGCCAGGCGCTGCTCAAGGAAGTGTTCGGCATGCTGGACAGCTGCGCCAGTTTCCTCAACGTGTCGGACGGCGGACACTTCGAAAACCTGGGCATCTACGAACTGGTGCGCCGGCGCTGCCACGTCGTGGTGGCGGTGGACGCCGGCTGCGACCCGGACTACCAGTTCGAGGACCTGGCCAACGCCATCCGCAAATGCTCAGCGGATTTCGGGGTGGGAATCGAGATCGACCTGGCGGCGCTGCGGCCGCCCAAGGGCAAGCGCAAGCACTGCCCGGCGCATTTCGCGGTCGGCTGCATCCGCTATCCGAACGGCGCGCAGCCGGGCATCCTGATCTACATCAAGGCTTCGCAGAGCGGCGACGAATCAAGCGACGTGCGCGAATATGCCGACTGCCACCGCAGCTTTCCCCACGAGTCGACGAGCGACCAGTTCTTCGACGAGAACCAGTTCGAGAGCTACCGCAAGCTGGGCCGGCATGTCGGGCTCAAGGTCTTCGCGCCGCTGTTCTCGCCCCTGATCAACACCTCGGCCCACGACATGACGCCGGAACAGATTCGCGACGCGCTGCCCGAGCGGCTGCCCGACCATCCGGACCTGCAGGCGCGTCAGCGCATGTAGGCGTAGCCTTCCTGCTGCAGCCGGACGATCTCGGCGTCGCCCATCGGCACCATGGAGACGAAGCCGTGGATGTCCTTGGGCTTGAAGCCCTGGCTCTGGGCGGCGAGCTTGCACATCCTGAATTCGATGATGCCGCCCACGGAGAGGCTTTGCGCGCGATCCATCAGCGCCTTGTATTTGGCGTAGTTCTTGATCGCGAAGAACGGGATGACGTTGCCGTGCAGGACGATGACGATCTTGTTGTCGAAGGGATCGGCGCCGTTGAGCACGCTCAGGTAGCTGGTGCGGTCGAGTACGCTGGTCAGCCCTTCCACCGAGCCGGTGGTGGTATCGAAGACGACCTTTTGTTTTTCATAGTGGATGTCCAGATCCTTGGCGCTGCCCCAGGGGGCATTGCTGTCGGCGAGGACAGGCAGGCTGAAGGCGAGTGCGGCGATGACGAGGATGCGTTTGAGCATGAGGGTCTCCGGGTGGGATGAGGATGGGTGCCTGCAAGCTTGGTCCGGGATGCGACCGATTCCTTACAGGGGATGCGGGATCGGTTGCGCGCCGCCGTCATAGCAGCTGGGCGACTTCAAACACGGCATCGATGGTTCGGCCGTTCCAGTTGTATTCCAGATAGGCGGCGTGCTGGCAGTTTTTGACGATGGCCGTGCGCAAGGCCGCCAGGCATTCACCGCCCGGGTGGCGTACCGAGGGATACAGGATGCCGTGCGCCCCGTCGGCCCGCAGCTGCCGCCCGATGCCCTGGGCATGGCCATAGTCGTCGGGATCGACGATGCCGGGATCGGCCCGGCTGGCCTTGCGCAGGTCGACCGCCCGGCCTTGGGCGTCCACGCTGTAGAGCCGCATCTGCAGCCGCATGGACGGTTCCTGGGTGGCCGCCAGGAAGCGCGCCGAATGATGGCGGGTTTCGGCGATGGCGGTGTCGCGCGCGCGGGCGCAATAGAAGACGCCGTAACTGCCATCGCTGAAGCGGCTGCCCTGCGGGTTGAGATGGGTGAAGGCCGCCATGATGCAGGTGCTGCCGGGGCCGAACAGGCGTTCATCAGGCGGAACCAGGCTGATCTCGCCGACCTCGTCGCGGATGCGGTCGTTGGTCATGGCTTCCAGCGCGTAGAGGGCGTCGAAATCCTCGGGACTCGCCACGCGCTCGAACAGGCCGACGGATGGAAAGCGGCTGGGAATCACCCGCCACGCCGGGGTCCACGTCAGGCGTGTGGTCGGGTAGCTCAAGCCCAGCCGCCCCTAGGCCCAACCACCACGGCGGGCATCCAGGTACTGGCGCACCGCGACCAGGTCGGCGACGTTGCCGCCCAGCATGCGGTCGAGCGCGCTCCTGCCGCCGAAGAGCGGCGCGCTGTTGGGCTTCTTCACCCAGGCGTCGGCCGCCGCCACGGCTGGCAGCAGGATCTGCAGCGCCTTGTAGATGCCCAGCAGGTAGGACAGGCGCTCGAGGGTGTCGCGCTTGAGGTCGGCCGCCTCGGGTGCGGACTTCCACTTGAAGAAGGTCGAACGGCCGGGTGCACCCAGCAGCACCATCTGCTCGTCGGTGCTCAAGCCCCAATCGCGCGCGATGTTGAAGAAGGCGCGCAGGCCAGCGGCTGACAGGTCGCGGCTGCTGGGTTTGGGTGGGGCCTGGCGGGCGGTTGCCGGGTGTTGCATCTCTGTCTCGCGTCAGTATCTTTCTGAACTCACGATACAAGACTAGTCCATAAATGGACTATTGGCAATCACGGGCAGCCGGTACGGGACAGGGCTTAGTCTTTCCCTGCCTCTTCGTCCAGCTTCCTCAAATGCGCCAGCTTCTCGGCAATCTTGCCTTCGAGCCCGCGCGGAGTGGGCCGATACCAGGTCTGTTCTTCGATATCGTCGGGGAAGTAGCGTTCGCCGGCGGCATAGGCTTCGGGCTCGTCGTGGGCGTAGCGGTAGGCGCGGCCGTAGCCGAGTTCCTTCATCAGCTTGGTGGGCGCATTGCGCAGGTGGATGGGGACGTCGTTGGAAGGGTTGGACTGCACGAAGGCGCGCGCGGCGTTGTAGGCGACGTAGACGGCGTTGCTCTTGGGCGCGCAGGCCATGTAGAGGCAGGCTTCGGCCAGCGCGAGCTCGCCCTCGGGCGAGCCCAGCCGCTCGTAGGTTTCGACGGCATCGAGCGCCAGCCGCAAGGCGCGCGGGTCGGCCAGGCCGATATCCTCGCTCGCCATGCGGATCAGTCGCCGGCCGAGGTAGCGCGGGTCGGCACCGCCGTCGAGCATGCGCACGAACCAGTAGAGCGAGGCGTCGGGATCGCTGCCGCGCACGCTTTTGTGCAGCGCGGAAATCTGGTCGTAGAAATTCTCGCCGCCCTTGTCGAAGCGGCGCAGCGATTGGGCGAGCGCGTTTTCGACGAAAGCCGCGTCGACTTCCTTCACTTGGGCGGTGCGCGCGGCGGTGTCGAGCTGTTCCAGCAGGTTCAACAGCTTGCGGGCGTCGCCATCGGCGTAGGCGGCCAGCAGCGTGTCGACACCCTCGCCCAGCTTCAGATCGGGCAGTTCGGTCAGCGCGCGCCGCATCAGCTGGCCGAGTTCGTCGGGCGTGAGCGATTTCAGCACGTAGACCTGGGCGCGCGACAACAGCGCGCCGACGACTTCGAACGAGGGGTTTTCGGTGGTGGCGCCGATGAAGGTGAAGAGTCCGGATTCCACGTGCGGCAGGAAGGCGTCCTGCTGCGACTTGTTGAAGCGGTGGACTTCGTCGACGAACAGGATGGTGGTACGGCCGAGGGTCTGGTTCATGCGCGCGCGCTCGACCGCTTCGCGGATGTCCTTGACGCCCGACAATACGGCCGAGATCGCGATGAAGTCGGCGCCGAAGGCTTGCGCGGTCAGCCGCGCCAGCGTGGTCTTGCCGACGCCCGGCGGTCCCCACAGGATCATCGAATGCAGCTTGCCGGAATCGAAGGCGAGCCGCAGCGGCTTGCCGGGGCCCAATAAGTGCGTTTGCCCGACGACGTCGGCCAGGGTATGCGGGCGCAGGCGCTCAGCCAGCGGCGCGTGGGGGTCGTCGCGCGCAGGTTCGGGCGTGTCGGCCTGGAAAAGGTCTTGGGTGGACATTCGGGAATTGTAACGGGGTGAGCGGGCGAAACCAGCCACCATTCGGGCTGCTAGTGCGCGTGTCGAACGATCGACGCCCCTACCTCTTGGTTACATGCCCTTCGACAGGCTCAGGGCGAACGGGCTTAAAAACGTATGCTTTGAGTCACCCACACGCTTAACCACCGTTCGGGCTGAGCCTTTCGAAGCCTGTCCCGAGCCCTTCGACGTTGCTCAGGAGAGCCTTGCCGAAGCGGCCCTGCCCTGCCCCGACCACTCACTCCCCAATGACATCCGCCCCCTTCGGTGGCGTGAACTTGAAACGCGACGGCGCGATGGACGGATTGCGTACGAAGTGCGTCAGCTTGAGCGTGGTGTGCTGACCGAACTGGTCGAACAGTTCCATCTGCACCAGGGCGTCGCCCTTGAAACCCATGCGGATTCGCTCGAAGGTGGTGTCGCGGTTCTTGGGGGTGGCGTCCAGCCATTCCAGGCCGTCGCTCTCACCCGCGTTTTTCAGGCTGAAATATTTCTCGATGGCGTTGTCCCCGGCCAGCAGGGCGGCGGGCGTGCCGGCGATGACGTCGCCGAGCGGCTTGACGGTGACCTGGTCGAGGTCGATGTCGTACAGCCAGAGTTTGGCGCCGTCGCCGACGATCACCTGCTCGTAGGGCGCGTTGTAGTCCCAGCGGAACTTGCCAGGCCGGGCAAACGCCATCTGGCCGCTGGCCTGCTGGGTGATGCGGCCGTTCTTGTCGGAGACGGTCTGGACGAAATCGGCCTGGGCGGTCCTGGCGCCGGCAATGAAGGCTTTCAGGCGGTCGACGCCGCCGGCATGGGCTGCGCTGGCGACCAGCGCAAACAGCAGAAACAATAAACGCATGAAGGCTCCAAAAGAAAGTGCGCCACAAGGGCGCACTTTGCATGACTCTGCAGGATGACGAAAGTTTATTTCGTCTTGCAGGTTTTGATGCCAAACGGCAGGTAGGCCGGGCAAAATCCGAAGATGGCGGTCAACAGGACGACAAAGCCCACGATGCCCGCTGGAACCATCCAGTTCTCGGCGCCCGGCAAATTCGACATCGCATACCCAATGAGCGCGATCCCGACCACTGCGCGGACAATACGATCAACTCCACCGACGTTTTTTGCCATGCTTCCTCCTTTTGATTAAGTGAACGTGTGCGATTGCTCGCCCTGCCATGCCAAATAGACATGGAACTGACACGCAGGGCGAAGCTTAACGTAATTCACCCGATCAGCGGCACGATCAGCAACGCAACGATGTTGATGATCTTGATCAGCGGGTTGACGGCCGGACCGGCGGTGTCCTTGTAGGGATCGCCCACGGTGTCGCCGGTGACGGCGGCCTTGTGTGCCTCCGACCCTTTACCGCCAAAATTGCCTTCCTCGATGTACTTCTTGGCGTTGTCCCATGCACCGCCGCCGGTGGTCATGGAAATCGCCACGAAGATGCCGGTGATGATGGTGCCGAGCAGTACGCCGCCGAGCGCCTTAGGCCCGAGGATCAGGCCGACCAGCACCGGAACCAGCACCGGCAGCAGCGACGGCACGATCATTTCCTTGATCGCCGCCTTGGTCAGCATGTCGACCGCACGCGAATAATCGGGCTTGGCCGTGCCCGCCATGATGCCGGGGATTTCCTTGAACTGGCGGCGCACTTCGACCACCACCGAACCAGCTGCGCGGCCAACCGCTTCCATGCCCATCGCACCGAACAGATAGGGCACCATGCCGCCGATGAAGAGGCCGATGATGACCATGTGGTCGGACAGGTCGAACAGCGTGACGCCGCCGGTCTTGGCTTGCAACGCATGGGTGTAGTCGGCGAACAGCACCAGGGCGGCGAGACCGGCGGAGCCGATGGCGTAGCCCTTGGTGACGGCCTTGGTGGTGTTGCCCACGGCGTCGAGCGGATCGGTGATGTTGCGGATGCTCTCCGGCAAGCCGGCCATTTCGGCGATGCCGCCGGCGTTATCGGTGACCGGGCCGTAGGCGTCGAGCGCGACGATGATGCCGGTCATCGACAGCATGGCGGTCGCGGCGATGGCGATGCCGTACAGGCCAGCCAGCGCATAGGCGCCATAGATCGCCAGGCACACGGCCAGCACCGGTGCTGCGGTGGACTTCATCGACACGCCGAGACCGGCGATGATGTTGGTGCCGTGGCCGGTGGTCGAGGCCTGCGCGATGTGACGTACCGGCGCGTATTCGGTCGCGGTGTAGTACTCGGTGATGACGACCATCGCGGCGGTGAGTGCGAGGCCGATCAACGCGGCGTAATACAGGTTCATCGATGCGATCACCGAGCCGTCGTTCATCTGCAGGCCGTCGCCGATCAGCATCTGCGTCACCGGATAGAAGGCGATCAGCGAGAGTCCGCCCGCCACCGCGAGGCCACGATACAGTGCGTTCATGATCTTGCCGCCCTCACGCGCGGTGACGAAGAACGAACCGACGATGGAGGCGATGATCGACACCGCGCCCAGCGCCAGCGGATAGATCACCGCACCGCTGCCGGCCTGGCTCGCCATCAGCACGCCCAGCAGCATGGTGGCGATCAGGGTCACCGCATAGGTCTCGAACAGGTCGGCTGCCATGCCGGCGCAGTCGCCGACGTTGTCGCCGACGTTGTCGGCAATCACCGCCGGGTTGCGCGGATCGTCCTCGGGAATGCCGGCTTCGACCTTGCCCACCAGGTCGGCGCCGACGTCCGCGCCCTTGGTGAAGATGCCGCCGCCGAGACGCGCGAAGATGGAGATCAGCGAGCCGCCGAAGCCGAGGCCGACCAGCGAGTGGATCGCGCCTTCAGACGTCGCGCCCATCGCGGTCAGCACGGCGTAGTAGCCGGCCACGCCCAACAGGCCCAGCCCGACCACCAGCATGCCGGTGATGGCACCGCCCTTGAACGCGACGTTGAGCGCCGCATTGAGGCCGTGCGAAGCCGCTTCGGCGGTACGGACGTTGGCACGCACCGACACGTTCATGCCGATGAAGCCCGCCGCGCCCGAGAGCACCGCGCCGATCAGGAAACCGATCGCGGTGTGCGCCCCGAGTGCCAGCCACAGTGCGACGAACAGCACCGCGCCGACCATGGCAATGGTGGTGTATTGACGGTTGAGGTACGCTTGCGCGCCCTGCTGTACCGCCAACGCGATTTCCTGCATGCGTGCATTCCCGGCCGGCTTTTTCAGAATCCAGCCGATCGATATCACGCCATATACCAAAGCCAGCACTGCGCTGGCCAAGATCCACATCAACTGCGTCTCCATCACAACTCCTTTATCGTTTTACTACGCACCAAAACAAAACGGCAGCTTGCGCTGCCGTCGACCTATTTACCCATTGCCAGCCCACCCTCGAACCGTGTACCGGGCTCGAACCCGAAGATCCGGTCAAGCTCAAGGTCCCGGATGAGCTGATCGACCGCCTCCTGCCCATGCTCACGCTGCACCTCGGACAAGATCAGCTTGGCCGAATTGCCGTTGTAGAAGCCGCCGAAATCGGCCTGTACCTTGAGCAGTTGTTTTGCGCGGTCGAGTGTCATGTTTGTGGGTGAGGGGTTAGGCATGAGGCGCATACCGCAGCAATGCTGGCTTTGCTCCTCACCTCTCCCTCCTCACCGCCTATCAGAGTTTGAACGTGGGCAGCTTCTTCGCCACCGCAATGTTCTTCAGCGTCACATACACCGGCAGGCCATCCTTGTATTTCGGATAGTCCTCGCCCTGGATCAGCGGCGTCAGATAGCGCTTGCACTTGGGCGTGATACCGAAGCCATCCTTGGTGATGAAGTCGCGCGGCATGAACTTCTCGACGTTGGCGACCTTGGACAGCGGCGCCATGCCGATCTTGTACTTGTAGGGGCTGTCGGACAGGCGGTCGACCGTCGGCATCACCGAGTTGTGGCCCTTGACCGCGAGTTCGACCGCCTTCTTGCCGAGTTCGTAGGCCTGCTTGACGTCAGTCTTCGAGGCGATGTGGCGCGCAGCGCGCTGCAGGTAGTCGGCGACGGCCCAGTGGAACTTGTGGCCGAGCGCGTCCTTGATCATGTTGGCGACCACCGGGGCGGCGCCGCCCAGCTGGGCATGGCCGAAGGCGTCACGCGTGCCCTGCTCGGCGAGGAACTTGCCGTCCGGGTAGTGGCAGCCTTCGGACACCACCACGGTGCAGTAGCCGTGCTCCTTCACCAGCTTGTCGACGCGGGCGAGGAATTTCTTCTGGTCGAATTCGATCTCGGGGAACAGGATCACGACCGGAATGCCGTGGTCCTCGACCAGGCCACCGGCGGCGGCAATCCAGCCGGCGTGGCGGCCCATGACTTCAATCACGAACACCTTGGTCGAGGTCTTGGCCATCGAGCGCACGTCGTAGCTGGCTTCCAACGTGGACACGGCGATGTACTTGGCGACCGAGCCGAAGCCGGGGCAGCAGTCGGTGATCGGCAGGTCGTTGTCGACGGTCTTCGGCACATGGATCGCCTGGATCGGGTAGCCCATCGCCTCGGACAGCTGGCTGACCTTGAAGCAGGTGTCGGCCGAATCGCCGCCGCCGTTGTAGAAGAAGTAGCCGATGTTGTGCGCCTTGAACACCTCGATCAGGCGCTCGTATTCGCGCTTGTTGGCTTCCAGCGACTTGAGCTTGAAGCGGCAGGAGCCGAACGCGCCCGACGGCGTGGTGCGCAGCGCGGCGATCGCGGTGGCGGATTCCTTGGTGGTGTCGATCAGGTCTTCGGTCAGCGCGCCGATGATGCCGTTGCGGCCGGCGTAGACCTTGCCGATCTTGTCCTTGTGCTTGCGCGCGGTTTCGATCACGCCGCAGGCCGACGCGTTGATGACCGCGGTGACGCCGCCGGACTGTGCGTAAAAGGCGTTCATTTTTTTCGCCATGATGGGTGCTTCTCCTCGTTATTTCTGGTGGTCATTTGCAAAACAAAAAGCCAGCACTGTGTTAATTGAAAACAGTGCTGGCTTAGTTTTAACTATTGCCGGACGCTTCGCCCTCGGCCAGGCGCTTGGCTTCTTCATCGGCCTGCATTTTCAGCAGTGTGGTGACGCAGTCGCCGATGTCGTCGTATTCCTCGCGTCCGGTGCTGAAGCGGTCGCGGATGCGATAGAAGAACATGCTGCGATAGCGCGAATCGCCGGTCTTCGACAACACGAAGTGGCAGCCGTGCTCGTTCCAGTAGAAGCCTGGGCACAGCGTCAGTTCGCGGTCGTCGATGTGCAGGCGGATCTCGGTTTCTACGTCCTGGATGACGACGTCGCGGCCATAACGCTCCTTCACGGCGCTGGAAACAATCCAGCGCTCGGTGTCGGTCAGCGGGTGAATCTGTTGTGGCATCGTCGCCTTAGCCAAGTGCCTTGAAGATCGAATCACGGATGCCTTCGACCTTGCCGACGCCGGCAACCTTCACGTACTTGGGTGCGCCGGCCTCGCCGCGCGCGGCCCAGTCGCCGTAGTACTTCACCAGCGGCTCGGTCTGCGCGTGGTAGACGTCGAGGCGCTTCTTGACCGTTTCTTCCTGGTCGTCGTCACGCTGGATCAGGTCTTCGCCGGTGACGTCGTCCTTGCCGGCCACCTTGGGCGGGTTGAACACGACATGGTAGGTACGGCCCGACGCCACGTGGACGCGGCGGCCCGACATGCGCTTGACGATCTCTTCGTCCGCCACGTCGATCTCGACCACGAAGTCGATCGGCACGCCGGCGGCCTTCATCGCCTCGGCCTGCGGAATGGTGCGCGGGAAGCCATCGAACAGATAGCCGTTCTTGCAGTCGGCTTCGGTCAGGCGGGCCTTGACCATGCCGATGATGATGTCGTCGGACACCAGGCCGCCGGCGTCCATGATGGCCTTGGCCTTCATGCCGAGCTCGGTGCCGGCCTTGATCTGCGCACGCAGCATGTCGCCGGTGGAGATCTGGGGAATGCCGTATTTTTCCTTGATGTAATTGGCCTGCGTACCTTTGCCCGCACCCGGACCGCCCAATAAAATCAAACGCATTGCGTGTCTCCTCGATTATGGATATGTCAAAACCGCACTAGCCTAAGGCAAGCGCGGTTCGAGCAACACTTAAAATTTTTTATTGCGGGATTCAAGAGGCTGCTATGCAGCCTGAAACAGGGCCCGCACCCGCGCCAGGTCTTCCGGCGTATCCACGCCCGGGGCGGGCGCGATCGGCGTCACGCCGAGGCTGATGCGGTGGCCGTGCCACAACACCCGCAATTGTTCGAGCATCTCGTAGCGTTCCAGCGGTGAACTGGCCAGGCTGGCGTAAGTACGCAGGAAGCCGACGCGGTACGCATACAGGCCGATGTGCCGCAAGGCGCCGAATTCGTGTGGCATCGGCTGCTGCGTGGCAAAGGCATCGCGCGGCCAGGGAATGGGCGCGCGGCTGAAATACAGCGCGTAGCCGGCCTCGTCGGCCACCACCTTGACGACGTTGGGATTGACGAAATCGGCATGGTCGTGGATCGGATGCGCCAGCGTGGCCATCACCGCATCGTCGTGCAGCACCAGCTGGCGCGCGGCTTCGCGGATCAACGCCGGGTCGATCAGCGGCTCGTCGCCCTGCACGTTCACTACCAGCGTGCCGTCCGGCCAGCCCAGGGTTTCGGCGACTTCCACCAGGCGCTCGGTGCCGGACTGGTGATCCGGCGAGGTCATCAGGGCCTGGTGGCCGGCGGCTTCGACGGCCTGCCGCACCCGCACATCGTCGGTGGCGACCACCACCGATTCGGCGCCCGCCTGCAGGGCGCGGTCCAGTACATGCAGCACCATGGGCCGCCCGCCGATATCCGCCAGCGGTTTGCCCGGCAGGCGGCTCGACGCGTAACGGGCGGGAATGACGACGCGGAAATGCATGTCGGAGCGTCGTCGTGACTACTTGGCGTGGATTTCGTCGGGCGACAGCGCGCGCGCCTCTTCCGGCAACATCACCGGAATATCGTCGCGGATGGGATAGGCCAGGCGGCAGGCGCGGCACACCAGTTCGCTCGCCGGTTTTTTCCAGTCGAGCGGGCCCTTGCAGACCGGACAGACGAGGATTTCAAGAAGCTTGGGGTTCATCGATCAGTATCCTGTTGAATGGGGACAAAGCGACCGACTCGGGCCGCTTCGACTTGCTTTGGTAAAGATGGATGTCGGCGACCGACAGCAAAGTCATCAGGTCGTGGCCGTCGCGCGGGGCATGGCTGACGCCCAGGCTCACTGCCATCGGCAGGCCGTTGCTGGTGCTCCAGGCTTCGGTACGGGCCTCGATGCGCTCGAAAATCTGCTGGATGGCGGCCTCGTCGCGTTGCGGCAGGAGCGCGACGAACTCGTCGCCTCCCCAGCGTCCGCACACACCCATTTCGGCCGATTCGTTGAAGATCTGCGCAAATTCGGCCAGCACGCGGTCACCCACGCCATGGCCGTAGCGGTCGTTGACCGCCTTGAACTGGTTCAGGTCGGCAAATAGCACCGTGGCCGGCGTACCTGCATTCGTCTTGTCGAAAATGGTGTCTGCCGCAGCCAAAAGACCGTGGCGGTTGAGCAGTCCGGTCAGCGTGTCGAAGCGGCTGCGGTAGTCGAGCTGGCGGCGCTGCGCTTCGATGTGCCCCATCAGGATGTAGGCATACAAGGCCAGGGTGACCCAGAACACGCCGAAGAACACGTCACCCGCATTGACCTCGAATCCGCCCACCCGATACCGGAAGGCAAAGGCGATCGCCATGCCGAGGAATGCGCCGCCCAGCACTTCGGCGAACAGCCGCATGCCATAGCGCATGCCGTTGCCCAGCAGCACCATCAGAAAGGCCAGCGCGGAAGGCGGAATCGGATTGGGATCGTGGATCACGCACAAGGTGACGATGATCAGGTCGGCACTCATGGCGCTGCGGATCTTCAGCAGCGTGACGCCTTGCAGCGCCTGCCGGAAGAACCAGCTGTTGATGAAGAAATAAACGCCCAAGGCAACCAGCAGCTGCTCGATGCTAAACAGCACCGGCCGGACACTCTCCAGCGTGGAGAAATAGATGACCGCCAGCGAGAAAAACAGGTAGCGGGTGAAAAACTGGGTGACGATCTCGGAACGGTCGGGCACCCAGAAGCCGGCGTCATCGCTTTCGGCTTCCCAATGGCAGGGGTGGCGGCGATCGCTCCAGTCCGAACTTTTCATGCCCATACCTCCCTCCCTCAGATGCGCACGCATGGGCGAGCGCAATTATTGTTTGAGGCGTGCGCCCAGCCAGCGAACAAATCCATTTTCCAGGGTGACCTCCAGCTCCACTGCCCACCAGTCCAGCCCTGCGAATTCCCGGCATTTTACCGCGTCTTTTTCGGTCATCAGCACCGCCCCACCCGCGGGGAGGTCCGTTGGTCGGAAAACATGGTGATCGGGGAAGGCTTGCGGGCGATAGTGCAGGCCGTGTCGGTCGAGCATGGCGAAGAATCCCTGCGGTCGGCCTATCCCGGTCGCGGCAAGCCAGTCGTGCGGCGGCAGGTCGCGTAGCGCCAGCTTTTCCTGTGGGGCGCACAAGCGATAAGCGCGTCCCGCACTGTAGTCGGCCCGCCAGCCTGTGACCGAGCGATAGGTGCGCGGCTCGGCAGTACCGCGCACCACCTGGACGACCGCATCGACGCTGGCCAGCCGGGCAGCGGGTTCGCGCAGCGGCCCCGCCGGCAACGGCCAGCCATTGCCCAGTCCGGTCGTCGCATCGATGACGGCCAGTTCGATGTCGCGACGCAGACGGTAATGCTGCAGGCCGTCGTCGGACACGATCACATCCACGTCCGAATGGCATTCGAGCAGCATGCGCGCCGCCGCCACCCGGTCGCGTCCGACCACGACCGGCGCGTCCGTCTTGAGTCGGATCAGCACGGGTTCATCGCCCACCTGCGCCGGCGGGCTATCGGCCTGCACCTCGACACAACCGCGTGCCGTCCCACCATAGCCGCGGCTGACGACCCCGGGACGATAGCCCTGGCTGCGCAGCCAGTTCACCAGCCAGATCACCAGCGGCGTCTTGCCGCTGCCGCCGGCAGTGATGTTGCCGACCACGATCACCGGCACACCGACCGATACCGCATGCAGCCAGCCGCGCCGATACGCCAGGCGCCGCCCTCCAGACATGACGGCAAACAGCATGGCGAGCGGCAGGAGCAGCACGGCGAGCACGCCCGTGCGTGCCCAGACATGCTGTAGCGAAAACATGAGCCCGCTTAGGGGTTGGTTTGCGTGGCGAAGGTAATGCGGGTCAGCCCCTCGCGGCGCGCCGCTTCCATCACGTTCACCACGGATTGATGGGTGGCACGCGCATCGGCGTTGATCACCACGACCGGCTCGTTCTCGTTGGAGGCGGCTTTCTTCAGTGCGGCGGCCAGGCCATCGATCGAGGCATCGCCCACGACCGTGCTGTCGATCTCGTAGCGGCCATCCTCGGAAACGGCCACCTCGATCTGCTTGGGCGGGTTGGGCGTCTGGGCGGCGCTGCTGGTCGGCAGGTTGATCTTGAGTTCGGCGAAACGCGCGTAGGTCGTGGTCACCGCAAGAAAGATCACGATGACGAGCAGGATGTCGATGAACGGAATCAGGTTGATTTCCGGGTAGTCCTCGCGGCGGCCTTTTCTGAAATCCATAGCTGCCTTTATTTCCGGTCGCCGTGGACGATTTCCACCAGCTTGATCGCCTGCTGCTCCATGTCGACCACCAGCGATTCCACTTTGGCCCGGAAGTAGCGATAGAAAATCATCGCCGGGATCGCCACGATCAGACCGAACGCAGTGTTGTAGAGCGCGATCGAAATACCGTGCGCCAGTTGGCCGGGATTGGTGCCGCCGCCGGTCTGCGCGCCGAAGATCTCGATCATGCCGATCACCGTGCCGAGCAGTCCGAGTAGGGGTGCCATGCTGGCGACGGTGCCGAGCGAGGTCAGGAAGCGATCGAGTTCATGGGTCACGGCGCGTCCGGACTCCTCGATGGACTCCTTCATGATCTCGCGCGAGTTGTGGGCGTTCTTCAGCGCGGTCGCGAAGATCCGTCCCAGCGGCGAGCCATCGGCCAGATGCGTGACCAGTTCCTGCGTCACGCCGCGTTCCTGATAAATCTTGATTGTCTCCAGCAACAGGCCCGCAGGGGCGACCTCCTGGCTGCGCAAGCTGTAAGCACGTTCGATGATGATGGCCACGGCGAGAACCGACGCCAATATCAACGGCCAGACCGGCCAACCGGCCGCCTCGATGATGGCAAGCACTGAATACCACTCCCAATAAAACAACAGGCGAAATGTAGCGCTCACGCGCCGGTTTCGGCAAGCACCAATTTTAGACCGACGGCATTTTCAATCGGAGCCCGAGTTCTCCACAATTGATGTGGATAAGTCTGTGAAGAACGCCCTGCCGGATTCCCTAAGCGCCCGCCCACAAAGGAAAAAGTGGTTTGGCCCAAAAAGTAGACAATAAGCTTATCCTTTTAAAATCAAGAATTTACAAAAAGACAACTATCGTCAATAGGGTTATCCAATTTTTTTTATGATCGTTTGGTGACTGTGCATGAACCGTGCCGAGCCCAAGCCGTTATCCTGCACGCCATGGATCTCCAGGACGACTTTCCCGACAACGCGCCCGCCCTGCCTGTGCTCACCGTCAGCGAACTCAATCGCATGGCGCGCCGCGCGCTGGAGTCGCAACTCCCATTGCTCTGGGTGGAGGGCGAAGTCTCCAACTTTACCCGTGCCGCCTCCGGCCACTGGTATTTTTCCCTGAAGGATGTGAACGCACAGGTGCGCTGCGTGATGTTCCGTGGGCGCAACCAGTTTGCCGATTTCACCCCCGCCAACGGCGACCACGTCGAGATCCGCGCCCTGCCTTCGCTGTACGAAGCGCGCGGCGAATTCCAGCTGGGCGCCGAAGCGATCCGCCGCGCCGGTGCCGGGCGGCTGTATGAAGCTTTTTTGAAACTGAAGGCCAAGCTGGAAGCCGAAGGCCTGTTCGACCCGATGACGAAACGCGCCTTGCCGCGCTTCCCACGCACAGTGGGCGTCGTCACCTCGCCGCAGGCCGCCGCCCTGCACGATGTGCTGACCGCACTGGCGCGCCGCATGCCGGGCCTGCCGGTGATCCTCTACCCGACCCCGGTGCAGGGCGCGGGCGCCGGCGCACAGATCGCCGCCGCCATCCGCACGGCCGGCGAACGCGACGAATGCGACGTGCTGCTGGTGTGCCGCGGCGGCGGTTCGCTGGAGGATTTGTGGGCGTTCAATGACGAGGCGGTGGCGCGCGCGATCGCCGCCAGCCCGATGCCGGTGGTGAGCGGCGTCGGTCACGAAACCGATTTCACCCTGGCCGACTTCGCCGCCGACCTGCGCGCGCCAACGCCCACGGCCGCGGCCGAACTCGCCAGCCCGGTGCGCCAGGAGCTATTGCAGCAACTGGATCACCTGGCCCGCCAACTCCACCATCATCACGCGCGCAGGCAGCACAGCGAGATGCAGCGGCTGGATTACCTGGCGCGGCGGCTGGTCCACCCGGCCGAGCAGTTGCGCCGCCGCCAGACCGAACTGAACCAATTGGCGCAGCGTCTCCACCACGCCAGCGGCACGCGCCTGACGCGCGAACAATTGCGCATCGCGCGCCTGAGTCAGCGGCTGGTCACGCCGCGCCATGTCATCCAGCGCGAACAACAGCGCCTGGGCGCGCTGGGGCTGCGCGCGCAACGCGCGGTTCAGGGCAGTTTCGGTCAGCACCGGCTCACTCTTGCACGGCTGGCCAGCAGCCTCGCCCACCTCAACCCCGAAGGCGTGCTGGCGCGCGGCTACAGCATCGTCCAGCGGGAAAACGGCAGCGTGGTCCAGGATGCCGCGGTGCTCGATGCCGGTGAAAAAATCGGCATCCGCCTGCACCGCGGGCAGGTCCGTGCCACGGTCGATTCCACCCGCGAGGACTGAGCGGCTTACGACCTTAAATGGCGGGCCACGAGGTCCATCGCCTGCGTGCCCAGATCGTCCACGAGACAATCCAGCTCCACCACGTCAGGCCACGAGCGCAGCCAGGTCAGCTGGCGCTTGGCGAGCTGGCGGGTGGCGGCGATGCCCTGCTCGCGCAAGTCTTTCAGATCGATTTCGCCGTCGAGATAGGCCCAGGCCTGGCGGTAGCCGACTGCACGCATGGACGGCAGATCGGCGTTGAGCGCGTAACGGCGGCGCAGGGTGTCCACTTCGTCGATCAGGCCTTCGGCGAGCATGGCGTCGAAGCGCGCGGCGATGCGCTGGTGCAGCACCGCGCGGTCGGACGGGATCAAGGCCAGTTGCAAGACGCGATACGGCAGTTCGGATTGCACACGGTCGAGCAGCGCCGACATCGGGGTGCCGCTGAGCCGGAAAACCTCCAACGCACGGCCGATGCGCTGCGAATCGTTCGGTGCCAGCCGCGCCGCAGTCGCCGGATCGACTACGGCCAGCTCGGCGTGCAGCGCCGGCCAGCCGCGCGCGGCCGCCTCCGCCTCCAGCTCCTTTCGCAGCGCCGCATCGGCGCGCGGCAGATCATCCAGTCCCTGCAGCAGCGCGCGGAAATACAGCATGGTGCCGCCGACCAGCAGCGGCACCATGCCGCGCGCGGCGATGTCGGCCATCAGCCGCCTCGCATCGTCGCAAAAGGCGGCGGCAGAATAGGTTTCGGTGGGATCACGGATATCGAGCAGGTGGTGCGGCGCACGGGCGAGCGTGGCGGCATCGGGCTTGGCGGTGCCGATATCCATGCCGCGATACACCAGCGCCGAGTCGACGCTGATGATCTCGAGTGGGAAGCGCTCGACCAGGCTGACCGCCAGCGCGGTCTTGCCCGAGGCGGTCGGACCCATGAGAAAAATGGCGGGCGGAGGGCTGGATGCAGGCATGGAGGGCGATTATCCCCCAGCTTGCCGTCGCGGCCGGCTCCCGTGTATGCGGAAAGTCCCCATGGAGCGCAGCCATATAAGGTCTAGAGTGAGAGACAGCAGGCAGGATGCCTGCCTGAAATCCGATGCGCTTATCCCATCCGGAGGGCCGTAAGTCCATGAATACCGACGAACTCAGATCCGTGGCGAATGCCATCGTCGCACGGCAGAAAGGCGTGCTGGCAGCAGACGAAAGCAATCCCACCATCAAGAAGCGCCTCGATTCGATCCAGGTGGAGTCCACCGAGGAAAATCGCCGCCGCTACCGTGAAATCCTGTTCACCACCGAAGGGATCGAGCGCACCCTCGGCGGCGTCATCCTGTTCGATGAAACCCTGCGCCAGCATACTCGCGACGGCATTCCTTTCCCCAGGCTGCTGGCAGACCGCGGCATCGTCCCGGGCATCAAGGTCGACCAGGGTGCCAAGGCGCTGGCAGGCCGCCCCGGCGAGAAGGTGACCGAGGGACTGGATGGCTTGCGCGACCGGCTTGCCGAATACAAGCAGTTGGGCGCGCAGTTTGCCAAGTGGCGAGCCGTGATCGAGATCGACGAACGTGCTATCCCGTCCGCTTTCGGCCTCCGCGCCAATGCCCACGCGTTGGCGCGATATGCCGCGCTGTGCCAAGAGGCCGGGCTGGCGCCGATCGTCGAACCGGAAGTACTGATGGACGGCGCCCACGGCATCGAACGCTGCGAGGCAGTGACGGCACAGGCACTGCAGGCCGTGTTCGCCGAACTCGACGCCCATGGCGTGCTGTTCGAGGGAATGCTGCTGAAACCGAACATGGTGATCGCCGGCAAGAAGTGCGCACACCAGGCCGGCGTAGAGGCGGTGGCCAAAGCTACGCTACGCTGCCTCAGGCGCTATGTGCCGGCCGCGGTGCCGGGGATCGTGTTCCTGTCCGGCGGGCAGAGCGCGGAAGACGCGACCGAGCATCTCAATGCCATGAATGCGCTGGGACCGCAACCATGGCAGGTCAGCTTTTCCTATGGACGGGCACTGCAGGCACCGGTGCTGGCCGCCTGGCAAGGTCGGGAAGACCGGGTCGCCGCTGCGCAACAGGCACTGCTCAAACGTTGCAACCTCAATGGCCTGGCCCGCGACGGACAATACGTGCGCGCCATGGAAAGCGCAGCCTGATCCCGGCCACTTGGCCACGTATGACGGCACGGTAGAACGTGCCATAAAAAAGCGGCAGGGTTTCCCCTGCCGCTTCGACTGCCGGTGCCCGAGACGTCAGGCCGCGTGCGCGTACTGCGTCTTGGCCTTGCGGGCCGCCCCGATTTCCTCGGGGCCGTAGGCCTTGCCGGACCACAGCATTTCGTAGGCGATCTCCTCGTTGCCGTTTTCACAGAGATCCAGCACTTTCTGGAACAGCGGCTGGAAGGTTTCGGAACGATGCGATCTCTCGTGGTTCTCGAAATCGGTCCAGAACGTCACGATCAAGGCTTCCTTGCCTTTCATCGGGCTTTCGACAGCCTGGCCGATGGTCGAGCCTTCATTCGACACTTGGCCGGAATTCAGGGCGACGAAACCGCCGACGAAACCGGTATCGGAATGGTAGGTTTTGACGTTCTCACACAAAAACGCCACCCGTTCCTGCAAGTCGTCCACCGTGTATTCCGGTTTCAGAACCACCCGGTTGACTGTCACGATACCGTCGGTCGGAAAATTAGCGATCAATCCACTCATGGTTTTTCTCCTGTTGTAGAAGGGAAGTACTACGACTCCAGTCTACATACCTGAGTAATTTAGTCAACTAATTTATTTAATTTATCTATGTGCCAATCATAATTTCTGATAATGATGCCCGGCCAGGCTGACCCTATGGATCAACAAATCATATATATCTTTTTTGTTCTCTCCGCCTACCGGGGCGCTTCTTCATGATCACCACGCCCTTGGCGACGTCGATATCGGCAACCGGAATGTTCTCGTACAGGGGATTGAGCGGCTTCAGCATCCAGCCGTCGTCCCGCTTCACGATCTGGCGGAAGATGTATTCCTCATTCACGTAGGCCACCACATAGGAGCCGTCCCTGACCAGGCCGGACGGCTCGACCACGATGATTTCGCCTTCCTCGAATTCCGGCATCATCGAATCGCCCAGCACCATCAACGCGTAGGGTTCGGCGCTGGCGCAGTTGCTGGCCTCGTTGACCTCCTGGATGGGAATGGTTTTGCGTTCGGTACGTTCGTTCATGATGGGCTCGCTTCGCCAAATTAATTAGCCAAAGCTTATATATAAACGCGCCAGTCGCAAAATCAACGGCCGCGCATGAACATGGCGTCGAGTTCCCCGAGGCTGACCTGGAACCAGGTCGGGCGGCCGTGGTTGCACTGCCCGGCCCGTTCGGTGGCCTCCATTTCGCGCAGCAGCGCGTTCATCTCAGGCAGCGTCAGGCGGCGGTTGGCGCGCACCGCACCGTGGCAGGAGAGTGTCGCCAGCAATTCATTGCGCCGCTCGGCGAGCAGACGCGCCACGCCGAATTCGGCAATTTCGGCCAGCACGGCGCGGGTCAACTCGACCGGGTCGGCGTCCTTCAGCAGCCACGGCACCGAACGCACCGCCACCGAGGTCGGCGAGGTCACCGACAACTCGAAGCCGATCCCGGCCAGCTGATCCAGGTGCGGGCTGATTTCCGCCACGTCGCGGGCGTCGACCGCCAGTGCGACCGGGATCAGCAGGGTTTGCGCCGGCACGGCGCGCGCATCCAGCGCAGTCTTGAGTTTTTCGTAGACGACGCGTTCATGTGCGGCGTGCATGTCGACCAGTACCATCCCCTGCGCGTTCTGTGCCAGCACGTACACGCCGTGCAGTTGGCCCAGCGCATAGCCGAGCGGCGGCGCATCGGCCCCGTCATCCGGCACGAGACGCATCGACGGTACCCCCTCCGAATCCTGCACCCGGGTCCCCTGGTCCAAAGGCGCATAGAACGCCATCGCTTCGTTCACCTGCAGCGGCATCGCCGTTTGCCGGGGCGCGGCCCAGCCCGGCTGCGGGGAAGCCTGCGACGCCCCCGATGCGGCCACGGCGACATCCGCCGCCACCGGCGCCGACAGCATGCGCTCGACCGCATGGAACAGGAACTGGTGCACACCGCGGCTGTCGCGGAACCGGATCTCGGTCTTGGCCGGATGCACGTTGACGTCGACCAGATCCGGCGGCAATTCGATGAACAGGCAATACGCCGGATTCAGCTGGTGATGCAGGACGTCGCGGTAGGCCTCCTTCAACGCGTGGACGATCAGCTTGTCGCGCACATAGCGGCCATTGACGAATACATGCTGGCTGTCGCGGCTGCCCGTGGCGGCGCTGGGACGGATCACCCAGCCGGACACCCGCAGCACGCCGGCCGCAGCCTCGACTGCGATGCTGTTCTGCTCGAACGCCTCGCCCAGCACCTGCCGGACTCGCGCAGAGGCAGGCTCGGCATTGAGGCGCAACTGTGTCCGGCCGTTGTGGCTCAGCGTGAATGACACCTGCGGGTTCGCCAGGGCCAACCGCCGCACGGTCTCGGCGCAGTGGGCGTATTCGGTGGCTTCGGTCTTGAGGAACTTGCGCCGCGCCGGGGTACTGAAAAACAGGTCCTGGATGTCGATCGTGGTGCCTGTGGCGCGCGCGGCGGGCGCCGGTACGTCGAGGCGGCCGCCTTCAGCCTGTACCGCCCAGGCGTGCTCCGCATCTGCATTGCGGCTGATGAGCTGAACCCGCGCGATGGCGGCAATCGAAGCCAAGGCCTCGCCGCGGAACCCCAGACTCGCGACCCGCTCCAGGTCGGCCAGACTGGCGATCTTGCTAGTGGCATGACGGGTCAAGGCAAGCGCCAATTCATCGTGCGCGATGCCGCCGCCGTTGTCGGCAACACGAATGCGTTTGATGCCGCCCTGTTCCAGATCGATCTGGATGTCGGTGGCCCCGGCATCGAGGCTGTTTTCCAGGATCTCCTTGAGCGCCGCGGCCGGACGTTCGACCACCTCGCCCGCTGCGATCTGCGAAATCAGCACATCGGGCAGAACACGGATGGTCATAGCGAGCCTGCAAACGCGACGCCCCGCCGGGCAGCCATGGCACGCCCCAGACGCTCGATGGCGGCAGCGTCCAGAACCTGCCGTGCCAGCGGCAGCACATGGGTGTTCTCGAATTCGAGATGGCTGCGATTGAGTGCGACGAAACGATGCGTCAACGCCTCATCCAGCGTGGCGGCCGAGCCGGCTTCGATCTGCTGCAGCTGGCCGCGCAGCCGTCGCCACAACAGCGCCAGTTCGTCGTGTTCCAGGGTCAGGGTTTCGACCAGATCACAGGCGCCCGGCGCGCCGGCCTGTTCGAGCAGCGGAAACAGGTTGCGCTCCTCGTCGTCGTGGTGATGCACCGCAGCCGTATCGAAATAGGTCAGGATCGCGCCCGCCGCCTGCTGTGCCTGGGCATCCGCACCATGTGCCGGCAGATGCGCCAGCAGTTTGCCGAGGGTATCGCACTGCCGGGCTATGCGGCCGTGACACGCTTCCAGCACATCGAGCGGCCGGTCGAATCCAGGGGCCGCCGCACCGAGCAGGCTCACGGTCATGGGTTGCGCGTCAGCCGCGACGGCGCAGTCAACGGATGCTTGGCGAAGTAATCCTTGACGCCATCGACGATGGCATCCACCAGCTTGTCCTGGTAGCCGGGGTCGTTGAGGCGTTTTTCTTCTTCAGGGTTGGAGATGAACGCGGTCTCGATCAGGATCGAAGGAATGTCGGGCGCCTTCAGTACGGCAAAGCCCGCCTGCTCCACCTCGCCCTTGTGCAGCGTATTGACGCCGCCGATTTCCTTCAGCACCGCCCGCCCCAGCTTCAGGCTGTCGTTGATGGTGGCGGTCTGCGACAGATCGATGAGCGTGCGCTTGAGGAAGGGATCCTTGACGTCGACGTTGACGCCGCCGATCAGGTCGGCGTCGTTTTCGCGCTTGGCCAGCCAGCGCGCGGCGACCGAGGTCGCGCCGTTCTCGGACAGTGCAAACACCGACGAGCCACGCGCGTGCGGCTTGATGAAGGCATCGGCATGGATCGACATGAACAGGTCGGCCTTCAGCGCACGCGCCTTGACGACCCGCTGCCCGAGCGGCACGAAATAATCGCCGTCGCGGATCAGGACGGCATGCATATTTTCCTGGGCGTCGATTTTCTGTTTGAGCTTCTTGGCCAGCGCCAGCGTGATGTCCTTCTCGTGCGAGCCGTTCGCCCCGCTGGCACCGGGATCCTCGCCGCCATGGCCGGCATCGACCGCCACCGTGATCAGTCGCGTGTATTGTGGCACTTCCGGTTTGGCTGGCGTGGCCACTGCAGGCTGCGAGGTCGCGGCCGGGTCGCTTGCCACCGTATCACCCGCCTGGGCCGGGTAGAGATCCACCACCAGACGATGCGCATACTGTCCCAGCGGCTGCAGCTGGAATACGGAAGGCTTGACGGCTGTTTTCAGGTCCAGCACCAGGCGCATCACCCCCGGGCGGTTGAGTCCCACGCGGATCGCGCCGATGTAGGGATCGTCCGGGCTGAGTTGTCCGGCCAGCGCGTCAAGCGCCGCACCCGCCTCCACGCCCTCTAGGTCGACCACCAGCCGCTGCGGGTTCGACAGCATGAAGTATTTGTACGCGACCGGTTGTGGCGCCTCCAGGGTGATCCGCGTGTAGTCGGACGACGGCCACAGACGGGTGGCGCTGAGTTGCAGCGCCTGGGCCCAGCCCGACGCAAGCAAACCGCACAACAGGAAAATTCTCAACAAGGCGTGCAACATGTCTCCAGATAGTGGGCGCCACGCGGGCTCGCCGCTTCACATTCAATTTCGCGCGCATCGTCGGCGATTGTCAACCGAATGACCACATCCGGGGCAGGCAACCAGCCGGCAGCCTTGTCCGGCCATTCGATCAAGCTGACCACCCGGCCATCGCTCACGTCGCGAAACCCAGCGTCAAGCCACTCGCGCGGATCATGCATACGATATAGATCAAAATGATACAGTTCAAATGCGGGCAGGTTGTAGCTTTCTACCAGCGTATAGGTCGGACTCTTCACCCGACCGCCATAACCCAGCGCGCGCAGCACCCCGCGCACCAGTGTCGTCTTGCCGGCGCCGAGATCGCCTTCCAGATAAAAAGTCAGCCCCGCCGTCATTCCCTGCGCCAGCTGCGCGCCGAATGCCAGCGTCGCGGCCTCGTCGGCCAGATGACGGCGGCAGTGCACGGTATCATCGGTCTTATGCATGAGCGGGATTTAACTCGACTGGCGCAGCAAATCAAGCGATGGGGGCGCGAGCTCGGCTTTGCCGCGGTGGGCATTGCGGACGGCGAGCTGAGCGCCGCGGAGGCAGGCTTGCAGGCATGGCTGGATCGGGGCTTTCATGGCGAGATGGATTATATGGCGGCGCACGGCACGAAGCGCAGCCGCCCGGCCGAACTGGTACCCGGAACCGTCCGTGTCATCAGCGCACGGCTGGACTATTTTCCGCCGGCGTCGACCGATCCGCATGCGGTACTGAATGACACGGACGCTGCCTATGTCTCCCGCTATGCGCTGGGCCGCGACTACCACAAGGTGTTGCGCAACCGGCTGCAAAGCCTGGCCGAAAAGATCAGCACAGAAATCGGCGACCATCATTTCCGGGTCTTCACCGACAGCGCGCCGGTGATGGAAGTCGAACTCGCCACGAAATCCGGCCTCGGCTGGCGCGGCAAGCACACCCTGCTGCTGAACCGGCAGCACGGCTCGTGGTTCTTCCTCGGCGAGATCTATACCGACCTGCCGCTGCCGGTGGATGTGCCGGAAGCCGAGCACTGTGGCACCTGCCAGGCCTGCATCGACATCTGCCCCACGCAGGCCATCGTCGCGCCCTATTCGCTCGACGCACGGCGCTGCATTTCCTACCTCACCATCGAACTCAAGGGCAGCATTCCGGTTGAATTACGCCCGCTCATCGGCAACCGCATCTACGGCTGCGACGATTGCCAACTGGTATGCCCGTGGAACCGCTTTGCGCAGACCGCCGCGCTGCCCGATTTTAGAGTTCGGAACGGGCTCGACAGCGCGCGGCTGGTCGAACTGTTCACCTGGAGCGAGATGGACTTCAACGACCGTCTGGCCGGCTCAGCTATCCGCCGCATCGGGCATGAACGCTGGCTGCGCAATATCGCCGTCGCGCTGGGCAACGCGCCCGCTTCGCCTGAAATCAAAGCTGCGCTTGCTGCACAACTCGCACACCCGTCCGAACTGGTGCGCGAGCATGTCGCGTGGGCCCTGGCGCGCCAGGAAATAGTTTAGACCGCCTGTAATTCCTGCTTGACGCTGTTTTAATTCACGCGCAACTCGCGCTGCGCATGCCGGATAACTGACGCGCCCGAACTCAACGCCAACCCCGCCAGCACCAGCGCCACCGCGATATCCGGCCAACCATGCGCGGTCACCCACACCCCAGCTGCCGCTCCCATCACCGCCAGGTTGCCCAGCGCGTCGTTGCGCGAACACAGCCACACCGAGCGCGCCTGCGCGTCGCCCTGGCGATACGCATACAGCAGCGCGGCGACACCGACGTTGATCGCCAGCGCCAACAGGCTCACCCAACCCATGATGAACGGTTCCGGCACCACGCCCGCCGACCACTGCCAGGCCGACTTGCCGAGCACGAACACACCGTAGCCGACCATCAGCCATCCTTTCCACAGCGCGGTACGCGAACGCCACACCGGCGCCAGCCCGAGGACGAACAGCGCCACGCCGTAGTTTCCCGCGTCGCCGAGGAAATCGACCGCGTCAGCCAGTAGCGACACCGACTGTGCCACCAGGCTGGCAACGATTTCGACGCCGAACATCAGCGCGTTCAGCACCAGTGCAATCCACAGCGCACGCCGGTAGCCTGGATCGGGCGGCGGCGCGTCGCACGCCGAATCGCAAGCGCAGCCGCTCATGCCGGATGCCGCCACAGGCGGCCCTGAAGGTAGAATGCGTGTGTTTTCATCCCGTCATGCTGCCACCCATGTCCACGAATGCACATTCCCCCATTGGCGTATTCGATTCCGGCATCGGCGGCCTGACCGTGGTGCGCGCCCTAATGGAGCGCCTGCCCTACGAGAACATCGTCTACTTCGGCGACACCGCGCGCGTGCCCTACGGCGTGAAGTCGGTCGAGACCATTGCCCACTTCACCACCCAGATCGCCCAGTTCCTGCTGGAAAAGGACGTCAAGCTGCTGGTCATCGCCTGCAACACCATGGCGGCGGTGGCGGCGCAGGTGGTCAAGGACCTGTCGCCGGTGCCGGTGCTCGACGTCATCGACGCCGGCGCGGTGTCGGCGCGAGGCGGCAGGAAAATCGGCGTCATCGGCACCCCCACCACCATCAACAGCAACGCCTACGCGCGCGCCATCCACGACTATGCGCCCGACTCACGCATCCATTCGCAGGCCTGCGCGCTGTTCGTGCCGCTGGTGGAGGAAGGCTGGCTCGACCACGAAGTCACGCGATTGGCGGCACAGGACTACCTGAAACCGCTGCTGGCCGAACACATCGACACCCTGGTGCTGGGCTGCACGCATTACCCGCTGCTGAAGCCGCTGCTGCGCCAGGTGGTCGGCGACGAAGTCGCGCTGGTCGATTCTGCCGAAGCCATGGCCGAACAGGTCGCGGCCGTCCTGGCGGAGAAGCATCTCGCCAATCCCAGCCACGCCCAGCCGCGCTACGATTTCTACGTCACCGACGTGCCGCTGCGCTTCCAGACCATTGGCGAACGCTTTCTGGGCCGCACACTCAACAACGTGCACGTGGTGAAGTGGTGATCGAAACACGACGGCCATGATCCGGGTCAACGCCCAGATCGAGCTCGACGAGCGCGAAATCCAGGAAGACTTCGTGCGCGCCTCGGGCCCCGGCGGGCAAAACGTCAACAAGGTGTCGACCGCCGTGCAACTGCGCTTCGACGTCGCCCATTCCCCCTCGCTGCCCGAGCCGGTTCGCGTCCGCCTGATGGCCCTCGCGGGCCGCCGCCTCACCCAGGACGGGATCCTGATCCTCGAAGCCGAGCGTTATCGGAGCCAGCGGCGCAACCGTGACGATGCGCTGGAACGGCTGCTCGCACTGATTCGCGAAGCCTGCGAAGTGGAAACGCCGCGCCGTCCGACCCGTCCCACACTGGCGTCAAAAAAACGGCGTCTGGACAGCAAGCAGCGGCGGGGCGAGACCAAGAAACTGCGTGGCTTGAAACCTGGAACCGAGCATTGATCGGATCAAGCTTACGGATAGCGCGTCCGCTTCATTTCCACATCACGTCGACCTTTTGCCGCGCGGCAGCCGTAAGCAACTCGATCAGGGGCAAGGCCCGGTGCGCCAGACTGACAGGCGGCTCGTCGGAATCGTCACCCCTGCTCTCCGATGCATCGTGCGGCGCAGCCGCCTTGGCCGTTTCGACCGCGCGCTTCAAACGATCCAGCGCCGCAGGCACATCCTCGGCCAGAATCGCGCCGGGAACCGTTTCGCTGTGTCCCATCATTCTCAACATGCCTAATGCGACATCACCGAACATGGTAATGTCCGCATAGGCTTTGCACGTAAACGTCACCAGCACGCCAACACCTTCCGTCTACTCTTTATCGATCGTTCGTTCGGGTCACCGGTGATCCGGACCGCGCCCTTCGTTTCTCTTCCCCTGCCCTTGTTGCCCGGATGGGCCGCGCTGCATCTGATAATGCTGCTGTGTCACGGGCTCGCGCGGCTGGTAACGGTAGCGTTCGGAACGAATCGTATGCTGACGTTCCTGCTCGCGCGGATAGCGATCTCCCGAATAATTCCGCTGATAGGACGGCAACGGTGCGGGGCGGGGGGCGGAACGGCGGTCCCATTGGTCCCACCCGCCTCGACGCTGTTCCCACTCGCGGCCCCAGTGCTCGCCCCAGCGCGGCGGCGCGTCGGCGCGCCAGCCATGGAAATAGGGCGGCGGACGACGGTAGTAGCGCACCGGGATACGCAGGATATACAGCGGCACGTCATAGTAATCCACCAAATCCCACGGCCCGTTATACCAGCTGCTCACATACCAGTTGTCCCCAATAAATACCCAGTACAGTCCGTCATAAAAGAAGAAATTCAAATCCACGCGCGGATCGTAGTAGACCGGATAGCCTGGCACCCGAACGAGCCGCGGATAGGCCGGCATGTTGATCCCGATGCTGACGCCGGGCACGCTGATGCCGACGCCGACACTGACGTCCGCACGCACCGTCGTTAATGGGACAAACAGCATCGACAACACAATAAGCAGGTAGCGCATTTCCATTCTCCTGTTGAATTGTTCAGTCCCTGAATATCCGACGCCCGATCTGCCATCCTGCCCACAGGTATCGGGGCCATTTGCCCGCGCGTCCCCGCCGCAGGCGTGCGAACACAAGTGCAGCCCCTAGCAACAGGGCCGGATGCCGTCTGACGGTGCGAAGTGCCGCCAAGCCCTGATCCGCCAATGCCAACGGTGCATGCCAGGGTGCAACGGTTTGCGCCAATGCGCGCCGTTGCGCTGCAGCCTGCGCCACCAGGTTCTCACGGTGTTCGGCCAGACGGTTCGAAGTATTGCTCATGATCGTTGCACCAAGTGCTCTCGGTCCTTCGATAACTCGGCCAGGCTTGCGGCGAACAGCTTCGGTTTAGTTCTGAGTCGGTGCCGGGCGAAACCAATCGCCGTCGCACCGCCCACCAGGAAAAATGCCGTCAGTCCCGCCAGTGCCAGAAGGCGATGGCTCTCCCAGAAGGCGACCACGATCAGGAAAACGAGCAGCACCACACCGATACCGATACAGAACAGCGCCACAAACAGCATCACCAGCACTGAGGCCAGCCGCGCCCGCTCTTCTTCCAGTTCCGTCGACAGCAGGTCGAGCCGGGTGTGCACGATAGCGATGAGACTTGCGGCGAGCCCCTTCAGGGAATCGAACAACCCCCCGCTTCCACCTGGTTTGGGGTCACTCATGAGATGTCGCTAGCGGCGCCCCATGATGAAACCGACAAGCAGCGCGATACTGGCGGAAATGCCGATTGCTTTCCACGGATTCTCGTGAACGTAGGCATCCGTCGCCTTGGCAGCCGCCTTGGCCCGCACCAGCAGCGCAGCTTCGGCATCAGCCATCTGTGCTTTCGCCTTGGCAAGCGACGCTTCGGCCTTGGCGCGCACCGAAGCCAGTGCCTCGCCGCCCTGGTTGGCCGTCGCCTTGATCAAAGCCTCGGCATCCGATATGACCGTCTTGAAATCAGCAATAAGCTGCTCTTTCGTTACGTCGGGAACATCCGATTCGCCAGATACGTTTTGCGTGCTCATTGCCTATTCCTCCATTAAATGCCGATGCTCAAAGGCCAACCTGTCTCTGGCCTGTCTCACGATCAATACTCTTGCACCCTCATTTATATTTATAGGCCAATTTCCCTGCGCAGTCTGCGTGCGGGCGCACGACGCATCACATTGCAGGCGATCGAGCGTTAGCCAGGCAATGCAGCCGGAACGAACGACGAGCTCAAACCGGATAGGATCCCTGTCTGTACCAGCGCTCAATAACCGAACGTCAGCCCCATCGACTCCCGCACGTCGCGCATGGTGTCGCGCGCCAACTCCTGCGCCTTCTCGCAACCGTCGGCGAGGATGTTGCGCACCTGGTCGGGATTGTCTTCGTAATACACCGCACGCTCGCGGATCGGCGCGAGTTCGGCCAGCACGGCGTCGATGACCGGCTGCTTGCATTCGAGGCAGCCGATGCCGGCGCTGGTGCAGCCCGCCGTGGCCCATTGCCGGGTCGCGTCGTCGGAATACACCAGATGGAACTGCCACACCGGACAGTTGGCCGGATTGCCGGGGTCGGTACGGCGGACACGCGCAGGGTCGGTCGGCATCGTGCGGATCTTCTTGGTAACCGTCTCGGGATCCTCGCGCAAGGCAATCGTATTGCCATAGGACTTGGACATCTTCTGCCCGTCCAGCCCCGGCATTTTCGAGGCCTCGGTCAGCAGGGCCTCGGGCTCGACGAGGATCATCTTGCCGGAGCCCTCGAGATAGCCGAACAGACGTTCGCGATCGTTCATCGACAGGTTCTGTGCGTCATTCAACAGTGCCTTGGCTGACTCCAGCGCCTCGTCGTCGCCCTTCTCCTGGTAGGCGGTGCGGCATTCCTCGTAGAGCCGGGCCTTCTTCGAGCCGAGCTTCTTGACCGCGGCGCGCGCCTTGTCCTCGAACCCCGGCTCGCGTCCATACATGTGGTTGAAGCGGCGTGCCAGTTCGCGGGTGAATTCGATATGCGGAATCTGATCTTCACCGACCGGCACGCGGTTGGCACGATAGATCAGGATGTCGGCGCTCATCAGCAACGGATAACCGAGAAAGCCGTAGGTCGAGAGATCCTTGTTGGCCAGCTTTTCCTGCTGGTCCTTGTAGGTGGGCACGCGTTCCAGCCAGCCCAGCGGCGTCATCATCGACAGCAGCAGATGCAGTTCGGCGTGTTCGATTACGCGCGACTGAACGAACAGCGTCGCCTGCGCCGGATCGACGCCTGCCGCGAGCCAGTCCACCACCATGTCGCGCACGTTCTCGTCGATCCCCTGCGGCGTGTCGTAGTGCGTGGTCAGCGCGTGCCAGTCGGCGACGAAAAACAGGCACTGGTATTCGTTCTGCAGGCGCAACCAGTTTTTCAGGACGCCGTGATAGTGGCCAAGATGCAAGCGCCCGGTGGGGCGCATGCCGGAGAGAACGCGATCGGAATACATGGTTGGTGAGTGGCAAGTGGTGAGTGGTGAGTGGTGAGTGGTGGCGGTCAGGACAGCACGAGCTGGATCAGGCCGACCAGCTGGGCGGGCTCGAGCCCGGTGACCAGCGCGGTCAGGCCGATGAACACGCTGATGAGCGGCCACAGGACGAAGCCCAGGATAGTCGTGCCGCCGATTGGCACGAACATCAGGCCGAGCAGGATGAACAGGCCATACGGCTCCAGCCGCGCGAACTGCATGGCCTGCTTCACCGGCAGCAGACTGACGGCGATGCGGCCGCCGTCGAGCGGCGGCAGCGGGATCAGGTTCAGCGCCATCAGGATGACATTGATGAATACGCCCGCCGCCCCCATCAGCATCAACGGCGCGCTGACAAAACTGCTGCCGAGGGCATGCCCGAGCTGGATCATCAGCGCCCAGAACACGGCCATGATGAAGTTCATGCCGGGCCCGGCAAGGGCCACCCACAACATGTCCTGCTTGGGGCGACGCAAGCGACCGAAGTTGACCGGCACCGGCTTGGCCCAGCCGAACAGGATCATCCCGCCGCCCAGCAGCTTGCTGGTCAGCAGGATCACCAGGGGCACCAGGATGGTTCCCACCAGATCGATGTGCTTGAGCGGATTGGCGGTGATGCGGCCTGCCGCCGCTGCGGTCATGTCGCCGAAGAAACGCGCCACATAGCCGTGCGCGGCTTCATGCAGGGTGATCGCAAAGATGACCGGCAGGGCGAACACCACGATTTTCTGGATCAGCGTGAGTTCCATGCGCGATCAGCCTTCGAAATCCGCCGTGTCGCCCTTGCCGAAACGCAGCACGGACGGCGTGTCGGTCGTGAGATCGACGACGGTGGTCGGCGTCAGGCCACAGGCGCCGCCGTCGATGACCAGGTCGACGAGGTGTTCCAGGCGTTCGCGGATTTCCCACGGCTCAGTCAGCGGCACGTCTTCTCCATACAGCAGCAGCGTGGATGACAGGATGGGTTCGCCGAGTTCGGCCAGCAGCGCCTGCACGATGGGATGCGCGGGAACCCGCAGTCCGATGGTGTCGTGCTTCTTGTGCAGCAGACGCTTCGGCACTTCACGGGTACCGCGCAGGATGAAGGTATAGGCGCCCGGGGTATGTGCCTTCAGGAAACGGAACTGGGTGTTGCCGACCTGGGCGTAGCGTCCGAGTTCGGACAGGTCGCGGCAGATCAGCGTGAGGTCGTGTCCGGTATCGAGTCCGCGTACCGACAGCAGCCGCATCGCCGCCTCCTTGTCGCCGATATGGCAGCCCAATGCGTAGCAGGAATCGGTTGGATAGACGATCACGCCCCCGCGCTTGAGGATGTCGACCGCCTGCTGGATCAGGCGAGGTTGCGGGTTTTCTGCGTGGATATTGAAAAATTGCGCCATAAATCGTCAGGTCGGGGAAAGGGAAAAGTGCGCTTCAAGCTCCGGCCAGCCTTGCCAGACCGGCTGGCAGTAGTGCGGCAGTGCGGGCAGCCGGCCGATATCGATGCCCTCGCCCGGCGCATGAAAATCCGCCCCGCGCGAAGCCTTGAGGCCGAATGCACGAGCCAGGTCGGCAAACTTGCCGTATTCGGATGGATGGTGGCTGCCGGTGATGACCTCGATGCCTTCGCCGCCCAGCGCGCGGAAGGCGTCCAGCAGCAGGTGCAGTTCGCGCGCATTGAAAGCGTAGCGCCCCGGGTGCGCGATCACGGCCATGCCGCCGCTGGCACGAATCCAGCCGACGGCATTTTCCAGCGTGGTCCACTGGTGCTCGACATAGCCGGGATTGCCGCGCGTCAGGAAGCGCCGGAACGCGCCGCGCATGTCGGGCGCATGGCCCTGCGCCACCAGCCAGCGGGCGAAATGCGTGCGGCCGACCATTTGCTTGTTGGCGGCAAAGTCATAGGCGCCTTCATACGCACCGACGATGCCGGATCGCGCCAAGTCGTCCCCCATGCGTTGCGCACGCTCGATACGGCCCATGCGGATGTTGTGCAGGCCGGCCGCCAGTTCCGGATGAACAGGATCGATGCGCAGGCCGACGATGTGGACCGTCTGTCCGCTCCAGGTCACCGAGATCTCGACGCCCGGGATCAGCGCCAGCTCCGTGCCCTCGGTCGCCGCCTGCGCAGCAGCAAGCCCTGCCACGTCGTCGTGGTCGGTCAGCGCGAGCGCATGCACGCCGTTCGCGGCTGCGCGCGCAACGACTTCGGCGGGCGGCAATACGCCGTCTGACACGTTGGAATGGCAATGCAGATCGATATTAAGCATCGATGATCGGGTCTGGCGACCAGCGCCAAAAGCGCTTGGTCAGGAGGGGGAATCATAGCAAAATAAGAAATCGCCCGAATTACGGCTGACTGCGCGGCCCCACCATAATGAAAAAACTGCTGTTCGACCTCTTCCCCATCATCGTCTTTTTCATCGCCTACAAGCTGGGCGACGCCAACGCCGACGCCACGCGTACCTTGCTGGCCGGTCTCGGCTTGCCCCAACCGACAGGCGTGGGCGAGAAGCCCGGCATCTACCTCGCTACGCTGGTCGCCATCGTCGCCAGCGTCGGGCAGATCGCCTGGGTCAAGCTGCGCGGCCACAAGGCCGACACCATGATGTGGGTCAGCCTTGGCATCATCGTGCTGTTCGGCGGCGCCACACTGTGGCTGCACGACGAAAGCTTCATCAAATGGAAGCCGACCGTGCTTTACTGGATTTTCACCGGCATCATTTTCGGGGCCGCCGCCTTCGGCCGCAATGTCATCAAAAGCGTCATGAACGAACAGATGGAACTTCCTGACGTCGCATGGGGTCGGTTGAACGCGAGCTGGGGTGGATTTTTTGCCTTCATGGGGGTTGCAAATCTGTTTGTCGCCTTCAACTTCTCGACGGATACCTGGGTGGATTTCAAGCTGTTCGGCAGTCTGGGGTTGATGCTGGTGTTCGTAATCGGCCAAAGCATGATGCTGACCCGGTATTTGGATAAAGAATCGTTCGACAAGGAAGAAAAGCAATAATGTTCTATGCCATCGTCGGCCAGGATACGGCCGACAGCCTCGATCGGCGACTGGCCGCCCGCCCCGCCCATGTGGAACGTCTGCATGCCTTGCAGCATGCCGGACGGTTGTTGCTGGCCGGCCCGTTCCCGGCCATTGACAGCAATGACCCAGGCGCTGCAGGGTTCACCGGTAGCTTGATCGTCGCCGAATTCGACACGCTCGCCGACGCACAGGCATGGGCCGAGGCCGATCCCTATGTCACGGCGGGCGTCTATGCCGGCGTCAGCGTCAAACCCTTCAGGAAAACCCTGCCCGCATGAGCACGCCCGACCTGATCCGCCAGCGCCTTGCCGCGCTGGAGCCCGAAACCTACACGCTGGAAGACGAAAGCGCCCAGCACCGAGGCCACGCCGGGGCAGCCTCGGGTGGCGGGCACTTCCGTCTCACCTTGGTGTCACATAAATTTCGTAATCTTTCCACCCTCGCCCGCCACCGACTGGTATACGAAGCCATGGGCGAGCTCATGCAACGCGAGATTCATGCGTTGTCGATCACTGCTTTAACCCCGGAAGAACTCTGAAAGGAATCCGAATGCGTCTTGCCCTTCTCCCCGCCCTGATCATGCTGGCGTTCACCCCGCTGGCACAGGCGCAAACACCCGCGCCTGCGACCCCCACTCCGGCCGCGGCCGCCGACAAGCCGCTGGCTGTGGTCAACGGCAAGGCAATTCCCGCCCTGTACGGCGACCTGGTCAAGCGCGAAATGGCCCAGGGCCAGCCCGACTCCCCGCAACTGGATGCCCGCGTACGCGAGTCCCTGATCAATCTTGAACTGCTGTCGCGCGCCGCGCTCGACAAGGGACTCGACAAGGAACCGCATCTGGCCGCGGCACTGGATATCCGCCGCAAGGATCAGCTTGCCAAGGCCTACCTGGAGGATTACGTCAAGGCCCACCCGGTCACCGACGCCGAAATCCAGGCGATGTACGACAAAGCCAAAACGGAGCCGATGGAGCCGGAATACCAGGCCCACCACATTCTGGTGAAAACCGAGGCCGAAGCGAAGAAACTGATCGCCGAGTTGGGCAGCAAGAAGGCCAAATTCGAAGATCTGGCGAAGAAATATTCCAAGGATCCCGGCTCCGCCAAGAACGGCGGCGCACTGGACTGGTCCGACCGGCGTGCCTTCGTGCCCGAATTCTCCGACGCGCTGGCTGGCCTGAAAAAAGGCGAAATCACCAAAACCCCGGTGAAGACGCAATTCGGCTACCACATCATCCGTCTCGACGATACGCGTACGCCCAAGCTGCCGCCGCTGGATGCCGTGCGGAGTGAAATCGTCAAGCAGCTGCAGCAACAGCGCATCCGCGACGCCATCACGGCAGCGCGCGCCGATGCAAAAATCGAGTAATCCGCTAATAATATTAAACGGGGCTTCGCCCCGTCTTCACCTGATAGGGAGCCGATCATGGCCAGCAAAGAATACAACCACCTGCAAGACGTTTTCCTCAACACCCTGCGCAAGGAACGCATCCCGGTTTCAGTGTTTCTCGTGAACGGGATCAAGCTCATGGGACGAATCGAATCGTTCGACCAGTTTGTGGTACTGCTGAAAGGTCAGGATCAGGCCGCCCAGATGATCTTCAAGCACGCCATCTCGACCATTTCGCCCTCGCGCGAAGTGGTCCTGCCGCAACGCGACGCCGAGGCCTGAGTCGCCTTATTCAGTCGGGGCGGCCAGTAGTGCGGCCGCCGTTTGTGCGTTCACCAGGACTGCGCCGCCGCCGCGGTAGGGCTGCTTGTAGCGCGCCGAAACCCCGGTCAACTGACGGCTATTGTCCAGATACACCACGGCATAGCCTTCCGGATGGGTGGCCAGCCAATGCGCCGCGCTGGCCCCGGTCACTTCGGCCAAGGGCGTTTCCAGCCTGCCGAGAAACTGGTATTGCGCATGGTAGGTCGCGATATTCGCCACCGGCCGTCCTTCATCCTGTACCTGTTTGATCGCCTGTGCCATCGACTTGACGTCGTACATGGGCTCGATCGAATGCATCGCAGCGATTTGCACCAGCGCCATCAGGGCCGCGCCGAGCAGGGCCAGATTCGGTATCGGCGCCACACCGCGCCGGCCCGCCACCCACGCGGCAAAAGCCAGCACAATCAGGACCCAACCCGGCCAGGCCGGCGGCAATGCCGTCACCTGACGATGCAAGGCTGCAATATGTCCTGTGGCAGCCAGGACCAGCACACCCCCAAGCACCGCCGCCAGCAAGGCCGGCAGCCCGACGCGCGCGTCCGCACGTCCCGCCATCAGCCGTGCCGTCAGCAAGGCGAAAGCGGGAAACAGGGGAACCAGATAATGCGGCTGCTTGCCGCTGATGAAGCAAAAAGCCACGAACACCGGCAGCATCCACGCCAGGCAGAAGCGAGAACCGCGATCCAGGCCCTCGCGACGCTGCTGGACCAGCGCCTTCCACCAGGCCGGCCAAACGAACCAGGGGAACAGCAACAAGGGCAGCAGGGGCACATACCACCAGAACGGCCGCCGGTGCGCGAAGGACTCGACCATGCGGTTGGCGGTCTGACCCCAGAAAATCGCATTGCGATACGCCTCGCCCCCTGAAAACCCGGCCGGCAGCGCCCACGCCAGCGCGATGGCCGCGCCCAGCAGTACTGCCATCAGCGTGCCGCCGAACCAGCGTTTCCACTTCAGGCCCGGATTCCACCACGGCGTCAGCGCAACGACGGGCAGCAGATGCAGCAGGATGACCGGTCCCTTGGTCAGTACGCCCAGGCCGATCGCCACCCCCAGCATGACAAAGCCGCGGCGCTTTCCATCGGTGGCCGCCAACACGCCGTGGAGACCAATCAGTACCCAGAAGGTCAGCATCACGTCGAACATGACCGATGTGGAAAAGACGATCCACAGCAAGGCGCTCACCAGCACCAGTGCGGCCCGTCCGCCGAGGCTTGCATGCTGGGGCCATAGGCGGGGGGCAAGTCGATAGGTCAGGAACAGTCCGCCGGCAGAAAACAAGGGGAGCACCAAGCGCGGCCACCAGTTATTGACGCCAAACAGCGCCCAGCCGGCCTGGAACATCCAGAACATGAACGGCGGCTTGTCGCTGTAGGGTGCGCCATTCTTGAACGGCACCAGAAAATCGCCGCGCAGCCACATCTCCCACGCTGCGCTGACGTAGCGCGTCTCGTCGATCGGGGTCAGGGGGCGTGTCAGAATCGCCACCGCAGCCAAGGCTGCCAGCAGCAGCAGGCTGAACAGCAACAGGTTGCGTCCGGAGAGATCAGATGTGCGTTGTGGATTCATGGGCATCGATATTTTCGTCCAGTGCCGCATCGATCTGCGCGTCGAGGCTCTGGCCGTGGCGGAAATGTCTATACAGGTAGGCGCCCAGCGCGCCCGAGATCAGGAACAGACCAATGGCGAGCGCGAGTTTCAGGGCCGGCGCGAGGTGGACGCCGCTGCCGACCAGTGCGAACACCAGCGTTTGCGGCAGATAGCCGAGCAGCGTGCCGGCGAAGAAATGTATGGGGCGGATGCTGGAAATCCCCGCCGCCAGGTTGGTCAGCAGATTGTTGCCCACCGGCAGCAGGCGGACCAGCACCGTCATGGCAAACGGATGGTCGTGTATGAAGCGGTCGAAGCGCCCGGCGCGCTCGCCCAGCCGCGCACGCAGCAGTCCTTTGCCGAACAGGCGTGCATAGCCGAAGCTCAGCATGCAGCCCAGAAGTGCGGCCAGCGCGCCGAGCAGGGTGCCCAGCCCAATGCTGAAGGCATAGCCGCCGAGAAAGGCAATGATCTGGCGCGGCAGGCCGATGGCTGTAAAAATCCCGCCCATCAGCAGGAACAGCAGCGCCCCATTGATGCCATGCCCGCGCACCCGCGCATCGATCCAGGTTTCGTTGATGCTGTTGCCGAGATCGCTTGACTCGAACAGGTAGCCCAACAGCGCCAGGCTCAATATCAGCGCCAGGCCTTTGACGATGACGCGCGCCCTCATTTACAGATCGGAATCGGACTCGATGACCGGCAGACGCACCCTGCGCTGCAGCCAGGCCACGCCGAACAGGTCGACGATCCCTACCCACAGCCGGTTGTGCACGCCGTACTTGGAACTGCCGCGCTCGCGCGCACGATGATGGACCGGAACCGATACCACTGCGCCGCCATTGCGCATCACCAATGCCGGCAGGAAGCGGTGCATATGGTCGAAATTGGGGAGCTGCAGGAAGGTCTGGCGGGCAAATACCTTGAGGCCACAGCCGGTATCCGGGGTATTGTCCTTCAGCATGCGCGAGCGTACGCCATTGGCGATTTTCGACGACAGCCTGCGCAGGAAGGTGTCGTTGCGGCGGGCTCGCCAACCTGCCAGAAGTTCCAGATTAGGCGGTTGTGCCGGATCGGCCAGCCGGGCCAGCAAGGCGGGAATGTCGGCAGGGTCGTTCTGCCCGTCCCCGTCGAGCGTCGCGATCCACTCATGGCGCGCTGCAGTCACGCCCGTCGTCACGGCCCGGCTCTGCCCGCACGAACTGCGATGCCGAATCACCCGCAGCATGGGAAATTCGGTTTTCAGCGCATCCAGTCGTGCCTGCGTGGCATCGGTACTGCCATCGTTGACATAGATGATTTCAAATGTCGTGTTTCCGGACAGCGCCGCCGCGATTTCGCGCACCAGCGGTTCGACGTTGTCCTGTTCGTTCTTGACGGGAACGACTACGGAAAGCCTGCCATGGTAGGCGTATTTGGGCATTGCTGTATTTATAAGGGTCGCTTAGTGTTGGCGGCGCAAGGAGATATCTCCAGGCTGGGCCGCATCGACAGGCTTCCGAAGCTTGAAATTTCAGAAGCTTGGCATTCTAATTTATTTTCAACGCCGCGTATGCTCCGGACACCCCGGCATGCCCACCCCTTGCGCCGGCCTCTGATCCCTTCTGCCGGGATCCGAAGAACAGCCAGACAGGTGTCGATTTTCCCCGGCCTGCTTCGTCGTAGTGATGAAGGACCTGCGCTGACCTCAGACTATGGTCCGATTCCCACCCGAAACAACCAGGAGAAACCCATGCGATTCATGATCATCGTCAAAGCCACCGCCGAATCCGAAACAGCAGCGCGCCCGGCTCCCGACGAAGCCCTGCTGGCCGAAATGGCCGATTACCACGAGAAACTGGCCAAGGCCGGCGTGCTGCTCGATGCGTCCGGCCTTAAGCCAAGCGCGCAAGGCTGGCGCATCCGCTATGACGGCGAGACGCGTAGCGTGCTCGACGGCCCATTCACCGAGACCAAGGAACTGATCGCGGGTTATACGCTGATCCAGGTGAAGACACGCGAAGAAGGCCTGGAATGGGCGCGCCGATTCCCCAATCCGGTCGGTGCGGGCAGGCCGGCAGAAATCGAAGTACGGCAATTGTACGAACTGGATGACTTCGCGCCGTCGGCCGCGATCGAGCGTTTCCGCGACATGGACACGGCCAAACAATAACGACACCCCTGGACACCGCCAGCGGCAATCTGTCGATTTGGCAGCACGCCATTCGTCGTACGAAGTGAAGCGCCGGATCGGAATCGTTTCCGTTCCCCTCAATCTGACAGGAGAAAGAACATGAGCCCCACCCAAGCAAGCCCCATCCCGAATGGCATGCATACAATCACCCCTCACCTGGTGTGCCGCGGTGCCGCCGATGCCATCGCGTTTTACGGCAAGGCTTTCGGCGCCGTCGAACTGGCTCGGCTACCCGGCCCGGAAGGCAAACTCATGCATGCGATGATACGCATCGGCGATTCCAACCTCATGCTGGTCGACGAATTTCCCGACTGCGGCTCGCTGGGGCCGCAACCCGGCCAAAGCTCACCCGTGACGATCCATCTCTATGTCACGGATGTCGACGCAACGTTCGAACGCGCCGTCGCCGCCGGTGCCAAAGTCACGATGCCGGTCGACGACATGTTCTGGGGCGACCGCTACGGCAGGATCGAAGATCCCTTCGGACACCAGTGGTCGATCGCCACCCATACCCGCGACCTCAGTCCGCAGGAAATCCAGGCTGCGGTTGCGGCACTCGGTCGCTGATCAACGCACCCGCATTAGTCGACATGTGGTGGAAAACCCTTCCCATATCGTGGTCCGACCCGGCCGCTCACCGGCAAACGGGGAGTCCCCGTGTCGATACCCACCCAGGAGAAACCATGGCATATCTGCTTTTGATCGTCGAACCGCGCGGACAACGCGATACGCGCACCCAGGAAGAAGCCCGGCAGCTTTATGACGACATGCTGCGCTACGGCCAGGGACTCGCGGCGCGCGGGTTGCTGCGCGCCAGCGAATCGCTGCGCCCCGACCAACACGGCGTGCGGATCCAGCAACGCGACGGCAAGGCCATTTTGCGCGACGGGCCTTTTGCCGAGGCCAAGGAGATGGTCGGCGGCTTTTTCCTGATCGACTGCGCCACGCGCGAGGAGGCCATCGCCATCGCCAGCGCGTGCCCTGCTGCGCAATGGGCCACCGTCGAGGTGCGCGAGGTCGCGCCTTGTTATGTCGGCTAGGTCACTGGAAAAGCGTATGCATTACCCATGCCCACCTCCCACGGAGTGCATGTGTCCTTCGCCTGGTTGAGCGTCCCTGTTTAGGAGAATTCCATGTCCACCCAGATATTCGTCAATCTGCCCGTTGCCGACCTCAGGCGTTCGATCGCTTTCTTCACCCGGCTCGGCTTCAGTTTCAACGAGCAATTCACCGACGACACAGCAACTTGCATGGTCATCGGCGACAACATCTTCGTCATGCTGCTGGTACGCGATCGCTTCCAGAGCTTCACGCCCAAGCCGGTATGCGATGCCATGCGACATACGGAAGTGCTGGTCTGCCTGTCGCGCGACAGTCGGGCAGCGGTGGACGCCATGGTACGCACTGCCGTTGCTGCTGGCGGTTCGACCTACAACGAACCCCAGGACCATGGCTTCATGTACGGCCATGGCTTCCAGGACCCGGATGGGCACATCTGGGAACTGGTCCACATGCAGCCCGCATAACAAGGAGATGTCCATGCCCTACGTAGACGGTTTCGTCCTCCCCGTTCCCACCGCCAATCTGGCGGCCTATCGTCGCATGGCCCGCAAGGCAGGCAAGATATGGCGCGAGCACGGCGCGCTCGAATATATCGAATGCCTTGCCAACGACGTCCAGCCTGGCAAGCACACGTCGTTCCCGCAGAGCGTGAAGCTCAAGGACGGCGAAACCGTGATATTTGCCTGGATCGTGTACAAATCCCGCAAGGACCGCGACCGCATCAATAAAAAAGTCATGGCCGACCCGCGCCTGGGCAGCATGATGGATCCGGCGGCCCTGCCCTTCGACGGCGAGCGTATGTTCTGGGGCGGATTCAAGACCCTGATCAGCCTCTGAGACCACCATGAAGCCCGGGGGAAATCCATGCATACCCTGACGACCTGCCTGTGTTTCAAGGACCAGGCCGAAGAAGCCGTCCAGTTCTACGCGTCGGTTTTCAGTGAATTGAAGATCACGGGACTCACGCGCTGTGGCGCCAACGAATTCGGCGGCCCCGCGGGCAGTGTCCGTACCGTGAGTTTCGAACTGTTCGGCCAGACCTGGCTGGCGGTCAACGGCGGACCGCACTTCGCCTTCAACGATGGCGTCTCCCTCATCGTCAACTGCGACACGCAGGACGAAATCGACCGTCTGTGGGCCGCGCTCGTGGCCGATGGGGGGGCGCCCGTGCAATGCGGCTGGCTCAAGGACAAATTCGGCCTGCCCTGGCAGATCGTGCCGCGCATATTGGGCGACATGATGAACGATCCCGATGCCGACCGCACCAATCGGGCCATGCAGGCGCTGCTGCCGATGACCAAGCTTGATATTGCCGCGCTGAAACAGGCCTATGGGCACGCCTAGTCCGGGCAGCGAAGCCGCCCGCACCATCGAGGCGATCTGGCACATCGAAGCGGCCAGGGTCATTGCCAGCGTTGCACGCATGCTGCGCGACGTCGGCCTGGCCGAGGAGTTTGCGCAGGATGCGCTGGTCGCCGCGCTGGAACACTGGCCGGCGACAGGCGTGCCGGACAATCCCGGCGCCTGGCTGATGACCACCGCCAAGCGCCGTGCACTCGATCACCTGCGTCACGAGAAGCTGGCCGCGCCGAAACACGAGGCGCTCAGCCGCGAGCTCGACGCACAGCACGCAATGGCTATCGACGACTTCAATGACCGGGTCGACGACGCGCTCAGCGACGACGTGGGCGACGACCTGCTGCGCCTGATCTTCACTGCCTGCCACCCCGTGCTTTCGCCCGAAGCGCGCAGCGCGTTGACACTGCGCATCATGGGCGGTCTCTCCACCGACGAGATCGCACGCGCCTACCTCAAGCCAGAAGCCACCATTGCGCAACGCATCGTGCGCGCAAAACGCACGCTCGCGGCCGCGCACGTGCCGTTCGAAGTGCCGCGTGGCGCGGAACTGGCGGACCGTCTCGCGTCGGTGATCGAGGTTCTGTATCTCATCTTCAACGAAGGCTATTCGGCCACGGCAGGCGACGATTGGGTACGTCCGGCGCTGTGCGAGGAGGCGCTGCGCCTGGGCCGCGTGCTCGCCGGACTCATGTCGTCCGAACCGGAAGTTCACGGTCTGGTCGCCCTGATGGAAATTCAGGCTTCGCGGCTTGCCGCGCGCATCGACGCGAAAGGCGAACCCATTCTGCTGCTCGACCAGGATCGCGCGCGCTGGGACCCTCTGCTCATCCGCCGCGGCCTGGCCGCGCTTGAGCACGCCGAATCCCAGCCTGGTCCGCTGGGCCCCTATACCCTGCAAGCGGCCATTGCGGCTTGCCACGCGCGTGCCGCCACCGCCGACGTCACCGACTGGGCACGTATTGCCGCCCTCTATGACGCGCTCGCCCAGGTTGCCCCCTCGCCGGTCGTCACGCTCAATCGCGCCGTGGCGGTGGCCATGGCCTTTGGTCCCGTAGCCGGGCTGGAAATCGTGGACACCTTGCTTGGCGAACCCAGCCTGGAAAATTACCATCTGCTGCCGAGCGTACGCGGCGATCTGCTGGCCCGCCTGGACCGCATCGCCGAAGCCCGTGCCGAGTTCGAACGCGCCGCCACCCTCACCCGCAACGCGCGTGAACGTGCGCTGCTGCTTGCCCGGGCTGCCGCATGCACCCGCGGTCGCCAGCCGGGAGCCGTCGACACCTAGGTCATACGGTCTCTGTCGCTGATTAAGGGAAGCTGATAGGGGAAATGAAGGGAATGCTGGCGGAGAGGGGGTCCTTTCCGCCATTATTCACAGCTTTTCACAATTGCATATTTAATCAATACATTCAAAGCACTGCGATTCACAACATTCCATAACCAGCCGTTATTATTCATTCGAATATATGCTTAGAGGAATACTTAGATGAATGGATAATTTGAGATGGCGAAGCAAATCGAAAAGCTGACGCCTGAGTTTGTCGCCACTGTGGACAAGCCCGGCATGTACCCGGACGGTCTTGGCTTGTATCTTCAGGTCAGTAAGTGGCAAACAAAGTCATGGCTGTTTCGCTACTCGCAAAACTACCGCCTGCGCTCACTCGGACTGGGCGCGTGCCACACCGTAACACTTACTGAAGCACGCAAGCGTGCAAAGCAGGCTCGCCAGCAGCTTCTGGACGGAAACGATCCAATCGACACCAAGCATGAGAAACGCCGGGCCGCGCTGGCGACGCGCGCAAGGATGATGACGTTTGATCAATGCGCGACAGCCTATATCGAGGCCCACAGACACGGCTGGAAAAACCCGAAGCACGCCGACCAGTGGACGAACACAATCAATACCTACGCATCGCCCACGATCGGCAGCCTGGCCGTCTCAGCGGTCGATACCGCGTTGGTGATGAAGGTGCTGCAGCCGATCTGGACGACGAAAACAGAAACCGCCACGCGGCTACGCGGCCGCATTGAGTCCATTCTCGGATGGGCGACCGTGAGCGGATACCGCAGCGGAGACAACCCCGCCCGCTGGCGTGGCCACCTCGATAACTTGCTTCCAAAACGCAGCAAGGTTGCGAAGGTTGCGCACCACCCTGCCCTGCCCTATTCGGAAATGGCCGGATTCATCAAGCAATTGCGCGCGCAGGCTGGCGTGGCTGCGCTGGCACTGGAATTCACCATCCTGACCGCCACCCGCACCGGGGAGATTATCGGCGCGCGCTGGGATGAGATCGACCTGGCCAGCAAAACTTTTACGATTCCATCCGAGCGCATGAAGGCAGAAAGGGAACATCGTGTTCCACTGTGCACCCGCGCCATCAAAATTTTGAAGGAACTACTACCGCTGGGCGGCGAGTTTGTTTTCCCTGGGCTCAAGCCCAAAAAACCATTGAGCAACATGGCGATGTTGAAAGTGCTGCAACGCATGGGACGCGGCGATCTGACCGTGCATGGCTTCCGCTCTACCTTCCGCGACTGGGCGGCCGAGCGGACTGATTATCCGCACGAAATGGCCGAGATGGCCCTCGCCCACACCATCGACAACAAAGTCGAGGCCGCTTATCGCCGTGGCGACCTGTTCAAAAAACGAATTCGCATGATGCAGGACTGGCAGAAGCACTGCGAAACAATATCGGCGCGATAAATTTTTTTGCGGTCTGATCAATACCCGGAAAATCATTTATTTTTGCAAAGCAAAAATTTGATGGAACGCCCTACTGGCGTAGGTTTGCAGAGGCGCTGATACAAAGAATTTAGCCTGTGGTTAACCCCGAAAGTGTGAGTATTTGATTAGTGTTGGCACACCTTTTCAGGGAGTGTCACATGAATAAATTAGCCTTCACCATCGCGGAGTTTTGCGAAGCCTTCAAAATCAGCCGCGGCCGGCTTCATGAGTTGGATCAGGCCGGGCTGGGGCCGAAAACATACCGCATAGCATCCAGGCCATACGTCAGCATGAGTGCCGCGCACGAATGGCAGCAGCGCATGGAGTCGGGCGCGGCTGAGAACTTCAAACCGCTTCCGGCGAAGAATCCCGGCCGCCGCGGTCGTGTTCAAAGCGCGTCGGAATGAGCGCGCGAAACACAATACCCCTCCCCGCCTCAGTCGCGTGACACCGTGAGTGCTGCTGAACCATTGCACCACAGCAACCGGCTTGCGTGGCAAGCGCGGATGCAGCGAATTTGGCAGGCTGGCCGGGATGTCCAGCATGGCGTACGCCAGCTCGGGCAGCGGACACTCGTACCGGTCATGCGCGCCGGCGCGATGCGCAATTTGTGGGTGATCGAGGCAGACGGTCGCGCCCGCTTCCTAACGCCAGGCAAGACCCGCGGGTGTTGCCACGTCATCGGGCAGCCTGGCGACCTGATCATCGTGGTCGCCGATTTTCATGATGCTGTCCGCTGGCACGATGAACTCGGCGTCGCGTGCGTGGTTGGCTTTGATGTCGAGAACATGTTGCACGTCATCCGGCGCATTTGGCTCGACCATAGTTCCGGGATCATCGTCCTGACCGAAGCATTCGACAGCCGCATTCAAATCGCCGTCCAGGCAGTGCGCGGCGCCTACCTTCGCTCAGACCTCACCGAGTGGGGAAGATGTTCATGAGCGTGCGCGTTATGAGTCTGGTATGGGATGGATTTCCCCGTGGTGGCAGCGACAAGCTCGCCATGTTGGCGATGGCTGACTGGTGCAACGATCTTGGCGGAAGTCTTTATCCGTCAATTTCCGCCATTGCCAAAAAGATCGGCCGCACGGAAAAGCAGGCCAGGGTAATCATTCACCGCCTGATCGATGAGGGATGGATCGAAGTCGTCGGCAATGAGTTCGGGGGTGATCCGGGTCGGTCAAGGCGGTATCAGCTGATTGTCGAAAAGCTACGCCCTCCCGCTGGGGTTACCCCTCCCGCTGGGGTTACCCCTCCCGCTGGGGTTACCCCTCCCGCTGGGGTTACCCCTCCCGCTGTGGTTCGCGACCCCTCCCGCAGCGGTTCGCCGACCCCTCCCGTGGGGGTGAGCCAATCCACCAATGAACCATCAGGATCCGCCATAAAAACACCGCGCGATGAATTCGACGCGCGATCTTTTCTGCTTAAAGCCGGCGTATCCGTCCGGATTGCCGACGACTGGCTCTCGCTATGCGAGACCCGAAAAGTGTCCATCACTCGTGCCGATCTGGTCAGCATCGATCGCGAGGCTGATCGGGCCGGGGTCACACTCGGCTATGCGCTGGGCGAACGCTGCCTCCCCTGCGGCTGGACTGATTTCAAGGCCGAGTGGGATGTATAGAGGGGGGGGCGGTAGGTACTTCCGGAGACCCCCAGCATACGGGTCAGCGACTCGCGAAAAATCTCTAGTCATGGCGTGTTTGCTAGGGGGTTATGACATGTTTCGAGGGGAAAGTCATTGACTACTCACCAGAAGAACCACGAAACCCTTGCCAGAGCAGCATCTGGCGACCCTGAAGCCGCAAGCGCGGCCGTTGGAATTCTGCTGCGCGGTATCCGCACTTATTTCCAGTGTGGAGGGCAAATTGACCTGGCGCGCTGCTGCGGGTTGCCGTCACCTACAGCCCGCCGCAAGTTCGATTTGCTGAATCGTGATTTGTGGCTGTGCGCAGCGGCCAGACAGATCGAAGCGGATACGCCATGGGATAGGTCTGTCGCGCTGGGGCTGGAGTTGCGGAAATTTACAACGCGCATCTGGCCTGCATGGCAAGGTAAAGCCGACCCGCCCCCCGGTGCATCGAAGTTGCACACCTGTCTGTTTCGCGCGGTATTGGCGACACCCGAGAAGATCCCAACCACCACCCGGCATCTGCATCGCATCGTTGGCGAAGCCGAAGCCAGCACGCAAAGGAGCTTGCACATGAAAACCATGGAAGTCATTGAAAGCGAGGCCAGCCTTGAATGGATGGCGTCGAGCTGGCTACGCGAAGAGTTCACAAGCCTGGAGGTCTATCTCGCATTTCGGCGCGCTGAAGCAAAGGGCCGGTTCAACTATGCCAGTGACAAAAACACGCCGTGCAATGTCACGGGCCAGCAACCATGATGTGATCAAAGGAGAGGCAACCATGATGAACACTGACCAGGTACGAGCACAAGCCGCCCGCGAATTCGATTCGCGCCCCGCATTGGCTGAGGAGTTTTCGAGCAAAGAAGTCTATGTTGCCTTCAAGGCAGCCGAGGCCCGCGGCGCTTTCCGCATTTTCAGCAAACCGACCACAACGGCCCGCATTTTCAGCAAACCGGCCGCAACGGCCGCACCTGCCGCGCGCTCGAGCGCAGGTGTATCCAAGGCGCCGACCGGCACCATGTCGGTGCTTGATGCCATGGATGAGTTCAAGAGCGGCCGCCAAAGCTACTACCGGACCGATCTTGTCGCGCATGTGGCAAGCCGGACTGGCATGAGCCTTCACGATGCGTCTGAGGCAATTAAAGACACGGTGACGGGACATGGCCGATAAGAAACTGCGGTTCGACATAGAGGCCAACAGTGACGCCGCGCGGCGCGCGGTGGCCGATTTGCGGCGCGAATTCGACGCCACGCTGGCCGCGCTGAAAAAACAGCAGGGCGATATTGCGATTTTCAAGGCGGCGCAGCGAGATGCTGCCGCGCTTGAAAAACAGATCAAGTCTCTGGGCAGGGCGGGCGGCGATACCACGGCGCTTAATGCCGCACTGGCGGCCCAGCGCGCCACGCTGGCGCAACTGTCCGCCTCATTGCAGCGGGCTGGCATTGATACCAATTCGCTGACCGCTGCGCAGGCCAGGCTTCGCGGGCAGGTCGAGCAGGTCAAACGGAATTTCGCCTCACAGGCGCAATCGGTAAACGATGAACTCGGCAATGTCGAGAAGCGATCGGCGGGCGTGGGCACCGCGCTGTCGGGCTTGTTCTCAAAGCTCGCATTCCAGCTTGGCGCCGTTCTCAGTGTCGGGAAAATCGCCGCGATGGCGGACGAATACAACAATTTGCAGGCCCGCCTGAAACTGGCCAGCCGCAACTCGGATGAGTTCGCCGCCGCGAATACGGACGTCGTGCAGATTTCATCTGCAGCCCGTGTTCCGCTGGCACAGACCGCCGAGCTTTACGTGCGGATTGCCAGCAGTGTGAAAGACCTCGCCGTCTCGCAACGGGACGTTGCCGGCGTGACCGAGGCGGTTGCGCTGTCACTGAAACTATCCGGGGCCAGTGCGGCGGAATCCGCGGCTGCAATGCTCCAATTTTCACAGGCTGTTGCGTCTGGCGTGCTGCGCGGCGATGAATTCAACTCGGTCAATGAGGCCGCGCCCCGGCTGCTGCAGGGTCTCGCTAGGTCGCTTGGCGTGCCAGTCGGTCAGCTGCGCGCAATGGCCCAGGCCGGCCAGCTTACCCGTGATGTTTTGATAGACGGCCTGTTGAAGGAACTGCCAACCCTGCGCAAAGAGGCCGCAAGCCTGCCGGATACCATCGGCAGCACGTTCACCAATCTGGGTAACAAGTTGCGCATTGTTGTCGGCCAGTTCGACCAGGCCACAGCCGCCAGCAAAGGTCTATCTGGCGTCATCAACGCGATCGGTACCACGGGAATCGAAACGTTGGCTGTTGTCGGTGCCAACGTCGTTTTTGTGTTCAAGGGAATCGGCGGCGAAATCGGCGGGATCGCCGCCCAACTCGTCGCGCTTGCCCATCTCGATTTCAAGGGATTCAAGTTCATCGGCGACTCGATGAAGAAGGATGCCGAAGAAGCACGCCGGGAGCTCGATGCATTCGAAAAACGGGTACTCGAAGGCGGAAAGGCCGTCGTCAATTCGGCAGAAAAAACGACGCAGGCCACAGCGGCGGCGACAGTTGCCGTGGCTGCGTCGGTCAAGCAGCAGACCAAGGATCGCAAGGAAGCGGTGGGCGAGCAGATCAAGGATGCCGAGCGCCTGCGCGACGCGCTGATCGGCGCCTATGCCGATTCGCTGAAAACCGAAAAGGATTACCTGGCGCAGGCCAAAAAGCTGCGGGCGGAAGCGACGGCAACGCCGCGCGACAGATCAGTGGAAGGCCAGGCCGGCGCCACGCTCGGGCTGATTGCGGCCGAACAAAAGTTGCAGAACATTCGCGGCACCGGCTCGCTGGAAGAGGTACGCGCGCAGGTTGCTCTGGTGCAGCAGCTCGCCGCCGGTCTCGACGACCAGGCGCGCGCGACTGAAGCAGTCAACCGCGCCAAGCTGGCCGAGGCTGCTGCGCTTGAGCGCGCCGCAGCCGGCGAGGCTGAACAACAGGCAGCAATCACGAAACAACAGACGCTTAACGACGAACGCATCGGGCAACTCCAGGGCATTCTGAAGGCGCTGGAGGGTGGCAAGACCGTGACGCTCGACGCCAATGTCGAAGAGGCGCGCGTCGCGGTCGATCAGGTGAAGGAGTTGTGGGATGCGATCCAGGACAAGGCCGTGACGCTCACGATCAACCAGACCGGCACGGCCGCCGCGCTGCCCGCCAAGGCATCGGGCGGACTACTCCAGGGGCCTGGCACCGGCACCAGCGACGACATCCTGGCGCGGGTCTCAAACGGCGAATATGTGTTGCGCGCGGCGGCGGTGAAGAAGATCGGTCTTGCCCGCCTCAACCACATGAATCTCTACGGAAGTCTCCCCCGGTTTGCCGAAGGCGGTTTGGTCGAAGCCGCGCGCCGAGTGGTGGACAAGCAACGCGTCGACATCGCGGCAGCCGTCGACGCTGCTCGGGCTCGGTACAACCCGCCTAAATTCGCCGGCGGTGGTCTCATTGCCTCCGCAGTTGGCAGCTTGCCGCGCCCTGCCGACTCTGGTGGCGCTGGTGGCAATGGCCAAGTGCTGAACCTCACCCTGCCCGGCGTCGGCACGTTCGAGACACGCGCCAGCAGCGCCGTGGCCGCGGAACTTGAGCGCGCGGTGCGGATGGAAGCGCTTAAACATGGCAGGAGGGTTTGATATGGGTGCGCAATCGATCACCGAAAAAGGCGTAAAGGGCGAGTTCTTCTCCGCGTTGGAACGCAGCCTCGCCGGGCATTGGGTTAGCGATTTGGCACTGGCCACCGGCAGCGACCAGGCTTTAGAACAGCACGTCTGGATCTGGGGCGAGCCCATGCGCGAATGGGTAGCGGGGCGTTTTGCCAGGGCCGCCCGTGAGGACGGGATAGGCATTCGAAACCGCACGTTTGAGGGAACGATCGAGGCGTTTCTGGATGAAATCCGCCGCGACAAGACCAGCCAAGTGATGCTGCGCGTGCGTGATCTCTCGGCGCGATCGGTTGAGCTTTGGGCGAAGATGATCGCGGAACTGGTCAGTGCTGGCGAGACTGAAACCTGCTACGACGGGCAGCCATTCTTCAACCCCGCGCATGTGCGGCAGCAGACTGGCCTCGACGCTAACCCGCAGTCGAATCGGTTTACCTCACCAGCAGCATCCCCGACAGCGCCCACTGGCGAAGAGATATTGGCCGCTGTGTGGGTAGGCATCCAGGCCATCCTGACCGTCGTCGACTATGACCTGGAGCATATGAACCTGGGGGCTACGCGCTTCACCGTGTTCATGCCTGCTGGTTATGCGGCCGCCGCTGGCCGTGCATTCAACTGCCCGGCGCTGATCCGGCGCGAAGGGCGCATTGTTGACGTGCAGGCGTCGCTCGGCGGCGGAATCATTGTGCGGTTGGTCCCGATGCCCAGCACGTGGCTTGGCTGGACCGACCGGATTGCGGTTTTCAGGGCAGACGGCGATACCGCCAAGGCTTTCATCCGCCAGGAGGAGCACATAACGATTTCAGAATCTCCCGCCGGTGGTCAGACTGCCTTTAACGAAGACAAGCGGTTGTATGGAGTCAGTTCCAGCCGTGGCGTCGGTTTCGGTCTTTGGGAGCATGCCGCTCTCGTACAGTTCACTTGATGGAGGTAGAAAAAATGAGTCTGTTTGATTTTTCTGGCATTAAAAAATTGCTGGGCGACGCCGGCGCAATGATCCGATCCAAGCGTGCGGAGCTCGAATCCCTGAAGCGTGAGCGGGACATTCTCGCCGCCGCGCCGCTCTCGAAAGAGGATACGGTTAAGGCCATGCACCGCCGCATCGATGAAGAGGGCGCACGGCACATGGCGACGCTTTCTGCAACGGTTCGGCAGCTTGCCCTTGGCGGAAATCCTGACCGCATCGATATGCCTATCCTTGCCACGACGAAACCGGACTACATGCCTACTCCGCTCTCAATGGAGGCCGGCATGTGCCTCGCGTTTGCCGATCAAATGAAAGCCGCCGCAAGCCGAATCGTCGAGGCCATGTCATGGCCGGAACACGCAATGGACCACCGCGATAAAGTCGATCGCTTGGCCAAACTCGACGCCAAGATTGCGGCCGTTGAGAACGACGTTCGCGGCATGGTTCAATCTGCCCGCGGCGCCGGCCTGAATTTTTGATTGGGAGAAACCGCATGTACTTTGATGGATACACACCGAAAAAAGCAATGCAGGATGTTTTTCAATTCCTGGCCTATCGCGTTCATAACCCCGAGGCTGAAATCACCGACGAACTGATCGACGCCGAGACCCGCCTGCAGGACTTGAATGCCGTGGAGTTGCTCGACGCCGTGGGCGGCGCCTTGCGTTCAGGGATTGCCCCGGGCATTGCTCGGGCCGGCTCGAAAGTGAAAAATCCGTTCGAGGATGATCGCGGCCGGATCCCCGGTATGGCCCTGCGAAAACCTGATTGATTTAGCGAGCGGCGGGGAGAGAGCGCCGCCATACTCACCGCTCGCTGGTTTATGAGGGCTTCCATATTCTGGGAACCTCGTCAACCACCTCGCCTATGGCGGCGCACAGGCGTGTCTGCTCTCGGGGAGTTCTTTCCTTCCACCAGAGGACAATCTTTCACGTGGTCCCGTCTGCGCGCCCGGATGAAAGGCGTAGTACCGGTAGGAAAAGGCCAGGCTAAGTGTCTGGCCTTTTTCATGCGCGCCGCTAGTTGAAAAACCGCCCCGCCAGAATTGCCGTGGCGCGGTTTTTTTCGGTCGGTTGTGCCCATGGCTTATGCAGCGTAAAAAAACCCGGCGCGCGGCTAGCGAGTTGCTGATCGTCGACGCAGTGTCGGCCCCTCGGGCGGCCAAATAGCCGTATAGTTCTCGAGCGACCAAAAAAACTACCAGGGAGAGACCATGAACCCCCCGACCAGCCATCCCCCGCGGGCGGGCGACGCCGCCCCCATCGCCGTCGCGCTACTGATCATCACCCCGCCGCTGGCCGCGCTGGCAGCGTGGGCGGTGCCGCGGCTGCTGGCGCTAGGCGAACACCCACTCGGATGGCTGGCCGGCATCGCGGCTGCGGCAGTCGCCATCACAGCGATCGCGGCGGCCGTGGAGTCGGCACCGCAGCGGGATCCGGCGCGTACCGTCTGGCCGCTGCTGCTGGCGTGGCCGCTGGCGTTTCCAGTTTATATGAATAGCCGCGACCGCCTCGGCAGCGGCCTGGCTGGCGCGCTGCTGCTAGCGAGCGCGCTGGCGTATTCAGCTTGGCAGGTGCATCGCGGCGAGGATGCCGCCGCCTGGCTGCTGCACACCTCGGGCGAAGCAATCGACAGCACTCCCTCGGGCAAAGCAAAAATGAGCGACGACGAGCGCCTACGCATCATCCAGCAGCGTATCGACTCCACACTCGACGCCGAGCGGACCGAGCGGTAAGCCATCTGAGAAACTACCCGCCAGAATCTCCGTGGCGTGGTTCTTTCCTGGCGGTTGACCCCCTTTTCCCATGCGGCATAAATAACCCGGCGCGCGTCCGGGCTTGCCCTGGGGGGATAACTATGCCCCTGCTGCTTCCATTTGTTCGACATCCCTAGCCGCTGTTTCTGTCATCTTCTGAATGCTCCAGAGCATCGACGTGCGGAGCTTGCTGTCATTGTCTTTGAGCTCCATTGCCGCAGCGGCAAGCTCCTCGATCGTGACAAGTAGTGAGTGAATCGCGCTCAAATCGGTAAAGGTTGGGTTATGGACGGCCATGGTTTGGGACTCCCTTTCGCGTTGTGATTAAGGCCGGGGTGTTGCTGCACCTGCCCGGCCCGCTTGCCATAGAACGGCAGTTCAATCGTATCGGCAAAGGAATAAACACGCTGTTTGGCGGCAAAAAAACGTCTCGCCTTTCAATAGCGCGCTTGTGCAAATCAATATATGCTTAGGAAGTTACTTAGACAATCTGATTTTATTATTAATCTATATAAATCAGATATTTATGAATACAAATGGCGGAGAGGGGGGGATTCGAACCCCCGTCAGGATATTATCCTGAACACGCTTTCCAGGCGTGCGACTTAAACCACTCATCCACCTCTCCGAGAGCGGCGCATCATACCGGAAGCGCCCACGCCCGGCAAATTGAATGCAGAATCCGTGGTTTCCCGCCGCAGGGGCAGAAAAAATGACTTTAGCCCCTTGAATCCCGGTCATTCGTCCCCAGTTCTTCGCCAGTACCAATTGGGAGCCCACATGCAGGACGAACTCAACACCGATGCAAGCCCGGCCGCAACCCAGGCCGAGAAAGAAACCATGCCCAGCCTGGAGGAGATGCTGAAAGCGGCCGAACTCCAGGCCGCCGAACATCACGACGCCTGGCTGCGTGCCAAGGCGGAGACCGAGAACATGCGCCGCCGCGCGGCGGACGACGTGGAGAAGGCGCGGAAGTTCGCGGTGGAAAACTTCGCCAATGAGTTGCTGGCGGTGAAGGACAGCTTGGAAGCCGCGCTGGCAGCGGAGTCGCCGAGCGTGGAAAACCTCAAGGATGGCGTCGAACTAACCTTGAAACAGCTGGTTTCCGCATTCGGCAAATTCAATCTGAACGACATCAACCCGATGGGCGAGAAATTCGACCCGCACCAGCACCAGGCCATCCAGATGATCGAATCCGAACAGCCGGCCAACACCGTGGTCACGGTGCTGCAGAAAGGCTACCGCCTGCACGACCGCACGCTGCGGCCGGCACTGGTGATGGTCGCCAAGGGCAAGGATTGAAACAGCCTTGAAATAGGCGCCGCCTCCCCCACATTCGAATCAATTCAATCTCTTTAAGAAGGAACGCATCATGGGACGCATTATTGGCATTGACCTGGGTACCACCAACTCCTGCGTGGCGGTCATGGAAAACGGCACGCCGAAGGTGATCGAGAACGCCGAGGGCGCACGCACGACGCCGTCCATCGTCGCCTACACCGAAGATGGCGAGATTCTGGTCGGTGCGCCGGCCAAGCGCCAGGCCGTCACCAACCCGAAGAACACCCTGTTCGCGGTGAAGCGCCTGATCGGCCGCCGTTTCGAAGAGAAGGAAGTGCAGAAGGACATCGGCCTGATGCCCTACAAGATCGTCAAGGCCGACAACGGCGACGCCTGGGTGGAAGTGCGCGACAAGAAAATGGCCGCGCAGCAGGTGTCGGCCGAAACCCTGCGCAAGATGAAGAAGACCGCCGAGGACTATCTGGGCGAAGAAGTCACCGAAGCCGTGATCACGGTACCGGCCTACTTCAACGACAGCCAGCGCCAGGCGACCAAGGACGCCGGCCGCATCGCCGGCCTCGACGTCAAGCGCATCATCAACGAGCCGACCGCAGCCGCCCTTGCCTTCGGCATGGACAAGAAGGAAGGCGACCGCAAGATCGCCGTGTATGACCTCGGCGGCGGCACCTTCGATATCTCCATCATCGAGATCGCCGAGATGGACGGCGAGCACCAGTTCGAAGTGCTGTCCACCAACGGCGACACTTTCCTTGGCGGCGAGGATTTCGACCAGCGTCTGATCGACTACATCGCCGAAGAATTCAAGAAGGAACAGGGCGTCGACCTGAAGAAGGACGTGCTCGCGCTGCAGCGCCTGAAGGAAGCGGCGGAAAAGGCCAAGATCGAGCTGTCCTCGAGCCAGCAGACCGAAGTCAACCTGCCCTACATCACGGCCGACGCCTCCGGGCCCAAGCACCTGGCGGTGAAGATCACCCGCGCCAAATTTGAAGCGCTCGTGGAAGACCTGATCAAGCGCACCATCGATCCGTGCAAGATGGCGCTGAAGGATGCCGGCCTCACCACCTCGCAGATCGACGACGTCATCCTGGTCGGCGGCCAGACCCGCATGCCCAAGGTGATGGACGCGGTGAAGGACTTCTTCGGCAAGGACCCGCGCCGTGACGTCAACCCGGACGAAGCCGTGGCCGTGGGCGCCGCGATCCAGGGCGGCGTGCTGCAGGGCGAGGTCAAGGACGTGCTGCTGCTCGACGTCACGCCGCTCTCCCTGGGCATCGAAACTCTGGGCGGCGTGATGACCAAGCTGATCCCGAAGAACACCACGATCCCGACCAAGGCCTCGCAGGTGTTCTCCACCGCCGACGACAACCAGAGCGCGGTGACCGTGCACGTGCTGCAGGGCGAGCGCGAAGTGGCTTCGGGCAACAAGAGCCTCGGCCAGTTCAACCTGTCCGACATCCCGCCCGCGCCGCGCGGCATGCCGCAGATCGAAGTCACCTTCGACATCGACGCCAACGGCATCCTGCACGTGTCGGCCAAGGACAAGGCCACCGGCAAGGAAAACACCATCCGCATCCAGGCCAGTTCCGGTCTGAGTGAGGAGGAAATCCAGCGCATGGTGAAGGACGCCGAAGCCAATGCCGCCGAGGACCACAAGGCCGTCGAACTGGCGACCGCGCGCAACGCCGCCGACGGCATGATCCATTCGGTGAAGAAGTCGCTCACCGAGTACGGTGACAAGGTGTCGGCCGACGAAAAAGCCGCGATCGAGGCGGCATTGAAGGAAGCCGAAGACGCCGTGCGCGAAGGCGACAAGGACACCATCGAGGCCAAGACCAACGCACTCGCCACCGCCAGCCACAAGCTGGCCGAGCAGATGTACCAGGCCGAGCAGGCCAAAGGCGGCGCGCAGCCGGGCGCAGAGGCGGGTGCCGCGGGCAGCCATGCTGCTGACGACAACGTGGTCGATGCCGAGTTTGAAGAAGTGAAGGACAAGTAAAATACGGCAAACGGTGGGCGGTGAGCGGCAACAGCCGTTCACCGCTTTTTGCCTTTCTGCTCACTGCTAACCGTTCACTGCACCCAACATGTCAAAACGCGACTACTACGAAGTCCTCGGCGTCACCAAGAACGCTTCGGACGAAGAAATCAAGAAGGCCTACCGCAAGCTGGCCATGAAACACCATCCCGACCGCAATCCTGACGACAAGAGCGCGGAGGAGAAATTCAAGGAAGCCAAGCAGGCCTACGAAATCCTGTCCGATTCGGACAAACGGGCCGCCTACGACCAGTTCGGCCATGCCGGGATCGACCAACAGGCCGGCATGGGCGGCGGCTTTGGCGGCGGCGGGTTCTCCGACGCCTTCTCGGATATCTTTGGCGACATCTTCGGAGGGGGCGGCGGCAACCGTCGCGACCGTGTCTATCGCGGCGCCGATCTGCGCTACAACCTGGAAATCGAACTGGAGGAAGGCGCGCGCGGCACCGAAACCAAGATCCGCATTCCCACCCTGGAAGAATGCGGCACCTGCCACGGCAGCGGCGCCAAGCCCGGTACCCAGCCGACCACCTGCACCACCTGCGGTGGACACGGGCAGGTCCGCATCCAGCAAGGTTTTTTCTCGGTGCAGCAGACCTGCCCGCGCTGTGGCGGCACCGGCAAGATGGTGGCCGACCCCTGCACCAGCTGCCATGGCGAAGGCCGCGTCAAGAAACACAAGACGCTGTCGGTCAAGATTCCCGCTGGCGTCGACAGCGGGGACCGCATCCGTCTGGCCGGCGAAGGCGAAGCCGGCGTCAACGGCGGCCCGCCGGGCGATCTCTATGTGGTGATCCACCTCAAGGAGCACCCGGTGTTCAAGCGCGACGGCGACGACCTGCATTGCGAAATGCCGATCAGCTTCGCCACCGCCGCGCTCGGCGGCGAGGTCGAGATTCCCACGCTGGACGGCCACGCCAAGATCAAGATCCCCGCCGAAACGCAGTCAGGCAAGGTGTTCCGCCTGCGCGGCAAGGGGATCAAGGGCGTGCGCAGCCACGCGCCGGGCGATTTGATGTGCCACATGCTGGTGGAGACGCCGGTGAACCTGTCCGAGCGCCAACGCGAACTGCTGCGCGAGTTTGATGACTTGAGCCCGGGGCGCAACAATAATCCCCGCGCACAGTCGTTCATGGATAAGGTGAAGTCGTTCTTCGGACAATAGTCTGATTCCACTCCGTATGTGGCATCCTTCCATACGGAGAGAGATGGCTGCCTGCGGCCTTTTCCGGATGGCCGCAGCACATTCCCCGCATCAACCAACTGGAGGACATCCCATGCGCAAACTCCCTTTGATCGCTGCAAGCTGTGCCGTATTGTTCGCCTCGCCTACGATCGCCGCGGAAGAACCCGTCATCGTCAAAATTCCCAGGCTCACCGTCGAGGCATCCGGAAAACTCGCCCATGCCGCGATGGAGGCCTGCCGCAAGCAGGGTATCCAGATCGGGGTGACCGTGGTCGATCGCAGTGGCGATGCCATGGTGGTATTGCGCGACACGCTGGCGCCGCGCATCACCCTGGAGATCAGCAAGCAGAAGGCCTATACGGCGGTCAACTTCAACGCTGCCACCTCGGCGATGGTTGATCGTTTTACCCAACCGTTCTCGGTCGGCAAGGTCGAAGGACTCGTGTTTTCTGCTGGCGGCGTGCCGATCGAGGCTGCCGGCAACATCGTCGGCGCGGTCGGCGTCTCTGGCGCTGCAACGGGCGAACAGGACGAGGCCTGCGCACGCGCGGGCATCCAGGCAATCCAGTTCGAACTGGAAACCGCCGGCCTCTGACGCCTTGGCTTGGGGGGTTCGCCCCCAGCTACTTGAGCCGAGCCAGCCAGGCTTGCCCCTATTTCTTGCCCCCGGGTTGGGGGTCTCGGCCGCGCAGTACCGGAAATGGGGAATCAGGCTCGGGCTGCGGCAAACAGATGAAAGAAATTCCGCGTCGTGGCTTCACCCACCGCTTCGGCCGTCATGCCACGCACCCGCGCGATTTCTTCCGCAACATGCTTCACGAATCCCGGCTGATTGGTCTGCCCGCGGTGCGGCACCGGCGCCAGATAAGGCGAATCGGTCTCGATCAGCATGCGTTCCAGCGGAATGGAGGCTGCCACTTCGCGCAGCGCAGCGGCGTTCTTGAAGGTGACGATACCGGAAAACGAAATGTAGAAACCCAGCTCGATCGCCGCTTCGGCCACCGCCAGGCTCTCGGTGAAGCAGTGCATCACGCCGCCCGCCTCGCCCGCCTGTTCCTCGCGCATGATGCGCAGGGTGTCGTCGGCTGCTGAACGGGTATGGATGACCAGCGGCTTGCGACAGGCACGCGCGGCGCGGATGTGGGTACGGAAGCGCTCGCGCTGCCATTCGAGATCGCCGGTCAGGCGGAAATAATCCAGCCCGGTCTCGCCGATCGCCACCACCTTGGGATGGTCGGCCAGCGCGACCAATTCCTCCACGGTCGGCTCGGTGCAGTCTTCATGATCCGGATGCACGCCCACGGATGCATAGACGTTCGGATGCGCCTCGGCCAGCGTACGGATTTCAGGGAATTTTTCCAGCTCCACGCTGATGCAGAGCGCGTGGCTCACCTGGTTGGCCGCCATCAGGTCGAAGACCTCCGGCAGTTTGCCGGCGAGATCGGGGAAATTGATGTGGCAGTGGGAATCGATATACATGCGGCTCGGGAACGCCGCAGACGGCGTTACATGGTGTGAGTGGGACGCACCGATTTTAACGAACCGCCGAGCAAACCTTCAATCTTGTTTTGCGCCGCCTTGCCGCTCTCGTTGAAAGCGAACTGCACGCCCACACCCTGGGTACGGCTGCCATGGGCGCCGGAAGGCGTCACCCATACCACTTTTCCGGACACCGGCAGCTTGGCGGGATCGTCCATCAGCGTCAACAGCATGAACACTTCCTCGCCCATCTTGTATTGCTTGTTGGTAGGAATGAACAGTCCGCCGCCCTTGATGAATGGCATGTAGGCGGCAAAAAGCGCGGACTTTTCCTTGATGGACAGGGATAGCACGCCAGGGCGCACCTGTCCTGCGACATCGTTGACTGCTGCATTCATCATCGATCCTTTTCAATCAAACAGGTGCCGGTACTGGATCAGCCAGGCCTCGAGCTGCAACGCCCGATTGAGCGGATGCGCCAGCGTTCGGCCTTCGTTCGCCTGCGTTCTGGCAAGCGCCAGCAATCCAGCCAGATCGGCCTTGCCACCCAATCGCACCAACACTTCCGCAAAATCGCGGTTGAACTGTACGCTGCCCTGCAACCTGACCGACAGCAAATCACCCAGCCACTTGTATGCCACGTTGTGCCAGATCTGCGGATTGACCGTCTTCCAGCGCTCGCCCAGGGTGACCGGATCGAGCCGGCCGGGATCTGCCAAGCCTTCCAGCACGCCGCGCCGCTCGTCCAGCTCGGCCCCCTCTGCCCAGCGCTGCGCGTCGAGCGGCGTACCGCCAGACAGCGCCAGCAGGTCCATCGCGTCATCCACACCCTGCCCGGCCAGCCATTGCGCTGACTGATCGGCCGGCGGCAGGCCGATGTCGATCCGGGTGCAGCGGCTGCGTATGGTCGGCAGCAGTCGGCGCGGTTGATCCGAAACCAGCACGAATACCGTATTTAACGGCGGTTCCTCGAGCACCTTTAACAGCGCGTTAGCCGCCGCCAGATTGAGGCCGTCCGCCGGATCGACCAGCACCACGCGAAACCCCGCCCGGTAGGTGGAGAGCTGCACGAAGTCGACCGCCTCGCGCGCCTGGTCGACCTCGATCGCGGTCGCCATGCGGGTTTCCCCCTCCTTGCCGGTTTTCTCCTGCAGCGTGAGCAGCCGGAAGTCAGGATGCGCGTCCGTCCCGAACCAGTGGCAGGCCGGACATTCGCCACAGGCCGCGCCATCCGGCTGCGGCGCCTCGCACAGCAGCGCTTGCGCCCATGCCCGCGCCAACGCGCCTTTCCCCACCCCGCGCGGTCCCGCCAGCAGCAAGGCCTGCGCCGGGTGCGCCCGGGTCGCCAGCAATCGCTGCCAGGACGCATCCAGCCAGGGATAGGGCGCGCTCACCCCAGTTCCTTCAACAATGCGCCGATCTCGGCTTGCAGGTCGGCGATACTGTGACGCGCATCCAGCACGCGAATACGCGCGGGTTCGGCCCGTGCCCGCTCGAGATAGGCGTTGCGCACGCGACTGAAGAAGCTGTCGGCCTCGCGTTCGAAGCGGTCGGCGGTACGCGCAGCCGAGCGGCGCGCTTCCGCCACGTCGGGCGGCACGTCGAACAGCAGGGTGAGATCGGGCGCAAAGCCGCGTTGCACCCAGGCTTCCAGCGCGGCGATCCGTTCCGCGGCGATGCCGCGCCCGCCGCACTGGTAGGCGTAGCTGGCATCGGTGAAACGGTCGGACACGACCCAAGCGCCGCGCGCAAGCGCAGGCTGGATCAGTTCGGCCAGATGTTGCTGCCGGGCGGCGAACATCAGCAGCAGTTCGGTGTCGGCATCCATGTCACGGTGCAGCAGCAGTTCACGCAAGGTCTCGCCGAGCGGGGTCCCACCCGGTTCGCGGGTGACGACGATCTCCCTGCCCTGCCGGCGCAGCCAGTCGGCGACGAATCCCAGGTGCGTGCTTTTACCGGCGCCGTCAACGCCTTCGAGCGTGATGAATTTTCCGTGGATCATCGTTGATAGCGTTGGTAGCGATTTACCGCGCGGTTGTGCGCGTCGAGCGTGCTTGAGAATACATGGGTGCCGTCGCCCCGCGCAACGAAGTACAGCGCATCCGTCCTGGCCGGATTGAGCGCAGCCTGGATGGCTGCCTCGCTCGGCATGGCGATGGGCGTGGGCGGCAGCCCGGCGCGCGTATAGGTGTTGTATGGGGTATCGCGCTGCAGATCGACCTTGCGCAGGTTGCCGTCGAAGCGCTCGCCCAGGCCATAGATCACGGTGGGGTCGGTCTGCAGGCGCATGCCCAGTCGGAGCCGGTTCAGGAAGACGCCGGCGATCCTGGGGCGCTCGAATGCCACGCCGGTTTCCTTTTCCACGATCGATGCCATGATCAATGCCTCATACGGCGTGCGGTATGGCAGCCCGGGGGCACGGGTCTCCCAGGCGGCCATGAGCTTCTCATGCTGCCGGCGATAGGCGCGGCGCAGCACACTGAGATCGGAGGTATGAGGCGCATAAAAATAGGTATCGGGAAACAGCAGTCCTTCGATGTGATCCTCCCCGGCGCCGATGGCCTGCAGGATTTCGGTATCGCTCATGCTGGCGCTTTCATTCTTCAGCATGGGCTGGGCGGCAAGCGCAGCACGCACCTCGCGCCAGTTCCAGCCCTCGATGAACTGCACCATGGCCTGCGAGACCTCTCCGCGCTGGATCATCGCGTACAGTTCCAGCGGTGTCAGCGGTCTGTCAAGGGTATACACGCCCACCTTGAGGGTCCCGGCCTTGCCCAGTATGCGTCCAAGCAGCCAGAACACCTGCGCATTGCCGACCACGCCCTCGCGTTCGAGCATGGCGCTCAGGCTGCGCAAATTCGTGCCGGGTACCACGTTGAGCGTCTTCGGCAGGGGCTCGATCTGCAAGGGCCGGTTGCCATACCATGCCAGTCCGCCTGCCCCCATGAGCGCAAGCAGCGCAGCGAGCGCAATCAATCGTTTAATCGACGTCTTCATCCAAGGCCTTACTCAAAAGCGCAGCCCAACCCGCAGGTGGCCATATTGCGTCATCCAGCCTGGCCACACGGCGCACGCCGATGACACTGTTGCAGACCATCACTTCGTCGGCAGCACATATAGCCGCGGGCAACAGACGGCCGACATGGACCGGAATACCGAGACGCGGCGCAGCCCGCAGCAGGCGCGTCCTGGCCACGCCCGCCACGCCGCATTCGCTCAGGTCCGGCGTGAACAGCTCGCCGTCCTTCACGAGCAGCAGATTGCTCATCACCCCGCCAATCACCGCGCCAAGGTCATCGCACAGCAGCCCCTCGAGAATCGCCGGATCGGCCCATTCGGCACGCGCGAGCACGTTCTCCAGGCGGTTCAGATGCTTGATCCCGGCCAGCCGGGGCTGCCGTGCCAGCCGTAGGGTGCACCAGCGCGCCACAATTGCGTCCGGCGCACCGGCCTGCGCATACGCCGGTAACGGCGCAGAGAAAACGATCCGGGTGGCCGCCTGGCTTGGCGGCGGCGCATAGCCGCGTGCGCCGGTGCCGCGCGTCAGCACGATCTTGACGACCCCCTCCCCGGTCTCGGCCACACGGCAGACTTCCCCATACAGCACGGCTTCGTCGGGGCAGTCCAGCATCAGTGCCGCACAGTCGGCCACCAGCTTGACGTAGTGATCGCGCCACCACAACGGCCGTCCGCCCTGCGTGCGCAGGGTGCGGAACACACCGTCGCCATAGGCCAGCCCACGATCACGGGCATCGACCGAATCGGCCGGCTGGCCATTGACGAGCATCATGCGATTTCCAGTAGGTGCCACAGACCGCGCAGCAGGATGCTGCGCGTCCGGACATTGAAAACGAAGCGGCCGTCACGGCTGATATCGCTGCCGGTGCGGTTGCAGCGCGATACCCGCTGCGGTTCATGGATAATCGGCATGGTGTGTCCCTTGGAACAGCCGCTCATGGTGCCGTCTGGACACACCGCACGCAAGGCATCAAGCACGGCCACGTCAGGCAGCCGGCTTGATCGGATGCGATGGGGCGCGGTCCACCGCGGAGGTCAGGCGCGCTTGAAAACCAGCGAGCCGTTGGTGCCGCCAAACCCGAAATTGTTCTTGAGCGCAAAGTCGATCTTCATGTCGCGCGCCGTGTTGGCGCAGTAATCGAGATCGCATTCCGGATCTTGCGAGAAGATGTTGATGGTCGGCGGCGACAGTTGGTGATGCACCGCCAGCACCGTGAACACCGATTCCACGCCACCGGCGCCGCCCAGCAGGTGACCGGTCATCGACTTGGTCGAGTTGACCACGGTCTTGTAGGCCGCATCGCCCAGGGCAAGCTTGATCGCGTCGGTTTCGTTCTTGTCGCCCAACGGGGTCGAAGTACCGTGCGCGTTGATGTAGTTGATCTGGTCGGGATTCACGCCAGCGTCGCGCATCGCATTCAGCATGGCACGACGGGGACCATCGGTACTCGGCGCCGTCATGTGATAGGCATCGCCGCTCATGCCGAAACCCGTCACCTCAGCGTAGATCTTCGCACCACGCGCCTTGGCGTGTTCGTATTCCTCGAGCACCAGCACACCGGCGCCCTCACCCAGCACAAAGCCGTCACGATCCTTGTCCCACGGGCGACTGGCAGTGGCCGGGTCGTCGTTGCGGGTGGACAGCGCACGCGCGGCGGCAAAACCGCCCACGCCGAGCGGTGAAGTGGCGCACTCGGCGCCGCCGGCGACCATCACGTCCGCGTCACCATGCTCAATCAGGCGGGCCGACAGGCCAATGGCATGCAGACCAGTGGTGCAAGCGGTGACGACCCCCAGGTTGGGGCCTTTCATCCCATACAGGATCGAAAGGTTGCCGGAAATCATGTTGATGATGGACCCCGGAATGAAGAAGGGAGAAATCTTCCGCGGGCCGGATTCCATCAGCAGGGAATGCGTCTCCTCGATCAGCGGTAAACCGCCGATTCCGGAGCCGATGTTGATGCCGATGCGTTCGGCATTGGCTTCGGTGACTTCGAGGCCCGAATCACGGATTGCCTGGATGCCGGCGGCCATGCCGAACTGGATGAAGACATCCATGCGGCGTGCTTCCTTGGGATTGAGATATTGCTCGACGTCAAAACCCTTCACCTCGCCCGCCATATGGGAGGCGAAAGGCGAAGGATCGAAACGGGTAATCCGGGCGATCCCGGTGCGACCGGCAACCAGATTGTCCCAGGCCTCCGGGATGGTATTGCCGACGGGGGAGATGATTCCCAGGCCGGTCACGACAACGCGACGCTTGGACAAAAGTCAGTCCTTTTTAGTGATCCGACACGATACGGGTGTACGCCGAATCATTGAACATTGAAAAGCGCACTATTGGACGACCAGCGAACCCCGCCAAGCAAGCGGGCTGGCAACGCGCACGCGCAGCTTCGCACATGGCCGGATCGACTCAATAGCCGGGTGAACGATCAGCTCGAGTGGCTGTTGACGTAGTCGATCGCCTGCTGGACGGTGGTGATCTTTTCCGCATCTTCGTCGGGGATTTCACAGCCGAACTCTTCTTCCAGCGCCATCACCAGCTCAACCGTGTCGAGCGAGTCGGCGCCCAGGTCGCCGACGAAGGAGGACTCATTCTTGATGTCCGCTTCGTTGACGCCCAATTGCTCGGCGACGACCTTAATTACACGCTGTACGTTATCCATTACTGATCCTCTCTTGAAATAAGGCTTCAACAAAATTGAAGCCGGACGATTTTACCAAACTTTCGGGGGCGGTCACGCCATGTACATGCCGCCGTTTACGTGCAGGGTGGTGCCGGAAATGTAACCTGCGGCCGGCGATGCCAGGAAAGCGACAGCCTGCGCGATATCTTCGGCGGCGCCCAACCGGCCCAGCGGGATATGGGCAAGCAGCGCCTCGCGCTGTGCGTCCGGCAAGGCGCGCGTCATGTCGGTGTCGATGAAACCCGGGGCCACGCAGTTCACCGTGATATTACGGCTGCCGACCTCGCGCGCCAGCGACTTGGTGAAGCCCATGATGCCGGCCTTGGCCGCGCTGTAGTTGGTCTGACCGGCATTGCCCATCGCGCCCACCACCGACGCGATGGAAATGATGCGGCCGGCGCGCGCCTTCATCATCGCGCGCAGCACCGCGCGCGACAGACGGAAGACAGAAGTCAGGTTGGTCGCCAGGATATCGTCCCATTCCTCGTCCTTCATCCGCATCAACAGGTTGTCGCGAGTGATGCCGGCGTTGTTGACCAGAATGCCGATGGCGCCGAAGTTCTTTTCAATCGCCGCGATGACCGCGTCAACCTCGGCCGCGTCGGTGACGTTGAGCTTCATCCCGCTGCCCTTGATGCTGGCCGCGGCGAGGTAATCGCTGATCGCCCGTGCGCCCTTGTCACTGGTGGCGGTCCCTATGACGGTGGCGCCGGCTTGGCCAAGCGCCAGCGCGATCGCCTGGCCGATTCCGCGGCTGGCACCGGTGACCAGTGCCACCTGCCCTTCAAGATTCGCGCCGTGCGCGAGGCGTCCTTGCAGCATGTTGTCTCCTGTCAGTTGTTCAATGCAGCCTGCAGGCTGGCTTCGTCGACCAGCGCCACGGCCGGCAGGCTGTCGTCGATGCGTTTATTGAGGCCTGCCAGTACCTTGCCAGGGCCGCATTCGATCACCCGCTCGATACCGGCGGCTTTCAGGGCCTGCACGGTCTCGACCCAGCGCACCGGGGTATGCAACTGCTTTGCCAGCGCGGCACGGATCGCATCCGCATCGGCATGGCTTTGCACGTCGGTATTGTGCAGCACGGGGATGGTCGGCGCCGCAATCTCCACACCCTGCAGATGCGCCAGCAGCTTGTCCGCAGCCGGCCGCATCAACGAGGAATGCGACGGCACGCTGACCGGCAGCGGCAGGGCACGCTTGGCGCCCTTTTCCTTCGCCAGCGCCATCGCGCGTTCGACTGCGGCCTTGTTGCCTGCGATCACGACCTGGCCGGGCGAGTTGAGATTGACCGCCTCGACGACTTCGCCTGCCGCCGCGTCGGCGCAGACCGCACGTACGGCATCGTCGTCCAGTCCCAGAATCGCCGCCATCGCGCCGACACCTTCGGGCACTGCAGCCTGCATGGCCTCGGCGCGGAAGCGCACCAGCCTGATCGCGTCGGCGAAGCCCAACGAACCCGCCGCGACCAAAGCCGCGTATTCGCCCAGGCTATGGCCGGCCAGCAACGCGGGCGCCGCGCCGTCCGCTCCCTGCCACACACGCCAGGCGGCGATATCGGCCGCGAGCATCGCGGGCTGAGTGTTGATGGTCTGGTTCAGCAGATCAGTCGGGCCGTCGGTCACCAGTGCCCACAAGTCCAGGCCGAGCGCGTCGGAGGCTTCGGAAAAGGTGGCACGCACTTCGGCACGCCCGCCCCAGCCCTGCATCATGCCGACCGATTGCGAGCCCTGCCCGGGAAATACGAATGCGAGTTTCATCACATGTCCTTCTTAATACTTGAGCAGCGCCGAGCCCCAGGTGAAGCCGCCGCCGAAGGCTTCCATCAGCACGGTCTGACCGCGCTGGATGCGGCCGTCGCGCACCGCCACGTCGAACGCCAGCGGCACCGAGGCCGCCGAGGTATTGCCATGGCCGGCGACCGTGGTGACGACGTTGTCCATGCTCATGCCGAGCTTTTTCGCGGTGGCCGAAATGATGCGGATATTGGCCTGGTGCGGCACCAGCCAGTCGATGTCGGATTTGGAAAGACCGTTGGCTTCCAGCGTTTCGTCGACGATGCGGTCGAGCGTATTGACCGCCATCTTGAACACGGCGTTGCCTTCCATCCGCATCAGTGCCGGTTCGCGCATACCGGTCGAAGCGCCGGTGGTGGTGCGCAGCAATTCCTTGTGGCGACCGTCGGCATGGATATGGGTGGCGATGATGCCCGGCTCGGCAGACGCCCCCAGCACCACGGCACCCGCGCCGTCCCCCCACAAGATGCAGTTGCTACGGTCGTTCCAGTCGGTGATGCGCGACAGCGTTTCGGCACCGATCACCAGCACGTGCCGGGCCGCGCCGGTCTTGATGAACTGGTCGGCCACTGACAAGGCGTATACGAAACCGCTGCATACCGCCTGCAGGTCGAAAGCGGGCTTGCCGTTGGTCATCCCCAGTTTGGACTGCACGATGCAGGCCGTGCTGGGGAACACCAGGTCGGGCGTCGTGGTGGCAACCAGCAGCAGATCGATGTCGTCGGGCTTCAGACCTGCCACGTCGAGTGCGGCGCGTGCCGCCTGGATGGCGAGGTCGCTGGTGAATTCGCCTTCGGCGGCGATATGGCGTTCGCGGATGCCGGTGCGTTCGACGATCCATTGATCGTTCGTCTCGACCAGTTTTTCGAGATCGGCGTTGGTGAGGATGCGCGCAGGCAGATAGCTGCCGGTGCCGAGAATGCGGGAATAGGTCAAGCGGCTACCCGTTGCAGGAGTTGGATCTGATCGGTAATGCGTTTCAGCACGTTGTTGCGGACTTCGTCGCTGGCGGTTTCGATCGCGTGTTCGAAGGCAAAGCGGTCGGCCGAACCATGGCTCTTCACCACGACCCCCTTGAGCCCCAGCAGCGTGGCACCGTTGTAGCGGCGCGGGTCCATCCGGCGTTTGAAAGCGCTCAGCACCGGCATGGCCAGCAGGCCGGCCAGGCGAGTCAGCCAGTTGCGGCGGAATTCGGCACGCAGGGTCGTGGAAATCATCTTGGCAAGCCCCTCGGAGGCCTTCAACGTCACGTTGCCGACAAAGCCGTCGCACACCACCACGTCGGTCGTGCCTTTGAAAATGTCGTTGCCTTCGACGTTACCGTAGAAATTCAGGTGGCTGTCGCGCAGCAGTTCGGCAGCCTGCTTCACCATTTCGTTGCCCTTGATGTCTTCCTCGCCGATGTTCAGCAGGCCGACACTCGGGTTCGGCTTGTGCTCCACGGCCGATACCAGCATCGCGCCCATGATGCCGAACTGCAGCAGGTGTTCGGCCGAGCAATCGACGTTGGCGCCCATGTCGAGCACCAGAGCATGCCCCGTGGTCGTCGGCATGACGGCAGCAATGGCGGGACGGTCGATGCCGGGGAGGGTTTTCAGGACGAAGCGCGCGGTCGCCATCAGGGCGCCGGTATTGCCCGCCGACACGCAGGCATCGGCCTCGCCGGACTTGACGAGGTCGATGGCCACGCGCATCGAGGAATCCTTCTTGCCGCGCAGGGCCAATGCCGGCGCCTCGTCCATCGCCACTACCTGGCTGGCGTGGCGCACGATGAGACGGGGACCGGTCTTGGCCCGGCGCGCCTTGAGTTCGGCCGCGACAATGTCCTGCGGCCCGACCAGAATCACGTTCAGGTCAGGATGACGCGCAAGACAACGGATCGCCGCCGGGACCGTGACATGGGGGCCGTGATCGCCCCCCATGACATCAATGGCGACTGTGATGTTTCTCATACAGCCGGAATCGTTGGCTGAGTGGATCGCGCCGGGCGGCAACCATCACGCCATGACGCGCAAATGAATTATTCGCCTTTGGCCTTGACGACTTTGCGACCGCGATAAAAGCCGTTGGGGCTGATATGGTGGCGCAGGTGCGCTTCACCCGTGGTCGGCTCGACGGCCAGCGGCGGGTTGGTCAGAAAATCGTGCGAGCGGTGCATGCCACGCTTGGACGGGGATTTTTTGTTCTGCTGGACTGCCATTTCATACTCCTTAAAAATCGTGGCGCCGGATTCCGGCACCCAAAACCTATTGCGCTCCACGTAGGGAGCATTCACCTTCTGCGTGCATGGGTGCAAGCGGCAGGCTCAACAACACTTCATCCTCAACCAGCTCGACCAGACTCAATCGCTCGCCTGCCTGAATCGCATCACTGCCAGGCAACGCGTCCAATCGTTCCAGCTCGGCCTCGTTGCGCGCCAGATACAACGTGCGCTCAAGCCCGACCGTATAAGGCATGTTTCCCAGGCAACGCTGGCAGGTCAGCCCCACCTCGCCGCTGATCGACACGTGCAGGGACAAGCTGCCACGCTGGTCCACACGCCCGACAACTCGACAGAACAGCGCGCCTTGCGTAAATTCACGGGCGAGCCGCGGAAACGCAGCCACATCGGACTGGATTTCCCACGACTGCGCATCCCTGCAAAAACGCCATGGATCGACCTCAACAAACGGAAGCATGGCGACGCACCCCGGTGGATATGGTCAACAACATTAGCCCGCAATGATATGATTTCGCGTTCTTTTTGTCAAAGAAACCCTAGCCATCCCAACTTCAGGCGAACCCATGCTTAAGAAAATACTGGTCGCCAACCGGGGCGAGATCGCCGTCCGCATCGTGCGCGCCTGCGCCGAACTGGGCATCAAGTCGGTCGCTATCTACACCGATGCCGATCGTCACGCCCTCCATGTGAAGAAGGCCGATGAGGCCTACCACATCGGCAAGGACCCGATTCTCGGCTACCTGAACGCGCACACGCTGGTCAACCTGGCGGCTGCATCGGGCTGCGACGCGCTGCACCCCGGCTACGGTTTTCTCTCCGAGAACCCTGACCTGGCGACCATCTGCGCACGCCGCGGCATCCGCTTCATCGGCCCCTCGCCCGAGGTGATCCGCCGCATGGGCGACAAGATCCAGGCCCGCAATGCCATGATCGCCGCCGGCATCCCGGTGGTGCCGGGCTCCGATCACAACCTGGAAAACGTCGAGGAAGCGCGCGCGCTGGCCAACAGGATCGGCTATCCGGTCATGCTCAAGGCCACGAACGGCGGCGGCGGCCGCGGCATCCGCCGCTGCGACAGCGAGGAAGACTTGCTGAAGAACTACGACCGCGTGGTATCCGAGGCCAGCAAGGCCTTCGGCAAGCCCGAGGTCTTCGTCGAGAAATGCGTGGTGCAGCCCAAGCACATCGAGGTGCAGATCCTGGGCGACACCCAGGGCAACATCATCCACCTGTTCGAGCGCGACTGCTCGATCCAGCGGCGCAACCAGAAGCTCATCGAAATCGCGCCGAGCCCGCAGCTGACCGAGGCGCAGCGCCAGTACATCGGCAAGCTCGCGGTACGCGCCGCCAAGGCAGTCGGCTACGTCAATGCCGGCACGGTGGAGTTCCTGCTCGACCAGGACAACCAGTTCTATTTCATGGAAATGAACACCCGGCTGCAGGTCGAGCATCCCATCACCGAGACCATCACCGGCGTCGACATCGTGCAGGAGCAGATCCGCATCGCCTCCGGCCTGCCGCTGCAATACAAGCAGGAAAACATCGCGCATCGCGGCTACGCCATCGAATTCCGCGTCAACGCCGAAGACCCGAAAAACGAGTTCCTCCCCAGCCTGGGCCGCATCACGCGCTATTATTCGCCGGGCGGCCCAGGCGTACGGGTGGACGCGGCGATCTACACCGACTACGTGATCCCGCCCTACTTCGATTCGATGTGCGCGAAGCTCACGGTGTGGAACCTGACCTGGGAATCCGCCGTCGAGCGCGGCCGCCGCGCGCTGTCCGACATGCTCGTGTATGGCGTGAAGACGACGATTCCGTATTACCAGGAAATCCTCAAGAATCCCGAGTTCCGCAGCGGGCGTTTCAACACCAGTTTCGTCGAAACGCACCCCGAACTCACCCAGTACACCGAAAAGAAACCGCCGGAAGTGATCGCCGCCGCCATCGCCGCCGCCATCGCCGCCCACCAGGGACTCTGACATGACCAAAGTTTTCGTTACCGACCTCGTCCTGCGCGACGGCCACCAGTCGCTCATCGCCACCCGCATGCGCACCGAGGACATGCTGCCGATCTGCGCCAAGCTCGACTCAGTCGGCTTCTGGTCGCTGGAAGCCTGGGGCGGCGCCACGTTCGATGCCTGCGTGCGCTTCCTGCGCGAAGACCCGTGGGAACGCCTGCGCAAGCTCAGGAAGGCCTTGCCCAACACGCGCATCCAGATGCTGCTACGCGGCCAGAACCTGCTGGGCTACCGCAATTATTCCGACGACGTGGTGCGGGCCTTCGTACAGAAGTCGGCCGACAACGGCGTCGACGTCTTCCGCGTGTTCGACGCGATGAATGACCTGCGCAACCTCAAGGTCTCGGTCGAGGCGGTGAAAACCGCCGGCAAGCACGCCGAAGGCGCGATCTGCTACACTACTAGCCCGGTGCACGACATCCCGCATTTCGTCGAACTCGCCAAGGGACTGACCGAGATGGGCTGCGACACCATCGCGATCAAGGACATGGCGGGCCTGCTCACGCCCTACACCGCATACGATCTGGTGTGCGCGATCCGCGAAGCCACCCACCTGCCCATTCACACACACAGCCACGCCACCTCGGGACTGGCGCACATGACGCACCTGAAGGCCGTGGAAGCCGGCGCCACGATCATCGACACCAGCGTCGGCGCGTTTGCCGAGGGCGCCAGCCACCCCACCACGCAGAGCCTGGTCGCCGCGCTCGCCGGCACCGCCTACGACACCGGCCTGTCGCTGCCGCTGATCGAGGAAATCTCGGCCTATTTCAAGGAGGTGCGCAAGAAGTACTGGCAGTTCGAATCGGCCTTCACCGGCACCGATACCCGCGTGTTGATCAACCAGGTGCCGGGCGGGATGATTTCCAACCTGGCCAACCAGATGAAGGAACAGGGCGCGCTCGATCGCATGGACGCGGTGCTCGACGAAATCCCGCGCGTGCGCCAGGATCTCGGCTACCCGCCGCTGGTCACGCCCACCTCGCAGATCGTCGGCACCCAGGCCGCGTTGAACGTGCTCACGGGCGAACGCTACAAGTCGGTCACCAACGAGGTGAAGCTCTACCTACAGGGCCGCTACGGCAAGGCACCGGGGCACGTCAACGAGGAAGTGCGCAAGCTCGCCATCGGCGACCTCGAGGTCACCACCTGCCGTCCGGCCGACCTGATCGCCGACGAGCTCGACAAGCTGCGCAGCGAAATCGAAGGCCTGGCCAAGTCCGACGAGGACGTGCTGACCTATGCCATGTTCCCTGAAATCGGCAAGACCTGGCTGCAAGAACGCGCGGCCGGCAGCCTCAAGCCCGAACAGCTGTTGCCGCCGGGCGCGTCGCAGCAGGAATCCGCCCAGCACTATGCGGCCGACGAGTTCAAGATCACGCTGCACGGCGAGACCTACCACATCAAGCTGTCCGGCAGCGGCCGCAGCGATGCTGCCCAGCGCCCCTATTTCGTATCGATCGACGGCGTCTCGGAAGAAGTATTGGTCGAGCCGCTGAACGAGGTCATGGTGTCTGCGGGGGGCGACAGTACACCGCGCAAGGCTGCCGCCGCGCCGACCGCGCCTGGCCAGAAGCCGCGCGCCAGCCACCCTGGCCACGTCACCGCCGCCATGCCCGGCACCATCGTCGACGTGCTGGTGAGCATCGGCCAGACCGTCAAGGCTGGCGACGGCGTCCTGGTGATCGAGGCGATGAAAATGGAAAACGAAGTGCAGGCACCGATCGCCGGCGTCGTCATCAGCATCTTCGCGAAAAAAGGCGATGCGGTCACACCGGACATGGCACTGGTCGAGATTCAGCCGGAATGACACTGGGCCACGCCCAATCCGGACAAGTCAAGCTTGTCCTGGCTTCGACTTCCCGCTATCGGCGCGAACTGTTGTCGCGCCTGCACCTGCCCTTCGAGGTGATGTCGCCCGACGTCGACGAAACGCCGCTGCCTGAAGAACCCCCCTCGGCCACCGCGCTGCGCCTGTCGGTGCTCAAGGCGCAGGCCGCCGCATCGGCCTATCCCGACGCCCTGATCATCGGTTCGGACCAGGTGCTGATGCTGGACAGCGAACAACTCGGCAAGCCCGGTGGTTTCGACAAGGCCTTCGCCCAGCTGAAGAAAATGCAGGGCAAGGCCATGGTGTTCCACACCGCCCTGACGCTGCTCAATAGCCGTACCGGCCGCACGCAGACGCGCGACGTGCCCACCGTGGTGCACATCCGCCCGCTCAGCGACGCGCAGATCACGGCTTATCTCCATAAGGAACAGCCCTATGACTGCGCTGGCTCCGCCAAGAGCGAATCGCTCGGCATCGCGCTGATGGAACGCATGGACAGCCCCGACCCCACTGCCCTGATCGGCCTGCCGCTGATGGCGCTGACCGGGATGCTGCTGAACGAAGGCGTCGACGTCCTCACATGCCAGCCGGCACCCTCTACCTGATCCCGGTCCCGCTGGGCCCGGTCAGCCCGGAAGCCTGCCTGCCACCCGACACCCTCGCGGTCGCGCGCCGGCTCGACCACTTCGTCGTCGAGCGCGCCAAGACCGCGCGCGCGCACCTGAAGGCGATGGGCCATCCGCAGCCGCTGCAGTCGCTGAACCTCGAAGAGCTCAACGAACACACCCCGCATGCCGCCATTGCCTCGCTGTTGGCGCCACTCAGGGCCGGACACGATGTCGGCCTGCTGTCCGAGGCAGGCTGCCCGGCGGTCGCTGATCCCGGCGCGGCGCTGGTCATGGCTGCGCATCGCGCGAACATTCCTGTGGTGCCGCTGATCGGTCCGTCGTCGATCCTGCTGGCGCTGATGGCCTCGGGCCTGGGCGGGCAACGCTTCGCCTTCCACGGCTACCTGCCCGCCAAGGAACCCGAGCGCAGCCAGGCCATCCGCGAACTGGAAAAAACCGCGCGCCGCGACAAGGCGACCCAACTCTTCATCGAAACGCCCTACCGCAGCTCGGCCCTGCTGGACGCCTTGGCCACCACCCTGTCGCCCGACACCCTGGTCAGCATCGGCGCGGATCTCAGCCTGCCGAGCCAGTTGATCCAGACGCGTAGCGCCAAGGACTGGCGCGACAAGACCGATGCGGTCAAGGATCGTCTGGTCGTATTCGGGGTCGCTGCCTAGAACGCAGGCAATCAGAATGTCAGCGTATCGAGCCTGAGCGTGACGACGTCACCCACCTCGGTTTGCGCCTGCAACCATTCGGCGCCATCGCGGGTGTACACGTCAAGCGGCAGCAACTGCTGCGCAATACCGTCCACCGTCACCTCAAGCCACTGCTTCGTGAGTGCGGCGAACTCCAGGCGTTCGTGCTGCGCGCAGGCGATCGGCCGGTAATCGCTCAACGCAGCGTGACACCCGCTTTTTCGAACGGCGTCAGCGCCTTCGCCATCGATGCCCCCAGGCGTCCGGCAAGGCGTTCTGCCAGACCTTCATGCTGGGTGAAGTCGACAATGTCCTTGGCCTTGATGACGTCGCGCGCAACCGATTCGACATTGCCCAGGCCGTCGGCCAGGCCCAACTGGATGCTCTTCTCGCCGCTCCACACCAGGCCGCTGAACATCTCGGGCGTTTCCTTCAGGCGCTTGCCGCGGCCTTCGCGAACCACGCTGATGAACTGGCCGTGGATCTCCTCCAGCATCTGTTTGGCATAGGCCTCCTGCTTGGGATCGACCGGTGAGAAGGGATCGAGGAAACCCTTGTTTTCGCCTGCGGTCAGCAGGCGGCGCTCGACACCGAGTTTCTGCATGGTCTGGGTGAAGCCGAAGCCGTCCATCAGTACGCCAATGGAGCCGACGATGCTGGCCTTGTCGACGAAAATCTTGTCGGCCCCGACGGCGACGTAATAGCCGCCCGAGGCGCAGATGTCGTCCACCACGACATACAGGGGAATGTCCGGATGCAGGCCACGCAGGCGCTTGATCTCGTCGTGGATCTGGCCGGCCTGGACCGGGCTGCCGCCGGGGCTGTTGATACGCAGGATCACACCCTTGGTTTTCTTGTCGTCGAACGCGCTCTGCAGACTGGCGATCACGGTATCGGCACTGGCCTTGTCGGATGCGATCTCGCCCTGCAGATCGACCAGCGCGGTGTGTTCCTTGATCGACACGCCGTCCGATCCGAACCAGCCCGCCGCGAGAAACAGTATGATGAATAGATACAGGAAGCCCAGCGTCTTGAACAGGATGCTCCAGTGGCGGCTGCGGCGCTGTTCCTGGATGGCCGACAGCGCCAATTTTTCCAGGACGCCACGTTCCCAGTTTGCCGGGGCGGATTTTTCTGGTTCGCTCATTCTTTTTCCATCAGGCTGTTTCTAATACATACACATGGCCGTCGCGTTCGACGACCGGGATCGGGATCAGGCCGCGTCCGGCACACCGCCCACCGACGCAGTGCCCGCTTGCCGGATGGTACAGCGCGCCGTGGGTGGAGCAGATCAAGTATAGCCGCGAGTCGTCGAAGAACTCGCCTTCCTGCCAGTCGAGTTCAACCGGCACATGGCCGCACTGGTTGAGAAAGGCACGTGGCTGGCCGTCATAACGTACCACGAACGCCTGCTGCGGCTGACCGAAACGCATCAGCTCGAAGCGCACGCCACGGCCCAGTTCGACGAGATCGCTGGCGGCGCAGATCAGGCGTTCGCGCTCAGCCATGCGTGTACCTCGACAAAACTGTCCATCAGTGCGAGCGGCGCGTGTGGATGCAGGTCGCCCGCCTCGTGTGCGCCATAGGTCACCCCCAGGCTGGCGACGCCGGCATTCGACGCCATCAGGAGATCGTGGCTGGTGTCGCCGATCACCAGCGCGCGCGCGGGGTCGGCGCCAAGTTCGTCGAGCAGCTCCAGCACCATGGCCGGGTGCGGCTTGGAGTGCGTCTGGTCGGCGCAGCGGGTGGCAGCGAACCAGTGCCCCAGGCCGCTGGCGTCGAGCGCACGGTTCAGGCCGAGCCGGCTCTTGCCGGTGGCCACCGCGAGCGTAAAGCCGCTGTCATGCAGTTCGCGGATCCCGCTTGCCACCCCGTCGAACAGCGGCAGGTCGGCGTCGCGGCCGAGGTAATGGTGGCGGTAGCGCTCGACCAGGCGCGGATAATCGTCCGCCGGCAGATCCGGCAGCAGGGTCTGCAGCGCCTGGATCAACCCGAGGCCGATGATCTGGCGCGATGCGCGATCGCTCGGTGCGGCCAAACCGATATCCTCGCAGGCACGCTGGATCGAGTCGACGATCACCCCGGCGGAATCCATCAGGGTGCCGTCCCAGTCAAAAATCAACAAATCAAACTGCTTGGGCATGCTTCAAGGTATCCAGAAAAGAAGTCAGATCGGCGGGAAGCGGCGCTTCGACCGTCATGCGCTCGCCAGTGATCGGGTGGTCGAAGACGAGCTTCGCCGCGTGGAGGAACATGCGCTTCAGTCCCTGCTTCATCAGGCGCTTGTTGAGCTCGAAATCGCCGTACTTGTCGTCCCCCGCGATCGGAAACCCCAGATGCGAAGTGTGCACGCGTATCTGATGGGTGCGTCCGGTCTTCAGTTCCGCCTCCAGCAGGGTGAACGCATCGAACTGCTGCAGGCGGCGGAAGATGGTGTGGGCGGTCTGCCCCTCGTCGCGCACCGTCACTCGTTTCTCGCCCTCGTCGGTGACGCGTTTGTGCAATGGCAGTTTCACATGCTGCACCGGATTCGGCCAGCGTCCCGCGACCAGCGTCAGGTAGCGCTTCTCGATCCTGCCGTCGCGCATCGCGGCATGCAGGCCGGTGAGCGCACGTCGCTTCAGCGCGATCAGCAGCACGCCCGAGGTCTCGCGGTCGAGCCGGTGCACCAGCTCCATGTAGCGGCATTCCGGCAGTTCCAGCCGCATCTGCTCGATCACCCCGCGCGAAATGCCGCTGCCGCCGTGCACCGCCATGCCGGCTGGCTTGTTCAGCGCGATCAGGGCGTCGTCTCGATAGAGAATGTTAGGCACCAGGCGGATTCCGCCGTGCGGCAGGTGGGTGGCGGGGGTGATGACCGGCGTGGCCACGCGCACCGGCGGAATGCGCACCTCGTCGCCCAGCTTCAGGCGGTAGCCGACGTCGACCCGGCCGCCGTTGATACGCACCTCGCCGCCCCGCACCAGCTTGTAAATGCGACTTTTCGGCACGCCTTTCAGGCGCGCCATCAGAAAGTTGTCCAGCCGCTGGCTGTCCGCGCTGTCGTCGATCTTCAACCGCCTGACCGAATCTTTCTCTAAGTCCTTCATTTTCATATACACTACCGCCGGTTCAGGCCAAGTTTTGCCTGTCCAATTGCCCGGCATCCATGCCGGAGATTTTAGAGATCACGCCGGTTAAAACGCTCACCGGCCGCCGCCAGCCCGGCCCGTCTGGATTCCTGCCGCCCAGCCAACCTCACGTTGGCGCGAGCAGTCGAAGCCACCCGCCCCGCGCAATCGGCAAAGCAGCGATGTTATCAATGACGCGACAAGAAGCATACGAAATCAGCATTCACGCTCGGCTCCGTGCCAGCGGGAATCGGAAAGACCGCCCCGGCCATGCCGGCGACCCTCTCCAGGAACAGGACACCTCACCCATGCCATTTCACTCAATCCAACCCGTGATCGCATGAGCCGCCCGCTTTAGGCGGCAGTCTGGCCTGTCCCGTATGCACGCGCGCGGGAGTAAATATGAAGCGCATGCTTTTCAACGCAACCCAGGCGGAAGAACTCCGGGTTGCCATCGTCGACGGACAGAAGCTAGTCGACCTTGACATCGAGTCCGCCAGCAAGGAACAACGCAAGGGCAACATCTACAAGGGTGTCATCACCCGCGTCGAGCCCAGCCTGGAAGCCGCATTCGTCGATTACGGCTGCGAGCGCCACGGTTTCCTGCCGTTCAAGGAAATCTCCCGCGCCTGCCTGCCCAACGGCGGTCGTGTCCCCGAGAACCTGAAGGAAGGCCAGGAACTGCTGGTCCAGGTGGAGAAGGACGAACGCGGCAACAAGGGCGCCGCCCTCACCACCTACGTCTCGCTGGCCGGCCGCTACGTCGTGCTGATGCCGACCAACCCGCGCGGCGGTGGCGTGTCGCGCCGCATCGAAGGCGAAGAGCGCAACGAACTGCGCGACACCCTGGCGCAACTCGACATCCCCGAAGGCATGAGCCTGATCGCCCGCACCGCCGGCATCGGCCGCAGCGCCGAAGAATTCCAGTGGGATCTGAACTATTTGCTGAGCCTGTGGAAAGCCATCGACGGCGCCTCCACCTCGCAGCCTGGCGCCTTTCTGATCTATCAGGAAGGCAGCCTCGTGATCCGCGCCATCCGCGACTACTTCTCGGCCGACATCGGCGAAATCCTGATCGACACCGAAGACATCTACGAACAGGCGCAGCAGTTCATGGCGCACGTGATGCCGACCAACGTCAACAAGGTCAAGCTCTATCGCGACGACGTGCCGCTGTTCTCGCGCTTCCAGATCGAGCACCAGATCGAATCGGCGTTCTCGCGTCAGGTCAACCTGCCGTCCGGCGGCGCCATCGTGATCGACCACACCGAAGCGCTGGTGTCGGTCGACGTCAACTCGGCGCGCGCCACCAAGGGCAGCGATGTCGAGCAGACCGCCTACAACACCAACCTCGAAGCGGCGGACGAAATCGCCCGCCAGATGCGACTGCGCGACCTCGGCGGCCTGATCGTGATCGATTTCATCGACATGGAAAACCCCAAGCATCAGCGCGAGGTCGAGAACCGCCTGCGCGATGCCCTGCATCACGACCGCGCCCGCGTGCAGACCGGCAAGATCTCGCGCTTCGGCCTGCTCGAAATGTCGCGCCAGCGGCTGCAACCCTCGCTCGGCGAGACCAGCTACACGCCCTGTCCGCGCTGCCACGGCACCGGCCACATCCGCGGCACCGAATCGTCGGCACTGCACATCCTGCGCATCCTGCAGGAAGAGGCCATGAAAGAGAACACCGGCGCCGTACACGTGCAGCTGCCGGTCGACGTCGCCACCTTCCTGTTGAACGAGAAGCGCGTCGACATCCATACCGTCGAATCGCGTCTCAAGGTCAATGTGGTGTTGATCCCCAACATCCATATGGAGACCCCGCACTACACCATCACCCGCCTGCGTCATGACGAACTGAACCTGACTGGCTCGGCCGAGCCCAGCTACAAGATGGCGGTCGTGCCGGAAACCGAATCGGTCTACCAGACCGCCCAGGCTGCCGCGCCCGCACGCCAGGAAGCCGCCGTCAAATCCATCGCACCGCCGCAACCGGCCCCCGCAGCACGCCCAGTGGTGCCAGCCGCGCCGCCAGCAGCCCAGGGGGGCCTGTTCGAACGCATCTTCGGCTGGTTCAAGAAACGGGCTGAAGAACCTGCTGCAGCCGAAACCGCCCCCGCGGCCGAACCGGTTCCCGCCATCGCGCGCAGCGAACGCCCGAGCGAGCGCCGGGGCGAGCGCGAGCGCAAACCCGGCCAGCGCCGCGGCCGCGGCGAAGGACGGGGCGAGCCTCGCAACGGCGAAACCCGCCAGCAGGAGCCGCGCCAGAGCGAAGGCCGTGAGGCTCGCGAGCCCCGGGAAGCCCGCGGCAACGAGCAACCCAAACAGCCGCGTCCGCCGCGCCAGCCGAAGCCGCGCCCCGAAGCCGAAGCCGCACCGCGCGCAGTGGAAACGGCCGAGGCGCCACGTGAAGCCGGCACCGAGGAAAAACGCGAGCCGCGCAGCCGCCGCGGACGCGGCAATCGCCGCCCGCGCGATGCCCGTCCGGATACGGCCGAGGCAGGCAGCGCGGCCGCGCCGCACGCCGTCATCGAAACCGCCGGTTATCGCGCCATCATCGAAATCGCGCGCAAACCCAAGCCAGCACCCGCCCCGGTAGCGGTCGTTGCCCCTGCGCAGCAGGCCCTGCAACTGGAAACCGTGGCCGTGCCGAGCGTACCTTTGCCCGGTGCGGTCACCGCATCGCCGGCCACCATCCTGGCAGATCTGGCAGCCAGCAAGGCCGATCTGCAACAGGTGGAAACCCAGGGAGTTGCCGTCGACACGGCTGAGCGCAGCGAACCGTCTCGCTCACGTCGGCGTCGCCGTCCCGCGGTCAAGGCCGAAGCCGAAGCCGCCAGCCTGATGCAGGTGGAAACCACGGCGCCCGTGACGAGCGCCACCGAGATGCCGGCACCGGCTGCAACGGCTCCGCACCCCACGCGCCGACGTACCCGTCCGCAAGTGACGCCGGCCCAGGAACCGCTGGTGCAGGTGGAAACGCAGTCGAATTAATCGACCGCACCGCCACACAGAACATGGGCCGCTTGAAGCGGCCCATGTTCTTGCTGCACCCGAGACAACCGGCAATTCGACTCAACGCGCGCGGCAGACCTCGGAACGGCCCGCCTGTTCGATATAGGCGATCAGATCGGCACGCTCCTGCCTGTCTTTCACGCCGGCATATCCCATCGTGGTTCCAGGCACGGCCTTCAACGGATCGGCCAGAAAACGATCGAGGGTTTGCCTGTTCCAGACCCAGTTCGCGCGCTTCATCGCCGCCGAATACTCAAAGCCCGCTACGCTGCCTGCGCGCCGTCCCAGCAAGCCACAATGTTTCGGACCGGTACGGTTGTAAGCGAGCGCATGGCAGGCAAAGCAGCGCGCATAGATCGCTTCGCCTGCTTTCGGATCACCGGTCAATTCGCCTTTCGCCGCAGCCGCGCCGACGACAACGGCGAGCACGGCAGCGGCCGACATAGGCGCCAGCTTCACGACATGAACGCAGCAGGCACCGGCGCGTCGCCCAGCGCGTTGCGCAGGATCGCCCAATGCATGGCCTCGTCGCCCAGGATACTGGCTGCGGCCTTGGCCAGATCGCGATTCTCGAAGACCGGTACCGCGCCTAGATAGGCACTGACTGCGCCCTTTTCGAGCATGGCGGCAAAACGCAATACATCGGACTGGGTTTTCAAAGTCTCCACCGGGAAGGTGTACTTCTCTTTTGCCGACACGGGCTGGCCGCCCAGCTTGATGATGGTTTTTGTGAGCACGTCGGCATGCTCCTTGTGATGCCCCTGGAACGTCACGGCCAGGTTGAGTACGGGCTTCTGCAGCAGGCCGCTTTCCGCCCCTACCTGGTATGCGGCGATGGCCTCGAGCTCTGCGCCCAATGCGCTGTTCAGCACGTTCACATCGGAGCCGGCAGGCCGGTTCCCTTTTGCCAGCACATCCCGGCCGGCCAGCAACGCGACCGCCGCACCGGAGAGCACAAGCCCAGATTTCCCGAGGAAGGAACGGCGTGTTTCCAGGTTCGGCGCGTCAGAGGCGAGGGAGAGTGAAGCATCCGGGGATTGAATGCGTGAAGACATGGTGTTTTTCCTTTTCAAAAGTGCTGCGAACAAACCTGCATGCCCAGCCGCGGCCCAGCTGCGCCGTGTGCCGGACAGCTAGGCGAATCAAATACCAGGGGATGAATTGCCGAGCTGGCGCAACACGCCAGCGACGATGCGATCGCAACGATCGCCGGCAAACGAGAATGCCTCGCTCAGGCTGAAGTCGATTTCGCGTGCCAGGGCTTCACGCAACAAGCCTTTCGCCCGGAAATAGCGCGTGCGTACTGTGGCTTCTGGAATATCCAGGCAAATCGCCGTCTCGGTCACTGACATTTCCTCGATTGCACGCATGACGAATACCGTGCGGAAGGCATCCGGCAGCCGGCTGATCTTGTCCTCGATCAACCGCCGGGTTTCCGCGCGCAAGGCGGCACGTTCAGGTTGCTCAGGCGTGTGTTCATTCATCTCGGCTCCCTGCGCCATCCCCCCGGTCTCGCGGAAATCCGCCGGATCAGCAACCAGGTCGATCACCTTGGCGCTGCGGTTGAGCTTGCGTGCGCGCCGGATCGACACATTGACCGCAATACGGATCAGCCAGGTCGACAATTTCGCATCGCCGCGGAAATGATCCATTGCGTGATAGGCCAGCACATAGGCCTCCTGAACGGCATCCTCGGCTTCGGCATCGTCTTTCAGGATGCTGCGTGCGGTACGGTAGAGCGTCTGGTTGTAGCGGCGCATCAGGCACTGAAGCGCAAGCCTGTCTCCCGATGCAATGCGTCCCGCCAATTCGGCGTCCGTCAAATCCTTGATGGGTACTTGCGGCACAGGCTGCTGCATGAATGTCTCCTGATGTGCGATTTGCTGTCACGCCATTAGATGACAGCACAACACATCCCGTTCCCGCTGGCGATACCCAGCCTGGAATAACGGTGATCACGGAGAGGAGACAAGCCGGGCAATCAGCAGCCCGGCCTTGCAAGTCGACGAAGCGCTAAACGGATTTTCGGGTGTTTACGCTTGAAGCTGAGGTGATTTCGCGGATCAGGCCCTGTACCGCATCCGCGATCATGTCGAGGTTTTCCTCGAATCCCTGCGGACCACCGTAATACGGATCGACCACATCGAGGTTGGGGTATTTGCGGCTGAACGACAGCAGTCGGCGGATCTTGCCGTGGTGGCGCGCCGGCGCGCGCTTGATCAGCTTGTCGTAATTGTCGCCATCCATCACCAGGATGTAGTCGAAGCGTTCGAAATCCTCGTCCGCCACCTTGCGCCCGCGCAATTGGCTGATATCGATGCCGCGCTGGCGAATGGCCTGCTGCGCACGCGGATCGGGTGCCGAGCCGATGTGGTAGGCATGCGTGCCGGCCGAATCCACCTCGACATGCCGGTCCAGACCGGCGTCCAAGACAGCCTGGCGAAGCATGCCCTCCGCCATCGGAGACCTGCAGATATTGCCCATGCACACCATCAGTACCTTAGTCATGTTCTTCCACACCAAATAACACCTGCTTGAGTTCCTTCAACTGGTCGCGAAGTTCCGCAGCTTTCTCGAATTCGAGGTTCTTCGCCGCATCCAGCATCTCTTTTTCCAGCTTCTTGATCCGCTTCGTCAGCGCCTTTTCATCCAACAACTTGTATTCGGCCACAGTCTGCGCCGCCTTGAGCTCCTGGCGCGTGGCATCGGCGTCGTACACGCCGTCGATGATGTCCTTGATGCGTTTGACCACGCCACGCGGCGTGATGCCGTGCTCGGTATTGAAGGCGACCTGCTTGGTACGGCGGCGCTCGGTTTCATCCATCGCGCGCCGCATCGAATCGGTGATGCGGTCGGCATAGAGGATCGCGGTGCCGTTCAGGTGCCGCGCGGCGCGGCCGATGGTCTGGATCAGCGAACGCTCGGAGCGCAGGAAGCCTTCCTTGTCGGCGTCGAGGATCGCGACCAGCGATACCTCGGGAATGTCGAGACCTTCGCGCAGCAGGTTGATGCCGACCAGCACGTCGAACTCGCCCAGCCGCAGGTCGCGGATGATCTCGACGCGCTCGACGGTGTCGATGTCCGAATGCAGATAACGCACCTTGATGCCGTGCTCGGCGAGGTAGTCGGTGAGGTCTTCCGCCATGCGCTTGGTCAGCGTGGTGACCAGCACGCGTTCGCCGACGGCGATGCGCTTGCGCGCTTCGCTCATCAGGTCGTCGACCTGCGTCCCGACCGGCCGGACCTCGACCACCGGATCGACCAGGCCGGTTGGGCGCACCACTTGCTCGACCACCTGGCCGGCATGCTCGGCCTCGTACTTGGCCGGGGTGGCGGACACGAACACCGTCTGCGGCATCAGTGCCTCGAATTCCTCGAACTTCAAGGGCCGGTTGTCGAGCGCCGACGGCAGGCGGAAACCGTAGTCGACCAGGTTTTCCTTGCGCGAGCGGTCGCCCTTGTACATGCCGCCGACCTGGGTCACGGTGACGTGCGACTCGTCCATGAACATCAGCGCGTCCTTCGCCAGGTAGTCGATCAGCGTCGGCGGCGGCTCGCCGGCCTTGCGCCCCGACAGGTGGCGCGAGTAGTTCTCGATGCCCTTGCAGAAGCCGAGCTCGACCATCATCTCGAGGTCGAAGCGGGTGCGCTGTTCCAGCCGCTGCGCCTCGACCAGCTTGTTGTTGGCGTAGTACCACTCCAGCCGCTCGCGCAGCTCGACCTTGATCTGCTCGATGGCGCGCAAGGTGGTCTCGCGCGGGGTCACGTAATGGCTCGAGGGGAACACGGTGAAGCGCCCGACCTTCTGCAGGATCTGGCCGGTGAGCGGGTCGAACAGGTGCAGGGTTTCCACCACGTCGTCGAACAACTCGACGCGGATCGCGGTTTCCGCGTGTTCCGCCGGGAAGATGTCGATGACGTCGCCGCGCACCCGGAAATGGCCGCGCGAGAAATCGATGTCGTTACGCTCGTACTGCATCTGCGTCAGCCGCGTGATGACCTCGCGCTGCGTCATCTTCTCGTTCTGCCGCAGCAGCAGGATCATGCTGTGGTAGTCGGACGGGTCACCGATACCGTAGATCGCCGACACGGTGCAGACGATCACGGTATCGCGCCGTTCGAGCAGGGATTTCGTCGCCGAGAGCCGCATCTGCTCGATGTGCTCGTTGATGCTGGAGTCCTTCTCGATGAACAGGTCGCGCGCCGGCACGTAGGCCTCGGGCTGGTAGTAATCGTAGTAGGACACGAAGTACTCGACCGCGTTTTCCGGGAAGAACTCACGCATCTCCGAATACAGCTGCGCCGCCAGCGTCTTGTTGGGCGCCATGATCAGCGCCGGACGCCCCGTCTGCGCGATGACGTTGGCCATGGTGAAGGTCTTGCCCGAGCCGGTCACCCCCAGCAGGGTCTGGAACGACAGGCCGTCCTCGATCCCCTCGACCAGCTGGGCGATCGCGGTCGGCTGGTCGCCAGCCGGCGGAAATGGCTGGAACAGACGGAAGGGACTATTGGGGAAGGTGACGAACATCAGAACCCGAATATTTCATAAATTGCCGCGCGCCCTCGCCGGCATTTTGTTCCGTAAGGAAACTTTTCTCCGTCGGGCGTATGAATCACTACGCTCTCCCTCCAAAAATTCCCCTACAAAACAAAATCCTGCGCGATCATCACGCGAATTTATGAAACATTCGGGTTAAAATCGCGCGGCTAAAACTTGTCGATAGTAGCACTTCCGCTCCAGCGGATGCTCTGAAGGAACCATAGTGGAACTCTCCCGCCGCGTACAGGCCATCAAACCCTCGCCCACCCTGGCCGTCACTGCCCGCGCCGCCGCGCTCAAGGCGAGCGGCCGCGACATCATCGGCCTCGGCGCCGGCGAGCCCGATTTCGACACGCCACAGCACATCAAGGACGCGGCGATCAAGGCGATCAACGCAGGCTTCACCAAATACACGGCAGTCGACGGCACGCCCAGCCTGAAGGCCGCGATCATCGCCAAGTTCAAGCGCGACAACGGCCTCGACTATGGCCCCAAGCAGATCCTGGTGTCGTGCGGCGGCAAGCAGAGCTTCTTCAACCTGGTGCAGGCGGTGATCAATCCCGGCGACGAGGTCATCATCCCGGCGCCGTACTGGGTGTCGTATCCCGACATCGTCATCCTCGCCGACGGCAAGCCGGTGATCGTCGAGGCCGGCATCGAGCAGGGCTTCAAGATCACCGCGGCGCAGCTGGAAGCGGCGATCACGCCGAAGACCCGACTGGTCGTCATCAACAGCCCGTCCAACCCCACCGGCGCAGTCTACAGCGGCGACGAACTTGCGGCGCTCGGCGACGTGCTGCGCAAGCATCCGCAGGTGCTGATCGCCTCCGACGACATGTACGAGCACATCCGGCTGAACGACGTGCCCTTCGTCAACATCCTCAATGTCTGCCCCGACCTCTATGACCGCACCCTGGTGCTGAACGGCGTGTCGAAGGCCTACTCGATGACAGGCTGGCGCATCGGCTATGCGGCGGGGCCCGAGGCGATCCTGCGCGCGATGACCAACGTGCAGTCGCAGTCCACGTCCAACCCCACCTCGATCTCGCAGATGGCTGCCGAGGCCGCGCTGACCGGCGACCAGGGCTGCATCACGCCGATGCTCGACGCCTTCAAGGAACGCCACCGCCTCGTCGTCGACGGGCTCAACGCCATCCCCGGCTTCAGCTGCGTCGACAGCGGCGGCGCGTTCTATGCCTTCCCCTACGTACGCCCCGCGATCCTGAACCTGCTGGCGCGCGATGTCATCGAGGAAGCGACCGACATCGCCTTCTCCGAATACCTGCTCGAAAGCGCCGACGTCGCCGTCGTCCCCGGCTCGGCCTTCGGCGCCGAAGGCTATATCCGCCTGTCGTTCGCCACCTCGCACGCCAACCTGGAAAAGGCGCTGAAACGCATCGCCGCCGCGCTGGCCTAGCGCGCCGGGCGCGGGTAGGCTAGCGGCATGTCCCCACCCTCCGCCCTGCACTCCCCGCGCGGGACTGTTTCCCTTCCGGGAACGCTGAGCTGGCTGCTCCAGCTCGGCTACACCACCGCGCGCCTGTTCAAGCAGAACAGCCTGCAGAACCACGCCGCGGCAACCTCGTTCTACTTCCTGCTGTCCGCCACCCCGCTGCTGCTGTTGCTGAGCTACGCCCTGCAGCTGCTGGGCCACATCGCCGAGAACTCGGTGCCTGCCACCATCCTGATGGCCGCGCTCTACAGCCAGATGCAACTGGACACGCTCACCTCGCTCGGCTTCATTCCACGCCAGACCCAGCTCGCCGCCGGCGGCGTCGGCCTCGTCACCCTGCTGCTGTCGTCGCGCGGGCTGGTGAACACGATGCAGGGCGCGTTCCGCATCATTTTTCCCGACCAGACCAAGCGCAACCTGGTGGTGTCGTGGGTGCTGCCGCTGATCATCCTGCCAGTGCTGTTCCTGCTGATGGGCGTGGCCGCCCTGGCGCAGGTGACGCTGAGCTTCCTGGCGCAGAACGACTTCATCGGCATCGGCAACGCGCTGGTCCTGAAGGCGCTCAACTCGCTGTTCGGCTTCGCCATGATCTGGGCGCTGCTGTTTGCCGCCTACTGGCGGCTGCCGCGCAGGCATCCGCGCGCGCGCGTCGCCGCCGCGTTCGCGCTGGCCGCGACGGTCAGCCTGGGACTGCTGTTCGCCCTGTTCGGCGCCTTCTTCAAGCTGGAGAACTATCACAGCCTGTACGGCGCACTCGGCGGCGTGGTATTCGTGCTGATCGGCGCCTATTTCGCCTTCCTGTTGCTCTATCTGTGGGCGCAGGCGCTGTACGCCTGCGGCAAGGCCGACATCACGGCACTGGAGAAGCTGTTCCTCGCCGCCACCGACGAAGGGACCAGCAAGCTCGAAAGCTACGTCTTCGGCAGCGCCCATCGCCTGCTGGAGAAATACGGCCAGACCTACCCGGCCGGCCATGTGCTGATCGCGGAAGGCGACGACTCGCGCATCGCCTACTTCCTCTACGCCGGCCGCGCCGGCGTCTACAAGGACACTGCCGAAGGCCGCCGAAGGCTGAGCGAACTCAACGAAGGCCAGCTGTTCGGGGAAATGGCCTACCTGCTGAACGAAAAGCGCACCGCCTCGGTCGTCGCCGACAGCGAGATCACCGTGCTGGCCTTGCCGCCCCATCTCCTCGAAGAACTGATGCGCCATTCCGCCCCGCTGTCGCGCCGCATCATCGACACGCTCTGCCAGCGGCTGGAGCGGATGAACCTGGCAAACCCGGGCTGAATTGATCAAAAATAGTGTATGGATATACACTATTCCAATCGCAATCCCAGCCCGGCCTGACCCCTCATCCGGGAACGCCGGGATATCGCAGCCGCCATGTCCCTGCAGTCGCTCTACGTCGATCTCAATTCCTTTTTCGCCTCGGTCGAGCAGCAGCTGCGCCCCGAACTGCGCGGCCGGCCCATCGGCGTGTTGCCGGTGATGGCCGACACCACCTGCTGCATCGCCGCCAGCATCGACGCCAAGCGCTTCGGCATCCGGACCGGCACCCCGGTGTGGCAGGCCAGGAAGCTCTGCAAGGACATCGTCTTCGTGCAGGCACGGCCCTCGATCTATGTGGAGATCCACCATCGCATCATCGCTGCGGTGGAATCCTGCACCCCCGTCGGCGACGTGCTCTCCATCGACGAAATGGCTTGCGAGCTGATGGGCAGCGACCGCGAGGAAACCAACGCCATCCGCCTCGGCAGGCAGATCAAGCGGGCGATCTACGACCAGGTCGGCGAAGTCCTGCACAGCTCGATCGGCATCGCGCCCAACCGCTTCCTCGCCAAGACCGCGTCCAACATGCAAAAGCCCGATGGCCTCGTCGTCATCCGCCAGGACGAACTGCCCGGGCGGCTGTATCGCCTCAAGCTCGGTGCGCTGACCGGCATCGGCCGCGCCATGGAACACCGCCTCAACCAGCTTGGCATCCACACCGTCGAGCAGCTCTGCACCGCCAGCAAGGAGACCCTGCGCCATGCCTGGGGCGGCATCGAAGGCGAACGCTTTTATGCCAAGCTGCGCGGCGACGCGACAGCCGCCGCCCCCACCCATCGCGCCAGCATCGGCCATTCGCACGTGCTTGCCCCCGAACTGCGCGACCCGGCCTCCGCCCTCGCCGTGCTCAAGCGCCTGCTGCACAAGGCGGCGATGCGGCTGCGCCATTACGGCTACTGCGCGGGCACCCTGAGCCTGCACCTGCAATACATGAAGACCGGCGCCGGCCATCCCCGCTGGGTCGACCAGGCGCGCTTCTCGCCGCACGCCGACACCTTCAAGTTCAACCCTGTGCTGGCCGAACTGTGGCAGCGTCGTCCATCCGACCCCGGGCCCATCCTCAAGGTCGGCGTCACCCTGTCCGACCTCGTCGAACACGGCCAGGTCACACGCGACCTGTTCGACCCCGAGGACCAACACGAGCCCCTCAACAACGTGCTCGACCAGATCAACCAGCGCTACGGCCCCAACACCCTGTATTTCGGCGGCGCCCACAGCAGCCGCGGCGCCGCGCCGATGCGCATCGCCTTCAGCCACGTGCCCGAATTGCAGGTGGAAAATGACGGCTGAGGGTTGACCGAATCGCCCGCCATCTCTAGAATGCGCGCTTCCCATTCCCCGATAGCTCAGTCGGTAGAGCGACGGACTGTTAATCCGCAGGTCCCTGGTTCGAGCCCAGGTCGGGGAGCCAAATTCCTTTAGTTTCAAGCCCTTGTCGGGCCTCTGCTAAGACCGCCGATCTAAATCGGCACCACTTAGGAGCCTGACATGAAAGAAGCTGAACATGCCCAAGCTGTTGCCGCAGCCGGCACCACCCTCGCGGAGATCGCGGAGGCCTATCTCGACGCCTACAAGGGCCGGGACAGTTCGCGCTATCACCGCCTCAACACCTGGAAACGCCTGCTCGGCGGCAAGGTGCTGAGCGAGATCACTCCAGACGATATCGACGACGCCATGCGCGTGCTGGCCAGCGAGCCCGCGCGCGTATACGGTGGCCGCGACGCCGACGACAATCCCATCTTCCGCAAGAAATCAGGCCAGCGCAGCGGCGCGACCCTGAACCGTTACCAGGTCGCGCTCGCCGCGCTGTTCACCTGGGCGAAGCGGCAGCGCCTGGTGCCGCGCGGCTTCGACGCCCCCACTCGCCACGTCGAGAAGCGCACCGAAACGCGCGGTCGCGTGCGCTACCTCACTGACGACGAACGCACCCGTCTGCTCGCCGCCTGCCTCGAATCGCCGTGGCCGCGGCTTTATGTGTTCGTGCTGATGGCGCTTACCACGGGCGCACGGCGCGGCGAACTGCTCGGGCTGCGCTGGTGCGACGTTGATCTGGAGCGCGCCGAGGCCATACTACACGACACGAAAAACGGCGACCGGCGCGTCCTGGTGCTGCTACCGCAAGTGGTCGCCGAACTGGTGCGCTTCGCCCCCAAGGATGTGCCGACGTCGCAGGCGCTGGTCTTCCGCAGCCGCCTGCGGCCATCGCAGCCCTACGCCACAGCCAAGGTCTTCAACGAAGCCGTGGCCATCGCCGGCATAAAGGACTTCCGCTTTCACGATTGCCGGCATTGCACGGCGTCTTACATGGCGCAGAGCGGCGCGTCACTGCTTGAGATCGCCGACACCCTCGGGCATCGCCAACTGCGCATGGTGCAACGGTATGCGCACCTGAATACGGACAGCCGGCGGCGCCTGATGGCGCGGGTTTTCGAGGGCAAGATGTGAAAAAGTCAAATGATCTCTTCGAGATTATTGAGCGCGTAGGAAAGCGAGAAAAGATGTCGGACGAAGACATCAAACGCGTGATTGATACAACCCGTACCGTATTCGGTGGAAAGCACATTTCGATTCCGGGAGGCACGAAGGAAGCCGCAGACAAGCGCAACAGCAGCATTATCCGGGACCGTGAAAATGGAGTCCCGGTGGATGTCATCATGACCAAGCACGGGTTGAGCCGCGCGGCCGTCTATAAAATTCTCAAGCTCAAAAAAATGCAACCAATCCGGCCTAAATAGTAGACAGATTCTCCTTACGCTTAGTCACGTAGGCGCACGGCAAGGCGCTTGAAGCAAAAGGAGAATGAAATGCAGCACACCGAGTTACCACCCCTCGACGAATACGTCGACCTCAAGAGCCTACTCGATAACGTAAAGCAGGCGTTCCCAACCGAAGATAGCGTGCGCTGGTTCGTGCGTCGGCGCCGGGACGCGCTGGCAGAGTCCGGCGCGGTAATCATCATCGCCGGGCGCATGCGTTTCCACCCACAGCGATTCAAGCAAGCTGCCGTCGAAATCGGGCAGCGCGCAGCCGGTTGAAAAGGCACCCAATGAAATCCCCGCCCCCCACGTTGAACGCATGCGGTGACGCCGTTGCGCGTGCAACGACGCAACAACAACCATGCAACGGGTCCTCCCCAGCGAAAAGCATATGCGGATAAAAGGACCGCGTGTTTTTTCTAGGGCGTGGGGTGGCTGCATAGGCAACCAGCAACAGCTTGAACCGAAAGGATGATATGAGATCCGCATTGCACCAGGCGCGCCGACAGGCGGCCGGCTTCAAAACCACCGGCAAACCACGTGGCGAACCACTTGCAAACCACGGGCAAACATCGCTGGAACCCGCGCCAGCACTTATCCTAGAAAAAACCACGGGGACGCCACCGTCACATGCGCACATGCGCACATGCGTACACATGCGCACGCGCGCCCCCGTGCACGTACCTCCCCTGTATGTGCCGTGGTGTGAGTTGTATCAATGCCTTAGCGGTGGTTTTGCCGTGGTTTCCAAGTGGCTTGCCCGTGGTTTTCCCCTTGCGCTCACTTCTCGGGTGGCCAAATGAGCGCCGGCGACAAGACCGATCCGGCCGCGATGACGCGAGGCGTGCAGGTTGCTGGCCGGGCTTTCAGCTCTCTGCTGCGCGTTGCCAACGCTGCAGGCCTACCGCGCGATGTGGCGATTCAGTGCGCCAGCCGCGGGGCGGCCGCGATCACAGGGGTGGATCTGCTCGCCGTGCTCGGCATAGCCGAGACCCGGCCGGCCGGGCTTGGACTTGGATCCGATCTCGATACGACACCACGTCAGCCAAAAACAGGCGGGCGCATTTCAAACGCGCAATCCCGCGAGTATGGAATCCCCGCGTTCGTCGCAGCATGGAAAGAAAACCGCCTGCCCGTTCCCCATACCGTGTGTCGGACGAGTGAGCTGTATCGCGCGTACCTGCTTTGGTGTCAGGGCACGGACACTGATCCGATCAGCATCCGGAACTTCCTGCGGAAAATCGAACAGGGCGATCCGGAAGTGTCGCGGGCGTCGATGAAAGTGGACGGCCGCACAGCCCGGCTGCTCGTGCCAGGTGGATATCGCCGAAAGATTCCCATGGACATGTGGACGGCGCACGCCGCCGTGGAGGCCACCCGCTTTCGCACTTCGCTCCTGACCTGGGAGAGTGCGGACTGATGTGCGGGCGTCATCGCTATTCAAGGGGGGCGGGGGCGCGGCGGCTTAGTGCCGACATTGGTTCGCTCAAGGCACTGGGCCCCCTTCGCGCCATCGAAGGGGGCGGGGAATAGCGCCCCGGCCAGCTTCGCGTGGATCTTATTCTGGCATTCATGCGCGGAGACGCATCACCCGAGGCCGTTGCGGAGGTCGCAGCTGGCATGCGGCGCTGGGTCAGCCAAACGTCGGACGATCCGCTGCCACTCAACCGAATGCACGGCCTTGGTAGTCCACTCGCGACCCGAATGGAACTGCGCAATTCGCTGGTGACCGATGCCTCAATGCTGCTCGAAGGAAGTCGCTGGAGCCGATGCAAGCAACTGGCCGAACTCGCCCGCAAATTTCACGCTGGTCGATACGACGTTTGGCGCCGCCTGGGCATACCTGCCGGCACGAGCGACGTCGATAGATTGCTGTTCGATGCGTGCGATTTGGGCGAGCCGTTGCCACGTACGCCAGAGAGTTACCTAAGCATTTTGCCCCCGCCTACTTAGTGCGCGCTGCGATACGGTGCAGATACCCAAACAGACACGAGGCGAATCATGGCAGACCAACTCTGGACCTCCCGCGAGATCAAAGAATTCTCGATGCGGCGCGCACTAATCGGCGCAGCCGAAGGCACTCTCGCCAAAACCTACGAAGGCGGCATGCTGCGCGAATTCTCACAGGTCACCGGCAAGCCGGTTACCGAAAATGGTTTCGTTCTGCCGTTCGAAGTGATGCGGCGTGACCTGACGGCGGCCAGTGCCTCCGGCGCGGCGCTGATCGGAACCGAGGCACCTTTTGCGCTCGACGTGTTGCGGCCTTACACCGCAACGCTGCGCAGCGGCGCGCAGATGATGCGTTTCAAGGGCGACGTCTCCGTTCCAAAGGTCGCGGCCCCTTCTACCGTCACCTGGCTGCCGGATGAGTTTTCCGCGATCACCGAGAGCCAGGCCACCCTCGGCGAGATGGCGCTGTCTCCCAAGGATGCCGCCATTCTGACCCAGGTGAGCGCAAAGCTGACGCGACAGACCGATATCGACGCCTTCCTGCGGCGCGAGTTGCTCCGCTCCATGGGCACCGGGCTGGACCAGGCGATTTTTAGCGGCTCCGGCACCAGCGGCCAGCCCCAGGGCATCATCGGCACAACCGGTGTTCTCGGCGTATCTGGCACCTCGCTCGATTGGGATGGCGTGACGGACATGCTGTACACCGTTGCGGAGGCAGACGGCCAGGAGGGTGTAGCTTGGTTCGCGCCTCCCGCCGTTCGGCGCCTACTGTCGCGGCGCGAGCGCATAACTGGGGGCGGGTTTTCGATCTGGCATGACAACGTGCTGGCGGGCTATCCGGCCATTGCCTCGAGGGTCGCGCCGGCCGATACCCTGATCGTCGGGGCGTTTGGCGAAGTTGTGATTGCGCTATTTATGGATGGCATCGAGATCATGGTTAACCCTTACAGCGATTTCACCCGCGGGATCATTTCGTACCGGGCTTGGCTGTCGGTCGATATTGCGGTCACCGCACCCGGTGCCTTCTGCGTTGCGGAAAGCATCACGTGATCGCGCCGGGGCTTTTCCGTGCGGTTCGCCGGTTCTATATGGACGGCAAACCTGTTGAAGTCGGCACCCTGCTCGAACTCGCCGATAACGAGCTGATCGGCGACCTCATGAGCGGGCAACGCATCGAGCCTGCCAACGTCGCCACGAAGGAGCGCGTTCACTGCGAGCCGACGCTGGCGTTCAAGGAAGCGGGCGGGGTCAGCAGACACGGCGTAGCGAAAGATGACACGCGGCGTGTCTCTCACCTGGGCTTGGTCCGTAAATGAATTCCGACTGCCGGCAGGGCGAGGTGCCCACGTTCATAGCCTGTCCGGCTTTAGTCACCAGCGATGACGTGGACTGCAGCCGATAACGCCGTCGGCTGGGCGGATACAGGTAGACCCGCGGCCTCCTTACCACCCATGCGTGGGTAAATAAGGTCTGCGAAAACCGCCACCCCTATTCAATATTGGAGGCCGTGAAATGGCAGCTGAATTTGCCCAAATTCTCATCCGCGCCAAGGATGACACCAAGTCCGCTTTCGATAGCGCGCAGCGGAATATGCGCGGGCTCGAATCGAGCGCCGCAAAACTCTCAGGCCTGCTGAGCACGATCGGCATCGGCGCCGGGCTCTCGGTGGTGGGTCTCGCCGCCTTCGCCAAGTCCGGAATCGATGCGGCCGACGGCCTCAACGACATGAGCCAGCGCCTCGGCGTCTCGGTCAAGGATCTCGCCTCGTTCAAGCTCGCCGCCGAGCAGAGCGGCACCAGCCTCGACAGCGTCGGCAAGGGAATCCAGAAGCTGACCCTGTCGATCGGTCAGGCCGAGCAGGGCCTGTCCACTCAGGCCAAGGCGCTCAAAACCCTGGGCATCACCTCGCGTGATTCCAAGGAAGCATTTTTCCAGCTGGCGGATGCCGTTGCCAGTTCGAATGACCCGATCAAGACCAACGCCGCGCTCAACGATGTGCTGGGCAAGCGCTACGCCGAACTGCTGCCCTTGCTGAGCCAGGGCGGCGACGCCCTGCGCGAGTCTGCGCGCCAGTCCGAGACGTTTGCCGAGGCCATGTCGCGGCTCGCGCCGAATGCCGACAAATTCAACGATAGTCTCGCCACGCTTAAGATCAACGCTGCTGGAGCTGCGGCAAATGGGCTGATCCCCCTGGTTGATGCAATCAATCGAGTAGTTGAGCGATTTGAGACCATCAGCAAATTGAAAAGCGCAACCCTGGGTGAGATTCTCACAGGTCAATTCAGCGCTGATCTACCTGCTAGCATTGCACGTGTAAATCGCGAGATAGCAACCACGCAAAAAGAACTCAGTCTTATTCCAAAGGGCGGTTTTGATCCGTTCGGAGATCGCGCAGCCCTGGACGAGAAACTTTCCCGCCTGCAAAAACTCAAGGCAGAATATCGCGCGATTTCTATGCAAGGTGCTCTGGTTCTCGCTGAACAGCAATACAAAAAGACACCATCTGGCGCTGACAACAGCATAAAACTACCCGCATCGATGACGACTAAGGCCGATCCGCTGGCCGGCCTGCTTCGCTCCACCGACATCGGACGCCTGCAGGAATTCGACAAGCAGGTGGCGCTGCTCAACCAGCGTTTCGACGGCGGGCGCAAGAATACCGAACTCTATACCCAGGCCATGACCAAGCTGGTCGAGTCGACCTTTTCCAACAACTTCAAACAGGCGGCGGACGATGCCGAATTCTTCCGCCTGGTCGAGGCGGATGGAATCAAGACCACGCTGGAATGGAAACAAAACCTGGACGACCTGGCCAACATCGACATGAGCCGGCTCAACGATCTGCTGGCCAATACCGATTTCTCGAAGCTCCAGAAAAGCCAGGAAGACATGATCCTGCTGGCACGGGCCTTCAGCGAAGGCATCAAGGATGCCGACGGCAACCTGCGCAAGCTGTCCGAATCGGAATACCTGGACGCCGTGGCGACGCGCCTGGGTTTGGCCAAGGACAAGGTGGCAGAGCTCGACACCTTCGCCAAGACCGCCGCCGAGAACATCCAGAACAGTTTCGCCGACTTCCTGTTCGATCCTTTCGACAAGGGTCTCAAGGGCATGGCGCAGAGCTTCGGCCAAACGGTCCAGCGCATGATCGCCAATGCCGTCGCCGCCGATCTCGCCAAAAATCTGTTCGGCGGCCTGGCTGACAATGGCGCCACCAGCGGTAGCGGCTGGGCTGGGTCCGCGCTGAACTGGATTGGCGATCTGCTTAAATTCGATGGCGGCGGCTACACAGGCGACGGCGCGCGCGCTGGCGGGATCGACGGCAAGGGTGGGTTTCTCGCCGTGATGCACCCGCGCGAAACCGTCGTCGACCATACGCGCGGGCAAAGCGCTGGCAGCGGCCACACCGTGATCGTCAACGTCTACGGCAGCAACAACGCGCCGGACGTGCGCCGCGCTGCAGGGCAGGGCGCGCGCGAAGCGCTCGCCCTGCTAGAAGGGGCGCGCCGCTATGGATGAGATCGACAAGATGGTTTTCTTGAAACTCGCCAAGGGTCAGCAGGATGCAACTTTGCATTTATGGCAAGCGCTTGTCGGGGTATTGCTAGCCACTGGGGCGCTGCGGCCTGATGTCTTGCGCGCCATGCTGGTTTACTGCGCTGATCATGTGCCGACCGAATCACCGTCCCAAGGAATTCTGATTCGTGCCCGCCAGGACCTCGATGCCGCGCTGGCTCAGCAAGACACTAGCGGCAAACCAGCGTGGTTTCGGGGAGTGATAGACGGCGATAAGGGGCGGTCGATTTAAAACGCGCTGTGACGATTTTGGCGTGTGCGCTACACTCCCCGCGACGCTAAGAACGAGTTACATCCGAAAACCACGAACTCCCCATGAAAGAACAGCTTTCTCTCAAATACTCCGGCCCGGCAGTGGATGACGGACAAATGGATGCCTATGAAGCGGCAGCCGGAATTATTGCTTTTGCCGACTTTATCTCCTTGGCGGCTCGCGCCGCATATGGTGAACAGGCCAAGATCAAAACAGAGGTTCGAGCTTTCGAGCATGGCTCATTCATGGTGCAGTTCGCGCTCGATTTTGGCGGCATTTTGGCGACGCTTTTTTCTGGCGTAGTAAGCCCCAAGGAGATGTACGAATTGATCCGCCAAAGCTTTGAAGCCTGGAAGCATCTTCAAGGCGAGAACCCGGCCAGCACCACGACGCTACAAGACGGCTCAATTCGGGTGGAGAACACACACGGGCAGGTTGCGATCTACCGCGCAGAGACCATCAATATCATCACCAATCCAGACGCGGCAAATGCGGCGCAGCGTTTCGCTGCGAAGCCTTTGTTGCAGGGTATGGATTCTGTTTCCATTTCGCATGGCAATGAACAGATTGCCGATGCGAATACCTCGGACGCGTCCTATATCGGCGTTCTCATCGCCCGTGAAACCTTAACTGAAAACCTGATTACTCAGTGGGTCCTACTTGAGTCTCCCGTATTCAGGGACGGGAATAAGTGGCGTTTTTCGGATGGCAGTACAAGCTTTTGGGCGGATGTTGAAGACCGCGATTTCCTGGCACAGGTTGAGTCGGGACGAAGATTCGGCAAAGGCGACCGAATGCTTGTGGAAATGCGGCTAAGACAGTCTGGCACGATTACCGCCCTCAAACAGGAGCGGTCAGTTGTGCGCGTTATTGATCACAAGCCACCTGCAACGCAGCACCCCTTGAGTATCTGAACAAGGTCGTGCGCTGTTTGCTTTTTGTGCGACTGCGCGTAGGATGAATGCGCCGGCATTGTGTCGGTGCGGGGCGATCCAAGTGTTGTAGCACGAGGCCCGCCCCTGACCACCACGTTAAAGGAGAACGCAATGGCTTCCAGTATTCTACCCCGCAGCAATCCGACTCAATTAGCCGACGACGTCGAGTATCAGGTTTCGTCGATCAATGCCGCGATCAGAATGATCCGAGATGAACTCGCCGTTTCACGTGACGACCAAGAGAAAGTTGCAGAAGCCGTCGACAGACTTTTTTACCTGACGGATGGACTAGAGGCAGTTCAGGCCAGACTTCAGCGGATTGCTGATTCAGCTCGTGAGCTTGCCTTGGCGGATTGACTGACTACCAAACCAAGCACACAAAACCCGGCCGCGTGTCGGGTTTTTTGTGCTTTCAGTCACGCGCCTAAATGTGTCAAAATGCGGCTAGTAGAGGCTCCGATAGGCCTGTTAATCCGCAGGTCCCTGGTTCGAGCCCAGGTCGGGGAGCCAAATACAGAAAGGCCCGCAGAGATGTGGGCCTTTTGCTTTTGTGGCGCTAGTAGCCCCATAGTAGCCAGCCTACGTCTTCTCCCTTGAGCAATTCACTCACCTTTACTAGCAGCCAAACTAAGAGCCCGTCCGGTCTGACATTTAGGCTCCGTGCCGCAGACAAGGAATGGTCAGTGGTCGCCTGGCTAAAGTCTGTATTATTCCGACAGCCGTTAGACTCAAGCAGATGCATAAATAATCGATTATCTGCTTCTAACGATAGACGGTAGTCGCCCATAACTGCCGCCATTACTACACACGACATGTCCGCAACTGGGGATGATGAATCACTAAGCTTTCCACATAGCTAGGCAAAACATTTCACTTATGTCTCTCGAACTTAAAGGTTGGACCCGCCCACGCCCATTGAGAGTTGCATTCCTGGTTGAGGATAGCGTACATGCGGATCTCATGTTGGATGGTATTTTCGCGGATTGCTACAACCGTTGGGGTGGCCGCTTTAGCCTGATCGTTCCCTGCGTTAATGGACGAATTGCGACCGCCTACTGGTCATGGCTAGAAACTTACGATCCAGACGTTGTTTATTCTTATGTATCGCTCAGTAGGACAGATATCCTAGAGATTCATGAGCGGCTTTCTCCTTCCAAATATTCGTTTCATAAGCTGGAAAGCGAACCAAGACTGGATGTATTTGGTTTCAAGCCATCCTACGATTTTCCGCCACTTTCATCCCTATCCACCATCTTCAAACAGGCACGTTACAGCCCGCGGACAGGTGACGGAGCGCCAGTCACCATTATTGACAGCTGGCATACCGAACGGCCGACCCGTTTTTTGACGGACAATTTTGGCACCTACCACCATAGTCTAGGTAGCGGAATCTATCCGCCCGACGCTGCCACTGCAGCACGCCTGCTAACTATTGTTTCACCAGAAAAGCAGGCTGATCGCAGATATGGCGTTCCGCTTGATCTTCATACGGTTCCTGACGAAATGGCAGCCTTTAATGAGTTCGCTGAGAAACGAGCTACCAGTCTGTCACTTGCCTCCGCACTTTACGCATCCAAACTCGACATACCCACCGGCCACTGGGGCTCTTCGTTCAATCTTGTAGTCGGAGACAGCTTCTCCGACCGTGTCTTATTTTGGAACGTCCGTTTATTAATACCGGCATGGCTTGATAGCGATCTTTGTTGCTTTCGCGTTGAATTTGATCGGATCAAGGATCCTAAATTTTTGGCTGTTCTTATCCATATGCTGAATCGCCGAAACCACGTTAATGGTGGCTCTGGCGGTCAGCCCCAGATAACCGTTCGCTCCACATCACACAGCTCGAAAGAACTAGCCGAAGTTCAACAGCTTCTCCAAGCTAACAGGATATGGAGCACGGTCGCAATTGAAACAGTTTCCGAATTAGACAGTATCGTTCCCTCGGACAAGGCACTCGGGATGGCAAGAGAGGGCAACAGATTCGGCGGTGGGCTGTTTCAGTTTCAGCAACCAGACTGGAGTAGGTATACCTGGTCACCACCAGCGGCTCATCCACCAGCGATTGCACCAGGCCACCTTTCAGATGCCCCTCCGCGACAGGTATTCACCAATGGCTACTGGGGCGCGGATTTCATCTTTGAGTATGACGGTCCAAATTCGCGATTTGGTGCCGAAAATCGCTGGGTACTACCTCGCCGTTGGCGAATGGCTCGTGCATTTAACGTGACTTTTGTTGGAAACAGCCCCCACGTTCTTCCACCGGAGTCGCGGCGAAGTCGCGATGGAAACCTAGCAATTTTTGTAAACCGCGACAATCCAATCGAAACAATTGTTGTCCCAACTGCCTATGAAGCAATGCAATATGCCCTAGCTTCGGACGGTGCATGGATTGATCCCAACTGCGAAGATTGGAAGGTTTATCCACCTAGCAAGATTGCCTGGATGCAGCCATCCAACGAGGCCCGCTATTTGACCGGTGTTCTTGGTATGGCCGGCGGACTTCGGCGAGCTACACAGTTTCTCCTACACCCCTTCCTCCGTGAGAACTTTGCCAAGCTTGGGGGTACACCAAGCCTCCCGATGGACCAAATGATGCCCACTGTTAACCGGCTTCAAAAGAAATCTCGGGGTCAAGAGGCTTTCGATTTAGCGAGCGAAGGTGAAAGGCTGGCTCTTGCTGATCTGATTGTCCGGGCCGCGCGAGAGATTAAGCGCCCAATGGATTATGTAACCTACGATGCTCTTAGAGACCGATGGAAAACCTATCGTGAATCGTTTTGGGCAAAGAACCAGCAGCCGGGCATGGATACCAGTGTCGATTGGGACAAGCACGAAGAGCAGTCGCTTGATCTGTGCCTTGCTGAACTACGCCATCGGCAAATGCTTTATCAAGGTCATCGATGGACATGTCGAAAATGCCATCATAAGAACTGGGTAGGTCTTGGAGCGCTGGCACCTGAGCTCAACTGTGAAGTTTGCAAACAGCCAACGAAGGCACCCGTCAATATCAGTTGGTTGTTTCGCCCGAACGAGTTTCTTCTCGAAAGTTTACGGGATCACAGTGTCCTATCCCTTATCTGGGTATTGTCAGTACTGTGCGAGCGCTCGAGACGTTCGTTTGCCTTTGTTGAACCAACGTGGTTCGGCTTTAATTCCGATTCTGACAAGGTCGATGCAGAGGCCGATCTGCTTGTGCTACTTGATGGCCGATCTGTTCTTTGTGAGGTCAAATCATCGTGGCGCAGCCTTCGACTTACCGACATTGAAAAGCTTGTCACACTTGCTCGTAGATTCCGCCCCGATACTGCCCTCCTTGCGATCATGGAGACTGGTACCGGTCCAGCAGCCGAACTTTCGGCCGCACGTGCACAGTTAGCGGACGAAGGGATAGAGTTCGAACTGCTAACGCCTGGCTTGCACGATGAGGGAGACGATCCATATTTACCATTTGATGACGAAGGATGAATTGACACCATCGCATGGAGCCCGTAGTAATCTGCTTAGCTACGCGCTTAGAAACCCCCGCCCATAGGCGAGTTCATCATCCATAAATTAGCTAAATCAATTTAAAATCCGAGATCCTCGGTTGATCTCCGATCAGGGAGCCAGATACAAAAAGGCCCGCAACAATGCGGGCCTTTTTCATTTCCAGTTGCCGCCCTTCGCATGCGCCCGTTCAGGGTCGACAATCAGCCTCGGCTAGTTCTCTTTGATCTCGCCGAGCAGTTGCGAGAACTTTTCCATCTGCTGCTGGGAAAAGCTTGCCCTTGCGAATGCAGCCAGCATCATCGCTTTCTGTGGGTTCATGCCTTCCAGCGAGATTGAGCGGTTCGCCACATCTGCCAGTTTGCGCAGGTTCGGCGTGGCGATACCTTTATGCTTGAAGAACGATTCGATTCTCGTTGCCCATTCTTCCGGGATCTTGCTTCGCCCTTTTTCCAAATTACTTAAAAAAGCCGAGGTCACGCCCAATGCGGCCGCCATTTCGCTCTGGGTCACCTTGGCGTCAAGCCTCGCTTTCCTTACAACTATCCCGAATTCCGTTAGATTGACCATATAGTTTCCATGCAAGCGTCCATCAACGATTAGGGGGATTCATTGATGCGTATCAAGAGGAGTAGCGTTAGCAGCTCGGCGAGGTTTCCCGTAGGGGAAGGCATGGCGATTCGTTTGATCGACACGCCATGAAAGACTAGCAAGACAGGCACCCCGGACATCCGGTGGTGGCGTTCGCTTGAGCTGGCGGGGTGATGCCTCTGTCCGGAGATCCCGGTGATTTGGCCAAAGACCGCACGGCCCAATACACGTATCGCGGCAAAAGGCTTCACGCCATCGTTTAACGCATCCAAGAATCCTTAATTTTCAGTACAAAATCCTCCTTATCCTGAGAGGATTTTTGTTTGATCCTCCAGAACATCAACGATCCTGGCGCCTTCGCATCGCAAGACCGTGCAAAACCGAGAGGCGCAGCAACAGAAATTATTGACGACCCCAATCATCAATCAAGCGATTGCCATTTTCAAAGACTTAATGTCAATGACTTATATAGGAAATGACTATGGGGTGGCGGATGGGCGTTTTATCCCGGTTTGATGCTGCCCGGAAGCGAAGACAGCGCATTTGCGGATGGCCGGTTCGTCGTCGATTGGTCCACGTTTCCGTTCATTCGCGCCGCGATCGTGCGGGCCTTCTCCAAGGATCGCTACAATAGCCGCTGAACCGGCTCCGCCTCCGTCCCCTAATGTGCCATGACAACCCAGAAAATCGCGCGTAACGATCCGTGTCCGTGCGGAAGCGGAAAGAAGTACAAGCAGTGCTGCCTGCTCACGGCAGGGCAACCCGCCTCCCCCGCTTCGGCGGCGATGGATCTCGTGAATGCCTTGCAGCGCGCCTCCGAGCACTACCAGGCCGGGCAGTTGCGCGAGGCCGACGCGGTTTGCCAGCAGATCCTGCAACTGTCGCCCAATCATCCGGATGCCTTGCATATGCAAGGGATGATCGCGTATCAGATCGGCATGCTCGATGTGGCGGCCATCCTGCTCGGCAGTGTGACCGAGATCGCGCCGAACTTTGCTGACGGGCACAACAACCTGGGGGTGGTGCTGATGGCGCAAGGCGCGCTGGACGAGGCGATCGCCCGCTACCGGCAAGCCATTGCGCTGCAGCCCAATCATGCCAACGCCCATTACAACCTGGGGAATGCGCTCAAGGAACAGAGCCGGATGGACGAGGCGATCGCCAGCTACCGCAAGGCCGTCGCGCTCACGCCGAACTATGCCCAGCTGCACAGCAACCTGGGCGATGCGCTGCAGACGCAAGGCCGGCTGGACGAGGCAATCGCCAGCTACCGCAAGGCCCTCCGGCTCGATCCGGATCTGGTGGAAGTGCACTACAACCTGGGCGATGCGCTGAGGGAGCGGGAAGACCTGGACGAAGCAGCCGCCAGCTACCGGCGGGCGATCGAACTCAAGCCTGACTATGCCGACGCGTACAACAACCTGGGCAATGTGCTGAAGGACCAGGACAAGCAGGACGAGGCGGCCGAGGCCTATCAGCAGGCCATCCGGCTCAAGCCGGATTTCGCCGAGGCCTACAACAACCTGGGCGTCATTTTCCAGAAGCAGGACAAGCTGAACGAAACGATCGCCTGCTGCCGGCAAGCCGTTTCGATCAAGCCGGATTTCGCCGAGGCCTACAGCAATCTGGGCGAGGCGTTCTATGCGCTGGGCCGTTTGGACGAAGCCATCGCCTCCAACAAGCGGGCGCTCGAGATCAGGCCCGACTCCGCCGAGACCTACAACAGTCTGGGAAACGCCCTCAGGGAACGCGGCCGGCTGGACGAAGCCGCCGCATGTGGCAGGCAGGCCCTGCTGCTCAAGCCGGATTTCGCCGAAGCCTACAACGGCCTGGGCAATACGCTCCAGGCGCAAGGCAGGCTGGATGAGGCCATTGCCTGTTACCGTCAGGTCCTGTCGTTCAAGCCGGATTCCACGATCGCCTACAGCAACCTGCTGTATACGATGCAGTACATGGACACCGTCACGCCGGCGGAAGTATTCAGCGAACACCAGCGCTACGCCGAGCGTTTCGAAACTCCGCTCAAGGCGCATTGGCGGGCCCACGCAAACAGCCGCGACCCCGAGCGGCGCCTCAGGATCGGGTATGTCTCCGCGGATTTCTACAATCATGCGGTGGCCTTCTTCATCGAGCCGATCCTGGCCGGACACGACAAGTCCCAGGTGGAGATCTATTGCTATTACAACCACATCAAGCGCGATGCCCATACCGAGCAGATCGCCGCCCACGCCGATCACTGGCTGGCCTGTTCGAAAATGAGCGACGAGCAACTCGCCGAACGCATTCGCGCGGACGGCATCGACATCCTGGTCGACCTGTCCGGACATACCGGCTACAACCGCCTGCCGGTGTTCGCCCGCAAACCGGCGCCGGTGCAGGCCACATGGATCGGCTACGCCGGGTCCACCGGGCTGACCGCGATGGATTACCGGATCACCAATGCGGAAATGGACCCACCCGGGCTGACCGAGCGCTACCACAGCGAATCGCTGGTGCGCATGCCGGACTCGGGCGTGGCCTACCGGCCGGCACCGGGCTGTCCGTCCGTCAATCCCTTGCCGGCCCTGAGCGCCGACACCTTCGTGTTCGCCTCCCTGAACAATCTGATCAAAATCAACCCATCGGTCGTCCATCTGTGGGCACGGATCCTGGAAGCACTACCGCACGCCAGGCTGATGCTTGGCAACATAACGGATGACGGCGTCCGGCAGCGGGTGATCGAACGGTTCGGCCAGGCGGGCGTGGAAGCCGATCGGCTGATCCTGCAGCCGCGCATGTCGTTCAGCGAGTACTTGGCGCTGCATCACACGATCGACCTGGCGCTCGACCCCTTCCCCTACAACGGCGGCACCACCACGATGCACTCACTGTGGATGGGGGTGCCGGTCATCACCCTCGCCGGCGAACACATGGTGTCGCGCTGCGCGGTTCCCTTGCTGTCGCGTGTCGGCCTGAGCGACTTCATCACGCACAACGAGGAAGACTATTTTCAGCTCGTCATGCGGATGGCGCAGGACTTGCCGGGACTGGATCGAATCCGGCAATCCCTGCGCGAGCGGATGAGTGCGTCGAACTATGGCCCGGAAACCGTCACGCGCCACCTGGAAGCCGCCTACCGGGAGATGTGGCGGACATGGTGTAGCAGTTGAGGCGCGCGCCTCAATTCACGCCGGTACGGCGCAGGAACAGGGTGTCGCCGCTGACGAACGCCGAATCGTAGAGGGGGCTGCCGAGCAGTTCGTCGCCCACCCGCCGCGGGCCGTCGCCGAACGCCCACACATAGTCGTCCAGCAGCAGCCAGCCGCCCTCGGCGAGATAAGGACTCCATAGCTCGACGTCCCGCCGCACGTGGTCGTAGCGATGATTGGCGTCGACGTGCAGCAGGCTCAGCTTCCCGCTGACCGGGATGCTGCCCAGTTCGGGACTGTGCAGCGCGCCGCTGCGGATGGCCGCCTCATACTGGCCTGTCGCTTTCTCGGAAGTTGCACGGATATACCCCACGTTGTCGAGCAAGGCTGCGGCATTCAGGAATACCCGGAAGATTTTTTCGCTGTCGATGTCGGTGTTGGCGAGTTCGACGTTGATGATCGCGGCGGCGGCGCCCTGGTCGGTCAGTTCGGCGGTGTTCCACGGATCGACGCAGATCATGCTGCCCAGCGTGTACTGGCGGGCCAGATAGCCCAGCGCAAATGCCGATCGCCCGTACAGGCATCCCACCTCGAGCAGGTCGCCGGGCGGCAGCAGGCGGGCTATGTCGCACAAGGCACGCAGCTTCCCGACGTCGGAATCGCCGGGAATGCTCAGGAACTGTCGGTGCAGCGCGGAATACCGCGCAGGCGACAAGGATGGACGGATCGCCTGGGGCGCCGCAAGTCCGGCAAGCGAGGAATCGGACGACATCGAAGCAGCCCATGCCTCGTGTGGCGCAAAGCGCTGCTGCGTCGCGGAAAACGGATCGGGTCTGCAGAGCGTGAAGCGGAAGCGGCCCGGGTGTGTTTTCAGGAGCGTGTTCAGATGGCGCCAGACGCCCTGATGCGGCGCATGGATCGTCGTCACCGCGTGCTGCTCAAGCGCGTTCTGCAAGGCCTGGTCGAAGGTCGGGTCGGTGATGAAGGGCAGCCGGATGAAATCGTCGACCGCTTTGTCCCCCGGGCCGGCCATGGCGGAACTGGCGCCGACGACCGCGAGGCCGAGTGCCTTCGCGGTCAGGATGAAGACGTCCGCGTCGTCGATATCGAGCGGGAAGATCAGTATTGTTGTCGTATTCATGTCAGGCGATGCCGATTCAGCAGGCATGATGCGTCCAGTCGAGGATGCATCTGAGATCGCGCGCGTCCAGGTTTGCACGGGCGAGAAAATCCGTGTCGGTCGACAGCCGCGCCACCATCTGCACCTTCTCCGCATCGCTGAGCAGCGGATGCGGATCGCAGCCCATCAGCGTGAAGTGATCGAGAAAATGCTGCCCTAGTTGGGCCGCATCGGACAGTGCCAGCTTGTCGGCAAGCTGGCGAGTACGCGTGGCATAGACGGGCTTGCCTGACAGCCAGACGAGCCAGCCCGGCATGACGACCCTGAGCGATGCGCCATGCGAAATGGGACGGTGGGCAGCCAGCGCATGGGTCAGGTAATGCAGGATCCACGGGACTTTCTTGCCGCAGGAAAACAGGTAGGACAGCGAGAGCGTCGACGCGAACATGGTGTTGGCCCGAAAGCTATACGAATCTTTCCAGGTTTGCAGTGCCGGCGTGTTCTTCAGCAGGTAGTGGATGGCTTCGAGAATGATCGCATCGACGATGCCCGTGCTGTCCTCCATCGAAAAATACTGTTCCAGCAGATGGGACAGGATGTCGGTGTAGTTGTCGGCCAGCACCTGCGGCGGCAGCGTGATCGTGTAGTCGGGATTGCAATAGGCAAAGCGCGGGCGCGTGGACAGGCTGCTGAATGCGATCTTCTCGTTGTCGGCGCGGCGGCTGATGACGAAGCCGCCGTTGGCCTCGGTGCCCGTTCCCGTGGTGGTCAGCACCACGCCGAGCGGCAGTGCGGGCGCGGTGAAGTCTTGCCGTGCCGCGTGATACGCCCAGATGTCGCGTGCCTGGTTGGCCGCCAGCAGGGCGATGGCCTTGGCGGCGTCGATCACCGAACCGCCGCCGATCGCCAGGACGAAATCCACACCGTGATCGAGCGCGAGTTCGGCGCCTGCTCCGACGAATTCGTCATCCGGGTCTTCGGGGCATCCGGGATGCTCGAGGTACGCGATGCCGCGCGCTTCGAGCAGGCCGGTCATGTCGTCGTAGCTGCCATTCAGGCGCGCGCTTTCGCGTCCATAGACCAGCAGGGCCTTCGCAACGGGCTGTTCGTCCAGCTCCCGTTCCAGCAGCGATCGCGCGCCGGACCCGAACAGGATCCGGGTCGGCATGGAGAACGCGAAATCAAGCATGGGCGGACGCCGTGCAGTCAGACCGCATAGAGGACGGTTTCGATCGCGCTGATCGTGGAGTGATGCTTGACGTGCAGGCGGTAGCCATAACGCTCGCTGATGATGACGGGGATCCTGAAGTAGTCGTCGAGGTTGTGGTACAGGCACAGGCACAATTTGGGACGGTCGCGTTCGATCGTGCGATGCGCGCCCTGGACGACGCGTTGCTCCGAGCCTTCGACGTCGAGGGCGATCATCGACACCTTGCCCTCGACATAGTCGTCGATGGCGACGCCTTCGTGCTGGTAGGTGCTGTTGGCCGCGTCCGCGGTGACGTGCGCGTCGAGCCCGGAATTGGACATGTCGTCGTCGAAGCTCAGCAGCGTGTTCTCGCTCCAGAGGATCTTGTTGTGGATCGTCACCTGCGGCGCGGTCTTGAATTTCTCCCGGAGGTAGGCCGACCAGGTCTTGCTCGGTTCGAAGGCCGCTATGCGGATGGCGGGATTGTTTTCAAGGGCGCGGTCGAGATGCTTGCCGTTGAAGGCGCCGGCAAACACGAGCTGGCCGGAGGCGTCGAGCCGTTCGTTGATGTCGTTACCGAAATACGGGCTGGCGCTGAAGAGGGACTGGTCCCAGAGCCGTCCGCACAGGATGTTTTCGATGCAGCCCCGGTAGGTCTTCTTCGACACCGGATCGGCGAGCAGGCCGATGGCCCGGTCGCACTGGTCCATGTTTTTTTGCAGGTAGTCGTAGACCTCGAAGGTCCGGCAATGGAACAGCGGGAAATAATAGAGCTCGCTTGCAACCACCCTGGCCTGCAGTTCCAGCAGGCCGGCCGTAATGATGATCACGGTGTCCTTGGGCAGCATGGCCTGCACGTCCTTGAAAGGCAGGACGGGGATGCCCCAGAGCGTCTTCTCGGCGATCTCGCGCGTGCTGTCGCAGACGCCGTAAGGCGTGGGCAGGAGCTTGCCGTCACCGCAGTACTGCTCGACGAAGCCCTTGAGCCGTCGCCCGGCGCCCCACAAGATGAGCTTTTTCCCCTGCAGGCCCTTGATCGTGTTGGCCAGGTAAGTCGTGTCGATCTCTGAAAATAACATGGGGGTCGCTCGCTAGAGAGGTTGATCGAGTGTTGCCTGGAACAGAGCCAGCGTGGCCTTCAATCGGTCCGCAAAAAAATCGAAATCCGCCTCGGTGGCGGCGTAGTTCGGCAGCAGGCGGATGGTGCGGCCGAGATTGCAATGCTGGAGCAGCAAGCCGTTCTGCTGCGCCAGCCTGCAGAACAGGTCGCCCGCCTGTTTGCTGTCGAGCCTGCCCGTGTCGCTCAGGTCGAATGCGCACATCAGCCCCTGGCCTCGGGGATTGCCGATAAGGGAGGATTCGGCAGCAATCGCGCCGAGTTTAGCCAGCAGGTAGGCGCCGGAGGCGCGGTTCCGCTCGAGCAGGCCGCGGTTCTCGATCTCGTCGATCAGGTGGGACACCAGGGCGCCGGCATATGACTCGTTCTGGTGGGAGCTGAAATACTCCATCGCGAACTTCGCATGCGGGACGGTATGGCCGTTGGCAATGACGCAGGAGACCGGGTAGCCCATCCCCATGGCTTTTGCGGACACGACGAAATCGGGCACGCATCCGAGCTGTTGATAGTAGAACCAGCTGCCCGTCCTGCCGAAGCCGGTCTGGCACTCGTCGAAGACCAGGAAGATGCCGTTGTCGTCGCAGAGTTGTCGGACCGCCTGGAAATAGCGGCGCGACGGAAAGTAGAATCCGCCGCCCGAGATGATGGGCTCGAAGATCGCCGCGGCAATGTCGTCCTTGCAATCGCCGATGGTCTGCCGGAACGCCTCGATGCAGCGGTCGGTTTCCGCTTCGTCGTCGGCATGGGCACGCGGCGCAGGCGTGACGTACGAGTGCTCGACCGGCGGCCGGATCCGGTCGCGCGACATCGAGTACGCGGCGCTGCCGTGCGTCAGTCCGTGATAGGCCTTGTCGAAGGCGATGACGCCCGGCTTCTCCTTGATGTGCTTCGCGTACTTGAGGCAGCATTCGACGGCCTCTGCGCCGGTCGACAGGAAGAGGATGCGGCCGTTCATCTCCGGGGCGCGGTCATGAATCTGCTTGGCGGCCAGCAGGACCGACCGGGTCAGGGTAGACGTGTCCGTGTCCTGCAGGGTCTGGGCGATCTCCTGCATCTTGCGGGCGACGCCGGGATCGGAGTGGCCCAGCACCGCGCAAAACTGGCCGCTGTTCAGATCCAGGTACTGGTTACCGTCGGCATCCCAGACGTAGCTGCCTTGCCCCCGCACCAGGACGATGTCGCGGAAGCTCAGCACGGGAAGCATGTAGCGTCCGTATTCGGCAAGCAGGGATGCGTTGTTGTCTGGCTGGCTCATGTCAGGTTGCTCAATGGAATCAAGGTGCGGGGGATCGATCGCATTTGTCGTCGATCAATGCAACCAGTCCGCCGACGGTTTTTGCCTGGTCGCCCAGCATGTCCGCTTCCGAGAACTGGATGCCGAAGCGCTCTTCGATGCGAAAGACGAATTTGATGAAGGCGAGCGAATCGATATGGCCGACGTCGAGGTACCGGTAGGCGGGCAGCGCGGCAGGTTCCGGGACCGCGCCCTTTTCTTCGAGCAGCTGCACGATGAAATCGTAAACGGCTTGGGACCTGGCGTTCGTCTGGTCGGGGCGCGTCATACCGTTTCCCATTTTCGTGTTTGCGCGGATCGGGAAATGGCCTCCAGGAAGCGCAAGCCCTCTTCCGATTCCTGGGCACCGTAGACGAACGCGTTGCGCGTCATGGCGCCGGATTGATGCTGGCGCAACTGGTCGGCAATATCGGCGTAGAGATTGGCGAAAGCCTCGATGAACCCGGAGGGATGGCCGGATTTGAAACGGTTGTAGCGCAACTGCCGGGCCAGGTCGGCGTCGCCGGACCCGCGGTCGATGAGCAGCCTGCGGCCGTCGGCCTGGCTGAACAGCAGATCCTCGGGCTGCATCTGGAACCACTCGGCGCTGGCGAGACTGCCGTAGACGCGTATGCGCAGGCCGTTGCGGTTGCCGAGCGCCGTTTTTCCGAACCAGGACTGTACCCGCAGGTCGTCCTCGTAGTGCGCAAGGCAATAGACATTGTCGACGATGTCGCCGAACTGGCCATAGGTGGCCTGATCGCCGATGACTTCGAGCGGCGCCTTGCCGCCGGTCAGGAAATGGACCAGATGGTGGGCGTGCACGCCGAGATCGAGCGACACCGTGGGAACGGCATGGTCCTTGAGACGCCAGGCTTGCGGCGCAGCCGCCTGCCGCAGGAAGCCTTCCTGGGGGATCTCGATCTGGATCTGCTGGAGGCGCCCCAGCTGGCCGTCGGCGATCATGCGGCGCAATTCGCGCACCATCGGGTAGCCGGAGTAGTTGTAGGTCACCGCCAGGAACCCATGGTTGCGGGCCACCGCGTCGTCGATGCTGCGGCACGCTTCGCTGGACACCGCCAGGGCCTTCTCGCAAATGACCGGATAGCCGGCATCGAGCGCGGCGATCACGCTATCCCGGTGATCCGGCGTCGGCGTCAGTACCAGGATGGCATCGAGCGATGACTTCTCGCTTTCCAGGAGCGCGTGCCAGGTGGCGTGCGTGCGCTCGGCCGGGATGCCGTACGTCCGCGCCGTCTCCTCGTTGACGTCGGCACGCCGGCTGAAGCACCCGCTGTCCACGCGAAAATGGCCGTCCAGCCGGCTGGAATTGTAGTGCGTGTAGCCCACGGCCGAATTCAGGGCGCCGCCGATGAAGCCCAGTCGCAGCGGGGGAAGTTGGGTATGCGCCATGCTTATCCTTTATGCAGGCCGGTTGAATAGGCCTGTCGCAGTGCAGGTTTGTCGAGTTTACCCATGGCGTTCCGCGGAAGCGCATCGACGACGAAGAAGCGGCGCGGCTGCTGGAAGTCCCCGAGGCGCTGCATGCAAAGCCGTTGCAGGTCGCGCGGTGCAGGTGGAGCGTCGGGCACATGGAAGGCGACGACCACGCCGACCACTTCGCCCAGCTGGTCGTCCGGCAGCGGAATGGCCGCGCATTCCCTGACTGCCGGATGGCTGGCGACCACCTCCTCGATGTCCTTCGGATAGATATTGATGCCGCCGCTGATGATGATGTCCTTGATCCGTCCGAGAAAGTACAGAAAACCCTCGCTGTCCATCCTGCCGAGATCGCCGGTACGGAAATAGTCGCCCCACATCGCGGCCTGCGTGGCGGCCGGCTGGCCATAGTAGCCGCTGAACAGCATGGGGGTGCGGCACACGATCTCGCCTGGCGTGCCCGGCGGCGCCGCCTGCCCGTTTTCGTCGAGGATCAGGACGTCCGTTCCGGGAATGGCGGTACCCACCGAGCCCAGTTTGCGGGACGCCGCGTCGGGTGCCAGATTGGTGGCAATGGCAATCTCCGACGCGCCGTAGCATTCGTGAAACGCGCAGGACAGGTGGGCCAGCAGCCTGGCTTTCGTTTCATCGTCCAGGAGCGCGGAAGACGACACCAGGCAGCGCAGCGACGGCAGCGTTTCCTGGCTGGCGATCAAGGCGTCCAGTATTTGCCTGAGCTGGGACGAAACCGCGATGGAAAAAGTCACGCCATGTTCGCGGACCGTGGCGATCCAGCTGGCCGGAGTGAAGTGCGCCATGACGATGCTCGTCCCCCCGGAAATCAGCGGCATCAGCACCAGACGTTGCGCCAGCGAATGGTAGAGCGGCGTGGCGGCCAGCGTCACGTCGTCCGCAGTGACGCCATACAATTCGGCAGCCGCTGCGGCGCGCAGCCGCTTGGTGCGCTGGCTCAGGAGGATGGGCTTGGGCTGTCCGGTGGAGCCGGAGGTAAGGACCATGAGATACGGCAACGCCTCCGGCAACCCGGGCGCGGTCCCGGGCATGGCGCGGCCGGTATCGATCAGCGCCGGCACGGATGTCCAGCCTTCCCGGACACCGCCGGCCACGACACGCATGCCGCCGGGCGGAAGACGCAGGTCGGCCAGATTGGAAATCGCGCCGGCCCATGCGATCAGATGCCGGACATCGGCGGCCTTGAAGGTGGCGGCCAGCGCTTCCGCGCCCAATCCCATGCTCTGGGGCACGATGACCGCGCCGAGGCGCGCACCGGCGAGCAGGGTCAGGACAAACTCGGCGCAATTGGGCAGCAGCACGCCGAGGTGGTCGCCCGCACGCACCCCGGCAATCGACAGGCCATCCGCCAGCGCATCCACATCCTGCAGCAGGTCGCGATAGATGTAACGGGCGTTGCCCACCACGAGCGCCAGCTTGTCGGGGCTGTGTTCGGCGGCATGCCGGAAGTGCCCATAGAGGGCGGCAGGGTGCGATGAAGTCAGCATGGGTATGCTAACGGGTGGAACGGGCGATAAATTGAAGAAAAGCCTGACTTGCCAGCGGAAAGCGTTCGCCGCTCGCCGAAACATACACCTCGTCGGCGAGTGTGTTCCGGGTCACCAGCGTGTTGGCGCCCACGAAGCACTGCCTGCCGATCCGGATATTGTCTCCGAGGGTGGCGTTGATGCCGAGGAAGCAGGCGTCCCCGATCACGGTCTCGCCCCCGATGGCAACGCCCGAATTGATCCAGCAGGCGTCGCCGATACGGCAACCATGTCCGATCGACGCATTGCTGGCAATGAAGACGCTGTTGCCGATCTGCGTATAGGGATGGATGGCGGCATGGTCGAGGATGATGGTGTTCTCGCCCACCGACACGCTGGCGTGGCGCACCACAGAGGCGTGGACATAGCTGGCGAAGGCGTAGCCCTTGGCCAGGCCTTCCCGGTACTTGCGGACCCGCAGGTCATTCATCTCCCGATAGCCGACGGCGATGATCAGGCAATGGTTTGCCGGCGGGTAGTCCGTCTCGATGTCATCGAACGGGATGACGGGAAGGCCTTCGATGAAGGGATCGGTCAGGACGGAGCGGTCGACCGTAAACGCCACAACTTCATATTCCAGTCGCGCGAACTCCAGAAACATGCGTGCCATCTGGCCATTGCCGTAGATGATCAGTTTTTTATTTCCCGACGCAGCGGTCATGCGCCCACCCTTTCCATGACGCTCTGTTCTACATGCATGACTGCGCTGCAATCAGCCGGGTAATGGTGTCGATCTGCCTGTCGTCCAGGTTTGGGTAAATCGGCAGGCACAAGATTTTTTCTGCGGCCTCGACCGCGACCGGGAGATTGTCAGGGTGCGCGGAGGGAAGCCCGCGATACATCGAAAAGTCTGAAATCAGCGGATAAAAATAACGGCGCGGGTGGATGCCGTTGTCCTTGAGTATCTGGTGAAGGCCGTCTCGACTGATCGGGTAGTCGGCCTCGACCAGAATCGGGAAATAGGCGAAATTGGAAATATCTCCCCGTTCCGCCGGCATGCATTGAATCCCCTTCACCGCTGCCAGGCGTTTGCGATAGGCCGCGTCGATTTCCCTGCGCCGCGCAAGCGCCTGGTCGATGTATTTCAATTGGAGCATGCCCAGTGCCGCATTGAACTCGCTCATCTTGCCGTTGATGCCGGGAGCGACGACTGCCACCTCGCTCACATGGCCGAAATTCTTCAGATGATCGATGCGCGTTTTGGTCTTGGCATCCGGGCAGACGATCGCCCCGCCCTCGAAGGTATTGAACACCTTGGTGGCGTGAAAGCTCAGCACCGACAGATCGCCATGCCGCAGGATGCTGCCGCCCGCGTCGCGCACGCCGAACGCATGCGCCGCATCGTAGATGACCTTGAGGTTGTAGTTGTCAGCGATGGCCTGGATGGCCTCGACATCGCACGGGCGGCCGTAGCAATGCACGGGCATGATGGCCGTGGTCTGCGGCGTGATGGCGGCCTCGATCCTCGCCGGATCGAGATTGAGCGTGTCGCGGTCGACGTCCACGAACACGGGCTTGATGCCGTTCCAGAGCAGGGAGTGCGAGGTGGCCACGAAGGAATAGGGCGTGGTGATGACCTCACCCGTGATGCGCAAGGATTGCAATGCCGTGATCAGGGCGATCGTGCCGTTGGTGAACAGGGCGATGTGCTCGACGCCCAGGTACTCGCCCAGCGCCTGTTCCAGTTGCTGATGGAAGGGGCCATTGTTGGTGAGCTGCTTGCTCTCCCAGATTTTTTCCAGGTACGGGATGAACTCGTCCAGGGGCGGCAGATAGGGTTGCGTGACGTAAATCTGTTCCGGATCAGTGCTCATCGATCAACCTTGGTATATCAATCGTTCGCTACAGGAAAACGCGCGTGTTTATATATCTATTATGGGGCGCCTGGTGCGGGCGTGACTTCATGAACGGCTCAGGCCGGGCAATCTGAAGCCGCACGCAGTCTGAGAGCAGACCCGATGCCCGATGATAATGGGTTCTTCGAAGGATTTGTTGGATCGGGAAGGCCAGACCGCTCGGCCCAGGCTTGCGGAAACGCTTCGCCTGTCCTGCCCCAGGCCCCGATGAAACGGGCATGCCCAATGCCGCAAGGCCCGCATCGCTGCGGGCCTTGCGGGTTTCAGGTGTCGGCGTTTCCGCCTGCCGGATCAATACGTGGCCTCGTGGACCTGCGGCATGCCGTCGTCCACCCAGCGGGTATAGCCGCCTTCCATGTTCAACACGTTCTTGAATCCCATCATCTGCAGCACGGCGGCCGTCATGGCGGAACGTCCGCCGGTGGCGCAGTAGACGACGATCTGACGGTCGCGGGCGGCGGCCAGTTCGGGCAGGTGCTTGGGATAGGCAGGGTCGGCAGCCGCCTCGATGATGCCGCGCGGCACCAGCTGCGCGCCCTTGATGTGGCCCATCTCGAATTCGCCGTGTTCGCGCACGTCAAGCAGCAGCAGGTCCTCTCTCGCATTGAGTTTGTCCAGCAGCGCCTGCGGGGTGATTTCCCTGACGCAGGATTTGGCGGCGCGGACGAAATCCATCAGGCTCATGGGCTGTTCGGGTTTGAAGGTGTTGTACATCGCGGGTGTTCCAGGATCGGGTTGTTGAAGGGCCGAAAAATATCAGATTGCGGCGCCGGGCACACTCATGCCCAGTACTTCGCCTTGTCCGGCAGCACCCAGCGCACGCCGCCGCGCGGATCTTCCTTGTCGCCGCGGTAGCGCGGGATGAGATGGATGTGCAGGTGCGGGACGGTCTGGCCGCCGGCCGGGCCGTGGTTGATGCCGATGTTGTAGCCGTCAGGCTGGTGGTGCTTGTCGAGGATGTCCTTCGCTTGTGCCAGCATGCTGAGCAGCGCAGTCTGCTCGGCTTCGGTGGCCTCGAACAGGGTGGCGACATGACGGCGCGGAATGATCACCGTATGGCCGAGCGAGACGGGAAACCCGTCGCGATAGGCCACGGTGAGTTCATCTTCGGCGACGATGCGGTGCGGGTCGAGCTGGCAAAAAGGACAGGGTTTGGTTTCAGGTGCGGTCATGCCTTGGATGTACTCGTATTGTTGGTGCGGGGTCGGGATAGGGCCGAGTTTAACCGATGCGTTCACGCAGACGCGGTTGGCGCCCTCATCGACAGGATCGCCCTGGCGCGACGCTACCCCTTGGGCAGGATTTCGTCCCAGGGCGGTTTGCTGCCGATCCGCTGGGCCAGGTATTCAACCAGGGCCCGGACTCGGTGCGGCACGTAGCGATTGCTCGGAAAGACCGCGTAGATTCCCAGTTCAGGCGCGCGAAACGCGGGCAGCAGGATATCCAGGCTATGTTCGCGTACCGCCGTTTCGACGATGAACGTGGGAAGATAAGTGATCCCGAGCCCGCCTATCGCGGCAGCGAGCAGGGCGTCGCCACTGTTGGCCTCAAGCCGACCGGCAACGGGAAACCACTCGGTCTTGCCATCGAGGCTAAAGGCCCAGCTCGAGCGCGTGGCGAGCACATAGCCGAAGCACTCATGCCGGATCAGGTCCTTCGGGTGACGCGGACGGCCATGGCGCTTGATATAGCCGGGTGCGGCCACCACGACGCTCCGGCTGCTGCCGATCTTGCGCGCCACGTCGCCCGGCTCCAGCCGGTCGGTGATGCGAATGGCCAGATCGAATCCGCCCTCGATCAGGTTGGTGCGACGGTCGCTGAATTCGAGCTCGATCGTAATCTCGGGATTCGCAACCATGAAGTCGCCGAACATCGGCATCAACTGGCGAATGCCGAAGGAGAACGGCAAGGTGATGCGGAGGTGGCCGCGCGGCGCTTGACTGTCCTCGGTCAGGCCGGCTTCGGCGGCATCCACCAGCCCGAGGATCTCGCGGCATTTTTCCAGGTAGGTGGCGCCGGCCGACGTGAGGCTCAGGCGTCGTGTGCTGCGGGCCAGCAGCTTCGTTCCGAGGTGTGCTTCGAGCGCCGCCACCTGCCGCGTCACCACCGAGCGTGCCACGTTCATCTGTTGCGCGACGGCGGAGAAGCTGCCGAGTTCGGCCACCCGCACGAAGAGCCGCATGCTGTCGAGTCGGTCCATGTATGCCTCTGTCTGATTGTTGTCTTGTGAGCAACAATAATTTGCCAAATGTAGCCTATTTCTCCAAGCCCGGCTTGCGTACAGTGAACCTATCGTCTCGTCTGCACTCAGGAGTTCAGATCATGAATCTCACCGCCCGCGCTTCCTTCTCAAGCCTCATGAAACCTGGCACGCGGCACGTTGCGCCGTTCGTCGGCCTGGCCGCCCTGCTGCTGTCGGCGGGTGCCCAGGCCATCGAATTCAACCAACTGCTGGCCGACAAGAGCGCAGTGAGCTTTGCATACAAGCAGATGAACGTGCCGCTCGATGGCGGCTTCAAGCGCTTCGACGGCCGGATCAACTTCGATCCGGCGAAGCCGGCGCTCGCCAAGGCTGAAATCGACATCGAGCTCGCCAGCATCGATACCGGCTCCGAGGAAGGCAACGACGAAGTGGCCGGCAAGCTCTGGTTCAACACCAAGCAATTTCCCGTTGCGCGCTTCGTGTCCACGTCGATCAAGCCGCTGGGCAACAATCGCTTCGAGGTGGCCGGCAAGATGAGCATCAAGGGCCGCACACTCGATACGAGAACGCCCGCCACGTTCAGGCAGGAAGGCAATCTCGGCGTGTTCGAAGGCAGTTTCGTGCTGAAGCGTGGCGACTACGGCATCGGCGAAGGCATGTGGGCCGACTACGGCACCGTCGCCAACGAAGTGCAGATCAAATTCCGGCTTGTTGCCGCTGCGGCGGCCGGCAAGAAGTAGTTCCGCTCACCAACCTTTCACCCAGGAGACTCACCATGAAGAAACTCGTCCTTGCCCTCGCCTTCGCTTCCGTCGCCGGCAGCGCCTTTGCTGCGCCGGAAACCTACGTCATCGACCCCACGCATACCCAGCCGCGCTTCGAGTACAACCACTTCGGCTACTCGAACCAGGTGCACAGCTTCGACAAGACCAGCGGCACGATCGTCTACGACAAGGCCGCCAAGACGGGCTCGGTGGACGTCACCATCGACGCGAAGTCGGTGAACACCGGCTATCCCCTGCTGAACGAGCACATCCAGGATGAGGATTTCTTCGATACCGCGAAGTACCCGACCATCACGTTCAAGTCGACGTCCGTGAAATTCGACGGCGACAAGCCGGTGTCGGTCGATGGCAACCTGACGATCAAGGGCATCACCAAGCCGGTGACCCTGACCGTCACCTCGTTCCAGGCGATGCCGCATCCCATCATGAAGAAGGACGCGATCGGCGCCAATGCGGTAACCAAGATCAAGCGTACCGAATTCAACATGGGCAAATACGCACCCTATGTGTCCGATGACGTGACCCTCGAGATCCCGATGGAAGCGGTCGCGGTCAACAAGCAGTAATCCGCCGCTGCCTCTCTGGCGGAGAAAGGAGTCCGATATGTCTCGCCTGCCCGTCGTGTTCGTGTCCCACGGCGCCCCCGATGCCCTGCTGAAGGCACCGGAGGCCGTGGCCTGTTGGCGCGATATCGGTCGGATAATCCCGCGGCCGACGGCGATTCTTGCGATTTCGGCGCACTGGGAAGCGCGCCAGGCCACGGCCAGCCTGTCCGGTGCGCCGGAAACCATTCACGACTTCTCCGGTTTTTCGCCGGCACTGCATGCCATGCAGTATCCCGCGCCAGGCGCGCCGGCGCTGGCCGAGCGCGCCGTCGCCCTGCTGTCCGCTGCTGGCACGCCGGCGGAGCTGCACCCCAGCCGCGGACTGGACCACGGCGCCTGGGTGCCGCTGTCGGCAATGTTTCCGCAGGCCGACGTCCCGGTCACGCAACTCTCGCTGGTGCGCAACGCCGGCCCGGCCGCCCATTTCGCGCTGGGGCAGGCGCTGGCGCCTCTGCGCGAGGAAGGCGTGCTCATCGTCGCCACCGGTTCGATCACGCATAACTTCGGCTGGCTGGAGTGGCAGGCGACTGGCGACCCGACGCCGGTTCCGCAGGCGAAGGACTTTGCCGACTGGGTCGCCGCACGCGTCGCGGCGCAGGATGTCGCGGCCCTGCTGGACTATCGTTCGGTCCCCCATGGTTCGGCGTCGCACCCGACCGAAGAACACTTCCTGCCGTTTTTCGTCGCCCTGGGCGCCGCGGACGGCGATCGGCCCACGCGCCATCAACCTCCCTTCACCTATGGCGGCCTCGCCATGGACGCCTATGTGTGGCGTGACCCGACGGAAGCCAATTAGCCCATTGCCCCCTTAAAGGAACCCATCATCGTGAGCATCTTGTTTTCTCCCATCACACTCGGCAGACAGGTTCTGGACAACCGCGTCGTCATCGCCCCCATGTGCCAGTACTCAGCCGACGAGGGTCGGGCGACCGACTGGCACCAGATCCACCTGGGACACCTGGCCCTGTCCGGCGCCGGCCTGATGTTCATCGAGGCCACGGCAGTTGCGCCGGAGGGCCGCATCTCGCCCGCCGACCTCGGACTCTGGTCGGACGAGACGGAGGCGGCGCTGGCACACGTCCTCCAGTCGATCCGCCGGCATTCCCCGATTCCTATCGCCATCCAGCTGGCGCATGCCGGCCGCAAGGCCTCCACCGAGGTGCCGTGGGCCGGTGGGCAGTCGATCGCGCCGGCCAGCGGCGGCTGGCAAACCGTCGCGCCGTCCGCCCTGCCCTATGCGGCAGACGACACCCGCCCGGCCGCCCTCGATGAAGCCGGACTCGCACGCATCTGCAACGATTTCGTGGCGGCGGCTCAGCGTGCGCAGCGGCTGGGCTTCAACGTAATCGAACTGCACGCGGCACATGGCTATCTGCTGCACCAGTTCCTGTCGCCCCTGTCGAATACCCGCGACGACCGCTACGGCGGCACGCTGGAAAATCGCATGCGATTTCCACTCGAGGTGTTCGACGCTCTCCGCGCCGCCGTGCCGGATGACACGCCGGTGGGCATCCGGATTTCCGCCACCGACTGGGTGGACGGCGGCTGGGATATCGAGCAGAGCGTCGCGTTCGCACAGGAACTGCAGCGCCGCGGTTGCGCGTTCATCGACGTGTCCAGCGGCGGACTCTCCCCCTTGCAGGAAATCCCGGTCGGACCGGGCTACCAGGTTGCCTTCGCCGACAGAATCCGGCGCGAAACCGGACTGCCCACGATCGCCGTGGGCCTGATCACCGAGCCCGAGCAGGCGGAAACGATCCTCGCCTCGGGCCAGGCCGACATGGTGGCGCTCGCTCGCGGTATGCTGTACGACCCGCGCTGGCCCTGGCACGCAGCGGCGAAACTCGGCGACCAGGTCGATGCGCCGAAACAGTACTGGCGTTCCCAGCCGCGGGCATACAAAGACCTGTTCAAGCCGGGATAAAACAGCCTGCCGGACCGGCAGCGGAGACAGCACATGAGCGAACACGACTTTCAAGGAATCGAATTGCTGCCCGCCACGCTGCCGGTCCGGCAGCTTTTCATTGTGCTGCATGGCGCGGGCAGGACGCCCGCGGACATGCTGCCGCTGGCCGACACGCTCGGTGCCGCCTTTCCCCAGGCCGCGTTCCTGCTGCCCGAAGGCATTGCCGCGTTCGACGGACACGACAGCGGCAGGCAGTGGTTCTCCCTCGATGGCTTGAACGACGACAACCGGGCCGCCCGGGTAGCCGCGGCCATGCCGGCGCTGCACGCGCTGATTCGACAGGCCCAGGACCGTCTCAAGGTGATGCAGCCGGACACGGCGCTGGTCGGCTTCTCGCAGGGCGCGATCATGGCGCTGGAATACGGCATTGCGCATGATGGCGGCGTCGGCCGGGTCCTGGCGTTTTCCGGCCGCTTTGCGACGCTGCCCGACCGGGCGCCCGAATTCACGACCTTGCACGTGCTGCACGGAAAAGATGACCCGATCATCCCGGTCGAGCATGCCTATGCCGCCTATGAACGACTCATGCAATGCCAGGGAGACGCCACGCTGGACGTGGCCTCGCCGGTCGGGCACGAACTCCATGCCGCCCTGATCGACCGCGCCCTCCATCGCCTGCAGACGTGCATTCCGCTGCGCACCTGGAAAAATGCGCTGAACGGCGCCTGACGCGAACGCATCGTGACAGCCGAGACGCCCAAGCCCACTTCGCCCTGGGCGCCCCTCCACAACCGCGTGTTCCGCACGTTATGGATTGCGTCGGTCGCGTCGAACATCGGTTCCTGGATGCACGAGGTCGGCGCCGGCTGGCTGATGACCTCGCTCGCGCCCAACCCCCTGATGGTGGCGCTGGTACAGGCCGCCACCACGGCCCCGGTCTTCCTGCTGGCGCTGCCGGCCGGGGCCCTGGCCGACATCGTCGACCGCCGCCGCTACCTCATCACCGCCCAGGTGTGGATGCTGGCCATGGCGGCCACGCTGGGCGTCCTCACCCTCGCGGGCCTGACCACCGCGCCCCTCCTGTTGCTGTTCACCTTCGCGCTCGGCATCGGCAACGCCATGATGATGCCGGCCTGGGGTGCGATCACGCCGGAACTCGTGCCACGCGCTCAACTCCAGGCAGCGATCGGGCTGAATTCCATGGGACTGAACGTCGCCCGAGCCGTCGGCCCCGCGCTGGCCGGGGTGATCGTGGCCGCCGCCGGGCCGGGCGCGGTCTTCGTGCTGAACGCCGTGTCGTTTATTGCCGTCATTGCCGCCTTGAGGCATTGGCAGCGCCCGCCCACGGCGAGTGGACTACCCGCCGAACGGCTTGCCGGCGCGGTACGTGCCGGTCTGCGCTATGCGCGCCATTCGCCCGAGTTGCGCGCAGTGCTCACTCGCGGCGTCGCCTTCTTCGTGTTCGCCAGCGCCTCCTGGGCCCTGCTGCCGCTCATCGTCAGGCAGGAACTGCACAGCGGCCCCGGGACGTACGGACTCTTCCTGGCCTGTCTGGGCCTGGGCGCCGTAGCCGGCGCCCTGCTGCTGCCCCATGCGCACGCCCGCCTCTCGCGCGACCGGATCGTGGCCGGCGCGACCGGGCTGTACGCCCTGGCCATGCTGGCGCTCGCCCACAGCGGGAACGTGGTTGCGGCCGGGACGGCCATGCTGCTGATCGGGGTTGCCTGGATCAGCGTGGTCTCGTCGCTGATGACCGCCGCGCAGACAGCCCTGCCCGGGTGGGTGCGCGCGCGAGGCCTGGCCTTGTTCTGGGTCGTCTACATGGGTGGGATGGCGGCCGGCAGTGCATTGTGGGGCCAGGTCGCCTCCTGGACGGGCATCCCGCTCGCGCTGAGTGTCGCCGCCGTCGGCGCACTGGTCGGGATTGCCCTCACCCGCTCGTACCGGGTCGGGCGGCATGATGTCGTCGATCTTTCACCCTCACTGTTCTGGCCCACGCCCATGATGGCCGGGGAACGCGAAAGCGACCGCGGGCCGGTCATGGTCACGGTGGAATACCGGATCGATCCGGCCCAGACCGAGGCGTTCACCCGAACCATGCAGCAGATCAGCCGGATCCGCCGGCGCGATGGCGCCTTCATGTGGGAACTGTTCTGGGACGTCGAACATCCCGAACGCATGGTGGAATGCTTCATGGTCGAATCCTGGCACGAGCACTTGCGCCAGCACGAACGGGTCACGGTTGCGGATCGGGACGTCCTGGAACAGACACGTACATTTCATCTCGGCAGCGAGCCGCCCAAAGTCACCCATCTGGTCGCCGGCAAGGCCCGGCCGGCCATGACATCGCGATTCCCCTTCTGAAATTTCGCAGGGCACCCCGTCTACGCGTCCAGGCAGCCTCCCGCTTTTGCTTGCGAGGCGACCTTCAGGAAGTTCTTGCACATATTAACGAGAACGATTATCGTTATGAAAACGTGAATGATTGTAGACACCCATGAAAGCCCTTGCCCTTGCCTGTTTGATGTTCCCCCTTGCCAGCCTGGCAGCCGATCTGGAAGCTACGCTGACGATCAAGGACCATCAATTCACGCCCAGCGAACTGAAAGTGCCCGCAGGCAAGAAGATCAAGCTGCTGGTCAGCAATCTGGATAGCACGCCGGAAGAATTCGAAAGCCATGAACTCAACCGCGAAAAACTGGTGGCCGGCAATGGCAAGGTCACGATCTATGTCGGTCCGCTCGCGCCCGGCAAATATCCCTTCTACGGCGAATTCCACGACAAGACCGCGCGCGGCGTGATCGTGGCGGAGTAAAGCATGTTCGGATCGGCCATCATCGTTTTCAGGGAAAGCCTCGAGGCCGCCCTGCTCATCGGCATCATCGCCGCCGCCACGCGCGGGTTGGCCGGCCGCAACCTCTGGCTCGCCATCGGTATCGGCGCCGGCCTGGGCGGCGCCCTGGTGGTGGCCGGATTAACCGAGACCATCGCCGATATGGCCGAAGGCGCCGGACAGGAACTGTTCAATGCCGCCATCCTGGGCATCGCGGTGCTGATGCTGGGCTGGCACAACATCTGGATGGCCACCCACGGGCGCGAGATGGCCGCACAAGCCAAATCGATGGGACATGCGGTCAAGTCGGGACAGCGGGAAATGTCGGCACTGGCCATCCTGATCGCTCTGGCCGTCCTGCGCGAAGGTTCGGAGACTGCCTTGTTCCTGTACGGACTGGCCGCGGGCGATGGCTCAAGCCGGGTTTCCATGCTGAGCGGCGGCCTGCTGGGCCTGGCGGCCGGCATCGGCGCGGGATGGGTACTGTATTCGGGGCTCGCCCGAATTCCGCTGCGCCATTTCTTCACTGTCACCAGCGCCCTGATTCTTTTCCTCGCAGCCGGCATGGCCGGGCAGATGGCACGCCTGCTGATCCAGGGCGACCTCATTCGCCCGCTCGCCAGCCCGCTGTGGGATTCCTCGTCCCTGCTGCCCATGGACTCGTTTCTGGGCAACCTGCTGCACATCTTCGCCGGCTACGAGGCCCGCCCCAGCGGCATGCAGGTGCTGTTCTACACGCTGACCTTCCTCGTCATCCTGTTCGGGATGCGCTGGAGTCGCCCCCGCATCCCCCAGGCAACCTGAAAGGAATCCCATGAAACGCAACGCAGTGTTGATTGCTGCGATGGGCATGCTGTATCTGCAATCCGCCCTCGCCGGTCCCACCGACTACGTCTACACGCCCACCGTGGAGAAAGGCGAGAAGGAGATCGACTTCAAGTTCGGCACCGTCGACAGCGCACCGCGCCAATCCATGGCCTCGCTGGGGTTGGGCTACGGCGCCAACGACTGGTGGTTCACCGAGGTCTATCTGAAGTATGCGAAGACCGGCGGCGACGGCGTCAAGTACGATGCCGTCGAGTGGGAGAACAAGTTCCAGCTCACCGAGACCGGAAAATATCCGGTAGACGTCGGCTTCATCACTGAGATCGAAGTGCCGAGCGACCACGACGAAGGCATCGAACTGAAAGTCGGCCCGCTCTTCCAGACCGAATTCGGCAAGCTGCAATTCAATGGCAACATCCTGTTCGAGAAGCGCTTCAACGCCGCCGTATCCAGCCCGACCGAAGCCGGCTACCAGTGGCAGGTGAAATACCGCTGGCAGCCCGCCTTCGAATACGGGCTCCAGGGCTTTGGCGGCACTGGCCCCTGGAACGACTGGGAAGCCTCCCGGGACCAGTCGCATAAGATAGGACCGGCCGTCTTCGGCAAACTGGCCACCGCCCACCACCATGCCATCAAGTACAACGCCGCCTGGCTGTTCGGCGTGTCGGATGCCACCCCGGACAATACGTTCAGGCTGCAGACCGAATACGAGTTCTAACAGGACAGTGTGCGCCACCTAGGAACGATGCGCACACTGCTCACATTTGCAGCCCCGGTTGTTTCGAAAGCGCTTTTTTCCATAACCTCGCCACAGACAACGGGGGACGCCATATGCGCCATAGCAATCCGAGGCTGCGTTGACTGGCTAATGCTGACTGGTTAGCGGGGAATCGAGTTGCGCCATGCCGAGAGCCGCCTGCTCGTTGGCAACGGCAGCGTACTTCATCACAGCTGCATCATCTTGTTGCTTGGCGGCTTCCTGGGCCTGGACTAGCGCACTGGCCGCTGTGGTCCACAACGCCTTTTTGGCTGTCGCCAGATCCACGCTAGACTCCGCTCGCGCCAAGGCTTCCGTGGCCTCGGCTGACAACACCGGCTTGCGGTTGTTTTCGGCAGCGCATACGCCGTATCCAAGCCCACCTACCACAAACCCGCTCCACACCAGCCAACCGATTGCAATACGACGTGAATTCATTTTTTCCTCCTGACAATTGCCCGGACGGCAGCATTCTGCCGCCCATGCTCGTTATTTCCTGAAAACCGATGACTTGAGCGGTAGACCATTGCTGAGATACGAATGGAAATACTCCAGATTGTTGTACTCTTCTCCACCGATCTCCATGGGCACCGCACGCACCAGCTGATTACATGCCGAGTAGCGCCGCTGCAGTGTGAACAAAGTGTAATCTCCACCTCGGAAGGCCGGCCAGTGCGTAGCCTGTCCCGGTAACATCGAGAGATATTCGGTACGCAGGATTTCACCGACATGATCTACGTGGCAGCTGGCGCAGGAAAAATTGAGCTGGCCGCGACGCTGATAGAAGAAGCGGCGACCAGACTCGAAAGCCGCCAGGGCGCCACCGCCCTTCACCTTGATGTTCATGAGCATGCCATCCGATAAAGTCCGGGCATAAGCGGTAAGCAGGCCCATGGTATTCATGTCAGCTTGCTTGTAGGGCGCTTCGCCATTATTGGTACGACACTGGTTGAGCGCCATTTCGAAGGTGACCACTTTTTTCATGGTTTCATCGTAGTAAGGGTAATTGCCGACTACATTCTTGCCACCTCCGGGAAAGCAATCGGCATACCGCTTGCCGTTGTTGAACTGGGTCTCCCACAACTGGCGGCCCTTGTCGATCTCGGACTCGAACGGCGGGAACGCCATCATGTTTTCATATTGCGCCTTGGCATCCGCGCTGAAGGCCAGCGCACCATGCACGTAGTCTTCGAATTTGATATCGGGGTATTTTTGCTGCACCGCCTGCACGCGGTTCAGCCGCTCCTGTTCCGGGGAGACGGACAGCGCTTCGGTACTGAAAGCCAGCATGCCCAGACAGGACAGCATCCATGTTGCTCGTTTCATGTTTCTTTTCTCTTTTAAAATCAGATGGCGGCCGGGCATTCACAGCCCATAAACGTAATCCACGACTTTGTTGATCTCCGCGTCGGTCAAGATCCTGTTCTTGCCGAATGGCGGCATGGCCGTGTCGGGGTTGGCGCGCGTAGCGTCCCAGATCTGTGCGTACAGATCTTTCCGATTCGGGAAACGTGCAGCCATGCCTATCAGCGGCGGGGCGATGTTGGTGTTGGTCACCGCTTTAGGCTCTCCGGGCATGGCATGACATGCCAGACAATTTCCCTTGCGGTTATCGAAAGCCAGTTCCTGCCCGGTTGGTTCCGGCTTGGATGCCTCCGCGGCCTGCGCAGAGGGGATGAATGTGGCAGTGAGCAGAAGGCTCAGGCTAGCTGCCGTGACGATTGCAATTTGTTTCTCCATCAGTCTTGCCCTGTCAGTTTTAATTAACGCCATAAAATTACGAACATTTTCTTCTCCCCCCGTACCGCGTGAGAAGAAACGGGAATAGATCCTGCCGGGGCGTAGCACCCTCGCCCGCGAAATGCGACTACCGCATGGCGCCGGGCTTTTCTCCGCTTTCACTCAAGGTATGCATATCGCAGGGGCCGGGCTTCAAATCAGGACAGGTCGTCGTGACATCGGTCGCCACCCCATTGACGTCGGCATGACTGAAATCGGCCTCATGCAAATTTGCGCCCATAAAATTCACATCGGTCAGATCGGCGAATAGGAAGCGGGACTCGTACAAATCTGTCCGGCTCAGATTCGCACCGGTCAGGATGGCCCCTTCCATATTGGAATATTCCAGCTTGGCCTCGGAGAAATCGGCACGAGCCAGATTGGCCATGTTTAGATTGGCGCGGCTCGATATCACTCGTTTCAGGTCGACGCCTTTCATATCCGCACCGCTCAGATTGGCCCCGCCGATGACCGCACCGCTCAGGTTGGCCTCAGTCAGTTTGGCTTGATAGAGCGTGGCGCCGATCAGATACGAACCGGCAAGATTGGCCCGGGACAGATCTGCGTGGGACAAATCAGCCCCCATGAGATTGAGACCAGCCAGATCAACCCCGGCCAGATCGCATTTCACGCAGGCATTGGTCGCAAGCAGTTGATCGCGGTTGCCCCTATGCTGCATGGGTGTTTGGGCAAAGGCCACGTGCACCATCCCCGCGCCTGCCACCAGGAATGCAATGCCTGTGATCAGGCCGGCCCGACAGAAGCGGGAATACCCGGGATGTGTCATCCGCATGTCTGCTCTCCTCTCCGGCACTAGCCGCCGATACCTGCCAGTGCCGGTAAGCACAGACCGTCATGCAGTTGCAGATACATCATGATTCCAGAACCGCGGCTCAATGCTTTCCCGCGTGATCCGCCTTCATGTCGCCCAGCAGATAACGAATTTGCAAAGGCTTCTGCCCCTTCATGGTCACGGTCAGGAGGATCCTGGTACCGGCAACAAGCCTGATCCGGGAATCTTTTCCAACCAGTTCGTTGGCGCCGGCCGGATTCAATTTCACCGTCATGGCTTGCGTGCCCGCGATGAAACGCAGGCTGGCGCTCGCGCCCTGGGTCGATTGGGGCGTATCGCCATGGTCGGTGACCCATACCTGGGCCTCGCCGTCCTTCACCACCAATTCGAAGTGGTACATCTCCGCCATGCGTAGCAAACCGCCGTGGTCGCCCTTGATGGTGGCCAGATATTCGTTACTGTGCGCCAGTGCCGCAGTCGGCAGGCCCAACGCAGATAACAGCCCCAGGCAGGCAATCCAGCGCCTTGCCGAGGCAAATGTATTCACGATTGTTCTTTGAATATTCATGCTCGTCTTTCAGTTCTTTGATAATCTTTTCATCGGATACCCCGTCGACGGCGATGCCGCCGACGGAGAGAACGAAACGTTCCGTTACACCGAAGTACTGCGCGAGAACTTCATGCCTTCCCAGCTTTCCGGTACCACGACGTGGTCGTGCATGCCACCGGGAACGGCAATACGGGCTTCGATCTTGTCGGTCTCGACGTTAAGAATCACCAAGCCGGACTGTCCGCCCTGGTTGCCGCTGTACACCGTAGTCATGTATTTGCCGTCAACCGAGCAGTCGCAGGTGTGGGGATCCGGGCCGGTATCCCACTTCGCGGTCACCTTCCAGGTTTTGGTATCCACCTTGCAGATGTAGCCATTGTTCGGCTTGCGCGCCCACATGGTGAAGTAGGCAAAACGCGAATCCGGTACGTTGCCCATATGCAGCGGCAGATATTTGTCGCCGAACCCTTCGACGAAGGCTTCCTTCTTCCATTTGAGCGGATTCTCATCGGTCGAACGGTAGATCGCGATGTTGTTCTGCAGCACGTTGTTACATGCACAGAAGTATTCGCCGCTCGTAATGAAGCCAGCCTCGTGCAAAGGCGTAAGCACAGACGGCACGGAGAAGGTCCAGGTGAAACCCTGTTGCCGGGTCAGCGGGAAATTGTCAGGCGCGCCCTTGGCGGTGGAAAGCAGCGCAACCACTTCCCAGGTGCGCGTATCGACGATCGCGCAGCAACCGAGGCGGCGAATCAGGATCGCCCCAAACGGCAGGGTCGGATGCCAGGTAAAGGCATCCACGAAGACCGCAGTCGGGTCGGCCGGCATCAACTCTTCGCCCAGCATCGCCTCGTGGGTCGTCTTCATGCCTTTGCGGCCCACGTAGTCGAACTTGCCGGTGGTGGCATCGGGGAAGATATGGCTGATGTGAAGCTGTCGCTTGACGGGATCGTAATCGGCACGGAAGGCCTTGACGATTTTCGGGTTGTCATCGATGGTGGTGATCAGCACCATGTCCTTCTGGCCATCCGCAAACGCGACATACTTGTTGGCGTTTTCGCCCACACCGATGGACACGTGCACCCCCAGCGACATACCCGTGGTCACGCCGATGTCGTTGACCACTTCGATGTGGTTTTGCTTGCCGCTACCGTCGTAGCGCATCTTGAACATCTTGAAATCGCCACGATCGCGCCATTCGGGGGAGTTCTCGTTGACATAAGGCGTCCCGGGCGGCTGCATGGTCTGGTAAAAGTCGAATCCCTTGTAAGGATCGGCCGAGGGCATGGCCGCGATGTGGTGCGGGATGGGCATGTTGACGCCCGCCAGGCCGTAGTTGTACCAAGCCAGGGTTTCCGGTACGGCGAGGTCAAGCGCCTGCACGTAGCCGCCGTACTTGCTCGGCAGCAGCACGACGTTACGATCGAATTTCTTGAAAAAATCGGCCTGCGCTTCGTTGAGCGGATCGTGGCGAGCCGCCAAGGCGCTCCCCGAACCCAAAACACCTGCTGCCCCGGCCATGCCGGCAGCGAGCGAACCTTGTATGAACTGCCTTCTGGAAATACTCATTAATTTAACTCCTTGCGTTGTATTGCTTTATGCAGACGCCCTAGCGTCGATTCAGATGTCGCCTTTCTTCCAGTCCTGCGGGCCGACGAAGACCTTTTCGATCGTGCCGTTGGCCGACAACAGGAAGCTGGTCGGCAAGCCGCGAATCCCCAGACGCGTAGAAACGCCTTTAGGGCTCAACACATCGTTGGGCGCCACATACATATCCCGCTTCAAGTTATGCTCCTTCTTGATCAGGCGCATGGTTGCCGCCGTGGAAGGAATCGCCTGCGTCGGGCCGCCCATCAGGTGCGTGCCCATCGTGTCCGCATTGATAAAGACGACGTTCGCGCCGCGTCCATATTTGTCCACGAATACCTCGGTCTTTTTCAGCTGTTCAACCGAAACCGGCACCGCAGAGATGAAAAACACCACCAGCGTCCGTTTGCCTGCCACCAGACTGCCGAGATCGGCCTTTTTTGCATTGGAGTCATAAATCTCGATATCAGTCGGCATTTTTGTGCCGACCGCCATCGGTTTGATGAACACTTCACCCCCCACCTGCTCGGCAGATGGGAAGGTTCCATCCTTACCATCCGCCAACACCACGCTAACGGGTATTGCAAGCAGCCCCAACGCGAAAAGAGCTGGCCCCGCCGTGCAAAGTGCAGAAACGACGCGTCGCTTCCCCAGCCCACCTGATACCGTTGTTGCCTTAGATTTCATCTGTAAATTCTCCTGTTGTTAAACCTTGTCGCACACCGACCTGAAATCAGAACCGGATGGCACACAACCGAACTGCCATCTAGAGATCTGGCGGCCAAACCACTCTCCAGAAAGCCCGCCCAACAAAGCTGCGACACCTTGTCGCGGTTGGTCTCTAGCACTTCCCATGCCAATTTAATTTATTATTTATTTTCAACAGGTTGAACACACGCCACCCCACTTTGTTTCAGTGAATGTTTCACGTTGAAAAAACTCGTCCGACCTGCGCAATCCCACATCACCCACGCAAAAAAACCGGTAGCGCAGGGCTACCGGTAAAGGAGGAGGAAATTGAGCGATTAGATGAGGCCAGACTTTCATCCACGGCTTAAGCAGCCATTGAATGGAAATGCAGAAAGCCTGGAATCAGCGCATCGTCAGTCTCTCTCTGGCGATCGTTGCGGGCTGAGCGCCCTCAAATGAATTGCGCTATATAGGGAAGGAATCGCTTGGATCGATCACGGGCAACCCCACAGACCGGAACAGACGAAACACTCACGAAGTGGCCGGACGCTTACATGCGCATATCGTTGTCCTGCTCGATTACACCACAGGCCACACGCGCACCGGAATTGCCGGCCGGATCGGAAAAATCGTCTTCTTTGGCGTGAATGACGATCGCGCGATTGACAATGGAATTGAGGCCGATCAACGCCAGACTCACACCCGGCACGTCCACGCTCACGTTGGCGACGCCGTTCCGATCCGCTTCAATATTGCCGAGGTCGCCCAGATGATGTGCCTCGCCGGAGGGCGCGCCGTGGACCCCGCCAGAAGGCGCGAAATGACCGCCTGCACTCATTCCATCCGGTGAATCACAATTGCCGTTCACATGAATATGGAAACCGTGTTTGCCCGGCGTCAGGCCCGCCACGCTTCCTTTGATCAGCACGTTACTGTTGTCATGTTGAACCAGATGCAGCGTGCCATTCACTTGACTGCCTGAAATGGCCACCAGTTCTGCCGTCGCATTCGAGCCTCCATGATTGTGATCCATGGGAGACGCCACATGATGGCCATGGTGGGAATGCTCTGCCGCACCAGCCTGCCCTATCGCCCCAAGCAGCGCGGCAACGGCGATCCGACGCATATAACGGGTTTCAAGTCTCCCGTTCCATCTGTCCTTCATCAAATACTCCTTGTCATCGAATTGAGTGTATCCAGGGCACCTGTTCGTGCACTGCAGGAGGCGCAGGCCATTTCCGTTCCCGCCCTCAGCAGCTTGCTACGTATGGATTTGAACGATGCGCCGAGCGGGTTCGTTCCATTGTGAAACGAGCCCGTCCGGCCATCAGAACCCACCACTGGCCAAGCTATCCAGAATGGCGCGCAAGTCATCATCAAACTGCTTGAGGGTTGCCCTGCCTTCGTCTGTCAGATTCTTGTCGTTGGCAAGCAAGCTCAAAATATGGGCCGGACGCTGCATCATGACCGTGGTCTTGCCGTCATGCTCGATGAGCGCCAACCGGCATGGCGCAAACATCTCGAAGTTGGGCACATGATGGGTGACGGTGTAGGCCTTGGTCAGATTGCAGAACTCGATGAGCTGAAGCGGCGGCGCATCGATCCCGCGCCCCTGCAGGCCTTCCTGCACATTGAGCACGTTGATGATGGCGTAATTCCTGGCTTCGAGTTGCGAGATCAGCATATCGCGCACGGCCGCAATTTTGTCTGCCACGGTCACTTCGAACTTGAGCTCGGTTGCCACTACATGGGGTTCATCGGCCATGGCCGATGTCGCTGGAAAGATCGTCAGCAAGCCCAGTAAAAATAGCGTGCGACTGTTGCGTTTAACGCGGGAAAAAAACTTCATCACCTTCTCTCCTGTTTGTTTCAAACAACAGGCCGTGAATCGGCCCTGCCGAACTTGAGCAAACAGCATGCCAGACGATGCGGGACACTATTCGCGCCGGCTTGGCGTGAACTGGAGATTGAATTCGCGCATCTTGCGCCACAGGGTGGTACGGCCGATACCCAATTCACGCGCAGCCTCGCCGATATGCCTGGCACGCCGCAAGGCAGCCTCGATCAACATGCGCTCGGTCTTGGCAAGGCTGCCCCCCTCTCCTTGCGGCAATGGGGCGGGGACATCGGCCTCTGATATGTTGCCCAGATGCTGCAACAGATCTTCTGGCAGGGCGTTGATATCGATCACCCCCTGCTCGTCAGCGAAAACCACCATTTGTTCCACGAAGTTTTCCAACTGGCGGATATTCCCCGGGTACGGATAAGCCTGTACACAGGCCAGGGCGCGCGGCGTCAGACTGAGTCCGCTGCGCTTGTACTTGGCACTGTAGACTTCGAGAAAACGCGTCAGCAACCGCTTGAGGTCCTCGCCTCGCTCCCTGAGCGGCGGCAGATGCAGCCGGATACCATTGAGGCGGAAATACAGATCGGAACGGAAATGTCCACGTTCCATGAGGCTATCGAGCACCTGATTGGTGGCAGAAATCACCCGGATATCCACTTGTTTGCTCTTGTTCGATCCCACCCGGCGGATCTGCCGCTCCTGCAGTACGCTCAATAGCTTGGCCTGCATCGCGGGCGACAGGGTATCCACCTCGTCCAGGAAAATGGTGCCGCCATCCGCTTCCTCGAACAGACCGGCACGAGAATCGGTCGCGCCGGTGAAGCTGCCGCGCACGTGGCCAAACAGTTCGCTCTCCAGAAGCTGCTCCGGTAGGCTGGCGCAATTGATGCTGACAAAGGCATGCTCGCTGCGCGCGCTTTTCTCGTGGATGAGTCGGGCAACACGAGTCTTTCCGGTGCCGGTCTCGCCGGTAATGAGCACGCTGATGTCGGTGGCTGCCAGCCGTTCCGCCTTGATCAGGGTCGCGCGCATCTGCGGAGTATCGGCCACGATGTCGTCTGCCTCGCGCGACTCCGCCGTGGGAGGGCTCCGCATTGCGGTGGCGTAATTGCGCAATGCCTGGCTGGCATGGATTTTTTCCAGAATATCGTGTTCGCTGAACGGCTTGGTGAGGTAATCAAATGCGCCCAGGCGCATCGCATCGACTGCCGATTCGATGCTGCCATAGGCCGTGATCAGGATCACCGGCAGGTGGGGCTTGATCTGCTTGATCTCGCGCAGCAGATCAATTCCGGACATGTCATCCATACGCAAATCGGTAATCACCAGATCGTATTCAGCCTGGCTCAAGATCGCCAACGCCTGGCTGCCGCTTTCCGCCTCGCTGGTGTCGAAGCCGGCCCCCAGCAGCATGAGCGACAGGCTACGGCGCAGGCTTTTCTGGTCGTCCACCAACAGGATATGAAGAGGTTTGCTGCTCATGCCATCGCTATCGTACGGTCAAGGGTTGCGTCGACCGGCTCGGGCAAGGGTACGCGCACATAAAACCGGGTACCATGCCCCATCTGGCTTGCAATGCGGATACGACCGCCCCACTCCTGCACGAAGCGCTGCACGATGGCGAGCCCAAGCCCGGCACCATGTGAGCGCTGGGTATAAAACGGCTCGAAAATCAGCTTGCGCTCCAAGGGGGGGATGCCCTTGCCAGTATCCGCCACGACCAGCAGAAACCAGCCGGGATAGACGCGTACCGTGGCATACACATGGCCCCGGCCATGAATGGCCTGCGACGCATTGAGCAGGAGGTTCCACAGAACGACTTCCAGACCATCCGCATCGAACAGATGGGACATGGCATTGCCCGAGATACCCGCTTCCACTTCGATCATTTGTCCCTGTTGCTGGACATGACGCTCCAGTGCTGCACACACCTTGTAAACCAGCGCTTCCAGTACCACCGGCTTGTTTGCCATCACACGCGGCTTGCCAAACATGAGGAAGTCGCGCGTCAGATTATCCAGCCGCGCCACCTCGTCCTGGATGATTTCCAAGGCATCGCGGCTTCGGCCCTCGTTACTGCGTTCCGCCTTCAACACCGCCAGGCAATTGGTAATGGCCGACAGCGGATTGCGTACCTCATGCGCCACCGAGGCAGCCATCTGGCCCAGCGCTGCCAGGCGTTCCGCGCGGATTTTGTTTGCCTCGGACAGTTTAAGTTGCTGGTTGATTTCGGACAATTGCTGGTAGCTATGGGCATTGTTGATTGCAATACGGACCTGGCCGGCAAGTAGTTCCCCCTTGGCCAGGGTAGCCTCGCTGAATTGCACCCGCTCCTTGCGTATCAACACCATGGCGCCGATCAGGCGTTCTTCGTCCAGTAGGGGAAACAGCGCCATCGCCCCCCAATGGCAACTCAATGGCTGTTCTGAAACCCATAACGCCTGACTGTCCGGCCACAGCATGGCACGTGGGCGGAAGTGGCCGTCGATATTATTCAGGAGCCGTGCGCATGAATGGCCGTCACGGCACCAGGCCTCCAGTTCAGCGGTACAAGCCTTGTCGCTGTCGGCAAACCATCGGGCCGCCAGAGTGAAGCGCCCGGGTTCCTTATCGCTGGGAAGCCAGACCAGCGCCCCTTCACTGTCCAGCAGGTCGGCGATTTCGCTGCACACCGATTCAAGCACCCGCTTGAGGTTCAGGGTTGAGGTCATCATGGCCGATACTCGTAGCAAAGCGGCCCGGAATTCGTTGGCGTCAAGCCAACGATGGTAAAGCAGTGCATTGTTGACGATCGTGCCAATCTCCGCCGCCAACGCCTGCAACTGGCCCATGCGCTGGCGCAAGTGCTCACGATCTTCCATGAGCAAGCGAAGGTGACCGATCTCCTGGCCGCTCGCGGTGAGCGACAGGCAAACCGACTGATCGACCGTGCCGGAAGAGCATTCGTAATAGCTTCCCCCCGACTCCCTCACCAACTGACAGCTTTGCCCAAAACAGGTGGCGTTCGACGCCTTGGCCCGGATGGGCCAGTGCGATCCCAGTTGGGGCATATGTCGCTCGAACTCGTCGATTTCATCCGCCGGGATGCTCAGGATCAACTCGCCACAGGGGATACCCAGCAGTTGGTTGACCGCACTGGACACCACATCGAGCGCATTGTTGAGATCGGGCGAGGTCATCGCCTCGCGCGCCATGCGATTGCGTATCCTGAGTTCCTGATTGACGTTTCTGATCCTGCGTTGGGTGCGATGCAGCCGCCGGTTGGCGCGCATCAGAACATGGCGCGAGCGCTCAATGGTATTGAGTGCCAGCAGGAAACCGACCGACACCGTGACCATGACGCCCAGATAGAACATCATTTTGACCCCGTGCCACCCCCACCAGATGATGTCCCATAGTTTGGAGAAGTTGAACAAATAGGCACTCTGCGCAAACACCAACAGCAGACTGGCGATCACCAGTGCAAGGCTTTTCCGATACTTCCGGTAATAGCCGTAAAAAGCAACGGCATCGAGCGCATAAAGAAAGCTGGCCAGGTAATGCACGCTATGCGTGGTCGGCAGAAAACTCAGAGAATTGGGGTAGGTGCCTGACATCAGGTTCGGAATGAATATCTGATACAAGACTGCCACCATCAATACGACCAGCCCGCCCACTCCCACTGTGAGCATATCGCTGTGAGTAGGCCAGCGTTTCCGATCTGAGAAAATATGGGCCACGATGCCGGCCAGGATCAGCCCGCTTCCAGACAGGGAAGAGACGGTATGGTAGGCGACGAAATGGTGCAGTTCCGGGCCCGGATTGGACCAGGCATGCAGGATGTCCATGACCCCCATGGACAGGAAAGCCATTCCGAAAAATGCCCCACCATAGCTCTTTTGTCTCGCGCTCACGGCCAGAATCATGCCGGCGATCATCAGTGCCACAAAACCGCAGAATGACTCGATCAGCATGTGGCTCTTGATCTCGACAAACTGCTGCGCAAGCAGATGAGGAGAAAGATTTCCAAACAGCAGGATCGGGAGTAAAAGCAGGAACACCACCCACAGCATCACGCCGGTCTCGAGCAGGTTGCCCGCCCGCTCCGATTCAGGCAGCCCGATTCCACGTTCCATTCGAAAAAATTTCACCTGCATTGCGTTTGCTCCAGCCTTGGCGGCCGTGGATAAACCATCTACTTCATGTTAGGTCAGCGCAGTCCGGACGAGGATTATCGGCTCACAATCCGCTCGGCACCAGCCAGCCCTTGCGGCGGCTGGCCATCCAATGGAAGAGCGTCGGGATCACCAGCAGATTGAGCAGGGTCGAGCTCAACATGCCACCCAGCAAAACAATGGCCAGCGGCCGTTGCAATTCCTTTCCAGTGGGGTCGCCCAGAATCAGTGGGATCACAGCCAGTGCGGCTGTAAATGCCGTCATCAAAATAGGGACCAGGCGGTCCACCGACCCTTTCAAGGCGATTTCTCCGGCATTGAGATCTGGGCGCATGCGAAGCAGGGATTGATAGCGGGATATCAGTAGCAGGCTATTGCGGGTGGCCACACCGAAGAGGGCCACCATGCCGATCAGCGAGGATACGTTGAGGGTCTCTCCGGCCAGTGCGAGTGCGAATACACCGCCGATCAGGGCCAAAGGCAAATTGAGCATGACCAGCGATACCAACGACCAGCTCCGGAACGCCTGATACATGACGACCGACATCAACAGTATTGCGGCGGCGGACGTCACCAGCAGAGTGCGGGATGCACGTTGCTGACCCTCGTAGTCGCCGCCAAACTCAATACTGTAGCCAGGCGGCAACGTAAGCTTGTCGCGAATGCGGTCCTGGGCTTCCCGTACCACCCCGTCAAGATCGCGTCCTTCGGTGTTCCATTGCACCACGGCGCGGCGTGCGGCCCCATCGCGGTTGATCATGTAAGGCTCCTGCACCGATTTCAGCTCGGCCACTTCACGCAATGGAATGACTGCACCGCCAGGTGACATCAGCGGCATTTCGCCCAGAGTCTGGATATCGCTGCGGGCTGCTTCGTTCACACGCATGAAAATATCGAAGGTACGGTCCTGTTCCAGAACTTTGGATACCGCCACCCCATTGAACGCGGCACTCACCTGGGTAACGACCGCACCCGGGGTGAATCCATAGGCGGCTGCGACGGCCCGATTGACCCGGATATCGACACCCGGTACCAAAACCATCGGCTCCATCTGCAAATCCACGACGCCCGTCACGCCCTTCACCGCTTGATAGACTTCCTGTTGCTTCTGCTGCAGCACCTCGAAATCCTGGCCATAGATCTTCACTGCAACCTGGGCACGCACCCCGGACAGGATCTCCGACATACGGTGGGTGATGAACTGGGACACATTGACCGACATGCCTGGAATCTGCGCCAGCTTGTCACGGATGCGCTGCATCACCTCGGGCACGTTGCGGGTACCCGGCTTGAGCGCAATATCGAACTCGCTGAAATTCACTGGCTGGGCATCCTCGTCCAGACGCGAGCGTCCGGCACGCTGGGCAAGGCTGGCAATCTCCGGCATATCGCCGATCAATTGCTCGATCTTGCGGCCCACACGCAAATTTTCCTCCAGTGACGTACCCGGCATCAGCGTGGTCGCGATCACCAGGTTTCCCTCGTGGAAGGCGGGAATAAAGGATCGGCCAAGGGACGGAATCACCAGGATCGCCGCGACCAGGATCAATGCGGACATCGCGGCCGTCGGCAAGGGCCGATCCAGACAGGGTTTCAATACCTTCTCATAACGGCTGAGCAGCATGTCGGAAATGGGGCTCAAGCCATAGCTCTGATATTGCGGCCGCCGCCCCATGAGGTAGTAACTCAACACCGGCACGAGCGTGATGGCAACCACAAGAGAGCTGGCGATGGCCGCCAAGTAGGAGATCGCCAGCGGTCGGAAGATACGGCCTTCGATGCCCTGGAGGAAAAAGATTGGGATGAAAGCCACGACAATCACGAAGGTGGCGAACACCACCGAATTGCGGATCTCACGCGAACCTTCGTAAACAATCTCCAGTGCAGGCAACGGCTCCGCCGCCTGCTTGTTTTCACGCAGGCGGCGCAGAATATTCTCGACGTCGATGATGGCATCGTCCACGACTTCGCCAATGGCGAACACCAGCCCCCCCAGAGTCAGGGCGTTGATTCCGATGCCAAAGAGCCACAGCACCAGCACACCGGCCATCAGGGAAACGGGAATGGCAATCAGGCTGATCGCAGTGGGACGCCAACGGAACAGGAACAGCAGCAGCACCAACGCCACGATAAGGGAGGCGTCGAGCAATGCGCCTCGCAGATTGGCGATGGCGGTCTCGATGAAACTTGCCTGGCGGAATACATCGGGAATCAACTGAATATCCGCGGGCAGGCTGCGCGCCAGATTGGCCAGTGCCTTCTCGACGTTGTGTGTGGTTTCCAGCGTGTCCGCGCCCCACAGCTTGGAGACGGTTCCGATCACGGCCGGGCCACCGAAGATCTGGCCATCGCCTCGTTTGACCTCGCTCCCAAAGCGCACTTCCCCCACATCCTCGACCCGGATCGGCTGTCCTTCGCGCATGGCAATCAGTGTCTCCGCCACATCACGGAGGCTCTGCACCCGGCCATTGACACGAATGAAATATTCCTCCTCGCTGGTGGGATAGACAAACCCTCCGGGCGCCACCAGATTGGCGCGACGCAGGGCCTGCATCACGTCTTCGCTGGATACGTCGTACTTGCGCATGCGAATGGGATCAAGCATCACCTGGTACTGCTTCACCCCGCCACCCACGGCCACCACGGACGCAACCCCCGGTTGGGCCAGCACCCTGTTGCGAATATCCCAGTCCGCCAGCGTGCGCAACTCATGTTCGCGGTTCTCGCCAGACCAGTCGACCAAGGCGAACTTGAGCAGCCAGCTCACTGCTGACGTGACCGGCATCAATTGGGGCGCTTGGGCCGACTCGGGCAGTTGGCCCTGCACCAGTTGCAAACGTTCCTGAATGATCTGGCGGGCACGGTAAATATCGACACCCCATTTGAATGTGATCGTGATGCGCGACAGGCCAACCGACGAGTTGGATCGGATTTGATCGATATACGGGGCTCCCTGCAGGACGATCTCGATCGGCCGGGTGACCAGCCCTTCAACGTCTTTCGTCGAGTATCCCGGCACTTCGGTCTGGATCTGCACCTGCGGCGGCGCAAATTCCGGGAATACATCTACCGCCATGTGCAGTGCGGCAAAGATCGACGCGCCGGCCATCAGCACATAAAGCAACACCACGGCCAGCCGGTTCTTGAGGGACCACTTGATTGCCCAATCAAACATCTTCGTTCATCCGTCTCAGTGATGGTGGTCGCTGTCTGCTACGCTGGCATGATTGCCGGACATGCGGTACACCCCTTCCAGAATCATCTTGCCGTCGACCACCACCCGGTCGCGCGGGTCGACACCCGCCACCTGGAGCCAACTCTCCGTTTCACTCAATACCGCCACCGGCTTGCGCAGATAGCGTCCGGGTGCAGCTTGCACGTACACGACCGGATCCAGCTTCTGACCCAGAACCGATTGGCGCGGCACCCAAGTTCCCACCTGTCCATCCAGGACAAGCACAAGCTCCACCGTCTGGCCGGTGGCCAGCCCAGGCACGCTGCGCCCCAGATCCAACAGGAAACGGGCACGCTGCGTCCGGGGATCGATACCCGGCACCACCTCGGCTATCGGACGCTGCATCTTCACGCCGCCAGGCAAGGCGACCTCGACCTTGATGCCAGGCCGAAGCAGGGTCTCCTGGCCGGCATAGACATAGCCTTCCACCCACAATGACTGCTTGCTGGATACCATGCGCGCCACCGACTTTCCTATCACCACGAACTGCTTCATGGTGCGGTCGCCTGCATTGACCAGCGATCCGGGCTGCACGAACAGGTCGGTAACGAATCCGTCAGTGGGCGCCTCCAGGATGAGGTGTTCCACCACCGTTCCCTTGTCGATCAACGCGGCGATCTGCGGATCGGTCATCCCCCACCAGCGCAGGTTTTCCTTGGCGTCCTTGAGGTAATTGGGCAGCCGCCCCTCCTCGCGAAGAACCTGAAGCCGCTCCTCGTTTTGCAGGAATTGCAGATACCCCTTCTGGGTCGTGATGAACTCGGGATTGAAAATGGACACCATCGGCTGCCCCTTTCTCACGCTGTCGCCGGGGCGCACGAAGACCTGAACAATCTGGCCGCTGACGACAGTATTGACATCCAGAACTGCCTCGGCATTGGGCACGACCTGGCCGTAAGTCTGCAGCCGCTTGGCAGGGGCATCGGCCCTGACCGCTGCGAGCGTGATAACGTCTCCAATGTCACGCACGCCCGAGGGCAGCCTGACCTCGCTGGCTTCACGGCTGCGTTCAATGATCTGTTCGAATACCCCAGAGTCGCCGTGCGCATGAACCAGGGCGGGCATACTCAGCGCAAGCAAAACAATGGGAAGCGCCAATACCACCTTAATGAACATGCGCGTCCCCCGAAAAACTGACCGTAGCCACCCCCCCATTCAGCAGCCCCAGATGCTCAGGCTCTCTGAAAACCTGTAACCGCACCCACTGCCTCTGATTGACCGGGTTCACAAAGGCATACACACGCTGCACCTTCGCGGCCACCGCTATCCGCCCCTTGGCTGGATCGTTCACGTAGACCGTCGCTGACTGTCCCGGCTTGACCGCCGAAGCCTCACTTACCGGCAAACTCGCTTCCACCACGATTGCGCCAGGCTGAGCGATCGTGGCGATCGTGGTGCCACTGGTCGCGTATTGGCCGCCCTGTGTTCCGGCATTGAGGATCTGGTTATTGACCACATTCAGGCTATACAGGTAGCCTGAGATCGGGGCCTTGATCTTGATCAGCTTGAGCGGCTGGCGCGTTGCTTCCAGACGTTTGATATCCTCCTCCGACATACCGCGCCAGAGCAGATTCATGCGCGCATCGACCATCTTCTCTTCGCTGGTCATGGAAAATGCCCGGACAGCATCCATGTTGGCAAACAAGCCCAGATAGGTAGCCTGCACTGTCTCCAGTTCGGCGCTTTCTATCTCGCCCAGCACCTCGCCCCGGCTCACTCTTTTCCCGACGTACACGTTGCGGAGATTGGCCATGCGAGCGTTGATCTTGATTACCACACTCACCATATGACGGGGATCGATCGATACCTTGGCCGGATAAAGCTTCGCCGGCTCCGCCTCCGTCTCTTCATCGTCATGATGATGGGCTGCGGCAGGCGCGCTAAACATGGACGAATCGGAATGCGCCCATGCCTGCTGTTGCAGACCAGTCAATAGACAAAACAACGCAGTGCAACCAATGATGGCGGGCAGCATGATCAGTATGGGCAGCCGTTCCAGAATGTACCTCCCAACCCGTCAGCAATGACTGTGCCACTATCCTCACCCCCGCATACGCGCCGTAGTGAGCCCTCATTCCCCCAATCGGCGTTTCATGATGTTTCAATACGGAACACCAATGGCTTGACCCGCGTTCTCTGGAACAGTCCCGGCACGCAGGCAAGGAAATGTTCCGGCTTCCCGCCCATACATAAAATGGCCCATGGCATCGCGTGCTCGTCGTTATTGCAACTAAGATAAAGACATTAAATCGAATAGGGATTAGCCATGGTTTTCGCCAACCGCCATCAGGCAGCCGAGCGTCTCGCGACAGCCTTGGCCTCGTACAAAGGCCAGCACCCCCTGATTCTTGCCATCCCGCGCGGCGCCGTACCGATGGGGCAGCAACTCGCGCGGGCCCTCGAAGGCGAGCTCGATGTAGTACTGGTGCGCAAGCTGCGCGCCCCCTTCAATCCTGAATTCGCCATTGGCTCGATCGACGAATCGGGCTGGACGTATGTGGCCGACTACGCGGAGTCGGTCGGCGGCACGCCTGCCTATCTCGCGCAAGAAAGACAAGCCCAGCTCGACGTCATCAGGAAACGACGCGTGCAGTACACGCCGTTGCGCCCACCGATCGACCCCGCCGGACGCATCGTCATCGTGGTCGATGACGGGCTGGCGACGGGTGCAACGATGATTTCCGCGCTGCATGCGCTGCGCGACAAGAAACCGGCACGCCTGATCTGCGCGGTACCGGTGGCACCGGCCGACACGGTGGAGAAGATCCGCCCCTATGCGGACGAGGTGGTGTGCCTGTCGACGCCAATGTCTTTCCAGGCAGTGGGGCAGTTCTATACGGACTTTCCGCAGGTGGACGACGCCGAAGTCGAGGCCATCCTCAAGCAGGCTTGAGCGTCAGCGCGGCTTCACGCGCACACCCTCACGGATCGTTTCGTCCGGATGGGCCACCACCCGGTCGCCGGCCTTGAGTCCTGACAGCACCTGGGTCGCCAGCCCGGCGCGCTGGCCGATTTCGACCGGCGTCAGGCGGGCGCGACTGCCCTCCAGCCGAAACGCCGCCCAGCCCTCGCCGTTGCGGAACAGCGCGCTGCTCGGCAGCTGCAGCACGTCCTTGCCTTGCCACAGCACGAAGCGCGCTTCCACGCGATAGCCGTCGCCGAGCCGCGCCCACGCCTCACGCGGCGAGGTGAAATCGACGATGACGCGCACCCGCTGCTCCTCGACGCCGAGCGCGGAGATCTTGGTGAAGCCGCCCGGTTCGACGACGCGCACCCTGCCCTCGATCGGCGGGTTGCCGCCCCAGCGGTCCAGAACCACCTTCGAGCCGGTTGCGATCTTCACCGCATCGGTGGACAGCACCTCCACCTCGGCTTCCAGGCTTTCGGGATTACCGATCTCGAGCAAGGACTGGCCGGCCGCCACCGGGCCTTCGCTTTCATGCTGCACCCTGAGCACGCGCGCGGCCACCGGTGCCTGCACCTGCAGTGCCTCGGCCGTGCCGCCGCGCTGCAGCTGCGCAGCGCTGGCGGCCGCCGCGCGCGCCGTCTCCAGATCGAAACGCGCCACCCTGACCGCGTACTGCGCAGCCTGTTCCGCGGCGCGGGCGCGGGTTTCTGCGGTGCGGGCCGCATCGAGCGCCTGGGCGGACACGAAATTCGACTGCCGCAGCGACTCGGCACGCACGCGTTCCTGCTGTGCCAGTTGCGCCGCGGCCGCGGCGGCACGCGCATTTTCCTGCGCGGCCGCCAGCGCGGCCTGCGCGGCGCTCACCTGCGCCTGGGCCTGCACGCGGGTGCGCGGATCAAGCGCCACCGGACGCGCCGGCTCGATCACCGCGAGCACCTGGCCGGCCGCCACCGCATCGCCGGCCTTGAGGTCGATGCGCCGCGCGTAGCCGGCCACGGGCGCCGACACCAGGTAGCGCTCGCGCACACGGGTCTTGCCCTCCTCCTCCACCGTCACCGTGAGCGGCGCCCGTTTCACCTCGGCGACGTCGACCGGCACCGCACGCGGCATGAAGCCGATCGCGAGGCCAACCACCACCAGTGCGGCCGTGGCGAGCATTCCGATTTTTGCGCGTAGACGCATGTTCCGTTGTTGTCCTATTCGCGTGTTTTCAACACCGCCACCAGATCCAACCGGCCCAGGCGTCGCCATAGCAGCAGCCCGGACAGCAGCGCCGAGACGATGACGACGCTTGCCCCCATGGCGTAGTTTTCCGGCGTCAGGATCAGCGGCAGCCGGTAGAGCTCGCTCTGGAACGCCACCACCAGGATGCTGACCAGACCGATACCGACCAGGAAACCGACCGGAATCGCCGCCAGTGTCAAGAGCGCCAGTTCTCCCAGCAGAATATAGGCGATCTCGCCGCGGGTGAAGCCCAGCACGCGCAGGCTGGCGAGCTCACGCCCGCGCTCCGACAAGGCGATGCGCGCACTGTTGTAGACCACGCCGAAGCCGATGGCGCCGGCGAGCACGGTGGCCACCAGGTTGTAGAACAGGATGAACTCGCCGATGGTGGCGTAGAAGCTCTGCACCGCCGTCTTGTTGGCGACCATGCCGAGCACGCGCGGACGGTCGTGCAGCCTGGCGTACAGTTCCGCCTCGCTGCCCGGTTCCACCGCCAGATAGGCGCCGGTCACCGTATTGCCCTCGCGCATCAGGGCATTCACCGAGTCCTTCTGCATGTAGGCCGACACGCCCAGATACTGCTGGGTGATGCCGAGCACCGGCACCTGCCGCACCGGCCGGCTGCCTTCCAGCACCTCCACGGTCAGCATGTCGCCCGGCTTCACGTGCAGGATGTCGTTCGCCAGGTAATCGGTGAGTACCACGCCGCCCGGCGGTACCGCCACCGGCTTCAGCCGGCTGTCGAGCGAGCGGTGCAGTTGGCCTTCCGGCTGGATGCCGAACAGCGCGGCGCGATGGCGGTACTGGCCGAAGCGCAGGATCGCCGGCACGTCGCGATAGCCCTCGACGTATTCGACGCCGGGCAGCGCGGCAAGCTCGTGCAGGGCACGGCCGGAAGTCGGATCGATGAAGGCGAGCGCCAGATCCTCGCGCGAGGCCTGGCGGAACTGCACGTCGACCATGAAATCGATCGCCCCCTTCTGGTAGTTGCCCACCATCATCAGCCCGCAGGCGCAGGCGATGCCGAGCACGGTCAGCAGCGACTTCAGCGGGCGCCGCCCGATGTGGCGCAGGATCATCCGCGACGGCGCGGCGAGCCAGCGCTGCAGGCCGAGGCGCTCGACCAGGCTGGTACGGTAACGTGTCGGCATCTCGGGGCGCATGCCCTCGGCCGGCGGCAGCCGCACGGCGCGCATGACCGAAACCAGCGTGCCGCTGACCGCCGCGAAGCTGCTGATTCCCAGTGCGATCAGGATCACCCCGGGGCGAAGCCGGTAATCCAGATAGGGAAAGCGGAAGGTCGTTTCGCTGTAGACGTGCGACAGCCCCTGGCCGAACCAGGTGCCGAGCGCCACCCCGGCCGCCACGCCGAGCAGCGCCATCAGCAGCACCATCTTGACGTAGTGCATGCCGATCACCGCATAGCTGTAGCCGAAGGCCTTGAGGATGGCGATCTGCTCGCGCTGCAGGGCAATCAGCCGGCTCAGCACCACGTTGAGCAGGAAGGCGGCGACGCCGAGGAAGATGGCCGGGAAAATGGTGGCCATGGTCCGCAGCTGCTTCAGTTCCTCGCTCAGGAAACGGTTGGAGAACTGGTCGCGGCGTCCGTAGGCGCCGGTGCCGCCGTAGTCGGCCAGGATCGCGTCGACGCGGTCGATCACGTCCTGCTCGTTGGCATCGCGCGCCAGCGTCAGGCTGACCTGGTTGAAGGCCCCCTTCATGTCGTAGGCGGTGGCGAGCGCGTTGCGCCCCATCCACAGCACGCCGTAGCGCTTGAAGTCGGGAAACATGGAGCCGGGCGCGATCTGGTAGACATACTCGGGCGACACCGCGACGCCGACCACGGTAAGCGTCTTGCGCTTGCCGTGGATGATGGCGGCGAGCGTGTCGCCCGGCTGCAGATGGTGGGCATCGGCGAAGGTGTCGGACAATACCACCTCGTCGCTGCTCCACGGCTGCACACTGCGGCCGCGCTTGAAGTAGAGCCGGTTGAGCTGCGCCTCGCCGACATCCGGCAGGGACAGGATCTGGCCGGTGATGGGGTCGGAGAAGCCCGCCACTTCCAGCTTGACCCCGGCCTTCACCCGCGTTTCGAGTCGCTCGACCCCAGGGATCGCGGCGAGCCGTTCGGCGACCGGTTCGGGGGCACGCTTGAGGCTGGCGAAGACGTCGGCCAGGCGGTATTCGCTGTAGAAACGGTCGCGCGTGGTGACCAGCGAATCGTAGGTGGAGAGCGACATCACCAGGGTAGCGACGCCGCCCATGATCACCGCGGCGATCGCCAGCACCTGGCCGCGCAGGTGCCAGAGGTCGCGGAACAGCTTGCGGTCGAGCGCCTTCATCGCGCCCTCCCGCTGCGCCGTTCCCAGCGCCGGTAGAACATCCGCTTGGCCCAGAACATGACCGCGAGATAGGCGGCGACGATGCCGGCCAGCGCCGCATACAAGGCGGGCGGCGGCGCGACGAAGCCCAACTCGCCGGCGAACGGCAGCCAGGGCAGCAGCGCGGCCACCGCCACCACCGCGAGCGACAGCGCCACCAGCCAGACATTCGGTCGGCTGGCGAACGGACTGCCGCGGGTGCGGATGATGAAGATGACCAGCACCTGGGTGGCGATGGACTCGATGAACCAGCCGGTGTGGAACAGCGCCTCATTCGCCTGGAACACCTTCAGCATCACGAAGAAGGTCAGGAAGTCGAACACCGAACTCACCGGGCCGAGCGCCAGCATGAAATTGCGGATGAAGTGCATGTCCCACACCCGCGGGCGGGCCAGCGTGTCCTCGTCGACGCGGTCGAGCGGGATGGCGATCTCCGACAGGTCGTAGAGGAAGTTGTTGAGCAGGATCTGGATCGGCAACATCGGCAGGAAAGGCAGGAACAGCGTGCCGCCGGCCATGCTGAACATGTTGCCGAAGTTGGAGCTGGTGCCCATCATGATGTACTTGGTGACGTTGCCGAAGGTGCGCCGGCCTTCGCGCACGCCCTCCTGCAGCACGTTCAGGTCGTGTTCCAGCAGTACCAGGTCCGCCGCCTCCTTGGCGACGTCGACCGCGCTGTCGACCGAGATGCCGACGTTCGCCGCATGCAGCGCCGGCGCATCGTTGATGCCGTCGCCGAGAAAGCCCACCACGTGGCCGCGCGCCCGCAAGGCGTTGAGGATGCGCGTCTTCTGCGCGGGCGTGACGCGGCAGAACAGGGTCACCCGCTCCACCTGCGCGTGCAGGGCGGGGTCGCTCATGGCCTGGATGTCGCTGCCGTTGAGCACGCCGGTGATCGGCACGCCCAGCTTGTCGCAGATGTAGCGCGCGACCAGTTCGTTGTCGCCGCTGACGATCTTCACCGCCACGCCGCCGGCCGCCAGCGCGGCGAGCGCCGGCGCCGCGCTGGCTTTCGGCGGGTCGAGAAAGGCCGCGAAACCGCAGAACACCAGTTCGCTCTCGTCGGTGACCACGGCGTGAGCCTGATGCGGCGGGGCCTGGCGCCAGGCGATGCCGAGCACCCGGAAGCCGTCGCGGCTCAGTTCCTCGAAGAGGGCCAGGATGCGTTCGCGCGCGGCGTCGTCGAGGGACGGCTGTGCCTCGGCGTCTTCGTACCGGGTGCACAGCCGCAGCACGTCCTCGGGCGAGCCTTTGACGAACAGGCTGCGCGCCCCGCCCCGCTCGAGCAGCACCGAGACCCGCCGCCGCTCGAAGTCGAACGGCACCTCGTCGACCTTGCGCCAGGCGCCGACGTCGATGTGGGTGTGCGCCAGGATCGCCTCGTCGAGCGGGCTCCTGATACCGGTCTCGAACTGGCTGTTGAGGTAGGCGAGTTCCAGCACGCGCTCGCTGTCGCGGCCGAGGGCGTCGACATGGCGCTCCAGCCGGATATGACCCTCGGTCAGCGTGCCGGTCTTGTCGGTGCACAGCACGTCGATGCCACCCAGCTCCTGCACCGCCGACAGCCGCTTGACGATGACGCGGCGCCGCGCCAGCCGCATCGCGCCCTGCGACAGCGTGACCGACAGCACCATCGGCAGCAGTTCCGGCGTCAGGCCCACCGCCAGCGCCACCGCGAACAGGAAGGACTCGAACAGCGGGCGGTGGAACGCGGCGTTGATCAGCAGCACCGCCAGCACCAGGATCACGGTAAGGCGCAGGATGAGCGCGCCGAAGGCCTGCGTGCCACGCTCGAAGGCGGTGGCCTGCGGGCGTTGCACCAGGGTGTCGGCGATCTGCCCCAGGGCCGTCGCGGAACCGGTGCGGACGATGAGCAGGCGTCCGGCCCCGCTGATGACGGAGGTGCCGAGGAACAGGGCATTCGTCGCGCTGGCCATGTCGGCGTCGGGAAGCGCATCCTGTGCATGCTTTTCCACCGGGTAGGATTCTCCGGTCAGCAGGGCCTGGTTGACGAACAGGTCGCGCGCATCGAGCACGCGCCCGTCCGCCGGCGCCAGGTCGCCTGCCGCGAGCAGGACCACGTCGCCAGGCACCAGTTCGGCGACCGGGATCTCGCGCGTCTGGCCGCCACGGACCACCCTGGCACGCAAGGCCACCGAATGCCGCAGCTTCTCGACGGCACGGCTGGCGCGAAACTCCTGGAAGAAATCCAGGGTCACGCTCATCAGCACGATGACGCTGATGACGATGAAGCTATTCATGTCGCCGAGCATCCCGGCAATCGCGCTGGCGGCCAGCAGCACCAGCACCAGCGGATTCTTGAAGTGGGCCAGAAACTGCTGCACCCATGCCCGTTCGGCATGCGGGCGCAGCTGGTTGGAGCCGAAAATACGGCGCCGCGCTTCGGCTTCCGCCTCGCTCAGGCCCTCAGGCGAACTGCCCAGCTGCGCCTGTAGGTCCGCCAGTGCCGGCTGCCAGAAACTTGCAGGAAGCGGCTCGGGCGAGGACATGTTTCACCAGGCCAGTTCGCACGCCGGCTTCTTGGTGGCGTTTTCGTGGATATCGGCGATGCGGCCGTCGGACAGCCGGATCACGCGGTCGGCCATGTCGGCAATGCCGGCGTTGTGGGTGATCAGCACGGTCAGCGTGCCGAGCTCGCGGTTGACCTTCTCCAGCACCTCGAGCACCACCACGCCGGTGGCCGAATCGAGCGCGCCGGTCGGCTCGTCGCACAGCAGCACCGCCGGGTTCTTGGCGACGGCGCGCGCGATCGCGACGCGCTGCTGCTCGCCGCCGGAGAGCTGCGCCGGAAAATGGTCGAGGCGGTTGCCCAGCCCCACCAGACCGAGCGCATCCTCCGGCCGCATCGGGGACTCGGAAATCTCGGTCACCGCGGCGACGTTCTCGCGCGCGGTGAGGCTGGGAATCAGGTTGTAGAACTGGAACACGAAGCCGACATGCTCGCGGCGGAAGCGCGTGAGCTCCGCCTCGGTCGCGCCGGTCAGCTTGTGGTCGAGGTAATAAACCTCGCCACTGCTCGGCGCGTCGAGCCCGCCGAGGATGTTGAGCAGCGTGGACTTGCCGCTGCCCGACGGGCCGAGCAGCACCACCAGCTCGCCGCGATAGAGCGTGAGGTCGATGCCGCGCAAGGCCTGAACCTCGACCTCGCCCATGCGGTAGACCTTGGCGAGGTTGCGGGCAACGAAGACGGGCGAGGTTTCGGCAATGCTTTCCATGTTCATCCGCGGGTTCCCTCGGATCATGCCATGTCCCCGGCATGGCCGAAAGCCGGGCAAGGCCCGAACCGGCTCGCACAGACGCACGTTATACTGGCCTGAGGTAGTTTGAATACAAAAAGAGAGCGGACATGACCCCTGAAATCGCCCTGGTACTCGCCGTGCTGGCCGTCACCGTTTTCCTCTTCGTAACCGAGGCGCTGCGCGTCGATGTCATTGCGATCCTCATCATGCTGGCTTTGGGCTGGCTGCAACTGGTGACGCCGCAGCAGGCCTTCTCCGGCCTGGCCAGCAACGCCGTCGTATCGATCATCGCGGTCATGATTCTCGGCTATGGGGTCGATCGTTCCGGCCTCATGAACCGCGTGATCAAGCCGATCATGCGCTTTGCGGGCAGAAGCGAACCCCGCCTGATCGGCACCGTTTCCGGGGTCGTCGGCGGCATATCCGCCTTCATGCAAAACGTCGGCGCGGCAGCGCTGTTCCTTCCGGCGATGCTGCGGATCGCCAAGCGGACCCATATCCCGGTTTCACGCCTGCTGATGCCGATGGGCTTCGCGGCAATTCTCGGCGGTACGCTGAGCATGGTCGGCTCGAGCCCGCTGATCATCCTCAACGACCTGATGCAGGCTGGAGGACAGGAAAAATTTGGCCTGTTCAGCGTGACCCCGTTGGGTCTGGTCCTGCTTGGCGCAGGGATTGTCTATTTCATGCTCGCCGGAAAATACGTGCTGCCTGCGAAAACCGGGGAGGACACCAGCGGGAAGCAACAGCGCGAGCTGATCGAATCATGGCAGCTCCCTACCCACCTCCACGAACTACGCGTTCCCGCGGCCAGCCCGCTCATCGGCAAGACCCGCGAGGACGCTCACATGGAGACGGCTTATCAGCTGCACCTGATCGCGCTGGCGGACGGGGATGAAATCCTCTATGCGCCCTGGCGGCATGCCCACTTTGCCGCCGGGCAGGTGCTGGCCTTGATCGGCGAGCGGCACGAGGCGGAGCGTTTCGCCGCTGAATGGGCGCTTGATCTGAGCGAAACCGTGGAGCGGTTCGAGGCGCTGCAGAATCCCACTGCGGCAGGGTATGCGGAACTCATCCTGGCGCCGCGTTCCTCGCTTGCGGGCAAGAGCATCCGCGACATCAGCTTTCGCCGGTCTTACCGGGTCGAGCCCCTGTTGCTGCTGAGCGAGGGGCAGGCCGAGCGCGGCGATTTCTCCGACCGTCCTCTGCGACCCGGCGACGCCATCGTCGTCCACGGCCGCTGGAGCGAACTGAAGACGCTGGCCCATGATCGGGACTTCGTGGTCGCCGCCCCGGTCGAGGCGGAAGACATCGACGAATCCAAGGCCTGGGTCGCCGGCCTGTGCTTTGCCGGCGCCATCGGTCTGGCCTTGAGCGGGACGACCTTGTCGATTGCATTGATGAGCGGCGCGCTGGCCATGATCCTGCTGCGTGTGATCAGCATCGACGACGCCTATCGCTCGGTCGATTGGCGCACGGTTTTCCTGCTTGCCGGACTGATCCCCCTTGGCGTGGCGATGGAGTCGACGGGCGCCGCCAGCTATGTCGCGCATCAGATGATGCGGGTGCTGACCGACGGCCATACGCTCCTCATCCTGCTGGCCATCGCCACCCTGACCACCCTGTTCTCCCTGTTCATGTCCAACGTCGCGGCCACCGTCCTGCTGGTACCGCTGGTCATCGAATTGTCGGAACTCGCCGGGATCGACCCCCGCGGGGCAGCACTGCTGGTGGGGGTGTCGGCGTCGAACTCGTTCATCCTGCCCACGCACCAGGTGAATGCGCTCCTGATGGGCCCGGGCGGATACCGGAATGCGGATTACCTGCGGGCGGGCGGCGGCATGACCCTCCTGTTCCTGGGCATTGCCGTGGGCTACATCTACCTGTTCCACGTGTGACCTGCCACGCCGGCCGGCCCGGGTTTGTGCGGCAAGCCCTAGGCTGCGGGGTGCAGGTGACGGACAAACCAGGCTGCGGCCTGCCTGGCCACGGCTTCCAGCGTGCCGGGTTCCTCGAACAGGTGGGTGGCGCCAGGAACGATCACCATGTCCTTCTCGCAATTCAGCTGATCGTAGGCCAGCTGGTTGAGGTCGATCACGCCGTCGTCATGGCCGCCAACCAATAAAAGCGTGGGCGCGCTCACCCGCAGCAGTGCCTGCTCGCTGGCGAGGTCGGGGCGACCGCCGCGCGAGACCACCGCGCGGACTTCGCCGCCCAGTTCGGCCGCGGCCTCGAGTGCAGCCGCGGCGCCGGTACTGGCGCCAAACAATCCAAGCGGGAGGTTCCGGGTGGCGGCCTGTACGCGGACCCAGCGCACTGCATCCAGCAGACGCTGCGTCAACAGCCCGATGTCGAAGCGCCGGGCGTAATCGCGATCCTCCTCCGGCGTCAGCAGGTCCATCAGCAACGTGCCTACGCCGGCTGCGCGCAGCTCGCCGGCAACGTAGTTGTTGCGGGGAGAATGACGCGACGAGCCGCTGCCATGGGCGAACAGCACCAACCCGATGGCGCCGTCGGGAATCTCCAGCATGCCCTCGACGGTGACGTTGCCGGCAGGGATGTGGACCAGGGTGGACGTGTTCATGCGCGGTCCTCCCGGTGCATGGAAATCGGAATGCGGCGATTGCCGAAGGGGTGGCTGAACGTGCCGAAGCGGCCTGCGATGGCATGACCGCAATGCGGGCAATGGCCGTCGGGCGTGACACTGTAATGCTCGATGCGATACCAGTCGCGCACGATCAGGGCTTCATGGCAGGCTGGGCAGGCGGTGGTACCGCCGGTGGTGTCGTGCACGTTGCCGGTGTAGACGTAATGCAGTCCGGCCTTCAACGCGATGTCGCGCGCACGGCTCAGCGTCGAGGCAGGCGTGGGAGGCACGTCCTGCATTTTCCAGTCGGGGTGGAAGGCCGAGAAATGGAGCGGTACCTCGGGGCCGAGTTCGCGCAGGATCCACTGGCTCATCGCCTCAAGCTCGGCGTCGGAATCGTTGTGGCCGGGAATCAGCAGCGTGGTGATCTCGAACCAGACGTCGGTCTCGCGCTTGAGATACACCAGCGTGTCGAGCACCGGCTGCAGATGCGCACCGGTCAGCTTGACGTAGAAGTCGTCGGTGAAGGCCTTGAGGTCGACGTTGGCCGCGTCCATCTTCGCGTAGAACGCGCGGCGCGGTTCATCGTGGATGTAGCCGGCGGTCACCGCCACCGTCTTGAGGCCGCGCGCATGGCAGGCGTCGGCGACGTCCATCGCATATTCGGCAAAGATCACCGGGTCGTTGTAGGTGAAGGCCACGCTCCTGCAGCCGGCGCGTTCCGCCGCGATGGCGATCTCGTCCGGCGCGGCCTGGTCCATCAGCGTATCGGTCTCGCGCGACTTGGAGATGTCCCAGTTCTGGCAGAACTTGCACGCCAGGTTGCAGCCGGCCGTGCCGAAGGAGAACACCGACGATCCGGGGTAGAAGTGGTTGAGCGGCTTCTTCTCGATGGGGTCGACGCAGAAGCCGGATGAGCGGCCATAGGTCGTGAGCACCATCCGGCCACCTTCCATCTTGCGCACGAAGCACAAGCCGCGCTGGCCCTCGTGCAGCTTGCAGTCGCGGGGACAGAGATCGCACTGGATGCGACCGTCGGGCAGCGTATGCCACCAGCGCGCGGGGGTGTGCGATTCGGGGATGCTCATGCGGCCACCTCTTCAAAAGGACGTAGGGGCATTGGATAGCGCGTCGGTGGCGGCCACATTCGCGGTCGTTCGCACGTGCCGAGGCTCACTGCTCATGCGGCCCCTCCTCTTTCCACTTGCTCACCGTGTAGCGCGACAGCTTCACCTGCTCCGCCCAGAAATCCGCGGGCAGTCCGGCCTTGCGTTTCAGGTGGGCCAGAAACTCAGCCGGCTCCGGCAGTTGTTCCCATACCTGCGGCAGGAAAGTGCTGCGGTAGTGGCCATACTCGAACACCACGCCGTCGATGTGCGGGCGCAACACAGCGAGCGCCGCCGCTTCATCAGCCGCCGTCAGCGGCTCGGTCGACGACAGCAGCGACACCTCGACCCGGATCTCGTCGAACTCGGTCTGGGACAGCGGCATGAAGCGCGGGTCGCGGAACGCCGCCGCCACTGCGTTCTCGCGCACGTCGACACTGAGCGGGCGATGCGCCTCCAGCGTGCCGATGCAGCCGCGCAGCTTGCCCTGCCGGGTCAGGGTGACGAAGGTCGCACCCGGTTCGGCCAGCCAATCGGACTGCGCGGATGCCGCGCCCGGGTGGCCCAGCTTCGAGGCGATTTCCGTGCGCGCCAGCTTCAGCAGGGTCTCGCCCTTCTCCGCATCCGGCCGGTCGCTGTCGGCCGCCGGCTGGAAAGCGAAGGCGGCGTAGCCGACCACCCGCTCGGGGTCACCTGCGGTGTCGCTGGAGTTGCGCACGTCCAGCGCGACCGGGTGCAAGCCGTGCCGTTTAGCGGCCAACAGCAGACCGTTGACCGGCGTCGCGCCGCAGGCCTGCTCGTGGTTGAGATGCGGATTCAGCGCCAGGATGGCCTTGACGGTCTCGCCGTCCACCTGGCGGGCGAGCGCGTCGGGCAGGAAATGCGACAGATCGGAACTGATCACGATCAGCGTCTCGTCGCCGCCCCACACCTGCTCCAGCACCTCGGCCACCTCGGCGGCGCTGGCGTCGCCCACTGCCAGCGGCAGCAACTGGAAGTCGCCCAGCACCTGCTGCAGGAAGGGCAACTGCACTTCCAGCGAATGCTCCATCTGGTGGGCCGCCGCGCTGAGCACCACCTGCGGCAGTCCGGCGAGCGCCTGCATGCCCGCGCAGTCCAGCGGGACGTCGCCAAGCGGCGTGGCAAAACGCTCCGCCTCGGGCAGCGCCAGCCCGCGGACCGGGACACGGTGGGTGGGACCGAGCAGCACCACCCGGCGGATGCGGCCGCGCAGATCGGCCAATGCCGAATAGGCGCTGGCGGCAATGGCACCGGAATAGATATAGCCGGCATGCGGTACGATCAGGGCCTTCGGGGCAGGCCGGGCAGCGCCTGCCCCGGCGTGGGCCAGCAGGTCGGCGACGGTGCGCTTGAGCTCAATCGGGTTGTCCGGGTAGAACAATCCCGCAACGGCAGCGGGGCGGATGGTGGACATACGGCATTCCTCATTAATCAGCCTAGTAAATCTGGGGGATTTGTCCGCTTTCAAGTGATGCCTGGCCGGATCCGCGTTTGCGCCGATAATAATGTGCCCGAGGCGACCGGATCGCCCTCATTCCAATATCGAGGAGATTTATGGCTTCATCCAGAGCGGCCGACGAAGGCACCCTGCTCAAGGCCATCCTGCAGGAATCGGCAACCGAGGTGATGGTGTTCGACGCCGACACCCTGCGGATCGTCCAGGCCAATCCGGCGGCGGCCAAGAATCTGCAATACCAGCCCCGAGCCCTGCAGAAACTGACACCGCTGGATTTTCTGCCTCCCGAGGACAGGCAGGCCTTCCATACCCTGCTCACCCTGCTCAGACACGGGAAAAAGCGCCGCACCGCGCTCAGCGTGCACTGCCGCCGCCGGGATGGGACCCTGTATCCCGTCGAGGTCCGGATGCTGTACTCGGCCGACCACGAAAAACCGGTTTTCATCTGGATCGCCAATGACGTCAGCCAGCGCGAGGCCACACGGCAGGCCCTGGCGCATTCGGTATCGGACATGCACGCGATCGTGGCGCATATCCCGGGCATGGCGTTCCAGATCCAGCGCCGGCACGATGCCCCGCCCACGCTGCGCTACGTGAGCGAACAATCCGCCCAGCTGCTCGGCATCAAGGCGTCCGCCTTGCATGGCAAGCCCGAGCGCTTCTACAAGCTGATCCTGGAGGAGGACCGGCCCGACTATCTGGCCCAGCTGGCGCAAGCCGACGGCGGCCACATGACCTTCAACTGGGAGGGCCGCATCTGGATGAAAGCCTGGAAGGACGTGAAATGGGTCGCGATACGCGTCAGCCAGCGCAAGGACGAGGACAGCACGATCTGGGACGGCATCATGCTGAACATGACGCACAGCAAGCAGGCCGAGGCCGAACTCCTGCGGTCGCGGGCCCAGTTGAGCGCACTGGCCGCACACGTCGAAGCGGTCAAGGAACAGGAGCGCCTGCACCTGGCCCGCGAGGTGCACGACGACCTGGGCGGCAACCTCACCACCATCAAGATCGGGCTATCCTGGCTGATGCGGCACCTCCCGTCCGACCAGCCGCTGCTGATCCAGCGCACGGCCTACCTGGACAACGTGGTCGACCAGACCTTCGAGGCCGCGCACCGGATCGCCTCCAACCTGCGGCCGGCAGCGCTCGATTTCGGCATCGTTCCCGCCATCGCCTGGCAGCTGCAGCGTTTTACCCGCAACACCGATATTCCCCATGAATTCAGTGCGCCCGAGGATGCCATCCCGCTCGGCCCCGATGCGGAGATCGCCGCGTTCCGCATCGTGCAGGAAGCGCTGACCAACGTCGCCAAGCACGCCCGCGCCACGCGGGTGAAACTCAGGCTGGTGCGGGAACCGGACAGCCTGCGGATCACGCTGACCGACAATGGCCGCGGCCTCCAGCCCGCGCCGGGAAACGGGCATGGCTTCGGCATACTCGGCATGATCGAGCGCGCAGCCGCACTGGGCGGCGAACTCACTGTACAGCCCGCCAAACGGAAGGGCACCCAGGTCAGCCTGCGCATTCCCCTGGCCGTCGCTGTGCCCGATCCGGCGGAATGACGGCATAATCGTCCCCATACCAAGCAGAGAACGCTCGTGGCAGCCGCAAAACCCTATCGCATCCTCATCGTCGACGACCACGCCATCGTTCGCGAGGGACTCAAGCTGATCCTGGCCGACGTCGAAGACATCGTAGTGGCCGGCGAGGCCGACTGTTCCAGCCGCGCCCTGCAGATGGCACGGCTGGAACCGTGGGACATGGTACTGATGGACATCTCCATGCCCGACCGCAATGGTCTGGAAACGCTGGAACTCATGAAAAAGGAGCATCCCGGCATCAAGGTGCTGATGCTCTCCATGTACCGGGAGACCCAATATGCGGTGCGGGCGCTGAAATCCGGCGCGGCGGGCTATCTCAACAAGCAGAGCGCGCCCGACCAGCTGGTCGATGCCATCCGCCTGGTCGCCTCGGGCAAGAAATACATCAGCGCCGAAGTCGCCCAGGAACTCGCCAGCCAGGTCAGCGGCGAACGCGCCGGCCTGCCGCACGAGGCCCTGTCCAACCGCGAATACCAGACCCTGTGCATGATCGCCTCGGGGCTGACCGTCTCCGCCATCGCCGACAAGCTCGCCCTGTCGGTCAAGACCATCAGCATGTACCGGGCCCGCCTGCTGCAGAAAATGCAGTTGAAAAACAACGCCGAACTGACGCATTACGCCATCAAGCACGGGCTGCTGGACTGAGTTGCAAGTCACACGCAGCACGTTTCAAGTTTTTCCTTGTAATTTGTAACTTGAAACGTGCAGCTGTCTTCAGAAATACCGGGGTTTTCCCGCCTTAATCCGGACTTCATCCTGCCGGGGCCAGCCCTACCATGCGAGGCATAGTCAATGCCCTTCCCGGGCCTGAGTGCCGACATGGCTGAGCCGAACGACAAAATCAATCTTGCCAATCCGACCGAAGTCGCGCGCGAAACCCTGCGCCGCCTGGCCCTGCGGCGGATCGCGCCGACCCCGGACAATTACCAGACGCTGTACGAGGAAATCGTGGGCGGGCCGAGCGCCCAGTCCGCTATTCCCTCGAATGCAGCCACGGCCGCCAGCGCCCTGTCCGGCCTGGTGATGGACCTCAACCTGCATCATCCCGAACTGGCTGCGCCCGTGGAAACGCTGAACCAGGCCATCCGCAAGAACGACTGGACGCAATGCCGCAAGCAACTGGGCCAGATCACCCTGCAGCTCAAGCAACAGGGCGAAAGCAGCGGAGGCGGCGGGGAAAACCTGGCCTTGCTGCGCGACCTGCTGGCCAAAACCCTGGAATTCGGCGTCGTCACCCAGCTGTCGCACAGTCCGCGCCTGGCCGAGAAAGCCCAGCATCTCGCCGCCGCGGTGCGCGACGCCAACAGCGCATCGGCCTTGCGCAGCGTCACGTCCGGACTGAAATCCCTGTGGGTCGGCATCGAGATGCAGGCCCCGGATCTCCAGCAGCAGCAGGAGATGCTCAAGCGCATCCTGCTGCTGCTGGTCGAAAACATCGGCGAACTGCTGGACGATGACACCTGGCTGCGCGGCCAGCTCGACATGGTCGAGGAAGTCATCGCAGGCCCGCTCCAGATCCAGTCTCTGCAGGAAGCGGAGAAGCGGCTCAAGGAAGTCATCTACAAGCAGAGCATGGTCAAGCACGGCCTGCGCGAGGCCACCGCCACGCTGAAAGCCACCATGACCACCTTCGTCAGCCGCATGCGGGACGCCGTGGCGGCCAACGACGAATACCAGGGCAAGATCGCCACCCACATCGAGCGCATCCGCAATACCGAGGACGTACTGGAACTGAACCGCATTCTCGAGAACCTGCTGGACGAAACGCGCAGCGCGCAGGCCGACACCCGGCGCGCCCACGAGCAACTGATCGGGGAGCGCGATGCCGCCGTGCAGGCGGAGAGCCGCATCAAGCAACTGGAAACCGAACTCGCCCAGATGAGCGCCCTGGTGCGCGAAGATCCGATGACCCGCAGTCTCAACCGGCGCGGGCTGGACGACGAATTTGCGCGCGAGGCATCGCGTGCCGACCGTTACGACACGCCCTTCAGCATCGCCGTGCTCGACGTCGACAATTTCAAGGCGCTGAACGACAAGCGCGGCCACCAGACCGGCGACGAGGCGCTGATCCACCTGGTCAAGGTGGCAAAGGAAGAACTGCGCATCACCGACCATATCGCGCGGATGGGCGGCGAGGAATTCCTGATCATTCTGCCCAACACTCCGCTCGATGAGGCCGCGCGCATCATCACCCGCCTGCAGCGCAGCCTCACCAAGAAATATTTCCTCGACAACAACGAAAAAGTATTGATCACCTTCAGCGCCGGCGTCGCCCAGCGCGTGCCTGGCGAATCGCAGGAAGCCTCCATCGCCCGGGCCGACAGCGCCATGTACCTAGCCAAGCACAGCGGCAAGAACCGCGTCTGTCTGGCTTCGGACGCGCCTGTCAAGGCCGGGGAATGAAGATCATGCAGATTTTTGAAACAGCGGCCTTAACTTTCTCCAACCCCCGACGATTCCTCACACAACGGCGGTTCATGTAGCCCCAACGGGCAGACCAACGTTGACGGCACCAGAGCACCCTTTGGGGCATAGAAGCCGGAACCATCGACCCACTTAAGGAGAAACAAATGGCACAAGTAATCAACACCAACGTAGGCGCTCTCTTCGCTGGCGCTGCACTGAACAAATCGGCGATCGCTTTGCAAACCGCCCAGCAACGCCTGTCCTCCGGCCTGCGCATCAACAGCGCCGCGGATGACGCGACCGGCCTGGGCATCGCCACCACCTACGATTCGAAGATCCGCGGCGCGAACATGCAGATCCGCAATGCCAACGACGGCATTTCCAAGGCCCAGATCTCCGACGGCTACCTGGCCCAGATCACGGAAAACACCCAGCGCCTGCGCGAAATCTATGTGCAGACCGGTGCGGTCTCCAACCAGGAGGCAACCGCCCTCCTCGCTGAAAACGCGCGTATCGACGGCCTGGTTACCGCCAGCACTGCGGTGACGGTGGACGAAAGCGGCGGCACGGCCGGCGGCACGGGCGGCACCTTCACCGCTGCGACGTCCTACTCCAACCTGGCTGCATTCGACACCGAGTTGACCGCCATCGGCACCGCCCGTGCCAAGTTCGGCGCCGACATGTCGTCGCTGGCTTCCGCCGTGGCCACGCTGCAGACCGCTTCGGTGAACTACTCGGCTTCCTACAGCCGCGTCATGGATACCGACTACGCTGCCGAAACCGCGGCCCAGGCCAAGAACAACATCCTGCAACAGGCCGGTACCGCGGTCCTGGCGCAGGCCAACCAGACGCCGCAAACCGTGCTGACCCTGCTGCGTTAAGCGGTTTTTGATAGGAGACACCCCCAACCGGAGCAGTCGGTTGGGGATTTGACATGAAGGATATCGCGATGATTATCCAGAACACCCCCCTCATGAATCAGGCCGCGCTCCCGGCCGCGCGCGCCCATGGCGCCGCCCATACCGAATCCAAGGTCGTCGCCAACACCCCGGCCCATAATGTTCCCCAACAGCCTTCCGCGGCAGAACTGAAAAACGCCGTGGAAATGCTCAACAAAGCCATGCAGCAATCGAACCAGAACCTCGAGTTCAGCGTGGACACCGACACGAAAAAAGTCGTGGTCAAGATGGTGGACACCAGTACGGGTCAACTGATTCGCCAATTTCCGTCCGAAGAAACCCTTGCGATTTCGCGAGGTATCGAACAATTCCAGCAAGGTCTGCTGCTGAAACAAAAGGCTTGAGTCAGGAGGTCCATCATGGCCATTACTTCGTCGACCACGACCGCACTCGATGTTCCCACTCTCGTCTCGCAGCTGATGGCCGTCGAGCGACGTCCGATCGACACGCTCAACACCCAGATCACCAGCTACCAGACCAAGATTTCTTCCTTCGGCACGCTGAGCGGCCTGGTCTCGAGTTTCCAGACCGCAGCCCAGAATCTGGGCACCACCCTGCAGAAACTCGCCGCCACGCCCTCCGATCCCAGCGTCTTTTCCGCCACCGCGGGCAGCACCGCCGTGCCCGGCAACTACACGGTCGAGGTGAGCAAGCTGGCGCAGTCGCAGAGCCTGGTTGCCGCAGGACAGGCCAGCAGCACGGCCGCCATCGGCAACGGCACCGCCACCACGGTCACGTTCGACTTCGGCACCATCGGCGGCGGCACCCTGACCAACGGGGTATACAGCGGCGCGGCCTTCACGTCGAACGGCAACGGCACCGCCAGCATCACCATCGACAGCACCAACAACACCCTGGAAGGCATACGTGACGCGATCAACTCCGCCGCCATGGGCGTGACCGCGACCATCGTCAACGACGGGTCGGGCACGCCCTACCGCCTGGCGCTGACCTCAGGCAGTTCCGGTGCCAGCAACAGCATGAAAATCACCACCAGCGGCGGCGACGGCTCCATCGACAGCCTGCTGGCTTACGATCCGGCCGGCACGCAGAATCTGACCCAGACCATCGCCGCCCAGAATGCCGATCTCACGGTGAACGGGATCGCGATCACCAGCGCTTCCAACACGGTGAGCGAGGCCATCCAGGGTGTCACGCTGACGCTCACGAACACCACCGCCGCGCCAGCCAGCCTGACGGTCGCGCGCGACACCACGGCAATCAACACCGCGGCATCCGGGTTTGTCGACGCCTACAACGCCCTGGCCGGCCAGATCAAATCCCGTTCCGCCTACGCCACCAACGGCTCGGCAGGGGGCGCCCTGGCGGGGGACGGCACCTTGCGCGTCATGCAGGACCAGCTGCGCAGCATTTTCAATACGCCCGCCAGTGGCGGCACCCTGACTTCGCTTGCCGAGGTCGGCATCGCCTTCCAGAAGGACGGTTCGCTGAGCCTGGACAGCAGCAAGCTCAACAGCGCCATCTCGGCCAATTTCAGCGATGTGACCAATTTGTTCTCGTCGTCGACGGGCTTCGCTACCCGGCTGGCCGACTGGGCCCAGTCCACGCTCGATCCCGGCGGCCTGATCGATACGCGCACCCAGAGTCTCAACAAATACGTCCAGGACCGCAACGACGAAATCGACCGGCTGGAGAACCAGATGACGGCCCTGCAGAAGAAATACACGGCCGAATATACCAACCTGAACCTTCTGCTGAGCCGCATGAATTCCACCAGCACGTATCTGACCCAGCAGCTGAGCAGCACCTCGTCCAAATGAGCGCCGTCTGCATCGTTCCGAACGCGCCACGTGACTGCCCCGCCGGCCGTCCGCATCAATAAACCAGGAGGAAGACGTGTACACACAATCCAGAGTTGCCGCCAACGCCTACGCCAACGTCGGTCTCGAAACCGGCGTGGTGGCCGCCAATCCGCACCAGCTCATCATCATGCTGTATGAGGGGGCCGAACTTTCGGTGCGGATGGCAATCCGGCACATGAATGAAGGCGATCTGGTCAAGAAATCGGCCGCCATCACCAAGGCCAGCACCATCATTCTGGAAGGCCTGCGCACTGCACTCGATACCCGCCAGGGGGGCAAACTCGCGATGCAGCTCGACGCCCTGTACGACTACATGGGCAAGCGCCTGATGCTCGCTCATCTCAACAACCAGACCGAGCCCCTGGAAGAAGTGCTGGGGTTGTTGCGTGAACTGCATGACGCCTGGAAACAGATCGGCGTCACCGGCCAATCCCACGCCGTCCCCCTCCAACATCCCATCGCCGCTTGAACCGGAGACTTTCATGACCAGCCACGAAATCCTCACCACCTATGAATCGCTCTCCGAACTGACCGGCAGCATGCTGAATGCCGCCCGCCAGGGCGAATGGGATGATCTGGCCGTGCTGGAGCAACGCTGCCAGGCCTATGTCGGCAGCCTGATGCAAACCGATCGGGTTCGCCTGAACGAAAGCGAACAACGCACCAAGGTCGCGATCATCCGTACCATCCTGCAGAATGATGCCCAGATCCGTGCACTGGCCGAACCGCGCCTGCACGAATTGCAGCAGCGCCTGAGCCTGTCGCGCGCGAGCCAGCGCAGCGTCAAGGCCTACAACGCGCAGCGAACCTGACGCCTCTCCCATGTTCCCGGTTCAGTTCATGGCTCGCATGATGGATGCCCCGCTCTCGCGGGACACCACGCCGCGGCCCGTGTCCGGACTGGTGCCTGTACAGGCGGTTCTGAACGCCACCGAACGCGACCAGACCACCCCGCGTCCCACCTTCGAACACCTGGCTCTGGGGCAGACGCTGACCGGCCTGGTCAAGAGCCTGAGCAAGGGCCTGGCGCTGGTCGAGATCGACGGACAAACCGTTGCGATGCGGCTGCCGCCCGAAACGGCGCCGGGCGATACGCTACGTCTGCGCTTCGCCGGCCACATGCCGCAACCCGTATTTCTGCTCGCCACCCCGCAAGCTGCCGCCAGCGACACCCCGCAGTTGAGCCAGACGGCACGCATGCTGAGCGACTTGATGCAGCACCTGCCGGGACACAATGCCTTGCCCACGGTCACCCCGAACGGTCCTCTGCTCGACCAGCCGAACGCAAACCCGGCGGTGATGGCGCTTGCGCTGCGTACCGCGCTGGTCCGCAGCGGCCTGTTTTATGAATCCCACCTCGCCAACTGGGCGGTTGGCCAGGACAGTCTGGACGGCCTGATGCAGGAGCCGCAGAATCGACTCGTCGCGACGGAAACCGCGCGCGCTGCTGCCAACCCCGCCGGTACGCTCGCCCTGCCCAATACCGCCGAAGCGGCCGGCGACAAGCCGCTCAATCCCATGCACGCCCTGCTGTCGCAGCAATTGCAGGTGCTGGAGTCCCCGCAATTCGTCTGGCGCGGGGAAGTATGGCCGGGCCAGCCACTGGAATGGCATCTGCGCCAGGAAACCGATACCGAGCAGGGGCAGGCGCACGCCGATGCTGCCAACGACGCCGGAACAGGCTGGGAATCGCATCTCAAACTGAGCCTGCCACAACTCGGCAACCTGACCGTGCACATCAAGCTCGATGCTCACCAGGCATTCAGCATCCGGATGGTGCCGGAACAGCCCGAATCCGAGACCCTGCTGCAGCAAAACCGGGGACAGCTGGCGAAGCGGCTGGCCGACGCCGGCTGCGCGCTCCACAGCCTGACGGTGCAACACGATGACGGCACCTGACAAACAGCGGGCCGCGGCGGCGCTCGCCTACCGGACCGGCGATGCGGCGCCGCGTGTGGTCGCTAAGGGTCGGGGCATTCTTGCCGATACTATTATCGAGAGAGCACGCGCGTCAGGCGTATACGTCCACGAATCGCGCGAGTTGCTGGCGCTGCTGATGCAGATCGACCTCGACAGCCACATTCCGCCGCAACTCTATATTGCGGTGGCCGAGTTGCTGGCCTGGCTTTACCACATGGAAGAATCCGATAAACAGGCATTGCCACATAACAACACTTGATCAGAATGGCTTCTTCACCCGAGCAACACGACCCCCATTCCTCCGAACACGAAGGCCAGCTGGCACGCTTTACCCTGCATTCGCGCACAGAGATACTCTTCCTGCTGCGTGCGATCCAGAAACGCAAGCTGCTGGTCAATCTCGATCTGCCGGGCAGCCGGCAGATCATCGTCACCTCGGTGCTCAAGGTGAACGAATCCAGCAACACCCTGATCCTCGACAGTGCCCGTGGCGACGCGCTCAACCACGAATTGCTGTCCGGCAAGGGGGCGGAGTTCGTCACCCAGCTCGACGGGGTGTCGATCACCTTTGCGACCGGCCCGGTGACCTTGTGCGAATACGAGAAGCTGCCGGCGCTGCGCATCGCCCTGCCACGCGCGATCATCCGCCTGCAACGGCGCGAGCATTTCAGGGTGCCGATGCCCATCGCCAACCCGGTCAGGTGCATTGTTCCCGCCCTCTCGACGGAGGATAACGAACCGATCTCCGCGCACATCGTGGATATCGGCTGCGGCGGCGTGGCGCTGGCCGACACCAGCGGACGCCTCGGCAATGCAGCCGGCCGCATCATGCCCGATTGCAAGCTGCTGCTGCCCGAGACGGAAGCGATCGTGACCACCCTCGAGGTCCGCAATTCGGCCCAGATACGCTTGCAGAACGGTGCGTTCCAGACGCGTCTGGGCTGCAAGTTCATCGATCTACCCAATGACATGGCGGCCAAGCTGCAGCGCTTTGTCATGGATATCGAGCGTGCGCGGCGAAACAGCCTTTAGAACGTACGCCCACCCCTACATGAATGCTTCAAGGAGATCTCGCCATGCAAACGATCCAGCAGGAAATTGACGAACGGACCAATCTGACCAGTTCCAACAAACTGGAACTGCTGTTGTTTCGTCTGGGCGATGACCCCGGTCTCGACCGCAACGAGCTGTTCGGCATCAACGTGTTCAAGATTCGCGAAATCATCCCCATGCCGACCATCACGGCCGTCGCCGGATCGCCGCCCCACATGATGGGCGTGGTCGATCTGCGCGGCCAGATCCTGCCGGTCATCGACCTGCCGGCCGTGGCGGGCTGCACCCCGAAAACGGGGCTGAACATCCTGCTGATCACCGAATACGCCCGTAGTACGCAAGCTTTTGCCGTCGAATCGGTCGAGGACATCGTGCGGCTCGACTGGCGCCAGGTGCTGTCTGCCGAAGGCAATGGCGCGAGCGGCATGGTCACCAGCATCGCCCGCCTGGACGGCGAGAACAGCGATCGGCTGGCCCAGGTGCTCGACGTGGAAACGATCCTGCGCCAGGTCATGCCGTCGACCGAACTGGAAATCGATCCCGAGAATATCGGCCCGCATGTCGATCTCAAACCTGGCACCGTCATCCTGGCGGCCGACGACTCACTGATCGCGCGCACCATGATCGAGCAGGGGCTCGAGGCCATGGGCCTACCCTACATCATGTGCAAGACCGGGAAGGAGGCCTGGGACCAGTTGCAGGCCTTCTCCGCCAAGGCGCAGGAAGAAGGCAAAACCGTCCACGACCGGGTCGCCCTGGTGCTGACCGATCTGGAGATGCCCGAGATGGATGGCTTCACGCTGACCCGCAACATCAAGCAGGACCCGCGATTCAGCGCCATTCCCGTGGTGATCCACTCCTCGCTGACCGGATCGACCAACGAGGCGCACGTCAGGAAGGTCGGCGCAGATGCCTATGTCGCGAAATTCGTCGCTGAGGACCTGGCAAATGCCTTACGCCAAGCACTGAGCACCGTGCACTGAGATGATGCGCGTTGCATGAAGTCCATGCCCAGAACTGAAAGCTGGGCGCCGCGTGAATCCTGTATCTTGAATCTTGCAACTTGAAGCCTCCCGCTGCGCGGGGGGCGCTCTGTTTTAGATGCCCATGTTCATGATTTCTTGATAGGCGGATACCAGCTTGTTGCGGACCTGCACGGTCTGCTGGAAGGCAATACTGGATTTCTGCAATGAAATCATCGCGTCGGAGAGGCTGACACTGGGATCCCCCATCTCGAAACGGTCGGCCAGCTTCTTCGATTGCAACTGGACCTCGTTGACCTGGTCGAGCGAGGATTTCAGAGCCGACTGGAAATCGACCGCGCCGGTAGCCGGCTTGGCTTGAAGGGCGCCCTCGCCTATCGGATTGGCCCCTCCGGGCGTGGCGCGGGCCGCAGCAGCCTTCAGCTGCGCCACCATCGCCTCGATCCTGCTGGTATCGATCATGCCTACGCTCATTGTGCCCTCCTTGCCTGCTCAGGCGGTTTTCCACGTGCTCACCTTACCAGCCCGGTCACAAGCCATAAGCGCGATAAGCGCCTGAAACCGGCTTCTATTCTCCCGATTGAAAACCGTTGCACTGCCGATAATTCGTTCACATAGCGACATCCTCATGGGATCACACGGCATGAACACGGCAATCGAAAACAAGGCGCACCATGACGCCAGAACGATAGGGGCAGAATGATGGCGGGTGCAGGTGAAATGGTGGTTCCGGCCAACGTCATGGATTTCACACGGACGGCCGGCGGACGAAAAATCATGCTGATGCTGGGCGCAGCTGCGGTCATCGCGATCATGGCAGCCGTCTGGCTATGGGGGCAGCAGCCTTCTTATCGCGTCCTGTTCGCGAACTTCAGCGACCGTGACGGCGGAGCGATCGTCGCCGAGCTCGAGAAAATGAACATCCCCTACAAGTACGCCGAAGGCGGCGGCGCCCTGCTGGTGCCGGCCGACCGCGTCCACGATGCACGCCTGAAACTGGCTGCGCAAGGCTTGCCCAAGGGCGGCAATGTCGGCTTCGAACTGATGGAGAACCAGAAGCTGGGCGCCTCGCAGTTCCTCGAGCAGGTCAATTTCCAGCGCGCCATGGAAGGCGAACTGGCCCGTTCGATCGAATCCCTCTCGGCGGTGCAGGCCGCGCGCGTGCACCTGGCCATGCCCAAGGACTCGGTCTTCGTCTCCGAACAAAAACAGCCCACCGCCTCGGTGCTGCTCAACCTGCACCCCGGCCGCGTGCTGGACGCCCAGCAGGTCAGCGCCATCGTGCACCTGGTCGCCAGCAGCGTTCCCGAACTCTCGCCGAAGAACGTGACCATCGTCGACCAGAACGGCAACCTGCTGTCCGACACCAGCAAGGCAGCCAGCGCCAACGGCATGGACCCGAGCCAGATCAAGTACGTACAGGACTACCAGCAGAACGTCGCCAAACGGATCGAATCCATCATCTCCCCCATCGTCGGCGCGGAAAACGTGCGGGCCGAAGCGACGGCCGACATGGACTTCTCGCGCAGCGAACAAGCAGTCGAGTCCTACAAGCCGAACCAGACGCCCGATGCCATGGCCATCCGCAGCCAGCAGACCAGCGAATCGCAGAATGGCAGCACCAGTCCCGCCGGCGTACCGGGCGCGCTGACCAACCAGCCGCCGGCCCCGGCCACCGCCCCGATCACGGTGCCCGGCCAGAAGGCGCCTGCCGCAGCCGTGCCGGCCGCCCCGGCCACCAACACGCACAAGGACTCCACCGTCAACTATGAAGTCGACAAGACCATCCAGTACGTGCAGAAGGCGGGCGGCGGACTGAAGCGTCTGTCGGTCGCCGTGGTCGTCAACTACCGGAAAACCGTCGACAAGAACGGCAAGGTCGCCATGAAGCCGCTGAGCCCGGCCGAGATCACCCAGATCACCAATCTGGTCAAGGAAGCCATGGGCTACAACCAGGAACGCGGCGACACCCTCAACGTGGTGAACAGTTCCTTTGCAAGCCAGCCGCCGGAAATCATCCCCGAAGTACCGCTGTGGAAGCAGCCCCAGACCATCGACCTGGCCCTGCAGACGGGAAAATACCTGCTGATGGCCGTGGCGCTGCTGCTGCTGTATCTGCGCATGCTCAAGCCGATGCTGAAAAAGATCGCCGAGGCCCCCGCCCTGCCTGCACCCGGCCACGATGCCCATCTGCATCACGGTGGCGGCAGCGGCGACATGATGGCGCTGCCCGGTCAGCGCAATTACCAGGAAAACCTTGCGCGCGCGCAGAAACTGGCCAGCGAAGACCCGCGCGTCGTCGCCAACATCGTCAAAACCTGGGTAGGCAGCCATGAGTGACAACGGCATTACAAAGGGCGCAATCCTGATGCTCGCACTGGGCGAGGAAGGCGCGTCGGAAGTCATGAAATACCTCGGCCCGCGCGAAGTGCAGAAGCTGGGCGAGGCAATGACCAGCATGAAGGCCATTCCGCAGGAAGAGGTCGAGACCGTGCTGCACGACTTCAACAACGTGGCGGACCAGAATTCCTCGCTGGGCCTGGACTCGGACGACTATATCCGCAGCGTACTGAAGAAGGCACTGGGCGACGACAAGGCGAACTCGCTGCTCAACCGCATCCTCGGCGGCGGCGGCGATGCCAGCGGCATCGAAAGCCTGAAGTGGATGGACGCCGAATCGGTGGCCGATCTCATCCACAGCGAACACCCGCAGACCATCGCGACCATCCTCGTTCACCTGGAACGCGACCAGGCCTGCGAAGTGCTGGGCTGCTTCACCGAGCGCCTGCGCAACGACGTGCTGCTGCGCATTGCCACGCTTTCCGGCGTGCAGCCTGCCGCCCTGCGCGAACTGAACGACGTCCTGACCAAGCTGCTGTCCGGCAGCGACGTGTTGAAGAAACAGCCGATGGGCGGCACGCGCGCGGCGGCCGACATCCTCAACTTCATGAGCGGCGACAACGAGCAGTCCGCCATGGAGTACCTGAAGAGCTACGACCCCGACATGGCGCAGAAGATCATGGACGAGATGTTCGTGTTCGAGAACATCATGGACATCGAGGATCGCGGCGTGCAGTTGCTGTTGCGCGAAGTTCAGTCCGACTCGCTCATCATCGCGCTCAAGGGCGCGTCGGAAGAAATGCGCGAGAAAATCTTCAAGAACATGTCGCAACGTGCCGCTGAAATGATGCGGGAAGACCTGGAATCCAAGGGTCCGGTGCGCCTGTCCGAGGTCGAGGCGCAGCAGAAGGAAATCCTAATGATCGTCCGCCGCCTGGCCGACGAAGGCCAGATCTCGCTGGGCGCCAAGGGAGAGGAACAGTATGTCTAGCGTGTTGTCCAGCGTCGATCAGGCCGCCTGCCAGCCCTGGGAGATGACCAGCTTCGATGCCCACCTGCATCCGGCCAAGCAGGCCGGCCACACCGCCGTCGTCCTGCCGACGATCGAACAGATCACCGCCATCCAGGAACAGGCGAGACAGGAAGGCTATCAGGCTGGCCATGCCGAAGGGCTCGCCGCCGGGCGCGAGGAGGCCGCCCGCGAAGCGGCCCGTTTGCACGATCTGGCCAACACCTTCTCGACCGAGGTCGCCCAGGCTGATGAAATCATCTCCCAGCAAATTCTCGACCTGTCGATCGATCTGGCCCGTGCATTGTTGAAATCGGCGCTGGCGATCCGCCCCGAGCTGGTCATTCCCATCGTCAAGGAAGCGGTACGCTACCTGCCGGTTCTGCACCAACCGGCCCTGCTGTTCCTGAATCCGGCCGATGCCTTGCTGGTCAAGGAGCGGATCGGCGACGAACTCGAAAAAATGGGCTGGCAACTTGCCGACGACGGGCAGCTCGAACCTGGCGGCTGCCGCGTGGAAACGGCCAGCAACCAGATCGATGCCTCGCTGCCCACCCGCTGGCAGCGTCTGACCGCAGCGCTCAGCAAGAATTCGGACTGGCTTGCCGCCTGATGGATAGGGACATGCATGCCCACAGCACCCGCTGGAAGGCCTACCTGCAGGACTGCGGGGAACTGCTGGCGATCGCTGAACCCATGCAGATATCCGGCCGCGTCACCCGGGTGGCCGGGCTGGTGATGGAAGCCGTCGGACTGAAACTGCCGGTCGGCAGCGCCTGCACCGTGCCGCTGCCCAATGGTTCGCAACTCGAGGCCGAGGTGGTGGGATTCGCGGGAGATCATGTGTTCCTCATGCCGCAAAGCGACGTCGAGGGCATCGTGCCCGGCGCACGCGTGTTCCCGGTGGAGGTCATTCCCACACTGCCCCGTGCCGGCCAGGTCAATCATCCGCGCCGGCGGCCCAGCGACCGTACCCGCCATCTGCCGGTCGGCGAGGGGTTGCTGGGACGCGTGCTCGACAGCGGCGGCCGTCCGCTCGACGGTCTCGGCCCCGTCCACGCCTCGGCTACCGCGCCGCTCAACAATCGCGCCGCCAACCCGCTGGCGCGCGCCCCCATCACCGACATCCTCGATGTCGGCGTACGCGCCATCAACAGCATGCTGACCGTCGGCCGTGGCCAGCGCATGGGCCTCTTCGCCGGCTCCGGCGTCGGCAAGAGCGTCCTGCTCGGCATGATGGCGCGCTACACCAGCGCGGACGTGATTGTGGTCGGCCTGATCGGCGAACGCGGCCGCGAGGTCAAGGAATTCATCGAGCAGATTCTCGGCGAGGAAGGCCTGGCGCGCGCCGTGGTCGTGGCCGCGCCGGCCGACACGCCGCCGCTCATGAGATTACAGGGCGCAGCGTACGCCACCTCGATCGCCGAGCATTTCCGTGACCAGGGCAAGAACGTGCTGCTGATCATGGATTCGCTCACCCGCTATGCCATGGCGCAGCGCGAGATCGCTTTGGCGATCGGCGAGCCGCCCGCGACCAAGGGCTATCCGCCATCGGTATTCGCCAAGCTGCCGGCGCTGGTCGAGCGTGCCGGCAACGGCAAGCCGGGCGGCGGCTCGATCACGGCCTTCTATACCGTGCTCACCGAAGGCGACGACCAGCAGGATCCGATCGCCGACGCCGCACGCGCCATTCTCGACGGCCACATCGTGCTGGATCGCTCGCTGGCCGAGAGCGGGCACTACCCGGCCATCAACATCGAGCAGTCGATCAGCCGCGCCATGCACAGCATCACGACGCTGGAACAGCAGCAGCTCGCACGCCGCCTGAAGAAGCTCTATTCGCGCTACGAGCGCAGCCGCGACCTGATCAACGTCGGCGCCTACGCGGCCGGCACCGACCCGCTGCTGGACGAGGCCATCCGGCTGCAAACCGGCATGGAGGCCTTTCTGCAGCAGGCCATCCACGAACGCGCCGACGTCCAGGAAAGCCTGGCCGATCTCGCCGCCCTGTTCCAATAACCCTTCCGACGAATCGAGCACACTGAATGGCGTCTCCTTCCGCTCTCAACACCCTGATCGACCTGGCACACAAGGAAACCGACGAGGCCGCCAAGCAGCTGGGCCTCGCCCTGCGCGTCGGCGACGAAGCGGTGCAAAAGCTCGATCTGCTGCTGCAGTACCGCAACGACTATGCGGAGCGTTGTCAGAGCAACCTGACGAGCGGGATCAGTACGACGCATTTCAACAACTTCCAGATGTTCATGCAGAAGCTCGACCATGCCATCTCGGGCCAGCAGAAGGTCGTCAACGACACCCAACTGCGGATTGCCCAGGCGCGTGCCGCCTGGCAGGCCTGCGAGCAGAAGAAAATGTCCTTCGTCACGCTGGCCGAACGCGCGAACAAGGAACAGTCACGCCGCGAGCTGTGGCGCGACCAGAAGCAGAACGACGAGCATGCCGCCCGGCGCTCGCAACACAAAAGAACCCCTTCCTGAGGCAGGACCGACACCATGAATGCGACCCCCATGAATCCCACGTCCGGCAATGCCGTTCAGCCCGCGCCACAGGCCGGAAAATCGGCAGACGCCAGTACGCCGGACGTTCCATTCAGCCAGGTGCTGTCCAGCGAGATCGCCCAGACCCGCAAAAGCGACGCGCCCCAGGAAAGCAGCCATGCCGACGCGAAGCCGGATCCGGCCGCTTCCCGCCCTGCCGGAGCGGCCGAAGGCAAGACCGATTCCACGCAGACGGCCAAGGCGGACGGGAAAACCGAACGTGACCATGACAAGAAAGGTGAGACGGACGCTGCCGAGGCGGCCACGGTCGCACCGGAAACCCTGCTTGGTCTGCCGATCAGCCCGGACGTATTCAAGCCGACGGTGGTCCCCGTCGGGACAAAGGCCGCCGCCGCGGAAGGCGCCGTTCCGGAAACGGCATCCGACCGCGGTGCGTCGGCCGTCCCTGCCCTGGGCGCACCGGGCATATCCGCCCAGGATGCCCGCAAGGGCCGCGCCATTCCGCTCACGCAGACCGTGCAACAAGCCGCGCAACACGATGCCCGCCAGGCCGGCAGCGAACGCGGCACGCAGAAACTCGACCCGCGTCTTGTCGGCCAGGAAGACACACATGCTGCAGCCGGGGCCGCACGGACGGCCACTCCGACTGATGCAGCCGCCGCGTTCCAGGGACAGCTGGCGGCAGCCCGGCACGCCGACGCCGTGAAGACGGGCGACCTACTGCCGGATATCGTCAGCAATCCTGCACTGCGGACGACTCCGCACGCATCGATCGACACCCAGCTCGCACCAGCCGACGCGTCCTCCCGCCTGGCCCCCTCCGTCGGAACGACGGCCTGGGGCCAGGCGCTGGGCGAAAAACTGGTGTGGATGGCATCGGGCGCCCAGCAAACCGCCTCGCTCACGCTCAACCCGCCCAACCTCGGGCCGCTGCAGATTGTGGTGCACGTCACCAACGACCAGGCCACGGCCAGCTTTTTCTCGGCCCAGCCCGAAGTACGCCAGGCGCTGGAATCCGCCTTCCCGCGGCTGCGCGAAATGATGAACGACGCCGGCATCCAGCTTGGGCAGGCGACGGTCAGCGCGGATACGCCGCAGCAAAACAGTACGCCCGACCGTCAGCCGCAACGCATCGCGCTTCCGTTCTCCGGCGCCGACCATGCCGCATCGGCCGGCCTCCAGGCCGTTCAGACGCCGATCCGTCAATCCGGGCGCGGTCTGGTCGATACCTTCGCCTGACCGGACAGGCGCGACATCACACGATATGCGTCCCTTTTCCCCCTCTTTTTACCGAATCGAAGACGCATGTTCCTTTTCATAATGACAAACATCTGCCCCCCATTGCACATGTAGAGGAAAGCAACAATGGCCGCACCTGCCGTACCTGTCGAATCATCCGAAGCCGAGGAAGCCGTTCCGGTCAGGAAATCGAAGAAAAAGCTGTTCATCATCGCAGGCGCCCTCGTGGTCCTGCTGGGCGGCGGCGGCGCTGGCGCGTGGTTCTTCATGCATGGTGCGCATGACACCAAGGAAAAGGCTGCCGAGCCGGCCAAACCCCCGGTGTATCTGCCGCTCGAAACCTTCACCGTCAATCTCCAGGGAGGCGAACAGTATCTGCAGACAGACATCACGCTGCAGGTGGCCGATCCGGCCCAGGTCGATGACATCAAGCTGCATATGCCGCGCGTCCGCAGCCGTCTGCTGACGCTGCTCTCCAGCAAGCAGGCCGACGAGCTGGTCACGCCGGACGACAAGAAAAAGCTGGCGCAGGAAATCCTGGCGCAGATCAAGCTGCCGTTCGACCCCAACGGCAAACCGCAACAGGTGGACGATGTCCTGTTCACCACGTTCGTGATCCAGTAAGAAGACCTCATCCATGGCCGACAACTTTCTTTCGCAGGACGAAGTCGACGCGCTGCTGAAAGGCGTGACCGGCGAAGTCGACGAGGCGCCGGCCGAATCGGACGATTTTTCGGGCGCCCGTCCCTACAATCTCGCCACGCAGGAACGCATCGTGCGCGGCCGGATGCCGACGCTCGAGATCATCAACGAACGGTTTGCACGCCAGTTGCGGATCGGCCTCTACAATTTCCTGCGGCGCGGCGTGGAGATCTCGGTCGGTCCGGTGCGGGTATCCAAGTACAGCGAATTCATCCGCAACCTGGTCGTGCCCACCAACCTGAACCTGGTGCAATTCAAGCCGCTGCGCGGTACGGCCCTGATGATCTTCAACCCCGACCTGGTCTTCCTCATGGTCGACAACCTGTTCGGCGGTGACGGGCGTTTCCACACCCGCGTCGAAGGACGCGACTTCACCCAGACCGAACACCGCATCATCCAGCGCATCCTGAACATCGTGTTCGAGGCCTATTCGAAATCCTGGGAGCCGGTCTACCCGGTCGAGTTCGAATTCATTCGCTCGGAAATGAACACCCAGTTCGCCAACATCGCCACCCCGAACGAAGTGGTGGTGGCGGTCACCTTCGCCATCGAGCTCGGACAGATCAGCGGCGAAATGCATATCTGCATGCCCTATTCGATGATCGAACCGATCAAGGATCTGCTCACCAGCAGCCTGCAGGCCGAAAACCTGGAAGTCGACAAGCGCTGGATCCGCCTCATGCGACAGCAGATCCAGATGGCGGAAGTCGAGATCGTCGCCGACCTGGGCACGGCCGCTATCAGCCTGCGCGACATCGTCGACATGAAAGTGGGCGACATCATCCCGCTCAACATCCCCGAAACGATCGAAGCCAAGGTGGACGGCGTCCCGGTCATGGAATGCGCATACGGAAAGTTCAACGGTCAATACACCCTGCGGGTCGAGAAACTGCTGTCGACCAGCACGAACGACCCGCAAACAGGAGATCAACATGTCTGAAGACATCACCCAAACCATCGCGGAAGACGACTGGGCGGCCGCCATGGCCGAACAGGCCACGCCTGCGGCCGTCCAGTCGAGTCCTGAAATCTTTCCGGAACTGTCGGGCAACACCGCCGCGGGCGGACTGGCCAAGGATATCGATTTCATCCTGGACATCCCGGTCCTGCTGACCGTGGAACTGGGGCGGACCAAGATCGCGATCAAGAACCTGCTCCAGCTGGCCCAGGGATCGGTGGTCGAACTCGACGGACTGGCCGGCGAACCGATGGACGTGCTCGTCAACGGCTGCCTGATCGCGCAGGGCGAAGTGGTGGTGGTCAACGACAAGTTCGGCGTGCGTCTCACCGACATCATCACACCGGCCGAGCGGATCCGGAAACTCAACAAATGAAGCGTTTCGCCGCAAGCGTCGTGTCGAGCCTGCCGATCCTGGCGCATGCCGCCGATGCCGTCGCGCCGGCTCCTGCGGTCTCGGCCGCCGGCAGCCTGCTCCAGGTATTCATCGGCCTCGTCGCCGTATTACTCCTGATTGCCGCCACGGCCTGGGTCGCCAAGCGTTTCGGCGTCACCCGTGGCGGGGCATCCAACGTACTGAACGTCATCAGCAGCGCCTCCGTCGGTGCGCGTGAACGGGTCGTGGTGGTCGAAGTCGGCGAATCGTGGCTCGTGGTCGGTGTGGCGCCGGGCAGCGTCAATGCCCTGATGACCCTGCCCCGCGGCGAAATCCAACCCACGTCCGCCCCTTCCCTCAACACCAGCTTTGCGGCAGGCCTGCAGCATCTGATCGAGAAACGTCGTGGAAAATAAGTTGCATCGCCGCACGATGCGTGCACTGCTCATGCTGTTCGCCTTGTTGCTGCCCTCGCTGGCGCTGGCGCAGAGCGCAGGCCTGCCCGCCTTCACCAGCACCCCCAGCGGCGGCGGCCAGACCTACACGCTGAGCCTGCAGACCCTGCTGCTGCTCACCTCGCTGTCCTTCCTGCCGGCCGCGCTGCTGATGATGACCAGCTTCACCCGCATCATCATCGTGCTGTCGCTGCTGCGCCATGCGCTGGGCACCCAGTCGTCGCCGCCCAACCAGGTGATGATCGGCCTGGCGCTGTTCCTGACCCTGTTCGTGATGGGGCCGACCCTGGACAAGATTTACACCGAAGCCTATCAGCCGCTTTCCGAGAACCGTATCCAGATGGGCGAGGCGCTCGACAAGGGCGCCGTTCCGCTGCGCGCATTCATGATGAAGCAGACGCGCGAAACCGATCTCGCCCTGTTCGTGAAGATGTCGGGCACGGCGGCGCCGAAAACCGCTGCCGACGTGCCGATGCGCGTGCTGATTCCGGCCTACATCACCAGCGAACTCAAGACCGCCTTCCAGATCGGCTTCGCTGTGTTCATTCCCTTCCTCATCATCGACATGGTCGTCGCCAGCATCCTGATGGCGATGGGGATGATGATGGTGTCGCCCGCCATCGTTTCGCTGCCCTTCAAGATCATCCTGTTCGTCCTGGTGGACGGCTGGAATCTGTTGCTGGGCTCGCTGGCGCAAAGCTTCTATTAACCCGCCCCTGAAAGACACACGCCATGACACCCGAAAGCGTAATGACCCTGGGCCGCACCGCGCTGGAAATGACCATCCTGGTGGCGTCCCCTGTCCTGCTGGTCACCCTGGTGGTCGGCCTGATCGTCAGCGTCTTCCAGGCCGCCACCCAGATCAATGACGCCAGCCTCTCGTTCATTCCCAAGGTCATCGCCGTGCTCGCGACGTTTGCCATTGCCGGCCCTTGGATGCTGACGGTCATGACCGACTACATGCGACGGGTATTGACCGACCTTCCCAGTCTCATCGGCTGACCTCCCGCAGAAATCCATGATCAGCCTCACCGATGCCCAGCTCAACGCCTGGCTGATCAGCTTCATCTGGCCCCTCACCCGCATATTGGGCCTGATCATGGTGGCGCCGGTATTCGGCCACAGCTCGGTACCACGGCGCGTCAAGATCGGCCTGGGCGTATTCATCGCCCTGATCATCGCTCCCACCCTGCCGCCCATGCCCGATGTCGGACTCGGCTCCTGGCACGGCCTGTTCATTCTGATCCAGCAACTGCTCATCGGCATGGCGATCGGCTTCATCATGCGCATCGTGTTCGCCGCAGTCGAGGCGGCGGGCGAAATCGTCGGCCTGCAGATGGGCCTGGGGTTTGCGTCCTTCTTCGATCCGCAAAGCGCGGGCCAGACGATCGTGATTTCCCAGTTCTTCAATCTCCTGGCTTCGCTGCTGTTCCTCGCGGTCAATGCGCATCTGCTGCTGCTGGGCATTCTCGTCGAGAGCTTCAAGAGCCTGCCTATCAGTCCGCAGCCGCTCTCGACAGCAGGTTTCTACAGCGTCGCCAACTATGGCTCCGTCGTGTTTTCCGTCGGCCTGCAACTGGCGCTGCCGCTGATCGCCATCCTGCTGATGACCAACCTGGCGCTCGGCATCCTCACGCGCTCGGCGCCCCAGCTCAATATCTTTGCGATCGGTTTTCCCATCACCCTGGGAGTGGGGTTGATTGCGCTGGACATCACCCTGCCCTACTTCACGCCCCAGTTCGAGCACATGTTCCGGAACGGCTTCGCGGCCACGACGGCAGTCATCCGGGCGCTTCATCCCTAGCAGGCAGGGCGGGCGAAACGGAAACGCCGGGCTGCAGGAAATCCCTGCAGCCCGGCGCTTGAATCCGGAAGCTCCGAAAGGTTTTAGAAACCGAGACTGTCGAGCAGATCGTCCACCTGGCTCTGGTCGGCTACTACATCGCTCTTGTTCGTGGGATCGATCTGCGGTCCGTTGAGCAGGCCGCTGCTGGATTCCCGTTTCACTTCGGCCGGCGCATAGTCGATCAGCAGTTGCACCAGCTGCCGTTCCAGGTTGTGCGCAAGATCGGTCACCTTGCGAATCACCTGACCCGTGAGATCCTGGAAATCCTGGGCCATCATGATGTCCAGCAACTGCTGCTTGGTGGCGCTGGTGTCGTTGCGCATGTCCGCCAGGCATTGCATGGTCATGGTCGCCATGTCGCGGTAATTGGCTTCGGAAAACGGCGCCTTGAAGGCGGCCTGCCAGCCGTTCAAGATTTCGTCGGCGCCCGCATCGATGCGTTCCTGCATGGGAATGGCCGCATCGGTGGCATTGAGCACGCGCTGCGCCGCCTGTTCGGTCATGCGCGCCACATAGTTGAGACGTTCCCGTACATCGGGAATGTCCGTTGTCGCCTTTTCCAGTACCTTATCCAGCCCCAGCTCGCGCAGACTGTCGTGCAGGGTGCGGGTAATCTGGCCGACCCGCGCCAGCATCTCCTCCGACTCGCAGCCCTGGGGGCTCGCGGCGTGCGACACGGTCACGGCTGTAGCAGAGCCGACGAATTGCGTCTCCACGTCAGGCTCCCGCTTTGTCGAGTTTTTCGAATATCTTCGAGAGCTTCTCGTCGAGTGTGGCCGCGGTGAAAGGTTTGACGACGTAGCCACTGGCGCCGGCCTGCGCCGCAGCGATGATGTTTTCCTTCTTGGCCTCGGCGGTCACCATCAGGACCGGCAGCTTGGACAGGGCGGCATCGGCACGGATGTTCTGCAGCATGGTCAGGCCATCCATGTTCGGCATGTTCCAGTCGGACACGACGAAATCGAAATTCCCGGCACGCAGTTTGGCCAAGCCGTCGGCACCGTCTTCCGCTTCTTCAACGTTGGAGTATCCCAGTTCCTTGAGCAGATTGCGCACGATGCGGCGCATCGTGGAAAAATCGTCGACAACCAGGAATTTCGTGTTCGGATCGGCCATGCAGTACTCCATTGGTGCAGTTCATTGTTACTGGATTAATCGGCATTGCGGCGTCAAACTTAAGCGCGAAATCCGCCTGCGCAACGGGTATAAACGGACGTTTACACCCGCATCGCGCGGTTGCCATGCGCCGCAAAAAACTCCATCACCCGCCCCGGCAATTCGTGCAGCGGGGCCACCTCATGCGTGGCGCCGCTGGCAATGGCTTCCTTGGGCATGCCGAACACCACGCACGATGCCTCGTCCTGCGCCAGGTTGTAGGCCCCGGCCTTTTTCATTTCCAGCATGCCCGCCGCGCCGTCCTTGCCCATCCCGGTGAGGATGACGCCGACCGCATTCTGGCCCGCGCTGACAGCCGCCGAATGGAACAGGACGTCGACGGAGGGACGATGGCGGTTGACCGGCGGCCCCTGGTCGAGCTTGGTCATGTAGTTGGCGCCGCTGCGCACCAGCATCAGATGGGAATGCCCCGGCGCAAGGTAGGCATGGCCGGGCAGCACCCGCTCCCCGCCCTCGGCTTCCTTGACGGATATCTTGCACAGCTTGTCGAGCCGGTTGGCGAACGAACGGGTAAAACCTTCCGGCATGTGCTGGGTGATCAGGATGCCCGGGCAATCGGAGGGCAACTGGATCAGGAAATCCTTGATGGCTTCGGTACCACCGGTGGAAGCGCCAATGATGATCAGTTTCTCGCTGCTGGTCAGCGGATTGCGCAACGGCGCCAGCGGTCCCGCGGCATGCGTCGGGGTGGAGCCTGGGGTGCGTTGCTTGATCCGGGCCCGCGACGTGATGCGGATCTTCTCCGCGATCAGGTCGGTGTATTCCAGCATGCCGCTCTGGATCGAGATCTTGGGCTTGGTGACGAAATCCACCGCCCCCAGTTCCAGCGCCCGCATGGTGATTTCGGAGCCGCGTTCGGTCAGCGTCGACACCATGAGCACGGGCATCGGGCGCAAGCGCATCAGCTTCTCGAGAAACTCCAGACCGTCCATCTTCGGCATTTCGACATCCAGCGTCAGGACGTCCGGGTTGGTCTGCTTGATCAGATCGCGCGCCGCCAGCGGATCGGGGGCCACGCCCACGACCTCCATGTCCGGCTGGCTGTTGATGATCTCCTTCATCACGCCGCGGATCAGCGCCGAGTCATCCACGATCAGAACCTTGATTTTCGTCATGCTAAATTCCGGGTCTCATCCCTGCCGGCGGTCAGAACAAATCGATCTCGCCGACCACCTCATTGGTCTTAAGCCGGCTCGCGTAGTCCTGCTCGCGTTTCACCAGCGTGTAATTGTTGAGTTGCTTGAGTTTCTTCACGAGGACCTTGCCGGTCTGCGGAAAGAAATACACCTTGCGCGGGTGCACGTCATTCAGGTCCTCCGCCACCACACGGATGTTTTCCGCCTTCAGGAAATCGCGTACGAACCGGGCATTGCGTTCGCCCACGTTCATGCTGGTGAAGCCGCGCAGGACGTTGCCGCCGCCGAACACCTTGGCCTCGAGATTGTCGCGCCGGGCGCCTGCCTTGAGCAGCTGGTTGATCAGCACCTCCATGGCATATGCGCCGTAGCGCATCGATGCCGACATCGGATTGCCGGCATCGCCGCCCCCGTCCGGCAGCATGAAGTGATTCATGCCGCCGATTCCCGACACCTTGTCCCGGATGCACGCCGCGACGCAGGAGCCGAGCACGGTAACGATCAGCATGGGACGATTGGTGAAGTAATACTCGCCAGGCAATATCTTGGCGGCTTCGCAGTCGAAGGTCCGGTCGTAATACAGATTGGTCGCAAGCTGCTCTTCGATGGCAGGATTCATGCGTGTTTCCTGGCGCCGGCATGGCGGGAATTCAGCTCATACACCGTCTTGCCGCGCAGTTTGAAGGCGTCGGACGCGTACATGAAGTTTTCGGAATGTCCCGCGAACAGCAGCCCCTCCGGCTTCATCAGCGGGACGAAGCGTTCCAGAATCCGGCTCTGTGTCGGCTTGTCGAAATAAATCATCACATTGCGGCAGAAAATCACATCGAACGGCCCGCTGACCGGCCAGCTGCTGGCCAGCAGATTGAGAGGTTTGAACGTGATCAGCTGACGAAGTTCGGGGCGCACCCGCACCAGACCCGAACGTTCGCCCTTGCCGCGCTGGAAGAAGCGTTTGATCCGCTCCTGTGCCATCTTGTCGATGCGATCGATCGGATACACGCCGTTCGCCGCCGTCTCGAGCACATTGGTATCGATGTCGGTGGCCACGATGCTGACCGGCGGCGTGAGCGTTCCGAATGCCTCGCATACCGTCATGGCGATCGAATACGGCTCTTCGCCGGTCGAACTGGCCGAACACCAGATCGAAAGCGGCGCTTTCATGCCGAGCATATGCTCTGCGAGAATCGGAAAGTGATGGGCCTCGCGGAAGAACGAGGTCAGGTTGGTCGTCAGCGCATTGGTGAACGCCTCCCATTCGTCACTGTCGCGCCCGTTTTCCAGTTCGTCGAGATATTCTTCGAAGGAATTCAGGCCCTTGGCCCGCAGGCGGCGCGCCAGGCGGCTATAGACCATCTCCTGCTTGCTGTCGGTCAGCGCAATCCCGGCCTGCCGGTAGATCAATGACCGTATCCGGGAGAAATCGCGCGGAGTAAATGAAAATACCTTGGCGCTGTCAGGCGGAGTCTTCAATACAGGCTTCATGTCGAAATGCGCGTCCAATCTATATTGCGTTCCAGGCTGAACGCACGAATCAAACCAAGCCCGATTTCCCTGTTCTGGACCATTCCGTCACACGCCATGCCCGTCGGACGCATCCGACGGGCGTCATCCAACCATCTATCCGTCTACGCTGCCAGGCTTTCTGCTACAGCGGGCTGGGGGCGGGATTGCCTCATGGCTGCCGTGGTTTGACGGCCGCCATTCGACATGTGTCCCGTCCGGACCAGCTTGAAAGTCTTGACCAGTTCGGCCAGCTTGCCCGCCTGATCCTGCAAACTCTCGGCCGCAGCCGCAGCTTCTTCGACCAGTGCTGCGTTCTGCTGCGTCATCTCGTCCATCTGGCCGACAGCCTGGTTGATCTGCTCGATGCCGGCACTCTGTTCCTGGCTCGCCGTCGCGGTTCCGCCGATGATATCGGCCACCAACTGCACCGAGGTCACGATATCTTCCATCGCCTCGCCAGCCTCGTCCACCAGTTTCCTGCCGGTCTCGACCTTTTCAACCGAATCCTCGATCAGGGATTTGATCTCCTTGGCCGCGCCGGCGCTGCGCTGGGCGAGGTTCCTCACTTCGGCGGCGACGACGGCAAAGCCGCGGCCCTGTTCGCCCGCACGCGCAGCTTCGACCGCTGCGTTCAAGGCGAGGATGTTGGTCTGGAAGGCAATGCCGTCGATGACGCCGATGATGTCGGCAATCTTCCGCGAGCTGTCCTTGATCGACCCCATGGTGTGGATGACTTTGCCGACGACGTCCCCGCCGTTGACCGCAATCTCCGCCGTCGAGGAAACCAGCTTGCTCGCATGGTGCGCACTCTCGGCGTTCTGCTTGACGGTGCTGGTCAGCTCTTCCATCGACGAGGCCGTCTCTTCCAGGCTCGAGGCCTGCGATTCGGTCCGCGCAGACAAATCTGCATTGCCCGATGCAATTTCACTTGCGCCCGAATTCACCAGATCGGTGCTTTCCCTGATCTGCCCGACCAGCCACTTGGTGTTGATCTGCAGGATGCGCAGCGACTGCATCAACCTGGCCAGCTCGACGATCCCCTTGGCCTCGATCTGTCCGGTCAGATCGCTCGAACTGATCCGGTCGATTTCCTCTCGAACATGCTCAAGCGGCACCACCACGCTGCGATAGGACAACACCCCGAACACCACGGCCAGCGGCACGCCCAATACCGAGACCGCCATCAACCAGTTCAGATAGGACATACCGTCGCCGGTCGTCGCCAGCCAGGCCAGAACACCGATCCCGGCAAACAGGGCACCGACCGACCCGGCGGCGATGGCCAGCATGGTCTTCAGCGACAGATTCTTCAGCAGGCGGCAGCGCTGGACGAAGGAACGCTTGACTGCCTCGCCGTCGTGGATTTCGAGCGTCGAATCGCCAGCCTGGATCGCACGATAGGCGCTGTCCGCTGCCTGCACCTGATCACGACTGGGTTTGCTGCGAACGGAGGTATAGCCGACGACCGTGCCGTTCTCGACGATCGGTGCCACATTGGCTTCCACCCAATAATGATCGCCATTCTTGCACCGGTTCTTCACCAGCCCAGTCCAGGCCTTGCCGCTCCGCAGCGTGTTCCATAAATCGGCGAACGCCTCGACCGGCATATCGGGATGGCGCACGATGTTATGCGGTGCGCCGATCAGCTCGTCCTCGCTGAAGCCGCTGATGTTGACGAAATCCCGGTTGACAAAGGTGATTCTGCCGTGGGTATCCGTCTTCGAAGTCGGCGTCTCATGGTCCTTCAGGACGTATTCGGTATTGGTGACAGGCAGGTTGGATCGCATTGCTTTTTTCCTTTTTTAGGTTTGGTCGCGGCGCTTCGCTCTCCCGTTCCACCGCTCAGAATTCTTCCCATTCGTCATTGCCACCGCCGGCTGCAAGCTTCTTCGGACGCGCCAGCTGCACCGCCTTGGGCGACGTGCGTTTCTGGGCGGCCGGCAGCCTGGCCACGTTGCCATTCGATATCGGCAATTCGGCCGGCCGACTGTAGGCCTGCGCAACGGATTCCAGCTTGAACACGCTCACCGCCTCGGCCAGCTTGCCCGCCTGGTCCTGCAGGCTCTCGGCCGCAGCCGCAGCCTCTTCGACCAGGGCAGCGTTCTGCTGCGTCATCTCGTCCATCTGGCCGACGGCCTGGTTGACCTGTTCGATCCCGGCGCTCTGTTCCTGGCTCGCCGCCGCAATCTCGCTCATGATGTCGGTGACCCGTTTGACCGAGGTGACGATCTCGTCCATGGTCTTGCCGGCTTCGTCCACCAGCTTGCCGCCGGCGTCAACCTTGCCAACCGAGTCCTCGATCAGGGACTTGATCTCCTTGGCCGCACCGGCGCTGCGCTGGGCGAGGTTCCTGACTTCGCTGGCGACGACGGCAAAACCGCGGCCCTGTTCGCCCGCACGCGCGGCTTCGACCGCTGCGTTGAGCGCGAGGATGTTGGTCTGGAAGGCGATGCCGTCGATGACGCCGATGATGTCGGAGATCTTCCGCGAGCTGTCCTTGATGGAGGCCATGGTGTCGACGACCTGGCCGACGACGGCTCCGCCCTTGGCGGCGACGTCGGCGGTGGAAACCACCAGCTGGTTGGCCTGACGGGCGTTCTCGGCGTTCTGCTTGACAGTGCTGGTCAGCTCTTCCATCGAGGAGGCGGTCTCTTCCAGGCTCGAGGCCTGCGATTCGGTACGCGACGACAGGTCGGCGTTGCCGGAGGCGATCTCGCGTGAGGCGACGGCGATGGTCTCGGTCGCATGCCGAATGTCGCTCACCGTGCCGGTCAGGTTTTCACGCATCGCATTGATGGCAAACAGCAGGCTGGAAGTATCACCCTTTTCCAGCGTGACCGACTTGGAGAAGTCCCCGCTGGAGATGGCGCGTGCGATCTCCACGGCATAGACAGGCTCGCCGCCCAGCTGTTTCATGATGTGACGGACCAGCCAGAACACGATGGCGCTTGCCACGGCCAGGGCCAGGACCACGAGAACCAGCGTGATCGTCAGCATGCGCTGGCTGAACGCGGCCATCTCGGTCTTGGTATTCTCGACGGCGCCGCGTTTGACCTTGAGATAGTCCATCAGACGCGTCCTGATCTCGCGCCAGACCGGCGTTTCTTCCTTGCTGATGACCGCAATGGCCGCAGCCTGATCGCTGCTGGCAAGCGACACCACCTTGGCGTGGAGCGGGATCTGCTGCTCGCGCAATGCGACCACTTCCTGCAGGACCTTCAGGTCATCCGGATGGGTGGCCGCGAGGGCCAGGGCTTTCTGGCTGGCCTTTTTGAATTCGGCAGACGCCGCATCCAGATTTTTGTAGGCCAATTGGTTGGTCGGATCCATGACGATATTGCGCACGGCCTGGCCCATTTGCAGCCCTTGGGAATACAGGAGGTTGGCTTCCTGGGCGAGCGCCAGATCCTGTTCGAGGAAATTCTCGAACCGGCTCTTGTTGCTCTGCATGCCGGTCAGCGCCACGCCGATCGCGATACCAAAGAGCACAAACACCAAGCCCATACTCAAAACGATTTTTGACTTCAGCTTCATTTCAGAACTTTCAATATTCACTGTTACGTTTACTGGCTGAAACAACGGCCCACCCGCTGCCGCACACCATCGGACATGGCATGACAGCGGAGGATGAGCCGGCGTCTCAGAACTCTTCCCATTCGTCGTTGCTGCCACCGGCAACCGCCAGCTTCTTCGGCCGGGCAACGGCCGCCGGTACGGCAACCGGCTTGCCTCCCTTGCGGGCGGCCGGCTTCGCCGCCACCACATCCTTCAGTACCGGAAGCTCGGAACGCACGCTGTAGGCGCCGCTCTCCAGCTTGAACACGCTCACCGCCTCGGCCAGCTTGCCCGCCTGATCCTGCAGGCTCTCGGCCGCAGCCGCAGCCTCTTCGACCAAGGCCGCGTTCTGCTGGGTGGCGTCGTCCATCTGGGTGACGGCCTGGTTGACCTGCTCGATCCCGGCACTCTGTTCCTGGCTCGCCGCCGCAATCTCGCTCATGATGTCGGTGACCCGTTTGACCGAGGTGACGATCTCGTCCATGGTCTTGCCGGCTTCGTCCACCAGCTTGCCGCCGGCGTCAACCTTGCCAACCGAGTCCTCGATCAGGGACTTGATCTCCTTGGCCGCACCGGCGCTGCGCTGGGCGAGGTTCCTGACTTCGCTGGCGACGACGGCAAAACCGCGGCCCTGTTCGCCCGCACGCGCGGCTTCGACCGCTGCGTTGAGCGCGAGGATGTTGGTCTGGAAGGCGATGCCGTCGATGACGCCGATGATGTCGGAGATCTTCCGCGAGCTGTCCTTGATGGAGGCCATGGTGTCGACGACCTGGCCGACGACGGCTCCGCCCTTGGCGGCGACGTCGGCGGTGGAAACCACCAGCTGGTTGGCCTGACGGGCGTTCTCGGCGTTCTGCTTGACAGTGCTGGTCAGCTCTTCCATCGAGGAGGCGGTCTCTTCCAGGCTCGAGGCCTGCGATTCGGTACGCGACGACAGGTCGGCGTTGCCGGAGGCGATCTCGCGTGAGGCGACGGCGATGGTCTCGGTGCCGTGACGCACCTGGCCAACGATGGTCACCAGGCTGGCGTTCATGTTCTTCAGGGCCTGCAAAAGCCGGCCGATCTCATCATTGGAGCGCACGTCGATCGTCTGCGTCAGATCGCCGGCGGCAACGCTCTCGGCCAGGCGCAGCGCTTCATTCAGCGAGCGGGAAATCATGCGGATCAGCCAGTAGCCGATCAGGCCTGCCAGCAACACGCCAAACACAATGGCGGCGATGGACACGTTGCGCACCAGGGCATAGCGCGCCTGCGATGCTTCGAATTCGCGCTTGGCCACATCCAGCTGAAGCTGATTCAGCGCTTCCATGCTTTTCTGCACGGGGGGATAAGCCTGGGTAAGCGGTCCCTGCAGCAGTTCACTGGCCTGCTGGAAATCGTGGGCGTGCAGTGCCGCGATGGCGGGGATCATGCCCGTGCGGCCATAGGTCCTGCGGTTGGCGTCGAATTCGTCGGCGAGCTTCTTTTCTGCGGGCGTCAGATAGGTTCCCAGGTAAGCCTTCCAGAGGGTTTCGATCTCCTTGATCGTGGTACCGACCTCCTCGACTTTCTTGTCGACCACGGAGACGTCATCGGGGAAGGCCGACAGCTGGCCTGCCGTGACGCCAGACAAGGTGATCTGGTTCTGGTTGACCAGCATGGAGATGCGCGCCAATTGTCCCAGTGCGACCGTCCTGTCTTCGTAGACGGACTTGAGTGCGCCATTGGTGGAATTGAGGCTGGTCAGCCCCAGGATTCCGATACCGACCAGCAGCACGGACAGGAATCCGATCACGAAAACCAGCCGCGACTTGATACTCAGATTTGCCAGCATTTCAATTACTCCTTTTCACTCAATCCAGACCGTCGAATCCGGGACCTGCCTGGTCAGCACAGCTGAAACTTCGTCAAAAACCTTATCGGTACTGCGTTCAACAGCTTGAAATAATTGATGTTCTGGCTCTGCCCTTCTCACCGGTCCGGATAACCGTGCAAGCAGTCAGAACTCTTCCCATTCGTCGTTGCCGCCGCCGGCAACCGCCAGCTTCTTCGGCCGGGCAACCGCCGGTACGGCAACCGGCTTGCCTCCCTTGCGGGCGGCCGGCTTCGCCGCCACCACATCCTTCAGTACCGGAAGCTCGGAACGCACGCTGTAGGCGCCGCTCTCCAGCTTGAACACGCTCACCGCCTCGGCCAGCTTGCCCGCCTGATCCTGCAGGCTCTCGGCCGCAGCCGCAGCCTCTTCGACCAAGGCCGCGTTCTGCTGGGTGGCGTCGTCCATCTGGGTGACGGCCTGGTTGACCTGCTCGATCCCGGCACTCTGTTCCTGGCTCGCCGCCGCAATCTCGCTCATGATGTCGGTGACCCGTTTGACCGAGGTGACGATCTCGTCCATGGTCTTGCCGGCTTCGTCCACCAGCTTGCCGCCGGCGTCAACCTTGCCAACCGAGTCCTCGATCAGGGACTTGATCTCCTTGGCCGCACCGGCGCTGCGCTGGGCGAGGTTCCTGACTTCGCTGGCGACGACGGCAAAACCGCGGCCCTGTTCGCCCGCACGCGCGGCTTCGACCGCTGCGTTGAGCGCGAGGATGTTGGTCTGGAAGGCGATGCCGTCGATGACGCCGATGATGTCGGAGATCTTCCGCGAGCTGTCCTTGATGGAGGCCATGGTGTCGACGACCTGGCCGACGACGGCTCCGCCCTTGGCGGCGACGTCGGCGGTGGAAACCACCAGCTGGTTGGCCTGACGGGCGTTCTCGGCGTTCTGCTTGACAGTGCTGGTCAGCTCTTCCATCGAGGAGGCGGTCTCTTCCAGGCTCGAGGCCTGCGATTCGGTACGCGACGACAGGTCGGCGTTGCCGGAGGCGATCTCGCGTGAGGCGACGGCGATGGTCTCGGTGCCGTGACGCACCTGGCCAACGATGGTCACCAGGCTGGCGTTCATGTCTTTGAGTGCTTGCATCAGCTGGCCGACTTCATCCGTGGAGTGGATGTCGATACGCTGCGTCAGGTCGCCTTCGGCCACGCCTCGCGCAAGCTTGACCGCTGCATCCAGCGGACGAGTGATGGCGCGGATCAGGATGAAGCCGAACCAGGCCGCCAGGGCCAGCCCCAGGGCGATGGCTGCGATGGCGATCACCTGGCTGCTCTCGTAGCGGCTGCGGGCCGTTTCGAATTCATGCTTGGCGACCGCACCCTGCAATTCGATCAGTTTGAAGAGGGTTTCGCGGGCAGCCGAAAACTTCGGGGCAGCATCCTTGGAAGCGTTTTCCTTGGCCGTATCGAAGTCCGATTCCATCGCCAGCTTCATCGTGACATCGCGCGAGGTCGTGTAGGTTTTCCACTGCGTATTGAAACTGTCCGCCAGCGCCTTCTCGTCCGGGGTCATGGCCGTACGCGTGTATTTGGCCCAGAGCTTGTTGATTTCCACGTCCAGCTGCTGCGTGTCCGTATTGGCCTTGATGGCCACATCCGCCCAGGGGGCCGTGGCGGCAACCGTGGCGTTGGTCCGGGTCCGGTTGGCCATGTCGATGATGCGACCCAGATCCATCAAGGGAACGGTCCGATCCTCGTATACGGTTTTCAAGCCTGCTTCGGTTTTGCTCATACCGCTCAACCCAATGCCTCCGATCACGAGCAGCAGCGCCGCCATGAAGGAAATAAGGATGGTCAGGCGCGACTTGATGGTAAGGTTCCCGAACATTGCAGACTCTCCGATTGATTTGTTATGTAGGTAGGGTTGTACGATTGATCAGGCTGCCAGCTTCTCGATCAACCCCATTTCGGCGCTGGACATCAGCTTGTCGATATCCACCAGGATCAGCATGCGTTCGTCGAGCGTGCCAAGGCCGATGAGATAGTCCGTATCGAAGGTCGTCCCGATTTCCGGAGCGGGCCTGATCTGCTCCGGCGTGAGCGTCGTCACGTCGGACACGCTGTCCACCACCATGCCGACGACCCGCCCGCCAATATTCAGGATGATCACCACCGTGAACTGGTCGTAGGTCGGCGTGCCCAGGTCGAACTTGATGCGCATGTCGACGACCGGCACGATGGTGCCGCGCAGGTTCACCACGCCTTTGATGAAGTCGGGCGCATTGGCGATCCGGGTCACCGGCTCGTAGCCGCGAATCTCCTGCACGCGCAGGATGTCGATTCCGTACTCTTCGCGGCCGAGGGTGAAGGCCAGGAATTCGTTTCCGGCGCTTTCCCCTGCAGCTTCCATGCTGGTCTGTGTTTGCGTGGTATACGACATGATTCTTGTCCTTAAAATCTGGCCTTAGAAGAAAACAGGATCCGCGTTGAGCTGGCGGCTCGAGCGCAGCAGGGCGGACACGTCGAGAATCAGGGACACGCCTCCGTCGCCGAGGATCGTGGCGCCGGAAATCCCGGCCACCTTGCGGAAATTCGATTCCAGGTTCTTGACCACGACCTGCTGCTGCCCGACCAGGCTGTCGACCAGCAGGGCCGCTTTCTTGCCGTCGCTTTCGAGGATGACGATGATGCCCTGCGAGGGGTCCTCGAACCGGGGATCGATCGCGAAGATCTGATACAGCGGGATCAGCGGCAGATATTCCTCGCGAACCTTGACCACCTTGCCCTGGCCGGCGACTTCCTTGACGTCCACCGCAGCCGGCTGCAGCGATTCGATGACGTAGCCCAATGGCAGGATGTAGATCTCCTCGCCGACCTTGACCGACATGCCGTCGAGAATCGCCAGCGTCAGCGGCAGGGAAATGGCGATCGTGGTGCCGGTTCCCGGGATCGAGCGAATGTCGACCGTCCCGCCCATCGCGGTGATGTTGCGCTTGACGACGTCCATGCCGACCCCGCGTCCGGAAACGTCGGTCACCACCTCCGCGGTGGAGAAACCGGGGGCGAAGATCAGCTGCCAGACATCGGCATCGGGCATCGCGTCCGATACCGGCAGGCCTTGCGCTTTGGCCTTGGCAAGTATCCTGTCGCGGTTCAGTCCGCCGCCGTCGTCGCTCACCTCGATCACGATGTTGCCGCCCTGATGCGCGGCCGACAGAACCAGCTTGCCGGCTTCAGTCTTGCCGTTGGCCTTGCGCCTGTCGGGCATTTCGATGCCGTGGTCGACGCTGTTGCGGACCAGATGAGTGAGCGGATCGACGATGCGCTCGATCAGGCCTTTGTCGAGTTCGGTGGCGGCACCCCGCGTGACGAACTCGACCTTCTTGCCGAGTTTGGCGGCCAGGTCACGCACCATGCGGGGGAAGCGCGAGAACACGTAGTCCATCGGCATCATGCGGATCGACATCACGGCTTCCTGCAGATCCCGCGTGTTGCGCGCCAGCTGGCCGGCACTGTTGAGCAGCCGCTCGTGATGCAGGGGATCGAGCGCGGCGATGCGCTGTTCGATCATGGCCTGGGTGATGACCAGTTCGCCGACCAGGTTGATCAGCTGGTCGACCTTCTCCACGCTGACACGGATCGAGGACGACTCCTGGCTGGCGCCTTCCTTGTCGGTGGCACGACGGCCGTAGTTCTTGACCTCGCCGGCAGGCACGGCCGCGGCCGCATCTGCCGCTGGGGTGGACGCTTGCGGAGCCACAGCGGAGCCCTTCTCCGGCTCGAAGATTCCATAGCCCGGATCTTCGACGGGCGTGCTGGGTGCGGCGCCGGCGGATGCGGCTGCAGGCGCCGCGTCATACGTGATCTTGAGATCGTCCGGGTCGAGCACGAACGAGCAGATGGCGACGATATTGTCCTGGCTCTCGCCGGTGGTCAGGATGAACACGGCGCGCTTGTCGTCCAGGGTCTCCTGTTCGATCGTGCCGAGCAGACCGAGCTCGGCTGCCAGCGCGTCGACATCCTTCTGCGGCACCTCGGGCAATTCGATCCGGAAACGGCAATTGCCATCCGCATCCATGACCGGGGCCGCCACGGGCTCGGGCGCCGCGGCGGCGGGCGACGGGCTCGCTGCGGCAGCCGGGGCGTCGGCCACGATCCCTTGCGACAGGGCCTTCAGCCGCTGGCAGACATTGTCGACCGCGGCCTGGTCGACGCTCGAACCATGATGATGGCCATCCATCTGCATGGTCAGTACATCCTTGGCCACCAGGAAGGCATCCACGTGCTCGGGGGTCAGCGCCATTTCACCCTTGCGGATGCGATCGAGCAGCGACTCCAGCATGTGGGTGACTTCGGTGATATCGGTGAACGCGAACGTGGCGGCACCTCCCTTGATGGAATGCGCGGCGCGGAAGATCGCATTGAGATCCTCGCTGTCCGGTGCAGACACGTCGAGAGCCAGCAGAAGCTTCTCCATTTCGGCAAGCAGCTCGTCTGCCTCGTCGAAAAACACCTGGTAGAACTGGCTCATGTCAATTGTCATTTTTGAACTCCGTCATGTTTCACTGCGTACCCTGTCGTCGAGTCTTCAGCCGATCAGCTTTTTCACCACTTCGGTCAGACGCGTGGGATCGAAGGGTTTGACCAGCCATCCGTTGGCGCCCGCTGCCCGGCCCATTGCCTTGATGTCGTCGCCAGACTCGGTTGTCAGCATCAATATCGGCACACTCTGGTAATTCTTCATGGCACGTAATGCCTTGATCAGGCTCAAGCCATCCATACCGGGCATATTCTGGTCGGTCAGTACCAGATCGACGGTCTGCTGCTTCGCCTTGTTCAGGCCGTCTTCGCCGTCGATGGCCTCGATCACGCCATAGCCGGCCGCCTTCAGACTGAAGGAGAGCATCTGGCGCAGCGAACCCGAGTCATCCACTGCAAGTATTGTTTTCATCGTCATTGCTCCTGCTACTTTCGTTAGCGGGACAGGCCCGCGCATTTCGTAATCTCAAAACAGTTCGATGTCGCCGCTTTCCATGTGGCGCTGGTTGACCGTGCTGCGCACCGTCCCGGCCAGTTCGCTGCAGCGTGCCCCGACCCGGTCGCTGATGCGATTCAGCATGACCAGCATTTCCTCGCTGCCGCTTTCCGGCAGGTCGGCCGCCCCGTTCGTGCCAAGCTCACCGAATACGTCGCGCAATCCCGCCAGGTGCTGCACCATCCGGCCGATGAGCTGGCTGGTCATGTCCTGGAACTGCAAACCCGTGACGGCGGCACCGACATGCTGGCCGATTTCTTCGCGCAGCGTCTCCAGACGCGCAGCCTGCTCGGGCGCCGGCTTTCCGGTTGACAGCATGCTCTTGAGGGTTTCCTGCTGCAGGTCGATGGCATGGTGGATCGCCATGAAACTGGCGCACAGCTTCTTGATCGCTTCGTTCAGCAACACGTCCATCTGCACCAGATCACGCTCGACCTCGGCCAGGTGCTGGTCCCCGTGCGTGGACACGCCAGACAGCAGGCGCATGACCTGGGTTTCCATCAGGTCGGGTGCGGATTCCTGGGAAAGCATGCCCATGCTCACAGGAACTTGAAGAGCGACAGGCTGGAGGTTTGCGCGAACGATTTCTGCGCGGCTTCCAGCGTCGTCTGCTGCCGCGACAGATCGGTCAGCGCCTTGGTGTAATCGAGATCCTGCAAACCTGACAGGGTCTGGCTGTACTGGAGGTTCTTGTTGGTGCCGGAATTGTCGAGCGACGTGAGTTCCTGCATGCGCGTCCCGACCGATGCGCGTACCGTGGACACGTTGTCCAGGGCCGCTTGAAGATCGCTATTGGCGGTCGTCAGGGTGGTGCTCAACCCGGTGGTTCCCGGCGTGTTCAATTGGGTGATGAGGTCGTTCAGGGTCTTGAACATATCCTGTCCCCCACCCTGGAACACGCCCTGGCCCGGGCTGCTGACCGCCATCTGGCGCGTGGCGTCGACCTGGATCAGGCGCTGTCCCTGGTCGCCCTGGTACTGCACGCCGGAGGCGGTCTGGACAAAGGGCGGCGTCGAGGTCTGAAAGCCCGAGAACAGGTAGTTCCCCTGGCCGTCGCGGGCATTCGCCAGGCCCATCAGCAAACCGAGGCTGCTCTGCAATGAAGTGGCAATGGAAGCACGTTCGCTATCGCCTAGGTTCGGGTTGCCGGCCGAGATCGCGGTTGTCTTCACTTCCTGCAACAGATCCGTCACGCTCGACAACGTACCGTCCACGGCGGCGAGCGAGTCTTTTGCATAGCCGCGGTTGGTGCCGTACTGGGTATTGAGCGATTGCGACTGCGTCACTTCGAGTGCCCGCGCCGCCGCGACGGGATCGTCCGACGGCGTGAGGATGCGGCGATCGGCGGCAACCTGCTGCTGCGTCTTGTACAGGGCGGCCTGCGCATCGGCAATGCGGGCGGCGCCATTGTCAAACAGGGTCTGGGTACTGATGCGCATGATCTTTATTGTCCAATCGAGAGCAGAACATCGAACAACTGGCTGGCAATCTGCATGACCTTGCCGGCCGCCTGGTAGGCCTGTTGATAACGCAGCAGATTGGCCGCCTCCTCGTCGAGGTTGACGCCCGACTCGTTCTGCGCCGAGAGCGTGGCCTGGGAAAGCAGATTGCTGGCCGCACTGCTGGTCACTTCGAGTTCGCGGGTCTTGTTGCCGATCTCGCTGACGAACTGCGAATACGCGCCCTGGTAACTGGTGGTGCCGTTGCCCAGCGTGTTGCTGGTCTGCAGGTCGCCCAGCAGCAAGGCATTGCGGCTGTCACCCACGCCGCCGGCATTGGATGCCACGGTAAAGCTGTCGCCTGCGGCCGGCGTGCCGCTGATGCTGGTGCTCCAGCCGTTGTAGCTGATCGTTGCGCCGGGCGTATACGTAAGGCCCGTCGGGTTGCCCGTTCCCGTGCCCGTCACGTTGTAGGTCGTGGCGGACGTGAACGTGATCGTGACGGGCTGCTGCAGATTGGCATTGGGTGGAGGCGGCGTGTTGACGCTGCCAGCGCCGATGGTGCCGGTACCGGTATTGCCGCTGGTCGCGGCGGCACGGATCGGTGCTGCGGCCGCGAGCAGGGCCGGATCGCTGATCGCCACGCCGATGCCGGATGCGCCGTTGACGGTGGGACGGATCAGGAAGCTGTCGCCCGGATCGGGCGCGGTCGACACGTTGATGGTCACGCCGTCCACGGTCTGCGGCAGGGCGGCGGGTGCGAAAATCGTCGCGGTGTTGTCGGACAGGCGGGTCAACGTGTAATTGCTGCCGTCGTACTGCAAGCGGTAGTCGCTGGTGGTCAGGGCGCCGGCATCGCTGATGCTGGCGGTCACGACGGCCGAACCGGTATTGCCCGTACTGGCGTTCACTACCGGCGAAGCCAGCGTGAACAGGGCGCCGCCCAGGTTGCCATTGAGATCCTGGCCGAGGCTGTGCTGGGCGTTGACGGTGCTGGCCAGCCCGATGGCAACCCGGCCCAGCGCGTTCTGTGCCGGTTCCAGCGTCTTGCTGCGGAACTCGGCCAGGCCGCCCAGCTGCCCGCCCACCAGGCTCGATTCGCTCAGGGGGATGGTGCTGCCGCTGCTGGACTGGTAGGCCACCACGATTTTCGAGAGATCGGTCGCGGACGCCACGCTGACCAGCTTGGACGTCGTCGTGCCCACCACCAGCGACTGGCCGTTGCCGATGAATACGTTGTAGGAACCGTCGCCCTGCTTGACGACCGTCGCCTTGATTTCCTTGTTCAGATCCAGAACCAACTGGTCGCGCTGGTCGAGCAGATCGTTGGGGGGCTGGCCGGTCGCCCGCTGGGCCTTGCCGATCGAATCGTTCAATTGCGCTATCTGCTGGGCATAGCTGTTGATGCTGCTGACGCTCGACTGGATCTGGCTGTTGACGCCCTGGCTGATTTCATTGAGCTGGCCGGCCAGGCTCTGGAAGCGTCCGGCCAGCGCATCGGCTGACGACAGGACAGCCTGGCGCGCGGGAACGTTCGACGGATTCGAGGCCATGGCCTGGATGCCGCTGAAGAAATCCTGCAGGGACGGCGACAGGCCGGCCGTCGAATCGGCCAGCATGTTGTCGATCTGCTTGATCTGCGTGTAGTACGTGTCGAGGCCGCTTTGCGACGCCTGGGCGGACTGCACCTGTACCCCCAGGTATTCGTTGTACACACGCTGGACCGTGGATATCTGGGTGCCCTGCCCCATGAAGCCGAAGCCGAAATTCTGCGGCTGAGCCGCGCCCTGTATCACAACCTGGCGGCTGTAGCCTGGCGTCGACGCGTTCGCGATGTTATGGCCGGTCGTGCTCAGTCCCGCCTGTGCGGCAGCGAGGGCGCTCTGACCGATACTGAGAATGCTGGTAGCCATCTATCTGGTCGCCAAGGTTATGAGGGAAGGAATATAAATACGCTTGATAGGTGAATCGGTCGGCCTGTGCTTTTCTTGAGTCAGGTCGTTTCTACCATCCGGATCACGCCCATCAGCTTCTGGGCGTAGCCCGGATCGGTGGCGTAGCCCGCCTGCTGCAGACCCTGTGCGAAACCGGCGGCATCCTGGCCTTGTGCGATCGCGTTCTGGTAGCGCGCATTGCCGCGCAGCAGGTTGGCGTAATCGCGGAAGGCGTCGGCATAGGAGTCGTAGGCGCGGAAAGTGTCCACCTGCTTCTGCGGCTTGCCGTTGACGTATTCAGTGGTGACGATGTCGACGGTACGGCCTTTCCACGACCCGCCCGCCTTGATGCCGAACAGGTTATGGCTGTTCTGGCCGTCAGCCCCGCGGATTTCGTTGCGGCCCCAGCCGGTTTCCAGTGCGGCCTGTCCCATCATGAAGCTGGCGGGAATGCCGCTGCTGGCGCTCGCCGCCCGGGCGTGCGGCAGCAGCTTCTGCACAAAGGCATCGACATGCGGAGGATTATCCCCGCTGCGGGTGGCGATCGGGGCTACCGTTTGCGTTGCCGGGCCGGGCGCAGGCAACTCCCCGGGCGCCTGGACACGCAGCGGCGGGGCATTCAATTCCATTCCCTTTTGCGGGGGATTCAGGGGCAGGCCGGCCGGCGCGGTTCCATCGGACGACGCGCCGTCGACACCGGGTGCATTCAGGGTGCGCGAAAGCTGGCGCACCATCATGTCGGCCAGGCCGATCCCGCGGCTGGCAAGCTTCTGCGTCAGCTGCTGGTCGAGCATCGCGGTGTACATGCGGGTCTGTTCGGAATCGAACATGCCGTCCTGCGGCGTCGCCTCGCGCATGCTCTTCATCAGCATGTTCATGAACACCGCCTCGAACTGCTGCGCCGCCGCCTTCAGCGCCTCGGGCGAGGACTGCTTCGCCTCCAGCTTGAGCTGGCTGACGCCCTGGACGTCGAGCGCGAATTTGGAGGTGAGGTCGGCGCCGCCAATCATTCAGATGATCTCGAGTTCCGCATGCAACGCGCCGGATGCCTTCAGGGCCTGCAGGATGGCCAGCAGGTCCTGGGGCGTCGCGCCGATGGAATTGAGCGCCTTCACCACGTCGGCGAGCGACGCGCTGCCCTTCACCAGCATCACTTCGCCCGGCTGCTGGCGGATTTCGATCTGCGATTGCGCAGTGGTCACGGTCTGTCCCTGGGAGAACGGCGCTGGCTGGCTGATGACCGGCTGGGTATTGATGATCACCGACAGGTTGCCGTGCGACACCGCGCTGGGGTCGAGCATGACCGCCTGGTTCATCACCACCGAGCCGGTGCGTGCATTGATGATGACCTTGGCCATGGCCTGGGCCGGATTGACGTCGAGGCTCTCGATCGCGCCCAGGAAGGCCACGCGCGCATCGTCGCCCACCGGCGTCTTCACCTGGATGACACGCCCGTTCAGCGCGCGCGCGGTGTCCTTGCCGAAGCGGGCGTTCACCGCATCGACCACGCGGCTGGCCGTGGTGAAATCGCTTTGCATCAGTTCAAGATTGATGGTGCCGGATGCGCCCAGCACCGTGGCGACGCTGCGTTCCACCGTCGCGCCGCTCGGGATGCGCCCCACGCTCAGATGGTTGATCTGCACCTTGCTGCCGCTGGCCGACGCGCCGGCGCCGCTGACCACGAGGTTGCCCTGGGCCATCGCGTAGACCTGGCCGTCGGCGCCTTTCAGCGGTGTCATCACCAGCGTGCCGCCGCGCAGGCTCTTGGCGTTGCCCATCGACGACACCGTGATGTCGATCGTCTGTCCGGCCTGGGAAAACGGCGGCAGATCGGCGGTCACCATGACCGCCGCCACGTTCTTCAACTGCATGTTGGTGCCGGGCGGCAGGTTGACGCCCATCTGCATCAGCATGTTGGTGATGCTCTGGGTGGTGAACGGCGTCTGCGTGGTCTGGTCGCCGGTGCCGTCGAGGCCCACCACCAGGCCGTAGCCCACCAGCTGGTTGTCGCGCACGCCCTGGATGGTGGCGATGTCCTTGATGCGTTCGGCCTGAGCGACGCCGCTCAGGGCAAGCGCAGCCAGCAGAAACAGAGACGGAATCCTCATGAGGGCCACCATTTACAAGGGAATGAAACTGAGGAAAAAGCGCGCCAGCCAGCTCATCACTTCGGCCGAGTCGAACTTGGCGCTGGAGCGGTATTCGATGCGCGCGTCAGCCACTTTGGCCGACGACACGGTATTGCCCGCCTGGATGGTGTCGGGCTGTATCACACCGGACAGGCGGATGTACTCGGTGCTCTTGTCGAGCGCGATCTGCTTTTCGCCGGCGACCACCAGATTGCCGTTCGGCAGCACCTCGGTCACGGTGACGGTGATGTTTCCGGTGAAGAGGTTGCTGGAGTCGATCGCCGACTTGTCGTCGTACGAGGTCGACGAATCGGCCTTCACGCCGGCGCCCTGGAAGGTCTTGAGCGGCAGCCCGGCGACGGCGCTGATCGACGAATCGACCGCGCCGGTCTTCGACCCGTTGGACGACGCCTTCTTGCCGGCCTGCGTCTTCTCGTTGATGACGATGGTCAGCACGTCGCCGACGTGGCGCGCGCGCCGGTCTTCGAACATGGGGGTATAGGAAGCGACCTGGTAGATGGCGCCATTGCCGGCCGCCTGGGTGGGCAGCGCCTGCGGACGCGCCGTGGTGGGCTGCTGGATGATGGACGACGGCGTGGTGCCGCAGCCCGCCAGCCCCAGCAGCATCCCGACACATCCCACGATACGCGACATCTTCATGGCCAACCTCAGAGCTGGGTCAGGCGCTGCAACATCTGGTCGGATGTCGTGATCGCCTTGCTGTTGATTTCGTAGGCACGCTGGGTCTGGATCATGTTGACCATCTCTTCCACGACGTTGACGTTCGAGGTTTCGACATAGCCCTGATTGAGCGTGCCGGCGCCGTTGCTGCCGGGTGCGTTGGAGCTCGGCGTGCCCGATGCGGCGGTTTCGGCATAGAGGTTCTCGCCCAGGCTCTGCAGGCCGGCCGGATTGACGAACATCGCCAGCTGCAGGGTGCCGACGGTCACCGGCGTGGACGACCCGGCCTGCTGCACCGACACCGTGCCGTCGCGCCCGATGGTCAGGGTCTGGGTATCGGGGGGAATCGTGATGGCCGGCTGCACCGCATAGCCGCTGGACGTCACCAATTGGCCGTTGGAATCGGCCTGGAAGGAGCCGTCGCGCGTGTAGGAGGTCGTGCCGTCCGGCATCAGCACCTGGAAGAAACCGTTGCCCTGGATCGCCACGTCCTTGGCGTTGCCGGTCTGCTGCAGATTCCCTTGCGTGAAGATGCGCTCGGTGGCCACCGTTTTCACGCCGGTGCCGATCTGCAGGCCGGAAGGCAGCTGCGTCTGCTCGGACGACTGCGCGCCGGGCTGGCGGATGGTCTGATACAGCAGGTCCTCGAACACTGCACGCGCGCGCTTGAACCCGCTGGTGCTGACGTTGGCGAGGTTGTTGGAAATCACGTCCATTTGCGTCTGCTGCGCATCCAGACCGGTTTTGGCAATCCACAGTGAGCGAATCATGTCGGTTCCTTCAAGAATTGGGGGATCAGTTCATCGACAGCAACTGGCCGGCCTTGCTGTCGTTGCTCTCTGCGTTCTGCAGCAGCTTCATGTTCATGTCGAACGAACGGGCCAGCGAGATCATGTTGACCATGGCGTCGACGACGTTGACGTTGCTCGACTCAAGCGCGCCGCTGACCACTTTCACATTGGGATCGGCTTCCGCCGTCTGGCCATCCTTCATGCGGAACAGGCCATCGTCGCCGCGCACCAGATCCGCCGTGGGCGGGTTCACCAGTTTCAGCTTGCCGACCGAAGTGAGGCCGGTGGCGGCGGAACCGTCGGGCACCAGCGAGATCGTGCCGTCCTTGCCGATGGCGACGTTGCGACCCGGCGGGATGGACAGCGGGCCGCCGTCGCCCATGACGTTGAGGCCGTCATGGGTCTGCAGCACGCCGTTCTCGTCCATCTTCAGGCTGCCGTTGCGGGTATAGGCTTCGCTGCCGTCGGCCGCCTGCACCACGATCCAGCCGTCGCCCTGCACCGCCACGTCGAGGTCGCGACCGGTCTGCTGGATCGCACCGGACCGGAAATCGCTGCCGGTGGTGGAGTCGACCACGAACGCCCGGGTGGGCAGGATCGCGCCCTGCACCGGCACCGCGCGGAACTGGTCGATCTGCGCACGGAAGCCCGTGGTGGTCGCGTTCGCCAGGTTGTTCGACGTGGTCGCCTGCTGCTCCAGCGCGTGCTTCGCGCCGGTCATGGCGGTGTAGATGAGACGGTCCATACGGCCCCCTTAAATGCTCACGGCATCAACGCAGGTTGACCAGGGTCTGCATCACCGCATCCTGGGTCTTGATGGTCTGCGCGTTGGCCTGGTACACCCGCTGCGCGGTGATCATGTTGACCAGCTCGGCGGTGAGGTCGACGTTGGAATCTTCCACGGCCGACGACTGCAACACGCCCAGGCTGCCCGAGTTGGGCGTGCCGACCAGCGGCGACCCCGAGGTCGAGGATTCGGTCCACATGTTGTTGCCCATCTGCTGCAGGCCGTTGGGGTTGGAGAAATTCGCCAGCACCACCTGGCCCAGCACGGCCGACTGGCCGTTGGTGTAACGGCCCAGGACCACGCCATCGGAGCCGACGTTGAAGCCGGCCAGGCGACCCGAGGTATAGCCGTTCTGATCCAGCGTGTTGACGCTGAACGCGGACCCGAACTGGGTGGTGCCGGTGTAATCGAAGGTGACGGGGAAAGGCGAGGTCGCGCCCGTTGCCGTGGCCGGCACGTTGATGGCCGCAAGCGGCATCGCAGTCGTCAGGGCGCCGCTGGCGTTGAAATTCAGCGTGGCGACCGGGCCTGCGCCGATCTGGGTACCGTCGTTGGCCGCATACACATCCCACGCGCCGGATGGCCGCTTCACATAGTAGGTTTGCAGCGTCTGGGAATTGCCCAGGCTGTCGTAGACCGATACCGCGGTCGAATTGTGGAAGGTGGTCGGGTCGTTCATGTTGAACGGCGTGACGGTTCCGTCGATCGGCGTGCTGCCCGAATCCAGGTTGAGCACGGCGGTCACGTCCGTGGTGATGTTCGGCACCAGGTCGGCCGTATTGATCCGGATCGGCGACGGTGCGCCGACCGACAGCACGCCGCTCGCATTCGCCGTATAGCCGGTCAGTTTGGCCCCGGTCGGGTTGACGATGTAACCGCTCTTGTCGAGCTGGAACTGGCCGTTGCGCTGGTAGGCGATCTCGCCGTTGGTGTCCATGCGGAAGAAGCCGCCTCCATTGATCGCCATGTCCAGCGGATTGTTGGTGGAGGTGATGTTGCCCTGGGTGAACTGCTGGGTCACCTGCGAAACCTTGGTGCCGATGCCGACGTTGGAGCCGCCGGCACCCGTCAGGGAGTTGGCGTAGACGTCGGCGAACTGGGCCTGGGACTGCTTGAATCCGACCGTGCCGGAGTTGGCTACGTTATTGCCGATGACGTCCAGGTTCTTTGCGGCGGCGTTGAGTCCGCTCAATCCTTGCTGAAAACTCATGTTCTGCTCCTTGTGATGATGACTGGCGGCTTATCCGGCACGCCGACTCGAACTGCTCAGAAAATCTGCCGGATATCGGCATACCCCACGTTCGTATTGCCCGCCAGATTCAACTGCACGCCCTGGCTGTTCTGCGAAACGCTGTTGACCGTCCCCAGGTTCAGGGCGGTGCTGTCGATTGCCTGGCCGCCCTGGACGGCATCGATCTTGAAGCTGTACTTGCCCGCGGGCGCGGCCGTCCCGGTGTCCGTCAGGCCATCCCATGCCACCACGTTCACGCCCGCGTCGCGCGAACCCAGCGTCAGCTTGCGCACCAGGGAGCCCGATGCGTCGTAGATGCTGGCCGTGATCTTGTCGGCGGGGCGCGACAGTTCGAATCCCACGACGTTCTCGAGCTGGGCCGGGCTGATCGTATCGCCCGGAACCAGGACCGTCCGCCCGATCAGGCTGGCGGCCTGCGACATCTGGTTGGTGCCCAGGCTGGCGGCCATCGCCTGCAGGCTGCTGTTCATGTTCTCGATACCCTGCACCGTGCTGAGCTGGGCCATCTGGCTGGTCACCTGCGCGTTGTCGAGCGGGTTCAGCGGATCCTGATTCTTCATCTGGGCCACCAGCAGGCTCAGGAAGCGATTCTGCGTATCCGCCACGCTGCTCTTCGAGGACGTGGATGCGCTTGTGCCAAACAGGCTGTTTACATTACTGGTGTCTTGTACGGTGCTCATGGTCGTTCCTCGTTATCGCTGCTGTTCACTGTCCCAGGCTCAGGGTCTTGAGCAGCAGGGTCTTGGTGGTATTCATCATGTCCACGTTGGACTGGTACGAGCGCGAGGCGGAGATCATGTTGACCATCTCCTCCACCACATTGACATTGGGCATGGTCACGTAGCCTTTCTCGTCGGCGAGCGGATTCTTGGGGTCGTACACCTGCTTCATCGGCGACTGATCCTCGACCACCGCGGCCACGTTCACCCCGGTCGCGCCGTTCTCGCCTACCGGCGTGGCGGCGAACACGACCTGCTTGGCCTTGTAGGGCGTGCCGTCGGCGCTGGTCGCGCTGTCGGCGTTGGCCAGGTTGCTGGCGACGGTATTCAGCCGCTGCGACTGGGCGTTCATGGCCGAGCCGGCCACGCTGAAGATGTTGGACAGTGACATGCGCTATGCTCCTTATCCCTGGATCGCCGCCATCATGGTCTTGATCTGCTGCGTGATCCGGGTCAGATTGAATTCGTAGTGAACGGCGTTGTCGGCGAAGGCGGCGCGTTCGGCATCCATGTTCACCGTGTTGCCGTCGACGCTGCCCTGGGCCGGCGTGCGGTACAGCAGCCCGGCTTCCGCCGCCACGCCCGGGTTGCCCGCCAGATGGCCGGGGGCGGTGGTGGCCAGCGCCGTGCCGTCGGTCGCGGACGTGCCCTGCAACGCGCTCTGCAGGGCGGTCTTGAAATCCAGGTCGCGCGCCTTGTAATTCGGCGTGTCGGCGTTGGCGATATTGGAAGCCAGCACCTGCTGGCGCTGCTCGCGTATGCGTAGCGCCTGGGTGTTGAAATTCAGCATGTCATCAAGCCGGTTCAGCATGGTTTTCACCTCTTTCAGCCGCAAAGCCTTTTTGCGATGACTGCATCCTAGGTACTCGCCTGTCCATTCAATCGAACGATAAAGGGCACAAAGCCCGTTCATTTCGCCGTTTAAGATGGGGCGACGCTCCCTACAATGCGGCAGTGTGAGAAACCGAGCCAAGGAGTCGACATGGCACACAAACGTATCCGGGCCCTGGCAGGCCGACTGGGCGCCGGCCTGGCATTCGTGGCCGGCCTGGTTCTGCCCGCCGTGGCCCCCGCAGCGGACCAGCAGGACCCGGCCGCCATCCAGGCGCACGCCGAGCAGTTCCTGAAAAAACAGACCGCCGGCCTGCCCGGCAAGGTGACGATCCAGGTTGCCGCGCCGCGCGCCGCGCTGCCCGCCTGTTCCGCATTCGACGCCTTCCAGCCCACTGGCAGCCGCAGCATGGGGAAAACCACGATCGGCGTGCGTTGCCTGGCGCCCAGCCGATGGACGGTCTACCTGGCGGCGCAGATTCGCGTAATGGGGTCGTACGTCGTGACCCGCGAGCCACTGCCCGCCAACCACATCCTGAGCGCGGACGACCTCACGCTGCGCGAAGGCGATCTGGGCAGCCTGCCGGCCGATGTCGTCACCAATGCCGATGACCTGAAGGGATACCGCACCGTATCGGGGGTGGCCGCCGGGGCGCCGCTGCGCAATGCGCTGCTGCGCCCTCCGCTCGCCGTGCAACAGGGGCAGAGCACCCGCCTGGTGATGAACGGGCCGGGCTTTTCCATCCAGAGCGAAGGCCAGGCGCTGGCCAACGCCAGCCGGGGCGACCGGGTCCGGGTGAAAACCCCTTCCGGCGAAGTGGTCAGCGGCGTGGCGCAGGACGGCCAGCGGGTGGTCGTCGCCTTCTAAATCGGGTAGATTGGATCGGGCAGACTTCAGAAAGTCCGTAAATTGACGTTACTGAGTTAGCTTAAGAAACCGAGCACCTGCCCGATCAGGAAACTGCCATGAAAATCGATCCCGGCCTGAAACCGATCACCCTGCCGAATTCCGTCGAAACCCGCCCCGGCAAGGCCGAAGACGCCAAGCCCGCTGATGCCCAGAAGACGGATGTCAACCTGAGTCCGCGCGCCCTCCAGCTGAAACAGCTGGAATCGCAACTGGCGGCGATTCCGGTCGTCGACCGCGCCCGCGTGGACAGCATCAAGCAAGCCATCACCCGCGGGGAATACACCATCAATACCGGAAACATTGCGGAAAACCTGCTCAACTCGGTCAAGGAAATGCTCCATGTCGCCAAGTGATCCGTCCTCCAGCCCGGCCCTGATCGCCAAACTGACGATGGAAGGCGCGGCCTGGCAGGCCCTGCTGAATGTCATGGGCGAAGAGGAACGCGCACTGGTAGACGGCGAAGCCGATCGCCTGGCCCCACTGAACGCCTCCAAGCTGTCGCAACTGCAAACGCTCAGCAACCTGGCGCGCACGCGCCATGACGATCTGCTGGCGGCCGGCCACACCCCCGACCACGCCGGGATGGATGCCTGGCTGACCCAGCATGGCCAGCCCGAACATCTCGCACGCTGGCAGCAGCTGTGCGACATGGAACAACGGGCACGCGCCCTGAACCAGCGTATCGGCACGCTGATCGATATGCGTCTGGCTTCCACCCGCCAGGCGCTCAATGTGCTGGTCCACGCCGCGACCAATCAGAACGGCCTGTACGACCAGGCTGGCCAGTCCGTCGCCGCCAGCAAGGGCAAGCCCCTGGCAGCAGCCTAAGCCTGCGCCCCAGGCGCTAGCGTTCGAAACGTCCGGGCGCGATCGCCCGCATCAACTCGATTTCCAGTGGCCAGGGCTGGCCGGTCATCTGATCGGCCAGCGCCTCGCCCAGCACCCCCGCCCACACGACACCGCGCGAGGCATAGCCCGCCGCGACATACAGTCCGGTCTGCCCGTCGACTGCGCCCACCAGCGGCAGCCGATCCGGCAGGGTAGCGCGCAACGAGGCGCGGCCACTCACCTGCCCCACGGCCACACGCTCGCCCACGCCCGGCAGGATCGCCTCCAGCCGGGCCAGGTTGGCGAGATCGCTTTCCAGGCGGGGTGACGTGTCGTCGTCATCGTGTTCGTACGTAGCGCCGACCAGCGGTTGTGCGCTTGTGCCCTTCAGGGTGCCCGGCGTCACATAGCCTTCACGGGCAATCACCCGCCGGATGTCCGGCAGGCTGCCGGGCGGCAAGCGCGTGATCTGCCCGCGCACGGTATTGAGCGGCCAGCGCTGCCCGTGCACCAGTGTCGGGGCGTCGCGCGCGTTTGCCAGCACCACGGCATCGGCCTCGGCCAGTACCGTGCCTTCCCGATCCATGACGTGCCATCCCGCCGCAACGCGCGTCACGCGCGCAACGGCACAGTTCGTCTGCACACGGATGGCCGGATGGCCGAGCCAGGCACGGCACAGGCTCCCCGGAACCACCCAGCCCGCTGCCGGGTAATACACACCGGGGGCTGTCACCGGCCAGTTCGCCAGCTCGCGTGCGGCCGCCTGTTCCACCCAATACGCATAATCGGTCGGCGGCATCGTGGCCGCCAGTGCCTGCCGCTGCTTCGCGGCCGCTTCCGCATTCTTGGCCAGATGCAGCACGCCACAGCGCGCCCACTCGATGCCCTCCAGCATCGCCCATGCGCGCAGGTCGTGCAGGAAGGCCGCCCGCGTCAGGCGCGTCGCAAGGGTGTCGTCGCGCGAGATCACCGGCCGGAACACCGCCACCGGATTGCCCGAAGCCGCCTGCGCCGGTGAACCGGCACGCTCCAGCACGGTAACCGCCACGCCACGCTGTGCCAGCGCATGAGCCACGGCAGCGCCTGCCACACCGGCGCCGACGACGGCGACATGCCGCGGCACCGCAGCGTCGGCCCGGCGGCTTTCCTCCTGGAAACGTGCGTGCAGGCAATGCCGCTTGCGGCCGTAGCCCACCCGCTTCTCGCAGACGAAACCGATCCGCCCTAGGCCCTCGCGTACCGAGGCCGCCACGGTATAGGTCGCGGCCATCGCGCCCGGCCGGGCCAGCGGCACCAACGCGTCGAACAGCGCGGGCTGCCACAGGTCGGCGTTGCAGTCGGGTGCGAAGCCATCCAGGTAGAACGCGTCCACCTCGGCCTGCACCTGCGGCAGGCAATCGAGCGCGTCGCCCAGCATCAGGGTGAGCTGCACGCGCCCGTCGTCGAGCGCGATGCGGTGGAAACCCGGCGTCAGCGTCGGCCAGTTCGCCAGCAGTTCTTCCGAGAGCGGTGCGAATTCCGGCCACTGTGCATGCAGCCGCGCCAGGTCTTCGGTACGGAACGGGTGTTTCTCGACCGACAGGAAATGCAGCCGCGCGGGACGCGCCGGGTCGTCTCGCCAGGCCGCCCAGGTCGCCAGGAAATTCAGCCCGGTGCCGAAGCCGGTTTCCAGCACGACGAAATTGCTCCGCTGAGACCACGCCTGCGGCAGCCCGCAGCCCTGCAGAAAGACATGGCGCGCCTGCCCGGCGCCGCCGTCGGCGGAATGGTAGATGTCGCCGTAGGCGGCGGAATACGGGACGCCGTCCTTGAATTCGAGGCGGGCAGGGGCGATGGTTTTCAGCATGGCCGAATGTTACATTGAGGCAGTTCACTGTCGTCTCTCCCATCATGCCAAAACCCAAAACCGGGCTTCGCCTTATCGTCATCGTGTTGGCCGTCGCTGCGCTTGCCTATGCCGGCTGGTACTTCACCCGTCCCAAGCCGCCCGAAGTCGAACTCGCCACGATCGAACGCGGCACGGTCGAATCGACGGTGGTCAACACCCGCGCCGGCACGGTCAAGGCCTGCCGCCGCGCCAAGCTGGCTCCGGTGGCAGGCGGCCAGATCGTCAAGCTGTGGGTGAAGGAAGGCGAACGCGTGAAGACCGGCCAGCCGCTGCTCGAACTGTGGAACCGCGACCTCGCCGCGCAGCGCGAGCTGGCCACCCGCCAGCTGACCACCAGCGAGGAACGCCGCCGCGAGGCCTGCATCATGGCCGACAACGCACAGCGCGATGCCGATCGCACCGCTCAACTGGCCGCCAAGGGGTTTGTCAGCCCGCAGAGCACCGAAAACGCCCGCGCCGATGCACGTGCGCGCCAGGCCAACTGCGATGCGCTCGCCGCCGACGTCAAGCGCGCGCAGGCGCAGATCAGCGTCACGCAAGTCGGGCTGGAGCGCACCACGCTCACCGCGCCGTTCGCCGGCATCGTCGCGAAAATCACCGGCGAGGTCGGCGAATTCACCACACCCTCGCCGCCCGGCATCCCCACCCCGCCCGCGGTCGACTTGATCGACGACAGCTGCCTCTACGTGAGTGCACCGATGGACGAAGTCGACGCGCCCAAGCTGAAAGCCGGCCAGCCCGCGCGCATCACGCTCGACGCCCTGCCCGGCAAGGTCTTCGCCGGTCACGTCCGGCGTATCGCCCCGTACGTGACCGAGGTGGAAAAACAGGCGCGCACGGTCGATGTCGAGGTCGATTTCGACACGCCGCCGGAAGCGGCCCTGCTGGTCGGTTACAGCGCCGACGTGGAAGCCATCATCGAGCACCGCGACAAGGTGCTGCGCGTGCCCACCCAGGCGATCCAGCAGGACGGCACGGTGCTGGTGCTGGGCAAGGACGACACGCTGGAGACGCGCCATCTGAAAACCGGGCTGGCCAACTGGGCGTTCACGGAAGTCGTCAGCGGCCTCGGGGCCGGCGACCGCGTGCTGCTGTCCTTCGACCAGGAGAACGTGAAGGCCGGCCTGAAGGTCGCTCCCAAGCCCGCGCAGCCATGATCCGCCTCACCTCGATCACGCGCGTGTTCCGCATGGGCGACCAGGAAGTGCGCGCGCTCAATGGCGTCAACCTCGACATCGCGTCGGGCGAATACGTGTCCATCATGGGCCCTTCGGGCTCGGGCAAGTCCACCCTGCTGAACGTCGTCGGTCTGCTCGATCGTCCCGACAGCGGACGCTACGAACTGGACGGTTCCGACGTCACCGACCTGTCCGAGACCGAGCGGGCACGCGTGCGCCGGGAAAAGATCGGCTTCGTGTTCCAGTCCTTCCATCTCGTGCCACGGCTCACCGCAGCCGAGAACATCGAGTTGCCGCTGATGTTGGAAGGTATCGCCCCGGCCGAGCGCAAGTCGCGCGTCGACACCGCACTCGATGCCTTCGACCTCAAAGACCGCGCCCGCCATCGCCCGGCCGAACTTTCCGGCGGCCAGCGCCAGCGCGTGGCGATCGCGCGCGCCACCATCCTGCGCCCCACGGCGCTCCTGGCCGACGAGCCGACCGGCAATCTCGACCACCGCATCGGCGCCGAAGTGATGGAACTGCTGGAAGGCCTGCACCATGCCGGCACCACGCTGATCGTCGTCACCCACGACCGCGAACTCGGCGCGCGCGCGCATCGCCACATCGCGATGCGGGATGGCGAGATCGTGGGGGATGAAAAATGAAGGCGGCCACTGTTCGGCCTGTGCTAGGCAAGGGATGTACCAAAGTGGGCACAGAGCTTCGACAGGCTCAGCCCGAACGGTGGTTGGGTTGCGTGTGTGCGAAAGCCCGCCCCCTTAGCCCGTTCGCCCTGAGCCCTTCGACTATGCTCAGGAGAGCCCTGTCGAAGGGCAGCATTGTCACTGACCTGTCATCCACACGTGTTTCGACACGCTCAACACGAACGGCCCCCCGGATCGCCCGATGAACCTGCGCGACACCCTGACCCTCTCCTTCTCAACCGTGGTGAGCTACCGCACCCGCTCGCTGCTCATCGTGCTGGCGATGGCGCTCGGCGTGGCGGCGGTGGTGGTGCTGACGGCGCTGGGCGAAGGTGCGCGCCGCTACGTGGTGGGGCAATTCTCCTCGCTCGGCACCAACCTGGTCATCGTGCTGCCGGGCCGCGCCGAGACCTCGGGCGGCCTTCCCGGCGCGGCGCTGGGACAGACACCGCGCGACCTGACCCTCGACGACGCCCTTTTCATCAGCCACCTGCCGCAGGTCAAGCGCTATGCGCCGCTCAATGTGGGTGTGGCCGAACTCTCCGCCGGCGGGAAACTGCGCGAGGTGACCGTGCTCGGCAGCACGGCCGAACTGCTGCCGATCCGCCACATGAAACTGTCGCAGGGCAGTTTCCTCGCACACGGCTCGGAACGCAGCGCGCAGATCGTGCTGGGCAGCGTGCTGGCGCATGAATTCTTTCCCGACGGCAACGCCGTCGGCCAGCGCGTGCGCCTCGGCGACAGCCGATTTATGGTCTCGGGCGTACTGGCTGTCCAGGGCGAATCGATGGGTTTCAATTCCGACGAGATCGCCATCATCCCGGTCGACTACGCGCAGGAACTGTTCAACACCAACACCTTGTTCCGCATCCTGGTCGAGGCTCGCAGCCGCAACGCCATCGAGCCGGCCAAGGCCGCCATCGCCCACGCTCTGAAGCTGCGCCACGACGGCGAGGAGGATGTGACCGTCATCACCCAGGACGCCATCCTCGCCACCTTCGACCGCATCCTGCGCGCGCTGACCCTGGGCGTGGCGGGCATCGCCGCGATCAGCCTGGCGGTGGCCGGCATCCTGGTGATGAACGTGATGCTGGTCGCGGTCGCGCAGCGCACCTCGGAAATCGGCCTGCTGAAAGCCCTCGGCGCGCCCGCGTCCGACATCCGCCGCCTGTTCTTCGCCGAGGCGCTGTGGCTGTCGCTGGCGGGCGGTGCCATCGGCTACGCGCTGGGGAACCTCGGCGCCTGGGGGATCCGCCTCGCCTACCCCACGCTCCCCGCCTGGCCGCCGGCCTGGGCCAGCGCGGCGGGCGTGGCGACCGCCCTCCTCACCGGCGTCATCGCCAGCCTGCTGCCCGCCGCGCGCGCGGCGCGGCTCGACCCCGTGCTTGCGCTGAGTGGAAAATGAGTTTCATCGACACCCTGGGCTTCGCCCTGCACGCCCTGACCGCGCATCGGCTGCGCACCTTCCTGTCCGCCACCGGCATCGCAGTGGGCATTGCCGCAGTGATCCTGCTCACCTCGATCGGCGACGGCATCCATCGATTCGTGCTGGCCGAGTTCACCCAGTTCGGCACCAACATCATCGTCGTCACCCCAGGCAAGATCAGCACGCACGGTGCCTCGGTCGGTGCCATCGGCAGCGCACGGCTGTTGACCATCGACGACGCATTGGCGCTGAAGGCCTCGCGCTACGCGCAATACACGAACTCCGGCGTGATGGGCAATGCGGAAATCCGCGCCCACGGCCGCAGCCGCCGCGTGACAGTCTATGGCGAAGGGCCGGATTTCTCGCGCGCGTTCAACATGCACGTCGCGGTCGGCCAGTACCTGCCCGCCGACGACCCGCGCAATCCGCGCGCCTATGCCGTGCTGGGCGCGAAAGTGCAAACCGAGCTGTTCGGCACGAGCAATCCGCTGGGCGCCACCCTGCAGGTCGGCGCGTCGCGCTTCCGCATCATCGGCGTCATGGCGCCCAAGGGCCAGGTGCTCGGCTTCGACCTCGACGACACGGTCTACATCCCCACTGCGCGCGCGCTGGAAGTGTTCAACCGCGAAGGCGTCATGGAAGTCCACGTCGCCTACAAGCCCGGTTCACCCCTGAAGGCCGTGGTCAAGGACATCGAACGCATCCTGGTCGCGCGCCACGGCCGCGAGGACTTCACCGTCACGCCGCAGCAGCAGATGCTCGACACGCTTTCCACCGTACTCGAAGTGCTCACCTTCGCCGTCGCCGCGCTCGGCGGGATTTCATTATTGGTCGGCGCAGTGGGCATGGTCACGCTGATGCACATCGCCGTGGCCGAGCGCGTCGCCGAGATCGGCCTGCTCACCGCGCTGGGCACGACGCGCGCGCAGATCCGCACGCTGTTTTTAATGGAATCGACCGTCCTGTCCACCCTGGGCGGGCTTGGCGGGTTGGCGGTCGGCGCCGGGATCGCCGGGCTGCTGAAGCTCACGGTCAGCGACCTGCCGGTCAATACACCTTGGGATTACGCTTTCGGCGCGCTCGGGGTGTCGGTGCTGATCGGGCTGGCCGCCGGCGTGGTGCCGGCGATGCGCGCAGCACGGCTCAACCCGGTGGATGCATTGCGCGCCGAATAAGGCCCCCTATCCCGCGACCATCCATCCATGGTGTCGCACAGGCAAGCCGCCCACCCGGCAGAAACCCGATTGACAGTTGTCCTACAAGCGGGTGCGCCGTCGACCTATACGAATGGAACGGCACTCCCATTAAATTTTCATCTGCGTCGCCGATCTCACAGCACCCCCCGTTCGGTACGTAAGTAGCCAGGCTGCATCCTTGGCGCCCATCCATTTCGTAAGGAGATCCGCATGAAACACGTACCCAGTATCGCTGCATTCGCCCTCGCTTCAGGCCTTGCCCTGCTGGCAACCGGATGTGACCGCAAGCCCGCCGATCAGCCGGCCGATACAGCCAGCCCGACGACAGGCGAGAGAATGGACAATGCCATCGACCATACCAAGCAGGCAACCCAGGACCTGGGCAACTCGCTGGAACAGAAAGCCGACCAGGCAGGACAGGCCATCGACGACGCCACGATTACGACGTCGATCAAAGGCAAGTATCTGGCCGACGATACCCTCAAGGGTCTCGACATTTCGGTTGAAACGGACCACGGCGTGGTGATGCTGAGCGGTACGGTACAGAGCGATTCGGCCAAAGAGCTCGCCACGAAGATTGCTCAGGGCGTAGAGGGCGTGGTAAGCGTCAACAACCAGCTCACCGTCAAATAAGCCCGCTCCTTGGAACCGGTCAGCGCTTTCCGCCTGTCATGGCTCCGACGCCTCATGAGTGGCCTGGAAACTCGCTACGCCCGCCAGCGCTACCGAGGTGCTCGGGCAACAATTCGTCGCTTCCGTCCATGTCCCCCACTTCGTCATAACGCAGGGGGCGGGCGCGTCCTTGCAAGAAATCGCCGCCCGTTATCTCGGCCAGGATCACCATGTGGTCGCCCGCCGGATGCCTTGATACGGCGCGGCAGTCGAGATAGGACAGTCCTTCATCCAGGATCGGGGCGCCTGAGGGCGCTGCGTGCCAGGCTACTGCGCTCAGTTTGTCCTCGTCCTGGGCGCTATGGTTGCCGAAGAAGTCTGCGAGGGCACATTGGTCACGCTGCAATACCGTCACTGCGAACACGCCGCTTTCCACGAGCAAGGGATATGAAGCATTGTCGGGATTGACGGCCATTGCCAGCATGGGCGGTTGCATGGACACCTGCATGACCGACGAGGCGGTGAAGGCGTTCCGCCGGCTGTCCTTACCCACGCCCACCACATAGACACCTTGGGTCACGGTCATCAATAGACGCTTGACGGGGTTATCTACGCTCATGTTCACTCTGCTGGCACATGCGCCACACTTAGGGGCCGAGCACGCACTATGCGCGGATAGGCCAACCTGGGCGAATCGGCATGGTCCGAAACTGACGTAAGACAATTCCGGCTGCGCGAGCGAACCGGGAAAATGCGGAGTCCTTGTTAGGCGTGACTCGCCTCAACCTACTTGAACAACCCGATTGCCGGGTCAATCGGCCGCCATTACGGCTCATACCCTTCACGATGCGTCGCATTGATGGTACGCAGCAGTTCGCGGAACGGGATGCTGCGCTCGTGCTTCTTGAACAGCGGCATGAAGGCGAGGTCCTCGCCCGACCCCACGCCCGCATACTTACCGGAAGCCATCGCTTCGTGCAGGTCGCGCAGCATCTTGTCGAGGTCGTCCAGGAAGGGCGTATAGGTCGATGCCTCGTCATCGTCGTGTTCCAGGCAAGCACGCAGTTCGTCGACTTCGTACACGGCTTCGTGCACCAGGTCGACCAGTTGGTTGAAGTCTTGGGCTCTTTTCATGTTCGTGTGCATGTTGGAGAAAACGTAAGGATACCGCCGCTTGACGGGTGGTGCGACAGGCGCGCGATTCGAACGCAAGTTTCGGATTGCGGCGCGGTCCGAACCGGCCGACACTGTGATGAACGAAACCCGGATGCACGCCCGCCATGGATACCGAATCTGCCGTTCCCCCACCGCATGCCGACGAGCCGGAAGCCGACCCGCTCACCGAACGGCGCTGGCAGGCGGTGGTCCGCCGCGATCCACAGGCGGATGGCGAATTCGTCTACGCGGTCCGCACCACCGGCGTGTATTGCCACCCGTCGTGTCCGTCACGCGCAGCGAAACGGGAGAACGTGGCGTTCTTCGATACCGCCACGCTTGCGGCGGCGGCGGGCTACCGGCCCTGCCAGCGCTGCCGGCCGGACGCACCTTCGCTGCAGCAGCGGCGCCATGCGCTGGTGCGCCAGGCCTGCGAGGCCATCGAGCACGGTCCGGCCACGCCGACGCTCGCGCAGCTGGCGCGGCAGGCCGGGATGAGCCCGTATCATTTCCAGCGCATCTTCAAGGCCGTCACCGGCCTTTCCCCCAAGGCCTATCACCAGGCCCTGCAGGCCAAACGCGTCACGTCCGCGCTGCAGTCCGCGCCGTCGGTAACGGCGGCTATCTACGATGCCGGCTTCAATTCGACCGGCCGCTTCTACGAGAACGCCCCCGCCCTGCTCGGCATGGCGCCGGGCCGCTATCGCCAGGGCGGTGCCGGCGAGCACATCCGCTACGCCGTCGAACGCTGCACGCTCGGCTGGATCGTCGTCGCGGCGACCCGCAAGGGGATCTGCGCCATCGAGTTCGGAGACGAACCGCAGGCGCTGGCCGATCGCGTGCGGGCCCGCTTCCCGCAGGCCGCGTTCGAACCGGCCGACGATGCGTTCCGGCGCTGGGTCGTCCGGGTGCTGCGCCATATTGAACAGCCGCGCGGCGTGCTGGACCTGCCGCTGGACGTGCAGGGCACGGTCCTGCAGCACCGCGTCTGGCAGGCGCTGCAGGCGATCCCGGCGGGCCAGACCGTGAGCTACGGCGAGCTCGCCGAACGTCTCGGCCAGCCGAAGGCCCATCGCGCCGTGGCGCACGCCTGCGCCGTCAATCCCGTGGCGGTGGCGATCCCCTGCCACCGTGCCGTGCGCGCCGATGGGTCGCTGGCCGGATACCGCTGGGGCCTCGAACGCAAGGCGGAACTGCTGAAGCGGGAAGCGGCCGCCTCCCTCCTCAAAGAACCGTCCGCCGATGCCGTTATTGATGGAAAGCCATCAAAACGACACAGGAGGACACGGTGAGCATCAAGCGCGACATCGAATACGCCATTTACATCCACGGGGCATGGAAGACCCATTTCCGGAATTTCCTGGGCGGGCGGGCGCCGATGGACATGTCTGTCGTCGGCAGCACGCACGCGTGCAAGCTCGGGCACTGGCTCGACAACGAGGCGCGCCGGATGCTGTCGCCCGGGGACCATGCCGAGGCCTGCCGGCTGCACGCCCGGTTCCACGAAGTGGCCGGCGGCATCGTCGACAACATCAAGCAGAAGAATTTCGCGGTCGCGCGCGCGTCGCTGATCCCGGGCGGGGCCTTCGACCAGGCCAGCCACGGGATGGCCGCCTTCCTGCGCAGGATGCCCATGCGGCAGCGGGCGCGCGGCAGAACCGACACCGAGGTGAAGCAGGCCGCCTGACCGCCCCTTGCCTCTGCCGTATGGCAGACACAAAAAAACAGGGGCCGCAGCCCCTGTTTTCCTTGGTAAAACCGCCGATCAGCCCTTGACTGGCTTGGCGGCGATTTCCTCCAGCCTGCGCGCCTTGATGACCTGACCGTTCAGCGCGGCGTCCTTGGCGCTGCCGCCGTAGGCCACGACCATCAGCTGGCTGTAGTACATCACCGGGATGTTGAACTTGGTGCCGTAGCGCTGGTTGATCTGGCCCTGGTAGATCTCGACGTTGGCCTGGCACAGGGGGCACGGCGTGACGATCATCTCGGCGCCGTGGTCGTAGGCCGACTCGACGATGTCCTTGATCTGCGCCTGCGCCTTCTCGGGCTCGGAGAACGCCAGCGCGCCGCCGCAGCAGGTCACCTTCATGTCGTATTCGGGAATCGACTCGGCGCCGACCATCTCGACCATCTTGTCGAGGTAGACCGGGTTTTCGAACGATTCGCCGGCGACGCCGAACGGGCGGTTGGTCTGGCAGCCGACGTAGCCGGCGATCTTGACGCCTTCCAGCGGACGCACGACGTGCTTCTTCATCTCGTCGAAGCCGAGGTCCTCGATCAACACTTCCACCATGTGGCGGATCTCGGGCATCTCATTGATCGTCAGCCCGGCTTCCTTCAGCGCTTCGCGGGTGTCGGCCATCAGCGTGTCGGAATGCGTCAGGCGCTCGCGGGTCTCGCGTGCGCCCAGCCAGCAGGCGGCGCAGGTGGCGACGATCTCCTGACCCGGCAGGTTCTTCTCGGACAGTGCGAAGTTGCGCGCATTCATCACGTGACGCGGCAGTTCGCCGGCTTCCGCATAACCAATGGATGCGCCGCAGCAGTTCCAGTCGGGAATCTCGGTCAGCTTGACGTCGAGTGTCTTGCACATCGACTCGACCGAGGTCAGGTAGTTGGATGCGGAAGCGCCCTTCTGCGACGAACAACCGGGGTAAAACGCGTATTCATGTTTGGCCATATCTTTCTCCTCAGCCCGCCATCTTGGCGGCCTTGCGGCTGCGTTCGATTTCGTAGGCTTTTTTCAGCATCGCCTGGATGCCTTTCTGGTCCTTGCACTTGTGGCCGCCGAGCAGTTCGAACGGGTTGAGCCGCTTGGCCTTCAGGAGGCCAATCGCCACGTCCTTCATCTTCATGCCTTCCTTGATGCCGGCACCGAAACCGTCCTTGAAGTACAGGCCCATCGACAGCTTGAGCTCGTTTACGCGTCCCGTATGGGTGCAGTTCTTCCAGAACAGGCCGCTGAAGAAGCGCGTCGGCTGCATCTTCGGCGCCTTGCCGAGCCGGTGCGCGTATTCGGCGATGCCGTGCATGATGTGGGTGATCGGCAGCTTGCGCGGGCAGCGCACGATGCAGTTGTAGCAGGAGGTGCAGTTCCACATCGAGGTCGTGGTCAGCACTTCCTCGCGCTTGCCGGCGCGGATCATCATGAAGAGTTCCTGCGGCGGATGCTCCCACGCGCTCTGGAAGTTGGTCGGGCAGGAACCGGAGCAGACGCCGCATTGCATGCACATCTTCACCCAGTCGCCCATCTCGACCTGTTCTTCGATTTCCTTCAGGAAGTTGTTGCGGTATTTCTCCGCCAGTGCGGTGTTTGCGCTCATGGTGGGTCTCCTGTTAGAAGCCTTTGAACGGGCTGGGGCCTACGGCAACCAGCTCGGCGGCATACTTGTTGATCATGTCGGGCACCCGCTCGATGTCGGTGATGGCGACTTCGAGATCGCGCACACGCTCCGATTCCAGATTCAGCGTCTTCAACGTGTCATCGATCTTGGACATGCGCACACGCCCCAGTTCGGAACCCTTGACGAAGTGGCACTGATATTCGTCGCCGGATTTGCAGCCCATCAGCATCACGCCGTCGTAGCCGGCGTTGAGTGCATCGGTGATCCAGATGGTGTTGACGGAACCGAGACAGCGGATCGGAATGATGCGCACGAAGGCCGAGTACTCGTTGCGGCTCATGCCCGCCATATCGAGCGCCGGGTAGGCGTCGTTCTCGCACGCCAGGATCAGGATGCGCGGCTTTTCCGAGAACTCGTCGGGGATATCGACCGCCTTGATCTGCGCACCGACCGTGTTGACCGAATAGTTCTCGAACGAGATCACGCGCACCGGGCAGGCGCCCATGCAGGTCCCGCAACGGCGGCAGCGTGATTCGTTGAATACCGGAAAGCGCTTTTCGTCCTCGTCGATGGCGCCGAACGGACATTCCACCGTGCAGCGCTTGCACTGCGTACAGCCTTCCAGACGCACCTTCGGGAACGACAGGTCGCCCGAGCGCGGATGCGCGGCGCGGCCGAGCTCGGCATTTTCCAGTGCCTGGATCGCTTTCAGCGCGGCACCGGTGGCATCCTCGCGCGCCTGCACGATGTCCATCGGGCGGCGCACCGGCCCGGCGGTGTAGATGCCGGTGCGGCGGGTCTCGTAGGGAAAGCAGATGAAGTGCGAATCGGTGAAGCCCTGCTTCAACTGCGGCACATCCGGGCCCTGACGATAGGTCAGGTTGAGGATGGAGATCGGCTTCACTTCCACCGTGCCGGCAGCTGCGGACTCGCCTTCCTGGCCCTCGACCTGCGGCTTGGTCAGCGCATCGATGTTGATGCCCGAGTTCGCCACTTGGCCGGTCGCCAGCACCACCAGGTCGACGTCCACCATCGACGCGTCGGTGTCGCCCAGGATCAGGTCGTTGAATTTGACCGTGCTGGTATTGCCGTTCGGCACCACTTCGGCGACCTTGCCCTTGGTGAAGATGACGCCCTTCTCCTGCGCGCTACGGTAGAAGTCCTCGCCGTTGCCGGGGGTACGCAGGTCCGTGTAGATGATGGTGGTGTCGACGGACGGATTGGTATCCTTGAAGTACATCGCCTGCTTGATGCTGGCGTTGCAGCAGAAACCCGAGCAGTAGGACAGGTGCGTGCCGGTCGGGTCGCGTTGGCCGGCGCATTGCACGAACACCACCGATTTCACCGGCTGGTTGTCCGACGGACGGCGAATGATGCCGTCTCCTGCCGCAGCCGCTTTCGCCAGCGCTTCGAGGCCGGCCTGGTCGACCACGTTGGGCGACTTGCCGCCGCCGAGTTCGGGCAGCTTGTTCATGTCGTACAACGTGAAACCGGTTGCCTGCACGATCGCACCGATGTCTTCGGTGTGCGTCGCACCCGATTCGGTGGCGATATCGACCACGAAACGGCCCGGCGCACCATCGGTCTTGGCGATGGTGGCGTTGAGGTAGACCTTGATGTTGCTGTCGCCCATCACCAGGGAGGCGAGGTCGGCCACGCCGGTATCGGCCGGCGACTTGAAAGGCTCGTGCACCGGCGTGCGCTTGTAGAGCTTGCCGGCCCAGCCGCCGAGTTCGCCGGACTTCTCGACCAGCACCACCGAATAACCGGTCTTCGATGCTTCGATCGCGGTCGTCATGCCGGTCACGCCACCGCCCACCACCAGCAGGGTCTTGCTGCTGCCGGTATTGGTGTTGCCGCCGGGCGCGGTCATCGCCTTCACTTCGGCACAGCCCATGCGGATGTAGTCTTCAGCCATGTCCTGCGTGGTTTCGCGCGCTTCCTCGGTATCGGGACGGATCCAGATCACGCCCTCGCGCAGGTTGGCACGCGCCACCGCGTTTTCGGGGAAGAAGAACGCTTCGGTCTTGGCGCGGCGCGAGCAGGCGCCGATCATGATGTGGGTGACGCCTTCGTTCGCGATGTCGTTCTTGATCATCGCCACGCCGTCGGCGTTGCACAGGAAATCGTGCGATTTCGCCAGCGGCACCTTGCCGTCCTTCTGTGCGATCTTGACCAATGCGTCCGTATCCAGACGCTCGCCGAGTCCGCAGCCCTTGCAGATATACGCTGCGACTTTGATGTCAGCCATTGTTTACGCCTCCGCCTTCGCTACTTTGTTGACCACCTGGATGGCGCGCAATGCCGCCGCGGTGGCCGATTGCACGGCACGGTTCACGTCCAGCGCATTCGACGCGCAACCGGCGCCGAACACGGCACCGTTGGCCGGATCGGCTTCGATGAAGCCGCTCGAATCCGCCACGATGTGGCCGGGAATGTTGATGCCCTTGACCGAGGGCTCCATGCCGACCGCCAGCACCACCAGGTCGTGCGGCGTGGTGTAGCGCTTGTAGCCTTCGGTGTTGACGCCCCAGCATACCGGGTTGCCCTGCTCGTCCTCGGTGATCTTCGCGACCTTGGACTTGATGAAGGTGACCGAGGGATCGGCCTGCACCTTCTGATAGAAATCCTCGAAGCGGTCGATGGCGCGGATGTCGATGTAGTAGATGGTCGACTTGCCGTCTTCCGGATACTTCTCGCGCACGTAGTGCGTCTGCTTCAGCGACGCCATGCAGCAGATGCGCGAACAGTGACGCAGGTGGTTCTCGTCACGCGAGCCGGCGCACTGGATGAAGGCGATGTTCTTCGCTTCCTTGCCGTCGCTGGGACGCAGGATCTTGCCGCCGGTGGGGCCGTGGATGTCGGCCAGGCGCTCGAACTCGACGCTGGTGATGACGTTCTTGAAGCGGCCATAGCCGTAGGGCTGAATCTTCGCCGCGTCATAGGGCTTCCAGCCGGTCGCCCATACCACCGCGCCGGCCTTGACCTGGATCGTCTCCTCCTTCATGTCGAGGTCGATCGCGCCGTATTTGCAGGCGGCCTTGGCCTTGTCCGCATCGGGGGTACCGATGATCGCCGGGTCCAGCACGTAGCGCTGCGGATAGGCCATCGCATTCGGCAGGTAGGCCGCCTTGTGCTGGCCGAGGTTGTAGTTGAACGGATCGTCCACCATCGTCTCGACCGCGCGCCCGCAATCGCCGCAGGCGGTGCAGTTCTCGTTCACGTAGCGCGGCTTGATCTTGATGGTGGCGGTATAGTCGCCGGTACCGCCTTCGATGCCGGAGACTTCGGCGAGCGTCAGCACGCGCACGCGGGGGTTGTTCTTGAGGCGGCGCAGGTTGATTTCCAGACCGCAGGTGGGGTGGCACAGCTTGGGGAAGTAGCGATACAACTGGGAAGTCCGTCCGCCCAGTGCGGGATTTTTCTCAACCAGAACGACGTTCTTGCCGGTTTCGGCCGCTTCGAGCGCGGCGGTCATGCCGGAAATCCCGCCGCCCACCACGAGAATCGTCTCGTTGGTCGCAACATGCTCCGTCATTGTTGTTTCCTCCATCCAATGGATGCAAAATCATTTGAAACCGCCCGAAAAACCGCCCCGGACGGTCGGGCATTTCGCCCATAAGTGAATCCCTGAAATGGTACTCCGAAGGCCATGCCTGCCGCCACGGCCAAGTGCGCATTCTCAATCGAAGTTTTCTATGCGGGAATAAGGGGAAGTGTTTTCAGCAGGCCGGGCCGTGCCGGCACCTCCCCTCAGGCCGGCTTGAACGATCCCATGAAACGCGTCATATCGTCGGCTGGCAACGGCCGGCTGATCAGGTAACCCTGCATCACGTCGCATTGCAGCGCGCGCAGGTAGCGCGCCTGCTCCTCGTCCTCCACGCCCTCGGCGATGATCTCGAGCCCGAGGCTGTGGCCCATGGCGATCACGGCCTTGACGATCGAGGCATTGCCGCTGTTGGTCGTCACGTCGCGCACGAAGGAAATGTCGATTTTCAGCTTGTGTACCGCCAGCTGCTGAAGATAGGCCAGCGAGGAATAGCCGGTGCCGAAATCGTCGATCGACAGGCATACGCCCAAGGCCTTGAGTTCGGCCAGCGCCTTGAAGGACTGGTCCCGGTCCACCAGGACGAAGCTTTCGGTGATTTCAAGCTCGAGCTGCGCGGGGGCGATCCCGCTGTCCTGCAACGCCTCTTTCACCGATTTGACCAGATGCCCCCGGTTGAGCTGGACGGCGGAAACGTTCACCGAAACCTGCCGGGGCGCCTGTCCGCTATCCGACCAGGCCCTGATCTGACGGCATGCCGCACGCAACACCCAATCCCCGAGCGGCACCACCAGGCCGCTTTCCTCGGCCAGCGGGATGAATGCGTCGGGCGGGATCATGCCCCGCTCCGGGTGTTGCCAGCGCACCAGCGCTTCAAGGCCCACGATCTTGCCACTGGTGAGGTCGACCTGCGGCTGGTAGTACAGACACAGTTCCTGCCGCTCGAGCGCGCGGCGCAGGTCGGCTTCGAGCGTCAAGCGCTCCTTGGAGCGGCTGGTCATCTCCGGCGAGAAGAAGCGCAGGATACCCCGCCCCTGCGCCTTGGCCTGGTGGAGTGCGGCGTCGGCGCTGCTCTGCAGGGTCGCGGCATCGCGGCCATCGGCCGGATACAGCGCGATGCCGATGCTCGCGCCGGTGTAGATCTGCTTGCCATCCAGATGGAAGCGTTCGCCCAGCGCATCGATCATGTGCTGGGCGACCAGATCGATGCCGGGCAGGCTCATGCCGCGCTCGACGATGATGTAGAACTCGTCGCCGCCGATACGGGCGATCACGCTGCCATCGGGCAGCAGGTCCAGCAGGCGCTTGCTCACCTCGACCAGCAGCTGGTCGCCCACGCTGTGGCCGAGGCTCTCGTTGACGGTCTTGAAGCTGTCGAGATCGAGGAACAACAGGGCAAACCGGCCCTGGCTGCGTTCGGCATTGAGGACGGCCTGTGCCAGCAGTTGCGCGAACAGCGCGCGATTGGGCAGGCCGGTCAGCGGATCGCGGTGCGCGAAGAAATCCAGCTTCTGCTCGGCCCGCTGGCGATCGGTGATGTCGCGATGGGAGCCGCGCACGCCCAGCGCCTTGCCTGTCGCGTCATGTACCTTCCGGCATACATGCTCGATCCAGCGTTCGCCGTCGTCGCGAGCGCGGATGCGGAAGATGAGCAGTTCCGGATTGGCACTGGACGCGCACGGACCCTGCTTTCGCCAGGCCTCCAGATCGTCCGGATGGATGATCTTCTCCATCAGGCCGGCGTCGGTGAAGAAATCGGCGGGGGCGTAGCCCGATACATCCTGGCAGGCCGGCGAGACATAGAGATAACTGCCGTCGGGGGCCAGCCAGTACTCCCAGTTGGGCGAATAGTCGGCCAGGATGCGGTACTTCTCCTCGCTCTGCTCGAGCATGGCCGTGCGCTGTGCCACCTGGTCCTCGAGAAAATGGCGCAGCCGGGCAAGCTCGAGGTGCGTGCGCACGCGCGCGCGCACCTCATCGATGTCGAACGGCTTGGTGATGTAGTCGGCCGCGCCGATGCTGAATCCCCTGACCTTCTGCTGCGTCGCATCGACCACCGTGACGAAGATGACCGGAATGCGGTTGCCGGCCGGCGTCGCCTTGATGCGCCGGCAGACTTCGTAGCCATCCATCTCCGGCATCATGATGTCGAGCAGGACCAGGTCGGGCGGCGTCGGCCCTTCGACCAGCTCGATCGCCCTGGCGCCGGTGCGGGCGACCAGGATCCGGTAGTCGTCCTTCAGCGCCTCCAGCAGCTCATGGATGTTTTCCGGAATGTCGTCGACCACCAGCAGCGAGGGCGGGCGTTCCGGATCGGCATGCTCGGCAATGTCGAACATCACCGGGTTCTTCCGGTAGCGCTGCAATTCGAGCTGGGTGCGGATGCGCACATGCAGCAGTTCCGGATTGACCGGCTTGACGAGGTAATCGGCCACGCCGAGCCTGAGGCCGCGCGCCTCGTCGGTGGCATCGTCCTGCGCCGTGACGAACATGACGGGGATGTCCGCGGTAGCGGGGTGCGATTTCAGGTGGGCCAGCACGGAATAGCCGTCCATGCCCGGCATGCGGATATCGAGCAGGATCAGGTCGGGCGGTGGCTGGTGCTGGGCAAGCTGGAGGGCCTTCTCGCCGCTGGTGGCCGCAATGATCGCATAGTCGTCGCGCAGGACATGCATCAGCGCGTGCAGATTCTCGTGCACGTCGTCGACGATGAGGATGCGGGGGCGACCCGGGGCGGATTGCGTCATAGGCTCACTCCGTTTCCGATTTCAGGCGTTCCAGCAGCGTACGGAGCTGCATCCGTGCTTCATCGATGGCGAAGACATCGACCTCGGCGGCCAGTGCTGCGATCTCCGCTTCCAGCGGCGTACCGCACACGCCCGCGCGCAGTTCCAGCAACAGGGGCTCCGCCGCCCCCAGGTCGCCGTCCAGGGCCCGCGCCAGACGGTCCAGCCGCGCCCGAATCCCGGCCGCATCGAGCGGTTCGGCAGCAGGCACGGGGGCCGGCGGAAGTCGGGATGCCAGGCTGTCGATATCCTGCATCACCGCCTGCAGTCGCGCCTGCAAGTCCGCCAGCACGGCCGGGGGAGGCAGCGTCTCCTGCTTCAGCAGCGTGTCGACCTCGCCCACTTTCTCGTACAGCGCCGTGGCCCCGATATTCCCGGTGACGCCCTTCAGTGCATGGCAATACGCTTCCGCCTGCTGCAGGTTCGCCTGCGCCAGCAGCCGCTGGAGTTCCTCGCCGGCGTCGGCATAGCGCTCGCGAAAACGGCGCAACTGCCTGCAGTATGCCTCGACCTTGCCGCCGATGCGGCGAATGCCTTCGCTCGCGTCGAGACTGGCGAGCGCCCGCAGCGCGGGCGGGATATCCTCCATGCGTCGTTCCGGCGCGGCATGTACCGCCGCGCCACTACGAGGCGCCCGCAGGTGCAGCCATTTCGCCAACACGCTCAGCAGTCGGTCGGGCGCCACCGGTTTGGTGACATGGTCGTTCATCCCTGCGCTCTGGCTCTTTTCGGCATCCTGCACCATGGCCAGCGCGGTCATGGCGATGATCGGCAGCGTGGCGAAACGCTCGCCGCCGGGCGCCGCTGCCAGCGCACGAATCCGGCGAGACGCTTCCAGGCCGTCCATGACCGGCATCTGGATGTCCATCAGGACGGCATCGTAATCCTGCATCCGCACCTTCTCGACCGCCTCCTGGCCATTCACGGCCACGTCCACCTCGATGCCTTCGCTGCGCAGCAGCTCGGTGGCGAATTCGCGGTTGATGTCGTTGTCCTCGACCAGCAGCAGGCGGGCGCCGGCCAGCTGGCCGGCAGACACCGCGTGATCCAGCGGGTTGCCGCGTAGCCGGTCGTCCGGGCCGAGGATGCGTCCGCGCCCCAGCACCGAGAGGATGGTGTCGAGCAGCGTCGACGGCGACACCGGCTTGATGAGAAAGCCGTTCACGCCCACCTGTTCGGCCAGCCGGATCACGTCCTCGCGCCCGTAGGCGGTCACCATCACCACCTTGGGCTGGTGCGGGCCGGGCAGATCGCGATGGATGCGCTGCGTCGCCTCGTCACCGTTCATCCCCGGCATGCGCCAGTCCATCAGCACCAGGTCGAAGGGCGCGTCGCCTGCCGCCTTGAGCGCCGCCAGGGCGGCCGGGCCGCTTTGCGCCGTTTCCACGTCGAGATGGAAGAAGCGCAGCATCCCCGCCAGGATTTCGCACGACACTTCGTTGTCGTCCACCACCAGGACACGGATCCCCTTGAGCAGCGGGCCCGCCTGCTCCACCAGCTCGCGCCGCCGCGCCTCGGCCTGCTGGGCGATCAGAAACCGGACCGTGAAGCAGATCGTCGTACCCACCCCCGGCTGCGAATCCTCCACCCAGATGCGGCCGCCCATCTGTTCGACCAGATTCCTGGAAATGGCGAGTCCCAGGCCGGTACCGCCGAAACGGCGCGTGGTCGACTGGTCGGCCTGGGTGAATTTCTCGAACAGTCGGGACTGCACCTCCGCCGTCATGCCGATGCCGGAGTCGCGCACGCAGGCCTGCAGGGTGAGCGCCGTGTCGGTGAGGTCGATGCCGCTGAGCGCCAGTTCGACTTCGCCTTGCTCGGTGAATTTCACGGCGTTGCCGCACAGGTTGAGCAGCACCTGGCCCAGGCGCAGCGGATCGCCAATCAGCACCGGCGGGATCGACACGTCATAGCGGATGAGGAATTCGATGCCCTTGTGCTCGAGCTGGTAGCTGATCGCGTCGGCCAACTGTTCCATCACCCCGTCGAGGCCGAACTCAACGCTTTCGATCTCCAGCTTGCCGGCTTCGATCTTCGAAAAATCGAGAATGTCGTTGATGATGCCGAGGAGCGAATGCGCCGCGCCCTGTGCCTTGGTCAGGTGGTTGCGCAGGCTGGGCGCCAGGTCGCCCTTGAGCGCCAGATAGAGCATGCCGAGGATGGCGTTCATCGGGGTGCGGATTTCGTGACTCATGTTGGCCAGGAAATCCGACTTCATGCGCGTCGCCTCCTCGGCCAGGGCCTTGGCCGTGCGCATGGCCTCCATGGCGGCGCGTTCGGCCGTGATGTCCTCGATGATGCCCACTACCCCCTTGGACGGATCGGCGGGATCGACACTGCGCACCGACATCCGGGACCAGAAACGGCTGCCGTCCTTGCGCACGACCGGTTGCTCGCGCACATGAGTTTCGCCCCGCGCGATCTGCGCATACATCTCCTGGCCGACCTGGATGAAGCTGGCGTCATCGGCATACCACATGCGCGTCGACCGGCCGACCTGCTCGCCCGGCGCACAGCCGAACAGTTCGTCCATACGCCGGTTGCTGCGCACGACGATCCGCTCCTTCGCCAGCACGATCCCCACGCTGGCGGAATCGAACAGGGCCTGCAATTCGCCGCTGCGCTCCGCCACCAGCCGCTCCAGATCGGCACGCTGGCGCTCCAGCTCCTGCGTCGTCCTCACCAGCGCCCGCGTCCGCTGGTCCACCTGCCAGCGCAGCAGCAGGCTGATCAGCAGCAGCAGCAACATCGCCGCCGCCAGCCCGGCCAGCGACCAGCGCACCCAGCGTGGTATCCGCGTGGCGGACGCCGCCGCCATCGTGCGATGCAGAGCCTCGAAATAGACCGAATCGGGATCGTGCCGCCAGGCGGTCAGATGCGCATCGATGCGCGCCAGCAGATCGGCGTTGCGGCCTTTCGTCGTCGCAAAGTAAAGGGTCGATGGCAGAAAGACGATTGGCGTTTCCTGCAACTTGTACTGGTCGCCATTGCGCGCGGCATAGAAACTGTTGGTCACCACGGCATCGGCCTCGCCCGCCGCCACGGCGGCGTACCCCTGGTCCAGCGACGTCACCGGCACGGCCTGGTAGGCGAGGTGGCTGCCCGCCATCAACTGGGCGAAGAAGGCTTGCTGGATCCCGCCCTGCAGGATGGCGATGCGCCGGCCGGCAAGATCGGTGAGCGATTGCACCTTGAGGTGGGGGGCGCTGTAAACCTGGGACCAGCTGCTGGCGACCGAGACGCCGTGAAAATCGTAACGCTGGGCGCGCTCGCTCGAGAAGGCCACATCGGGCATCAGGTCGATCTGCCCAAGCGCCAGCTGCTGGAGGCAGCTCGACCACTGGCACGGGATATAGCGCAGTTGCCAGCCTTCGTCGCGCGCCATCGCGTCCAGCAGTTCGACGAACAGGCCAGCCGGCTGGCCGTTCGCGTCGGTGTAGACCTTGGGTGCGTTTTCGTAGAGCCCCACCCTGACGACGCGCTGATCGTGCGTGCCCTCCAGTCCGACGCGCCATTGCCAGGCCATGGTCGCCAGTGCAAGCAGCACGGCCAAGGCGACAACGGGCAGCAGGAGGCGGGGGGATTTCAAGACCAATATTTATTTTTTATCAAGGGTCCGGCAAATATAGCCTGATTTCTTATCGAGCAGAGGCAACACCGTACCTGCCAGGCACGACATCGGGCCGGGCTGTCGCGTGAAATAGCTTAAAATTGCGGCTTGCTTCATATCAGCCTGCCCTCCCCGATGGAATCCACTCAGACCGCGCCGGCACAAACCGGCGATCCCGCCCTGGTACGCGACGTCAGGAAACGCCGCACTTTTGCGATTATCTCGCACCCCGATGCGGGTAAAACCACACTCACAGAGAAGCTATTGCTGTTCGGCGGCGCGATCCAGATGGCCGGCACGGTCAAGGCCAAGAAGAGCGGCAAGTTCGCCACCTCCGACTGGATGGCCGTGGAACAGGAACGCGGCATCTCGGTCGCGAGCTCGGTGATGCAGTTCTCCTACGACGACTGCGTGTTCAACCTGCTCGACACCCCCGGCCACAAGGACTTCTCGGAAGACACCTACCGCGTGCTCACCGCGGTCGACGCCGCGATCATGGTGGTCGACGCCGCCAAGGGCGTGGAAGAACAGACGATCAAGCTGCTGGAAGTGTGCCGGATGCGCAATACGCCCATCATCACCTTCATCAACAAGCTCGACCGCGAGGTGCGCGAGCCGCTGGAACTGCTCGACGAGATCGAGTCGATCCTGAAGATCCACTGCGCGCCGGTGACCTGGCCGATCGGCATGGGCAAGCGCTTCCAGGGCGTCTACCACCTGATCCACGACGAGATCCTGCGCTTCAAGGCCGGCGAGGAAAACGCCGGCCAGCAGTTCGAATCGCTGCAGGGGCTGGGAGAAGCGGCGTTGCGGGAGCGCTTTCCGCTCGAAGCCGACACGCTCTTGTCCGAGATCGAACTGGTGCGCGGCGCTGGGGCCACCTTCAACATCGACGACTTTCTCGCCGGCAAACAAACCCCCGTCTTCTTCGGCTCCGGCATCAACAACTTCGGCGTGCGCGAAGTGCTGCGCGCGCTGTCCGACTGGGCGCCGTCGCCGCTGCCGCGCGAGGCCATCGAACGCACGGTCGACCCCGCCGAACCCAAGTTCACCGGTTTCGTGTTCAAGATCCAGGCCAACATGGATCCGCAGCACCGCGACCGCATCGCCTTCTTCCGCGTCTGCTCGGGCCGCTACAGCCCCGGCATGAAGGTGCGCCACCGCCGCACCGGCAAGGACATGAAGATCGCCAACGCCGTCGTCTTCATGGCCAACGAGCGCACCCGCATGGAAGACGCCGTGGCCGGCGACATCATCGGCATCCACAACCACGGCCAGCTGCACATCGGCGACACCCTCACCGAAGGCGAGGCCCTGCAGTACAAGGGCATCCCCTACTTCGCCCCCGAACTCTTCTCCAAGCCGCGCCTGCGCGATCCACTGCGCGCCAAGCAACTGAACAAAGGCCTACTGGAACTCGGTGAGGAAGGCGCGGTGCAGGTGTTTGCCCCCTTCGCTGACAATACGCTCCTGATCGGCGCCGTCGGCCCGCTGCAGTTCGAGATCGTTGCGCATCGGCTGAGAACCGAATACGGCGTCGACGCCACCTTCGAGAACGCCGGCATCCACACCGCGCGCTGGGTCACCTGCCCGGATGCCCAGCACCTGGCTGAATTCACCAAGGCCAATACGCTGAAGCTGGCAAAGGACGTCGACGGCAACCTGGTCTATCTGGCGGATACGCGGGTGAATCTGCAACTGGCGCAGGAGCGCTGGCCCAAGGTCGCGTTCCACGACACGCGGGAGCATGGGCAGGTGATGGGTTGACCTAGACGGTCATCCCGAAGACACCGCCGCTACAACACCCACCCCACCAGTTCCAGCGCCCCGCGCACCACCGCCGCCACGGCAAGCGCCACGCCGATGGAAAGCGCGACCGAATAGAGCGCGTCACGCCGGCCGAGCAGCTTAAGCATCATGGCGAAAGTGGACACGCAGGGCACGTAAAAAGTCAGGAACACCAGGAAGGTGGCAATCTGCGTGGTGTCGAGCACGCTGGCCAGCTCTTGCGTGCCGAGCGCCTGGAACACCATGAGCAGCGACAGTTCCTTGCGCAGCACGCCGAACAGGATCGGCACCCCAAGCGCCACCGGCAGCCCCAGCCACCACACCGTCACCGGCGTGAGCGTGAGATTGACCCAGGCATCGGCGCCGTAATGGCTCAGCAGTGCCAGCACCACGCTGCCCGCCACCAGGAGCGGCAGCACGATGGTGACGATGTCGCGGCTGCGCTCCCAGGTATTGGCCAGCAAGGCGCGCAGGGTGGGCACGGCGTAGGCGGGAATTTCCTGGATCATGCCTGGCGTGGTCTCGGGATAGCGGCGCTTCAGGAGCTTGCCGACCAGGCTGACGACGACGGGCGCGAGCATGAAGAGGGCGAACACGCCGAAGCCGCCGAGATATTTTCCACCCACCGCAAGGATGATGGCCGAGCGCGCCGAACACGGCAGGAAGGTGATCAGCAGCGAGGCTACCGTGCGGTCGCGGCCGTGGGTGACGGCCGCGGTTGCGGCCAGCGCAGGCACGTTGCAGCCCAGCCCCATCAGGAACGGCAGGGCGACGCCGCCGTGCAGCCCCAGCCGATGGAAGCCGCGATCGACCACGAAGGCCACGCGGTGCATGATCCCGGATTCCTCCAGCCACACCAGCAGCAACACCAATGGAATCATGTAGGGAATGACGATGCCGGCGAGACCGATGAAGCCGTCGAGCACCGCGCGGCCGAGCACGCCCGTGAGTTCGGTCGGCTGCCACGGCTCGGCCCACGCGATCAAGCGCGCGACCGTCAGGCTGTCGAGCACGGCGCTCACCTCGAATACGAACAGCAGCACCAGCGCGAACACCGCCAGCGTGCCGACGAAGCCCCAGCGCGGATGCAGGAAAAGATCATCGGCCCACACCTGCCAGCGCGGCGGCGCACCTTCCTGACCGGGGCGGGTCGCCGCCTCGGTCAGCAGGGCGGCGCGGTGATGCCGATCGGCATGCAGCTCCTCCGCCAGCCGGCGCGGCAAGGCCGCATCGGCAATGGCGCGCGCGGCGAGCAAGGCCGCGTAGCGATCGGGGAAATGCGCCTGCAATTCCTGTGCGAAATAACCGTCGTTTTCCGCGAGCTGTAGCGTCAGTAGCGTCTCGGGGACTGCGAAAGCCGCCGCCACGTCCGGCTGGCGCGCGATCTCGGCAATGGCCCGCAATTGCGCTTCGATGTGCGCACTGTAGGGCGGAGTCGCCGGATGCGGTTGCAGAAATCTTGCTTCGCGGGCGACGTGCACCACGGTGGTATACAGATCGGCCAGGCCGATGCCCATGTGCGCCACGGTCGGCACCACCGGCGCGCCCAGTTGGGCCGACAGGGCGCGCACATTGATGAAGCGTCGCCGGGCACGTGCCTCGTCCATGCGGTTGAGCGCAAACACCATCGGCCTCCCCAGCTGCATCAACTCCAGCGCGAGCTCGAGATCGCGTTCCAGCGCCGTGGCATCCATCACCACCAGCAGCACATCCGGAGCGGCAAATGTGCTGTCGGGCTGGTTCGTCTCGTGCTGCGCGATGGCCGGCCAGCGGTCGCCCCACAACAGATACTTCAACGTCACACAGGCGTCCGCATCCAGATGGTGCAGGCCGCCGATGGCGGGTAAGGCGACCAGGGAAATCTGGTCGATCCCTACCTCGACCAGGCATTCCTCATACGCAGGCCCGATGCCGGCCAGACGCTCGTGGTGGGTGGACGTACTGGCGGCCGCACGAAAAATGCTGTGCTTGCCGCTGCCGGTGCGGCCGACGATGGCCACGCGAGGGCGCCTGGCACCGCGCAGCCCGGGGCCGTGAAGGGGAAAACTATGCGCGGGCGAGGTCATGGAATGAAAACGCTCAGCTTTCCCTGAACAAACGGATCGCCTCGTCCAGCCGCTGCACCGCATGCACCGTCATGCCGGCGATCTTCTGCTTGGGCTGGTTGGCGGCCGGGACGATGGCCTGGGTGAAGCCGAGCTTGGCGGCTTCCTTGAGGCGCTCCTGGCCGCGCTGTACCGGGCGGATTTCTCCGGCGAGGCCAACTTCGCCGAACATCACCAGCTTGTCGGGCAGCGGCTGGCTGCGGAGCGAGGACACGATGGCGGCGAGCACGGCGAGGTCGGCGGCGGGTTCGCTGATCTTCACCCCGCCGACGGCGTTGACGAACACGTCCTGATCGAAGCAGGCGATGCCGGCGTGGCGGTGCAGCACGGCGAGCAGCATGGCGAGGCGGTTCTGCTCCAGGCCGACGCTCAATCGGCGCGGGCTCGGCGCGTGACTGGAATCGACCAGCGCCTGGATTTCCACCAGCAGCGGCCGCGTGCCTTCCTGCGTCACCAGCACGCACGAACCCGGCACCGGCTCGCCGTGGCGCGACAGGAAGATCGCTGAGGGGTTGGAGACGCCCTTGAGGCCTTTTTCGGTCATCGCGAACACGCCGATCTCGTTGACTGCACCGAAGCGGTTCTTGAACGCGCGCACCAGCCGGAAGGACGAACCGGTGTCACCCTCGAAATACAGCACAGTGTCGACGATGTGCTCGAGCACGCGCGGGCCGGCGATGGCGCCTTCCTTGGTGACGTGGCCGACGAGGATGATGGCGGTGCCGGTCTGCTTCGCGTGGCGCGTCAGCTGCGCGGCGCACTCGCGCACCTGCGCCACCGAACCGGGCGCGGAGGTCAGCGCCTCCGAATAGACGGTCTGGATCGAGTCGATCACCGCAACCTCGGGCTTCATCTCGGTCAGCTGCGCGAGGATGGCTTCCAGCCGGATTTCCGGCAGCACCGGCAGATTGGTCTCGGGCAGGGAAAGCCGCCGCGCGCGCAGCGCGACCTGGCGCGCCGATTCCTCGCCGCTGATGTAGAGCGTTTTCAGGTTGCCGGATAGACCGGCCAGGGCTTGCAACAGCAGCGTCGACTTGCCGATGCCGGGGTCGCCGCCGATCAGCACCACCCCGCCCGGCACCAGGCCGCCGCCAAGCACGCGGTCGAGTTCGCCGATGTCGGTGGCGATGCGGCTTTCCTCGGAGGCCTCGACGTCATGCAGCAGTTGCACGGTGCTGGTCGCCGCCAACGCGGCGAAACGCGGTTTCGCTGATTCGGCGATGGTCTCGACCAGGGTATTCCAGGCGTTGCAGTGGGGGCACTGACCCTGCCACTTGGGCGACTGTCCGCCGCATTCGGTGCAGGTGTAGATCGTCTTGGTTTTGGCCATCCGCTACCCGCTAATTACGCGGCAGGGAATACGCCCGTCGACAGATAACGGTCGCCGCGGTCGCAGACGATGGAGACGATGACGGCGTTCTGAACCTCTTTGGACAGCTGCAGCGCAGCCCACAGCGCGCCGCCGGACGAGACGCCGGCGAAGATGCCTTCCTCGCGCGCCATCCGGCGGGTGGTTTCCTCTGCATTCAACTGGCTCACATAGATCATGTGGTCGACACGGTCGTAGTCACAGATTTGCGGTACATACTCGTCCGGCCATTTGCGGATGCCGGGAATCTGCGACCCTTCGGTGGGCTGCACGCCGACGATCTGGATGGAGGGGTTCTGTTCCTTGAGGTAGCGCGAGCAGCCCATGATGGTGCCGGTGGTGCCCATGCTGGAGACGAAGTGGGTGATCGTACCCTGCGTGTCACGCCAGATCTCGGGACCGGTGGTACGGTAGTGGGCGGCGGGATTGTCGGGGTTGGCGAACTGGTCGAGGATCTTGCCGATGCCCTGCTTCTCCATCGCGATCGCCAGGTCGCGCGCGCCTTCCATGCCGGCTTCCCTGCTCACCAGCTGCAACTCGGCACCGAACGCACGCATGGTCTGCTGGCGTTCGATCGAGGCATTCTCGGGCATGAGCAGGATGAGCTTGTAGCCGCGCATGGCCGCCGCCATCGCCAGTGCGATGCCGGTGTTGCCGCTGGTCGCCTCGATCAGGGTGTCGCCGGGCTTGATCTCGCCCCGCGCCTGGGCCGCATCGATCATCGACAGCGCCGGGCGGTCCTTCACCGAGCCGGCCGGATTGTTGCCTTCGAGCTTGACGAGAATCGTGTTGCTGGTCGTACCGGGCATGCGCTTCAGGCGCACCAGCGGCGTGTTGCCAACCGTATCCTCGATGGTCTTGTAGGTACTCATGTCTTCAACAGGTGTTCGATGTAGCGGGAAGTGCCTTCTTCCACGCTGTAAAAGGCCGCATCATACCCCGCCCCGCGCAGCGCGGAGATATCGGCTTCGGTATAGCTCTGGTACTTGCCCTTGAGCGCCTCAGGAAACGCGATGTAGCTGACGAGGCCCTGGGCCTGCATCTGCTCCAGCGTCAGCGCCGGCTGCCCCTCCGCGGCGCGGCACGCATTGACCGCCGCCACCGCGACGTCGTTGAAGCTCTGGCAGCGTCCGGTGCCGACGTTGAAGATGCCGGACACGTCGGGATGGTCGAGGAACCACATATTGACCCGCACCACGTCCTCAATCGAGACGAAATCGCGCCGCTGCTCGCCGTTGGGATAGCCATCGCAGCCCTCGAACAGCTTCACCCTACCCTCGGCACGGTACTGGTTGAAGAAGTGGAAGGCGACCGAGGCCATGCGCCCCTTGTGCTGCTCGCGCGGGCCGTAGACGTTGAAATAGCGAAAGCCCGCGATCTGCGCCGTCCGGTCGTTCCACAGGCGCCGCACGCTCTGGTCGAACAGGAACTTGGAATAGCCGTAAACGTTGAGCGGCGACTCGAATTCGCGCGATTCGGAGAACACGCGGCCGCCGCCGTACACACTGGCCGACGAGGCGTAGAGAAACTGTGCGCCTTCGTCCTGACAGAATTTGAGCAGCGCGCTGGAGTAGCGGTAGTTGTTCTCCATCATGTAGCGGCCGTCGGTCTCCATGGTGTCGGAACACGCGCCTTCGTGGAAGATCGCCGCCACGGCGCCGTCGAGCACGCCCTCCTCGACCAGGTCGAGGAATTCGGCCTTGTCGAAGTAGTCGGCGATTTCGCAGTCAGTCAGGTTCCTGAACTTGTCCGCCTTGGTCAGGTTGTCGACCGCGATGATGTTGGTCTCGCCGCGTTCGTTCAACGCCTTGACGATGTTGGCGCCGATGAACCCGGCGGCGCCGGTGACGACGGTGTACTGGCTCATGCTTCTTCTCCAAAAACTTCATCGGCCGTGGCGACCGCGGTGCCGAACTTGCCGACCACGATGCCCGCCGCACGGTTCGCCAGGCGCACCGCCTCGATGCCGCTGGCACCCGCCGCCAATGCCACGGCAAAGGCGGCGATCACGGTGTCGCCGGCGCCGGAGACGTCGAATACTTCCTGCGCCCGCGTGGGTTCGTGATGCGCGCCGGCTGCGTCGAACAGGCTCATGCCTTCCTCGCTGCGCGTCACCAGCAAAGCCCCCAGCTGGAAGCTCGCGCGCACCGCCGCGGCCTTGTCGGCGAGCTCGGCCTCAGATTTCCAGCTGCCGGCTACGTCGCGAAATTCGCTGCGGTTGGGTGTGATCAGGGTGGCGCCGGTATAGCGCGCCCAGTCGTCGCCCTTGGGGTCGACCAGGATGGGCTTGTTCGCTGTGCGCGCCAGTTCGATCATGCGGGTGACGTGCGTCAGCCCACCCTTGCCGTAGTCCGACAGAATCACCACGTCGCAGTCGGCCAGCAGTTGCGCATAGGCTTCCAGCTTGGCCGCCAGCACCTCGTGACCGGGCTGGGTCTCGAAGTCGACGCGCAGCAGCTGCTGCTGGCGGCCGATGACGCGCAGCTTGGTGATGGTGGAAAACGCCGGATCTTCGTGCAGGTGGACGGTGAACGACTCGGCCTCGAGCAGGGCCCGCAGGGCCTGCCCGGCCTCGTCACGCCCCGCCACCGACAGCAGCGTGACCTGCGCACCGAGCGCCGCCGCGTTGCGCGCCACGTTGCCAGCGCCACCGATGCGGTCCTCGTTGCGTGTGACGTGCACCACCGGCACCGGCGCCTCGGGCGAGATGCGCGAGACATCGCCGAACCAGTAGCGATCGAGCATCACGTCGCCCACCACCAGGACGCGGGCACGGCGGATAGCGTCACGCAGTGACATTGGGTATCCCCATTACTGACGGCCGATCGGCAGGTAATCGAAGCCCATCTCGCGCATCGCCTGCGGCTCATAGAGATTGCGGCCATCGAATACCAGCGGTGTCTTCAGCAGCGACTTCATGGTGTCGAAGTTGGGGCTGCGGAAGACCTTCCATTCGGTGACGATCAAGAGCGCGTCGGCGCCTTTCAGCGCGTCCATCGGGCTGTCGACCAGCAGCAGGTCGGCGCGCTCGCCGTAGATGCGGCGCGTTTCCTCCATTGCGGCCGGATCGTAGGCCGACACGCTCGCGCCCATCGCCCACAGCGCTTCGAGCATGGTGCGGCTGGGCGCCTCGCGCATGTCGTCGGTATTCGGCTTGAACGCGAGACCCCACATGGCGAAACGCTTGCCCTTGAGGTCCTTGCCGAAGCGCGCGGTCAGCTTGTTGACCAGGATGTGTTTCTGCGCGTCGTTAGCCTCTTCCACGGCGTCGAGCACGCGCAAGGGAATGCCGTTTTCCTGGCCGGTGCGACGCAAGGCCTGCACGTCCTTGGGAAAACACGAGCCGCCGTAGCCGCAGCCGGCATACAGGAAGTGATAGCCGATGCGCGGGTCGGAACCGATGCCGTGGCGCACCTGCTCGATGTCGGCGCCGAGCTTTTCAGCCAGCACGGCAAGCTCGTTCATGAAGGAGATCCGCGTCGCCAGCATGGCGTTGGCGGCGTACTTGGTCAGCTCGGCACTGCGCACGTCCATCACTGTCAGGCGGTCGTGGTTGCGCTGGAACGGCGCGTAGAGCTGGCGCAGCAAGGCCGTGGCGCGTTCGCTGTCGGTGCCGATGACGATGCGGTCGGGCTTCATGAAGTCGTCCACCGCTGCCCCCTCCTTCAGGAATTCGGGGTTGGACGCGACATTGAATTCGATTGCCGCGCCACGACTGGCCAACTCCTCCGTCAGTGCGGCACGCACCTTGTCGGCGGTCCCGACCGGCACGGTGGACTTGTCGACCACCAGCTTGTAGTCGCTCATGTAACGGCCGATGTTGCGCGCCGCGGCCACCACGTACTGCAGGTCGGCCGAGCCATCCTCGTCGGGCGGGGTGCCGACGGCGATGAACTGGATCTGGCCAAAGGCCACCGATTCCTCGATGTCGGTCGTGAAAGACAGGCGGCCGGCCGCGACGTTGCGCTTCACCATGTCTTCCAGGCCTGGCTCATAGATCGGAATGCCGCCGGATTTCAGGATCTCGATCTTGTTGGGGTCGACGTCGAGGCACAGCACTTCGTTGCCCACTTCGGCCAGACAGGTCCCGGTCACCAGGCCCACATAGCCCGTTCCAATTACCGTGATTTTCAAAGCGTCTTCTCCCTAAGAATTCTGTATATCGGACTGTATCTGTTTGAGCGCAGCCAGAGGATCGGCTGCGGCGGTGATCGGGCGCCCGATCACCAGGTCGGTCGCGCCCGCGCGCAGGGCTTCTGCCGGCGTCATCACACGGCGCTGGTCGCCGGTTTCGGCACCGGCCGGCCGGATCCCCGGCGTGACCAGGCGGAAATCCGCGCCCAGAGCGGCGCGCAGCATGGTGGCCTCCTGCGCCGAGCAGACCACGCCATCGAGCTGACAAGCCTGTGTCAGCCGCGCCAGCCGCAGCACCTGGTCGGCCGGCGCATCGGCCACGCCGACCTCGGCCAGATCCTCGGCGCCCATGCTGGTCAGTACCGTCACGGCAATCAGGAGCGGCCGTTGTTCGAGGCCTGCCAGCGCATCCAGCGCCGCCGCCATCATGCGGCGCCCGCCCGAGGCATGCACGTTCATCATCCACACGCCCAGTCCAGCCGCAGCCCGGCACGCCGCCGCCACGGTATTGGGAATGTCGTGGAATTTCAGGTCGAGAAAGACATCGAAGCCGCGCGCCACCAGCGTACGCACCAGTTCCGGTCCGGCCACGGTGAACAACTCCTTGCCCACCTTGAGCCGGCACAACGCCGGATCAAGCCGCGCCACCAGCGCCAATGCCGACGTCGCGTCCGCATAGTCCAGCGCCACGATGATCTTGGTCGAATTCACCTCGTCCCTTTCACTCACTACTGACTGCTCCCCACTCACGCTTCTCCCTCGCTCCGCTCGGGATCGAAGCTGTCCCAGCGCCCGCAGGCCGGGCAACGCCAGAAGAACTGCTTCGCCTTGAAACCGCAACTGCCGCACTGGTAACGCATCATGCGCTGGCTATGCGAGGCCACCAGGGTCTTTTCCACCTGCAACAGCTCGCGCATCTCAGGCTCTGCATTGACGAGCTCGGCTTCGAGCAGGCGGTCCAGCGTGCGCAGGCTGGGATTGCGCCGCAATTCCTCGCGCGCAAGCTGGCTGGCTGCCGTAGCGCCTTCGATTTCGGCCACCGCGAGATACAGCGCATTGAACACGTCCGGCGACGGCTGCCGGGCATACAAGGCGCGCAGCCACTGCACGCCTTCGTCCAGCCGCCCCAACAGACGGTAGCTGCCAAGTACGCGATCCACGACCAATGCCATATGGGCCGCGCTTTGCGTTTCGACCAGACGCCAGTCGGCAATAGCAGCTTCGTGCCGCCCCGCTGCCGCGTCGAGGTCGCCCGCCATCAGGTTGGCGCGCACCGACTGGCGGTTGCTGGACAGCGCCTGCTGCAACTGGGCGACGGCGGCTTCAGCATTGCCCCGGGCCGATTCGAGCAGCGCCAGTTCGCAATGGAAATGGGCAATGTCGGCGTTGAGCGGCTTGCTGGTGTCCTTTTCCAGTATGTGCGCGGCGTCGATGGCCTTCTGCCAGTCCTTCTCCTGCACGTAGATTTCCAGCAGGTAGGTGCGTGCCAGACCGTGCTGTTGCGTTTTCAGCAGCCTCGTGAACACCTGTTCGGCGCGATCGAGCAGGCCCGCCTTGAGGTAATCCTGGCCTAGTTCGCTCATCGCGCGCAGACGTTGTTCCTCGGCCAGGCCTTCGCGTTCCAGCAGGTTCTCGTGCATGCGGATGGCGCGGTCGAGTTCGCCGCGCCGGCGGAACAGGCCGCCCAGCGCAAAGTGCAGGTCGATGGTTTCAGGTTCGAGCTTGACGACTTCGAGAAAGGCCTCAATGGCCTTGTCGGGCTGCTCGTTGAGCAGAAAATTCAGGCCGCGGAAATACGAGTTGGGCAGCGCACGCGACTCGGTCACCACCTGCCGGATGTCCACCCGCGCGGCCAGCCAGCCCAGCACAAAAAACAGGGGAAACGCCAGCAGCCACCAGAACTCGAATTCCATGGGCTTATACGACGGGCAGATCGGTTTGCGTGACCGTATCCAGCTCGGCCGCCTTCGGCTTGCGGCCCAGTTCGCGCCGTAGCCGGAACAGTGTGGGCAGCAAGGCGAGCACCCCGATCAGGGCGCCGAGGATGAATGCCAAGCCCAACATGACGATCAGCGGCGCCTGCCACACATAATCCAGATAGGAGTAAAAGGTCACGCTATGACTGTTTTTCAGGGCAAAGCCCAGCACCAGCAGAAAAACCAGCAGTTTTGCCAGTAAGCCCAGATAGTGCGTGAAATTTTTCATGTGTATGCGCCAGGAAGTTCGCCCATTTTACCCGCGCGGCGCCAATCGCCAAAGAAAACGGCGCCTTGCGGCGCCGTCTTGTGGGTCTTGCTGTCCTGACCGGATCTACCGGCCGCGGGCCGGTCGTGAGTACGAAGGCGCCGACGCACGTATGGCATCGCACCCACCCACAACCACGCCTAGAGCGGAAAATCCACCCGGTCGCGCAACTCCTTGCCCGCCTTGAAGTGCGGCACATACTTGGCCGGCACCTGCACGCGCTCGCCAGACTTGGGGTTGCGCCCGAGACGGGCGGGACGAAAGCTCAGACTGAAGCTGCCGAAACCGCGGATTTCGATACGTTCCCCGCGCGACAGGTTTTTCGCCAGCGCGTCGAGGATCGTTTTCACCGCCATCTCGATATCCGCAACCGAAAATTGCGAATGCCGCGCCGCCAGTTGAGCAATCAGCTCGGACTTGGTCATGGATTACTCGGCGTTCTTGTTGTCGAGCTTGGCTTTCAGCAGCGCGCCGAGGTTGGTCGAGCCGCTGGCTGCCGCTGCGGATTCGGCCGAGAATTTCTTCATCGCCGCATCCTGCTCGGTCATGTCCTTGGCCTTGATCGACAGGTTGATCACGCGGTTCTTGCGATCCACGTTGATAATCATGGCCTCGATCTCGTCGCCTTCCTTGTAGTGGCTGCGCATGTCTTCGACGCGGTCACGCGAGACTTCAGAGGCACGCAGGTAGCCTTCCATGTCGCTGTCCAGCTGCACGGTGGCGCCCTTGGGCTCCACGGTCTTGATGGTGCCCTTGACGATGCTGCCCTTCTCGTGGCCCGACGCGTAGCTGGTCAGCGGATCGCCTTCGAGCTGCTTGATGCCGAGCGAAATGCGCTCGCGCTCGAGGTCGATGCCCAGCACCACGGCTTCCACGTCCTGGCCCTTGCGGAAGTTGCGCACGGCTTCTTCGCCGGGAACGTTCCACGACAGGTCGGACAGGTGAACCAGGCCGTCGATGCCGCCCGGCAGGCCGATGAACACGCCGAAGTCGGTGATCGACTTGATCGCGCCGCTGACCTTGTCGCCCTTCTTGTGGTTCATCGAGAAATCTTCCCACGGGTTGGACTTGCACTGCTTCATGCCCAGCGAGATGCGGCGCTTGTCCTCGTCGATGTCGAGCACCATGACTTCGACTTCGTCGCCCAATTGGACGATCTTGGAGGGGCTGACGTTCTTGTTGGTCCAGTCCATTTCGGAGACGTGCACCAGGCCTTCGATGCCCTCTTCGATTTCGACGAACGCGCCGTAGTCGGTCAGGTTGGCGACCTTGCCGAACATGCGGGTACCCTGCGGGTAGCGGCGTGCGATGCCGACCCACGGATCATCGCCCAGCTGCTTGATGCCGAGCGACACGCGGTTCTTCTCGGTGTCGTAGCGCAGGATCTTGGCTTCCAGTTCCTGGCCGACGTGCACCACTTCGGACGGGTGCTTGACGCGGCGCCAGGCCATGTCGGTGATGTGCAGCAGGCCGTCGATGCCGCCCAGGTCCACGAACGCGCCGTAGTCGGTGATGTTCTTGACCACGCCCTTGACGATGGAACCTTCCTTGAGGTTTTCCATCATCGCTTCGCGGTCGGCACCCATGGTCTCTTCCAGCACGGCGCGGCGCGACACCACGACGTTGTTGCGCTTGCGGTCGAGCTTGATGACCTTGAATTCCATTTCCTTGTATTCGAAGGGCGTGGTGTCCTTGACCGGACGCATGTCCACCAGCGAACCCGGCAGGAAGGCGCGCAGACCGCCCACCAGCACCGTCAGACCGCCCTTGACCTTGCCCTGCACCATGCCGGTGACGATGCGGCCTTCGTTCATCGCCGCTTCCAGATCCAGCCACGCGGCCAGTTTCTTCGCGCGCTCGCGCGACAGCTTGGTGGCACCGAAGCCGTCTTCGATCGACTCGATGGCGACCGCAACGAAATCGCCGACCTTGGCTTCGATCTCGCCCTGGTCGTTCTTGAATTCTTCGAGGGGAATCAGGCTCTCGGACTTGAGGCCGGCATTCACCGTCACGAAGTTGTGGTCGATGCCGACGATTTCGGCGGTGATGACTTCACCCTGGCGCATTTCCTGGTGCTCGAGGGACTCCTCGAACAGGGCGGCAAAGCTTTCCATGGACTCGGGGGCGGAAGCAGCGGTAGCAGTAGACATTAAGAACCTTCTTGTCCGTCGGTGAGGACGGGGTTAGTTGCACATCGCCAGCCTGCGGGCGCAGGTCTGACACGTTTGATTACTTCATTGCTTGCTGCGGGCCTTGCATAAAGCGTAGTGCGCCAGCACCGCCTGCACTGCCGATTCGATATCCATATGGGTCGTGTCGAGCAATAGCGCATCCGGCGCGGGTTTCAGCGGTGCGACGGTGCGGGCGGAATCGCGCGCATCGCGGGCCTGCATATCCGCAACAAGGGCCGTTAGACTAGCAGAGTTCCCCTTTTCGATCAACTGCTTATAGCGCCGCTCGGCGCGCGCCTCGGCGCTGGCGGTGAGGAAGACCTTGGCCACTGCCGCGGCGAACACCACGGTGCCCATGTCGCGGCCGTCGGCCACCAGGCCGGGGGGCTGGCGGTAGGCGCGCTGGCGGTCCAGCAGGGCCGCGCGCACCGCCGGCAGGGCCGCCACTTTCGAGGCGCCTTCGCCCACGGCTTCTGCACGGATCGCGTCGGTCACGTTCTCGCCCGATAGCCAGACCGAGCCGTCGTGGAAGCTTGCCGGCAAATGGGCGGCCAGTTCCGCCACCCTCGCCTCGTCGTCCAGCGCCACGCCCTGCTTCATCGCCGACAGCGCGGTCAATCGGTACAGCGCGCCGCTGTCGAGAAAATGAAAGCCCAGCGCGGTCGCCACCCGCTCGGCCACGGTGCCCTTGCCCGAGGCCGAGGGGCCGTCGATGGTGATCACGGGTGAGGGGTGAGGAGTGAGGGGTGAGGCGGCGTTCATTGGGCAATCCCCGCAAATGTCTTGAAATACGTCGGGAAGGTCTTGTTGACGCACGCCGGGTCGTTGATGCGCACCGGCACGCCGCCCAGCGTCACCAGCGACAGGCACATCGCCATGCGGTGGTCGTCGTAGGTATCGATCACAGTGTGAGGCGTGAGGCGTGAGGCGTGAGGCGGGGTGATGCGGATGAAATCCGCGCCCTCCTCCACCGTCGCGCCGACCTTGCGCAGCTCGGTTGCCATCGCGGCGATGCGGTCGGTTTCCTTGACCCGCCAGCTGGCGATGTTGGTCAGCATGGTCACCCCGTCGGCAAACAGTGCTGCGACCGCCAGCGTCATCGCGGCGTCGGGAATATGGTTGCAGTCGAGGTCGATCGCTTTCAGGCGGCCATCGGCCGGTGCGCTCGCCTCGATCCAGTTCGGCCCCATCGCAATCTGCGCGCCCATCTTTGCCAGCGCGTCGGCAAAACGCACGTCGCCCTGTACGCTGTCGCGCCCCACGCCCTCCACCCGCACCGGGCCGCCACCGATGGCGCCCGCGGCCAGGAAATAAGAGGCCGATGAAGCGTCGCCTTCGACCCAGATTTCGCCCGGGCTCTGGTAGCGTGCCGCTGCGGGAATGTCGAAGCGTTGCCAGCCGTCGCGCGCGATCTCCACGCCAAAGCGGCGCAACATCGCCAGCGTGATCCCGATGTAAGGTTTGGAAATCAGTTCGCCCGCCACTTCGATCGTGGTATTGCGCTGGCGCAGCGGCAAGGCCATCAGGAGGCCGGTGAGAAACTGGCTCGATACATCGCCGCGTACTTCGGTGGTGTCGCCGGCGATCTCCGCCGGATAGATCTTCAGCGGCGGGAAACCCTCCTGGCCGAGATAGTCGATGCGCGCGCCCAGCCGCCGCAGCGCGTCGACCAGATCGCCGATCGGCCGCTCATGCATCCGTGCCACGCCCTTCAGCACATACTCGCCGCCCGACAGGGCGCACGCGGCGGTCAGCGAACGGAAGGCCGTGCCGGCATTGCCCAGAAACAACTCGGCCTGCTTGACTGGAAACGCGCCGCCCACGCCGGTGATCTCATAGTCGTCGGAATCGCGCCCGCTCGTATCTTTCAACCGCGCGACACCGACGCCCAGCGCACGCAGTGCGTCGAGCATGACCCGGGTGTCGTCGGAATCGAGCAGCGCACGCACGATGGTCGTGCCTTGCGCGAGCGCCGCTAGCAGCAGCACGCGATTGGAAATGCTTTTGGAGCCAGGGAGGCGCACCGTGCCGCGCGCTGCGCTGCTTGCGGGTAAATCGAGAAATTCCATCAAACGTCCTGAGTCTTCAACCAGTGTTCGCGTGCCGCACGGGCGCGCGAAAAAATAGCCAGCAAGGCCTCTGCGTCATCGGCCGACACGGCGCTCCGCAGAGCCTGCAGCGAGGCCAGATAGGCGTCCAGTTCGGCCACCAGCGCCCCCCGGTTCGCCAGCGCAATGTCGCGCCACATCTCCGGGCTGCTGCCGGCGATGCGGGTGAAATCGCGGAAGCCGCTGGCGGCAAACCGGAAGAACGTATCGCCATCGGCCCGTTGTGCAAGGTCATCCACCAAGGCAAATGCTGCGAGATGTGGCAAATGGCTCACTGCCGCGAAGATGCGGTCGTGCTGCGCTGCCTCCAGTGTTTCGACCTGTGCTCCAGTCGCTTCCCACAGCGTGCGCACCATGGCAATCGCACCGGCGCGGGTCTCGGCCTGCGGCGTCAGCACCACGCGCTTGCCCTGATAGAGATCGGCGCGCGCAGCACCGGGCCCGCTTTGTTCCGAACCCGCGATGGGATGGCCAGGCACGAAATCGGCAAAACGTGTGCCGAGCGCGGCGCGCGCCACCTCGACTACGTTCGCCTTGGTGCTGCCGGCGTCGGTGACGATGGCGCCGGCTTTCAGATGCGGCGCCAGCTTGTTCAATACGGCTTCGGTCTCGCCCACCGGCATCGCCAGCAGGATGCAGTCGGCCTGCCCGGCTTCCGCCCAGTCGGCGGCGCGGTCGATCAGGCCAAGTTCGCGCGCAACAGTGAGCCGCGCGGGATTCCGCCCGACCCCCAGCACCTCGCGCACCGCGCCTGCCTGCTTCAGCGCCAACGCGAACGAGCCGCCGATGAGGCCGGTGCCGACGAGGGCGAGTCTGTCGACGATCACAGACAAGCTCTCAACGCGTCGAGGAAGCGGGCGTTCTGCCCGGCCAGCCCCACCGACACGCGCAGGAACTCGGGCAGGCCGTAATTGGCGACCGGCCGCACGATCACGCCACGTTTCAGCAGTTCGGTGTTGATGCGCCCGGCGTCACCGACTTTGGCCAGCAGAAAATTGCCTTTCGACGGCACGATGTCGACCTTCATGTCTGCCAGCCCTGCCGTCAGCTGCGCCATGCCGGCGCTGTTCAGCGCATAGCTGCGCAGCAGGAATGCGATGTCGTCGAGCGCGGCCTCGGCAGCGGCGAGCGCAGGCGCATTGACGTTGAAGGGATGGCGCACCCGGTTCAATAGGTCGATGGCGTCGGGGTGCCCGACGCCGTAGCCAACGCGCAGCCCGGCTAGACCATAGGCCTTGGAGAAGGTGCGGCTGATCAGCAGGTTCGGGAAGCGCTCGATCCACGCGAGCGTGTCGCAGCGGTCGTCGGTCGGCAGGTATTCGCCGTAGGCCTCGTCGAGCACGACGAGCACCTGCGGCGGCACGGTTTCGAGAAAGGCCTCGATCTCCGCCCACGGCAGGAAGGTGCCGGTCGGGTTGTTGGGGTTGGCGATCCACAGCACGCGGGTGTCGTCACGGATCGCAGCGCGCATCGCCGCGAGATCGTGGCCATAGTTCTTCGCCGGCACCGCGATGCCCTGCGCGCCCACGGTCTGTGTGGCGATCGGATACACCGCGAAGGCATGCTGCGCATAGACTGCGGAGGTGCCCGGCGCGAGGAAGGCACGCGCCGCCATGTCCAGGATGTCGTTCGAGCCGTTGCCCAGCACGATCTGCCGTGCCGCAACGCCCAGTTTCGCCGACAACTTCGCCTTCAGCGCGAAGCCGGCGCCATCGGGATACAAGGCCATGTCATGCAGCGCGTCCTGCGCCGCCGCCAGCGCCATCGGGCTGGGGCCGAGCGGGTTCTCGTTCGATGCCAGCTTGACGATGTCGGCTTCGTTCAATCCCAGTTCGCGCGCAAGTTCGGAAATGGGTTTGCCGGGCTGGTACGGGGCGATCGCACGCACGTACGGCGGCGCGAATTCACAACAATTCATCACGATGCGACGGGGTAGGAACCCAGAATCTTGAGGAAGGCGGCGCGCGTCTCGATTTCGGCAAGCGCCGCGGCCAGATTCGCATCCTGGCGATGCCCCTGGCAGACGACGAAGAAGAGGTATTCCCAGTTGCCCGAACGCGCCGGCCGCGATTCGAGCTTGCTCATGGAGATGCCGGCGTCGGCGAGCGGTTGCAGCAGCCTGACCACCGCACCCGGCTCGTTCTTCGTGCTCATCACCAGCGAGGTCTTGTCGCGGCCCGACGGCGGGGAGTCGTTCTGCCCCAGCACCAGAAAGCGGGTGGTATTGCTGGCTTCGTCTTCGACGCGCGCTTCCACCACGTCAAGGCCATACAGTTCGGCGGCGGCTTCGCTGCCCAGCGTGGCGGCATCGGGTTCGGCGGCGGCGCGGCGCGCCCCTTCGCTGTTGCTGACCACGCTGACGCGTTCGGCATTAGGAAGATGGCGGCTGAGCCATTGCTGGCACTGGGCAAGCGATTGTGCATGGCCATACACGCGCTGGATGCCGCCCAGTCCGCCATGTTTTCTCATGAGCGTCTGATGGATCGGCAGCATGACCTCGCCGCAGATCTTGAGCGTGCTGGCGACGATGAGGTCGAGCGTGCGGCCGATCACGCCTTCGGTCGAGTTCTCCACCGGCACTACGGCAAAATCGGCGCGTCCGGTCTCGACCGCCTGGAAGCAGGCGTCGATGTCGGCCTCGGCGAGCGCCTCGGCCTCATGGCCGAAATGCTTGTGGACCGCCTGCTGGCTGAACGTGCCGGCCGGACCGAGATAGGCGATGCGGGTGGTCTGCTCCAGCGCACGACAGGCGGAGATGATTTCGCGAATCAGGCGCTCGACCGCGTCGCCCGACAGGGGGCCGGGATTGGTCTCGCGCAGGCGCCGCACGATCTGCGCTTCGCGTTCGGGCCGGTAGATCTTTTCGCCGTTCTTGGCGCGCCCGACCTGCTGGGCAATGCCCGCCCGCTCCGACACCAACTGCAGGATGGCATCGTCGATGCTGTCGATGCGCGCACGCAGCGCGCTCAGCTCGGTCGGCGCACCCGGCGCGCTGTGTGCGTCGTCCGTCATGCCGGCAGGTAACGTACGGCCAGCACCCCGGCAATCGCGGCAAGCTGCTGCATTACTGCAGCGGTGACGACGCTGTCGATGTCGACCAAGGTATACGCCATGTCGCCCTTCGACTTGTTGACCATGTTGTGGATGTTGAGTCCGGCGGCGGCGAGCACCGACGAAATCTGTCCCACCATGTTGGGCACGTTGGCGTTGGCAATCGCGATGCGGTATGCGGATTCGCGCGCCATGCTGACGTTGGGGAAGTTGACCGAATTGAGGATGTTGCCGTTTTCCAGATAGTCGGCGAGCTGCTCGGCCACCATCACCGCGCAGTTTTCCTCGGCCTCCTCGGTGGAGGCGCCGAGATGCGGCAACGCAACCACCCTGGCGTGGCCCTTCAGCGCATTGGCCGGGAAATCGCAGATATAGGCATGCAGCTTGCCGGCGTCCAGCGCCTCGATCACGGCCGCATTGTCGACCACGCCTTCGCGCGCGAAATTGAGCAGCACCGCCCCCGAACGCATCATCCCCAGCCGCTGGGCGTTGACGAGGTTGCGCGTGGCGTCCAGCAGCGGCACGTGCAGGGTGACGAAGTCGGCCATGCGCAGCACGTCCTCGACGCTCTCCGCACGCCTGACCTGCGACGGCAACCGCCACGCGGCGTCGACGGTGATCGCCGGATCGAAGCCGACCACGTTCATGCCGAGCTTGATCGCCGCCTCGGCAATGGTGGAACCGATGGCGCCCAGGCCGATCACGCCCAGCGTGCGGCCCGGCAGTTCCATACCAGCGAACTGCTTCTTGCCCGCCTCGGTCGCCTTATGCATCTCCTCGTCGGTGCCGGACAGGCCTTCAACGAACTTCAGCGCCGGCACCAGGTTGCGCGCGCCCAGCAGCATGCCGGCGATCACCAGTTCCTTCACCGCATTGGCGTTGGCACCGGGCGCATTGAACACTGGCACGCCGCGTTCCGACAGCTTCTTCACCGGGATGTTGTTGGTCCCTGCGCCGGCACGCGCGATCGCGCGCACCGATGCGGGGATGTCCATTTCGTGCATGTTGGCCGAGCGCACCAGGATGCCGTCCGGGTCGGTCACGTCGCCGCCGACTGTATAGGCCTCCGGCAGTCGCGCCAGTCCGCGCGCAGAAATGGCGTTGAGCGTGAGGATCTTGCGCGGCTCAGCCATGGCTTTTCTCGAATTCGCGCATGCAGTCGACCAGCGCACGCACGCCCTCGACCGGCATGGCGTTGTAGATCGACGCGCGCATGCCGCCGACCGAGCGGTGGCCTTTCAGCTGGATCAGGCCACGTTCCTTGGCAGCCTTGAGGAAAGCCTCGTCGAGCGCGGCATCCTTGAGCGTGAACGGCACGTTCATCAGCGAGCGGTTCTCCTTCGCCACCGGCGAGTTGTAGAAGTCGGTCGCATCGAGGGTGTCGTACAGCAGGCCGGCTTTCTCGCGGTTGGTCTTTTCCATCGCGGCGAGGCCGCCGCGCACCTTCAGCCACTTGAATACCAGCCCCGCCGTGTACATGGCGAAGGTCGCCGGCGTGTTGTACATCGAGTCGTTGTCGGCGTGGATCTTGTAGTCGAACATGGTGGGGGTCCCCTTCAAGGTTTCCCCGATCAGGTCGTCGCGCACGATGACGATGGTCAGCCCGGCCGGGCCGATGTTCTTCTGCGCGCCGGCGTAGATCACGCCGAACTTCGATACGTCGATCGGACGCGACAGGATGGTCGACGACATGTCGGCCACCAGCGGTATGCTGCCGGTCTGGGGCGTCCAGAAGATTTCCACGCCGCCGATGGTCTCGTTCGGCGTGTAATGGACATAAGCCGCGTTCGGATCGAGTTTCCACTGGTCTTGCGTCGGCGCGTAACTGAAGTTCTTGTCTTCGCTGGTCGCCACCACGTTCACCGCGCCGAATTTCTTCGCTTCCTTGATGGCCTTCTTCGACCATTCGCCGGTGTTGAGGTAATCAGCAGAGGCTTTGCCGCGCAGCAGGTTCATCGGCACCATCGCGAACTGCGACGACGCCCCGCCCTGCAGGAACAGCACCTTGTAGTTGGCGGGGATGCCCATCAGCTCGCGCAAGTCAGCCTCCGCCTCGGCGGCGATGCCCATGAACTCCTTGCCGCGATGGCTCATTTCCATCACCGACATGCCGGAACCATGCCAGTCGACCAGTTCGGCCTGCACCTGTTGCAACACATCCTTGGGCAGCACGGCCGGGCCGGCGCTGAAGTTATAGATCGTCATGCGTGTATCCCCTTCATTCCTCTTCGTTGTCGGTTTCAGCCAGTTTTTCCAGGCTGATCAAGGTTTCGCCCTTGTCCAGGTTGATCAGCGTGACACCCTGCGTCGCGCGGCTCATGGCACGGATTTCCTTGACACGGGTACGGATCAGCACGCCACCGGTGGTGATCAACATGATCTCGTCGTCCGGCTTCACCAATGTCGCAGCCACCACCTTGCCATTCCGTTCGCTGGTCTGGATCGCGATCATCCCCTGCGTCGCACGCGCATGGCGGGTGTATTCGGCGATCGGCGTACGCTTGCCGAAGCCGTTTTCGGTCGCGGTCAGCACGAAGTCGTTCTCGTCCTCGGCCACCAGCAGCGAAATCAGCTTCTTGCCCTTGGCAAGCTTCATGCCGATCACGCCGCGCGCGGTGCGGCCCATCGGACGCACGTCGTTCTCGTCGAAGCGCACCGCCTTGCCGCCGTCGGAGAACAGCATCACGTCGTGACGACCGTCGGTGATCGACGCGCCGATGAGGAAATCGCCGTCGTCCAGTCCCACCGCGATGATGCCGGCGGTGCGCGGACGCGAGAAGTCGCTCAAGGGCGTCTTCTTGACGATGCCGTTGCTGGTCGCCATGAAGACGTATTGATCGTCGTCGAAGGTCTTGACCGGCAGCAGCGCGTTGATCTTCTCGCCGTCTTCCAGCGGAAGCAGGTTGACGATGGGCTTGCCGCGCGCCGCCCGTCCGCCCTGCGGCACGTTGTAGACCTTGAGCCAGTACAGCCGGCCACGGTTGGAGAAGCAGAGGATGTAGTCGTGGGTGTTGGCGATGAACATCTTCTCGATGAAGTCTTCGTCCTTGGTGCCCGCTGCCTGCTTGCCACGTCCGCCGCGCTTCTGCGCACGGTAGTCGTCAATCGGCTGCGACTTCATGTAGCCGCCGTGCGACAGCGTGACCACCATCTCTTCCGGCTTGATCAGGTCCTCCATCGACATGTCCTGCGCGTTCTCGACGATGGTCGAGCGGCGCGCGTCGCCGAACTGTTCCTGCACCTGGGTCAGTTCCTCGCGGATGATCTGGGTGATGCGCGCCGGATTGGCCAAGATGTCGAGCAGATCGGCGATCTTCGCCATGATCTCCTTGTACTCGCCGATGATCTTGTCCGACTCGAGGTTGGTGAGGCGCTGCAGCTGCATTTCCAGGATGCGCTGCGCCTGGATCTCGGACAGACGGTAGCCGTCGGCATGCAGGCCGAACTCAGGACCGATGTTCACCGGGCGCGAGTATTCGGGATCGATGCGCGCCAGCATCTCCTCGACCATCGCCGACTTCCAGGCACGGCCGAGCAGGCGCTCCTTCGCGATGGCGGGCGTTTCCGACGACTTGATCAGTTCGACGATCTCGTCGACGTTGGCCAGCGCCACGGCGAGGCCTTCGAGGATATGGCCGCGTTCGCGCGCCTTGCGCAGATCGAACACCGTACGGCGGGTGACGACTTCGCGGCGGTGGCGCAGGAAGGCGTCGAGCATTTCCTTCAGGTTGAGCAGGCGCGGCTGGCCTTCGATCAGCGCCACCATGTTCATGCCGAAGGTGTCCTGCATCTGCGTCTGCTTGTACAGGTTGTTCAGGATCACGTCGGCGTTTTCGCCGCGCTTCAGCTCGATGTAGACGCGCATGCCCGACTTGTCGGACTCGTCGCGCAGGTCGGCAATGCCGTCGATCTGCTTTTCGCGCACCAGCTCGCCGATCTTGATCAGCAGGTTGGCCTTGTTCACCTGGTAGGGCAGTTCGTCGATGATGATGGCCTGCTTGCCGCCGCTCTTGTCGAGATCCTCGATGTGGCAGGTGGCGCGCATCACCACGCGGCCGCGGCCGGTGCGGTAGCCGTCGCGCACGCCGGACAGGCCGTAGATGATGCCTGCAGTCGGGAAATCCGGCGCCTTGACGATGGCGATCAGCGACTCGATGTCGATCTCGGGGTCATCCAGCAGCGCGAACAGCGCGGCGCAGATGTCGGTCAGGTTGTGCGGCGGAATGTTGGTCGCCATGCCCACCGCGATGCCGGACGAGCCGTTGATCAGCAGGTTGGGGATCTTGGTCGGCAGCACCAGCGGTTCCTGCTCGGAACCGTCGTAGTTGGGACCGAAGTCGACTGTTTCCTTGTCGAGATCGGCCAGCAGTTCATGCGCGATGCGGGCCATGCGCACTTCGGTGTAACGCATCGCCGCTGCATTGTCGCCGTCGACCGAGCCGAAGTTGCCCTGGCCGTCGATCAGCGGGTAGCGCAGCGAGAAGTCCTGCGCCATCCGCACCATGGTGTCGTAGACCGCCGTATCGCCGTGCGGGTGGTATTTACCGATGACGTCGCCGACCACGCGGGCCGACTTCTTGTATGCCTTGTTCCAGTCGTTGCCGAGTTCGTTCATCGCGAACAGCACGCGACGATGTACGGGCTTCAGGCCGTCGCGCACGTCCGGCAGCGCGCGTCCGACGATCACGCTCATGGCGTAATCGAGATACGACCGCCTCATCTCCTCTTCGAGGCTGACCGGGAGGGTTTCCTTGGCAAACTGTTCCATAACCGGTTTTTTATTTATTCAGGCTTTAAAGCACGCGATTTTAGCATGGCCGGGAAGCTCGGCCGCCTTTGCCAAACCACGGCCAAACAACGAGAATGCAGGCCACCATGAAAGCCCCCGCCGACCTTCTTCTCCTGCCGCAATGGGTGGTACCCGTCGAATCGGAAGGACCGCTAGCCGGCCACGCCGTCGTCGTCGAGGATGGCCGCATCCTCGACGTGCTGCCGGCCGATGCCGCGCAGGCCCGCTATGACGCCGTGCAGACGCTCCCCCTGCCGGGCCGGGCGCTGATCCCGGGTTTGGTCAATCTGCATGGCCACGCCGCGATGTCGCTGTTTCGTGGCTACGCCGACGACCTGCCGCTGATGGCCTGGCTCAACGACCGCATCTGGCCTGCCGAGAAGAAGCACGTGTCCGAGGCCTTCGTGCGCGACGGCACCCTGCTCGCCGCCGCCGAAATGCTGGCGGGCGGCATCACCACCTGCAACGACATGTATTTCTTCCCCAAGGCCGCAGGGGAAGCCTTCCTGCAGGCGGGGATGCGCGCCACCCTGGGCATGATCGTGCTGGAGTTCCCCAGCGCCTACGCCTCGGACGCCGACGACTACCTGGCCAAGGGGCTCGCCCTGCGCGACGAATTGAAGGATGAATCGCTGCTGGGCTTCGCCTTCGCCCCGCACGCACCCTACACCGTTTCGGATACCACGTTTGGCCGCATCAACACGCTGGCCGAACAACTCGGCCTGCCTATCCACACCCACATCCACGAAACCGCCGACGAAATCCGGGACAGCCTGAAGCAATACGGGGTCCGGCCGCTGGAACGGTTGGCGCGCCTGGGGCTGCTGGGGCCGAATTTCATCGGCGTCCACGCCGTGCATGTGAACGAGGCCGAAATCGGGCTCTTGGCGCAGCATGGCTGCCACCTGGCGCACTGCCCGACCTCGAACCTGAAGCTGGCCTCCGGCATTGCACCGGTGGCCGATCTGCTGCGTGCAGGCGTTAACGTCGGCCTCGGCACCGACGGTGCCGCCAGCAACAATCGCCTCGACCTGTTCGGCGAAATGCGCCTGGCTGCCCTGCTGGCCAAGGGCGCCAGCGGCGACCCCGCCATCCTGTCCGCCGCGGCTACCCTGCGTGCTGCCACGCTGGACGCTGCCCGCGCGCTCAACCTCGACAGCCAGATCGGCAGCATCGTCCCCGGCAAGCGTGCCGACCTGGTCGCGGTCGACTTGCACGCCCTTTCCGGCCAGCCGGTGTTTGACCCCGTCTCGCACCTGGTTTACGTTGCGGGACGCGAGCACGTCACCCACGTCTGGGTCGACGGCAAGCTGAAACTGAATGACCGCCGTCTGGTCAATCTCGATATCGACGACCTGACCGCCCGCGCCGCCTACTGGCGCACCAAACTCGCCCCACAAGGATAGCCATGAGCAACGTCGACGCTGCCGAAATCGCCAAGTTTTCCGAACTCGCCCACCGCTGGTGGGACCCGAACTCCGAATTCAAGCCGCTGCACGAAATCAACCCGCTACGCCTGAAGTGGATCGACAAGCAGGCGCCGCTGGCCGGCAAGACCGTGCTCGACGTCGGCTGCGGCGGCGGCATCCTGGCCGAAGCCATGGCCGCCGCCGGCGCCACGGTGAGCGGCATCGACCTCTCCGAGAAGGCACTCAAGGTCGCCAAACTGCACCTCTACGAATCGGGCCACAGCGTCGACTACCAGCTGATATCCGCCGAAGACTACGCCGCGCAGCACGCCGGCGAGTTCGACGTCGTCACCTGCATGGAAATGCTCGAGCACGTGCCCGACCCGGCTTCCATCGTCGCCGCGTGCGCCAAACTGGTCAAGCCGGGCGGCTGGGTGTTCTTCTCCACGCTGAACCGCAACGCCAAGAGCTACCTCTTCGCCATCGTTGGCGCCGAATACGTCCTCAAGCTGCTGCCGCGCGGCACGCACGACTACGCCAAGTTCATCCAGCCCGCCGAGCTTGCCCGCATGACGCGCGAAGCCGGGCTCGATACCCAGGAACTGATCGGCATGACCTACAACCCGCTGACCAGGATCTACAAGCTGGAAGCCGACACCGACGTCAACTACCTGATGGCGACGCGCCGGGGGGAGTAAAGCCGTGAAGCTCGAGAACATCCGCGCCGTCCTGTTCGACCTCGACGGCACCCTGGTCGACACCGCGCCCGACCTCGGCCACGCGCTCAATCTGCAGCGCACGCGCCACGGGCTGCCGCCGCTGGCCGACGAGCTCATCCGCCCGCAGGCCTCGCACGGTGCGCGCGGCCTGCTCGGCCTCGGCTTCGACCTGCATCTCGACGACCCGCACTTTGCGTCCATGCGCGAGGAATTCCTGCAGCTGTACGCCGACAACATCTGCCGCCACTCGCGGCCCTTCCCCGGCATCCTCGAATTGCTCGATGCGCTGGAGCAGCGCGGCCTCGCCTGGGGCGTGGTCACCAACAAGCCGGCGCGCTTCACCGAGCCGCTGATGTCCATCCTCGACCTGGCCGAGCGCGCAGCCTGCATCGTCTCCGGCGACACCTGCCCGCAGCCCAAGCCGCACCCCGCCCCCATGCTCGCCGCCGCCGAACTCTGCAATGCCCTGCCGGCTCAGTGCCTGTACCTGGGCGACGCCGAGCGCGACATCCAGGCCGCCACCGCCGCCGCCATGCCGGCGCTGGTCGCCGCCTGGGGCTATCTCGATGCCGCCGACCAGCCGCACACCTGGGGCGCCCACGCGGAGATCCATCGCCCGCTCGACACCCTCGACTACCTGGCGCCCTGAACCATGGACTACACCCTCCTCAAGCATATCCACCTCACCACCATCGCCATCACGCTGACGCTGTTCCTCCTGCGCGGCGTCTGGATGATGGCCGACTCCCCCCGGCTGCAGGCGCGCTGGGTGCGCATCGTCCCGCACGTCAACGACACCCTCCTGCTGATCAGCGGCTTCGGTCTCGCCATCATGCTGGGCCAGTATCCTCTGGTGAACGGCTGGCTCACCGCCAAGCTTTTCGCGCTGATCCTGTACATCGTGCTCGGTACCATCGCCCTCAAGCGCGGCAGGACCAAGCGCACGCGCATCGCCGCCTGGATCGCCGCCCTGCTCGTGCTCGGCTACATCGTCGCGGTTGCGGTCACGCACAACCCCTTGCCTTTCCTGTAAGGCCGCCCGTTCGGACGGGTCGTGAACCGTTCGCCCTGAGCTTGTCGAAGGGCATGTCCGAATGGGCACAGGGCTACGACAAGCCTGTCCTGAGCGAGTCGAGGGGCTCAGCCCGAACGAGGTTGAGACCTGTCACGATTTATCCCCCCGCCCCGGAACTTTCCCGCCACCCCGCCCTCTATGCGGTACACTTGTTGCAGCAACACACATGGGGCCGACCTGGCTTCGACGTGGGTCGCAAAGCAGCGTAGGGCATACCGAGGGTCAGAGCACCTCGTAAATCCAACTGAAAAACTTTAGTCGCAAACGACGAAAACTACGCCCTGGCCGCTTAAGGTCCAGGACTCACACTAGCCTGTTCATGGGCTAGGCCGGGTCAAACCGGCAGTGAGTTAATTCACATGAAATCGTGCTTGTCCGGGTCGCTTGGGCAGGTGCAAAATCCAAGGCGACTCGGCGAAATCCAGCCTGTTCGGCGGGCGTGATGGAGCTTAAAGCTTAAAAACACCGGACTAAGTATGTAGAACTGCCTGTAGAGGGCTTGCGGACGCGGGTTCGATTCCCGCCGGCTCCACCAGATTCCGATCCCTGGTGGTCCAAAAGAAGGCCATAATTCTTCAAGAATTATGGCCTTTTTCTTTGCCTATTGCGTCCAGTACCGCCGGTGAAATCCGGCGGTAACTGACGGGATTACCGGATTCATCCGCCGCGTTTCGACAGGGATTACCCATGATGAAACGCTGACCGTCATGACGATGAACCCGACCGTCGCCTGGTCGGCCGAAGTTGTCGGTGTCATTGGCTCCGCTAAATGGCTGGTGTCGCGCCTGTTGCAGACGTTAACCCCATACAGAATCTGAGTGCCGGTTTCGTAACGGTGAAGGATCGCAACAATAAAGACCAAGCGGCCCACTTACTTAACGCCTAAGCCTGCTCCGCGCTTTGCCCCTGCTCACCATAGTTAAGGCCGACGGCAAGTACTTGCTGCAATGTCGGTGCAATTGACAAATCATTAAACCCTCAAATACAGTCCGAGAAAAATAATGGCCCGCGCAACGCCCGCGAGCCGCCCCGCGGAAGAACAAAGAAACAATTCAAAACGATACGCAAAGAGGAGGGGACGATGTCAAATGGGATGCATTCGTGCGTGCAAAGCGTACGTTGGGTTGCATTAATAGTGCTGCCCGCCATGCCAAACTCTTTTCGAATTCTCTGCTTGGCGATTATTGCCCTCTTGCTAGGCGCGCCTGTTGCGCAAGCGGACGAGCTAGACGATTTGGCTGCACAAGCCATTAACCTGTCCGGAACACGAGAAGCCTTAGAGGGAATGGGCAAGAGCCTCGATCGGGAGGTGGCCTCGGATCCCCGCGTAGCGAAATTAAGCAAGGGCCAGCATGCTGAGCTTTTGGAAGTGCTCAAGGACGCGGTAGACGGCCGTCGCATAGCGACGGAACTCACTAGCGCCCTGGCCGCTAGCGGCGACAAGGAGCGACTGGCTGCAGCTGTTGCGGCCATGCAAGATCCGGTCTATCTCAAGGTCACCCATCGTATGGTAGTGGAAAGCCTGCGCACGACCCCGCAAGCGCTAGTTGCTTATGCCAATGGATTTCAGAGGCACCCGCCCGACCCGAGCAGGGTGCAATTAATTCAGCGACTGGACGCTGCCACTGGTAGCTCGCGCATTCTCGCGGACACGCGTTACGAAATGGTCAGCAAGACTTTAGGGCGCATGCTGGCGGAAGCGGACCGCAAGACCAAGCTGGCCAAGTTACGCGAGCAAATCGATGCCAATGCGCCCAATGAATTTCTACTGCTCACGCTATATGCCTGCCGAAAAATTGACTCGAATGATCTGGAAGGATATGTGCATGCTCACGAAAACGAGCCCATGGGCTGGCTCTCGAGACAACTTGGCTACGCCATACAGCGTTCCATGGTTGAGGCCATGACCCGCATGACCAACAAGCTTGTCGATCTCGCGGCCAAGAGCCAATGAAGCGGATCTCTCTGTTGCGTATCACGTTCATCGTGATGGCGAGTTTTTTTGCTCAAGACCTTCAGGCTTCCACTGCGAACGATATCTACAACCGTTCCAGCCACAACGTTCTCGTGCTTGAAGGTCTGGATGCACAAGGCAAGATTCAACTGCAAGCTAGCGCGACGTCATTAGGTAATGATGTCGCCGTCACCCAATGCGATTTGCTTAGCGGAGCAGACAAATGGGTGGTGATTCAGGATCGTCACGTTTTTTCGGCATACCCCCGTCAACGCGATGAATCGCGGAATCTTTGCCGACTTGATGTACCAGGACTGCGCACCGCCCAACTCAACATCGTCCCCTTTGAAGAGATACGCGTCGGACAGCGCGTCTATGCCATCGGCAACGCTTTGGGATTGGGGCTTAGCTTATCTGAAGGCCTGGTGTCAGGCATCCGTGACATTAGTGGCGAGTCTTGGATACAGACCACAGCCGCCCTTGCTCCGGGATCCGAGGGGGGCGCCCTGTTTGACGAGAATGGTCGCTTGCTGGGCATGACAGACTATCGGAAGCGGGATGGTCAGAACATCAACTTTGCCGCCCCTGCCGCCTGGCTACCGCAGATTGTTGAGCGTGCCGGATTGTCCAACACATTAGGAAAATTGCAGAGCGAGGCTGCAAGCCTAGCTCATGCTGAAAACTGGAAGGCCTTGGCCGAACTTGCAACGGACTGGTCGCGTCAACAACCCGAAAATTATGAACCCTGGCTCTGGTTGGGATTGGCAAGCGAGGGGGGGCAAAACTGGTCAGGTGCGGTCGATGCTTATGAAAAATCCCTGGCCCGGATGCCAGCCTCAGTTTCTATCACCCTTGCCTTGGTACGGAACCAGCTTCGCCTTAATCAGGCTGAAAAGGCTCTGGACGTGCTGCAGGCGGCCATCGAGCAGAACCGGGAAACTGCCGATCTGTGGTTCGCACAGGGCGTCACCGAACAGATATTGGGCCATGTCGATGCAAGCGAGAAGTCGTTCACTAGAGCAGTCGAACTTGATCCTGTCGATGCCAAATCCTGGGAGCGGTTGTTTGACAATGCCGCCAGTCGCCGCGATTTCCAAAGCGCACGCCAAGCCGCAGCCCATTTAACTGAAATAGGGCCGGAACGTCCGGATTACTGGTTGCGCCTTGCTCAGGCCTACTATTCCATTGGGCTTTCTAACCGCGCGCTGAGAGCAGCAGATCGCGCCGCACTGATCGCACCGGACAGTGGCGACACGCATGTCTGGCGTGGCACGGTACTCGTTCAACTACGTGCGTATGGACTCGCTATCGAAGCGCTCAAACGCGGCATTGCAGCTAACCCCAGCAGGCTCGACTGGGCCTGGGAACAACTTGCCACCGCGTATTACCAGCTGAACCTGTATCCCGAGGCGATCGCTGCTCAGCGCGAGGCAGTCAGGTTAGAGCCAAACCAGTTTTCTTATCAAGGAGAACTGGGGGTCATGCTGAAAGATGATGGGCAAGAGGCTGAAGCCCTCACCCTGTTCGAGGCACTCAGCGGAAAATATCCAAACGACCCGTTCCCATGGCGCCAGATCGGCTTTGTCCAGGCAAAATCAGGACACTACGCGGAGGCCATCAAAGCGCTCGAGCAATCATTACGTCTGGCACCCGATCAGGCCAAAGTATGGCAGGCCTTGGGCGAGACGTACGCGTACGCCGATCGGCCGGATGACGTACACCGTGTTTACCAGCGCCTACGCGGACTTGATGGTGTGCGTGCCGAGCAGTTCTACCGGGACTTTGTGTTTCCTATGGAGGCACAACCATGAACTCGGCCACCATCAGTTTTGTCTGTGCACTTCCTCTCCTTACCCTATGTGCTGTGTCACCCACATGGGCAGGAGAAGCCGAAAAGGTATTCGAACAGGCCCGGACAGCAGTGGTCACGATCGAAACACGCGACGAACACAACCAACCCGAGAATCAAGGGAGTGGTGTTGTCGTCGCACCTGAACAAGTTGCCACCAACTGTCATGTCGTAGATGAGGCCCGAGGCATCGAGGTGACCTGGCAAAGGAAGAAACTGAAAGCAAATCTCCAGCGCAGCGATTTGCCACGAGATGTTTGCCTACTGAGCGTGCCCGGCCTGTCGGCCAAACCGGCCACGCTGCGTAAGCGCGCGGACCTGAAGGTCGGGGAAACCGTTTATGCGGTGGGTAACCCTCTCGGCCTTGAGCTGACGGTCAGCTCCGGACTCGTTTCTGCCTTGCCACAAATGGAACACGACTCCCATCTCTACACCAGCGCACCCCTGTCGCCAGGCTCAAGTGGGGGCGGCCTGTTCGATGCCCAAGGCCGACTGGTCGGGCTGACCACCAGCATTTTCAGCTACGGACAGAATTTTAATATTGCCCTGCCCACTGATTGGCTGGAAGAGTTGGAGAAACGTGCTCAGGCAACCAGCTCCTCTGCCCCAGAGCCCGTTCCGGACCCCGATTGGCTCACCGAAGCCGGAAAGTTGTCCGGGCAAGGAAACTGGCCAGCGCTTAAGGAATGGACGGACCGCTGGCTGGCTGCCTACCCGACTTCCGCTCTGGCACTCATCAACCGTGGGGATGCCCTGAAAAACCAAGGGCAATTGAAGCAAGCGATGCTGGACTACCAGCGTGCGGCCAAGTTGGATCCTCACCTGGCCTCGGCAATAGGCAGCCAAGCCATAATTCTGACCCAACAAGGGCGATTCACCGAAGCTCGCGAATTCGCTCAGCGCGCCTTGTCCATGGTCTACCAGCAAGACCCGCGAGCATGGCTCGTGCTCGGTGACGTTGAAATCAACAGCGGTCAGATGGACGCTGCGCAAACGGCCTATGAAACTGCTGCTCGTCTAAATCCCGGCAATCCCGTAGCTTGGAAGATGGTCGGAATCGTCTGCACCAAGAGGAAAGATCTCGCCTGCGCGGAAAAGGCATATCGCAAAGGGTTGCGCCTGAATCCGGATGATGCCGATCTAAACAAGGCGCTGGCCGGATTGCAGCTGGAGCAAGGCAAAAGAACCGAGGCCGCAGAATTACTGGGCGCGCGCACCGCTTCCCGGCCTGATGACGCGGACACCTGGATCGCCTTGGGGGTGGCAGAGCAGAGGGGTGGACGTTTAGCCGAAGCGGACAAGGCTTGGCGCAAGGCGGTAGAGCTTAATCCCGAATCGGCTGAAGCCTGGGCCTATCAAGGCTGGTCGCAAGGCAAGCTGGGCAACCTCGATGCGGCAGAAGTCTGTTTGCGCAAGGCCATCAGACTGAATCCCCGTCTTATCATGGCCTGGTCTTCTCTCGCCACCGTTCAAATAAGCCTCAAGCACTACGCCGACGCTGAACAGAGTTTCAATAAACTGATCGAATTAAATCCCCAAGATGTGAATTTCTGGCTGGGCTTGGGCTCAGTCCGTTATCAGCAAGGCAGCTTTACCGGTGCGGCCTCTGCCTGGAGGCAAGCGACCGTGATCCAGCCGGACCAGATCGTGGCCTGGTCCGGCTTGGCGAGTGCCAGTGTCAATGCAGGCAAGCTGGACGATGCCAAGATTGCGGGGCAACGTGCTTACAACCTTGATCCTACCGATGTCAACGCCCTGCTTGTGTTGGCTACCGTTTATGGCAAACGTGGCGATTACGCCACGTCGCTGGAATACATGGAGCAAGCTATCGCCCTTCACCCCGGCATTCCAGAGAACTGGAGCAACAAGGGTTATTCCCTGCTCAAGCTTGGGCGTTACGATGAGGCGGTGAAAGCGTTTGAAACTGCAATCCGGCTGAAACCGGACTTCACCAACGCCTGGGTCAATCTGGGTGAAGCAAAAATGCGCCAGGGCCAATTGGGAGAGGCGATTCAAGCATTGGACCATGCTATCAAGTTAGCGCCTAATTCCCTCGACGCACGCCTGTATATGGCCGAAGCCTTCACACAGATGATGCAGCCCGGAAATGCCCGTAAGCACCTCGAGCAAGCAATCCGTATCGCCCCGCGGGATCCAATTATTTGGCGCAGATTGGCAGAAGCTGATCTGGCTCAAGGTGACAGGGAGGCCGCGCTTCAAGCTATCAACCAATTAGGAACACTCGACCCAATTGCGGCACGATCGCTTCGCCATAACATTGAAAGCAAACCCAAATCTGTTCACTCAAACTAACGAAGTCCATACAAAGCAGGCCACGTGTCGAGTTTGTTTTGACGAGGCGAACCTATTTAAATCGCCCGCACACATCCGACCGCTCAAAAGGCATAAGCGGACACCTTTGCCTGGGTCGGCGTAAGACCGCTTAGGCCGAACAAGAGACAGTCAACTACCCAAAATCATGCACTCCCCTGATGCCTACTACAGCGGGACAAATTGCCTGCGACCCAGCGCCCGCCACACTTCGCTCATGAAGCGGCGCTGGTTGAAATCCGAC